>Ga0209066_10000003_pt1 | contig 406494 bp, 328 predicted proteins | sample All_14_2_FD_187198 | JGI IMG/M metagenome (GOLD analysis project Ga0209066, IMG submission 187198) | Freshwater microbial communities in response to fracking from Pennsylvania, USA - Allegheny Zone_MetaG_DW_15 (SPAdes) (version 2) ...
ATTTTATTTAAAATAATGTCCGATCCTCTCAAACATTACAGGTATATATTGTTATATGCATTAATATCTGATTGTTACGGGTTATTTCGTCTGTTTTGTACAATTAAATCTATATCGTATCTAAAATTCTTGCATCGTCCTTCAGACAATTAAAACTTCATACTTATAAAATGAATGGTTTAGCCGGCTATGAAAGAATCTCAAAATTCAGTTACATATTTGTCATTATTTTATTTAATTATGACACTTATGGTTATCAACAACATACCATTATATCATAACATACTGTTTTCTATGTTTATGTTTTACATATCTTATTCGGCACATTCATTGATTGTTGGGATGTAATTAATTTCAATATTACCTTACGGGGGCCATGTCTCGGTATAAAAATCTTCTGAACACGTTTGCCATGACATTTATATCCTATTGTATTGCAAGTATTGTCTGGGTTCTTTGGGGCTATACCCTGTCTTTCGGACATGACATCAACGGGATTGACCCTGCAACAGTTTAGAGGACATCAAGTTAAGCCACCTTGTAAAAAGCTCGCCACTTTTCCTCGAAAAGAGCGGGAGCCTTATATGCATTGGAAGAATGCTTTCTTTTCCGGTTGTAATAAATTTCGATGTACTTAAAAATAGCCCTTTCAGCCTGTTCAACACAGTAAAAACGTGGTGTGATGAATCATCTGGGTTTTGATTGTTCCGAAAAACGATTCCGCCACGGTATTATCCCAACAATTCCCTTTCCGACTCATACTTTGAACAAAACCGTGTTTTTTATGAGCGGCACGGAAATCCAGGCTGGCATATTGGGTACCCCGGTCACTGTGAATCATCAACCCCTTGCCCGGTCGGCCCCTTGTAATCGACTTGTTCAGGGCATGAATGACAGAAAATCTTTCAAGTGACGAGCTCAAATCCCAGCCCACGACAAGCCGGGAAAACAAGTCTATGAATACGGTCAAGTAATGCCATTTTCCAGCAATTTCCAGATAGGTGATGTCTGTAACCCATACCTGGTCCGGTTTCGATGTCTTGAAATTCCGATCAAGAAGATTGGGGGCAACGGGATGGTTGTGTTTTGAATCCGTGGTGACGGTATATTTTTTTACGGCCCGGCATTTCAACCCCATTTCCTTCATCAATCGCGCGACACGGGGGCGGCTGATCCTTGAGCAGCCTGGATCTTCCCGGAGGTCCGCTGTGATCAATGGGCTCCCAGCCATTCCTTTATGTTCTGAATAAAGGGCAAAAATACGGCTCTTTATTTGCTCTCTATTCATTTTTCTTAAGGATACCGGGGCCTTTAACCAACGATAATATCTGCTCTTCGACACATTCAATGTATGGCACATCTTCTTCACCGGAAAATCTGAGCGGTGGTTCGACATGAATTTGAACCTCATTTCGGTGCTTTGCTGAAAATGGCCATGGCTTTTTTTAATATGTCTCGCTCCATTTCAGCATCTTTTAACCGTTTTTTTAAGTTCACGGATTTCTTTTTCCTGTGATGTCAGAGCCTCTTTCCCTTTCCCAGGAAATGCCAGTTCGCCTCTTGTCATGGCCTCTTTCGCCAACGATAAAGATAAAGTAAATCTGATCTTATACCAAGATTTTCAGTTATTTAACTGACAGTTCTTTCAGAACTCTCCACCAGTTGAAGCGCTTGCCTTTTGAAATCTGAATCGTATTTCCTGCGTTGATCTGTGCTCATTGGTATGCCTCCTGTTTTCATTTAACAGTGGCTTTTCTTTGAGTCCATTATTTTATAACAGGGTCATCGTGATCGATGACGTTTTAGTAGACACTGTCATTAGAAGTCATCTAAAAAAAACCTCAACAATATGATGGCACAACCAAGTTGAACCATGGATAAAAAATTATTCGCATGATATTCGTATCTTACAACCAGTCTCCTGAAATTTTGGAGCCAAGCAAAAAGCCGCTCAACTTTCCATCTGCGACGATATGGCCGCAATTTTCGGCCGTCCTGGGTTTTTGCTTTTTTCCGGTTTGCCTTATGTGGCGCAATCAGCTCTATACAACGATCTTCCATCAATTTTTTATCAAGTGGATCACTGTCATAAGCCTTATCGCCAATGATTTTTTCAGGCGCATAAGGAGTAAAACAGCTATCGATCGTTTTTTCGACAAGTCTCACTTCATGAGGGGAGGCGCTTTCAATACAAGCGGCGACAGGAAAACCAGAAGCGTCTGCAATTGCCATGATCTTGGTGCCTTTGCCGCGCTTTGTCTTGCCGACAGCAAGACCCCTTTTTTTGCCGGTGCAAAGCTCCCGTCTATGAACGCTTCCCTGATGTCGATCTTTCCGCGTTCGTACAGGTCCTTGGCCAGCTCGTATAAAATCTCCTGGAAAGTTCCTTGTTTTGTCCATTCCTGGAAACGTCGATGGCAGGTCTGGTATGGCGGATACCTCGAAGGCAGATCCTTCCAAGGTGCACCCGTTCGTAATATCCATAATATCCCGTTTAAAACATCCCTTGACGGTTTTGGCTTTCTTCCACGAGGGTCTTTTTCGGGAGTTAATTTTAATATTATGGGCTCTATCCGTGTCCATTGTTCGTTTGTAAGTTCCATCCTAATTATATTGCATATTCAGGATGTTATGTCTAGTTTTATTTTCAATAATTCCAAATGGTTATATTAAACAGAGAAATCTATTTAATATCAAATAGTTAAAGCCCTGCCAAACTGTTTGATCACTTGTTTTTTTTGAGATGGCTTGTAATTAAATTCTGGAAACTGCAGGAACTGGAAGCATTAGGGATGGAAAAATCTTCTTTTTCCTGGTTGAAGAATCCACAGGTGAAAGGGGTAAAGAAGCTGTTTAAAAGTCCAAATCACCTATAAGCTGGTCACCCCTGGTAATACCCAGCTTGCGAAGCCTGGAGGCAAAGGTGGAACGGTTCACACGGGCCGCCTTTGCAGCCTTGCTCACGTTCCATCCATTCTGCTTCAGAATGTGAATAGCGTATTTTTTTTCAACATCTTCCCAGGACATGTTTTTGAAAAAATCAGGTTCGCCTTTGTAAGATCCTGACAAACCATCAAAAGGTCTTCCCAGAACGATCTGATCCGACGTTGTGGCTTCACGGGTCTGGGTTGATGGAGTGGCCTCCGTGATGTTCTTTGGCAGTTTATCCAAGGAAATGACAATTTCTGTGGTAGACACCAGCAGATAACGGACAAGATTCTCCAGTTCTCGAATGTTGCCGGGCCAACTGTGATTGATCAAAGCCTGCATGGCCTGATCGTCAAAGATCTTGTAGGGGACATCAAGTTTCAAAGATTCGACCTTGATGAAGTGGTTCAAAAGAAGCGGGATATCTCTTTTTCTCTCTCTCAAAGGCGGAAGATGAATGGGAAGGACAGAAAGCCGGTAAAAAAGATCCGATCGGAACTGCTCCTTTTCAATAGCTTTCTTAATGTCGATGTTTGTAGCCGAAATGATCCGTATGTCCACCTTTTTCACGGTAGTGGAACCAAGGGGTTTGATTTCGCTGTTCTGAACAACCCTGAGCAAGCTGGCCTGGAGGTTGAACGGCATTTCTCCGATCTCGTCAAGAAAAACAGTGCCGCCGTCTGCAGCTTCGAAAAGCCCTGTCTTGTCTTTCAGCGCTCCTGAGAATGCCCCTTTTTTGTAACCAAAAAGTTCGCTCTCAAGTAGTGTTTCCGGGATTGTGCTGCAGTTCTGCACAAGAAAAGGTTGGTGCTTCCGACCACTCATTTTATGGATTCTCTCGGCCATCAATTCTTTTCCCGTCCCGCTCTCTCCGGTGATCAGAACAGGAAAATCGGAATTGGCGTAACTTTTTATAAGCTCCATGGCCTGAACGAAGCCTGGTTCCTGGCCGACAATGACCCCTTCGGTTCTGAGATCTTTCAGCGCTTGTTTGAGCAGTTGAACTTCATCCCGCTGTTCTGTAAAAGCGATGGCGTTTCCAAGAGCAACTGCACCCATATCCACCAGGACCTGCAAAAAATCAAGATACCCCTTCTCAAGATTGATGCGGTATTTTTCCGGAGTTGTGTCGATCAATTGGACGGCGCCGTAGACTTTTTTTTCCTTGAGAAGAAGGGGAAAAGACAAGATCAACCGACTTTTGACCGTCAGGTTTTCCTCGATCTGCTTGAAATGTCTCCCGTCTTTTTCAGGATCAGCAATAGCCATTTTCCCGTTTTCGATAACCCATCCAACGATGCTGGGATGATCTTTGCTGACTGTAAGACCTTTAATATCCTCACTCTGTGGACCCACGGCCTCCACACAGTAATAACCATCAGCTGACCTGATCCAGATAGAGCCTCGTTCCACATTCTGAAGTTCCAGCAGTGAATTGAGAAATTTGTATTGAACCTTTGCGGGATCACGTTCATCCGATAAAGTCTTGAACAGCGTAATCATCTTGTCACGAGTATTCATTTTCATCGATTTTGTACTTTGTGAGGATAGTGTGATGATATTTGATCAATTTTTCTGACGATAGCAGCCATGAAGCGACAAATCAATTCAAAAATTGGAAGGGGTGGCGAAAAAAATGAGATGATATCAGGGTTCAAAGAAACAGCCACAGGATGGATTTTTAACCATCCTGTGGAACCAGCAATTTTTGTTAATCAAAGAGACTTTGAATAAAACATCCCCCACCTCCACCGGATGAAGCTCCTTCGACTTTGTCCAGAGCTGGGGCAGTAAGATCCTCTCCTGCACCCATTCCAGCGTAAATTCTTGAATTATTATCAATAGAACCTCTTACAGGAACACTGTTGATATCCATCGGCTCGGCTGATTTGGTATCCTTGTAATTTATCCAGCTTCTATTATTCACATCATACGTAAGAATTTTGAAATAATGGAGAAGCTCTCCAGTTGAAGAAACAGTACTCCAGCCAAGGATCAGCTCGTCTTTTCCATCCGTATTCACATCACCACAAAGGGGCCGTGTTTCACCATGGATATCATTGTATTCCTGCCAGGGAACCTGTAGCCATTCTGTCTGATGTGGTTCTCCTTCGATGAATTCAAAAATCACCATCTGACCTTCACTGCCCTGCCCCAGACCAATGACAAGCTCGATTTTTCCATCACCATCCACATCACCACAGGCAGGCCATGTTTCTCCATTCATTTCAGCATATTCCGGCCAATCCACCTCACCCCACAACAGATGGACCCAATTGCCACCGACCATGGAGAAGACCTCAAACCTCCCACCGGACAAGCTTGAACTTCCCGACATGGAACCAAGTCCGGCAACGATGTCTTCGATACCGTCACCATTCACGTCAGCGCAGACCGGCCGGACTTCACCGTTGATTTCGTTGTATTCGGGCCATTGGAGCCTCAGCCAGTACTTGTGGACGATCTGTCCGTTCTGTAGGCCAAACACCTCGACATACCCTCCACCGTAACGTCCGAGACCCACAATAATCTCTTCTTTTCCATCACCGTCCACATCGCCGCATGAAGGCCAGGTCTCACCATTTCGTTCGTTGTAGTCAGCCCATTCAACTCTTCCCCAGGCCAGATGGCCGTAGTTGTCGTCAAGTACCTGGAAGAAACCGCCAGGCATGGGGTATATGGTGTTTTCTGAAGACAGACCGATAATGATCTCATCTTTTCCGTCACCGTCGATATCACCTGTGGCGATACGAGATTCACCATTGACCATATTGTAATTCATCCACCCGCTTCTCAGCCAAAGCAGATGTCGCAGCTGGCTGTCGGTCACCTTGATGGTGGTTCGATCTCCCTTGGTTTTGACGATACTTGTCGTTGTGGGCGGAATGAAACTGTCCGTACTTTTCACACCAGGTTTTGCTGTCGAGACAAGAGTATAAGACACAATCCCTGTGCCTGTCTCATCTTCAGGCTCGGGAGGTGCCACAGGGGTCACGGTCACGGTCCGTGAAGCACTGCTGGTATCTCCATCACTGTCTTTTACCGTATAAGTCACAACAAAGGTTCCGGCTGAGTTGAAGACCACATTTCCTGGGTCTTCCACCGTTCTGCCTGAGACCCCGGAAGCGCCGAAATTCCAGGTGTGGGTAAATGGACTGTTTCCAGCCGTCACGGTGGCGGCAAATCCAACGGATCCTCCCTGACTGATGGTCACGTTTGCAGATGGAGTTGTGATCGAAGCCACGGGGTTCGTGTCAGGCACAAGCACCGTCACAGTCCGCGTGGCACTGCTGGTGTCTCCATCGGCATCGGTCACTGTCAAGGTCACTGTATGGGTTCCGAGAGTGTTGAACGTCAGACTTCCGGGATCTTCCACCGTCTGAGAAACCACTCCCGATGTTCCAAAATTCCAGGCAAAGGTAAAAGGAACATTGCCACCTGTCACCGTGGCTGCAAAAACGGCTGAACCACCCGGGTTTAGGGTCACGTTGGCCGAAGGACTGCTGATCGACACCACAGGATCCGTGTCAGGGGCAAGTACCGTCACAACCCGCGTCGCACTGCTGGTGTCACCATCGGCGTCCGTGACTTTGTATGTCACGGTAAACGTTCCAAGAGTGTTAAAAATAAGGGCACCGGGATCTTCCACCGTCTTGGTCGCCACACCGGATGTCCCGAAGTCCCATGTATGGGAGAACGGTTCGTTTCCACCGGTCACGGCGGCGGAAAAATTCAGTGACTCTCCCTGGGTAAGGGTCACGCTGGCCGCTGGACTGGTGATCGACGCCACGGGGTTCGTATCGGGTTCCACGACAGTGACGGTTCTGTTGACACTTTCACTGTCTCCGTCCACATCAGTTACAGTGCAGGTCACAGTAAACGTTCCCACGGTATCGAAGGTCACGGCCCCTGGGTCTTCCACCGTTTTGTCGGCAACACCCGATTCACCAAAATCCCAGACATAGACAAAGGGCTGATTTCCACCATTGACCGAAGCGCTGAAGCTCACACCCTTCCCTTTGTCAATGGTCACATTGGCAACCGGAGATTCCATGGTTAAAACGGGAACGGTATCAGGTTCCTTGACATTGACGGTCCGTGTGGCACTGCTCTTGTCGCCGTCCTTATCTGTCACCGTGTATGTCACTGTGAACGTTCCAATCGTGTTAAAGACCAGGATTCCAGGATCCTCCACACCCTGGGCCGCCACACCGGAGTTTCCAAAATTCCAGGCATGGGTAAACGGTGCATTACCACTGGTTACCGATGCCGCGAAGCTTAAGGATTCACCCTGGACAATGGTCACTCCGGGAGAGGGACTGGTGATCGTCGCGGTTGGATTCGTATCGGGTTCGACCACGGTCACGGTCCGTGTAGCACTGCTTCGGTCCCCGTCACTGTCGGTCACCGTATAGGTCACCGTATAGGTCCCAAGTGTATTAAACGTCACGTTCCCAGGATCTTCCACCGTTTTGGGGCTCATCGCCGACGATCCAAAGTTCCAGGTGTGGGTGAATGGCGCGTTACCACTGGAAACGGATCCCTCGAAACTGACCGAGCCCCCCTGGGTGACAGTCACATTGGCCGATGGGCTTACGATAGAGGCCACAGGATTTCTGTCCGGTTCAACCACCGTCACGGTCCGCGTTGCGTTCCGGGTGTCCCCATCCCGGTCAGTTACCGTACAGGTGACGGTAAATATTCCCGTGATCATAAACGAAAGAGTTCCAGGATCTTCCACGCTGCTGTCGCTCACTCCAGAGGCACCGAAATTCCACAGGAAGGTATACGGAGCGTTGCCACCTTCCACAGTGGAAGCAAAATTGACCGATCCACCTTGAGTGACCGTCACATTGTCCGAAGGTGTTGTGATAGACACCATCGGATCTGTATCGGGTTCGACCACGGTGACAGTGCGTACGGCACTGCTCACATCACCATCGGAATCGGTGACCGTATAAATCACGGAAAACGTCCCTATGGCGTTGAAAACAAAAGCCCCTGGTGCCGCCACAGATTTTGGACTCAATCCTGATTCACCGAAGGTCCAGGAGTGGGTCAAGGGTTCATTTCCACCGTTTACCGTCGCCCCGAAAGTGATCGACTCTCCCTGGGTCACAGTCACGTTTGCCGAGGGGCTGCTGATGACAGCCACAGGCTCAGAATCCGGCTCGACTACCGTCACGATTCGTTCTGCTGTGCTCACATCACCGTCGTTGTCCGTCACGGTATAGGTTACCGTGTATGTGCCTGTCGTGCTGAACGTCAGGCGACCCGGTTCCTGTGTAGACACCGGTTCCAATCCCGAATCTCCGAAATCCCATGTGTGTGAAAGGGGATCGTTGCCACTCGTGACTGTTCCGCTGAACAAAACGGACTCACCCTGAATGACGGTCATGTCAGCCTCTGGTGAGGTGATCGCCGCCACCGGCTCCACGTCGACGATCCTGTCATCCACGGTGACCGTAATGGTGTCGGTCACAATATCACCGTCAGCGTCCACCAGAGTGAAGGTCACGATGTAGGTTCCCGCGTCCGCAAAAACCACACTGCCAGGGTCTTCATCGCCGCTGTCGGCAACGTCCACGGTTCCGAAATTCCAGAGATAGGTATAAGGAGCATTGCCAACGGCTACATAAGCCTGGAAGTCTACGGCCTCGCCTTCGGTGATGGTCAGGTCGCTTGTCGGGCTGGCAATCTCGATCACTGGGGTCACATCCACATAAATCTGTTCCACGGTAACCACGACTGTGGCTGTTTTCATATCGCCGTTCGCATCGGTCACGGTGAGGGTGACGTTGTAGGTTCCCGGATAATCAAAGATGATATCACCAGGATCTTCAACGGACACTCCGGCTGGCCCTCCTGTTCCGAAATTCCACGCATAGGAGAGGGGGGCGGCTCCTCCCATGATATTACCCTGGAAATTCAACGATTCTCCTTCACTGATCGTGGCATAGAGAACAGGGGATTCAATGGAGATCTCAAGTGGGCTGTAATAAGGGGGTTCCTCTTCTGCTGCCGTGACGGTCACAGTCCGTGAAACACTGCTCTTATCACCGTCTGCGTCAGTTACGGTGTAGGTCACGGTAAACGTTCCGACGACGTCGAAAATAAGTGCTCCCGGATCTTCCACGTTCGAGACAGGAACACCCGAGGTCCCAAAATTCCAGGTATGGGTGTAGGGTGCGTTGCCCCCTGACACGTCTGCCATAAATACCAGCCCTGCCCCCTGGGCGATGGTTTCGTTGGACGATGGTGACACAATGCCGGCTATGGGTTCTGTATCCGGCTCCACCACCGTCACCGTGCGCGTGGCTGTGTGAATGTCCCCATCGGCGTCGGTCACCGTACAGATTACATTAAAGGTTCCAATTATGCTGAATGTCAGACTCCCGGGATCTTTGGCTGTTGAATCAGCAACCCCTGACTCTCCGAAATCCCAGGCATATGTAAACGGGGCATTCCCGGCACTCACCGACGAGGCGAAGCTCACTGTGCCTCCCTGGACCACGGTCACGTTGTCCTGAGGAGCGGCGACTGACACCACCGGAGAAGTATCGGGCTCCACCACGGTCACATTGCAGGTGGCACTGCTGGTGTCTCCATCCGAATCATTCACTGTGTATGTCACGGTAAATGTGCCAAGAGCCGGGAACGTCAGGGCGCCCGGGTCTTCCACGGATTGTCCGGCCACACCGGAAGCTCCGAAATTCCAGTTGTGTGTAAACGGAGCGTTCCCCGAAGTCACCGTGGCCTGGAAATTCAACGATTCACCCTGGACCAGGGTCACCGCGGGTGCAGGGCTTGTGATCGAGGCCACAGGATTGGTGTCAGGTTCCACCACCGTGACGATGCGGGTCACACTGACGGTGTCTCCATCGGCATCGGTGACCGTGTAAGTCACGGTGAATGTTCCCACATTGTAAAAAGCCACAGCCCCAGGATCTTCCAGGGTTTTGTCCGGAATTCCTGATTCACCAAAATCCCAGACATGGGTGTACGGGGCGTTTCCACTTGACACACTGGCTGCGAAACTAACCGATCCCCCCTGCGTTACCGTTACGTTGGAAAGAGGACTTGTGATCGACGCCGTCGGGTTCGTGTCGGGTTGCACCACCGTCACTGTCCGGGTGGCGCTGCTTGTGTCACCGTCTGCATCAGTGACTTTATAGGTAACCACATAGGTTCCAAGGGCGTTGAACGTGATATTTCCAGGATCTTCCACAGTTTTTCCGGCGATAGCCGAAGACCCGAAACTCCAGTCGTGGGTATAGGGAGCGTTCCCACTGGTCACACTGGCCGTGAAATTCACCGAACTTCCCAAGGTAATCGTCACGTTTGACGAAGGATTGGTAATCGCGGCTGTTGGATTGGTGTCGACCTCAACCACCGTCACTGTCCGGGTGGCGCTGCTCGTGTCACCGTCGGCATCGGTCACAGTGTAGGTCACAGTGAATGTTCCGAGTGTACCGAACGTCAGACTTCCGGGATCTTCCACACTCTGAGCGTTTACTCCGGATGTTCCGAAATTCCAGACATGGGTCAATGGAGCGTTCCCGCCGCTTACCGAAGCTGCAAAGCTAACATTTCCCCCTTGAGTGATGGTCACGTTCGCTGAAGGACTTGAAATCGTGGCCACAGGACTTGTATCAGGCTCAACCACCGTCACAGTCCGGGTGGCACTGCTCACATCTCCGTCACTGTCCGTGACGGTGTAGGTTACCGTAAACGTGCCGTTTGATGTAAACGTCAAACTGCCGGGGTCTTCGACGGTTTTTGCGGAAATTCCGGAAGCCCCGAAATTCCAGAGATGGGTGTAAGGCGCGTTGCCGCCGGTGACCGTTCCAGCAAAACTGACACTCCCGCCGCGGGTTATGGTGACATTCATGGTGGGACTGGAGATAGAAGCCACGGGGTTGGTGTCCGGTGCCTGCACCGTGACGGTCCGAACGGCACTGCTCACATCACCGTCGCTGTCAGTAACGGTATAGGTCACAGTGAATTTTCCTGCATTTGAAAACGTCAAAACGCCCGGATCTTCCACGGTTTTTGAAGCGATTCCCGATGCACCGAAATTCCAGAGATGGGTGTAAGGTGCGTTTCCTCCCGTGACCGTGGCGGCGAAACTGACGGTGCCCCCCTGAAGGATGGTCACGTTGGATGAAGGGCTGCTGATTGATGCGGATGGACTGGTGTCAGGAGCCATCACAGTGACAGTCCTCATCGTTTCAGCCACATCGCCGTCTGCGTCTGTCACGGCATAGATCACGGTATATGTTCCTGGATTGTCAAATGTCAGGCTGCCCGGATCTTCCACTCTGACATCAGCGATACCCGAATCACCGAAATTCCAGAGGTGGGTCAAGGGATCGTTTCCTCCTGTGACACTCCCGTTGAAAACGACACTCTGCCCTTGAATAACGATCACATCGAAATCAGGGCTTGAAATGGAAACAACCGGTTCCACATCGACGATACGGTCATCGACCGTAACGGTCACGGTAGACACACTGATGTCTCCATCCGCATCCACCACGGTGAACGTCACCTGATACGTCCCGGCTTCCGTGAAGATTACCGAACCCGGATCTTCCACTGTTCTGTCCGGTATGCTTGCCGTTCCAAAATTCCAGTGATACGTATACGGAGAATTGCCGTTGGAGATATGACCTTCAAACAGAACTGCGTCGCCTTCCGTGATGGTGGGATTGACAGAGGGGCTTGCAATTTCGATGACAGGAACAATGTCCAGGTAAATCGGGTCGACGGTCACGGTGACCGTGACGGTTTCGGTTGCCCCGTTGGAGTCGGTCACTTTAAAAGACACATTGTAGATACCCGGGTTGTCAAACGTGACAAGACCTGGATCTTCAACAGAACTTCCAGCCGGCCCTCCGATACCAAAATTCCACACATAGGTCAGAGGAGCTTCTCCACCTGAGACGTAGCCCTGGAAATTCACCGTCTCTCCTTCGGTGATGGTGGCATAAAGTGCTGGGGATTCTATATCCACCTCAAGTGGACTGTAGTAGGGCAGATAGGATACTTCATCGGAAAAATCGCTCGAATTTCCGAATTCATTGAACGCTTTGACAGCAAAATACCAGATGGCGGAATCCAGTCCCGTCACAGTGTATTCCACGGTCGGAACCATAATATGTCCACTGTTCATGGTGTAATTGCCGGACTCGGTTCCGTAGTAGACAACATAATAATCTGCGTCTTCATTGGGGTCCCATGAGAGCGTTACATCAAGGGCGTAGGACTTGACAACGATAGAAAGTGCGGCCAGAGGGATAAACAGGAAAAGAACAAAGGCTATGGATCTTATGTATTTTTTCATGAATGAAGCTCTGATTTTTGATACCCCATCCGTGAAAACGGCTGACTCGAACATCCATCGTTTATCAGCCTTGCTCTTGGTTAAGAGCCCTGTTTTATCAAACAAATCGTTTCCAGCAGAAACTTCATCGTTCAAGAAAACAGGATGCCTCTGGTCTTTTATGCCCATATTTTTCTCTTTCGTATTTCAGATTGTCAATCGGCCCTGGTCAAACCGTTTTCGCATGGTCTTTCGCATGAAGACCCTGGGCGACTCTGTTCAGATCAGGGATATTCCCAAGTATGGGAAGATCACAGTAACGGGCAATCTGTCGTTCCGATTTTAGAGAACTGTCACTCCATTCAAGAAATCCGAAAAGCAGAAAAACAAGAACCGCAGATGCTGTCAGACAATATAAAAAAGGCCCAAGCCTGTCCGATCTCCACAAGGCCCTCAATTCTCGGGTTTCAAGATCTCCTGAAAGGGATGCTCTGGTAACGGTTTCAGGGGCATTACTCCTGACCAGGCCTTCGTGGGCTTTTTTCACAAGACGATCCGCGTAAAAACCCACCAGGGCGATACCCACTTCACGGCTCTTTCCTTCATAGACGATTTGAGCAGTACGATCGTCCACACGAATAAGATTCATGGATTCACGGATTTCGTCTCCAAGGGCGGCTCCGTACTTTTCCGCCCAGCCCGCCAGGATGTCAGTGCTGATCCTTGTCAGGGAGTACTGGTTGAGAAACAACGAAGACGGGTCCTGAACAAGCTTGTCGAAAGTCATATAACCCACAGGATCGGTCATATAGGCCACCGGAGAACTGGCCTCGATGGTGATGCCCTGACTGACGGAGTACCGGTCGGGAAAAATCGCCGAAAGAAAAAGAAAAACAGCTGGAATGACAAAAATAAGCATGCCAATCCATTTACGTTTTGCCATACCGTAAAAATATCGTTTGATATTGAAATTCATGATCGCTCCTTCGTTTCTTGAAATTCAGAACAGGGGATTCTGCCAGTGGTTGGCAACGATTCCCAGAATGTTCGCGCCCACGGTTTCAATGGCGGTGCACGCCCGTTTCAGTTCCTGACGAGGCGTGACATTGGTCAGGGTGACAACGACCACACCATCCGATGATTTACAAATCTCAATGGGATCGACCATTCTCTGGTTCGTCGGATAGGCGGCACTCGTATCCACCACGACCATGTCGTACTTCTCCTTGGCCTGTTTGAGAATTTCAGAGAAAAAACCAGCCCATTCCCTTTTCTCCGATTCCTGCGGGTTTTTTGATTCGGGTGCCGGAAGAACGTCCAGGTTGGGGACCTTCGTGGAGCGGACCATTTTTTCAAGGGGCCATCCTTCCACCAGAAATGAATCTCTATCCCCTTTTTCCACTTCAAAAATACTGTCCAGTGATGGGGAGTACCAGTTGAAATCCACAACCAGAACCTTCTTGTTCCCAGCTTTAGATGCGGCAATGGCGAGTCCTGCGGACAGGGTGGATTTGCCTTCGCCATGAACGCCACTTGTCACTACAATGCAAGCCGAGTCTTTGATCGATGATTCAATGACCGTATAAATCCTCTTCATTTCAGCGATACGACCCAGCAAATCCAGTTTGCCGTTTGTCGACGAATTCATTGTTTTCATCTCCTGTGCTTTGAAGTCCTGGCAAAGCGCCTTTCACTCTTTTTCATATGATGGACGTGTCAGAAAACACTGCAAAACCTGTGCCTTCAATCTTGCAAACACATCAGAAGCGAAAAACGCATCTACAAAGGATATTAACGAGTTGTGCCAGCTGGAACCGGCAGGGGAATTGTCCGGTATTTCCGGAAAATCATGGTATTTATCTCATAACGATGTGCAATTTTCTTCACAGCGAAACAGCACACAAAAGATAAGATCTGGTTCTTATTTTACGAAAAAAAACCATCGAAAACAACGAAGGATTTCATAAAGCCTGAAAAAATACTGGAGAACGACAGAGGAGAAGGTATTCAGATTTTACAGCGGGTTCTGTTGAAAAGAAAATAATCGAGCTGGGCCAGTTGATTGGGGGTAAGATTGAAAAACTGCACCCTTCTCTGCCTCATCATGAGGGACAAAAAAGAAGAACCGTTTTCCAGGGGTTCATCCTCGACGATCTTATATGGCATCTTCTCCAGATAGAAACCGTTGTCGCCGACAAAAATATGGGTTGCAACCGATTCAAACGCCTGTTCACGATGAACGATATATCTGAAACACAGTCCGCCTCGGCTGATATCGACGATCTGTCCCATAATCGTGGAGTCAGGACTCAAGGCAGCATAAGCTCCCTCATTGACCCTGTACCGGGGGTATTTCCTGCGATCGATACGATACACAACACTTTCCATGAATCTTTCCCTATTCTTTCAAGACCGTAACATCGATGTTCTGTACCTGAACGGAATATAACAGCCCAAAAAAAGAGGCACAAAAAAACCTCGTTATGCCTCCCATGACCCAAGAGAGCACCTTAAATTTATCTAACTGATATAATTAATTTATTTAATAAGCCTCAGAATTTCGGAAAAAAACTATCATATCTGAAGCATAATATCAACGTCACAGATTTCATCACACAAAGCCTGGAGAGATGACTCTCGTTGATGACTACAAGGAAAAAATGTTCAGGAGAGGCTGGCGTGGCTCATCAGACTCCGCGCAAGCTCCATGTCTTCTGGCGTGGTGATTTTGATGTTGTTCCTGCTGCCTTGAACGAGAGCCACCTTAGTTCCAAGGCGTTCCAGGAGAAAAGCGTCGTCGGTTCCCATGATATTTTCAGCAGCCGCCCGGTCGTGGGCTTCGCGGATCAGGCCATAACGGAACACTTGAGGGGTCTGAGCCATCCAGACCTGGTGCCGGTCAAGGGTCCTGTCGATCATGCCATGGTCATCCGAAAGTTTCAGAGTGTCTGAAACAGGTACTGCTAGAATGGCCGCCCCTGTACGTCGCGCCGTCTCGACACATTCGAGGATTTGGCTGTCATCCACAAAAGGACGGACCCCGTCATGGATCACCACCACGTCATCCGGTCCGGCTTCAAGAGCCATGAGTCCGTTATAGACCGAATGCTGGCGTTCAGCCCCACCGGCGACCATCAAAACTGGTTTGGAGGGTGAAACAACATCCACAACCGATTGGCGGCAATAGTCCATATCGAGAGAAGGGGTCACCAGACAGATGTCCGTTATGACCGGGCACCTGTCGAACGCCCGAAGGGTATGGCCGATAACAGGTATTCCATCGAGCAGCAGGTATTGTTTCCGGACATCCGTCCCCATACGGAGTCCCTTGCCTCCCGCGACAATGACCGCTGTTGTTCTCATTTCAGATAGGCCAGTTCTTTGGGAAGGGGGAGACCTTTACCCATAAAGTCCTCCGCATAGTTCACAGAGGCGAGAATTTTGATGTCGCTCAACGCCCGGGCATCTCCTTCGAAAACCACTTCGGTCACGTTTTCCTTCTGGATTTTCCCACCAGCCCACTGGATATCCAGTACAGAACTGGCGTCAAAACGATCTCCGTTCACGATCATTTCCACTTTGCCGCCAAAATGCTGGACGATTTTAGCCACCATCATGCTCGGACGGTTATGGAATCCACGTGTCATGGGAATTCCAACCCGGATCATGGTTTTTTCGATGTTTTCGTCAAGTATTTCATGGGCCACTTTCTTCCCGGCATTGAGAAAATGACTGGCATAGAAAAGACAGTAGTTGATGGTCCGGTCAAGAAGGGCTTTTGGATCTACCATCTCGGAAAGCCTCTTCCGGACCTGCTGATACACTCCGATATTCCCCAATTCGAGGAGATGTCTTTCGTAATAATGAAGGAGCCTGCCCTGGACTTCGAGAATATGAAGGACAACGGAAAAATGGGCTCTCAACTGCTTGAGTTTCCTGTCTCCAAACCTGTATCCACCGATGATCACATAAGAATCGAACGAGGATTGAAGGTTATGGATCAGCATCTCGAAATTCCGTATCTCCACCTCGCTCACCTTGGATGGAACGATGGTAAGAATTTCTTCGTGGGTGTACGGTTCATAAAACGAAAGGGGCTCGAACGATTTGACGATATTCAAAAAATCACTGGCAATTTTCACCACGTGCTGGCCCTGTTCGTTGACCCTGTCGTCGTTGATATCGTATTCAAGCATTTCACCGGTCACCACTCCGGGGAAATTGGCCTGGTCGTAACTTCCAAGGGGAATCTCGACACCAAGCCGTGTAGCCTCATCCAAAACCACCGGAGCGACCCTGGCCAGAGACGAGGTGATAAAATCTATGGTCTTACGACCTTCTTCCTCGAAGTTCCCGGTATCCGGAAGATCGTAGAATTTCATCCGGTTGACGATATGACGTTGGGAATAGCCCGCCGAACTTAAATGACGGACCGTAGAGGCCAGTTCTCTGTAGAAAAACCACTGTTTGTTGTTCTTGGCCCCATGGAGATCGAGAAAATCCTCCAAAAGGTGGGACGTTGCCACAAGTCGTGAATACAGTTTCTTGGTAAAAATCTGGTCAGGCGGATTGAAGCTTGAAATATAGACGCAGGCTTTCAATAAATCATGGGAATAAATTCTGACTTTGTTGAAAAACGCTGAACCGATCGACGTTGTTTCCAAATTAGGCACCTGGTAATACTGTGATAACCTGTTCCCGCCGTTTCCTTCCCCGGATCGTCATGACCCTGGACGATCCCGCGGCCACACAGCGACCGTCACCCTCACCCGGACGGTCACCACAATGTTATAGAATCAAAAAAATGACAGGCCGGAGCAGCCCATAAGCCGAATTCTGTGGCCTTTTCCGGTTACCCGGAAAAAGCTGACGATCATTCATCTTGGACACCGGTTACCCGGTGTCTCCAGCGACCTACCCGGAAGCACGGACGGGCAGTCCTTGACACTTCCCTATTTGGTCTTGCACCGGATGGGGTTTACCCAGCTTCCCCGGTCACCCGGAGAACTGGTGCGCTCTTACCGCACCGTTTCACCCTTACCCCGCCAAGTCAGCCGTGGCCGTCTTGGTCGTGGCGGTCTGCTTTCTGTTGCACTTGCCTTCGCGTCACCGCGACTCCACGTTATGGAGCATCCTGCCCTATGGTGTTCGGACTTTCCTCCCGATGCGATTGCCGCACCGAGCGATCATCTGGCCTGCTCCGGCCTGTCAGTATGTGATGGACACAGGGTCCTTATCAGTTTTTTTTGTAGTAGACCATCCTATGACACTGGGGACAAAAGTTCAAGGCTTCACCGCGCTGGATTTCAATAAATTTCTGGGGTGGAATGTTCATGAAGCACCCCCCGCATGTTGCGTTCGTCAATGGAACAATGGCGATTCCGGAAGATTGTTTGAGTATCCTGTTGAAACGGTCGAGAAGCTTGGGTTTGACTTTGACCGCTACCTTATCCCTTTGCAAGGTGATGGACTCGAGCTCTTTGCGCTCATTTTCGGAATTAACGACAATCTCGTCTATTTCACGATCCGTGACCGCCGCAATTTCTTCAAACCGCTCCCGGCTCTCAGCCACGGCTTTTTCTTTTTTTTCAATCTGATCGAGATAATCGATCATCTGACCTTCGGCTTCGGAATTGCGTTTCCTGTTGTCATCGATTTCCCGAAGAAGGGTCTGGTATTCCGTGTTGGTTTTGACTATTTTCAGGGTCTCTTCACTTTTTTTTATGCGGGCATCACGTTCTTTGAGCTCTCCCTCGAACCCCATGTAAAGCCCCCTGACTTCGGCGAGTTCCGATTCCAGAGCCTTCAGTTCGCTTTCCGCGTCTTTCCTTTTTTTCTTTCGCGTGTTGATTTCACTCTCAACACCTTCAAGCACCTTGCTGATCCTGCTGACTCCCTTCTCAATCTCCTGAAGTTCAATCAGGATTTCCACATCTTCCCTTGTCGCATTAAGTACCATGAATTGCCCCGTTTTTAAGATATTTATATAAATTCGAAGGGGTCTTTCTCCAGGGCACACGATTCAGTGACCACAGGCACCCCCCTTTCTTGACAGATCCGTTCAATTTTTTCACACAACATGCCGGCCATGATGATTTCCGATGGGAAATGCCCCACATCCACAAGGGTCTTTCCGCTCTCTTCCACACTTCTGGCGTCATGATAGGAAAGATCACCGCTGACATAGACATCGGCCGGCCCGGCCAGAAAATGGCGCAACAGGCTCGATCCGCTGCCTGTGCAAACAGCCACACACCGAACCTCGCCCTCCTTCTTTCCTGCGATTTTCACCTTGTCCACCCCCAGACATGATTTGACATGCCGGATAAAGCCATTCACAGCCATGGGTTCTTCAAGGTAACCGATACGCCCGATTCCTTCAGAATTTTCTGTCGAAACAAGAGGGTAGATGTCAAAGGCCATGGTTTCGTAGGGATGGGACTTTTTCACATGAGAGACCACATGGGCCACATCCTTCCGTTTGACCAGTGTTTCGATCCGATATTCCTCCACCCTGCCCGGTTCACCTTTTTTTCCGACAAACGGCTCGCAGTTTTTTCCCGGCAAAAAACGCCCTTCTCCTGGCCCGGAAAAAGAACAGCAGGTGTAATCGCCGATTACACCTGCTGTTGTTTCGGAAAGAGCGTCAAGGATTCTTTCCCGGTGGTCCAGTGGCGTAAAGATCACCAGTTTGACAAACATGTCGTCCCCTGTTTTCCCGAGGACCTTTGTTCTCATAAGACCCAGTTTTTCTGCAAGCATGTCGTTCAAACCGCCCCGTGCACTGTCAAGACTGGTGTGGGCCGAATAGACCGCAAGGGAATGGGCGGCGGCCAAGGCGATGACATTGCCCGGATACACCGAAAAATCCACACGTTTCATGGGTTTGAAAATCAGAGGATGGTGTGTGACGAGAAGGTCGGCCTTGACCGAGCAGGCGTATCGAACCACCTCGGGAAGAGGATCTAAGGCTGTCACGATTTTTCGAACCGGCTGATCCATGCGGCCAACCTGAAGACCGCAGTTGTCCCAGTCTTCGGCAAGACCGGGATCCGCCATCGTTTCAATGATTTTGACAATATCACCGACCGTTGCCATCGTCACTCCCGGATGAAAGAATCAATAAAACTTTACCATGTTCAAAAACCATTCAAAACACGGATCTTGGTCACAAAAAAAGGCGTGGTCCTTGACCACGCCTTTGCTCAACCCTGACAGAAACAGTGATTTGGAAAAGTCATACCGCCTTCGTCAACATGGTGTCTGATCATTGTGCTGGTGGGCCCACCTGGGATCGAACCAGGGACTTACCGGTTATGAGCCGGTGGCTCTACCAAACTGAGCTATAGGCCCCGTTAGTGCCTTGGAGAAACGATAAATAACTCCAGGGCACGTGCTTGTCAAGCTTATATTTCGATAAAACTCTTGAGCTTCTTGCTTCTCGTGGGGTGACGCAACTTCCTCAGGGCCTTGGCTTCGATCTGTCGGATACGTTCACGGGTCACGGCAAAATCCTTGCCCACCTCTTCCAGGGTATGATCGGCTTTTTCCCCGATTCCGAAACGCATGCGAAGGACCTTTTCCTCCCTGGGCGTCAATGTGGCCAGCACTTTTCTCGTTTTTTCAGCCAGGTTCATACTGACGGCTGCGTCGGACGGAAGCATGAACTTCTTGTCCTCGATAAAATCCCCAAGATGGCTGTCTTCCTCCTCGCCTATGGGGGTTTCAAGGGAAATGGGTTCACGGGCGATCTTGAGAACACGGCGAACCTTGTCCAAGGGGATTTCCATTTTTTCGGCAATTTCTTCAGGCGAAGGTTCTCTTCCCAGTTCCTGAACCAGATACCTGGACGTTCGGATCAGCTTGTTGATGGTCTCGATCATGTGAACAGGGATACGGATCGTCCTGGCCTGATCGGCAATGGCCCGGGTGATCGCCTGCCTGATCCACCAGGTGGCGTAGGTGCTGAACTTGTACCCCCTTCTGTATTCGAACTTGTCCACCGCCTTCATAAGACCAATGTTGCCTTCCTGGATCAGGTCGAGAAACTGAAGGCCCCGGTTCGTGTATTTCTTGGCAATGCTCACCACGAGTCGGAGATTGGCCTTGACCAGTTCACTCTTGGCCTGTTTGGACTTCTGGCGCCCTTCCTCGATGGATGTGACGATCCGTGAAAGAACCCTGTTGTTGGCCTTGATGGTGTACTCGCGCTGGTCGATCTGGGTCTGGATGAACTTGATGTCGTCAAACAGTCGCTCTCTCCGGGAATCGTCCAGGTTGCAGCGGCTCTTGGCCCACGCCGGACCTTCGTCACCCAGGATGATACTACGGAATTCCGTGACACTGGAGTTGAAGGAATCGGCACAACGGACAATCACCCTGTTCATCTCCTCGAACCATTCGATCTGCTCTTTGATGATCCGGTCTACTTTTTCGGTGACCCCCACTTCAAGACGCCATTCCTTGAGGAGGTTGAAGATCTTGTCCGTTCTCCGGCCGATGGCACGTCTGATCCGTCTCTGCTCGTCATGGTCAAGATCGGTTTCCGCATCGTAAAGTTTTTCCCGGAGCTCCACATTTTCTTTGTGTACTTCACGGATGCTGTCGATGGTGGCGAGAAAACTTTCCACCTGGATCTGCTCGTCCACCATACCGTCCCCTTCGTCAATGTCACGCAGAACGTGCTTGGGGCGGAGCTTTCCATCACGGATGCTGTCCGCCAGGGAAAGGATGTAATCAATGGCGAGGGTGGTGTCCAGCTGGCAGCGCAGAACTTCCTGATCACCGATTTCAATCTTCTTGGCGATTTCGATTTCACCTTCACGGCTGAGAAGGGTCACGAGTCCCATTTCTCTCAGGTACATCTTCACAGGGTCCGTCACGGTTCCGAAATCGGAAGATGTCGCCGTTTCATCAAGGTCATCCCTTTCCTTGTCGATGTACATGTCGTCCTTGGACAGCTTGTCACCCATTTTCTTATCGTCTACCAGATCATCGTAATCTTCCTCTTTTTCCACGATCTGGATGCCCATTTCGGAAAATCCCATGAAAATCTCATCGAGCTGATCTGAAGAAGCCACCTCTTCAGGAAGCCCCTCGTTGACTTCGTCGTAGGTAAGAAACCCTTTTTTCTTCCCCTCAACGATCAACTCCTTCATGAGTTCCTGCTGGGATTTCTTAAAGTCATCTGCATTGATGGTGGACTTTCTGGTCATAGACTTCTGCCTCCTCCGGTTCCGGAATTTAATATCTTTTTCTGGCTTAAACCCTGATTTTTCATTGTTTTGGAAAACGCACTCTTCTCCTGGATCAATCGGATCAACAGCTCCTGGTCGTTGTTTTCTTCAGCGAGTCGTATGCGCTGGGAAAGGGTGTTTTCCGTCTTTTTGCGGCTGTGGATGTACTGATGTATCAGATTGACACAGTTCTTATATAAATATGGTATGTCTCCTATGGCAAGGCTGGCGATCAGCCTGCGAGTCGATTCGTGGGAAGCACGGTTCGTAAGAACGGAGGCCATGTCTTCCATGTTTCCTCGATAATCCATCACCATTCCGGCGATGCTGGCTAGCTCAGGATCCTGAACCAACTCGTGCACTCCGCATGCACGGCATTCGTCAATGATCTCGTTATATTGAAGCATCATGGAAACGATCTGCCGTTCCATGTCAATCAGGGGTGAGGACGGTTTCAAGCCAGACTCAGCAGGCCTGTGGGCGCTTCCATCACCCGTGTCTTTCGAATGCTCCCTGGTTTTCGAAAGATTTTCTCCAACTTTTTCAACAACGGCTTTCTCATCCACACCGATCCTGTGAGACAGATCCCGGATATAAAGAGACCGGGCCACCGGATCGTCGACCATGGAAAGCACGTCTTTCATCTCGTTGATCACGGCAATCCGCCCTTCAATGGACAAGCCGTGTTTTTTGACAGATGCCTCCGATAAAAAAGGCACCACGCCCCTGGCCAGTTCCGATTCTTTCCTGAAATTTTCGGGACCAAAGGCGCGAATGTATGTATCCGGATCATGGGGGCTGGGCAAAACGAGAATGCTTGCACTTACAAATTCCTGCTGAAACACCGGAATACTCCTGGTTGCAGCGTGAATGCCCGCCTCATCGGAATCGAATACCAGAACAAATTTCGTCACACCGCTCCTGCTCAGCATACGGACATGATCACGGGTCAGGGCCGTTCCCAGGGTGGCCACCACATTGGTGATCCCGTTCATGTAAAGGGCGAGAAGGTCAAAATAACCTTCGACGATGTGAACGGTTTCCGTTTCCCTTAACGCCTGCTTTGTCCGGTCAAATCCGTAAAGAGACCTGCTCTTGTTGTATACCGGTGTTTCGGGGGAGTTCAGATACTTGGGCAGAGACTGGTCAAGAATCCGTCCTCCAAATCCGATAACACGCTGACTCAGGTCACATATCGGAAAAATGATCCTGTTTCTGAAGCGGTCGTAGTATCTTTCTCCGTTTTTTGTCACGATCAGCCCGGATTTTTCAGCCAGTTTTCGGGGAACATTCCTCGATGATAAAAACCGGCAGAGATTATCCCAGCCGTCCGGTGCGTAACCCAGACGGAAATCCCGGACAATGGCACCGTTCATGCCACGTTGTTTCAGATAGTCCCGTGCGACCCGGCCGGTTTCATTTTCAAAAAGGACCGAATGAAAATAATCCATGGCCAGTCTGTTAATTCTGTAAAGGGCTTCCCGTTCACTTTCGTCTCGCCGTTCCGAAACACTTTTTTCCCTTTCGGGGATCTGTATTCCGTATTTCCCCGCAAGGGTCCGGACAGCGTCTGGGAAGGAGACACCGTCTCTTTTCATCACAAAACTGAAGACATTCCCGCCCACACCACAGCCAAAGCAATGAAAAATGGACCTTTGCGGATTCACAGAAAAAGACGGGGTCTTCTCCGAATGAAAAGGACACAGGCCCATGAAGTGATGACCGGTTTTTTTCAGTTGCACGCTTTCCGAAACAACGTCCACAATATCCGCCGCATTCCGGATCGTCTCAATGACATCTTCAGGAATCAAAAAACCCAAACCGGATGATCTCCACCCTTTTCAACCCACCTGTTCCAACCGGGATATGTTGTCGAACAAAAAGGTCCTGGCCGACGGACACGGGGCATTTTTTTAAACCCCAACACATAAACCCTGTTTTTTCATGGCGTTATACAAAAACCACGCCTCTGGTCAGCGTTTGAACGCGACATGATTTCACATTCATTCACTGGACACAATGAAAAAAACTAATCTCTAATTTTTTTTTGTCAAACAGTTCAGGCGGTCACGGTTTATTTTCAATAAACTCCTTGAGGGCCTCGTCCATGGCGCTCAAGGCCATTTCCTCGGCTTTGATCCATCGTCCTTTTCTTTTCAGAAACGAACGGATGTTCATGATATTGCTTGAAAGAGGTTTTTGTGTTTCATCGAAATCACAGGCGAACAGGACCTGCCCGTCGCTGACCCGGATAATCCGCATGTCGAAAGCCACACTGGCAGGTTCACTGACCGAGTAGTTCCCGCCCCGTCTTTCCTTGTAATTATAAATGCGGCCGATGCAGACAGCGTCACTGACAGGTGTTTTTTCCAGTTTAAAAAGTCCCGAATAAAGGGGTTCAATGTCTTCCTTTCTCATTTCAGGCATCAGAACCACATTCAGTCCGTCTTTGGTTTTCAACTTTTCCACCAGATATTCGGTCATGATCGCGGAAGCGTTCCCGTCGGATGTTGTCTCCGTCATCTTGAGAGTCGTACCTGGAAAGGGAATGGTGCAGTCCATACAAACAAACGGTATGACCGCGATGGATTTCAGGTCGGCCAGACCTGGCCGCATGTCTTTTTTGAGCGGAGTTTCACAACCGGAAAGGCTGAGAAAAATGAGCAGAAACAGTGAAAGGGAAAGGGAGTTGCTACGTTTTCGACTCATAATGTTTCCTGTGATTCGTCTGGATTGTGGTTTGGATGACGTTCGGGCCCCTTGAGCTTGAAATTCAGGGGCCAAAACGCCTCAGGAATCTGGCGGTCAAAGGACACCTTTGGTGGAGTGGTGGCCGCTGATCCGGCCGTCCCGCGCCACGGCCCTGTCAAGGGCGCGTCCCAGGGCCTTGAATACGGATTCGATGATATGATGGGGATTGTCTCCGTAACGGACATTCACATGGAGGTTCATGCCGCCTTTTACGGAAAAAGCCTGGAGAAACTCCTTCACGTCCCGTGTGTCGAAGGCCCCGCACATGCCCAGATTGTCCGGAACATGGTAAACAAGATACGGTCTGTTGGACAGGTCGAGGCTGACTTCGGAAAGGGTTTCGTCCATGGGGGTTACCGCGTGACCGTACCGGACGATCCCCTTCCGGTCTCCCAGGGCTTCGTTGACGAGAAGTCCCATGACGATCCCGATATCTTCCACCGTGTGATGGTTGTCCACGCCGATATCACCCTCGGCCTTGACGGTCAGGTCGAAAAAACCGTGCCGGGCGAACAGGTCAAGCATATGATCGAAAAAAGGGATTCCGGTTGATACACTGACGGCCCCTTTACCATCCAGGTCAATGGAGGCTGAAATCTTTGTTTCAGCGGTGTTTCTTTCAAGGCGGGCGGTTCGATTCATGGGGATTCCTCAGGAACTGTCACAAGGCGCAGTGCGTGCCGCAGCCAGTTGATTTAAAAATAAAATGCCGAAATAATTTGATTTCCATTATCAGATAAATCGGATGCGGTCAATTTAAAAAAAGACGCCCCTTTCTTCTTCAAACCTTGTGTGATATGGGATTTTGGGTTTTTAAACGAAAAAGGAGAAAAAAGCATGGGATTCACCCTGACACTTGAGGACGCGTTCAAAAAAGTCACCGATGACCAGGACAAGATCATGACACCCGAAGAGACGGTCCGGATTTTCAAGGAAAAAGCCGCCCGTCTTGGCATGGATATTCTGGAGAACACCATGAGGATCGATAACGGAAGACTGGGCATCCCCGTGTTTTTCAGTGTCTGCGGAAAAGACGCCAAGGCCGTCACCGGCACGAACAAGCAGATGGGCAAAGGCGCCACGCCAGCCCAGTCCGAAGCGAGCGCCGTCATGGAACTGGCCGAACGGTTCAGCTTCTTTTCGTTCAAGAACAATCCGGATCATTTTTTTACCGACACGTTCCGTAACGTGGAGGACAGAGCCCTGCCCTTCGATTTCATCGCCCGGTCCGTCCACGACGACAATTCGAAAGAAATCGAGATCGCCCGTGAGTTTTTCATGGACCTCCCTTTTCAGTGGACCTGGGCGTTCAACCTGACCCGGAAAAAACCCATGCTCGTGCCGTTTGACTGGTTTTTCATGATCAACGAGTTTAACGGGCCTTCCGCAGGCAACTGCAAGGAGGAAGCCATCTGCCAGGGGATTTCCGAAATCGTGGAGCGCCATGTGTCCTCTCTGGTCAGCCTGGAAAAACGTTCCGTCCCCCGCATCGATCCACGGACGTCCACCGACCCCCTTGTTCTCGAAATGCTGGACAAATACGAAAAAAACGGAATCCGGCTCGTGGTTTCCGATTTCAGCCTGGACATGGGAATTCCCACGGTGGCCGTCCTCGGCTGGGACCCCTCGACCTTTCCTGAAAAGAGTGAAATTGTCTGGACGGCCGGAACGGCCCCAGATCCGAACAAGGCCCTGAGCCGCGCCCTGACCGAGGTGGCACAGCTTGCCGGAGATTTCAATTCCGGTTCAAACTACGTGGCCAGCGGTCTTCCAAAATTCCAGAGTCTCGATGAAGCGGATTACATCATCAGTCAGGACCGTATGGTTTCGGTGCAGGATCTGCCTGACCTTTCCAGCGACAACATCCGGATCGAAGTCGAACGTTACATTGAAACCCTGGAAAGCCGGGGTTATGACGTTTTCCTGATCGAAACGACCCACAAAGGCCTCGGCATTCCCGCGTTCCACACCATCATCCCGGGAGCCCATTTCCGGGAACGGGCCACAGGCACCAGCGTGGCCATGTTCACCGCCAAATTCATGGCTGAAAATCTGGACACCCTGGACGCCTTGCTCCGCCTCAGGAAGATGGCCGAAAAACTCCCTGAAGCCTACTTCATCCAGTTTTACCTCGGCCAGCTTTACCTCAACCTGGAAAACCATGAACGGGCCCTGGACCATTTCGAAAAGGCCATGACCCTCGATCCCAAAGAGCAGGACATTCCTTCGATCTGTTCATACACCGGGGTGTGCCTCAAAGACATGGAGCGTTACGAAGAGGCCCTCATTATCCTTGAAAAAGGCGCGGCCCTGGACAACGAGCGGGAAGATATCTTCAACCTCATGGGTTTCTGTCACTTCAAGCTGAAAAACCACGAAAAAGCCATCGAATGTTTCCAGAGGGTTATCGCCCTGAACCCGTCCTCGGCCATCGACTACGCCAACATCGCCTCGAATTACAGGGACCTGGGACAGAAAGACAAGGCCGTCTATTATTACAAACTGGCCCTGGCCCTGGATGACAGCATTGATTTTGCCCGGGTCAACCTTGAAAAGCTTCAGGAATCATAACGGATGACAAGACCCACGGGACAGTGATCCGACCCCTGGATGGTGTTGTCGATGAACGGCGCAACGATCCTGTTATCCTCGATCATGTTCCGGCTTACGAAAAAATAGTCGATGCGCCAGCCGGCGTTGTTCCGCCTGGCGCCAGCCCTGTAGGACCACCAGGAGTACTTCACCTCGTCCGGGAAAAAATGGCGGAAAGTGTCCACATACCCCCTGGCCACGATACCGTCCATCACATCCCGTTCGATGCGTAGAAAACCCGAGGTGTTTTCATTGGCCTTGGGGTGTTTCAGGTCGATTTCGTTGTGGGCGATGTTGAAATCCCCGGTGATCACCACCCGCCGGCCCTGGTCTTTCAGGGTGTCTGTGTACCTGAAAAAGCTTTCGAAAAACCGCAGCTTGTACCGGAGTCGTTCCTCGCTCATCTGACCGTTGGGGAAGTACACGTTGAACAAAACGAAATCCCCGAAATCCGTTTCAAGAATCCGGCCTTCCTGGTCGAATTCCGGGATGCCGATGCCTGTTTTCACGGAAACAGGTTTGATTCTCGTGTAGGTGGCCACCCCGCTGTACCCTTTTTTGACGGTGCAGGAAGACCAGTGGGTTTCAAAATCCTCAAAGTCCGTCATCTCGACCGTTCTCTGATGGTCCTGAAGCTTGGTTTCCTGAAGCGAGAGAACATCGGGGGCCAGCTGGCGGAAGCTGGTGAAAAAATTTTTCTGGATCACGGCCCTGAGACCGTTCACGTTCCAGGAAACAAGACGCACGGTTCTTTCGTTCATCATCCCATCCATGGAAAGCTCCCCTCATCCCCATGAGGAGAGCCGTGTTCTATTTCTTGTGACACTCGTTACAGGACGTGGGGCCGGATTTTTTGTTTTCGGCCTTATTGGCCCGATGGCAGGAGAGGCAGTGGCCCATGGCCTGTTTCTTCTTCAGTTTGCCGGCTTTGATGTCATTGGAAATCCCGCTGGTTTTCTGGGGATACATGGCATGACAGGTCTGGCAGTCGGGCACGACCTTATGGTGTTTCACATGGGGAAAGGTCACATCCCCTTTGTTTCCCGCGGGCAGCTCGATCACCGCCTTGATATCCTTGCCCTGTTCTGAAAAAGCCTGGTTTCCCAGAAGAACGGCACAGACAGCCAGCACGCCGATCACGGTTCTTTTCATGGCCTCAATCCTCCTCGTTTTACATTTCAACTGTTTTTTCAACATGTTCCATGGTAATCACCGGCAAAAGGTTTTTCCCTTTACCCGTTACTTCGTCCAGCAGTTCCTGGGGCGCCAGCCTGTAAAGCAGTCGAACCTTCACCCGCAGAGCTTTCACCTTACCCGTTTCAAAAGAAACCGTCTCGGTCACCGACGCCAGGGGCGGGATACGGTTGTCTTTCAAAATCTCCCTGGCTTTGGCAATATTTTTTACAGGCCGACCTTTCCCGTCTCCGAAAATTGTGTGGTACATGAAACTCCCTTCAGGAACACGCCCGTCCCTGTCGATGACGCCGCTTTCAAACACAGGCGCGTTCTTTTCGTCGAAAAGCCTGACCTCCAGCCACATCTGGCGGATGTCGGTGAGACCCGTGGGCAGATAATGACCCGCCCCAGAATTGGTGATGGTAATCCCCAGCCGGCCCTTGGAAATCCCGGAGGTGTCCAGGGAAAGCGTGGCGCTGTTCTGGAGCCTCTCCACCGCCATGCCCGCCTTGACTTTGTCACCGAAATCCGGGGGCACCACCGTGTTGCCTCCGATGAAATAATGGGTGAACACATGGTCTCTCTCCGGCCCGTCATCGGAAGCCCTGCCCTTGTTCTTAGGTCTTTCGGTCATGGCGGTGGCGGGTATTCCCGGTCTTTGAGCCATGTGGCATCCCTGGCAGTCGATGTGTTTCGAAGGGCCTTTCGAGTTGTAAGGTCCGTTTTTCCATTCATCATAGGTCGTCTCAAGTTTCGTTCCAAACGAGACATGAGACACATTGTGGCAGGTTCCGCAGATGTCCGACCGGGTGTGGAATTCGGAATACGCGCTGTCATGGAAATCGGACTTTGAATCGTTGTAGGGGCCGCGTTTGACGCCGGGATCGTCTTCACCGTGGCCGGGATCAAGAACCATCCCGTTGTTCACCATCTTCGAAGCGGTCGTGGCCGAGTGGCAGTAATCGCACTGGATTCCCTTGGTGGCGATAGGCGCCACCCGGCTTCTGTCATCGGATGTTTTCAGGGGGTATCCACTCACGTTTCCCACCGGGGTATGGCATTTCACACAGGCTTCGGCTTCCGCTATCTCCTCTTTATCCGTGAGCCCCTTGAGCAGGTAGGCCGATACCGCCACATAGACCGGATCGTCGTGGGCCAGTCCGTGCATGGAGTTTTTCCACTGGGCGTAAATCTCACTGTGGCAGTCACCGCAGGTCTCCGGGCTGATGAAGCGGTCTATGGAAAAAAATGAGCTTTCTGAAAAAGTACCAGTGGCGTAAAGAGATACAAAAACAGATACGGCCACAAATAAAACAGCAGCCTTGGCTGATTGAACAATCCGAGGTTTCACAAGGTCATCCTTTTTTCAATGAAAACGGATTTCTGTAAAACCCCAGACCCGTTTTCTATAGAAGATTTGAAGCCAGTTCCTTGCCGTAGGACTGGGCCATTTTCATACCACCTTCAATACTGGCCGACTTGAGCATCAGGGGGGCGTCTACCATGTCCATCCCGAAGATGTTCTTCATGGTTTCGAAAATCCTTTCCGCCGCTTCACCGCTCCAGCCGTAGGATCCGTAAGAGCCGCCTTTTTTTCCCTCGAGACCGGCTTTTTCGGCAATAAACAGCATGGTTTTCATGCTGTTCATCATCTCGCCATGATACGTGGACGATCCGAACACATAGGCATCGTAGCCTGAAAGATCCGTGTCTTTCTTGATTTCCGTGGCATCCTTCAAGGTCACGTCGATCAAGGAGAACCTCAGGCCCTCCGCGATCAGTTCCCCGATTTTTCTTGTTTCGCCTGTTCTGGATGAATACACGATCAGAGCTTTGGCCATATCACGTTCTCCTTTTCATAGTATGATTCATGGATTAATTCAATTTTTTTGTCCTTGTTATTCGTAACCTTCCGCCAGACGGAGGGGCATGATCGTGTTTCTAATCAAGAAACATGCCAAACACCACATCACCATCCATCGTTGAACAAATGGATCATTCCTGCTATAGAGCGAAAATCCGTTGAATCACTCTTGGCAAAGAACACGCTGAAAAAGGAAAAAACCATATGGAACCCATCAAGGCCACCATCGCCAGAACACCGCTGTTCACTGGCCTGCCGGAAGAGCAGATCGACGCCATCTGCCGGATCGTCGTCAGGGAAAAATTCGCCAAGGGAGATACGGTTTTTTCTGACGGGGACACCGGCCGGGGCTTTTACGTCATAGAAACAGGCAGCATCAAAGTCTACAAACTGTCTCTTGATGGAAAAGAACAGATCCTTCATATTTTCGGCCCGGGAGAACCTTTTGGCGAAGTCCCTGTGTTCACAGGCAAACCCTTTCCAGCCAACGCCATGGCCCTCAAGCATTCGGACCTTCTCTTCCTGCCGAGAAAAGACGTGATCGACCTGATCTCCAAGGACCCCTCCCTTGCCCTGAACATGCTGGCCGTGCTGTCCATGAGACTGAGACAGTTCACCGTCCAGATTGAGAACCTGTCTTTGAAGGAAGTCCCGGGACGTCTGGCGACCCACCTGATCTGGCTGGCCGGGAACCAGGACGATCCGTCCACCGTCTCCCTGGATATTTCAAAAGGCCAGCTGGCAAGCCTTCTCGGGACCATCCCCGAAACCCTGTCCCGCATTCTGGCCAAAATGACCGCACGGGACCTGATCGACGTCCAGGGGAAAGACATACACATTCTAGATTTCGAAGGGCTGAAGGATCTGGCGGAATCCGGAAAACTCGATGTTTGATGCCGCTTTGGCAGTGTCTGACAAAACCGGAACGTTGTAAACACAAAAAAATCGGACTTCTGATTTTACGCCTTACAGTTTCCCCTCATCCGATCCAAAACTGTCTCATCATGACACACGAGACAGGCCTGACCGAAAAACCGCGAAAGACCCAACACGCCCCAGGCCCACCATAAATTTATTATTGTTTTTATTTCAGTTATTTAAAAAAATACAACCCCTGTTCCAAACAAAATGGCACGGCAATTGAATATTCGACCAGGAAATTTTGGCCGGTTCTTCTCGATCATCCGGCCCGGTTCAATAAAAATCATCATCCATAAAACGATAGAAAAAGGAAAGGAACATCATGAAAAAACATATCTGTACCGTGTGTGGCTACATCGTCGAAGGCCAGGACGCTCCTGAAAAATGCCCCATGTGCAAGGCCCCCAAAACCAAGTTCAGAGCCCAGGACAATCAGGCTGCCATGACCTGGGCCGATGAACACGTGGTGGGTGTGGCCAGCGGCGTGGACCCGGAAATCATCGAAGGCCTTAAAATGAACTTCACCGGAGAGTGTACCGAAGTGGGCATGTACCTTGCCATGAGCCGCCAGGCGGACCGGGAAGGTTACCCTGAAATCGCCGAAGCCTACAAACGGATCGCCTTCGAGGAAGCGGAACACGCGGCCAAATTCGCCGAACTCCTTGGAGAAGTCCTGAAAGCCGATACCCGGACAAACCTCCAGATGAGGGTGGATGCGGAACATGGGGCATGCCAGGGAAAAAAAGATCTGGCTGTACGCGCCAAACAGTTGAATTTGGATGCCATTCACGATACGGTACATGAAATGTGCAAAGACGAGGCCCGCCACGGCCAGGCTTTCGCCGGACTTTTGAAACGTTATTTCGGTTAAACCCATTAAAGGAGGACGTCCATGAACAGTTACGAATGCCCTTGCGGTTATGTCTATGACCCCGAAATCGGTGATATTGACCACGGAATTCCGGCCGGAACGCCTTTTGAAGACCTGCCCGATGACTGGGTCTGCCCCGTGTGCGACGCCGCCAAAGAGTATTTCGAAAAAGTCGAATAACCCCAACCAGAACCATCCAAACATGTATGAGCCGTGCGGGGCGTTATGTCGCGCACGGTTTTTTACATGACAGACATCAGGAGGAGCCATGTACGAATGCAATGTGTGCGGTTATGTTTACGACCCGAAAAACGGTGACCCGGACAGTGGTGTCGATCCAGGAACCGCTTTTGATGATCTTCCCGAAAGCTGGCACTGCCCCATCTGCGGTGTCGAGAAAAAAGAATTCACCCAACAATAACGAAAGAGTGCAGCCATGAAACCACTGAAAATAGCCGAAGGTATCTACGAAGTGGGTGTCAAGGACTGGAACGTCCGGGATTTTCACGGGTACTCCACGGACAAGGGCACCACGTACAACTCCTTTCTCATCATGGATGAAAAAATCGTCCTGGTGGACACGGTTAAAAACGGATTCGGAGCCGAGCATCTCCGGAACATATCCAAAATTGTCGACCCGAAAAAAATCGACATCGTGATCAGCAACCACACGGAAATGGACCACACAGGAACCCTGGTGGAAACCATGCGCGCCATCGGAATCGACAAACCCCTGTACTGTTCGAAAATGGGTGAGAAAAACCTCAAGGCCCATTTTCCGGACAAACTGAACTACCAGGTGGTGGACAACGCTTTTTCCCTTCCCATCGGCAAAAGAACGCTCCAGTTTTTAGAAACCAGGATGCTCCACTGGCCGGACAGCATGTTCACCTACATTCCCGAAGACAAAATCCTTTTTTCCAGCGACGCTTTTGGTCAGCATTACGCTGGAAAAGAAAATTTCGATGACGAAATCGGCCCCTGCATCATGGAGCACGCGAAAAAATATTACGCCAACATCCTTCTTCTCTTCTCCTCCAAGGTCAAGGCCCTGATCGAGACCGTGGCCAAAATGAACCTGGACATCAAAACCATCTGTCCGGATCACGGGATTATCTGGCGAAAGGATCCATCGGTCATCATCAACAAATACATGGAATGGAGCGAGCAGAAACCGGCGAAAAAAGCCGTGGTGATCTACGACACCATGTGGCACAGCACGGAAAAGATGGCCCAGTCCATCGCGGAAGGCCTGAAAGCCTCCGGTGTGTTCACCATGCTGATGCACGCCCGGAAATGGCACCGCAGCGACATCATGACCGAAGTCCTGGACGCGGGGCTTGTGGTGATCGGCTCACCGACCATGAACAACGTCCTCTACCCCACCCTGTCCGACGTGATGACCTACATGAAAGGCCTGAGACCCCAGAACAAAAAAGGGGCGGCTTTCGGGTCCTATGGCTGGAGCGGCGAGGCGGTGAAACTGATCAACGCCGAGTTCGACGCCATGGGGTTCACCCTGGCCCACGACGGTCTGAAGGTCCAGTACGTGCCCGATGACGCCCAGCTCGAGTCCTGTTACGAATACGGACAGAAGCTGGCCGAATCGCTGGCCTGAAAACACCATGGGCACCGAACGTTCAGGAACCCGGTTAAAGCGGGATCTGGCCGTCATTCTGGCTGAAGACGATTATGAATCGGCGATGCATCGTCTGGGGGAAACCCCGGTCAAGAAGACGGTCAACATCCTGGTTTCCTTTCTCTGCCATCTGGACGAACGTGTCCGCTGGCGCTCGGTGTCGGCCCTGGGCCTTCTTGTTGCCGCCATGGCCGAGAAGTCGCCGGAAGAAGGCCGGATCCTTATGCGCCGTTTCATGTGGATGCTCAACGAGGAATCGGGCGGTATCGGCTGGGGTGTTCCCGAAGTCATGGGTGAAATAATTTTCATGAGCTCGATCCTTGACCGGGAATACCACCGTATCCTGTTGTCCTACCTGGATGAACAGGGAAACTTCCTCGACCACGATCCCTTGAGACAGGGGGCTCTATGGGCCATGGCCAGGGTTTCGGAAACCAAACCCCACCTGATGAATGACGGGGCACATCTCTCAAGGGCATACCTCTCTTCGGGAAACCCTGTGGACAGGGCTCTCGCAAGCATCGTGGCAGGTCATCTCCGTGACAGGGAATCTCTGCCTTTTCTTCAAAACCTTGTCATGGACAAAACGGAAATAACCCTTTATATAGAAGGAGACTTCTGCCGCCATACCGTTGGTGGCCTTGCCGGAAAAGCCTTGAAAAGACTTTCCTGACTCCAGATCAGACGACAGCATTGGAAGTAGGAGAAACGTTCTGATGAAATTGACCTGCAGCACTCGTCTTTCTGAATTCATGACCGGCCTGGTTCGCCGGAATCCCGGAGAACCGGAATTCCACCAGGCTGTCCACGAAGTGGCCAAAGACATACTCCCTTTTATCGAATCCAGACCCATATACTGTGAAAACAGAATCCTCGAACGGATGACCGAAGCGGACCGGATCGTCATCTTCCGGGTCAGCTGGGAAGACGACCATGGCAACATCCGGGCCAACCGGGGCTACCGGGTCCAGTTCAACAACTCCATCGGACCCTACAAGGGCGGCCTCCGGTTCGACAAGGACCTCAACCTGAGCATCCTGAAATTCCTGGGTTTCGAGCAGACGTTCAAGAATTCTCTCACCGGGCTTCCCATGGGTGGCGGAAAAGGTGGGGCCGACTTCAACCCCAAAGGCAAATCCGACCATGAAATCATGCGGTTCTGTCAGTCGTTCATGACCGAACTCTGGAGACACATCGGACCGGATACGGATATTCCCGCAGGGGACATCGGGGTGGGCTCACGGGAGGTCAGCTACATGTTCGGACAGTACAAACGCCTTTCCAACACCTTCACCGGAACCCTGACCGGCAAGGGCCTGGCCTACGGCGGCAGCATGATCCGAACCGAAGCCACGGGTTACGGGTGCGTGTACATGATGGACAACATCCTGAAAAAACACCATAACGGTTTAGAAGGAAAGACAGCCCTTGTTTCGGGTTCCGGCAACGTGGCCCAGTACACCATGGAAAAGCTCATCGAAAACGGTGTCAAAGTCCTGACCGCATCGGACAGTTCGGGTTTTGTGTTCGACAGGGACGGCATCACGTCAGAGAAGCTGGCTTTTATCAAACACCTGACAAACGTGAAGCGGGGACGAATCTCCGAATACGCCAAAGAATTCGGCGTGGAATACCACGAAGGACAAAAGCCCTGGGCCGTTCCGGCCGACCTGGCCTTTCCCTGCGCCACCCAGAACGAGATCCTGCTGGAAGACGCCAGAGCCCTGGTCGCCAACGGCTGTGTGGCCGTGGCCGAGGGGGCCAACATGCCCGTTCATCTGGACGGGGTGGAACTTTTTGACGAAGCGGGCATTCTTTTCGCCCCGGCCAAGGCGGCCAACGCCGGCGGTGTGGCTGTGTCCGGCCTCGAAATGACCCAGAACAGCATGCGTCTTTCCTGGTCCAGGGATGAGATCGACGAAAAGCTTAAAAAGATCATGAAACACATCCACGACACCTGTGTGGAATACGGCCGGGAAAACGGCCGGATCAACTACAGGAAAGGAGCCAACATCGGCGGATTCATCAAAGTGGCCGACGCCATGGTGGCGTTCGGTAACTGTTGACAGGGAATAAAGGATTGTTCCTCAGGCCTGGTTCGGAAAACAAGGCTTTTGACCGTGTGACGTTCATCGTCGCGGATCATCATTCAAAATTGATCAACCATAACCCATCATAATGAAAGGAGTACTCCCATGAAACTGACGAAACCTGCAAAAATGGAACAGTACATCCGGGCTTTTGCCGGAGCGTTCATCCTCATCACCCTGTTGCTCTCCATGTTTTCCTGCTGGTGGTTGCTTCTCACGGCTTTCGTGGGTGCAAACCTCCTCCAGTCGGCCTTCACGGGGATCTGCCCCCTTGAAAACATCCTGACCAAGTTCGGCATCCCCAAGGAATGACAACGCAGAACCCGGCCCGATACCTGTCGGCGCCGGGTTTGTCCAGCCAACGCCTCAAACGGTGACACTATGAAACATACGATTCTGTTCTTCATCCTGTGCTTTTTTCTGGTCATGCCTGGCCTGGCCAAAGGAGGAGGACGTTACGATTACGAAAAAATCAGAGATGCCTATCCCTCCTATTACTGTCCTGCAAGCGCCGAGGCCGGATCAACGGACAAGGCCCTGTGCGTCCTCGACAAAACCCTTACCTTGGATTCGGCCCTTGACCTGGCCCTGAAAAACAATCCCGACACCCAGGTGGCCAAAGCCAGAATCCGCCAGAGCGAGGCCCTTCTGACCAGGGCCGGCGCCGCCTTCATGCCGGTTGTGAACGTCTATACCGAATACACCCGGGGTGATTTCCCCTCGGGGTTTCTGTTCAAAACCATTGACCAGCGTCTGTTCGTGAACGGCACCGACTTCAACGATCCGGGTATCATCGAAAATTTCGAAACCGGCATCAGCGCCCAGATCAGCCTGTTTGACGGGGGAAGGCACGTCCTCAACCGACGCATGGCCCGGGAAGATGTGTCCATCAGCAACGCAGACAGCATGGCCGCAAGGAACAGTGTGGCCGCCCAGCTGATCGGCGCCTGGTACGACACCCTTTCGGCAGCCGAATTCGTGAAAATTTCAGAAGAATCGGTGTCCACCGTGAAAAACCAGCTGGATATCATGACGATCCGTTACAAAGGCGGAAGCGCCCTGAAATCGGATATCCTGTCCCTCAACGTCCGTCTGGCCCAGGCCGAAGAAGACCTTCTGAAAAGCAGGAACCGCCACAAACTGTCTGTTGCGGCCCTGGCCACCGTTCTTGGCTTCCCTCCTGACCGGGACGTGATCATCGACCGAGCCCCTGTGACCCTGGCCGGAATCCCGGACTCCTATGAAGCAGGCATGGGAACGGCCATGACCCGGCGTCCCGAACTTTCGAAAATCCGATCCATGGTAAAAAAATCTCGCATGGGCATGGACATGTCAAAAAGCGCCTGGCTTCCCACAGCCCATCTCATGGGCAAATACTATGTGGACGATCCGTCCATGGACTATGATCTGGACCGGGACAACTGGGCTCTCGGCGTCATGGTCAACTGGAACATCTTCAGCGGTTTCGCGGACAAGGCCGCCATCGAGGCTTCCGACGCGTCCCTCAGGGAAGCCCTTTCCGCGGACAGGAAGGCACTGATCAACATCAGTCTGGACGTGAAAAACGCCTACTTAAGACGTGATGAAGCCACGGCCCGCATGGATGTGGCGAAACGAAGCGTCCTCATGGCCGAGGAAAACTACGAACTCGTCAGAAAGCAGTACGAGGGGGGCTCGGCCACCATCACCCGCTACCTGGAATCGGAACTGGACCGGAACACCGCCAGGATAAGAGTGGCCTCAGCCTACTACGACCATGAAAAAGCCGTGGCCGACATCGCCCGATCCATCGGCCTTCTGTCTGAACCCGGGCATGTGATTTCCAAAACTGACCGGGTTGAAGCTGCCGATCATGCACAGAAAACAGAGGAGAAGATCGATGAAAGATAACATTCTGAAATACATTCGACATGTCATACTCCTTGCCATCGTGGTCTCGACGTCGTCATGCGGGTCAGACACAGGGAAAACCGAGGGGCTCCAGGGCCCGGTGATCGACGTGAAAAACACGGACAAAGCCAGAATTGAAAAAACCACCGAGTGGTACGACGCCGTGGGAACGATCCGGCCCCGCACCGAAACAAGCATCGAATCCCAGGTTCCGGCCCAGATCCTCAAGGTTCTGGTGTCTCCCGGCTCCAGGGTCAAAAAGGGAGACACCCTGTTCATCCTTGACAACCGCCAGTTCGCCGCACGCCTCGCCAGCGCCAAAGAAGGCCTGAAAGCAGCCCATGCCGGTCGTGAACAGGCCAACCAGGGTCTTGTGGCGGCCCAGGCGCGGTTCGCCCAGGCCGAAGCCGAATACAGCCGGGTCAAAAAATATTTCGAGACAGAAGCCGCCACCAGCCAGCAGCTTGAACAGGCCAAGGCCGCCTTTCTCACGGCCCAGGCTGCCGTGAAGCAGGCCAAAGAATCCCTGGTGGCCGCTGAGGCCGGTATCCGCCAGGCCAGCGAAGGCGTCAACGAGGCCGGTATCTCCCAGGGCTACACCGTGATCAAGGCTCCGGACAGCGGAGAAATTCTCAAACGCATGGCCGAGCCGGGGGACATGGCTATTCCTGGCAAGCCCCTGGCCGTGATGCGCACAAGCGGCACCCTGCGAATCGAAGCCTATGTCCGTGAAGGGCTGATCGAAAAAGTCAAACCCGGCATGGAACTGGACGTGGAAATCAAAACCCTGGGCGTCAGGTCCAGGGCAACGGTGAACGAGGTCGTTCCCTACGCCGACCCCCGGACCCGGACCTTTCTCGTCAAAGCCCAGCTTCCCGCCCTTGACGGAGTCTATCCCGGCATGTACGGCAAGCTCATGATTCCCGTCACCGAAAGCGAGGTGATCACCGTTTTGTCCAAAGCGGTGAAAACCGTGGGACAGATCCAGATGGTTCTTGTCAGGGATAAGGAACGGTGGGCTTCCCGTTACATCAAGACAGGTTCTTCACGTGGTGACCGTGTGGAAGTGCTTTCCGGTCTTTCCGGCAACGAAACCGTGGGCTACTGATCGAAGTGAGGATGATCCATGAACCAGACTGAACAAACACCGGATGGTTTTACCATCGGCATGGTAAGACACTTTCTCAAATCATCCCTGTCAGTGATGCTGATCGTGGCGTCCCTGATTCTCGGCGTGGCCGCCATTCTGATCACGCCCCGGGAAGAAGAACCCCAGATCGTGGTTCCCATGGCCGACATTTACATCAGCGTACCCGGGTCGAGCCCGGAAGAAGTGGAACAACTGGCCGCCGTTCCCCTGGAGCGTCTGCTCTGGCAGATCGACGGGGTGGAATACGTGTATTCCATGTCACAACGGGACATGGCCATTGTTACGGTCCGTTTTTTCGTGGGTGAGGACAGGGAAAACTCCCTGGTGAAACTCCGGAACAAGATCGAGATGAACATCGACAAGGTGTCACCCGTGATCAAGGGCTGGGTGGTGAAGCCCGTGGAAATTGACGACGTGCCCATCGTGACCCTGGCCCTCTACTCGGAAAGATACACCGACCACGAACTCGTGCGTGTGGGTGAAGAGGTTCTGGCCCGCCTGTCCGAAGTCAAGAACATCTCGGGAACCACCATCACCGGAGGAAGGAAAAGAGAGGTCCTGGTAACCTTGTCCCCGGAGAGGATGAGCGGTCTCGGCGTGTCCCTTCTGGAGGTCCACCAGGCTTTGGCTGCCTCGGACGCCTCCATCACCGCCGGCAGCTTCTCCAAGTCCAACAGGGAATTCAAGGTCATCGGCAACGCCTTTCTCACCTCGGCGGATGAAGCCGCCAGCCTGGTGGTGGGCGTGTCCGGTGACCGGCCTGTGTATCTCAGGGATATCGCCGATATCGTTGACGGCCCGGCAGAGACCACATCCTATTCAAAAATCAGTTTTTCCAACGCTTACCGAAAAGCCCACGGCATGACTGACGCTCCCCTGTCCTGCCCTGCGGTCACCCTGGCCCTGTCCAAGAAAAAAGGCACCAACGCCGTGGTGGTCTCCGAAGACATCCTGAAGAAAATCGAGAGTTTCAAAGGCACGGTGATCCCTGACGACATCCGTGTGGCCGTCACCCGGAACAACGGGGAAACAGCCCAGGAAAAGGTCAATGAACTTCTGGAATCCCTGGTTTTCGCCATCCTGTCCGTGGTGGTCCTCCTGGTGTTCACCCTGGGATGGCGTGAAGCCACGGTGGTGGCCCTTTCCGTTCCCATCAGCTTCGCCCTGGCTCTTTTCGTCAACTACCTGTTCGGCTACACCATCAACCGGGTGACCCTGTTCGCCCTGATCCTTTCCCTGGGTCTGGTGGTGGACGATCCGATCATGAACGTGGACAACATCCAGCGGAACATCCTCAAAGGGGTGCTCAATCCCCTGGAAGCCACCCTGTTCGCTGTTCGGGAAGTGCTGACCCCGGTGGTGATGTCCACCATAGCCATCGTGATCTGCTTCGTGCCCCTATTCTACATCACCGGCATGATGGGACCGTACATGGCCCCCATGGCGATCAACGTGCCCCTGACCATTTTCTTTTCCATGGTGGCGGCCCTTACCGTGGTTCCCTGGCTGTCCCACCTCCTCCTGAAAAACAGGAAACAGGCCGGCAACTCCGATGAAAAAGAGATGGAGGAAGCCATGCAGCGCACCTTCATCGCCCGTTTCTACAGGACGTTCCTGGGGTTTTTCCTGGTGTCTTCCCGCAGGCGTAAAGGACTGGCCGTGGCCATCGTCCTGATGCTGGTGGTCAGCTGTCTCCTGGCCGTTGTCGGCCTGGTGCCCCTGAAACTCCTGCCCTTCGACAACAAAAACGAATTCCAGCTGGTCATCGACATGCCCGAAGGAAGCACCCTGGAGCAGACCGAGCATGTGGTCACCCGGTTCGAGGATTACCTCCGGGACGTACCCGAAGTCACGTCCATGGTGTCCTACACCGGTGTGTCGTCTCCCATGGATTTCAACGGCATGGTCCGGCATTACTACCTCCGTTCCCAGGGCAACCTGGCGGATATCCGGGTGAACCTTCTGCACAAATCCGAACGCGACATGCAGAGCCACGCCATTGTCCTCAGGCTTCGGTCTGATCTGGAAGCCATCGCAAAAGACTCCGGGGCCGCCCTTAAAATCGTCGAAGTCCCCCCCGGACCTCCGGTTCTTTCCACCATCGTGGCCGAAGTCTACGGAAGCCCACACCACAGCAACCACGACCTGATCGAGGCTTCAAAAGAAGTCAGGCGGATCATGGCCGAAGAGCCGTTTGTCACGGACATCGACAGCACCGACCTGGAGGAACGGAACAGGGTTGAACTGACCGTGGACCGTGAAAAAGCGGCCCTTCATGGGGTCAGGACCCAGGACATCATCATGACACTCCGGGGAGCCGTGAGCGGCCTCGTTCCGGCCCAGGTCCACCTGCCCGGTGAACGACAGCCTCTGAACATCCGGCTGATCCTTCCCGTGGCCGAACGTTCCGGCATCTCCCGTCTTGGCCAGATTCCCGTAAAAGCCATGGACGGCAGCATGGTGCCCCTGGCCGAGCTGGCCTCGTTCAAAACCGTCGCCGATGACCAACCCATCTACCACAAAAACCTTGAAAAAGTGGTGTTCGTCACGGCGGAAATGGCGGGCCGGGCTCCGGCCGAAGCCATTTTATCCATGCAGGGCAAGACGAAAAAACTGGACTTGGACCCAGGTCTTCGGGTGATCTGGTCCGGCGAAGGGGAGTGGGACATCACCATCCGGGTTTTCCGGGACATGGGCATCGCCTTTGCCGCGGCCCTCATCGGGCTGTATCTGGTTCTGATCATCCAGGCTGGCTCCGTGACCCTTCCCATCCTGATCATGGTGGCCATTCCCCTCACCCTCCTGGGCATCATGCCGGGATTTTTCCTGCTGAACCTGATCGCGGGGGAAACCATCAACGGGTTCAAAAACCCGATTTTCTTCACAGCCACCAGCATGATCGGCATGATCGCCCTGGGAGGCATCGTGATCCGGAACTCCCTGATCCTCATCGAATTCATCCAGGATTCGGTGAAGCAGGGCATGGATCTTACCGAGGCTCTGCTCCGGAGCGGCACCATGCGGCTTCGGCCCATTGTGCTCACCGCCATCACCACCGCCATCGGCGCCGTACCCATCACCCTGGACCCGGTATTCTCCGGTCTGGCCTGGTCCCTGATCTTCGGGCTCCTGGCCTCCACCCTGTTCACCCTGGTCGTGATCCCGGTGGCTTACTACGCCCTGTTCTCAGATAAATCTTCTGCCTGATTCAAGGAATTAAAACAAAAAAAGGGCCGGAGCATCATGCTCCGGCCCTTTTTTGTTTATAACGCCGGGTCAACGAAACCAACCCGGCCCCCCCTCTCAATCAAATCAGATCAACCGGTCGATCAGGGATGACCGATGGGCAGAACCGTCCGGTCGTATTGTTCGTTCAGGACTTCGGCCATGGCCAGGTAAATGGCGCTGAGACCACAGACGATGCCCACGTATCCGGCGATCTCGCCGATGAATTCAGATCTTGTCCAGTCACGGACAGCCAGCAGGAAGAACAGGACTGTCAGGCTTCCGAAAACGAACTGAAGGCCTTTGTTTGATTTCAGTGTTCCAAAGAACATGAACAAGGTGAAAACGCCCCACATGAACAGGTACCATCCCATGAAAGCCTCGGGGGTGGGATCGATCCAGCCCATTTTCGGCATGACGATCAGGGCCACCAGGGTCAGCCAGAAGTGCCCGTAGGAAATAAACGCGGTGACACCGAAGGTGTTGCCTTTTCTGAACTCAAGAATCCCGGCGATGATCTGGGCAAGTCCGCCGTAGAAAAGCCCCATGGCCAGTATCATGGAACTGATGGGAAAAAACCCGGCATTGTGGATGTTCAGTAAAACGGTGGTCATTCCAAAGCCCATCAGCCCAAGAGGCCCGGGATTCGCCAAAGTCTCGCTCTTCATGAATCACTTTCTCCTTTATCATAGTTCGGTTGTTGACGGCCTGTCCGGCAGAGACAGGAACCGACCTTTGTGCAAAGGACGGGCCAGCCCCAGGAATTGTTTGAAAAACAGTGATTGAGGACTTGTCATACCTGGCCCCAACCCGTACGTTATGGGATCATGGTCAACAACATTTTGAATTCATGAATAAAAAAGAATGGATGATAAAAACGACTGACAGGTTGTCAGGGGCAAACCATCTGGGCGGCAGCTCGGGCATCCGACTGATCTTGGGTCACAAATGACCCATCATCACTAAAATGTGATTATATCCATTTGAATTGATTTATTATAACGAATAATGCCATTTATGACCCATCTCGAGCCAGATCGAGCCCATAGCGTTCCATTTTCCGAAACAGAGTTCTCCTGGAAATTCCAAGGGACCGGGCCGCTTTGATCCGGTGCCAGCGATGGATTTCGAGGGTCTGGACGATCCGTTGCTTTTCATACTCTTCCACCGACTCTTGAAGAGTCATGCCATCCATCACCGCCACGTCCCCGTTTCCAGCCGAGGGCCTTGAAACCGGCAGCACTCCGCTGCCGGTAAAATCAACCCGCTTGAGTGTCACATACCGGCGGAGCACGTTCTGAAGCTCACGGACATTTCCCGGCCAGTCGTAGTTGTAAAGGGCCTCGATATCCCGGCCGGGCAGAGAGTCGATGTTGAGATCAGACCCCATGTTCTGGAGGAAATAATCCACCAGGAGAGCCAGGTCTTCTTTACGTTCACGCAAAGGGGGAATGGTCACGGGAATCACGTAGATCCGGTAAAAGAAGTCCTCTCTCAGCCGCCCCTGCATGACCTCCTCGTAGAGATTCCTGTTTGTCGCGGCCACGATCCTGAAATCCGAATGCCGGACCTCGCTGCTTCCCACCGGAGAGTACCCCCCTCCTTCGATGGCCCGGAGCAGTTTCACCTGCATCCCCTGGGACAACTCCCCCACCTCGTCGAGAAACAGCGTCCCCCCGTCGGCCCGGTCGAGGAATCCCTTTTTCGCCGTGTGGGCTCCGGTAAAAGCCCCTTTTGTATGGCCGAAGAACTCTGTTTCGATCAGGGTTTCAGGAATCGCCCCACAGTTCACGGGAACAAATTCCAGGTCTTTCCGGGCGCTCATGTCGTGAATGGCCCGGGCCACCAGTTCTTTGCCCACCCCGGATTCCCCCACAATGATCACGTTGTCCGAGGATGAGGCCGCTTTCAGGATCAGATCGTACACATCCTGCATTTTGCCGCTTTTACCGACGATATCGCAGAAGCGAAACCTTTCTTTCATCGACGAGCGGAGCAGGAGGTTCTGGTGCTGGAGCTGCTCCGACTCCTTTTTCATGTTGATTTCCCAGAGCTTCTGCTGGGTGATGTCCTGAAGGGTCGTCACCGCACCGATGATCCTCCCCTGGCTGTCAAAAACCGGGGCAGCGAGAAAATAGATATACCGGGCCTTGCCGTTGATGTGTTCGAAATAGTCGGTAGCTTCCCAGGCATGGGGAACGATGTGGGATCTGGCGGGATTTTTCCCTTCATAGATCGCGAGAAATTTTTCATAATCCTGTTCGATGATCAGGTCTGCGAGAACAGGGCGTTCATGGTCGTAAAACGGCTCCCACTGTTTGTCTGTCCCGATGATTTTTACGGCCGGCATTCCGGTCAACAGTTCACAGGCCTTGTTCCACACCACGACCTTGTGGTCGAGCCCGATGGCGAACTGGGCAATGGGCGTGCATTCCAGTAGATTCATCATAACGTGTCCCCGATGTCGATGTTTCGCCTACCTTAGCAGAATGAAAAATATGGCGCAATGATGAGGGCTGTCTGTAAATAGGATTGTCGGACGCTGACGAATCTGCTATCACATAACCATCAAATTGACGATTCCAGGACTCGCTTTTCTCATACAGACAAATAAAAACGCGGCAAGGCAGAGATGAAACATCTTCGGACATGTTTTTTTTACGCGGTTTCTATCATTCTGCTTTTATCAAGCCTGATTTTCCCCATTGAAAACGTTGTTTCCGCTGAAAACCTGACCATCAAGGTGGGGATGTACGAAAATCCCCCCAAAGTATTCACCGACAGTCAGGGCCGGGTGATCGGCATTTTCCCGGACATCTTGAACGACATCGCACGCCGCGAGAACTGGACGTTACGCTATGTCAAAGGATCCTGGGAGGAGTGCCTGGCACGGCTCAAGGCTAAAGAACTGGACCTGATGGTGGACGTGGCCGTTTCAGAAAAACGCGCCCTTGATTTCGACTTCAGCGACGAAACGGTTTTCGTCAATTGGGGAGCCATTTACACGCGAAACGGCTTAAAGGTCGAATCCTTTCCCGACCTTGGAAACAGGCGTATCGCCGTGATGCGAGGCAGCATTCACACCGACGGCCCCCAGGGAATCCGGGCCGTCATGAAACAGTTCGATATACCCTGCACCTTCGTCGAAGCCGAAGACTACGTGAGCGTTCTCGCCCTTGTGGAAGGAGGCGGCGCGGACGCCGGCGTGGTAAACCGCCTTTTTGGGGATATGTACGACCAGCTCCCGTCCGGAAAAAACATCGTGAGATCTCCCGTCATTTTCAGTCCCCAGCACCTGAAATTCGCCTTTCCCAAAGGGGGCTCGCTCACCCCCCTTCTCAAGCGGAGAATATCCTTCCATCTGGCCGACATGAAAAACGATCCGAAAAGTGTATTCCACAAGGTCATGACCCACTACTTCTCCGGGGCCTCCGGAGGACTTGCCCCTGCTGAATCAAAACCATCCATGCTGTCCATGCCCTTTTCTCCCGCAGAAAAAGCCTGGATCGCCTCCCATCCCAAGGTCAGGATTGCCATCGACCCGGAGTTCTCTCCCTTCGAGTTCTTTTCCGAGTCCGGAGAATACAGCGGCATGGGAGCCGATTACGTGGAACGGATTTCAGAGCTCCTGGGCATCCGGTTTGAGGTGGTCAAGGGTGTCTCATGGAGCCAGGCCGTTGCCATGGCCGAAAAAAAAGACATCGACGTACTGCCCTGCGTGGGAATCAGCGAAAAACGAAAAGAGCACTTCCTCTTTTCCAAACCTTACCTCGCCTTTCCCCGGGTCATCGTGACGCGGACCGTTTCTCCTGTCCACACCATCGAGGATCTTAAAAACAAGAGTGTGGCTGTCCAGGCCAAAAGCTCCCACCATGAATACATCAAGGAAAAAACACGGATCACTCCGATTCTGTTCGACACGTTCAAAGACGCCCTGCTTTCGGTGTCACGTGGTGAAAACGAGGCGGCCATAGGCAACCTGGCCGTGGCCACCGACACCATGGGCAGACTGAACCTCACCAACCTGAAAATTGCCGGGCACACGTCGAAAGACGTTTCCTCCCTGGCCTTTGCCGTGAGGAAAGACTGGCCCGAACTGGTCAACCTCATCGACAGGGCGCTTGAAACCATTCCCGAATCGGAAAAGAGAAAAATTTCAAGAACCTGGGTCCCGGGTTACACCTCTGGAACCACCCTGCCTTCCCTTTCCCTTACCCGCAACGAGCAGGCGTTTCTCGAAAAACACGGCACGATCCGTGTGGGAATCGACCCAGCTTACCCCCCTTTCGAATGGCGGGACGACATGGGTGAACACCAGGGCATCAGTTCGGATTTCCTGAAAATCCTGGGCCAGAAACTCGGAGTGACCTTCGAGGTGGTCCCCTCCCTGGACTGGCCGGGTGTCCTTAAAGGCGCCCGGGACAAAACCCTGGACCTGGTGGCCTGCGTATCAGAAACCCAGGACCGCCAGACTTACTTGGGGTTCACAGACGCCTACCTCACGTTTCCCATCGTGATCATCACCCGAACGGACACGCCCTTTATCACAGGCCTCAATGACCTGAACGGCCGGACCGTTTCCGTGGTCAAAGGCTACGCACCCCAGGAATCCCTTGAAAAACAATACCCTGGAATCCGTCTTTCCCTTACGGAATCTCCCCACGACAGCCTGAAACAGGTTTCCGTGGGTTCGGCGGACGCTTGTGTGGAGAACCTGGCCGTAGCCGTTTACCTGATGAAAAAACATAACATCCATAACCTCAAAGTCGCGGCCCCGGCCGAAGGCATCGCCAAGACCTCTTTTTCCATGGGTGTCCGAAAAGACTGGCCCGAACTGGTCACCATCCTGAACAAGGCCCTTGCCTCCATTCCGCCCAACGAGCAGAACGCGATCTCAGGCAAATGGCTGAGTGTCCGATTCGAGCATGTGACAGACTGGCGACGGGTCATACGAATCGTGGGTCTTGTGACCCTGGTTTCAGCCGTGATCCTTCTTATTTTCTTCTACTGGAACAGGCGTCTGGCCCGTGAAATCTCCCGCAGGCAAAAGGTCGAACAGCAGCTCATGGAGGCCAAGGCCGTGGCTGAAAAAGCGAGCAAAGCCAAAAGCGTGTTTCTCGCCAACATGAGCCATGAAATCAGGACGCCCATGAACGCCATCCTGGGCTACTCCCAGATCATGCAGAACGACCGGACCCTTTCTTCTTCCCAGAAAGACCATGTGGAAACCATCATTCGAAGCGGGGAGCACCTTCTCCACATCATCAACGACATCCTGGAAATGTCGAAAATTGAGGCTGGAAAGCTGGAATCGCGTCCCAGTCTTTTCGATCTTCGAGGCCTGCTCCACGACGTGGCCATGATGGTGAGAATCAGGGCCGAAGACAAGGGACTCGAGCTCTGCATGGAGGTTGACGACAACCTTCCCCGTTTCGTTTCAGCCGACGAGGGCAAACTCCGTCAGATCCTGATCAACCTTCTCGGCAACGCGGTCAAGTTCACCGACAAGGGCCGCGTCTTTCTCAAGGTTGCCTCCCGGCGTCCCCTGACCCATGAAGCCTCCCTGCCCGATCATGGACTTGTTCTGGAATGCCGGATTGAAGACACCGGCCCCGGGATTCCGGCGGAAGACCAGAAAACCATTTTCGAAAGCTTCGAACAAAGCGGCAACCTGCGGAGCAGCGAAGGCACGGGACTGGGCCTGGCCATCTGCCGTCAGTACCTCCATTTTCTTGGGGGCGACATCTCCGTGTCCAGCACACCGGGAGAAGGCAGCGTTTTCAGCTTCACCTTTCCCGTGCTGGAAGCCCGGCTTGACGCCCTGTCAGACAAAAACTCAAAGGAACCGCGCGTTCTCTCCCTGGCTCCGGGTCAGCCGGTTTTCCGTATCCTCGTGGTCGACGACAAGAAAACCAACCGGGATATCCTGGTCCGAATGCTGGAAAGGGTCGGATTTGAAGTCCGGGAAGCCACCGACGGGGAAAAAGCCATCGAGCTCTTTTCCTCATGGGCGCCACACATGATCATGATGGACATCCGCATGCCCGGGATGGACGGTGTCACCGCCACACGGAAAATCAAGGAATCTCCCAGGGGCAAAGACACGGTCATCATCGCGGTGAGCGCCAGCGCCCTGGAAGAGGAGCGGGTCAGCGTCCTGAAACACGGCGCCGATGATTTCATCCGCAAACCCTTCAGGGAAAATGTGATTCTCGACGCGGTCAGAACCCACCTGGGTGTGGAATTCCTGACCGAGGATTTTGTTTCGGAGACAGGTGACGCCGGACTCGGCCCGGATCAGATTGAAGTCAGGAACCTTCCCCGGCTTCTGGGTGACCATATCCGCAGGGCCATCGAGGGAGGTTACCATGAAGATCTGGTCAGCCTTCTGTCCGATCTTGAAAAAACAGATGAAAAAACTGGCCGGGCTTTGTTGAAAATGGCCCTTGATTACGATTACGACAGTCTTCTTTCACTGTTCAACGGCCCTGGCGCCGGAGAGGCGAAATCATGACAGGAACCATCATGGTGGTGGATGACAAACCGGCCAACCTCAAACTCCTCGGCAGCATCCTGAAGGAAAAGGGCTACACGATCCGGATTTTCACACGGGGAGACCTGGCTCTCAAATCAGCCGTTTCCGATCCGCCGGACTTGATCCTCCTCGATGTCACCATGCCCGGCATGGATGGATACGAGGTCTGCCGGGAACTCAAAAAGCAATCCCTGACAAAGGATGTGCCCGTGGTGTTCATCAGCGCCCTGACCGAAACGGACGACAAGATCAGGGCTTTCAAATCAGGGGGCGTGGATTACATCACCAAACATTTCCAGGTGGAGGAGGTCCATGCCCGGGTTGAAATCCACCTGACGCTGAAACGGATCAAGGCGGACCTGGAAGACAAGAACAGGACCCTCGCCCAGGCTTTCGATGAACTGAAAAAAGCCCAGCAAGTGCTGGTCCAGTCAGAGAAAATGGCGGCCCTGGGCGTCCTGGTGGCAGGCATCGCCCATGAGATCAACAACCCCGTGAACTTCATCAAGTCCAGCACACTGGGCCTTCTGAAAGACATCCAGGACATCGAACGGCTCCTCGAGACCTATGGACGGTATGAACGCATGGAAAGCCAAAGGGAGTCCGACGCGGTGATTCGCCAGGTGAAACAGGATATCGATTTCGAAATTCTTGTCCGTGAAATTCCCGACATGGTCTCCAATATCCTCGAAGGGGTGAGACGGACCGAAGAGATCGTTAACAGCCTGAGAAGCTATTCCAGGATGAGCGATACAGCCCGGCAGGCCACCGACCTGCGTGAGATTCTGGAACAGTCCCTGGCCATTTTACGAAACCGGTACAGCAACCGGATAGACATCATCCGCGAATACCGTGAGATTCCCTCTATCCCCGTCCATCCCGGCAAACTGATGCAGGTGTTCATCAACATCATTTCCAACGCCATCGACGCCTTTGAAACCGGCGTCATCCAGGAATCCGGCCAAAAGTACCGGGAAAACCGCATCACCTTGAAGACAGAACCCTGCACGCGAGACGGTTCGTCCTGGGTGAAAATCCAGATCGAGGACAACGGACCGGGTATCCCGCCCGCCCTTTTGTCCCGCATCTTCGATCCGTTTTTCACCACCAAGGACGTGGGAAAAGGCACGGGGCTCGGGCTTTCCATCAGCATCGGAATCGTCAACGAACACAACGGCATCATCGAAGTCGAAAGCAATGAAAACAGTGGCGCTGTCTTTTCCATCTTCTTGCCCTCAGAACAGGAGACTCCATGATTCAGACAGAAGAAAAAACAAAGGCCCGCATCCTCTACGTGGATGACGACCAGGAAAATCTCAGCAGCTTCAAGGCCTTGTTCCGAAGGGACTACGACATCCACCTGGCCTCCTCGGCAGCCGAAGGGCTCAACATCCTCCGGACCCTGCCCATCCAGGTGCTGATCACCGACCAGCGCATGCCGGACATGAACGGAACCGAACTCCTTGAAATCGTGGCCAATGAGTTCCCGGAAACACGACGGTTCCTTCTGACCGCCTTCAGTGACTTTCCTCCCCTGGTGGAAGCCATCAATCAGGGAAAGCTCCAGGGTTACTTTTCCAAACCCATTGACGGGGATTTCATCAAGTCACGCATCGAGGAAGGGCTCAAAAACTACTATCTGGAAAAAACCAACGAGGAACTTCTCGAAACGATCCGTGCCAACGAAGCCTTTCTCTCGGCCATTGTGGAAAACATCCCCGATGTGGTCTGCGTGAAAGACGCCAGGGATTTCAGCTATGTCCGGGTCAACCGTGCCACAGAGGAGATCCTGGGCGTTCAAAGAAACGAACTCCTGGGAAAAACGTCAACCGATGTCTTCCCCGCCCCGCTTACAGCCGATTTCGATGACCAGGACCGTCATGTGGCCGCCACGGGCCAGATCCTCGACATCCCGGAAGAGAGGATCGAAACCCCGTCGGGAGAAACCCGGACATTCCACACGAAAAAGATCCCTATTATCGACGACCATGGAAACGTCCGGCACCTCCTCTGTGTGTCCCGGGACATCACCGACCAGAGAGAACTTGAAAAACGGGAGCGAACCCTGGACGAAAAACTTCGGCATGTCCAGAAAATGAGATCCATCGGAACCCTGGCCGGTGGCATCGCCCATGACTTCAACAACATTCTTTCCTCCATTCTGGGGTTCGCGGAACTTTCCATGCTCGATGTGCAACTGAAACGGCCGGTCCTTCCCCACCTCAAGGAGATTTTCACCGCCTGCACACGGGCCAGGGACCTGGTCCAGCAGATCCTCTCGTTCGCGCGAAAATCCGAAGACATCACCGTGCCTGTTCAGGTGAATGTCATCGCCACGGAAGTCATGAAACTCATCCGGGCGACCCTTCCCTCCACCATTGATATCCGGCAGGACATCGAACCGGATCTCACGGTGATGGGCAATCCGACCCAGTTCCACCAGATTTTCATGAACCTGTGCACCAACGCGGCCCAGGCCATGGATGACAACGGCGGGACACTTGAGGTCAAGGTAACGCGGGCGGCTGAGAAGGATCTGAAAACATCCGACGAAGGGATTGACTCGTCAAACGGCCTGATCCGCATCAGCGTTTCGGACACAGGGTGTGGAATCGATCCGGAAATCAAGGATTATATCTTCGACCCCTACTTCACCACCAAACCGCCCTCGGAGGGAACGGGTATGGGGCTTGCCACGGTTTACGGCATCGTGAAGTCCATGGGTGGGGATATCTCTTTTGAAAGCCGGAAAGGCGAAGGTTCTGTTTTCACGCTGCTTTTCCCGGCATCCATGGAAAAGGCCGAACCCCATGGGGATGACCCTGACACGCTTCCCGGAGGCCATGAACGGATACTCATCGTGGATGACGAACCGTCCATCGTGACGATCCTCAAGGAATCCCTGGAGTTTCTCGGCTACCAGGTCACCCAGGAAACCGACAGCCTGAAAGCCCTGGCCCGGTTCACAGCATCTCCGGACGATTTCGATCTGGTGATCACCGACCTGACCATGCCCAACCTCACCGGAGACGAGCTGGCATCGAAAATCATGACCCAAAGACCTGGGTTGCCTGTGATTCTGTGCACGGGATTCAGTCGAAAGATGTCCGAAGAAAAAGCCATGGCCATGGGAATCAAGGCCTTCATCTACAAACCGATCGTCCTCAAGGACCTGGCAAAGCTGCTCCGGCGGATACTGGAAACGTCAGGCCAGGTTCCTACCGGAACCCCATGACCCTGAATAACAGCCTGAGGGCGTAAGCGCCGTAGCGGAAAAACACCAGGGGGTTTTCAAGGCTTTCTGAAAAACGGCGCCCGATGTAGGACATCCTGAAATGGTAACGCCGCAGAACCTCTTTTCTGAATTGCAGCACCTGCTGCATGGTGAGAAAACGGGTTCCCGCCGACGGGGAGGTAAAGTAATCCTTTCCCAGATCGTCCACGTCATTCAACCCTTCACAGGCGCAGATGGCCCGGAGCTCGGTTTGCCCGTAGGGAACCGGGATATGGATCTCGATGAAATCCGAATCCAGGGCGAAAATCAGGTCCCGGGTCATGCGAAGGTGGTCCATGTTTTCCCAGGGGAACCCCACCATGAAAAACCCGTAAATTTTAAGACCCACGCTCCGTGCCAGGCTCACGGCCCTGAAACTGTCGGACACCGTGGCCCCCTTTTTCATCCGTTCCAGGGATTCGGGGCTGCCCGATTCAAAACCGAATGCCACAAGCCAGCACCCGGCCTGCTTCATCATCTGGAGCGTTTCCCGCTCAAGGGGCCTTGTTCTTGAATTGGCCACCCAGGCGATCCGGCCCGCCAGCTCCGAATGGAGAATCTGGGCGCAGAGCTGTTCCACAAAATCCCTGTCCAGGGTGAAGGTATCGGCTTTCATGAAAAAATTCCGGATACCGTAACGGTGGTAGCATTCCCGCATTTCAGCAAGGACACTGGCAGGGCTTCTCAGCCGGAGTTTCCGTCCTGAAATAAGCGGGGTCAGGCAGTACACGCAGGACGAGGGGCAACCCCGTCCCACGCTGATGGTGGCCTGGGGCTCCCCGGTGTCCGGCCGTTTGTACAGACGGTTGTTCATCAGGCTCCGGTCAGGGAAAGGCAGGGCGTCCGGATTTTCGTCCCAGTCGTCAAAGCTGGTCTTTTCCCATGCCCCTTCGTGGCGGAACAGGATTCCCGGGATATCCCGGACATCGGTCATGGCCACATGCCTTTCGATCAGCTCCGCCCCGATGAAGTCGCTTTCACCGCCGATCAGGTAATCCACATGACGGAGATCGAGGCGTTTCAGCAGCGTCTCGTCGGCATCGAAAAAAAGGGCGCCTTTCAGGATCACCGCCGCGTCCGGTTTCATGGCCTTGATCCGGTTGATGGTTTCCAGATCATCGAAAATCGTGGCGGTCGTCACGCTCATGAACACCAGGGCCGGCTTGAACTTTTCCACATCCCGGACCAGATGACGGATCTTCTTCCCCTCTCCCTGGTAATCCTTCAAAAAAATCCGGTACCCCTTGCCAGCAAGTCCCGCCGCCACATAGCCCAGATCGTTGCAGGCCCTCAAGGTGGTGGCCGCCGAATCCCCGATGTTTCCCTGGCACCTGTCTTCCCCCCGCTGGTAGACTTTCCCCGGCGGGTAGATCAGCATCACGTTCTTGTTCATGATTATTCCGTTCCCATGAAGTGCCGCCCACGCGGCATGTGTATCACACGATAGACCTTTTTCTACGATTCCATCATCTTCCTATAATCCATAACAAGGATGAACTCAATTTTTCTTTGACCTTCAATCAAAGGGTCTTGGGCTGTCACGTCATTGCCCTTGACAGGCAAAAAACCTTCTGTGTATAGACAGGCCATATTTTACCACCGTTTCATTTTCAAATTCCAAGGCGGAAAACCATGACCCACCCGGCTCCCAAACTGCTGAACAACCTGTCTTTCGTGCTTCACGCCATCTGGGGCAAACCTCTTTTAGGGCTCCGGGCTTTCCGCTTTTTTCTTCTGAAACTCGCGGGACGCAAAGCCATCCGTGGCATGGACATCGCCCTGACCTACGCCTGCAACCTGGCCTGTGTCCATTGCAACGTGGAGCTCCAGAAAACCAGAAACCGAAAGGAGATGGAAGACCGGGACGTGATCCGGGCCATCGGCCAGCTGAAAGGCCAGGGCGGTTTTTACGTGACCTTTACCGGCGGGGAGGTGCTGCTGGATACGGACCGGCTGAAACGGATCATCGATGCATCGGGCAGAAATTCCATGCTGTACCAGGTCCAGACCAACGGAACCCTTTTGACCGACCGGATGTGCCGGGCTCTGAAAACCATGGGGGTGGACAACGTCCAGATCAGTTTCGACACCTTTCACGAAACAGCGTCCTGGCCGGAAGTTCTTCGCATCAAAGAACGCCAGGTTCGCATGGTCAGACGCCACGGCATGGACGTGTTCTTCACCTGGCTGGCATCCCACGATTCCCTGAACGGCCATGAAATCCGGGACATCATCCGGTTTTCACGGGATCACCGTGTCAAAATCGGACTGAACTTCGCCGTGCCCCAGGGCCGCTGGAGCGACAGGTCGTCCATGCTGCTCACGCCCGAGGACAGCCGGACGCTCCGGCACATGTCCCGGACCCACCCCTACCTTTATACAGATCTTGAAAACAACCTGATGAACTACGGCTGCCCGGCTTTTTCCGAGCGCTTCCACATCAACGCCTACGGGGATGTGCAGCCTTGCACCTTTTTCCAGATCAGTTTCGGCAACATCCAAAACGACAATCTTGCCGTGATCCTCGAAAAAGGACGGAATCACCGCCTGTTCGCCGGGTTTCCCGATCACTGCCCGCCTGCTGAAAACAAGGAGTACATCCGTCAGTGGACGGAACGGGAGTTTTCCCATCTCCCCGTACCTGCATCGGAGTTCTTCGAGGATCACAAGGCCCAGGCCTGCGCCGTGTGCGGAAAGCCTGTCACCGTTCCTTTTCTTTCCGGACTTCGTGAAGTGGAGTACGGACTGGACTGGCAGGGCGACCTCATGGCCTGTTCCGGCTGCGGTCTGATCCAGCAGGTCCCCATGCAGACCGTGGACCAGGCCCTTGACTGGTATCCCGAGAATTACATCCACTACACCCCCTCCCCTTCGGGCATCAAAGGGTTCCTGATGAAACTCTACATGGGCCGGACCGTGAAGCTTCTCAAACAGTTGAACGTTGGGCGGGGCGCAAAACTTCTCGATATCGGCTGCGGAGCCGGAGAAAAACTGGCGATCCTGAGAGACAGCCTGGATCTCGACGTTATCGGGATTGAACCGGATGACAAAGCGGTGGCCACGGCCCGAAGCTTGTTCGGACTCGATGTCAGGACCGGTGTGTTTTCAGCCGGAGATTTCATGGAAGAACCCTTTGATGTGGTCCGGATCAACCACGTCATCGAACACGTTCCCGATCCCGTGGGGCTTTTGAATGATATCCACCGGGTTTTAAAACCCGGCGGACTCCTCATCGGTGAAACGGAAAACATGGACTGCCCCAGTTTCTCGGTGTTCGGAAGGTTCTGGGCCCTTCTCCACCTGCCCTATCATCTGGTCCTTTTTTCGGAAAAAACCCTGGAAAGCACCTTCAGGCGAAGCCTGTTCCAGACCGTCACTTTGAAAACCACAGGCGACGCCCCGGCCTGGTCCCTGTCAGTCCAGAACGTTCTCCGGAGGAACCAGAGCCGGGAATCCCGTTCCTCGTCCCGGATGAAAGGCTACATCCCCCTGACTCTTCTCTCCGTTCCCCTGTCCTTTCTGGAAACCGTCCTGGCCCGGGGGCCTGTCATCGTGTTTTATGCCAGAAAAACCGACGGCAAAAACGCCATGAACTGAAACAGGATCAGCCGCCTTCCAACGATTGACCACCCGTAGTTTTTTATTGTCTTTATCCTGTGTTCATGATTAAGGTACAGGTATATTAACCACAGAAAGGGTTTTTCTATGTTATCGGGTGTTTTTTCGCGTTACCGTTCCTTGACCGCGCTTTGCCTCTTCTTCCTCCTTGTTCTCTCCCCTGTCTATGGGGAATGGAACGCCCAGCGCATCGCTGAAAACAGGTTTTCCCTCGACACCATCTGGGGAATTTCAGACGACGACATGTACGCCATCAGCTTCGCCGGCAAGGTGTTTCACAAAGATGAAACAGGCTGGACCGACATCAGCCCCCTTCTTTTCACCGACGCTTCGGCCACCATCTTCTACATTCCCTACGGCGTCTGGGGTACATCGTCAGACAACGTGTACGTGGTGGGATCGAAAATCGATTACAACCTGGGCGATGATGCCCTCCTGATGGGAGCCCCGGCCATCTTCCACTACAACGGATCGGCCTGGAGCCGGATCACCCTCTCCAAAGAACAGGCCTACCTCCTGGAGGGTCCTGCCCCCGCTCCCGGGGCGGAAGACACCCGGACCGGGAAATTCTATCCCAACTGGCTTGTAGGAATCTGGGGCACGTCGGAAGATGGCATCTATTTCACCGGTGGAAAATTCACACGCGGTGAAGAGGCCGGCAAGGACCCCATCTCCGGAGGAATCATCCTTCACTACAACGACGCAACAGAAACCTTTACCGGGGAAATCGGCGTGGGAGACCTCCTGAACGACGATTATACCGACCCTCTCACCAGCCCCATGCCCATGGTCAACGAAATCACAGGGATCAACGGGCACCTCTACGCCGTGGGGCTCAAAGGTCTGATCCTCCACAAGGAAACCTCGTGGGATTTCTGGGAAATCATGCCCACCGAATCCACCATGCTGAACTTTTTCCGCGTCTGGGCGGCGGATGACGACGATGTGTTCGCCGCGGGGTTCAGCAGCTCAAGTACCGCAGGAGTGATCTACCGCTACAACGGCGACACCTGGAACGCCATGACCATTCCCAAAGTCAAATCCGATCCCAGCTCGGATACGGAAAGCTATATCGCGGCACTCTGGGGTATCTGGGGCGAGAATTCTTCCAGGGTCCACGCGGTGGGCAACGCGGGAGCCACCATCTATTACGACGGCAATCCCGGAAATATCTGGAAACAGATGATCAGCGACACCACCACCAGCCTCAACTGCGTCTGGGGCACCTCGTTCAACAACGTCTACGCCGCCGGTGAGGACGGACAGATCCATCATTACACCGAAGGCATCAAAACAGCGGCCCTGGGTGGTTATCCCCGTCATTGCATCGCGCCAACCAAGGTGGAGTTCACGGACACATCCGTCGGAGAAGTGGATCGCTGGGAGTGGGACTTTGGCGAAGGTTCCCTCGACCAGGTCTCGCCCACGGCCGATCTGGATTACAAAATTCTCGTGACCGCCGTCAAAGGGTCTTCGATGAACGGGGCCCGTATCGTGGTCCGGGACAACGGGGCCGCTGTCACCGGTGTGTCCATGGATTCGGTTGCGCCTGTATCGGCCACGGCCGATCTGGGAGACAATCCCAACACGGATTTCGTGTCGGAAGGCCTGATCCGCATCACCGCAAAACCAGGCAAAATGGCCAACGCCTATTCGATCCATGTGCTGCCCACAGGGGAATCGCAGACTGCGGCCATACACCGTTACCAGACCGGCATCTACCTGAAGGTCAACCATACCACGACCCTGGGTGACATGGCCGGTCTCCTCGAATCACTCGACGACCTGGTGGAATCGGCCGTTCCTGTGAATCCTTCCGCCCGCTGGTTTGAAAGCAACCCCGCGTCCTCCTCGGTCCAGTTCAAGGGAGGCCAGAACGACACCATCAACGTCAGGATCGATTCGGGTGTCAGCACCCAGGCAGATATCGCCGCTATCCTGAGAACCCATGAAAAAATCATATCCGCCGTGGCTGACACGCCGGGTCAAGCCTGGGTCAGGGGTGATGAAACCGTCAGCAACATCGCCAATTTTTCAGGCGGACTGGAAGACCGGAACGTTTACGTGAACACGGACAAGACCCTGCCGAGCTATTACATGGCCTGGCACCGTTACGACACGCCAGGGGAATACACGACAAAAATGACCATCCACCGTCCCGACGTTCCGGGAACGGCTGAGATCGTGGTCAAAAAGAGCCAAAGGCCCGATGATCTCAGCTACGACCAGGGCATGATCCTTGTGTCCGTGCCCGGAACCTCGATGAACGGAATCCGGATTTCCATGGTGGACGGGGGGCCTGGAACCACTCCCTCCATAGCCTGGACCGACGACAGCATCACCCTGACCCTGGACTCGGGCGTGACCACCCAGCTGGAGGCGGCCAACCTTCTTCTCACCCATCCCCTGATTCTGGGCGCGGTGCCTTCGGAGTACAACGATCCCTGGTATTCCAGTTCCGACTACGGGTCCGACTCGACCACCTTCTACAACGGCCTTGCGGGGGGTACGGAATTCGCCGAGACCTCGGTCACGGTTTTTGGAGAGAACCCCCTTGATTTCACCATCAACCCTTCCCAAGGCGTCAAACAATTAACGGCCACCTTCAGGGAAAGCGCCACGCCTGAAATCAAGAGTAAAATCGCGCGCTGGACCTGGTATTTCAAATACATAGACCCGCAGAACCCCGGTAACGCCGGTGACGGAAGCATTATCACGGTCTACGACTTCTACTACCCCATCACCTTTACCTATGACAAAATCGGCACTTACAACGTGAGGCTGTTCGTTCTTCTCGAAGACAACTCACCCTTTGAGTGCATCAAGAACAAAGTCATCACCGTGAAAAGTCCGGATGAGGGAAAAAGCAGTTTTGAAGGGGGTTCCGGCATGGACAGTGTCAAGGGCTGTTTCATCGAGAGCTCGGGTTGATTCAGTCATTCACTGAAAACCTGACAGCAGCGGGCCAGGGATATGGGAAATTACCTGCCTTTTTTTGGAGATTCAAATCCCTTGGCCAGCGGGTTTTGAACCGTTCCGGGGAATCTGGAGCGTAAAAACAGTGCCTTTGCCGGGAGAACTGTCGCATTCAATGGACCCGGCCAGAACCTGGGTCACCAGGTTGTACACCACGTAAAGCCCCAGTCCCGTGCCACCCTGCTCCCTTTTTGTGGTGTAGAAAGGGTCGAAAAGCTGTTTCAGTTGATTACGATCCATCCCTTTTCCATTGTCTCGGCAGGTCAGGTAAAGGGTCGTGTCATCGGCGTGGATATCGAAAACCACTTCCCCCTCTGCCATTCCTTCAAAGGCGTGAATCATGGCGTTCATCACGAAATTGGTGATGATCTGGGCCAGGGCCCCTGGTCTGCTGTCGAAAATCAGGTTTTTCGGGCAGTTCACCACAATCCGGTGGGGCGAATGTTTCAGTTCCATCCTGAGGCTTGAAATCACCTCGCCCACATACTCGTCGACCAGGATTTTCCGGGGATTTTCACTGAGCTGGTCCACGGAAACCTGCTTGAAGTTTTCCAGAAGCCCCGTGGCCCTGCCAAGATTGGAGTGGGTCAGGGAGGCGGCTTCTCCTGTTTTTTTCAGAATCGTCGTGATGGCCTGAAGATCGATTTCCCCGGCCTCGAGTTTTTGCTCCATCTTGGAGACCATCTGCCGGATAAAGGTGGAAGCCGTGATTCCGATGCCGATGGGCGTGTTGATTTCATGAACGAGCCCGCTGGCCATGCCGCCCAGGGACGCCAGTTTTTCCGACTGGATCAGCTTGTCCTGGGCGAATTTCAGTTTGTCCAGGGATTCGGACAGGTCCAGGTTAGTCTTCTGGAGCCGCGTTTCCGTCCGTTTGCGCCGGGTGATGTCTTTTTTGAGCTGCTGGTTCAGCGCCTCCAGTTCTCTGGTCCGCTGGTCGATTTTACGGCGCAGCTCCCGGTTCTCGAGGCAGCGCCTGACCCTGAAATAGATCTCCTCGGATTCCACGGGTTTCAGCATGAAATCGTCGGCCCCGAGCCTTATGGCGTTCATGGCCGCCTTCATGTCCGCGTAACCGGTGAGCATGATCACCACGGCGTCCGGATAGAGCCGTTTGCTATGCTCAAGGACGGCCATCCCGTCGACTTTTGCCATGACAAGATCGGTGATCACCAGGTCAAAAGCCGATGCTTCCATGACGGCCAGGGCCTTTTCACCGCTTTCAGCCCGGACTACGGCATACCCTTCCCATTCCAGAAGCATGGATATGTTCTTCAGAATCAGCGGATCATCGTCCACAAGCAGAATTCTATAGTTGTTTTTTTGCTTCATCTATTTTTCAATTCCTGTACACCGCCAGACACTGTCCGGCCCCATACTCAGCCGGAAAAAACCATCCGCCCTGCTACCGAAAGCTCAAAGGCAGGTATCCCCTGATAAAAGGTAAAGCCCTTTCCTTTTACCTCGTGGTCAAAGGATTGTCGGGAATCGGTTCGGACAAAGTCGTTTCAATTTCATCATGAATCCATCGGGTTGCGCACCATCCGGTTTCCAGAGCGTTCTACCATTTTTTTGGTTTGGATACAATGTTCTTTGTCCTCAAAGCCAGGGGCATCGAATGTATCATGGGTATGTTTCATGGCTGTCATGAAAAAACTGACCGGTGAAGCCATTTTCATCGCTATCGTTATCGGTATCGCTATCGGGTTTGTCCGGAACGTCTCGATAGCGATAGCGACTACCCACTTTGTCGACAAAAGACTTGACACACAATATTCCACTTGATAAGGAAAATCTAACCGGTCGGTTTACAATCCGTCCGGTCGGTTTAACATCCTGGAGAGAATATGCCACCCATTCCCGAACTTGAAGCCATCCGGCGAAACCAGATCCTTAGCGCCGCCATCCGAATCATCGGAACCTCGGGCTACGCCCATGTGACCATGGCGGACATCGCCCAGGAAGCCGGGCTCTCAAAAGGCGGGCTCGCCCATTACTTCTCGTCCAAGGAAGAACTTTTCAAGGAAGCGTTCAAAGCTTACTACGACGGAATCCTCCAGATGTTCAAGGACAGCGTCGACGCTTCCAGCGATCCCATGGAAAAAATCCTGGGCCTGGCCATGCCCCTGTTCATCCGGGAAACGCCGGATGTAAGTTTTGCCCACAAGATCGTGTACGATTTCATGTCCCTGGCCGCACACCGTAAGGATTACCGGGATCTTTTCAGCACCTGGATCAACACCTGGGTGGACATCAAGAAAAAGGCCGTGGACGAAGGCATCGCATCAGGAATTTTCATAGCCCACGACTCGGACAAAACGGCCCGGACCATCTCCGCGATCTTTCACGGAATTTACATGCGCTGGTACCTGGACCCGGATCATCATACCGTGACCTGGGCCGAAGAATCGTTCAAAGAAGCCATCACATCCTATTTGACACCCTACATGGCCCGGCGCGGCTAAAGCCAGTCCAGGCCTGCGGTCCATAATGTCGCAAAGACGTTCGGCAAAAGCTGAAACGATCTAAGGGTTTTTTGTACCCGCAGTCTGAAACGCAATTTTTACATCCGGACGAACGCGTTTCGTCCCCGTAATCCTTCTTGCCCTGACGTTTCGGCGGCCGCCATTCCGGTGCCCCGCCGTTCCAAAAACACTTTTTGTATCCGAGGAGATTTTGCCATGAGAGATGTATTCGTCGCAGGAGCCGGCATGACACGATTCGGCAAATACCTGGACCGCAACATGAAAAGCATCGCCGACGAGGCGGTGACAAACGCCATGGCCCATGCGGGATTCACGAAACAGGATATCCGCATGGCTACGGTGGGCAACGCCTACCAGGGCCTTGTCACCGGCCAGGAATCCATCCGGGGCCAGGTGGTGCTCCGGGCCATGGGAATCGGAGATATCCCGGTGATCAACGTGGAAAACGCCTGCTGCTCGTCGGCCACCGCATTCCAGACAGCCTGGCTGCACGTGGCCTCAGGCCTTCACGATGCGGCCCTCGTTCTGGGTATGGAGAAAATGTACATGGAAGACCGGGAAAAACGGCTGAAACTGTTTTCTTCTTCCGCCGACGTGGAAGTGATCGAGATGTTCGTCAAGGCCATGAAGGCCGACGCGGAACGCAAACGCCGGGAAGCCGAGGCCCGGGGAGAAAAGCCGGACGACGGGGAAAAGAAAACGAAAAAGAGCGGCAGCGCCTTCATGGATCTCTACGCCACGGCCACCCGCATGCACATGGACAAGTACGGCCTGACCCAGCGGCAGCTGGCCATCGTCAGCGCAAAAAACCACACGAACAGCAAAAACAACCCTTACGCCCAGTACCAGACGCCCTACACTGTGGATGAAATTCTGGCCGCCCCCCTGGTGGCCTATCCCCTGACCCAGCCCATGTGCTCACCTGTGGGAGACGGGGCCGCGGCGATTCTCCTTTGTTCTGCCGACGTGGTGAAGAAAAAGGGCATCGAAAAACCGGTGAAGATCCTGGCCACGGTGGTGGGTGGGGGCATGGACCGGGGCTTCGATGATCCTGACCTGACCGAACGCCTGGCCCACAGAGCTTACGAGATCGCCGGTGTGGGGCCGGAAGACATCGACGTGGCCGAGGTTCACGACGCATCGGCCTTTGGAGAGGTGGTCCAGACCGAAGGGCTTGGGTTCTGCGCCAAAGGCGAAGGGGGGATTTTCGCCGAACAGGGTCATTCCGCCCTGGGAGGCCGGTTGCCCGTCAACCCCTCGGGCGGCCTTGAATCCAAAGGCCATCCCGTGGGAGCCACAGGTGCGGCCCAGATTGTGGAACTGGTCTGGCAGCTCCGGGGCGAAGCCACAGGCCGCCAGGTGGAAAACGCCAGGATCGCCCTGGCGGAAAACGGCGGAGGCAACATCGGCATCGAGGAAGCCGCCATGGTGATCACCCTACTCCAGAAAGATTTCTAACTTCAAAAAAAGCGGGAAATGCCTCCGCACACCGAAAAAGGAGGACCGTACCATGATCACAGCCCGTGAAGTCCAAGATTATCTGGCCCATGACCTGCCTTTCGACGACATGTCCCTGAGCCAGCAGGCCATCAATAAACAACCCTCGGCCATGCTGGCCGAAACCAGGAAGGTGGTGGCCCTGGCACGAAAGTTCAACGAACAGGTGGTCAGGCCCCACGCCCCGGCCCTGGACATCACCATGCAGCAGGATCACGATCACCTGCCCTGGGAATTCGTAAAAAAGGCCAATGAATGGGGTTTTTACACCCTGTGGATTCCCAAACTGTTCGGAGGCAAAGGGTACAACCTCCCCTCCATCGCCTCGTTTCTCGAAGAAATCGCCTCGGAATGCCTGGCCATGGCCAACCTTATCGGGGTTCATTACCTGGGTTTCGCCGTGGCCGTTTCTTCCTGGAACGCACGTCTGGTCCGCCGCCTGTGCCGGGACACCCTGGACGGAGAAAAAACAGGCCAGCCCGCCCTCATGTCCCTGGCCCTGACCGAACCCGGAGCAGGAACGGACATCGAGGAAACAGACCTGATGGACAAGGGGACCGTCACCTGCCACGCCCGGAAAGTCGAGGGAGGGTATCGGGTCAGCGGAACCAAGGTGTTCATCTCCAACGGCCACCTGTCCCGCTGGCACATGCTCATCGCTTTCACCGATCTCAAAAAACCGTCGGAAAGCACGGTAATGCTGGCCGTGGAAACAGGAACCCCGGGCTTTTCCTTTGGCCGGACGGAAAAGAAAATGGGCCAGAAAGCCTGCCCGGCCAGTGAACTGGTTTTCGACAACTGCTTTGTTCCTGAAGAAAACTCCCTGTTCAGCGCCGAACAGGGCCGCACCCTGAAACGGGGCCTCAGTGAAACCAACATGCAGATCATCGACTACTACTTCGCCGCATCTCGTGCCGCCGTGGGGGCTTTCGGCATCGGAGCCGCCCGGGGAGCCTATCGGGAAGCCCTCTCCTTTGCCGTAAACGAAAAACTGGGGAACATTCCCCTGATCCAACACGAATGGGTCCAGGTCCTTCTGGCGGAAATGTACAAAAACATGGCTGTGGCCCGTTACGCCTATATCGAAGCCAATTACGCCACGGGCATGCACGGGATGTACCGGCTGATCCAGCAGAAACACCTGTATTACCTGACCAAATTCACTCCAAGATTCCTGATCGACCGTCTTGTCATTCCCCTGCTCGACCATGGCCTGGTCACCCGGATTCTCCGGAAAATCAATTTCGACATGCAGACGGACCGCCAGATCGGTCTCACCTCGGGCCTGGCCTCCATGGCCAAGTTCACCGGAACGGACGCGGGGATCAAAAACTGCCATCTGGCCATGGAGCTCATGGGCCAGAGCGGCCTCAGGCACGACCGGCGGGTGGAAAAATACCTGAGGGACGCCAAGCTGCTCCAGATCTACGAGGGCACCAATCAATTGAACCGGCTGAACCTGTTCAAAGGCCTGATCGCCCGGGACATTCCCCAGGTGAACATGTTCGAAGCACAACCTGCGGCAGCCTTTTAATCCAGAGCTGACATCCACCGGAACCTGAACAGGAGGCCGTTATGCCAGGAAAAATGATCGATCTGCCCATTTTCCAGTGTTTCAGATACAGAACCATCGACCCGGCGGAAAAGAAATTCATCTTCGTCAACAGCGACGGCTCGGACGAAACCGTGACCATGGGCGACCTTTTCGTCAACAGCAACCGTCTCAGCCATGCTTTCCTGAAAGCCGGAATCGGCCGGGGAGACGCTGTCACCCTTCTGATGCGCAACCACCCCGAATTTCTCTACGGCCTGTTCGCGGCCATGTCCATCGGGGCCGTGGCCGTTCCCGTGGACCCCCGGTCCAAAGGCGACAAACTGGCCTTCCAGATCAACAACACAGGCACCAAGGGCATCCTGGTGTCCGATGAGTGTGTGGGGAACCTGAAGGAGGTGGAGCAGAACCTGTCGTCTGCAAAGGTTCTGGGCGTTCTTTACAAACGTCACCACAAGGTGGATGAGTTCCCGGAATACCCGGCGCTCAACGAGATCCTGGAAAAGGGGGACGGTGGTCTTCCGTCCCGTCTTGTCCCCTTCGATCCGAAAAATCCGGTCCAGGTCATCCACACCTCCGGCACCACGGGAGACCCCAAGGGCGTGGTGCTTCGCGGCGACCGCTTCAGGGCCTACGATCTGTTGAACCGTCTTGTCTGGCGCTACAGACCGGACGACATTCCTTACACGGGCCTGTCCATGACCCATGGAAACTCCCAGTCCGTCACCGTGTTTCCCGTTCTTTCCAGAAAAAACATCCACGCGGTGATCAGCGAGAAATTCTCGAAAAACCGGATCTGGGATATCTGCCGGATATACGGCTGCACCACCTTTTCCCTTCTGGGGGGCATGATGGCCGGTATTTTCAACGAACCACCGAAACCTGACGACCGCAATCATCCGGTCCGGACGGTGATCAGCGCCGGAACACCCGGGGCCATCTGGGAAGATTTCGAACGCCGCTTCAACGTCAAGATTTTCGAGTGGTACGGCACGGTGGAAGGAGCTCTTGCCTACAAGCGCCCCGGCAAAGGGCCTGTGGGATCTTTCGGGAAACCCAACCTTCTGATGTACCGCATGAAAGTGGTGGATGAAAACGACAGGGAGGTTCCGCCGGGAACACGGGGCGAACTGATCAGCAAGCTGACCTTCGGTAAGACCACGGTGGACTATTTCGGCAAAAAGAAAGCCTCGTCGGAAAAAACCCGGGGCGGCTGGCTCAGAAGCGGGGACATCTGCCACCGGGACAGGAAAGGTTACCTCTACTTCGACTACCGGGTGGGCGGGGGCCTCCGACGCCAGGGGGATTTTATCCAGCCCGATCTCATCGAGAAAATCATCGGAAAGGACGCCAGCGTGTCCGAGGTCTGCGTGTACGGCATCCCCGCGAAATCGGGCGCCCCGGGAGAAAGTGACATCGTGGCGGCTGTGGCCCCATTCAACGGTACTCCCGTCCAGGTGGAGAGAATCAGAAACGCCTGCCGGTCGGAACTGGAAAAAAGCGCCTGGCCCACCTACCTCCAGATCGTGGACGAAATACCCAAAACCATCTCTGAAAAACCGTTGTCCCGGGTTCTCATGGATTGCCTGAACCTCGACGGTGACAACGTGATCCGTTTCTGACAAGGAGGATGTTATGCTGGATTCTTTGAAACAGGCCTACATGCCGGATATGATTTTCCCTGAACGGACCATTGACGGTGAAACATGCACCCGCTGCGGAAGATGTTCCCAGACCTGCCCCTGCGGCGGATTTTCCTGGTCAAAAGGCGAGGTTCCCGTTCCCATCGGTTTCGGCGGATTTGAAAGCGCCTGCATCAACTGCGAGAACTGCGTGGCGGTGTGCCCCTCGGGGGCCATCACCCTTAAAGGAAACCTGGCCATTCCCCAAGGGCGTTACAAAACATACCTGACCGGGCGCAAGCAGCCGCCCAACCCTTTTGCCCAGGACAATCCGGATTACGGGGACATCGAAAAGGACCTCACGGAAATCGAACGCATGATCTACACCCGGCGTTCCAACCGCCTTTTCAAGGACAAGGCCTTGGAAAGACATCTGATTCACCGGGTGCTCGAAGCGGGCCGCTTTGCCCCGTCCGCCGGAAACGGACAGCCCTACCGTTTTATCGTCATCACAAACCAGGCCGTGATCGAAGAACTGGAACAAAAGTCCATGGGTGTCCTGAAGCACCTGAAAAATGCCTATCTGAACGGAAACGGCAGGAAAAAACGGTGGAAAACTTTTGCTTTCAGCGTTTGCAGCTGGTTCATGGCCAGCAAGTTCGACCCCCGGCCCATCACGGCCATGGAAAAGGCCGACCGGAACGGAGGCTGTCTGTATTTCAACGCGCCCTGCGTGATCCTGGTGTTGAAACACAGCCGGGGCATCAGCAACCCGGATCTCGATGCGGGCATCTGCACCCAGAACATGGTCCTCGCGGCCCATGCCCTGGGCCTGGGGACCTGCATCGTGTCACTGCCCATGGTCCCCCTGGCCTACCCCATGATGGCCGGATTCCGGAAAAAAATCGGAATCCGGCCGCCTTTCACGGCGGTGACCAGCATCGCCGTCGGATACCCCAAAGGCCGTATCGACGGGGTGGTGGAACGGGATACGCCGCCTGTGACCTGGATCGGGTAACGTCAGGAACCTTCGGGCCCTATTTTTTCTATGGCTGACCTGAGGGCGGCCCTGGCCTCTTCCATGATCCTTGGCACCAGATCCCGGACAGAGGGGATATCGGTGATGCGGCCCACACTCTGGCCGATGGTCAGCATGGCTTCTTCGGCATTGCCCTCTTTCCAGACGGTTTTCGCCCGTTCTCCGGAAATCAGGGGCAACAGGTCGGCCAGCTCTCCCTGGCCCTGTTCCACTTCCTCGATGCGGCGGATGATATCGTTCCGAAGGGCCCTGACCTGCAAGCCCAGACCGCCCAAGAGGGTTTTCAGGGCAAGGACCGTGTCGGTCTCGTTTTTCTCCAAAAGGGTTTTGTAGATGTTGGGATGAACCCCGCTTTCCTGGGTGGCGAGAAACCGGGTGGCCATCATGATTCCGTCGGCTCCCAGGGCCAGAGCCGCCGCCAGACTCTTCCCGTCCACCATGCCGCCCGCGGCCAGAACCGGGATGTCCACGGCCTCCACCACCTTGGGTAAAAGAACCATGGTGGAGATGTTGTCCTTGTGGGGAAAGCCCCCCTCTTCGAAACCCGCCGCCGTCACCGCGTCGTAGCCCACCTTCTGGGCGTGGACCGCGTGTTTCACCGTGCCCACCTTGTGCAGCACCTTGACCCCGGACTCTTTGGCCATGGGCAGGTAGTCTTTGCCGAGAAAACTGTCCACCGGAGCACCGGCGATCTCGATGGCCCTGACTTTCTTTTCACAGCAGATCCTGAAAAAAGCCTGGAGCAGCTCCACAGGCAGCCGGATGGACGGCATGGTGGTGATGTTCACGATAAACGGCTTGTCCGTGAGGGTGAAGGTCCGGTCCACCGCCGCGCTGAACTCTTCCGCTGAATTGTAATTGCCGGATGTGAGATTTCCCATGGCGCCGGTGTTGCTGATGGCGGCGGCCAGTTCGGGGGTGGCCAGCCAGAGCATGCCGCCGCATTGGATGGGACAGGTGATTCCGAAAAGTTCCGTGATTCGTGTTTTCATGGTTCGGCCCTCTCGTGTGGTTATAGGTTTCAAAGGTCGGTCTGCCTTGGATTGACGTTTGTCCTTTATATCAGAAACGGTGGTTCTGGTGTCGGAATATCCTGGGGATATGACATTTTTCACATCGATGCTCGCAACACCATGATCATGTCAAAGATTTGACGAGCGCCTATCCAACATCCGCTTTCACGGCATGCAACCCCATGAAATACCGGTTATGAAACGTCATTCAAACATCTTACCCATCAACTTATCCAACTGAATACATTATTAAAATATTATCCTAATCCTTTTCACCCACGCCCAAAAACACCCTTGGCACACAGGTTGCTATAGTTCATGGCAAAGACGTGACCCGAACACTTTCTTGACACGGATTCTAAAAATGGTGGCGAACATGACATCTCAAACCCAGACTTTCGAAACAAGAACACCCGGCTTCCTGACTTCCCTTGACAGCTTTTTGCCAAGAAACCACCACAAGGTCCTCAGCCGCCACATCCTCCAGATGCACCGGCTCCAGACCGTGGAAGGCCTGGTGAACGAAACGGCCACCATTTTGAAAAACATCCTGTCCTACAAACTGTTCGCCTTCGTGATCCGTGAAGAGACGGGACTCTGCATCTGGTCCGATCCCCTTTTAAGCCGGCAGAGGCTCCTTGACATGACGTCCAAAGACTTTCCGGATTCTGAAATCGAAACCCTCACCTATATCGAAGGCGAGGAAAAAAACGTGATCCACACTTTTTTCCACAAACCCGAATCCGTATCCTCAACCCTGATAGAGGTCCAGGATACCAAAGCCTGCCTGTACCTGGTTCCCGGCAAAACGTTTTTTTCCTCACGAAAAAAATCGGCGGACCTGGTGATCCAGTCTTTTGAAAACGCCCTGACCCAGATTCTCCGGATTCGTCAGCTTGAAAAGACCTCGTCCACGGATCCCCTCACGGGTTCCCTCAACCGGCGCGCCCTTGAAAGCACCCTGGAACGGTCCATGGACATCGCACGCCGCTACAAACGGGAGTTATCCATCCTGATGTTCGATGTGGACCACTTCAAATCCATCAACGACACCCACGGCCACCTTTTCGGAGACCAGGTCCTCAAATCCCTGGCAGCCACCGTGAAAAAAACCATCCGGAAAAGCGACTGCATCGCCCGGTACGGAGGAGAGGAATTCGTGGTGATCCTTCCTGAAACCCCTTTGAGCGGCGCCATCGAAATCGCCAACCGGATCAAGACCATGATCGGCCACCTTCCCTTTCACGCCGAAAGCATGCAGGCGGTCCAGGTCACGGCAAGCTGTGGCGTGGCCTCCATGAACGGGCACAGCACCCTCAACACGCTTCTCTCGGAAGCGGACGCCATGCTTTACCAGGCTAAAAATGCGGGGCGGAACAGAGTGATGGCCGCCAATTTCTAATATACAATCATTCTTGGGTTTTTTCTGTTTCTCCTGTTCCGTCGATTTCTCCATTGTCATTTAAAAACCTGTGCGATAATATGAACGTAAAAATTAAGGAGGGTTTACGCTTCAAAACACAGCCGGTGAATCCCGCCTTTTTTCTAGAACAACGCAACTCCCGACAAACAAACGGATCATTGCCTCACCATGGAAAACACTTTGCCCAAAGCGGTGAATGAACGGCGGCGCAGAACCCTGGCCAAATACACGGCCCTGGCCCTTCTTGTATACCACATTCCCATCATCTCCTCCTATCTGGCCATTTTTCTAGACCTGACCCCCATGAGCTACAAGAGTCTGGTCTTGTTTTACTCCAGCATCATCCTGTTTTACATCATTCTTCTGGCCATCGTCCGAATCAAGAATCAGGTCACCATACCCTTCATCAACATCATGCTCTACCTCCAGATCGTGGCCAGTGTGTTTTTTATGACGGCCAATTTCTACCTGATAGAAGACCTGCGTTACCTGACCCTTATCGCCTGCCTCCTTGCTTTTATCTTCGTGTTCACCCAGGCCAGGCTGTTCATCTCGTTTATCGTCGTCGCCGTGGTGGCCACGGATTACCTGGCCGTTTCTTATGTCAGCGATCATTTTTTGGGTCATACAGGCTATTTCAGCCGTGACGCCCTCACCATTCTTGTATTCCTTCCCGTTTCCTCGTTCCTGGCTTACATGTGCAGCATTCTCCAGAAACAGCACAGGGAAATCAAACATTCCAGGGACCGGTTGAAAACAACATTCACGGATCTTGAAAACACCCACAGGGAGCTGGAGTCTTACAACCAGAGGATGCTGGAAAGCCTTCATTACGCCGAGATGATTCAACGCTCCCTTCTGCCCGGCATCGACCGGATGAAAACGGAAAGCCCTGAGAGCCTGATCATCTGGATGCCCAAGGACATCGTGGGTGGTGATATCTTCTACACCTGCACCTATCCGGGGAAAACCATCATCGCCCTGATGGACTGTACGGGACACGGGGTTCCAGGGGCGTTTCTCACCCTCATCGCCTACACGGAAATCCGGAAGATCATCCTGGACCAGAGGTGCTACGAACCGGCTGAAATCCTGAAACGCCTGAACAAGGCCATGAAAAACGTGCTCCACAAGCATTCGACCAAAAAGACAAACGACGGCCTGGATGCGGCGGTGATCGACGTGGACCACGCCACCTGCACCATAAGGTATTCAGGAGCCCAGATTCCGGTGTACTATGTGGAAGACGGGGTTGCCATTGAAATCAAGGGAGACAGGCACAGCATCGGGTACGTGGATTCCGACGTAAACCACACCTTTGCCATGCACACCACCACCCTGAAGAAGGGAAGCTGCGTGTACTTAAAGACAGACGGGTACACCGACCAGCTGGGGGGCGGGAAAAAACTGCGTTTCGGCACCAGACGTTTCAAGCAGATGATCACCGACATCCACCAGTCGTCCTTCTCCGTCCAGCGCAGGGAGATCCTTAGAAGTCTTTCGGAATACAAGAACGTCAACGAGCAGATGGACGACATCACGGTCATCGGCTTCCGTCTGTAACAGCGCCGTCTCCGGGACGTGCCATCCGGACAATGGGGATTCCCGCCGGATTCAGTCCGGCAGGACTCAGGTCTCTGAAACCCAAAGACTCATAAAGGCTTCTTGCGGCAAGCCCCTCTTTCACATTTTTTTCAAATGTGGTCACGGTCATCTCCTCTTCCGGACCGAGGACACGGACGGCCTTGTCCAACAGCATCCTTCCCACGCCTTTTCCCCGGCAGTCTTTCGAAACAGCGAACCAGAGAATCTCCCGGGTGTCCGGGCACAGCACAAGGCCTCCGGCCAGCCGTCCGAACCGCTTCACACACCAGGCCCTGCCCATTGTCATCGCCTGAACCATGCCATCATGAAATGCCGGATCATCGGCCATGGGACCGAAAAGCGGTTCAACTTCCCTTGCCAGATCTATCCAGTCGCCAATGTCTCCGGGTTCAGCCGGAATTGCTTCATAAGACATATCGTTCATCATCCCTCATGATTTAAAAACAAAGATCTTCATCAATGCCGGGGGTAAGAATGGTCACATCCGGGGCCTCGCCCCTGATCTTTTTAACAAGACCCTCCACATCCGCCATGGGAACGGTCCCCGTGGCCTTCCCCGGTTCATGCGGCCTGAAAAAATCATCCTGGTGAAACAACACCACTGTTCGGGCTCCGGTCATGGTAAGGATTTTCCCGGGGTAGCCGTCCATCCGTTTCCAGCCAGGAACACAGAGAAACACCACGTCAGAACGCTGTCCGGCCAGGGCTTTTTCATCGAAACCGGCACTGCCCACGTGGAGAAAGGTCCTGCCCCCCATCTCAATTTTCGGAGCGAACACCTTCCCCACCCTGTAATCCCGGACACGAAAGGGATGCGTCGTCATTTTCCCGATTTCCCCGGGATAAGGCACGAGACCGAAAAGTACCCGGCCGTGAACCGAAGGCAGCATGGTGACACAAATGCCCGGTGAAACCTGGATGGTTTCTCCACCACAACAGACCGTGACCCGTCCCTTTTTTCCGTTCAGGGTCATCAGGGTGTCCAGACTCCGGCTTCCGACGATTTTTCCCCGGGTGTATTCGGCCATGACCGGTACATCAAAGGCATGATCGAAATGGGTATGGCTCACCACCACGGCGGAAACCGGCCCTGTCTTGTCCATCTGTCGCCTGATCGCGGCTTTGTCGGGAACAGGCCTTGAAAAAAACAACCGCCATTTGCCCAACCTGGAGTAATAAGGGTCCATCAGCAACGTTTCGTCGCGAAACGAAAAAACAAGACCGGCCGCGCCGGTCAGCCTGACACGTACGGTATCATCCATGGCGTCCTCGTTTTTTAACATGTTTCATGGTTTTTCGACGGTGACATCAACGGTTCGACGTCCCCAGGCCCTGGCCCCACTGTGGGTCCGGTGGTACAGATCGATCCGGTTGGGACCTTTGATGGCGCTGCCCCGGTCCTCCACCACACCCCACCCGTAACCCGGGACATACATCCGTGTTCCAAAGGGGTAATGTTTCGTATCCGCCGCCACGGTACCGTCGGAGGGCAGCAGAAGCCAGGGAAAAAACAGAATCCTTACGGGAATCATCCAGGGGTGAGTCACGCTGTCCCAGGAAAAAAGTCCGGGGTGGGGAGTCCCGGGACGGGTTCCGCTGGCGGTCAGTCCCGAATAGGGTTTGCCTTTGGACCGGCCTGTGTTCACGTATCTGTTCCAGAAATCGAAACTTCCACGCTCCCAGCCGCAGCATTGCCCGCAACCGCAGTATGCCGTGGTTTCCATGGTCACCACCCGGCTTTTTCCCGAGCATCCGGACATAAACCAGGCCAGAACAAGAATCATCAGTAAAGAACCGTTTTTCATCCTTTTTTCCTTCGCCCCACCCAACCGGCCTTTTTTGGCCCGGGTCGACAAAAAACTTGTGTTTCAATGGAATTTGTCTATTAATGGATTCAGATCGTCACGCCCTGCCCACCGAAGGTAACAGCAACCCAATGTCTTGTAAACACGAAACTGGAGCGGCAGAGACACCCTGTTATCATGGAGGAACCATGATCGTCGATTGTCATCAGCACCTTTTTGACGGCATTTACCCGGCTGAAAACTTCATCGAGAAAATGACTGCGGCGGGAATCGACAAAGTCGCCCTCATGGCTTCGATCTGCGGAACGGTTCCCGAACCTGCCCCCGCTGTCCTCGCCGCTCTCCGTTTTTCCCTGCGACGATCCTGGCTTCGGCCTCTGGCCAAAAAAACCCTGACCCGCTTCACCCAAGAGGGAGACGTGTTGCTTCCGTCCGGCGTGATCCGAATCAACCAGACACCGGATAACGAAGGCGTGTTCAACCTTGCCGACCAGCATCCCGACCGCTTTCTCGCCTGGTGCATGGTCAACCCCTCCAGCGCCCAGGACCCCCTTGCCGAATACGAACGATGGAAAAACCATCGCGCTTTTGTGGGAGTGAAAGCCCATCCCTTCTGGCACCGGTATCCGGTGTCCCTTCTATTTCCTCTGTGCGAACGCCTCGCTAAAGACAAACGGCCCCTGATCATCCACGCAGGATTCGACGATCTGGACCATATCCTGCCTCTTGCCTCGGCGTTGCCCGACCTTGGAATCATCCTGGCCCACGCGGCTTTTCCCTTTTTCGACGACGCATGGAAAGTCGTCAGGGCAAGGAAAAACATCCTGGTGGACCTTTCCGCCACAGCCTATGTGGACAGGTCCATCATGGCCGGTGTATGTTCGGTCCTCGGTGTGGAACGATGCCTTTTCGGAACGGACGGCCCCTTTGGTTCCCATGGGGCTGAGGGTGATTTCGACATGAATGTGATCAAATCACGGATCGAAACGCATTTTCCTGACAAGGGCCATCAACGGATGATACTTGGTGAAAATTTTCTTAACCTTGTCACCAGGCATTCACAGATCCAATAACCTGCAAATCCAAACAGGGACTTGTTGAACAAACCGTGTGTCCATCCAGGAGAAAATCCATGGCTCAACAGCTGAAAATGAAATGGGACAAAAGCTGCCGCTTAGGCATCCATGACATCGATTCCCAGCACAGGCTTCTTTTCGCCATCGCCGGTGAACTTTATGAGATTGAAAAACCTGAAGACCATGGACCTGAGATACGGTATGTCATCGATCACATCAGAAAATACGTGAACGAACATTTCATATTCGAAGAACAGGCCATGGAACAATCCGGTTATCCAGGATTTCAGGATCACAGGGAAGCGCACAGGAAAATCGTGGAAGAAATCAACCATACGCTGACGTCAAGCAAATCCCTGGTCAGTCTCAAAGATCAGTTAGAATACATGATGGCCGTGTGGGTCAGGGAGCATATCCTCGCCGAAGACCGCCAATTCGCAGTATGGTACAAGAATACCGTCAAGACCCCTTAACCCCGGACGAAACGACCATGGCCTTCAATTCTCTGCCCTTTCCCCTGATCATCGCACACCGTGGCTTCAAAGCCAGGGCTCCTGAAAACACCCTGATCGCGTTTCAGGCCGCTCTGGACGCGGGAGCGAAAATGATCGAATTCGACGTGACCCTGACCCGTGACAGAGAGGTTGTGGTGATCCACGACGAAACCCTGGAAAGAACCACCAACGGGATGGGTGAGGTTCGCCATCACACCCTCAGGCAGATTAAGAGCCTGGATGCGGGCTCCTGGTTCTCAGCGGAGTTCAAGGGCGAACCCGTCCCCACGCTGGACGAGGTTCTTTCACTCTGCCGCACAAGGGCGCTGGTCAACGTGGAAATCAAGCCCGAGGCCATTGACAGGGTCATGATGGCGGATTCCATTGAGAATCAGGTCCTTGAAAAACTCTCCGGCCATGGCATGACAGACCGGGTGATGGTTTCGAGTTTCGAAAAGAAAGTGATCGAAAGAATCGCCACCATGGAAAGACGAAAGCCCCTTCTGGCCATGCTTTCCGAAGATCCCCTGGACATAGGACTTCTGGATTTCATGGTTCGGCACAACGTGCGTTCCTTCAACCCCGATCACCGGACCTTGACGCCAGAGCAGGTGGAGGCGGTCCATGAAAAAGGTCTCAAGGTACTCACGTACACCGTCAACACGAAAGAAGACGCAAAGCGCTGTTTCAACATGGGAGTGGATGGAATTTTCACCGACGATCCGGTGCTGATGGAAGAGGTGGTTCGGGGCATGTAAAAAAAAGGGCGGTTCCATGGAACCGCCCCGTTCTTTTTTCAAGATATTAGAATGTGGCCATGGCGCTGATGCTGATGCTCTTCACCATTTCGTCGTCGTCTTTCACGTCTCCGTCCCCGTTTCTGTCCACAAAGGTGTATTTGTTGTCCACGGAAACCGTGGCGCCACCGATGTTCATCTGGACGATGTACCCGAGAAGGGTGCTGGGGGTCCGCCATTCGCTGAGGCTTTCCACGTTGTTCTGGGCGTAGTAGCCTTTGACCGTGGGAAGATACAGGATTGCCTTGTTGTTGATGATCAGGTCGCCGTAAAGGGATTTGCGTTCCTCATTGTCGCCTTTCATGTTCTGGTACTGGGCGCTGGCCGTGAGGTACTTGAAGAAGTTGAACTGCATGCCGGCCAGATACCCCTGCATGTCATCGGTGATATCTTTCAGGGTGTCTTGTTTTCTCACGGCATAGGGAAGGCCGGTCATGGGGTCCACGGCGATCTGGCAGCGTTCAAGTTCATAGGTGTGGTTGAAGTACCCGAAAAGGAATTCTTCGGACTGCATGCGGTATTCCGCCGTGAAACTGAAATGCTCGCCCAGGCGGGTCCTGAAACCGGGAAGGGTGAGACCCCAGCCGTAGTCCACGATGTCCGAATAAGCGGTGTAAAGATCAACTTTCAGGAAATCCCCTTCGATCAGAGGGATACCGGCATCGAGTCCCCAGACGGTCAGGCGGGATCGTTTTTTCCGGTAATCGGTCAGGTCTTCCCTTTCCAGGGGGGAGAGCTCACCGAGGTCGATCAGTTCCTGAATGGTTCCTGGGCTGGCTCCAATGGATTCGAGACGTTCCCGTTCGGTCACCAGATTGTCGTCGTAGGGGTACTGGTCCACCTCATCCGGATAACCGTCGTCGTCCGTGTCCCTCATGCCGTTGTACTCGTTCAAGTCGGACACGATGCTCGCCCCGATCTCCAGTTTGCTGAAGGGCCGGACACCCACACGTGTTCCGATGACCATGGAGGCCCTGTCGTCGGTCAGCTCCTTGTAATCGTTGATCAGAAGTTCACCCACGATTTTCTCGGACTTGAAGGACATTTCCATACCGATGCGTTTGTAGTCGGGCCATTCGATGGCGTTGGAGTAGCCGTTCACGATGTTGGAGTAACCCAGGTAGCTGTAATCCAGGGCGCCGACTTTGGCATAGAACGGGGCGCCTTTGTGGTCCCATCTCAGGTAGTACAGCATGTTGAGGTAGTCTTCCACTTCATCCCAGTCCTCTTCACGAACCTTGCCTTCTTCGTCGAGAAGAATCTGGAGGTCGACACCGATACCGAGCTTCCCGAGGGGAATGTCAGCCCGGATTCCGATCTGCTGGTAGTTTTTTCCGTCCAGGGTCACGGCGCCCACCACGATACCAGCCGTTGTCTTTTCACTGCCCATTCCGGGCAGGCTGTCGTCGAGCATCACACCGGAACTGGGGTTGTCGGGCAAGGGAGCCTCTTCAGCAAAAACATTCTGACCGGCCGCGAAAAACGTCAGCACAACCGTAAGGAACACCACGAACTTCAGACTCTTCATAGACCTCTCCTTGATGATCGTTTCAAACAGGAAGCAGAACCCGGCTGCCAACGCATCAGTCCTCAGCGGATCCCACACCAAATAAATTCATGACTTTTTATGATCGAACAGGCGAAACAGGCAAAAAACGCCCATAGAATATGACTTTCAGTGCAGGACGTCAACACTCAAGTCTTTTTTAAGGAGGCATTGGGAAAAAAAATGGGAATTCAGCCATTTTGATGGGGAGATATCTCGCGGCCGGAGACTAAAAAAACTGTGTCGACTCTGTCAAATCAACGGCTGGCGGATAACAGCCTCAGCGGTTCACCGTTTCGGCAAATTCGGTTTCAACCCCTGAAATCATGGCGTTTTGTCCGGGGGCACAGACCGCGTTGAACAGACAGCCCAGAAAACCTTCCCGGATCTGATCCGGTTTGCTACCCCGGTTTTTGAGAATATAAACCGCTTTCAATCCGGCCAGACCTGAAGGTTTTTGCCTATGCTGGGCGGGTATGACAGTCCCATGTAGGGCAAACTGGCCATCCGAAGGATTAGAGATCAGATTGAGAAGATAGAGTTCACGCAAGGTCAGCTGGTTTTCCTTGAACATGAGAAGCCACAGGCGATCCCTGGCAGAATACCCGTTTCGGCTGGAATTGAGCACCGAATCCATGCCTTCTATTTCAGCCTTGGCCAGACTGGTTTCGTCACCGTCTATACTGTTTTTTCCTATGATTCGTTTGACCTGGGTCATCATCTCTTTAAAGCGGAGACCGTTTCGCTCCATACCCACGACAGACTCCCTGAGGCACGCGGAAACAGCTTTTTCAAATCCGCCCTGATCCTTGAACGCATCCAGCACGGCCTCGGCGTATTTCTGGCCTACGATAAAATGGGCGTCATAGTCGTCCGCACCTCCGAAATCAACCGTCACCCGATAGGCGGCTCCTCCAGGATAAACAGGCTGTGATTTCACGATCACCACGGATTGGGCCGCAAAAGCATCGGAGGAGAGGGTCAGAATCAAAACCAAACAACTTACCAGAAATAAAAATCTGTCTTTCATGAACCACCAACCATTGTGTATCGGCCGCTGCCTTTTAAGATGAGGGCCGTGAGACGTAAAACGTCACAGAAAACGACATAGTACGTCACACGAATAGAAACGCCCTGATCATAACCTGTTCAATATTTTTAATAAATCACTTTTTTCATGTCCCGGACTTTTTATACATCACAAAAAAGCAAAATTCATTCCACGATCCAGGTTTCCACCGGGTTGAGATTTTTTCCGAACTGTGCTTATTAGTTCATTTCGTTTGTTCTGTCCATCTTTACGAAAGAAAGGAACCTGATCACCATGAAGCTGAAAACCTGCGTCACGCCACACGGCCGATTCCTTTACGGGGTTCACCGTCCTTCATTTCACATCGAAAATTTCCGGGAAAAAGACGGCATCCGCCCCCTGGGCATGGATTCATCCGGCGAACCTGTGATGAACCACGCGAACTTTCCGGAAAAAGCCGTGGACGAACCGCAGGCCGATATCATTTACGAGGTCCCCAACCCTTTTCCGTTCCGAGGTTCCACTTACATCGCCTCGAACTGGGCTGACGCGAAAAGCGCCAACCCGGGCTCCATCCGCCTCACCTTTGAAAAACCCCTGTCGTTTTCTGACAGCCTGAAAAAAAGCCTGGGGCCAGGGGTGGATCTGGACTCTGTGTTCTCCAACCTCCCCCGGCAGGTACTCCTCACCATCGCCGCCGAATCCTGCGATACGGACGAACTGGTCCGGCTCACCTCCCTGTGCTGTGATTTCCATCCAGACATCCAAAACCCCGAAGGTCTTGTTTTTCAAAGGGAAATGTCGGGAGCCGCAAGGGCGGTCATCCGGAACCACACCCTGTTCGAAACCCTGGTGAACAACGCCCATCTTCCGGACAAGCTCAAGGAAGCCATGGTGCTTCGTCCCGGAGTCCAGGGCGGAAGTGAAATCGTGGGAGAATACCACCGGGATGACGCCCATATCTATGAGTACCTTCGTCGAAACAGCTACATCCCTTGGGGGCACTTCGCGGCCAACATGGCTGAAGACGCGGTCCGCTACGATATGGCGTCCTTAAGTTTTGAAGACATGAAGGGACTACGTCACCTGTACTACCAGCGGACCTACTCCCGTGTGGCGGACATGCTGGGAATTCCGGGGTTCACACCCCGCAAAACGGCAGAGGTTGACGAGCTTGAAGATCTGCGCCGGTCCATCGTAAAAAAACTTCAAGCAAAAGAACCATCCGACCTTTTTTTCAACGCCACGCTCTGGGGATGGAACTACGGTTTCAACTTCACCTCAGGCGGCTACAACCTCCACGGCTCCCACCAGCAGATTCACCAGCAGTTCGCCCTGATCCCCAGGACAGTCCAGGGGGCCGGCGGTTTCGACAGCCCAGGGGAACCCATGGAAACCTACGGCTGCGGAGATCAGGTTTACGCCTTTATCCGGACTTACAGGAAGGAATACGGAAGCCACTTCTTCGACGACTACATCCGGGCCATGGAAAACAACCGGCGCATGGACAAACCAGACCAGGACGCGTCCCTGGTTGTTTACCAGGACGATCATGTGACTTTGTTCGTTCCCAAAGCCCAGACATCCCAGTGGGAATTAAATTTAATGACACGCCTTCCCCTGGCCAACATCCTTGAAACAGATACCTCCGTAAGGCAGTCTCTGGATTTGGCCATGCACCGGGCCATGAACGCCCTCACCGCCTTGGGTGCGAAAATGATTTCCGTGATCGAGTTTTCAGGGCGATTCGGGGTTTACGACGAGAAACAGCACCTGCTGTACTCGTTTCTCCCTAAGATCCCCTATTCCATGGGTGCTTTCACCGAGGCCCAGCAGCGTTTCATCAACGGGCACTACCCCGAGGATTTCGCCCTGGCGTGCCGGAACGTTCTTTAAAAGGATAAGGGGGAAAACCTCAGAAAAGACCTTTCGCGATTTCAAGAAGGACCCGCGGGTAAAGGTTGGGGCTGAACACCACGTTCAGCCTCTGGAAGCATTCCCAGGTGCAGTGGCAGCCTGAGACGACCACCTGTTCCATGGCTCGTTTCGAAGATTCCAGATCGAGAATGTTGTACGGAGAATAGTCGTGTTCACGGACGTTTCCCAGGACTTTTTCAAGAATCTCGCAGAGCAGCACCCCGCCGTCCGCTGTCAGCACAAACCCCTTGCGCCCCGCTTTGCAGGGAACGGTGGCCCGGTTGTGTTTCAGGCTACGCCGGATGATCCCTGTGACCACCTGGTCCACCGCCACGCGGACCCGTTTGAAGGGATAACGGTCCACCAGTCGCGTGTTGATCTGGAACCCGATCTTTTCCACGGTCTCGAGGTAATGGTCCGGATCGACGGCCATCAGCCCCATGTCCCGGACATTCCTGCCCCGGATCAGGCCGGGATAGTAGGGAACGGCCAGTTTTTCCTGGAAAAACCGCGCCAGATCCAGCAGATACGGGGCGTTGTCACGGCTGTAGGTTCCACAGGCCGCCACGGTGAGACGTTTCCCGAACAAAGGCTGTCGTTTCAACCTCATGATGGTTTCTGTGGCCCGCCTGTAACTCCCCTCTTTGGCCCTGAGCCGGTCATGGATCTGTTCCGGGCCGTCCACGGAAACCCCCACGCTCAGGTGGATGTCAGGACAAATTTTCAGGATGTCCGCCACCGTCTTTTCCGTCTTTTCGGAAAACCAGCCGTTGGTCACCAGGTTCACCATATGAACGCCGTTGTTCGAACGAAAAATCGACACGATGTCTGAAAGATCGTCCCGGAGCAGGGGCTCTCCTCCGGCCAGGGTCAGGTATTTGATGTGCCCCATGTTTTTGGAAATTTTCCGGATTTCATCGAGATCCAGGTCCCGGGCCAGCCGGTTGTTGCGCTGATGGTTGAAACAGTGGGCGCAGGCGAGGTTGCAGGCCCCGGTGACCCAGAAAATCAGATAGCAGGGGTGTTTTGAAAACAGAAACGCCAGGTCGTGGTTCATGTTTTGTCCTTGATTCCCCGTAAAAAAAGGCCGCCAAGCATGCCCAGGTTGATGAAGCTGTACTCCAGCTGACGAAACACGACCGACATCCAGGCCAGTTGCCTGGAATGGGCTTTTTCCATGGCCGAGGAAAAGGTCAGGTCCGACACGTAAAACAAGAGGGCCGCAAGAATCCAGCCTGCCGACCCGGCCTTTGGAGACACCAGGGCAAGGACGGCAAAACCGTTCAGAACCCAGGCATAGGCCGACCTCATCAGGGACTGGGCCGTGAAACGGAAAGGCAAGTTGGGCATCCGAAGGGCGATGGAACCGATATACCGGCTTCTCAAATACACTTTCTTCATCCGTTTGACCGGACCGTCAAAATGGTGGAAATGAACGAGACGTTCATCAAAGTGGATAAACCCGGATTTCAGGGCGTTCAGCCGGAGTCCCAGTTCGAATTCCTCTCCCCCGCTCCGCTCGTAGCGTTCGCTGAATCCTCCCAGCTCGTCAAAAAACTGTTTTTCAACGCAGAAACACTGGGTGAACACGGAGATTTCCCAGTTGTTGTGTTCGTAGTAGTTCCAGGACGCGGCCATGTAGCGGTGAAACATCGAGGGCGAAAAATTGGCGGGAATGACGGAAGTCGGTCCCTGAATGATCCGGGCGTCTGTTTCTTCAAGCAGTTCGTAAAGCCGGGTCAGGTGCAGCCGGTCCAGCATCACGTCGGAATCCAGGAATAGCAGGTGGCTGCCATGGGAAAGGGCGACCCCCATGTTCCTGGCCGCTCCGACGCCACGGTTTTCCGGGAGCCTCAGAACACGAAGCTCCACAGGCGAGGATTCGGGATCAAAGGGATCGGGGCTGTGGTCGTCCACCAGGACGATCTCTGGTGTGGGATACCGGGGTGGAAGCGGGGCCAATGCGTCACGGATCGACTGGAGGCACCGGACAACGGCTGTCCTGTCGTTGTAATAGGGAATCACGATGCTCAAGGACGTGACTGTCAATGGTGGTCTTCCTTTTTCCCGGCGGCGAGCAGGGCTCTGAAATCCGCCCTATTTCTCAACGATTTCAAGTCACTGTCTTGTTCCATATGGTCCCAGGATGAAAAACCAGACCGCACGGAATTTTCAAGAAAGGCCATGGCTTTTTCCTGCTGGCCCGTAATGGCGTAAAGGCAGGCCAGGTTGTAAAGAATGGACACCTTGGCGTCGGGATGACTGAGCATCATGGACATGTAGAGTTTTTCCGCTTCGCCGTACCTTTTTTCCGAAACAAGAATCAGGGCCAGCTCTCCGGCAGCCTCGAGGTTATTCGGATTGACTTCGAGATTCCTGCGAAGGTTCAGTTCCGCCGAGCTGGGTTTTCCCTCCTGGGTTGTTTTTTCAGGAACGGCCGGTTTTTCTTCAACCGAAGGTTTTTCCTCAACAACGGCCGCTTCCGGTTCAGGTTCCGTGACAGTCGCCGGAGAACCGAGAAGCTCCCGTGCCCTGGATTCATTTTCCCGGGCCTTTTCAAATCCGGGGTAAGCTTCCAGGGCTTTCCGAAAGTACGTCAGGCTTTGGGCGATCTCCCCTTTTTTCGCCAGAAGGGTCCCCAGGTTGTTCAGGGCTTCGGCGTAACGCGGTTCGATGGCCAGGGCTTTTTCCGAAACAACGATGGCCTCGTCCAGGCGGCCCTGTTCCCCCAGGGCCAGGGCCAGGTTCGTCAGGGACAGAACATCGTTGGGGTTTACCGTGGCCGCGTGGCGGAAAAGAGTTTCGGCATTTTTCCAGTGCCGGACCTGGGCAAGGGTCAATGAGGCGAAGAACACCACGGCAGCCGAACCGGCAACCCAGAGTACGGTTTTTTTCGATTTGAAAAAACCCAGCATGCCCGACAGACCCCAGATCAGAATCACCAGGATCCCGATCATGGGAAGGTAGGCGAACCGGTCGGCCCAGGCCGGCCAGTAGCCTTTCTGGACAAGCCCCGAAGCCGTGACCAGGTTCCCCAGGTACCAGAACCAGCCGAAGAACAGCCAGGGCAGTCGCCGGAACATCCGGAAGGCGAAGACGCTGACCGCCACGACAAAAGCCAGGGAAAAAAAGGTGGCCACAGGTGCCACCGACTGGGGATAGGGCCTGAACACCGTAAGATCAAAAGGGAAAACCAGGGCTTTCAGGTAGATCACATAATTCACGGCCATGTTGGACAAACGTAAGCTAAGACCCACATGATCGAGGGGTGCCACGGTTTCCGTGGAACCGCTCAGGCTGAAACCCGCAAAAAACATCAGCAGCATCACCACGATCATCTGGAACAGGGGTTTCACGTCCCTGGCGTTGCGGACGAGAAAGTCTTTCACCGTTTCAGCGGAATGATCGCAGGCGTTCAGGGGAAAATGGTGAACCAAAAAAAGAGCGAAGGGAAAGGTCATCATCACCGGCTTGCTCATGATACCCAGGACGAACACCAGCCAGAGAAACAGGTAGGTGCGCCCGTTCCTGTACAGCACGTGGAAACGCCAGGCGTGAAGGCCCAGGAGAAAGAAAAAGACCGCCAGGAGGTTTTTCCGTTCGCTCACCCAGGCCACGGTTTCAACGTTCAACGGATGAACGGCGAACACCAGGGCCAGGAAAAAACTTTCGGTCAACCGGCCTGTGGTGACCCTGAAAAAAAGGAAAAGCAACATGACGTTCAGACTGTGGACGATCAGGTTACTCAGGTGGTGAAGACCCGGCTCGAGTCCGAAAAAATGGCAGTCGGCCATGTGGGACAAACTGGTCACCGGATGCCAGTATGGCCCTGCTTCCTGTTTGAAAGACAGGACTTTCCGGAAGCCCTCGGCGGTGAATCCGTTCCGTATCACGGGGTTGTCGTACACATAGACCGAATCGTCGAAGCTGATGAACGAGGCGGAAAAAACGCTGTGATAAAGGGAAAAAACGGCTGCCACAAGGACCAGGACAAGGGCCAGGTCCATCCGGGTCAGCTTTTCCTGGTGGTGATTGTCTGAAAGCAGACGACTTCCGTAAGCCCCCGCTCCTGCTGTTCCATAAGGTTTCATTCGATAGTCCATGTCAGGGTTTCCTGGCTTCCAAGTCTGCGAGAAGACGCCGGAACCCTTCCGTACGCCTTAAATTTTCAAGTTGTTCGTCCTTCATCAGAAGGTCGATCCGGTCGAATCCATCGGCCACGATGCCTTGAAGGGTGTCAAGGGCCTTGCCGGTCTCATGGTTCATGGCATACACGCAGGCCAGATTGTAACGGATACTAAGCCCCGCCCCGGGCATGTGGCCCAGGGCTTCTTTGTATAAAGCCGCCGCCCTGTCGTAATGCCTGTTTTCGATATGGATCGCCGCGAGGCTCTGGAGAGCTTCCGTATGATCGGGTTTCAGTTCAAGAACCTTCGCGAAACAGACCGAAGCGTTTTCGGCCTCTTTGAGGCGCTGGTGGAACAGCCCCTTGTTGAACCAGGCGGCCACGGATTTGGGAGCGCGCTCCACGGCCTGTTCAAAATGATGCCTGGCCCTGTCCGTCCGACCCTGTTCGGCCAGGATCACCGCCATGTTGGCGTGGACTTCGGCATAGGCCGGATAACGCTCCGCGATTTTCTCATAGTACGGCAGGGCCTCTTTGGCCTGTCCCGCCTTGTCCAGGGCAAAGGCCAGGTTCACCGTACTCACCATGTCGTCGGGGTTGACGTCAAGGGCCTTTCGGTAGAGGGTCACCGAATCCTTCCAGTCCGCCACACGCACCGGGGAAAGACCGGCCAGGAAAAGACAGAACACGATGGCCGCCCCCCAGGCGGCGCTTCCTTTCAGTTTTTCAGAGCCCAGCCAGGCGATCAGGATGAAAAGCCCGATGGCCGGCACATACATGAACCGGTCCGCGTGGGCAGGCCAGAGCCCTCCCTGGATCACCCCGGACACCATCACCAGGTTTCCGATGAAAAAAAACCAGCCCACGAAAAACCAGGGCCTGCGTTTGAAGTTGAAAAGGGCCGCGACGCTCACACCGGACAGGATCAGGACGGCCGGAACGGTTTTCCAAAGGGACAGAAACTCCGGATAAGGATAGTGGACGCTGAGGTTCAGTGGCCAGACAGCCTGGAACATGTAAACCACATAGGCCACCAGGGCGTTGGCCACGCGCAGGTCCATGCCCACCCTGTCCATGGGTGTGGCCTCGTGCACAAAGGCCGCCCGGCTGAAATTCAAATAAAGCACCAGTCCGGTGACCAGAAGCAGGGGTATTTTTTCCAGCACTGGCGCGATATTCCGACGGTTGAACACTGACAACCGGACCGTGCCATCGTCTTTTTCCAGCAGGAACCGGTACAAAGGCCAGATATCCAGGAGCAGGAGGGAAAAAATCAAAGGAATCACCGAGGCCTTGGACGCCAGCCCCAGGATGTAGAAAACGAGCACAACCAGATACCGTGACAGGCTCTTTCGTTTCACATAGGCCAGATAGGCCAGAAGGGTCAGAAGCAGAAAAAAGGTGGACAGAAGGTTTTTCCGCCCCGTCACCCAGGCCACAGACTCCACGTTCAGGGGATGGAGGGCGAACAGGGCCGAGATAAACAGGCTTTTCCCGTAATCTCCGGTGGCTTTGTAAAAAAACACGAACAGCAGCACGATGTTCAAAAGGTGTAATACCACGTTGTGGACATGGTGCCGTCCCGCGTCCAGTCCGAAAAACGCGCTGTCCGCCATGTGGGAGATCATGGTCACCGGCATCCAGTACGGCCCTGAATCATGGCCGAAATCCAGGGCCCAGCGGATGCCCTCGACGGTAAATCCCCGGTTCACGTATGGGTTTTCCGTGACATAGACCGGGTCGTCCATGCTGATGAAATCGAATCCCCCCACCTGCTGGTAGACCAGCACGGTGAGAAACAGGAGCAATGACAGTTCCAGAGTCAGGACAAACATCCGTTTTCCCGGAGAGGCGTTTTCCATCATGATTCACTCCTGCCGCTTAATTTATCCTTCAGTTTCATCAGCCAGGGCATCAGGTCATCGGACACCAGGTACCTCAGCTTCTTCCTCAAGATCAGGCCGATCATGGACAATCCGGTTGAAACGCTGGCCTTGACGTCCTTTGAATGTTTCGACTCGCCCCCGATCCTTCCATGGTAGGACACCGGGATTTCGATGATCCTAAGATCATGGCGGATGGGCTCCAGGATCAGCTCCGGTGAAAACGACGGACCGTCCGCCGACACATCGCTTCTCACGGTTTGCCAGGCATCGGCCCAGATCGCCCGGAACGTGCAGCCCACATCGGTGAGCCTCGGTTCGTGACGGCTCCACCACAGCATCTCGATGAGTTTGGCCACCGCCACATTGCCAAGGCGCAGGAAAAGTGTCATGTTGGCCCCCTGCTGGATCATCTGTTTGGTGGTCCGGGTTCCCAGAACCATATCGGCGTCTTTCAGGTATTCCAGAAGTTTGCCCAGATCCCTGGCTTTGAAAGAGCCGTCGGCCTCGGTCAAAACCAGGATATCCCCCCCGGCCCTGTCCATGGCGAAACGCAGGGCGTGGCCGTAACCGTTGAAGGGCTGGGTGAAAACCTCGGCGCCTTTTTCCCTGGCGATCTCCGCGGTCCTGTCCGACGAACAATTGTCCGCCACGATGATCTGGTGGACAGCCCCCTTGAAATCGTCGATCACATGACCGATGGAATCTTCTTCGTTCCAGGCAGGGATGACGAGGCTCACGGTTTTTTCGTCAAAATGGGCGGCCCGGACCATATGGCGGGCCTGGCTCAGGTCATCCGACGTGTTCACGTTCACGTAACCGCCGGTGAGGAAAAACGGCAACACCCGGCCCCCGGACCGGATCAACGTGTTCACGGCGTCGGCCAGTTCCTTCCGGCCTGTCCTGGCCGAAATTTCCGTGCGTTCGATGGCCTCGAACAAATCCGGCTTGAACAGAAAAGTCCCGCATCCCAGAAGATCGTTGGCCACCTGCTCCGGCTTTTCCATGAGGTCCGTGATCCTTCCGTCTTCGACTGAAACGGCGTAGTTTTTCCGGATGTCCGTGGGGTTGGCTCCCCTTCTTACAGCCACCACAGCAGCGGCCTCTTCAAGGGCCAGCTTTCCAAGGTCCCTGTGGTTTGATCGGAAGTAGAGTTCATCCCCAAGCATCAGGCAGAACGGGCCGTGGATATGGGGTCTTGCCAGAAGAACGCCTTCGGCGAGGCCTTTTTCAGGGGTCCTGTTTTCGATCAGGGTGACCTGAAGGCCGGTGAACGGGAGTGTCGCCAGGAGTTTTTCAATGTCCGGGCCGTTGTTGCCGGTGATGATAAACACCCGGCCGATCCCCATATCATTGGCCATGATCGACAGGTTCCGCTCCAGCAGGGATTTCCCGTCCACATGAAGAAGAACCTTGGACCGTTTTTTACCCTCGGGGTAAAGACGGGTTCCAGGTCCTGCGGCGGCGATAAGACCCACCAGCTCCGATGTCACACCTTGTTCATTCATCCATTTTTCCCTGAGAACCTGAAACCCCGGCGGCACGATCCGACCAGTGATTCACCACCGCAAACAACAGAAGGTTGATGCCGATAAACTGGAACGACAGCACATAAAACAGCCCGGCTGCAAAATGCTGCGCTCCGGGAAACCCCAGGAGCTCCAGCCCTTTTTCCACCAGAAGGCGTGACAGGGTAACCAGGGCCAGGGAAGCCGTGAGCCAGACCCTGTCCCTGGCCCTGAAATCCCTGAAAAACGGCAGGGCTGCAAAAAGAAGAACCCCGTGATCGAACCTGAAATTGAACCCGATGCAGAACACCAACACGGTGGAGAAAACCTTTTCCGGAAAACGGCTGTGGCGCTCCCCCTCACCGGATATCCGATATAGCAGAAAACAGGTGTAAAGGAAAAGGCAGACGTAAAGACCGGCCATGGTGAACGTCAGGGGCAGGACCATTCCCCTGTCCAGAATTCCTGTGACCGAAAGTTTGTTGAAAAGATCCTGCCATCCCGCAAAGCTGTCCGATACATAGGGGTAACCGATGCCGTGAAGCCGCATTTTCCCGTAGGTCTCTCCCATGGCCCTCAGCATGTCCATATGGGTATCGAACCCGAACAGAGCAAGTGACAAAAAGCCAAGGCAGGCCAGGAAACCAAGGCTCCAGCCAAGAAGTCTGAAATTTTTTGTCAACAGGGGAACAAGGAGCAGCGGTGCGAGAAAAACCTTGAACACCATGGAAAGGGCCAGAAAAAAGGCGGCTGTTTTCTCTTTGCCCCTGTCCAGAAAAAACAGAAAGGCCATGAGACAGGTCGCCACCTCCACATAGATATTAAGGTAAGAGAGCTGGACCACAAAAAACGTCCCGGCCATGATTGCCAGCGCGAAAGGCCCGGCGGTCCCATTTTTCATCATGTCCGGCCGGAGTTTTAAAAGAAGAAAGATGCAGACTCCGGATAAAAACGCCGTCTGGATGAACTTCAGGACAATGGCAAGATGGACGGGCAGAAACAGCCAGGGGCCGAAAGCCAAGACCGCCAGAGGGGCGTTGTAGAACAGCGAATCCGGAGGGTAGAACACCCCGGTTTTCAGATAACCGGCCATCCAGCCATGGACCATGTGGTAGTCCACTCCGAAAAAAAACCGGAGACGTGAAAACACGAACCAGAGGGTCAAAGCGATGCCAGATACTGCCGTGAGAACCACAAGCGATTCCACCGCACGTCCCAGCTTGTCCCGATTGAATGCCATGCCCGTCAACGTTCCTTTTTCGGATGCGTCAGAATCCGTGATCTCAAAAAATCCACAGGTGTCCTGTTATGCAAAAACACATCATTAACCTGTTGAAATAACGTATGTCAAGAGCCTGTAAAAAAACATGAAAGCTGACGATTGACGGCTTTTCGCCAAAGGACTATAATCAGGTCATCCTTTATGGAGATCCAGAAACGATATGCACCGCCCTGGTTTTGTAAATCGTCAGTGTCAGCACCGTCACCCCCGTGACATGCGCCCGGATCAATCAGCACAAAGGAGGCCCTCATGAAAACCTACATCATTCTCACCACCCTGACCGAAGAAGGTAAAAAGCGGATCATGAACGACCCGGAAAAAATGAGGCTCAAACCTGAAAGCCTCGAACACCGGGGTGCGGAAATCATCGAACAGTACGCCCTGCTGGGGCCTTACGATTTTCTGACCATCTTAAGGGTCAAGGACGAACGGGCCATTTACAGGATCACGTCGGAAATGGGCGCCATGGGGACCGTCAAGACCATGACGCTTCCCGCCATTTCCATCGACGCGTTCATCAACGACATCACGGGTGGCGCGACCTGATCTTTTGACGGTCGAAGGTGTCTTCCGGACTCCGTCCCATGAGCCCACGGGCCGTTCGGAGACCGGAAGAATCTCTGTTCTCAGGCATTCACACCATGAACCATTCTTCCTTCCGCTTTTTTCGAGTGCGGAAATATTTGCCGAATTTTTTTTCATGCCCGCCTGACACCCCTTGAAAATCAAGGCTCACCCGACACTCGTTCTCTGGCATGAGCGTTGCAACCCATCGTCTCAAAAGGTCCGTTCCGCAACACAACACCCTATCCATACGATCTGAGAAGGGGACTGGGCCCTAAACCAAGGGAGGTTCAATATTTATGCGAAAATTCATGGGATCGATCATTCTCTTTGCCGCCCTGGCCTTGTGTTCGTCCTGCACCAGCCAGCACCAGATTTTCAAGTTTGAAAATCCCATCAAAAGCTATTCCAATCTCATTCCGGGAGTGGAGGCGGGCGAAGCGGACAACAAGATCGTCATCAGTGTGTTCGGTGAAGGTTTCGCCCCTGACAGCGGGACAACCCATCAGAAAAAATACCTGGCTGAACGGGCCGCCACCGTGGACAGTTACAGGAGGCTTTCCGAGCGACTTTCAGGCATCCTGGTCACAGCTTACACCAAGTCGGGAATGAAAGGGGTCACCGAAGACCAGGTGACCAGTGAAACCAACTCCTACCTGAGAGGCGCCCAGACCCAGCTCGTCAGCTACACCAACGGCCTGGCCGTGGTGAACACCCGGGTGTTCATCGTGCCCCGTGAAGTCAAAGCCTACCACGGAAACAAGGTGTCGAGAGCGATCCTGAGTGCCCTGGCCGGAGCCACGGTGGGTGTGGCCACAGGCACCGTGGGCGGACTGGCTGTGGGAGCCACCGCCGCTGAAATCGACGCCGCCGCCGCCATCGGGGCCGCAGCGGGTGCCATTGGAGGAGGGGCCTATTCAGCGCAATGACACCGCCATAGCCTTCGGGCCGGTTATCATCGGCCTTTTCGTCCTGATTCCGGGAATCCTCGTCTACCTGACGGACAGGTCTCCGGGATCGGTGTATTTTCTGGCGGGCGATATGGGCCGGTTTTCCTTTTACGCTACAGGACACCGGCTGTTCGGAAGTCTGGGTGACCACCTTCCGGCTTTTGTCCATGTGTTCTCGTTCAGCCTGATCACGGCGGGATGGCTGGGGCTGTCCAGGATGAAACCTTTCGTCATCTGCCTGTTCTGGTTCACGGTAAACGCTCTGTTCGAAACGGGCCAGGCGTTTCCGGATCATGCCTCAGGTTTGTGCCCGGACTGGTTCTGCCGCGTTCCGTACCTTGAAAACACGGGTCCTTTCTTCAGAAACGGGACCTTCGACATGTGGGATATCGTATCGTTTGCGGCCGGGGCCCTGGGAGCCTGGGTCATGCTGGAGATTTTAAAGAAAAGGATGATGGACCATGATCTTACCCCCGAAAAAGACCATTCGTGAATGTTTCAGAAAAACAGGGCTACTCATCCTGATCGTCCTGGGTCTCCTTTCCATTGTGGGGACAGGAGACGAGGAAGACGACGGGGGCTCCAACGGCGCTCCCACGGCCCGGATCATCTCACCAGCGGACAACACAATTTTCACCCTGGGCAACCAGGTCACCTTCACCGGTTCGGGCACCGATCCCGATGAAACAACACTCAAGGGCAACGCTCTCATCTGGACCTCGAGTATCAACGGCCACATCGGAGCCGGGACATCCTTCACCACAGGCAGCCTGTCCAGGGGAACCCACCTGATCACCCTGACCGCCACGGACAACCATGGCCTGGCGGACAGCGCCTCCATCACCCTGACCATGAACCCTTTGAACAACACCCTGCCCGTGGCCACCATCACCAGCCCCGACTCTGACCAGACCTTCAGCAAGGGGGATTTCATCCAGTTTTCCGGCACAGGCTACGACACGGAAGACCACTGGCTCACCGGCATGAGCCTGGTCTGGTACTCTAGCAAAGACGGCCCCCTGGGCACCGGTGAATCCCTCACCGTCAACACGCTGACCGGTGGCACCCACACCATCACCCTCAAGGCCACGGACAGCCAGGGGACAAGCCATATCGACGCCATCAGCCTTATCGTGAGAAACACGGCGCCTGTGGCCACCATCACCTATCCTCCAGACGGTTCGACCTTTAGTGTTGGAGAAGCCATTCCCTTCGTGGGGTCGGGCTTTGACGAGGAGGACGGGAACCTCACGGGACCGTACCTGACCTGGACCGCCGGAGCGAACATTCTCGGCTACGGGGAGACTGTCACCGTCTCCCATCTCCAGGCCGGTCAGGACATCGTGGTCAACCTGAGGGTCATGGACAAAGACGGTCTGGTGGACAGCGACAGCATCACCATATCCATCGAATAACAGCATCCGAGGTTTTTTCATGAATCAAGAGACTCCGATCAAAAAAAAAGAAAAAAAACTTCGGGGATTTGGCGTCACGGCTTTCCTGATCTTCGTCCTTATCCTTTGGGCTGGTTCCGCCATCGCCGTGGCTCCCGGCACCCCGGTGATCAGTTCTCCGGCTAACAACAGCAACCATGTGGGAGGAGAATACATCTCCTTTGCCGGTTACTGTAATGACACGGAAGACGGAGTCCTCACCGGAAACGCCCTGTCCTGGGTATCCAGCAAAAACGGCAGCCTGGGTGTGGGACAGAACATCATCGTCAACCACCTGAAATCGGGCGTCCACACCATCACACTCACGGCCATGGACAGTGAAAGTCTGTCCAGCCAGACGTCCATCACCATCACCGTGTCCAACAACGCCCCCACGTCCACCATCACCCTGCCGGTGAACAACAGCACCTACCCTGCCGGAACGGCCGTGACCTTCGCCGGAACAGGAACGGACATCGACACCGGAGACACCCTCACCTACACCTGGACCTCCACCCTGAACGATGTGACCCGGGTGATCGGCAACCAGTCGGTGGTCTCCGTCTCGGACCTGGCCGTGGGGACCCACGTGATCATCCTCACCGTCAGTGACGGCAACGGAGGCGTCACGGCCAGCACGCCGAGAACCATCACCATCACCAACAATCCGCCCACAGCGACAATCCTGTATCCTGCGAACAACGACTCTTTCTATCCCGGGGCCACCATCCAGTTCAACGGATCGGGAAACGATCCTGAAGACGGCCAGGCCGGTCTTTCCTACCGCTGGTCCTGCAACCAGCACGGTCTCCTGTCCACTGCCGCTTCGTTCACCAGCTCGACCCTGGAGCCCGGTTACCACACCATCACGTTCCAGGTCTCCGACTCCAACGGAACATCGAACACCGCGCCCCAGACCATCACCATTTTCGTGGGCAACCACAAACCCACGGCAACCATCACCAGCCCCACGTCCGGCACCAGCTACAACTCCAACCAGACCATCGTCTTCCAGGGCACCGGAACGGACCAGGAAGACGGAACCCTGTCCGGAGGCAATCTGGTGTGGCGGTCCAGCCTTGTTGGGAATACTCCCATCGGAACGGGCAATACCTTCGCCCTGTCCAACCTCCAGAGCGGAACCCATGTGATCACCCTCACGGCCAGCGACAACTACTCCACGCCCGGAACTGGAACGGCCACCGTTGTCATCACGATCAACAACACCTTTCCCGCCGTTACGATCAACGCCCCGGCAGACAACAGTTCGTTCTACGAAAACACGCCTGTCTCCTTTTCAGGATCGGCCACGGACGCCGAAGACGGAACCCTCACCGGAGCGTCTCTGGTCTGGACGTCGAGCCTTACGGGTGACATCGGAACAGGCTCGCCATTTATTACCAGCACCCTTCCCAGGGGCACTCATTCCATTACCCTGAAAGCCACGGATTCCAACGCGGCAACCACCACCAGTTCCCCGATTGTGGTCACCATCGGCAACGCGGTCCCCGAAGTGATCATCACCAGCCCTGCAAACGGCAACACCTACAGCCAGGGCCAGAGCATCCTGTTCACCGGAATGGCCACCGATGCCGAAGACGGAAGCCTGACGGGCCTTTCCCTCACATGGACGTCCAACCTCGACGGGCTCCTTGGCACCGGAACGGTCCTGACCGTGGGTAACCTGTCCCCGGGAAGCCACACCATCACCCTTACGGCTACGGACAGCCAGGGGGTCACAAGCACCTCGGTGGTGGCCATCAACGTGGTCAACACCACGCCTGTTGTCACTATCACCTCTCCGCCCAACAACAGCGCCTATGACTCGGGAACCCCCATCACTTTCACCGGAACGGCCACGGACGCCGAAGACGGCAACCTCACCGGCGTCACCCTGATGTGGACCTCCAGCATCGACGGGAATCTCGGAACGGGCAACTCCCTGGATTCCTTGGTTTTAAGAGACGGAAGCCACATCATCACCCTGGAGGCAACGGACAGCGAGGGGGTCACGGGTTACGCCACCATCACGGTTCACATCGGCAACACCCCCCCGGTGGTCACCATTGTGAGTCCCCTCACCGGAACCCACGTGGACCAGGGCGCCTACATCACCTTCCAGGGCACGGCCACCGATGATGAGGACGGCACCCTTTCCGGTGCGTCCCTGGTCTGGACCTCGAACATCTCAGGGGCTTTCGCCACCGGCTCCAACCCGGCTCCCATCAACACCCTTCCCGTGGGAAGGCATTCCATCACCCTGGCCGCCACGGACAGCAACGGCGCAGTGACCTACAGCGCCCCCATCCAGATCCGGATCGGAAACACGGCCCCTGCCGTCACCATTCTCAGCCCTGTTGAAAATGCCGTATTCGAGGAAGGACGGGAGATCGCGTTCCAGGGCACCGGAATCGATGTCGAGGACGGGGTGCTGCTGAACGGCTCCCTGGTATGGACATCCAGCCGCCAAGGCCAGATCGGAACCGGCAACTCGTTCAGCCTGTCCAATCTCCAGGCCGGAATGCACATCATCACCCTGACCGCCACGGACCTCGACGGCTCCACGGGAACAGCCTCGGTCACCATCAAAGCCCAGAACGCCCTGCCGGTCCCGGTGATCACGGCACCCGCCTCAGGAACCGACGTTGACGAAGGCCACACCATCCTTTTCCAGGGATCGGCCACAGACAGGGAAGACGGGAGCCTCACAGGGACATCGCTTGTCTGGTCCTCCAATCTCAACGGAATTCTGGGAACAGGCGCCAACCTTTCCCTGGATTCCCTGACCAAGGGAACCCACACCATCACCCTGACCGCCACGGACAAAGACGGTTCTTCGGCGTCGACCAGCATCACCCTCATCGTCACACCCATGACACTTTCCGCCAACACCCTCACCGTCGGCGTGGGTGAAACTGGAACCATCACCATCATCGGAGGCAAAAGCCCCTACCGTGTGGCCACACGGCGGAGCCAGATCGCCCTGCCCACGGAACTTGCGGGTACCGTATCCGTTTTGGGCGTGGGACAGGGCTCGACCATCGTCACGGTCACGGACAACACGAAACGTTCCCAGGAAATCGCCGTCACCGTCACGGCCCGGCCTGTGGACGACGGCGACGACGACCTGCCTGAAGCCGACGCCGGACCGGACCAGACAGGGGTCCGTGAGAATTCCACCGTCACCCTCCAGGGCCGGAACCTCAACGATCCGGATGGAAGCGCCAGTTCGTTTCTCTGGGTTCAGACCGATCCGGCCAGCCCCTCATTGCCGTTGGCCGAACCCACCGTGGTCATTTCCGACCCGCGGTCACCTTCCCCCACGTTCATCGCGCCCCTGAGTGACATCAACGGACCTGCGGTGGCGTTCCAGCTCACCGTGACCACCCAGGGGGGGACAGACACGGATCATGTGTTCATTTCCCTTGCGGACAACGGGGTCACAGGCTTCCCGGTCAGCGCCATCACCTTCCGGTCATCCACGAACCGGCCCATGGCGGCCGAACTTTTGGAAGGCGGCGATTTTTCCATGTTCACCGCATTCACGTCCTCGGATTTCACCGGCGGGATAGTGCCCGAAAAACTGATCTACGGTCTGTTCACTTTCCGGCTTTTCCATCTCGCGGCCGGTGAAACGGCCGTTCTGTCCATCTACCTGCCCGAACCGGCACCGGCGAATCACACCTGGCTCAAGTACATCGAGGATGAGGACATGTGGATCGATTTCGACCGAAAGAAGATCTCCAACGGCCAGGGAGACGGGGCCGTATTCAGTGAAGACAGGCGGACCGTGACACTCTACATCACCGATGACGGCCCCTTCGATGACAACAAAACCGACACGGTCATCGAAGATCCCTCATGTCTTGGCGTTCTTCCAGACATTCCCCAAGGCGGAGGCGGAGGAGGCTGCTTTATCGGGTCGGTGTTCTGAAAAAACATTGTCCGAATCAGGTCTCAGGTCCCCAACTTGTCATTCCGGGCGACCTCAGCCATTAGGGAACGTTTGAATCAGCTTTGGACCCGGATTAAACCACAGGCTTGAATTTCGAAGCCGACCCGGAATCCACGCCGGCATGAGCAACCGTTCCCGAAAATTCATGCGTCCAATCGTTCGCGGGCATGGATTCCGGGTCGACTTGCATGGCGGTCACCTTGACTGGGCAAGATACCAACCAGCTCTAAGCCTGCCGAAAGGACCACGGCCGCCCGGAATGACAATGGCGTGGACCTCGCCAAACATCTTTCATGCTTCGTTTTGGGCTCCGTCACTTGGCGGGCCCATGGCCGTTAATCAGAAAATATCGATAGCGATGCCGATACCGATAGCGATACCGATAGCGATGACTATGCTCCATGCCAATGCTACAGAGATTGACCCGCCTCACCAGCCATTCACACCTTGACTTTTTCCCTTCCAGCCCATAAATACCACGTATTATTTATTTCATTATTATTATCTGAACAGGGAGACACCATGAAAAAAATAGCCGTTCTGCCCGGTGACGGAATCGGGCCTGAAGTGATGGCCGAGGCGATCAAAGTCCTCGACGCCGTCAAAACCAAATATTCTTTCGAGCTTTCCTACACCTTTGCCGACGTGGGCGGGGCTGCCATCGACAACCACGGCCAGGCCCTTCCCCAGAGCACCCTTTCGATCTGCGAAGCGAGCGACGCCATTTTGTTCGGCTCCGTGGGAGGCCCCAAATGGGAAAGCCTTCCCCCGGCCGAACAGCCCGAACGGGCGTCCCTCCTTCCCTTGCGCAAACATTTCAACCTGTACTGCAACCTCCGGCCGGCCAAGGTGTTCAAGACCCTGGTTTCCGCCTGCCCCCTTCGTCCGGACATCGCCAAAGACGGGTTTGACATCCTGTGCATCCGGGAACTCACCGGCGACATCTACTTCGGCCAACCCAAGGGCCGTGAAGGCTCCGGTCCTTCTGAAAAAGCCTATGACACCATGATCTACACACGGATGGAAATCGACCGTATCGCCCGCATCGCCTTTGACACGGCCAGGAAACGCCGGAAGAAAGTCCATTCCGTGGACAAGGCCAACGTCCTGACCACCATGGTTCTGTGGCGCGACGTGGTCAAGGAAGTGGCCCGGGACTACCCGGACGTTGCGGTGGAACACATCTACGTGGACAACGCCTCCATGCAGCTGATCAAGAATCCCCACCAGTTCGACGTTCTTCTCTGCGGCAACATGTTCGGAGATATCCTGTCCGATGAATGCGCCATGCTCACCGGCAGCATGGGTCTTCTGGCATCGGCCAGCCTGAACGAGAAGAAATTCGGACTTTACGAACCGGCCGGTGGCTCCGCCCCCGACATCGCCGGACAGGGCATCGCCAACCCCATTGCCCAGATCCTTTCTGCGGCCATGATGCTGAGACACAGCCTGGATCAGGGTCAGGCGGCCGACGATATCGAACAGGCCATTTCCAGTGTTCTTGAAAAAGGCATCTGCACCGCAGATATCGCCTCAGACAAGAGCAAGGCCGTGGACACCCGCGAGATGGGTGACGCCATCGTGAAGGAAATTCAGAAATAGTACAAAACCCCGGGACGGGCTGAACGAAAGCCCGTCCCTTCTTCCCTTCCCCGGCCCGTTGCCGTCTCCGGGACCCGCATGGGCTCATTGCATCGAATCTGATCTGTGGAGGCCGAAACATGCTTTATACCTTTGAAGAACGGACCCCTGTGGTGGGGAAAAACAGCTACGTCAGCGAAACCGCCCAAGTGATCGGGGATGTGGTCATCGGGGACAACTGTTACATCGGTCATGGGGCCATCATCCGGGGAGACTACGGCCGCGTGGTCATCGGGGATGGAACCGCCGTGGAAGAAGGCGTGATCATCCACGCCCCGCCCGAACACACCCAGATGATCGGAAAACAGGTCACCCTGGGACACGGCGCCATTCTCCACGGCCTTGAAATCGGTGATTTCACAGTGGTGGGCATGGGGGCCATTCTCAGTCTGTTCTCAAAAACCGGACAATGGACCATTGTGGCTGAAGGGGCGGTGGTCAAGGCCAACCAGTCCATTCCGGCCATGAAAGTGGCTGCCGGAAACCCGGCCTCGGTGATCCGGGACGTTCGGCCTGACGACCAGGAACTCTGGAATTACGGAAAACAGGTCTACGTGGATCTGGCCCTGAGGTATCTGAAATCTGGACTCAAAGCCGTTTCCTTGCAGCCTGGCTGCCAAAAAAAAGTTTAACAATCAAACCATCCCATTCAAGTGGAAAAAACACACCATGAGACAGCGACAGGACCACAGACGATTCCGTTCCAGAAAGCCCAAAACCGCGAAACGATACCAGGAATGTGCCATCAGGCCCGGCTCGGACAGACTCCTGCGTGACGTGTTCAGCCACATCGGCGTTCCGGAGAAAAAGCCCTTTGTTCCGGACAGCTACCAACTGGAGGCTGTTGCAGCCATCGAAGAATCGGACTGCCTTGTCACCGCCCCCACCGGATCGGGAAAAACATGGATCGCCGAGCAGGCCATTGAAAAGGCCCTGAAGCAGAACAAGAAGGTATGGTACGGAACGCCCCTGAAAGCCCTCACCAACACCATCTACGCCCGGTTCATGGAAATTTTCGGCAAGGACACCGTGGGTATCCTCACCGGCGACATCAAGGAAAACGCCGACGCCCCGGTGATCATCGGCACCACGGAAATCCTGAGAAACCAACTCTACGACAGCATGCACAGCGGAAAGAACCTGGACTGCGACCTGGTGATTCTCGACGAAGCCCACTTTCTCGGAGACATGGAACGTGGTGTGGTCTGGGAGGAAATCATGATCTACCTTCCGTCACGCATCCCCCTTCTCATGCTGTCCGCCACCATCGGCAACCCCCACCAGATCGCCGAATGGCTGTCAGGTGTCCGGAACACACCCTGCCGTGTCATCGAGGAAACGAAACGGGCCGTTCCCCTTTTCCCGTTGTTCATGCATCCCAGCGGCACCTTGTTTCCCCTGATGCAGCCCGGCAACAAAAGCGGGCTGTACAAAAAAACCGCCGAATACGCGTCCCAGAAAAATGCCCCGGTGATGTGCCGTCCAGGCAAGCTTCCGCCCATGGGGGATATCCTCACGGTGCTTCACCACTACGACCTTCTTCCGGCCATTTTTTTCATGAAATCCCGGGCTGACTGCGACATCGCCCTGGAACTCTGTTCATCGGAAATCCTGGACGCCGATCCGGACCGGAAAGAACGGCTTGAGAAACGTGTGGACGAGCTTCTTTCCGGCAACCCCCACATCAGAAACCACAAACAGCGCTGGAACCTCACCCACTGCGCCCTGGGCTCCCATCACAGCGGCCAGCTTCCGGCCTGGAAAATCGTTATCGAAACCCTGATGTCCGAAGGGCTTCTGGACGCCATGTTCGCCACCTCCACCGTGGCGGCCGGTGTGAACTTCCCGGCCAGGACCGTGGTGATCCTGAACTCGGACCGGTTCAACGGAGCCGATTTCATGCCCCTGTCCCCCACGGAGTTCAGCCAGATGACCGGCCGTTCCGGACGGCGCGGCATGGACAACATCGGATTCGCCGTGGCCATTCCCGGCAAGTTTATGAACCTGCGCCTGATGGCCAAACTGGTGATCCAGCCTCCGGAAGACGTACTCAGCCAGATCCGCATCAATTTCTCCATGGTGCTGAACCTTCTTTTGTCCCACTCTCCGGAGCAGATCCGGGAACTCTTGCGAAACTCGTTTGCCACTTATCTTCTGGCTAAGAAAAAAGCCCAGCCCAGGGAAAAATCCGTTTTCGGTTTCAAGAACCAGAACGATTACCTGTGGAAAGATTTTCTTCTTCATCTGGATTTTCTCAAACGGGAAGGTTTTGTGGACGATAAGGACCGTCTGACCGAAGACGGGGTCTGGGCCTCACGCCTCAGGATCGACACCCCGCTTCTGGTGGCCGAGGGCTTCCGGTTGAACCTCTTTCCCAAAAACGACCCGGCCCTTCTGGCCGGCATCGTGTCGTCTTTTGTCAACGAAAAGGAGTTCAGCGACAGCTCGGCAGACCGGCGGAACGCCCCGAAAAAACTGGTCACCTGCTTTGTCAAGCTGAAACGGATGCTGACGCCTTTTGCCCACACCATGCTCGACAACGGTTTCGAGGTCTCTCCCCTGTACATCCAGCCGGCGTCGACCATCTACGCCTGGGCCTCCGGTGAAGCCTGGGAGGATGTGTGTGAAAAATCAGGGCTTGCCGAAGGAGACCTGTCACGACTGATCCTGAGGACGGCGGACAACCTCCACCACATCGCCAACCTGACCGACCATTTTCCGGAAATCGCCCGGTCAGCGGCCGAAGCCAAAACCATCATCATGAGGGAGCCGGTGACCACGGGATACTCATCCTGAGGGTTTGCCTCACAACGGATGACCATGAAAAACATTCTGATTCTCTTCGCACATCCCGCCTTTGAAAAATCACGGGTCAACCGTGTTCTGGTCAAAGACCTCGACCAGATGGAAGGCGTCACAGTCCACGACCTGTACGAGGCCTATCCCGACCTCGATATCGACCGGGCCTTTGAGCAGAAACTGGCCGAACGCCACGATGTGATCGTGTTCCACCACCCTCTTTTCTGGTACAGCTGCCCGGCGATCCTGAAACAGTGGCAGGATTTCGTCCTGACCCATGGCTGGGCTTACGGCCACGGGGGAACGGCCTTGGAGGGAAAATGGTTTTTCAACTGCGTCACCACCGGCGCGTCCGGCTCGTTTTACCAGGTCAAAAGTGACAGCCGGCGTTTTGGCTTGCGCCAGCTTCTCGCGCCGTTTGAACAGACCGCCATCATGTGCGGCATGAAATATTTACCCCCATTTGCCGTTCACGGCACACACGCCCTGAAGGAAGATGACATCGCCCGGTTCCAAAGGATGTACCACCAGTGTCTGGACCTGATTCGCTATGACCAGACAGACGGGGCCCAGTTCGCGAGCCTGGAGTACCTCAATCACCATCCCCTTTTATCTCTCTGAAAGGCGGCATCATGACCGACCATTCCATTCTTTTCCAGATTTTCGTCTATCTCTCCGCAGCGGTCCTCTCGGTCCCCCTGGCCAAAAAGCTGGGCCTCGGATCGGTTCTCGGTTACCTGATCGCCGGAGTGCTTATCGGACCCCATGTGATGGGCCTAGTGGGGGATTCGGGAAAAGACGCCCTTCATGTGGGGGAATTCGGGGTGATCATGATGCTCTTTCTCATCGGACTCGAACTCAGACCAGCCATGATCTGGAAACTGAGAAAAGCCATTCTTGGAATGGGGGGCCTCCAGCTTGTCCTGACCTGCGTCCTTATCTCAGGCCTTCTCATGATCTCGGCCATGCCCCATAGGGAAGCCATCGCTTCCGGCCTCATCCTGGCCCTTTCTTCCACGGCCATAGCCCTCCAGATGCTGAAAGAAAAAAACCTGCTGAAAACGCTGGGTGGCCAGAACTCGTTCAGCGTGCTGTTGTTCCAGGATATCGCAGTGATTCCCATCCTCGCCTTTCTTCCCTTTCTTGCGGACGTCTCGACATCACCGGCGGCCCAGACACCCCCATCGAACCTGATCGAAAACCTTCCTTTCTGGGGCCAGACCCTGGTGGTCCTCCTGGTCGTCTGCGCCATCATCGGAAGCGGCCGCTACGCCATGACCCCGGTGTTCAGGCTGATCGCAAAGACCAGACTACGGGAACTGTTCACAGCAGCCTCCCTCCTTCTTGTGGTGTCCATCACCCTGATCATGACCACCATCGGACTCAGTCCGGCTTTGGGCACGTTCCTGGCCGGAGTGATTCTGGCCCAGAACGAATACCGTCACGAACTCGAATCGGAAATCGAACCGTTCAAAGGCCTTTTTCTCGGTCTTTTCTTTACCGCCGTGGGTGTTTCCATTGATTTCCCCCTGATCTTTGACCATGGGGCGATCATCACTCTTTCGGTGGTGGTTTACGTTCTGATCAAATTTCTGGTCCTCGCCGGAATCGCCCGGGTTTTCGGCATGTGCCTCGACAACACCCTGCTTTTCGGTTTCGTCCTGGCCCAGGGCGGAGAGTTCTCGTTTGTGCTCTCAACCTTCGCGACCCAGCATGCGGTCATTTCACCCGAGTCCGCCGCATTGCTCAACGCGGTGGTGGTGCTGTCCATGGCCGCCACCCCTGTTCTCATGCTGGTCAACGAACGAATCATCCGGCCCCGTTTCGGAACAACCGAGACGGTTGAAACGCCCGCCGATGAAATCGCCTCGACCCATCCGGTGATCATCGCAGGATTCGGGAAAGTGGGGAGCGTCATCGGACGGTTTCTGAGAGCCAACGGGCAGAAAGCCACGTTCCTCGACATGGATCCGGACAACGTGGAACTTTTAAGGAAAATGGGCCTCAAGGTGTTCTACGGCGATGCGTCACGGCCCGATCTCCTGATCGCGGCAGGCGCACAGACGGCCAGAATCCTGGTCATCGCCGTGGACAACCCGGACAAGACCGTGGAAATTGCCGATACCGCGAAAAAGCACTTCCCCCACCTGACAATCATCGCCCGGACCCACGGATGGAACGACAGCCATGAGCTGATCGACATGGGCATCGACCAGGTTTTCAGGGACACCTTGGACTCCTCCTTACGCATGGCCTCCGAGGTTCTCGTGGCCATGGGATACAGAAAGTACCAGACGGCCAATTCCGTCAGAACCTTCCGCAGGCATGACGAACAGTACCTTCGGGAACTCACCACGGTCCGCCATGACCAGGACCGCTATATCCACGAAACGACCCAAAGGATCAAGGCCCTGGAGCAGATTCTGATGATGGAGCATGAAAACATCGGAAAAGACAAGGAGCTGGGATGGGATGTATCGGCCATCATCGACGATTTCAGAAGCACGGCGAAGGAAAGTGAATGAATTCTTTTTCCTGACATGTGACCCGATGCATTGCCGAGCGTTGTCAGCTTGTGTTATGTTTGGTCGTAAGCAAAAAATTGACGATGACAGCAAAAAACATTCATGCATGGCACGTCACCTGCAAAGGTATTAAAACAGAATACGGAGGGGTATGATCGCTGTTGTTCAGAGAGTCAAAAGCAGCCAGGTCACGGTCAGGGACTCTGTTTCCGGCAGAATCGGCCAGGGCCTTCTTGTCCTTCTCGGCGTCGGTGAAAAGGACACGGAAGAGGATGCGGCCTATCTTGCCAGGAAAATACCGGACCTGAGGATATTTGAAGACAGCCAGGGCAAGATGAACCTATCGGTCAGGGACGTCCACGGTGAGATGCTGGTGGTTTCCCAGTTCACCCTGCTGGCCGACTGCCGCAAGGGGCGGCGGCCTTCTTTCATCGAGGCGGCAAGACCTGAACAGGCGAAGCACCTGTACGACATGGTGATCGATCATCTGAAAAGTCAAGGCGACAGGGTCCAGACAGGACAGTTCCAGGAACACATGGAAATCCACCTGATCAACGACGGACCCGTGACGCTTATACTGGACAGCAAGGCGCGATAAAAGCCGACTCGCACAAGGAGAAGTCATGAAACACCCGAGCCAAAAGGAAATTGAAGGTTTCAAGGAGCTGATGGAGAAAAATCAGCCCCTTGTCTGGGATTCTTTGAACCAGAAAGAAAAAAAGACGGTTTTTGATTTCTGTGAACGATACAAGGCCTTTCTCACGGAAGCCAAAACAGAAAGAGAGGCTGTCGCGTATATCGTCAGACAGGCCGAGAGTCTGGGATATTCAGATATCGACAAGGGCCGCAAAGGCCTTGGAAAATACTACAAGATCTACAAGAACAAATGTGTGGCCCTGTGGACCAGGGGCAGCGAATCCATGGAAAAAGGCCTGAAGATCATCGGTTCCCACATGGATTCTCCCAGGCTTGACCTGAAACAGAACCCCCTGTACGAGGAACAGGACCTGGCGCTGATGAAAACCCACTATTACGGAGGGATCAAAAAGTACCACTGGCTTGCACGCCCCCTGGCCATGCATGGCGTGGTTCACTTGAAAGACGGAACCCTCCTGCCCCTGGTCATCGGGGAAAAGGACAGCGATCCCGTTTTCAGCATTTCGGATCTTCTTCCCCACCTGGCCAAAGCCCAGGCCACCAAAAAACTGTCCGAGGCCTTTGACGGTGAGAAGATGAACATCCTGGTGGGGAGTCTCCCCCTGGGTGAAAGCAAGGTGAAAGAGCGCTTCAAGCTGGCGATCCTGAAAAACCTCTACGACCGGTACACCATCACGGAAGAGGACCTTGTCAGCTCCGAGATCGAGCTGGTACCGGCGGGACCTGCCCGGGACATCGGCCTTGACCGAAGCCTTGTGGGCTCTTACGGCCAGGATGACAGGGCCTGCGTGTTCACGTCCCTTGAAGCCTTTTTTGCCGTGGAGAACCCGAAACAATCCTGCGTCTGCCTGTTTTTCGACAAGGAAGAAATCGGCAGCGAAGGCAACACCGGAGCCAAGTCACGTTTCTTCGAAGACTTTGTTTCCGACCTCCTGGAAATGGACGGAACGCCTTCAACGGAACGAACCCTCCGGAAGGTCCTCTTGAACTCCATGATGCTGTCCGGAGACGTGAATGCGGGAATCGAACCGGATTATGCGGATGTCCACGAAAAAAGAAACGCCGCCCGCATTGGATACGGGGTCTGCGTGACCAAATTCACGGGAACAGGGGGCAAATCCGGATCAAGCGACGCCAGCGCCGAGTACATGGGCCGGATCCGTTCGATCTTCAACAGCCATGACATTGTCTGGCAGACCGGCGAGCTGGGAAAAGTCGACCAGGGGGGCGGAGGAACCATTGCCAAGTTCCTGGCTGTTTACGGCATGGATATCATCGACTGCGGCCCGGCCCTTTTGTCCATGCACTCCCCCTTTGAAATATCGAGCAAGGCCGACATTTACATGACATTCAAAGCGTACAGAGCTTTTTACAGGGATTGACATGAAAAAACGTTCCATCGTCACGGCATTGGCCATTCTTCTTCTGGGGCACGCAATCTCAGCCGGTCTTCTTTGGGCTGACTACAGCCGTATTCTGGAGAATATCGGAAGAAACGACGCCATTCTCGTCAAAGACCAGAATGGCGCTGTCGTCGTTTCAAAAAACGCGGACAGCAAGCTCGTTCCGGCGTCAACCCTGAAGGTGCTGACCGCCCTTGCGGCGTTCCACTATTTCGGAGACGACCACAGGTTTTACACCGATTTTTTCCTGGACCAGGAATCTAACCTGATCGTGAAAGGTTACGGCGATCCCCTGTTCGTCTCCGAAGTCATCGCCAGGGCCTGCGAACAGCTGAAGCCCATCGTTCTTTCAAAAACAAAAAAAATCAACCGGATCATCATCGATTCGTCGTATTTCCATCAGACAGATGTGCCAGGTGCGTCAACGGGATCCTTCGAGCCCTACAACGCACCGATTGGCCCGACCAGCTCCAATTTCAACTCCGTGAATTTTTTCAGGGACAAAGACGGGACGTATTGCAGCGCCGAGGAGCAGACCCCCATTTTCCCGTTTCTTTTCAACCAGATCCGGCAATCCGGCCTTAGCCAGGGAAGGATTCTTCTGAGATCCACCCAACAGGATCTCTACACGGGGTCCCTCTTCCAGTTTTTCCTTGAAAAACAGGGAATTCCTGTCTCAGATCCGAAAATTTTCTCGGAAAACACCGTGAATCGTAAAAAGGATCGGATATACCGGCACGAATCACCGTTCACCATCCAGGAGGTGGCCCAGAAACTTCTGTTGTATTCGAACAACTACATCGCCAACCAGCTGGTGGCATCGATAGGGGCCCATGTGTACGGAGAACCGGGCAATCTCGACAAAGGCTCGAAAGCCGTCATGGAGTTTACGGCAAAACAATTCGGCGCCACCGATTACACCGTGGTCGAAGGATCGGGTCTTTCCCGGGACAACAGGATTTCAGCGGAAACCATGTCCCTTTTTCTGGATGGATTCAAGGATTACCGGAATTTGATGCGCACGAACAGCAAGGCGTTTTACAAGACAGGCACATTGACGGGTGTTTCCACACGGGTGGGCTTTATCGAATCTGAAAACGACACCCTCTATTCCTATGTGATTTTCAGCAACACCCCGGGGAAATCGGCGGGCAAACTTGAACAGATGCTCTATTCGGACCTGCCTTCCGAAAAGAGCCTCCGTTAAAGATCGAAAGGCCCTTTCTTTCAGCGGCGTTTGTTGATGTCCGGCTTGTCCCCGCTGGTGATGGAGGCATAGGCGCTGTGGTTGTGAATGGATTCAAAATTTTCGGCACTGACTGAAAACCAGATGATGTTGTCGTCCGAGTTCAGTTCCTGGGCAATGTCCCTGACCACGTCTTCCACGAATTTCGGGTTGTTGTAAGCTTTTTCCGTGACGTATTTCTCGTCCACACGTTTCAGCACAGAGTAGAGCTCGCAGGACGCTGACCGTTCCACCAGATCGATCATATCCTCGATCCAGATGAATTTATTGAACCGCGTGGAAAGGCGGACCTCGCCCCGCTGGTTGTGGGCGCCCGCGTCACTGATCTCTTTCGAGCAGGGACACAGGGAGGTGATGGGAACCACCACTTCCGAAACAAGATCGATATTTCCGAACCGGTCGTTTGTCCCGGCAAAGGTGCAACTATAGTTGACCAGCCCGGGGGACTGGCTGACCGGGGCTTTTTTTTCGATAAAATAGGGAAAGGTCATCTCGACGTGGGATGACGCCGCGTCCAGAATGGTTTTCATTTCTTCAAGGATGATGCCGAATGATTTGAGGGACACTTCCAACTGAAACGTGTGCAAAAGTTCCACAAACCGGCTCATGTGGGTCCCCTTGGAATGATGGGGAAGGTCCACATACATGTTGATATTGGCCACGGTGTGCTGGAAACCGTTTTTCCGGTCCAGGACCTTGATCGGATACTTGAGGTTTTTGATACCGACCTGATCAATGGGAATATTTCGATAATCTTTCAATTTTTGAATATCAATCATTTTTCCGCCCATCAAATCGACCATCGTTAATATTTATAAAGAAAAAAAGCAGAGTTTCATACTTCTGTCAATAAATACTCGCCCCTCACCTGGGACATGGACCGGAAAATATTGCCTTTGACATTGGGATTCATGGCGTAAATTTTTGAAAGAATATCCTTGATTTCCGATCGCTTGGAATTTTTTGAAGAAGGGCACTGGTTGTCGAACACAGGAAAACCCATCTGGGCTGAAAACCGACGGATGGCGCTCTCGTCAACAAATGACAGTGGCCGGATAATATGAAATTTTCCCCTGAAAAAACCCTGTTTTGGAACCATGGCGCTGATATGTCCTGAATACAGCATGTTGATGAAAAGTGTCTCGATGATATCGTCCTTGTTATGACCCAGCGCAAGCGTGTCGCACCCAAGATCCCGTGCAATTTCGAACAGGCGTTTTCTGCGAAGCCTGGAGCAGAGAAAACACGGGTTGTGAAAATTCTCTTCACTGTGAGCCAGGGGTCCATGGTTCGTCATTTCGACAATCAGGTCAAGTCCCAGAAGGCTTGAACAGGCCTGTTTCAACTGTTCGGCGAAACTGTTGTCGAATCCTGGATCGATATAAACGGGATAGAGTTGGTATTTGACGGGGATTCTCCTGCGTCTTTCGCTCAGGACGTAGAGGAGGGTCATGCTGTCTTTGCCTCCGGAAAGGCCAACTACGACCCTGTCCCCGTCATTGATCATGTGATACGCGTGTATGGCCTTTCCGGCAAGCCTGTTGATCAAGGCGTATGTTTTACTGTGCCTTGACAAAAGATCAATCGTTGTCCGGTTGCTTGATATAGACCTTTCCCGCCGCTATTTCCCTCAAGGCGGTGACGATATCTTCGTTGTCCGAAGATTTAACAAGAAATTCGGCGCCTTCGCGGATCTGTCTTACACGCTTGGCAGCCATGTGAACCAGCATAAAACGATTGGGAACTTTATCAAGACAATCTTCAATGGTAACTCGAGCCAAAATGACCTCCATCCATGATTCTGTTTGTGTTTAAACGATTTCCACAAGCTCGTAGGCTCTTTTTCCGCCGGGAGCCTGAAGTGTGATTTCATCACCGGGAGTTTTCCCGAGTATCGCGCGACCAAGAGGAGACGAGATGGAGATTTTCCCTTTTTCAATATCCGATTCGTCTTCGCCCACCAGCTGGTATTTGACCTCTTCCCCTGTGTCAATGTTCTCGAGGATGAAGGTGCTTGCAAAAACCACTTTGTCCCTGGGCAGGTCCGATGGATCGATGATGTCCGCATTTCCGAGTTTGTATTCGAGTTCGTTGATACGCCCTTCGATAAAAGACTGCCGTTCCTTGGCCGCACTGTATTCGGCGTTTTCAGACAAGTCACCGTGGGCACGGGCCACTTCGATGGCCTGTATCGTCGCTGGCCGATCCTGGGTTTTCAGCTTTTCGAGTTCTTTTTTTAGGTTATTGTAGCCTTCTTTTGTAATGGGCAATCTGTCCAAAGCTCTCTCCTGGTTAAACTAATAAAAAACAAAAACCTCTTTCAGAAATCAGCCTTTGGTTCGGCCCAATTTCCGAAAGGGGTCGTGAAATATACACCATGAATAAAAAAAAATCTATAATTTATGGGTTTTTATTGTTTTTTTTTCATGCCATGATCGGATCAGAACATAAAATGAATGCAAAGGGCCCGAGGCGACATAGGTCAAAACAATCGCGAACAACAGGAGTTGGGGTTTCTGGGCAATCACAATAAAAACAAGGAGAATCTTCACCAGCACGTTGAAATTCATCTTCTGGAACAGTTCGGCTTTCTTGAAACTCTCGTATTTGATGGTGCTGACCATCAGGAAAGACAGAACATAAAGACCGACCAGGAAAACCACCGGAAAGTCGGCGACATCAATGGAGTACTTGGTGCAGAAAAGAACGGTGGTTGCACACATGGCGGCGGCGGCGGGAATCGGCAGCCCCATGAAATGAGGACTGGGGTTCTCATCGGTCATGGCATTGAACCGGGCCAGTCTCAACGCCCCGCAGGTCGTGAAGAGGAATGCGGCAAGCCAGCCGCTCTTGTTCATGTTCATGGGCTCGAGGACCCACATGTACATCAGCAAAGACGGGGCAAGACCGAAGGAAACCAAATCGGAAAGGGAATCGTACTCGATGCCAAACTGACTGGTGGTATGGGTGGCCCGGGCGATCTTTCCATCCAGGGAATCGAATATCACGGCAATGAGAATGGCGATGGCCGCCGAGGTAAAATGGGTGCCGATAGCCGAGACAATGGCGTAAAATCCGAAAAAAATATTCAGTGTCGTAAAGGCGTTCGGGAGGATGTAAATCCCTTTTTTGAGCTTGTCTTTACGGGTAGGTTTCTGCTCATCCATGACTGTGGTATCCGATGATCGAAGTTCCGGCCTGAACCTTGTCTCCAAGGCTCACGGCGATTTCTATGTCTGTGGGAAGATACACGTCAAGCCTTGAACCAAAACAGATAAGGCCGAAACGGGCCCCGCGGCTGGCTGTGTCTCCCTTCTTGATTCCGCAGATAATCCTGCGGGCGATAAGTCCCGCGATCTGAACCGTGGCGTATCTGAATCCCTGGTCCGCATCGATCAGGACGGCATTGCGTTCGTTGTGAATGGAAGACTTGTCCAGGCTCGCGTTGATGAATTTACCCGGAAAATACCTGATTTCCGATACCACGCCGTCCAGGGGGATCCGGTTCACGTGAACGTTGAAAACCGACATGAAGATGCTGATTTTCGTGCAGGGCCCCGAAATATAGGGATTTTCATCCACACGACCGGCAAAAACGACTTTCCCGTCCGCTGGAGAGGATATGGCCCCGGGCTGGTCTGAAACGACCCTGTCGGGGTCCCTGAAAAAAAAGCAGATGAACAGGGTGACACCGAGACTGAGTAGCGCCAGAAAGGAAAATCCGGCGATGGCGAGGACCAATGTGGCTGCCGCTGCCGCGGCGATAAAGGGAATTCCGGGTTTGGCAATGGGAAATGCGGAACTGCCGGGCTGTTCGGGCCAGGAAAATGTGTTCATTCGTTTATATCCATCCATGATTTCATTCAAGCGTCAGGTTCTTATGTTTGAGGATGACCTATCAAATGATCATGAAAAAGTCAAACCTTAGCTGTTTTTCCCTCATGAATGTCGCGGTGGATTTCCGCGTCGGATTTACGGATATAACTGGCCGATATATCGGAGAGATCCAACGTGGCAGACCGGGCCATTTCCTTGAATCCGAGGGAAGCCACCATTTCTGCGCGGACATGGTTGAATGAATCGTCCTGGAAAACAGCCAGCTGACCTGCCCTCTCCCGAATTAGATCACGATACCTTTCCGCCCCGCTGCCGACAAACAGCGTTTCTTCGTCAATGTCCCGGGCCAGGTCAGCCAGCCCCACAAGGCGTTCCTCCGAGATTTTCCTGAGCAAGGGGCCATCTGCGGTGTATAAAGCTGTGAACACCTCGTCTTTTCTCGCATCGATCATGGCGCAGATGTTCTTTTGTCCCATATGGACGGCTCCCTGGGCCAGGGCGTCAAGGCTGGACACGCCGACCAGGGGTTTCCCAAGGGACAGGGCCAGCCCCTTGACGGTACTCAGACCGATGCGAAGCCCCGTAAAACTGCCCGGTCCCCGGGATACAACAAAGGCGTCGAGTTCCGAAGGCTTCATTCCGGCGATCCGCAGGAGACTCTCGATGATCGACATCAGGTGTTTCGAGTGAGTCTCGTTGTTCCTCAGGTTCAGTTCCGCCAGCAGGCGGTCTTCCGTGGTGACAGCCACGCTGCATCCAAGACCCGATGTATCCACCGCCAAAAGGTTCATGATGAAGACTCGGCCTTTCCCGGGGCTTTCTTGCCCGCTTTTCCACCCTCTTTTGTTTGCTTGATCAGGAACCGGCTGTCGATGTTGGAAAAGTCGCTGATCGCGATATCAAGCACCTCATCCACGGTCTTGACCGGAACGAACTTGATTTTTCTCTTGATGTTGGCCGGGATTTCCACCAGGTCGTTCTTGTTCTTCTCAGGAAAAATAATGGTCTTGATCCCGCCGCGAAGGGCTCCCAGGGCTTTTTCCTTCAAACCGCCAATGGGAAGCACGCGCCCCCTCAGGGTGATCTCACCAGTCATGGCCACATCACGGTTGACGTTTTTTTCCAGGATGGCGGAAAGAATCGACGTGGCGATGGCGATCCCCGCCGACGGGCCGTCCTTGGGCGTGGCACCTGCCGGTACATGGATATGGACGTCACTGTTTTCAAACACATCCTTGACGTTCAAAGCCCTCAGCTTTGTCCTGACGTAGCTTACCGCAGCACGAACCGACTCCTGCATCACCTCTCCAAGCTGGCCGGTGATCAAAAGCTCTCCTTTGCCCTGGACCAGGGTTGTCTCGATGTACAGGACCTCCCCGCCGATCTGGGTCCAGGCAAGACCAGTGGATAGTCCGGGCTGGCTTTCATCTTTGTCCATCTCCGGAAGATACTGGGGCGGCCCGAGGTATTTCTGGATCGTCTGTCGGCTGATTTTGTGCCTGATCTTTGCGCCTTTTTTTCCTGATTCATCTTCAGCCACGGTCCGTGCTACTTTACGGCAGATCTTGCCCAGGGCCCGCTCGAGGTTTCTCACCCCGGCTTCTGCCGTGTATTCCTCGATGATCTTCTCGAGGGCGCCCTCGCTGAACTCAATGTTCTTTTTCTTAAGCCCGTTTTCCTTGACCTGTCTCGGGATCAGGTACTTCTCGGAGATGATCTTCTTTTCTTCCAGGGTGTATCCCGACAGGTTGATGATTTCCATGCGGTCCAGAAGAGGCGTCGGAATCGTATCCGTCTGGTTGGCCGTCAGGATGAACATCACTTTGGAAAGGTCGAAGGCCAGGTTCAGGTAGTGGTCGCTGAACTGGGAATTCTGTTCGGGGTCCAGGGCTTCGAGCAGGGCCGACGAAGGATCACCCCGGTAGTCCGAACCCACCTTGTCCACCTCGTCCATCATGAAGACGGGGTTGTTTGAACCGCACTGTTTCAGTCCCTGGATGATGCGTCCGGGCAACGCACCGATGTAGGTCCGCCTGTGGCCCCTGATCTCGGCTTCGTCCCGGATTCCTCCCAGGGAAATCCGGACGAACTCACGTTTCATGGCTTTGGCGATGGCCTGCCCCAGGGATGTCTTACCCACGCCCGGAGGCCCCACGAAACACAGTATGGGCCCCTTCATGTCCGGGTTGAGTTTTCTCACGCTCAGGTATTCGAGAATCCTGTCCTTGATTTTGTCCAGCCCGTAATGTTCCTTCTCAAGATATTTCCTGGCATCCTGGATGTTCAGGTGGTCTTTGGTGGACTTGCTCCAGGGCAGTTCCACCATCCAGTCCAGGTAGGTTCTGATGATCGAGGCTTCCGAGGAATCGGGATGCATGGTCTCGAGGCGCTTGAGCTGTTTCAGGGCCTCGGTGTTGGCATGTTCCGGCATTTTGCAGCGGGCGATGTTCTTCTTGTACTCATCGATTTCCGCCACCTTGTCGTCCAGCTCGCCCAGTTCCTTGTGGATGGCCCGGACCTGTTCACGCAGGTAGTAGTCTCTCTGGCTTTTCGAGATTTCGTCCCGGACATCTGTCTGGATACGGGCCTGGACCGTGGACAGCTCCACCTCCCGTGTCAGGAACTCGTTCACCTTGGCCAGACGCTTGACAGGGTCGTTGTTTTCAAGAAGCATCTGGGCGTCATCCACTTTCAAACGAAGGTTGGAGGCCACCAGATCCGCCAGCTTTCCCGGTGAATCGATGCTTTCAAGAATCGAGGAGATTTCTCCTGTCAGTTCACCGCGCAGGGCGAGAATTTTTTCACTCTGTTCCCGGACATTTCTCATCAGGGCTTCGGTTTCAAGATCCATCTCCACCGGGCTGTCTTCTGGAATCCTTTCGATTTTCACCCGGTAAAACGATTTCTTCCGGATGTATTTGACGATCCGCCCCTTGCCGATTCCCTGGACCAGGGCTTTCAGCCGCCCGTCGGGCAGGCGGAGGATTCTCAAAATTTTCGAAATGGTTCCCACGGTGTATATTTCGTCAACCGAAGGATCTTCCATGGCCGAATCTTTCTGGGCCGCGAGAAACAGATACTTGTCCTTGTCGATGGCCTCGGACACGGCATTGACGGATTTTTCCCTTCCGACAAAAAGAGGAAGAAGCATATCGTTGAAAATGACGATATCCCTGACCGGCATCATGGGCAGGGTATCGGGAATATTGGCGTCATGATTCTCGTCTTCAATCACGTTGATCAGATCATCATTGTCGGTTTGGGCCATGATTTCTCCTGAGCATTATATTTACAGACATTGTACCAATGTCTTTTCCCTGATCACATTTTCTTCATCGGAGCGGACACTGAGGCTATATTATAATTCAGATTCCCTGTTTTACAACATCTGCCTTGATTTTTTGTTCAAGGAAACTTAATCTGGACATCCGGCAGTCAGAGTCATTACCCCAACCCAAAACAGCGGTGTCCTGTGGACACGAAACGAAAAAGCCATGTCTGAACTTTTCATCCGTTTGTCATTCCTCATTTACGGGCTGTGTGTCGGCAGTTTCCTGAACGTCTGCATTTACAGAATCCCGTTGTCCAAGTCCCTGGTCAGGCCGGCTTCCTCCTGCCCGAACTGCAAGACCCCGATCAAAATCTACGACAATATCCCCGTCCTCAGTTATCTTTTTCTTGGGGGCCGGTGCCGGGCATGCAAAACACCGATCTCGTTCCGCTACCCTTTGATCGAACTGGCCAACGGTCTTCTCTGGATGTTCTGCTACATGCGCTACGGCATGAACCCGCCCTGCTTCATCTATCTGGCGTTTCTATCCACCCTTCTGGTGATCACGTTCATCGACATCGACCACCGCATCATCCCTGACAAGATATCCCTGCCGGGCATCCCGGTTTTTTTTATCGGCGCCCTGTTTCTTCCGGACGTGGGATATCTGAACTCGATTTTCGGCATTCTTCTCGGAGGCGGCTCCCTTCTGCTGGTGGCCGAAGGTTACCGGCTGATCACGAAACAGGAGGGCATGGGCGGGGGAGACATCAAGCTGCTCGCCATGATCGGGGCCCTTCTGGGCTGGAAAGGGGTGTTCTTCACGATTTTCGCGGCATCGGCTGTCGGAACGGTGGTGGGACTGATCGTGATGATCGCCACACGAAACAACATGAAACTCGCCGTGCCCTTCGGCCCGTTCCTGGCCTTCGGGGCAGCTCTCCACGTTTTCGCCGGCGAAGAACTGATCCGCTGGTATTTCGGCATCTCGGGCCTCATGGGCTGAGGCCTGGGCCGTCTCACGTTTTATCGACGCTGAACGCCAGGGTGAACTCTCCGTCTTCCGTCCGGAACGGCAGGGCGACGGGTTTCATCACTTTTTTATGGGGTACGGTGTGACGTTCTCCGAGAATCACCTTATCCAGACTGATTTTGTACTTGCCGCCGGTCTGGGCCAGGGTGTTGGTCGCCTGCCCTGACACCATGTTGGATATCTCACCGACCGCGTCCTTGATCTCATCGTTGAGTTCTTCCATGGGTTCTCCGAACAGCCGGGATACGATGGCCAGTATCCCTGGTTTCGAAAACGTGATGGACACGACGGCGTCTGTATCCCCGCTTACAAAAAGAATTCCGGTGACAGGCCCCGGTGCCACGGTGTTACTCATCACAAAGGGTTTCCCCCGGTCCGCCCGGGTGGACGCCGAAGTTTCAAGGGTGTTCAACAGCGCGTCGATAAACGAATTGACTATGTTCACATCCATGATTCACCCTCTTCACCCGGAACCTTAACCAGAAGAAACCGCCCTTCTCCGGAACGTAAAACGTTACGGGGAACAGCCAACGGCCGGAAACATTGTGATATTTTCGTCACTTACTTACTATCGGCCACCGGCACCCCCTTCTGAACTTTTTTATCGAAACCTTCGGAATCGCCGGGAAAAGAAAATTGCATTCAAACGGGTTTTGATATATTTGATGACCTGAAAAAATGATAAGCGATTCAGACTTTACTGTAATGGCTTTTGATATTCCCTTGGGTGCCATGATTACGAAATTTCTAAAATTCGGCCTGCTGTTCATCGTCTTCCTTGTCATTACAGGGGCGTCCGCTTTTTTCGCCCTCAGTTTTTTCATCCGGAGTGAAGACAGCGTGGTTGTGCCGGACCTCACGGGCAAGGAAGTGGTGCAGGTGCTTGAAATCCTGAGCGGACTGGGCCTGAACACCCGGATGGGCGGCTCCGAGTTTTCAAACCAGATGCCGCGGAACCACGTGATTTTCCAGGACCCCGAACCTGGAACGGTCATCAAGAAAGGACGGGACGTCCAGATCGTTTTCTCCAAAGGAATCCAGTCCGTGATCACCCCCTCGTTCACCCGCATGACAGTCCAGAACGTGGACCTTGTCCTGTCGAACAACGGCCTGGTGCTCAAATCCCAGTCCTACATCCATGACGACGAAGTTCCGCCTGACGCCGTCATCGCCCAGTATCCGGAAGCGGGTTCCGAAATCCCCCAGGGCACGGGTGTCGAACTCCTGATCAGCCTTGGAAGAAAACCTGTGGAATACATGCTGGGCGACATGAAAGGCCTCTTGTACGACACGGCCGTATATTCCCTTGAAAAAAGCCGGATGCGGCTGGGCGAGGTCAAGAGCACCCTGTCCGAAACCGAGGAGCTTGACTCCGTGGTCAGCCAGTACCCGCTGCCAGGCACCCTGATCCGGGAAGGAACCACCATCAGCCTGACCATCAACCGTGAAGAGGACGAGGGAACCTATCCACCTGATGCAGGTCCCCGTATCTTCACCCATCAGATGGACTACGGTTTCATCAACCGGCATGTAAGGGTCCAGATGACAAGCCGGGGAGTCAAAGAAGATATCTACAACGAATATGTCAAGCCGGGAGAAACGATCTGGCTGATGGTGCCCGTCAACACCAAAGCCAGACTGTCCCTTTACGTGGACGGCTCCCTTGTGAAAACCCAGGATTACAATTGACCCATCTGTTCAGGAATGACCATGAAAATCATCGCCCCTTCCATTCTGTCCGCCGACTTCTCACGACTCGGCGAGGAAATCAAAGCCGTTGAGAACGCCGGAGCCGACTGGATCCACATCGACGTGATGGACGGCCATTTTGTGCCCAACATCACCTACGGCCCCATCATCGTGGAGGCTTCGAAAAAATCCTGCGCCCTTCCCCTGGACGTCCACCTGATGATCGAGAAACCCGACCTGATGATTCCCGAGTTCATCAAGGCCGGAGCGGACCTGATCTCCGTCCATGCCGAAGCCTGCACCCATCTGAACCGGACGATCAACCTGATCCGGGAATCGAAGGTCAAGGCCGGTGTAGCCCTGAACCCCGCCACCCCCCTTTCGGCCATCGAATGGGTGCTGGAAGACCTGGACTTTGTCCTGGTCATGAGCGTCAACCCCGGGTTCGGGGGCCAGCGTTTCATCCCGAACAGCCTGGACAGAATCCGAACTCTCAAGAAAATGATCCGGGACCGGGGTCTTTCCACCCTGATCCAGATCGACGGAGGGGTGAACGGAAAAACCATCCGGGAAATCTCAGAGGCCGGCGTGGATTCCTTTGTGGCCGGATCGGCCATTTTCAACAGTCCGGATTACGCGGCCACCATCCGGGATTTCCGGAGCAAAATCGAACCCTGAACCACAAGGAGGCCAGACATGTCCCCTGGACGCCAGACCATCAAGGTTCTACTCATCAACGGCCCCAATCTCAACATGCTGGGCCGGCGGGAACCTGAAATCTACGGGCACGAAACCCTGGACGACATCAACCGCAGGCTTCTTGACCAGGCCACGGCCCTTTCCATCGATCTGGAATGTTTCCAGAGCAACTACGAGGGGGCCATCGTCGAAAAAATCCAGGAAACCATGGGCAAAGTCCAGGGCATCATCATCAACCCCGCGGCCTACACCCACACCAGCGTGGCCATAAGGGACGCTCTGGTCCTTCACAGCGTTCCCGTGATCGAGGTCCATCTTTCCAATATCTACAAGCGGGAGGAATTCCGGCATCATTCCATGGTGTCGGGAGTCGCCACAGGCCAGATCGCGGGCCTGGGTGTCCAGGGGTACAGCCTGGCTCTGACCGCCATCCGGAACATGAACTGATCGCGGCCATGGGTGAGGCGCTGCCCCTCAGAACCTTCCTGAACCTTCCCGAAGCCAAAAGGGAGAAGATCATTCTCTGCGCCGTGAAGGAATTCGGGGAAAAGGGATACCGAAGCGCCAGCATCAACACCATGGTTCGTGAAATCGGGATCGCCAAAGGGTCCATGTACCAGTATTTCCAGGACAAAAGCGCCCTTTTTCTCCATGTGTTCCTGGATTCCATGGAAAAGGTCAAGACCTACCTGAAACAGGTGAGGCTCAGCACCCAAGATCAGCCGGTAGCCGAAAGGCTGAAGCAAACCCTTGTGGCCGGAGTCCGGTTCATCGAGGAAAACCCTCTGGTCTACCGGTTGTACGTCACTATTCTCAATGACGGGTCCATGCCTTTCCGGGCAGAACTTCTGGCCGAACTGAGGCGACACAGCCTGGAATACATCGCCAGCCTTCTCGAGGTTGCCGCCCAAAAAAATGAATTGAAAACTGACATGGATCCGGCCATGGCCGCGTTCATCATCGACGCGGTCATGGACCGGTTTCTCCTGTCGCGCACCGAACCCTACGCCGCCTGCACCACGGGCATTTACAACGCCGATGCCACGGATGTGGGCCGGTGGATCGACCAGATCGTGTCCATGATCTGCCGGGGGATTCTCCATGAACCATTTTTTGAATAGCGACACCATCCTCGTGGTTTCCGCCGTGGCGGATGAAACGAAAGACATCGTCCGGGCCATGACCGACGTGACCCCGTTCACCATCGGGCGAAGGGCCCTTGTGCGGGGTCTCCTTTCCGGAAAAGACACCGCCATTCTCGTCACCGGTCCGGGCATGGTGAACACGGCCCAGAGCCTGGGGGCTTTGTTCGAGCATGGCCTGCCGTCTTTGGTCATCCAGACCGGGTGTGCGGGAATTTTCAGGCAGGCCCATGGCCATCTCGGAGATCTGGCCGTCGCCACCTGTGAAAACGACCTTCACTCCGGCATCGAACCTGAAGAGCCCAGTTCCGTTCTGCCGTCCCCCCTGCCCTTTCCCCTGCTTGTCACGGAAAAAGGCCCGGTGACCAACAGGTTCGAATTGGACCCTGAGCTTGCAGACCAGGCGTTCCACCTTCTTCGGCTGGAATATGAGAAAAATGGGATGCAGGTGTTCAAAGGCCCGTTCGTCACCGTCTCCACCATCACGGCCACCAACCACCGGGCGGACCAGCTTCACCACGCCTTCGAACCGGTGATGGAATCCATGGAAGGCTCGGCAGCGGCCCAGGTCGCCCTGCATTACCGTGTCCCCTTTCTTGAAATCCGGTCGGCCAGCAACCGTGTGGGCAAAAGGGACCGTTCGGCCTGGAACCTGCCCCTGGCTTTTGCCAACAGCAGCCGTGCCGTGATCCACCTCATCGAAAACCTTCATGTGAAAGGATAGGAACCATGGGCAACACCCCTTTTTCCCTCGCCTTTTCCACCTGTCCCAACGACACGTTTCTTTTCCACGCCATGGTCCACGGACTTGTTCCGCTCCACGGCCTGTCCTACTCGGTATTTATGGATGATGTGGAAAGCCTGAACCATCAAGCTGGTCAGGGAGTTTACCAGGTCTCCAAACTGTCTTTTGCGGCCATCGGCCATCTTCTGGACACCTATGGACTTTTAAGGAGCGGGGCGGCCCTGGGAAGGGGCTGCGGTCCCCTGGTGGTGGCGAGAAAAGGAACGGGACGAAAGAATCTTTCCAGCGCCAGGATCGCCGTTCCCGGCCTTCGGACCACGGCCAATCTCCTGCTCGGGCTTTTCACCGAAGGGAAAGCGGATGTCACCCCCATGGTCTTTGACCGGATCATGCCTGCCGTGGCCTGTGGCGACTACGATTTTGGCGTGATCATCCACGAAGGACGTTTCACCTATCCGTCCTACGGCCTCGAGCTGATCGAGGATCTGGGCGCCTGGTGGGAGTCCGAAACCGGCCTTCCCATCCCTCTGGGCGGCATCGCGGTCAGGCGGGATCTGTCCCGAGACATATCGGGCCTCATCGAGTCCACCATCTCCGAAAGCGTCCGGTACGGATTTGAAAACCCCCAGGCCTCGAAACCGTACGTGAAAAAGCACGCCCAGGAACTGGCCGATGACGTGATCCGCCAGCACATCGACCTTTATGTCAATGAGTTCACGGTCAATCTGGGAGACGAAGGGGAAAAGGCCGTGGCCTCTTTCTTGGACAGGGCCCGGAAACATGGGCTGATGAAACAGGGGGGACAGTTGTTTTATGACTAACCTGGCGAATAATCAGGCCACACGTATTACCTGTAAACATCCCGGCGGTTTCCAATTTTTACGACAAGAATGATCAGCTCATCATCGTGGATATCACAGATAATGCGGTAATCCCCCACGCGGTATCTCCAGAATCCACCAAGTGGACCGGTCAGTGCCTTGCCGTTATCTGGCGGATCTTCCAAAGCAGCCACGCGCTGATCCATGAAATCGATGATACGTTTCGCAGCCTGTTTGTCAAGCATCCGGAGCATGGCCAATGCCGTATCCGTGTATTTAATCGTCAAGGCCAAGGTCTTTCCTCACGTCAGATGAAGAATGGATCGCCTCCCCTCCTTTTCTGATACGCTCCACCACATCGGCAGCCAGATAGTAATCCTCGATATCTTCAATACCGCGCTCGATGATCTCACGCAAATAAAACGCCTTGGTGCGCCCTGTCTTTGCTGCCAGAAAATCAAGCCGTTTCTCTATTTCAGATGCAAGCCGAACCGAAGTAGCCATGTTTAAACCTCCCTTGAATAGATGTATTCACTGTATTCTATCCCTTGGAAAACTTCAGCGTAAAACACACCCAAAATCAGGGCAATCACATGAACATTGGCATGGCCTTAACCATCGTATCGGGTCGGTATCGCTATTGAAACGATCCGAACATCAAACCTGATAGCGATATCGATAGCGTTTATAGTGGTTGTCAGAATAAAAATTCCGATTGCCGCATTTTTATGAACATCGAATGGTGAATGGGTTCACGGCTCACCCTTTCCGCATGGAAAGAAAACAGTGTTCAAATTCACTATTTAAAAAAGGAGTTATCCTTCATTCGATGTTGGATGTTCGACGTTCGTCAGTTTTTCATTCGGAACGGATTTATGACAACCACTCTAAAAGGGTGTCAGGCGAGAGCTGTGGATCAACATGACAAGGCTCGGCATATTCGATTTGGCTTCGATCTATAACCTCAAACCATACCCGTCGATCTTCATCCGGAGTCGCCGTTCCAACATGGCGTCGGCCGGCCCCAGGGTTTCCAGGATCAGCCTTGCCTCTTCACGGTATGCGGCGATTTTTTCAGGACTCCAATCCGGCGGCGGAGGCTGGAGGTTGGTGATCCGGTCGCAGAGTTTTACCATCCAGATCTCTTTGGGCTGTTCCAGGATTCGCGACAGGCTGTCTTTCATCTGCTCGACTTTGTCCGGCAGGGCGGTGTTTTTTGTGAGGGCGGCCACCCCGTTCGCCACGGCTCGGCCGAACCTCTGCGTGATGTCCGCATAGGTTTCTGCCGTGTCTTCGAGGATATCGTGGAGAATGGCGCAGACGATCAGAAGCCCGGGGTTTTCGATGGCCGGATTTTCGATCACGGCGGACATGGCTTCCATGGCCACCGATCCCAGATGGCTGATGTAAGGGTATCCCGAGCCCGGAACACGCTGGCCCTCATGGGCGGCTGCGGCGTAGTTCCAGGCCCTCAAGATCGTGTCCTGATCCATTCTCGTCTGACAGGTCATTCATTCATTCCTGATCGTTTCCGATCTCGCATTTATTGGCAAGAACCACCCGGAAATATTCAGATTATCTTCAACTTCCTTGGCTCAGATGCAATAGGCCCTGACTGTATTACAATCAAATCACTACCATCATTAGACCAAACCAACGATTTTTTCCAGTTTTTCATCAGGTCGTCCGAACTTCAAACCATGAGAACTTCAGGGCAAACGCATGTAAGAATTTTACCGACATGTCATGTTGCGCCGCAGCTCCCAACCTTGTCATTCCGGGGGGCCTCCGATATCACGGAGAGATAGGAACATCGTCAGAATTTGGCAAAACGAAAGCATTCGAGAGCCGAAGCCGACCCGGAATCCACGCCGGCATGGGCTAAGTCCTCTATGCAAATTGAGGGTTACCCTTTTCTCTGGCATGGTTTCGGGTTAATCGGTATCGGTATCGGTATCGCTATCGGGTTCGATCGTCAGAACATTTCGATAGCGATACCGATACCGACAGCGATAGCGATGGTTAAGATCCATGCCAATGTTACATGCGTTTGCCCTGATGAGAACTTGCGCAGCCCTTTTACCCTGTGTTAGGATGGTTAAAAAAACAGATTATCTTATGAACTTTCTGGGGGAAAACCCATGTCACAGGAGCCCACCATGCTGGATCAGATCGAAAAAAAACTCGGCGAACTGACCGTGTCCAAACAGAGGAAGCGAACGGACAGCTACAGCGAGCTCGTGTTTTTCAACAAGGACATGAAAAAATGGGACCAGGCTCTGTCAGGCGTTTTGGGTCCGTCCATGAAATCGAAATCCACACAAACAGACGAAACCCTGGCCACCCACCTGAAAAAATTCGGGGGCATCCGTTCGGGCCAGACCCTGTACTACAGAAAGTTTGACGACTGCGCCGTGGTCGCCATGATCTGGCCCTGGAAGGACAGGACCCACACCACGCTCAAGCTGTCCATGATCAGGAACTTACGGACGTAAACCCTGACGTTTCAAAAAAACACGACCATTCTGAAAACCTCCCTATCACCCAACCTTTGGCCTGAAACGATCGGGAACATCGCCCTTCCTGTTTTTCCATCCCGGGTACTGTTTTCTTCCTTTTCTCGGCACCAGGGGTTTCATGAACCTCGGGATGGTGCTCACGTCTCCTTTGCGCATGTGCTCCACACCCTGCCTCGCCATCCAGACGGCGATCATGGCATGAAACATCCACGAAGGAAGGGTGACGTTGCCCAGGCGTTTGTAGATGGCCAGCAACAGACGGGCCAGGGGTTTCATCCCCGTGGCCTGGATGACCATGATGATGAAGGTGAGGAGTCCCTTGGAATAGTTGCCGTAGTGGGAATGGTAGTACCAGGGGTCCAGGTCCAAGGATTTGGCCTTGTCGTAAAGCTCGGTGCCGCAGTACATCCGCAGGGAGTAAAGAATCAGGGTGAAGCGGCCTTTCAGGGACAGAAGAAACCTGATGGAATCCTCCATGTCCTTTTCCGTGTCCACCAGGGGGTTGTCGATGATCAGGTCGTAGTAGGGAAAAACCATGTGGGGCCAGGATCTCAGCATGTCGTGGCAGGATGTGAACTGGCTCAGAAGGCCCGGACGCCGGTAGGATCTCAGGGTTTCCCGGTTGGCGCTCTGAAAACCTGTCCGTGTCCGGATCATGCCGGCCCGGACCAGGCCGTCGAGTTTTTCTTGTGTCAGATAGGAGGGAATGATCCCCATCACGGCAAAGGGCAGATTGATTTCCTTTTTGTATTTCCGGCAGAACTCCTCGATGTAGGACTCGTCATGGAAAATGAACCCGTCGTCGGGGATGCTGACGTATTCCAGGTCAGGAGACAAACTGAGGCAGTACTTCAGTTCGGCGATCACGTAATCCACGCTGTGGTACCTGAAACAGTCGTAGCCCTTGCCCAGTTTCCTGTAGCGGCTGTTGACGCAGTAGCTGCACTGGAACGGGCATCCGTGGCTGGTGAACACCGAATAGTACGAACCCATGTACCTTCTGAGAATCCGGTCTGTGACAGGAACAAGCCGTCCTTTTTCCGCGATGAAATGACCGTCCGGGCCGTAATCGGGAAAGGGAAGGCTGTCGATGTCTTCCATGGCGGGCCTGACGGGATTTTTCACGATTCCTTCAGGTGTTTTTATCCAGAGGTTTGGAATCTTTGTATTCTGTGGATCAAGGCACCACTCGTAAAGAGGGTCGTACCCTTCTCCCACCACGATGTGGTCCGCGATTTCCAGGGCGTCTTCAGGAAAAGACGAGCTGTGGACGCCTCCCAGGATCAGGGGTTTATCCAGAAACTTAAGATGGTTCACAAGCTGGACCACCCTGTCCCTGTCAGGGCTCATCATGGTGATCCCGATGGCGTCGCAGTCTGAGACACAGCGGCCTATGTCATCCAGAAGTTCTAAAGGATAGGGCCTGGGCCTGTCCTGGTGGGTGACGATCTTCCAGATCTGGTCGTAGGTTGTCAGGAAAATCATGACCGTTTCGACGCCCCGGGACTTGAGGTAGGCGGAAAGCGACCTCAGGCCGTAGTTGTCGAAACAGTCCATGGGGCTGACCAGGGCGATTCGTCGTATCATCGGGATTTGAGCCTCTGGTCTTTTCTCAGGGTCTGTCGTCCTTGATGGGACGGTCGTTGATAAAATCGCTGATCAGCCGGGCCGTTTCAACCGGACGCTCTTCCTGGGGAATATGGCCGCAATCCGGGATCACGGAAATGACCGAGTTCTGGAGATCCTCCCGGAACCTCATGCCCACGGTGTCCAGGGGAATCCAGGTGTCGTTCTTGCCCCAGATGATCAGGGTTTTGGTCTTGTTGTTTTTCGTGGCGTCCTGAATCAGGTCCAAGCGGCTGAAGTCAATGCTCCGGGCCGTCAAAATCTGGGTTTTCACGGCGTTTTCACTGCACATGCGGCTGTAATAGGCCTGGACCCGTTCGTCTGTCACCTTAGCTGGGTCGAACATCACCTGTTTCAGGTTCGAACGGATCATCCACGGGCCGAAAAAAAGTTTCGAGGAAAAGGACGCCATGGGAAACCTGGCCAGACGAATCACAAAAGGCAGTTTCATGGGGTAGCCCCCGGCATCGATCAGAACCATCCGTTCCACCCGGTTCCGGTGATGCCTGGAAAGAAGAACCGTGATGGCCCCGCCCATGGAGTTGCCCACCACCACGGCGTTCCGGATCTGCATTTTCTCCATCCAGTCGTCCACGTCCTCCATGAGGGCCCCCACGTCGTAACGGGAATCCAGGGGTTTGTCGGACCATCCGAAACCTTTGAGGTCCAGGGCGTAGACATGAAACCCCTTTTTGTTCAAAAGGGCCGCCGTTTCCTCCCAGGTGTAGGTGGAGGAGCCGAACCCGTGAAGCAGCACCACCGTCTTTCCCGTTCCCGCATACTCGGTGTAATGATAGCGAACCCCTTTGATCTCCACCCAGTGGTCTCTTGGCGTGGAATCGGGAATCACACCGGCGGGAATGGTTCGGTTGAAAAGACCGCATCCTGAAAGCAGGGCAAGGCAGACGATCACGGAAAAACAGCGACGAAACAGCATAAGACCCCTCCATGTTCAATAGTTATATTAATGCGGCAATAAAATACCTTAAAAAATGTGTTTGCACAAACAAGGGAGATGGCCACCCAGGGATTTAGCTTTTTAGTGGTTTAGGTGTTTAGGTTTTGAAAAGATTATTCCCATAACCTATTGTTTATTTATATTTTTTTTGACGAATTATAAATTCAAAGCCCATTCGTCGAATAACCCTAAACCGCTAAACACCTAAACCGCTCCCTTGCCAATAATTTAAGCTTTTTTATTGCCGGTTTAATAAGACGTATCACGATTACACACAGATTCCACAAAACACAACGAAAAACAGACAATCGTATGAAACACGTTTTTCCTTTGTTTCACGGCGCCGCCTGCCCTGATGTCCTTCCAACCCCTTGAACCTTCTGGATTTAGAGGTTTTTGGTTTACAAAAGTATTACACTGCAAACCGCTTGTTTCCTTGCCTAAACACGGCACCGCATTTAGTATGAACACGTCGCCAATAACTTACAGACAAGACTGTTTTAATTTATGAAAAACAAGACACCCATCGCAGTTGTCGGTATGGCCGGGGTTTTCCCCGGAGCCCGGAACCTTGACCATTTCTGGAACAACATCCAATCGGGAAAAAGCGCCATTGTAGACGTTCCGCCAAACCGATGGGCCTTCGACCCCGAAAAAGCCGTCAGCGACACGGTCCGGCCTGACAGAACCCTGTCCCGACGGGCAGGTCTGATCCTTGATTTTGACTTCGACAGCACAGGCCTTGACGTGGACCCGGGGCTTCTGGCCGAACTCGACCCCATGTACCACCTGGTTCTTTCCGCTGGCCGGGACGCCCTGAACGACTGCCAAGGCCATGTCAGCGACGCCATGAAACAGAGAGCCGGAGTGATTCTCGCGGCCATCGCCCTTCCCACCGACGGATCTTCCCGCCTGACCCGAGAGATTCTCGGAAAAACCTTTGAAACATCCCTTTTCGGAAACATGGCTGGCACCGGGGTTTCTCCCCTTTCCAAAGCCGCCTGTCTGGCCGGTCGGGTCACCTCCCTTCCCGGTGCCATGATGGCCAAAGCCCTTGGCCTTCACGGCGGAAGCTACACCCTGGATGCGGCGTGCAGCTCGTCCCTTTACTCGATCAAACTGGCCTGTGACGAACTGGCCGGAAACCGGGCCGACCTGATGCTGGCCGGGGGCGTTTCCCGTCCCGAATCCCTGTTCACCCAGGCCGGGTTCACCCAGCTCAAAGCCCTTTCTCCGTCCGGGATCTGCGCGCCGTTCGACGCCGACGCCGACGGCCTGGTGGTGGGTGAAGGGGCCGGTTTCATCGTCCTGAAACGCCTATCCGACGCCATCCGGGATAAAGACAGAATCTACGCCCTGATCCACGGCTCAGGACTTTCCAACGATATCGGAGGAAACCTCCTGGCTCCGGATATGGAAGGCCAGATCCGGGCCATGACCCTGGCTTACCATAATTCAGGCTGGACTCCCTTTGACGTGGATCATATCGAATGCCACGGCACAGGAACACCGGTGGGCGACGGCATCGAACTGAAAAGCATGCAGGCAGTCTGGGGACAAGAAGGCTGGACCCGGGGCCAGTGCGCCATCGGCAGCGTGAAATCCATGATCGGCCATCTTCTCACCGGCGCTGGCATCGCCGGAGCCATCAAGACCCTTCTGGCCTTGGAACACCAGACCCTGCCGCCGTCTTTGAACTTCAAGCGACCCGGAAAAGGAAGCCCCCTTGAAAACGGGCCGTTCCGCATCGAAGAGAGCGCCACCGAATGGAAACGGCGCAAAGAGCATCCCAGACGGGCGGCCCTTTCCGCCTTCGGGTTCGGCGGCATCAACGCCCATATCCTTGTTGAAGACTACGAAAAGGACCAGACCAAAACCTGGTCAGTTCCTTCGGACATCAAAAACCTGCCCCTTCCCCAGGTTGCCGTGGTGGGTATGGGCGTTTATTCCGGACCTTTGAAAAACCTCGAAGACTTTCAGAATCTTGTTTTTTCCGGGGTCCCCCTTGCTAAAAAACCGGCCGGTCCGTTACGGTTTCGCGGAACCGAACAGGTGGCATCCCTTCACCTGAATGGAAAAACTCCTCCAGTCGGCTGCTACATCGATGATTTCACCGTGTCCCTGGGTGAATTTCACATTCCGCCCAACGAGATCCCGGACATCCTGCCCCAGCATCTTTTAATGCTGAAAGCCGCCAGCGAAGCCCTGGACAACGCGGGAATTCCACGGCGCGTGGACCGTCCCCGCATGGGATCGGCCATCGGCATGGCCTTTGACTATGAAGCCGCCAACTTTCATCTTCGCTGGAACCTTGAATCGGCTGTGGACACATGGAACGAGACCCTGAAACTCGGCCTTGACGCAAAGCAGAAATCCGATTGGCTGGAAAGCCTGAAAGACAGCGTTCACCCTCCCCTCACCGCCGCACGGACAACCGGAGCCCTGGGCGGAATCATCGCAAGCCGGGTGGCCAAGGAATTCCGCCTGGGCGGGCCCTGTTTTATCGTGTCCTGCGAAGAAGCCTCGGGACTCAAGGCCCTTGACATCGGCCTGCGCTCCATCCAGAACGGGGAAACCGACATGTACCTGGTGGGGGCCGTGGACCTGCCCGGTGAAATCAGAAACCTGGTGGCCACGGAAAAAATCGGCGGCGGCACTCCGGCCCCTTTTGAAGGGTCCGTGGCCTTGGTTCTCAAACGTCTCGATCTGGCCCTGGAAGACGGGGACCGGATTTACGCCCTGGTGAAAGGCGTGGGCAAAGCGAGCATGGGTGGCATCGACGACCCGGCCGTCTCCGGGGATGCGATTCAGTTATCCCTCCACCGTGCATTCGAAGACGCTGCCGTGGATCCGAAGGCGGTGACGTTTCTTGAACTCCAGGGCGACACCCTGGAATCAGTGTCCCGGGTTGAAAAAGAAGCACTCGATCAGTTTTTCTCCAATGGTGTTTCCGTTCAGGCAGCTTCTGAAACACCTGTTACCGGCTCCATATCCGATCTTGCCGGATGGGCCGGCTCGTCCCACGGACTCCTGTCCCTGGTGAAATCCTGCCTCTGTCTGTACCAGGACAAAAAATCAGCGTCTGAGGAAAATGCCAACCCCGCCCTGGCCCTGGTTTCCTCCATAACCACGGACGGCAACGTCTGCCACGTGCTGGTCGAACAGCACTTAGGTTCAGACCATGGAGTTCTCTCCGATGCCCTTCTTTCCGTGGCGCCGCGAACAGGTTCCACCGTCACCCGGACAGGCCACACCATTCCCGTGACCGTGGGTGGAAAGATCCTGAAGGCTCCCGAACGTCCTTTTCCCATGCCGAACCGTTCCCCTGAACCTGCTGAAAACCCCGGTATGACTGAAATCCAAGAACAGCCGTTTACACCTGAACCAGTCACCCTCAGTTTCTCAACAGGACGTTCCGATGACGCGGTCAGGATCCTCACCGAGGCGATCCAAAACTACGCCCTGACCAACACCCGAACCGCCCAGGCCCATGCGGCGTTTCTCGATTTTTCCAACGTTATGGCCCGGACCTTCGCGGAAACCCTGGGGCTTCAGGCCGATCTCCTGGCCCAGGGTTCTCTGGATTCCGGCACCGTTCACGCCCTTCTTGAAACAATTCAGGTTCAGTCACCGTCCCTGCCGGGTGTTGAAACCCTCACGGACGCAACACCGGCGAGGCTTTCGGTTGTAAACATCATGCCTCCGGCACCTCCCGCCTTCACCGTTTCACAGGTTGAGCGTCCCGAACCCGCCTTTTCACGGAACATGTGCATGGAATTCGCCATCGGCTCCATCGGCAAGGTGCTGGGCCCCATGTTCGACATCGTGGACACTTACAAAGTCAGGGTCCGCCTGCCCGACGAGCCCCTGATGCTGGTGGACCGGATCATCCGTGTGGAGGGTGAGAAAGGGTCCCTGAAATCAGGCAAGGTGGTCACCGAACACGACGTGCTGCCCGGAGCCTGGTACCTGGACGGCGACCGCTGTCCGGTGTGCATCTCCATCGAGGCGGGTCAGGCCGACCTGTTCCTCTGCTCCTACCTGGGCATCGATCTTGCCGTGAAAGGAAAAAGGAGTTACCGGCTCCTGGACGCCGTGGCCAAGTTCCACGATGGGCTTCCCAAGCCGGGAGACACCATTCGCTATGAAATCGAAATCGACCGCTTCATCAACCAGGGCGAAACCTATCTGTTTTTCTTCCATTTCAACGGCTACATCGAAGACCGGCACATCATCAGCATGAGAAACGGCTGCGCCGGGTTCTTTACCGACAAGGAAGTGAAAGATTCCGGGGGGATCATCCTCACGGCCGAAGAAACAGCCCCGGTGCCGGGAACCCTGACACCGGCCTGGAAGGATCTTACGCCCTACTTCGGGACCGGTGAAACTTACAGCCTCACCGACGATCAGGTCAACGCCCTGAGGCGGGGCGATCTGGGGCAGGCCTTTGGGGGCGTGTTCACAGGAAAAACCCTGTCGCCCTCCCTGGTGATTCCGGGTGGCCGGATGAGGCTGGTGGACCGGGTTCTTGAAATCAATCCGGCCGGCGGACGCTACGGCCTCGGAACCATCCGGGCCCAGGCCGACATCCACCCGGACGACTGGTTTCTCACCTGCCACTTCGTGGATGACAAGGTGATGCCCGGCACCCTGATGTACGAGTGCTGCATGCACACGTTACGTATACTCACCATGCGCATGGGCTGGGTCACGGACCAGCCCGGTGTCCGCTGCGAACCGGTTCCGGAAATCGCCAGTGTACTCAAATGCCGGGGACCGGTCACCGTGGAGACGAAACACGTGTTTTACGTGGTGGACATCAAAGAAATCGGATACATGCCCGAACCTTACGTGATTGCGGACGCCCACATGTACGCCCACGATCAGCACATCGTGATGTTCAGGGACATGTCCATGAAACTTTCAGGCACGTCACAACAGGATATTGAACGTTATTGGGGGATATAACGCGATGAAATACTCGAAAGTCTACATTGATTCATTCGGTTACGAACTGGCGCCCATCGTGGTCAGCTCCAAGGAGCTGGAAAACCGGCTGGAGCCCGTGTACAAAAAAATGCGCATCAATCCAGGGCAGCTGGAAGCCCTGACCGGAATCTACGAACGACGGTACTGGCCCACCCGCCATAGCATGCACGAAGGGGCATCCATCGCCGCCAAGCGGGCCCTGGCCAAATCAGGCCTGTCCGCCTCGGACATCGGCATGCTGATCTACGGCGGAGTCTGCCGTGACAACATCGAACCGGCCACGGCCTGTTCGGTGGCGGACTGCATCGGGGTGTCTTCCAAGGCCGTGGTCTTTGACGTGTCCAACGCCTGCCTGGGCGTTCTCACCGGCATGATCCAGGTGGCCAACGCCATCGAACTGGGACAGATCAAGGCAGGTATCGTGGTCTCCTCCGAAACCTCGCGCCAGATCGTGGACGCCACCATCGAACGGCTGATCGAATCCCCGGACATGGAGATGTTCAAGAAAACCATCGCCACCATGACCGGCGGTTCCGGAGCCGTGGCCGTCCTCCTCACCAGCCAGGAGCTGTCGGACAAAGGCCACCGTCTCAAAGGCGGTGTTCTCAGGAACGCGGTGGAACACCACAGGCTCTGCATCTGGGGACCGGACGCGGGCATCATGGGCCGGGGCGGCGAAGTGTTCATGGAAACCGATTCCGTGGGCGTGCTGAACAACGGCACGGTTCTGGGGCAAGAAACCTACGCGGCCTTCCGCGAGGAAATGGCCCTGACCGCCGACCAGCCGGACAAGGTGATCTGCCATCAGGTGGGTTCGGCCCACCAGAAAATCATGCTGGACACCCTGGGTATTTCCAAGGAAAAAGACTACGCCACCTACCCCTACCTGGGCAACATCGGCACCGTGTCGCTCCCCCTGACCGCTGCCATCGCCTCTGAACGGGAATTTCTCCGGAAAAACGACCTGGTGGCCTTTCTCGGAATCGGCAGCGGCCTCAACTGCATGATGCTGGCCATCGAGTGGTAGCGTCAAAAAAACCCTTGCATAATCTACAGCCTCCGGCATGAGTCCGGAGGCTGGATGCAATTCCAAAGTTCGACGCTCCTGCTTTGTTTCGTTGCATATCGGCCTGTCGTCGGATATAAAACAAACGTTTGTCTACTCAAAAATCAGGGAACCATCACTCATGGACATGACGGCTTTCAGACATCTCTACCCTTTCGAATCCCGCACCACCCCTATCCGTGGTTTCAAATACCACTATGTGGATGAAGGACAGGGGGACCCCCTGGTGATGGTTCACGGAAATCCCACCTGGTCGTTCTACTACCGCCACCTGATCCGGGACCTTTCGAAGGACCACAGGGCCATCGCCGTGGACCACCTGGGCTGCGGCCTTTCGGACAAACCGGGTCCGGACCGCTACGATTACCGCCTGAAAAGCCGTGTCGAAGACCTGGAAGCGGTTCTGGACCGTCTCGAACTGAACCGGAAAATCACCCTGATCGTCCATGACTGGGGCGGCATGATCGGGCTCTGCTACGCCCTCAGGAACAAAGACCGGATCGGGAGAATCGTGATCACCAACACCTCGGGATTTTTCCCTCCGGGTCGCGGCATTCCTTTCCGTCTCTGGATCATGCGTTACATCACGCCCTTTGCCAGAATCGCCACCCTGGGGTTCAACCTTTTTGCCAGGGCGGCCCTTTACATGGCCCCGAAAAAGCCCCTGGCCGACGATGTGAAAAAAGCCCTGGTCGCACCTTACGATTCATGGGACAACCGCATCGCCACCTACCGTTTCGTCCAGGACATCCCGCTGAAACCCGAAGACCCGAGCTACGACCTGGTAAAACAGACCGACGAGCACCTTCACGAACTGTCGTCCATCCCCATGATGATTCTCTGGGGAAAATACGATTTCGTGTTCACCATGGAGTACTTCAACGAATGGAAAAGACGGTTCCCGAAAGCCAAGGCACGGCTGTTCACCGAAGCCGGCCACTACCTTCTTGAAGACGAACCGGAAAAGGTCTGTGAAGCCATCCGGACCTTTCTTACGGAAAACCCCCTGCCTTGCCAGCAGGAGGAATGAAACGGGTGGATTTATAAACCGGATTAAATTTTTTAATTGAGTCACGATCATAACCATGGCCAAGAAAAAGAAAACTGATGCGGAGGAAACCGGAACCGAGGAATCGGCCCGACCGAAAAAGCGATCCCTGTTCAAGCCGATCCTTCTGGTTGTGTGCCTTCTCCTCCTTGCCACCGCAGCCGCTACCGGCTGGGTGTATTACATGTTGAACCGTGAAACCCCCATCCTTAAAAGCGCACTGCCCCCGGAAACCCTGTCGTTTCTGAAACGGCAGATGCCCGAACTGTACGCCGGCTTCGCTCTGCTGGACGAGGAGATCGTGCTCACCTACAATGAAATGACACGCATCGAAAAAATCGCCGAGGCTTTTCCCGAACAGAAAAAAATCCCGGACACCGAATATAAAATCTGGGAATCCAGCATGAAATCCCTCCAGAAGGGTCAGGCCGATTTTGAAAAAAACATCCAGATCATCTTTGTTTCCTACCAGGTCAACCCTGAGACAGGCCAGGCCCTCATGGAAGAAAAAAGAGACGCCCTGAAAGAGAACCTGGACAACCTCGTTTCCGCGTCAAAACCCCTGACCGACAAACTCAGGGAACTTGAAGCGAAAAAGCCTTATATCCAGCGGATGAAAGCCAGGATATTCAAAGGAACCCCATGATCACGACCATCCCACCCATCGTCAATGTGGCCTCTTACCTGAAAAAGCAGGCCGAGCTGAAACCGTTCAAACGGGCCGTGGTCTTTCCCCACGGCAAGGACGCCCAGGGGCGCATCGCCTACACCCACCTCACCTTCCGGCAACTGGACCATGAATCGGACAAAATGGCCTTCGGACTCCAGAGCATCGGCATCACCCGTGGCGTCAAGACCATCCTGATGGTGAAGCCCTCCATCGACTTTTTCATCCTGACCTACGCCCTGTTCAAGACAGGAGCCGTTCCCGTGGTGGTGGACCCGGGCATGGGCGTGAAACGGATGATCGAATGTCTGGAATCCACCGATCCCGAGGCGTTCATCGGCATTCCCCTGGCCCATGTGCTCAGGACCCTGGCGTTCAAGTCCTTCAAATCGGTGAAAATCTGGGTCACGGCAGGAAAACGGCTGTTCTGGGGAGGACACACCCTGGACGGGATACGGAACCTCACCAGCGCATGCTTTGATTTCGTGGAAACCCACGCGGATGAAACGGCGGCCATTCTGTTCACCACAGGCAGCACCGGCCCTGCCAAGGGCGTGGTCTACACCCACGGCACCTTCGACGCCCAGGTGAGAAACATCGAGGCCCATTTCAAAATCGCCGATGACGAAATCGACCTCCCCACCTTTCCCCTGTTCGCCCTGTTCGATCCGGCCATCGGCATGACCGCCGTCATCCCGGACATGGACCCGACCAAACCGGCCCTGGTGAACCCTGTGAAAATCATCGAAGCCATCGAGAACCAGGGCGTGACCAACATGTTCGCCTCTCCGGCCCTGCTGAACCGGGTGGGAACCTACGGACGCGAAAACGCCGTGAAACTCCCCACCCTGCGCCGCGTGGTGTCTGCCGGAGCCCCGGTGGGCCCGGCCAATATCGAGCAGTTCGCCACCATGCTCGAAGGAGACGCCCGGATCCACACCCCATACGGAGCCACGGAGGCGGTTCCGATCCTTTCCATCGACAGTGAGGAGATCCTCAACGAAACACGGCAGTTCAGCGAAGAAGGCTACGGAACATGCATCGGTAGGCCCATCGAGGACGCCGACATCAAGATCATCCGGATCTTCGACGGTCCCATTCCCACCTGGTCCGACGACCTTCTGGCCGACACCGGAGAAGTGGGGGAAATCACGGTCAGGGGCAGCCTGGTGACAACCCGTTACTACAACAACCCCGAAGCGGACAGCCTGGCCAAAATCGACGAAAACGGTCAGATCCGACATCGCATGGGCGACCTTGGCTGGCTTGACAACAACGGCCGGATCTGGTTCTGCGGCAGAAAAAACCACCGCGTGGAAACAAAAGAAGGAACCCTTTTCACCGTGAACTGCGAAGCGATTTTCAACCGGCATCCGGACGTTTTCCGCAGCGCCCTGGTGGGTGTGGGGCCCATGGGTTCCCAGACCCCGGTGATCATCATCGAAAAGAGGCCCGAGTCTCGAAAGAGCGAAACCGAACTTCGAAACGAACTCCTGGCCATGGGTCAGACTTACGAGCTGACCAAAGGCATCCAGGATATTCTTTTTCACGACCGGTTTCCGGTGGACATACGGCACAACTCAAAAATTTTCCGTGAAAAACTCACCGTATGGGCGGAACAGAAAATGGGCGGCGCCCGGGAGACTGAATCATGAGCGAAAACAACAACCCCACCTTTCTCGTTACGGGAGGCGGAGGCTTCCTGGGTTTTGCCATTGTGGAACGGCTCGTCAAACAGGGCCACCGTGTAAAAACCTTTTCACGGGGGTTCTACCCCGAACTCCAGGCCCTTAACGTCATCCAGGTTCAGGGAGATATCTCGAATCCCGTGGATGTGCACAGGGCCGTGGAAGGATCGGACGTGGTATTTCATGTGGCCGCCAAACCGGGCGTCTGGGGAAAATACGAGGATTACTACAACACCAACACCCTGGGAACCCAAAACGTGGTGGACGCCTGCCTGAAACACAAAATCCGGCATCTGATCCACACCAGTTCTCCCAGCGTGGTTTTCACTGCGGGCGACATGGAAGGGGCGGACGAGTCCACTCCCTACAGCACAAACTTTCACACAGCCTACATCGAGACAAAGAAACTCGCCGAAGACATCGTGCTTGATGCTGTCCGCCACAAGGGACTCAAAGCCGTGATTCTTCGTCCCCACCTGATCTGGGGCCCGCGGGACAACCACCTGGTGCCCAGGGTCATCAGCCGGGCGAAAAAGCTGGTGAAGGTCGGCTACCGGAACAATCTGGTGGACACCCTGTACATCGACAACGGCGCCCTTGCCCATGTGCTGGCCCACGAGGCCCTGACCCGAAACCCCGCCCTTTCAGGAAAAGCCTATTTCATCACCAACGGAGAACCCCGCCCCATGTGGGATATCATCAACGGCATCCTCGCCGCCGGAGGTCTTCCGCCTGTCACCCGAGCCCTGCCCCACCGCGTGGTCTGGTGCATCGGGGCTGTCCTGGAGTTCATCTACGCCTTGTTCCGCCTGCCCGGCGAACCGAAAATGACCCGTTTCGTCGCGGACGAACTGGCCACGGCGCACTGGTTCGACATCAGCGCTGCCAGGAACGACCTGGGCTACAATCCGCCTGTCTCGACCGAGGAAGGCATGAAACGCCTGGCCCAATGGTTGAAAGATAACCCTGTAGGGAATGAGCGATAAAAAGAAATTCACAGATTGGAGATTTGGCTTGCACTACGTGATCCGACGCGAGGTTCTTAAAATCAAGAACACAACAAACCTTGCCCCATCAACGGAAAACAAGACGGTCTTCCCGGAATATCAGTGAATCAGGCCTTGATTCCTGTCACAATTCATGAGATTTTAATTGCGGTAATCGACACGAAAGTCCCCACCAAGAAAAACTTCAGGATATCAGACACCATGGGTAAGATGATCAGAGCGGCTGCCGTGCAGCTTCGATCGGTAACAGCGGATTCTCCGGCCAACATCGCCAGCTGTGAACGACTGGCCATGGAAGCCGTGGCACAGGGAGCACGCTGGATCGCCCTGCCGGAATTTTTCAACACAGGGGTGTGCTGGAACCCGGACATCGTAAAAGCCATCCAGCGTGAAGACGGAGAGGCCGGAACCTTTCTCAAAAATTTTTCCGAAAAGCACCAGGTGGTGATCGGAGGCTCCTTTCTGTGCAGGCTGGACGATGGACGCGTGAGAAACCGGTATCTGTGCTTTTCCGGCGGCCGTCTTGTGGGACGACACGACAAGGATCTTCCCACCATGTGGGAAAACGCGTTCTACGAAGGGGGAGATCCCGGAGACACCGGTGTGCTGGGTATGGCCGGCGATCTGCGGATCGGTGCGGCCGTGTGCTGGGAATACATGAGGACCATGACCGCGAAACGGCTGAAGAACCGTGCGGACCTGATTCTCGGCGGCTCCTGCTGGTGGAGCATACCCACCAACTTCCCGGGGTTTCTCCAGAATCTCTGGGAACCGGAAAACCGGGAGAACGCTCTTTCCTGCATTCAGGACACAGCCAGGCTTGTGGGAGCGCCCGTGATCCATGGGGCTCACTGCGGAGAGTTCGTCTGCCCGATGCCGGGAATGCCCATGGGCTACCATGGTTTTTTTGAAGGCAACGCGGCCCTGATCGACGCCCGGGGCAGGCTTGTCGCCTGCCGGACGCCCTTGCAGGGCGAAGGGGTGGTGGTCGCCGATGTGGAAGCAGGGGCCGTTGAAGCAAATGAAACACCGCCTGAACGTTTCTGGCTCCGGAAACGGGGCTTTCTTCCGGCGGTGGCCTGGCATCACCAAAAATGGCTTGGCCGAAGATGGTATAAACGACACGTACTTCAAGAAAACCATGGACGTTGATGCCTGGTCTGCGTCCCCGAATCCTGTATGCGATCACCAAAGGTCAACAGCCGTTCACGACGCTCACGTTTCCGGGCAAAGCCAGCGCGAAAGGAATATACCGATGAATACCCTGAAAACCTTTCTGTTCTTCATAACCCTTGTCATTTTCACCGTTTCGTCCTCAGAAGGGAGACCACGGACGATCAAGGCCGTGTACACCGACTGGCACCCCTACACCTACCAGAACAACGGCAAAGCCTCCGGGTTCGAGATAGAGATTCTCGACGCCGTGATGAAAACCTTGAACATCCGGGTGGAATACATAAACTACCCATGGAAACGCTGCCTGAACACCCTGAAAGAAGGCAAGGCCGATATCCTCGTTTCCCTTCTCAAAACGCCGGAACGGGAAAAATATGCCTTTTTTCCCGACACTCACATCAGTATCTCCAAAACTGTTTTCTTCACCAAAAAAGACAGCCGGGTTTCGTTCAACGGTTCTTATGAATCCCTGAAAGACTTCAACATCGGCGTGATCATGGGGTTCAGCTACGACGAGGCGTTCGATAAAGCGGATTTCCTGAAAATCGACAGCTCCGTGGACACACGGACCCTGATCACCAAACTCCTCAACGACCGACATGACCTGGCGGCCGAGAACCAGGCTGTGGTCACAGCCTGCGCCAGACAGATGGGGGTTCGTGATAAAATCCGCTTTCTCGACCCGCCCATCCATTCGGAAAAACTGTACGTGGGATTCTCAAAGGCGAAAAACACCGGAAAACTCTGCTCGGATTTTTCCAAGGAACTGAAAAATTTCAAAAAATCAAAACAGTACCTGTCGATCTTATCAAAATACGGTGTGGAAATCAGCGACCGCTGAATCACCCGACATCTTCGGCATTTCGTTTGAACGATTCAAACCCTTCCTCGATTCTTGGCATAAGCTGGCGGCATTTCAAAAGATCGTTCCGGCCCGCGGCATTTTCCATTTCAATGGCGGTCTTCCAGAGGATGTTGGCCGAAATATTGGAAAAATAACCTTTCATTTTATGGACCTGGGTTTTGATGGCTTCGGGATTCCCCTCGTCGAGCAGAGTGCGGAGCATGTCGATGTCATCGGGCACGGTTTCAAGGAAAACCTGGACCAGGCGTTTCAGAAGGCCTGTGTTGTTGTTGATCCGGACCAAAAGTTCTTCCCTGTCAAAGGCTTTTACCTCCCTTGTCTGTGAACCGGAAACCGATGGCGCTTCGTGGTGTTCAATCGTGTGTGGTGACATGGCACTTTCTCCCCCTTCCACCGTCAGTTTCTTGTCCGTGATGTATCTCTTCAAGGTGTTGTAAATCTCGTCCGGTTCGATGGGTTTGGGAATATAACCGGTCATGCCGCATTCGTAGCATTTTTCCCGGTCCCCCTCCATGGCGTTGGCCGTCATGGCGATGACGGGCACATCATGATCAAGAACGTTCGAGGACCTGTCCCGGATGACCCGAGTCGCCGCAAGCCCGTCCATTACCGGCATCTGGACGTCCATGAAAACCAGGTCGTAGCGTTTCTTTTCCAGAATCTCGATAGCTTCCTTTCCATTTTCAGCCAGATCGGCGGTGAATCCGAAATTCTGGAGAATACCGATGGCCACCTCCTGGTTGATGGGGAAATCTTCCACCAGAAGAATCCTGAACCGCCGTTTCTGCTCTTCGGCGATGGTGTACCGCGTGATGATTTTCCCAGGTTTTTCCTGAAATACCCGGGGTGTTCCCAGGAGTGTGGCCAGGCAGTTGTAGAGATGGGAACGTTTGTAGGGTTTGTTGAAATAGGCTGAAAATCCCGCTTCATCGAAACGGGAAGCATCCCCCCTCTGCCCGATGGTGGTCATCATGATCAGGTTCGTGTCCTTGATCAGCTCGTCGTTCTTGATCTTCCGGCCCAGGGATTCTCCGTCCACCACGGGCATATCCCGGTCGATGATGGCGATCCGGTAAGGATCGTTGCTTTTTTTACCTTTTCGCATTTTCAGAATCGCTTCCCGCGCGTCCGAAGCTTCGTCCACACGGCACTTCCAGGACACCAGCTCGTTTTTCAGCACATTGCGGCTTGTCGCGTTGTCATCCACCACCAGGATATGGGTGCCCTTGATGTCATCCACGGTTTTGAAGGCGAAGGCCTTGTCACCTTTGTGTTTTTCAAGGCAGACGGTGAACCAGAACGTACTGCCCCGGCCGACCTCGCTGTCGATTCCGATGGTGCCGCCCATGATCTCTACCAGCTGGCGGGAAATGGAAAGACCAAGTCCCGTTCCTCCGAATTTCCGGGTCGTGGAGGAATCCGCCTGGGCAAAGGGCTTGAAAAGGCTTTGCAGTTTTTCCGGTGAAATGCCGATCCCCGTATCGGTCACGGTAAACAGAATGGTCACATGGTCCTCATCGTCGTTGCGACCGGAGAACCGATTCACCTCCACAAGGATTTCCCCCTCGTAGGTGAATTTGATGGCGTTTCCCACAAGATTCACGATGATCTGTCTCAGACGGCCGGGATCTCCCACCACCCGCAGGGGCACGGACTGGCCGATGCGGCATATGTACTCAAGCCCCTTGCTCTGAGCCCGCAGGGCCATCAGGTCGTTGGTGTCCTCGATCATGGTGAAAAGATCGAAGTCGATGTGCTCAAGCTCCAGTTTCCCCGCTTCAATTTTCGAGAAGTCCAGGATATCGTTCAGGATCATCAGAAGCGACTCGGCGCTTTGCTGAATGGTTTTCGAGTAGTGGAGCTGGTCTTCGGTCAACTGGGTTTCCAGAAGCAGCCGGGTCATGCCGATCACCCCGTTCATCGGAGTCCTGATCTCATGGCTCATGTTGGCCAGAAATTCACTTTTGGCGTTGTTGGCGTTTTCCGCTTCCCGCGCAAGTCGCTTGGCATCCTCGATGGCGTACTTCAGCTGAATGTTCATGGCTTCGGTCCGGATCTTGGCGTTTTCGATCTCCTTGACCGAGTTTTCCAGTTCCAAGGTCCGGACAGCTACTTTTTTCTCCAGTTCTTCCTGGTAAGCCTGAAGCTCCCTGTCCCTTTCCTGGATCTGGGCCAGCATGTCGTTAAAACCGTCGATCAGAAGCACAATCTCCTCGTAGCCTTTTTTCTCGGCGCGGAGCTGATAGTTCCGTCCCTCGGACACTTCCTTCATCATGGATGTCAGGTGTTCGATGGGTTTTGAAATAACCCCCTCGAAACGCCTGGAAAGGGAAAACGCCACCAGGATGGAGATGAGAAAAACCGCGATGCAGGTGGCCAGGTAAAGTCCGAGACGTTTCACGATCACGGCCATGTCGGCCTTCACCACGATGGTTCCGATGACCTCGTTGTCGAAGGTGATGTCTTCGGTCACGTCCATGTCGTTGTGCAAAAAAGGAATCCCCACGGTCTTCAGGGCTCCGCTCCGCTTGACACGGACCAGGGGCGCCCCCTGGGTTTCCGCCTCCCAGTCGAACCGCCCCGATTCCTGGTTTCTGGTCCTGGAGTAACCGGCGAAAAAATTCCCGTCAGCGGTATAGATCCTTGCAGAGATCAGGCTGGGTTCCACCCTGAGAGCGGAAAGGGTTTCCCGGGCAAACGATGGGTCGTTGAACGTCAGGGAGGCGATGTTGTTGTATCCTGTAATCCTGGCGATGATGGAAAGGTCCTTGATCATCTCTTTCCTGAACATCAAAAGTTCGCTGACCATCAGGAGAACCGTGGCCAACACCATGATGAACGTGGTGATGGTCATGATCAGATGGATCAGCTTCTGCCGTATGGATAGTTTTTTAAACACGCTATAGCAACCTATGGGCTTTAAATTACGGTTCCCTCACAATGATGGCGAGATTGAGGAGACGTGAACTGACCGCCAGTTCCGCCCGACGGACCGCATCGGGGTTCACCTCGAAGCGGACCTTGTTGCCTTTTCGGACAAACCCGATCATCCCGCCCTGCGCCGCGAACTCATTGACACTGCTCACGGTGAGGCATGGCCGGCCGTCCATTTTCGACAAGATATCGGAGATCTCTTTTTTTTCAGATTCGCTGATATAAAGAATATGACAAGACCGGATCTGCTCTTTGCTGCGGGTTCGAACAACAGACAGGGAACGTCCTTTGATTTTCTTCGTTTCGAGATTCTGGATGGCGTCACCCAGTGAATCATCCCCCAGGACACAGAGAACAATGGGAGCGGATTTCGAGGCAAAGGCTTTTTCCGGCCATTCCACGAATTTCGCAAAATTGAAGATATACGCCGCCTTGACATCATTTTCAGACATCACATCCGCTTTCACGGATGGAATGACCTGGAAACTGATTCCAAAAAGCAGCATGACCATGAACGATTTCCGAAACATGCGTTCAACCCTTATCAGTAGTGCAGCGTGATTTTTCCATAAACGCTTCTCGGAACTTCCGTGGGTTTGTTCAGCACGAAGTCTTCCAGGTACTCGGCATGGCTTCTGTGAAGGAGATTCTGTCCGCACAGGGATAATTCGACCATTCTGGAATATTTCCAGCCGAGACGGACGTCCATGTCTGTGTAACCGTCGACCGTACCGTTCAGGACATCGTCCACATAACGCAACCAGATGTCGCACTCCATGTTGAACGGCATGTCGATGGATGTGCGCAGTGAACCCTGGTGTTTCGGGGATTCGTTTTTATTGTACACCGTTCCCACGATACCGGGTCTTTCCTCGATATCGATATCTGCCTGGAAAAACGTGTAGGAGGCGATAAACCTCATAAAAGGCAACGCCTGCCAGTTGGCCGAAAGCTCAAGGCCCCAGGTGTCCGCATCCATGAGATTCCCCACATAAAGGGGTTGAACCACATAGGGAGGATTGTTATCCATAACAGGAAAAGGGTCCCCGAGTTCATAGGTGGACAGGTTGTTGTACCTGTAGTAGAACGCCGTGGTGTCCAGGGAAAAGGTGTCGATGGCTTTCAATCGGTGGCCGATTTCGTAGGCCAGAAGATCTTCGGAGTCGTAATCCGAAAGGCCCCAGATGGTTACAGCGGCAGGCAGGGGACCGGGATTTTCAACAGTGCCTGAGGGAATGACCTGGCGTGTGAACCGGATGTCGTTGTCTCCCCGGCTCGGAGTTCTGACAGCCCGCGACACGGCAGACCACATCAGATGGTTTTCAGCGGGCTCCCAGAGCAACCGGATGTTGGGTTGAATTTCAGTGCCCGTGTACTCGTTGTGCTCGAAGCGCGACCCCAGGATCACCTGCAGATTGTCGCGCAGGGAAACCGTGTCCTGGATGAATGAGCTGAATAAATCGTCTTTTCTTTCAGGCGTTTCAAAAGCGATCCCCACCATCGGCGAATCTATTTCGTCGCTGGACAACCTGTAACCCAGCCCCCACACGACTTCATGGCTTCCAAGTGGATTCATTCTGTACTGGAAATCCACATCAAAAATCCGGTCCTTGATCTTGATCGTCCCCTCTTCCTTGTCCAGGGAATCGTAGTAGACCTGCAAAGCCGCCTCTGAGCCTCCCCGCAGTTTTTGCGTGTATCTGCCCAGAAGGTTGAAGCCCTTGGTCTCGTTTTCAAGATCGAGATTCTTATAATAGGGTGTGTTGAGATCCAGAATGGTGGACTCTTCGTCGATCAGGCACTGGTAGGCGTCTCCCTGCAATGTCAGGTTTCCACCGTCGCCCAGGGTGCTGTCCGAACGGAAACCGGCCTGGAATTTCTCCCAGGAGTCATTGACACCGTGCCGATCGTGGTCCACCATCTCGTCACGGTTGAAATAACTGGCGTAGCCCCTGACGAAATGGTCATCCCCAGGACTGCCGCCAAACCTGGCCCTGGCGAATCCTCGCTCATAGGTCCCGGCCCCGGCCACAGCCTCGAGGCCCTGGGTGTCCCTGGCGTTTTTCGTGATAATGTTGATCACCCCGTTCACCGCATTGGAACCCCAGAGGCTCGCCCCTGGACCGCGCACCACCTCGATCCGTTCCACATCTTCGATGAACAGATCCTGATTTTCCCAGAAAACCCCTGAAAACGTGGGCAGGTAAAGGCTTCTGCCGTCAAGAAGCACGAGAAGTTTGTTGGAGTAACGGCTGTTGAACCCCCGGGACGAGACCGCCCACTTGCTGGAACTGATCCTGGCCACGTCGAGACCGGGAACCATTCGCAGAGCCTCGGGAATACTGGTGACCCCCGTCCTCCTGATATCTTCCGCCGTGATCACAAAAATCGCCGCCGCCGACCGGGACTGTTTCTGAGGTGTCCGTGACACGGAGATAACCTCGATGTCCGCCAGCTCCTCGATGCTCAGCTCCGTCAGATCACTGGGGGTGGCGGAAACGTCGCACGCCGCCCATGTCAGGGACATCAGGCTTATGAAAAAACTGAAAAAAACGAGCCCACAGGGTAATTTAAATCTCATTCAACAACTCCTCGATGGGATGGGTTTTTCATTGTCCAGGGTATCTGCCACACGACGGCTTGACGGCTCATGGCACCATTGAAACACGGGGAGCTATTCAATGGCCATGCCATTTTGGGCTGGTTCAGGGACATCGAGTCAATTTCCAGGATTGATGCCGGTTCAAGATGCACGAACTATAGCACACAAGCCAAATTCTGTTCAACGTTAAAAAACTTCAAAGGCATGGCCTTTGCACTCCTTGGACCTATCGTCCATCCGTATCAGAACCTTGACACCAAAGGTGCAAAAAAACACGGAGAAAGCATATGAACAGATCACACAAACCAGGCTTGAGACACAAAAAACATGATACACCTTTGTTCCGGACACGTCATCTGAACCAGGATGGAAGCCCCGTTTTTTCCAACCACCTGGTTCATGAAGCCAGCCCCTATCTTCTTCAGCACGCCCACAATCCGGTGAACTGGTTTCCCTGGGGGGAGGAAGCGTTATCCCTGGCGAAAACAAGAAACGCGCCCCTTTTCGTCAGCATCGGGTACGCCACATGCCACTGGTGCCATGTGATGGAAGAAGAGAGTTTCGAGGATCTTGAAATCGCCGAATACCTCAACCGGAATTTCGTCTGTGTGAAGGTGGATCGGGAGGAACGGCCAGACCTCGACGCCATTTACATGAGCGCGGTCCAGATCCTCAACGGAAACGGCGGCTGGCCCCTCAACGTCTTTCTCACACCCCGGGGAATGCCCTTTGTCGGGGGCACTTATTTCCCGGCCCGTGACGGAGACAGGGGACCTTCGACCGGTTTTCTCACGCTGATTCGTAGAATCCGTGACATTTTCGACACGAAACCAGAAATCGTTGAGTCCACAGGTCAGCAGCTCACCCAGGCCATCCGCCACATGCTGGTTCCGCCCGCAGGACGCTCTATTCCAGGACCTGAGGTTCTCGACAAAGCCACGGCCCTTTTCAGTCAGATTTACGACCCGAACCACGGTGGAATCAAAGGCGCGCCCAAATTCCCATCGTCACTTCCCGTAAGATTCCTGCTGCGAAAAGGCCAACGGCACTCCGGCGCCGACTGCCTGGCCATGGCCAAAACAACCCTGGACCTTATGGCAAGGGGCGGGATCTACGACCGGATCGGCGGAGGGTTTCACCGCTATTCCACCGACGAAACATGGCTCGTCCCCCATTTCGAGAAGATGCTTTACGACAACGCCCTTCTGGCCATGGCCTACCTCGAAGCGTTTCAAATCACGGGAGACGAAACCTACAGCCGGATCACCGAAGAGACACTCGGTTACATCACGGCCGAAATGCGTTCACCCGAAGGCCTGTTCTTTTCGGCAACCGACGCGGACAGCCTCAGTGAAACTGGAGAAAAGGAAGAAGGGCTTTTTTTCACCTGGACACCGGAGGAAATCGACGCCTGCTTACCTGAGAACCTTTCGAATCTTGCCAAAACCTGCTGGTCCATCCAGGGTTCTCCCCATTTCGAAGGACGATACATCCCCCATCAGCGCTTCAGCGATCAGGAGCTTGCAGACCGGAACAACCGGCCCCTCCGGGAATTTCGGAAAAACATCGGCGAGATCAAGGCCGCCCTGTATCAGGAGCGTCTCAAACGCGAACCTCCTTTGACAGACACCAAGATTCTCACGGCCTGGAACGGCCTGATGATCTCCGCTTTTGCACAGGCGGGTAATATCCTGAAAAACCCTGAATTCACCGAGGTTGCGGTCAGGGCCGCCGAAGGCCTGATCTCCCGGGTCTTTTCAGATGGCCGTCTTTACAGGACGTTCCAGGAGGGAAAACCCAGACACAGGGGGTGTCTCGACGACCATGCCTTTCTCGGCCAGGCGTTTCTCGACCTCCACGAAACCACAGCCGAAAACCGATGGCTGGAGAAAGCCCTTGAAATTGACAGGCTTCTTGAAACCTTTTTTGAAGACAGGGAAAATGGCGGGTTTTTCATGACCGCCTCGGACCATGAGACCCTGATCGCACGGGAAAAACCGTCCCACGACCAGGCCACACCTTCGGGGAATTCCGTTTCGGCCATGAACCTGCTGCGGCTGTATGGCAAGACAGGCGAAACCGCCTTTCTCGAGCGCGCTGAAAAAACGTTCAGGGCCTTTGCAGAGGCCCTGAAGCAAAATCCCCACGCCTTTGGAGACATGCTGCTCGCCCTGGACATGTACCACGGCCATAAAGACGGACCGGTGGGGATGTCCACCGGCCCTCAACATTGAAACCTGTGATCAGGCTGTGAAATACTCGTCCACGAGGACCGCGGCGAGTCCGGTGTAATCCCCGGGTGTCATGGCTTTCATTCGGGCTTTGACATCCGACGGGATTTTTTCGAGACGGTCGATGAAGGCCACCAGGTCTTCCCGTGTGATTTTCACGCCCCGTGTCAGTTCTTTGAGTTTTTCGTAGGGGTTGTCCTCTCCGTAAACCCGCATCAGGGTCTGAATCGGTTCAGCCAGAAGTTCCTGGTTGTCATCCAGGTCTTTTTTCAGGGCGGCCGGATTCAGTTCGACTTTTCCTAAACCCTTCATGGCGTTCTTCAGCCCGATGAGAAAATACCCGAAAAGAGCACCCATATTCCGTAAAACCGTGCTGTCCGTGAGATCTCGCTGGAACCTCGACTGAAGGAGCTTCACCGAAAGATGTTCCATCATGGCGATGGCCATGCCCATGTTGCCTTCGCTGTTCTCGAAATCGATGGGGTTGACTTTGTGGGGCATGGTGGATGACCCCACCTCCCCTTCTTTGAGTTTCTGCTTGAAATACCCCAGGGAGATGTAACCCCACATGTCACGGTTCATGTCGATCAGGATGGACGCGCTGCGGATCATGGCGTGGAGCGTTTCGGCGATGTAGCTGTTGGGGTTGATCTGGGTGGTGAACAGAAGGGGCTCGATTCCCAGGTAACCGGCCACAAACCGTTTTCCCGCCGAAATCCAGTCGATGTGGGGGAAAGCCGCCACATGGGCGTTGAAGTTCCCCGTGGCCCCGTTCATCTTGCCTTCCACCACGATGGATTCCAGGGCGGCGATCTCCTTTTTCAGGCGCCAGGCAAAGTTGATCAGCTCCTTTCCCATGGTGGTGGGCGTGGCCGGCTGTCCATGGGTCCGGGACATCATGGGTTCGTACTGGTACCTGCGGCCAAGAACCTCGATCTGCTCGAGAAGGGTTTTCATCGTATTCACGGTCATGGCGAGACCGTCCTTGATCATCAGGGCGTAGGACGTGTTGTTGATGTCGTCGGATGTGCAGGCGAAATGGACCCATTCCCTCACATGGTTCAGGTTCGCCCCGTCCAGTTCCTTCTTGATGAAATATTCCACGGCTTTGACATCGTGGTTCGTTTCTTTTTCGATCTCCTTGATTTTCAAGGCCGACTCGGGGGTGAACCGTTCCCCTATCCCTTCAATTGCCGCAAAACCCTTTTCGTCCAGTTCGAAAAGTTCCAGATCCTTTGATAAGAACGCGAGCCATTTCAACTCCACGGCAACCCGGTAACGGATCAATCCGAATTCCGAAAAAATATCACGCAGTTCCTGGGTCAGTCTTTTGTATCTCCCGTCCAGGACGGACAGGGCCATCATGCTTTCCATACGATTTCCGCTTCCTTATTATAGAGTGAGTTCCCGCCTGTCTTTAAATCGTTTCGTTCGGCCGCCGATCATCGTTATTGACAATCTTCTTGAGGAACTGAGCGAATTCTTCCCTGACGATCCTCCTGAACGCATGATAGAAGAAAAGGCTCATGATTTCAGTGAGCTGTCCACCCTTGGCCGTGAACTGCTCCGAGGCGGCCATTTCAAGGGTGGGCTCGATGTACCGCTCCATCCAGTGTTTGGCCGTTTGCCTGAAAAAATCCACAAATTTTTTAAGCTCTTCGGGGTCGTAGCCGTCCTTGGGCCGGAATCCGGAACGACCGATGTCGGTCACCAGTTTCCCGATCACCACGTCGTCACGGGAATATACCTTGACGCCGTTTCTTTCCTGGCAGGCGATGACGCCCCAGTTTTCCATCCGTTCCACCCATTTGGCGTCCATGCCTGTGACCCGGACAAATTCATCCGTGCCCTCCACCACATCGGAGAGAAGCTGGTCGATGGGTCTGAAGTACTCGCTTTGAACCCAGAAAGAGGTCTGTTCCATGACGCTTTTCTTTTTCTGGGTTTTCAGAATTTTCTTGATCACGGAAAGGGGAAGATAATAGTTGTCCTGAAGCCCTTTGATCACCCGGATCTGGTCCACGTAACTCTCGTCATAATCCGCCGTGTTCTTGCCCATCTTTCTGGGCTTGGCCAGAACGCCTTCACGGATGTAGTAGTGGATCGTTTCCCGGGCAACCTTCGTTCGTTGAACCAGTTCGCTGATTTTCATGAACAAGGCCCCCCATCCACAACGGCCGGTTTTTCCATATCAGTTTAACCCTTCGTATTCCAAGTCAATTCCGGGACATATTTACAGGCTGTCCCCCTTTTCGTCAACATCAAAAAAAATTGGGATTTATCTTCTTGACAAGCGCAAGACGAATAATTTATACGGTTGTAACATATAGTGTGTAGTCACACTATGTATTTTTTTCACCGGTTCAATCTTTTCGTTTTTTCAAAGAACGGAAAAAATTTTTATTCATGGTTTTTAACAGACGGTTCCATGGCGATCCACGTTTTGCGTAACATCAAACAAGGAGATTTTAAGATGCAACTGAAAGAATGCGTATTCATCGACGGCGTCAGAACGGCCAATGCACGTGCACACGCGGAAAAAGGCTGGTTCAAGAACCTCAAGCCCGACCAGACCCTTGCCGCGGTTTACAAAGCCCTGTTCGAGAGAAACCCCAAAGTAAAACCGGAAGACGTGGACACCGTCATCGTTGGAACCGCCAACCCCTCAGGGTTCCAGAACGACATCGGACGCCTTGCGTGGCTCGCCCATGGGTACCCAGAAAGAACAGCTTCCCAGACCGTATCGAACCAGTGCCCTTCCGGCATGACCGCCACCATCAACGCGGCCCGGGCCATCATGACCGGCGAGGCTGACATCATGATCGCGGCAGGCGTGGAAGACATGGAAAAAGTCCCCATGGGCGCCAACATGGCTTTTCCTGATAAATTCATGGAACGTTACTACATTCTCGACATTCCCATGGGCAACACCGCCGAAAAAGTGGCCGCTCTCTACAATATTTCAAGAGAAGACCAGGAAAACATGGCTGTTCACTCCCACAAAAGAGCCTGGGCTGCCACCGTTGAAGGTAAATTCAAAAACGAAATCGTTCCTGTGATGGGCAAGGACGATGCGGGCAACGATTTTCTGGTCGACAAGGACCAGTGGGTTCGTGAAAGCCTGGATCCCGCCCAGATGGCGACCATGAGAACCCCCTTCAAACCCGATGGAACCGTCACGGCGGCCACATCGTCCCCCCTGACCGCCGGAGCCGCCGCGCTTCTTATGATGAGTCGTGAAAAAGCCGATGAACTAGGTCTGTCCTACACCTATAAATACTCGCTCGGCGTTCAGGAAGGCAACGACCCCACGGTCATGGGCATGGGACCTGCGGTGACCATCGAAAAACTCCTCAAGAAAAAAGGCATCTCGCGGGAAGATATCGGCGTGGTGGAAATGAACGAGGCGTTCGCGGCCCAGGCCCTGGCCTGCATCAGGGAAACAGGCATCGACAAACCCAATGCGCCCTTCGACAAAGTGAATCTCTGGGGCGGCGCCATCGCCCTGGGTCATCCCCTGGGTGAATCCGGAGCCCGTATCATCGTAACGCTCCTCAACGTCATGAAAACGGAAAAACCCGATGCAAAATACGGCATCGCCACCCTGTGCGGTGGTTTCGGCAACGGCGTCGCGGTTCTGATCGAAAAAGTATAGTCCTCTTAAACACGGTCCGCAGACTGCTTTCAACATCTGCGGACCGCCTCCGCTCTTTGATAATTCACTGACCGGTTTTTTTCAGGGCCCGCTCTCAGGGGCCGAAATAACGGGCCTGATTCATGGAGGTGCCTTCAGGTGTTCTGTTTTTTTGCGTTTGTTTTTTCAGATGATCGTGCTATGAATCAGCATATCCTTATGTTTTCAGCAGTTTCACAGAACGTTTTCCAACAACCGGAAAAAAGGACTTGTATGGGACCTGACGGCCGTCATCTTTTCAGGTTCTGACAAACGGGAAATGCCTCCAGAACGGATGGATTTCCTGATTTTTTTCAGGTGCTTTGAATCGACCACACATCAAAGGAGGGCGCGTTGTCTGAGACCATCACCACCACCGACAGGCCTTGGCTGAAACACTACGACCCGGGGGTTCCCCAATCCATCCAGTACGAAACCATCTGCCTTCCGGAAAAGCTGGAATCTATCGCCCATGCGTATCCATCGAAAACAGCCTTGATTTTCATGGGTTACAAAATGAGTTACAGGGAGCTGGTCACCATGAGGGACCGTTTTGCCACCTGCCTGGCGGATTTCGGCATTCAGAAAGGCGACCGGGTGGCCATCCTCCTGCCCAACACCATCCCCTGTGTGGTGGCGTACTGCGCCATTATGAAAATCGGCGGAATCGTCGTGATGAACAACCCTCTCTACACGGACCGCGAACTGGAGCACCAGTTCAACGATTCCGGAGCCCAGGCCCTGGTGACCCTTGATCTTCTCGCGTCCCGGATGATCAAGCTCCGGCCGAAAACAAAAATCAAACAGATCGTCACCACATCCATCGGGGACTACCTTCCCTTCCCCAAAAACCTTCTTTTCCCTCTGGTGGGAAAAAAGAAGGGGCTTGCCGCCGACGTTCCACCGGCGGATCAGGTGTTCACATGGAAAGAACTGATCGCGAAATACCCGCCCGACCCTCCAAAGGTCCGTGTTTCCCATGAAGACACCGCCATGTTCCAGTACACCGGGGGAACCACGGGGGTGTCCAAAGGCGTCATGCTGTCCCACGGCAACCTGATCAAACAGTATCAGGCCCTGAAAGCCTGGAACACACGGGTTAAGGAAGGAGACAACGAGGTGATGCTGGGGGCCCTTCCCTTTTTCCATATTTTCGGCATCACCTGCTCGATGAACCTGGCGATCTGTTCCGGCTGGACCAACATTCTCGTTCCCAAACCCCAGCCCAAAGAGCTTCTCGAAACCATGAGAAAATTCAGGCCGACCTTCGCGCCCCTGGTTCCCACCATGCTCATCGGCATGCTCAACCATCCGGATATCACCAAAACGGATCTGTCCTGCATCAAGGGCTGCTTTTCAGGCAGCGCCCCCCTGCCCGTGGAGGTGATCAAATCCTTTGCCGATAAAACCGGCACCAACATTTCCGAAGGATTCGGCATGACGGAATCGTCTCCTGTCACCCATTCCAACCCGTTCAACGGATTGAGAAAAATCGGCAGCATCGGCATCCCTCTTCCAGACACGGATTGCCGCATCGTCGACCTTTCGGACGGCCAGACCAACGTGCCGGTGGGAGAAACCGGAGAACTGCTGGTGAAAGGTCCCCAGGTGATGCAGGGTTACTGGAACAGGGACGACGCCACCCGGGAAACGGTGAGAGACGGCTGGCTTTACACCGGCGATATCGCAAAAATGGACGAGGACGGGTATTTCTACATTGTGGACCGTAAAAAAGACATGATCATTTCTGGAGGTTACAACGTGTATCCCCGAGATATCGATGAAGTTTTCTATGAACACCCCAAGGTGGAAGAGGCCTGCGCCATCGGAATTCCCCATGACGTGCGCGGTGAACAGATCAAGGTCTTTGTGGTGCTCAAGGCCGGAATGACCGCGACAGAGCAGGAGCTGATCGACTTCTGCAAGGACAAACTGGCCAGGTACAAACTGCCGACCAGCATCGAGTTCAGGGACCAGCTTCCCAAATCGACGGTGGGAAAAATTTTGAGAAAAGAGCTGCGGAAAGAAGGCAGCTGAACTTTTTTTTATCTGGTATCTGTTTTACAGTGTCATTTTTATCACAATTCATTAGGAGTCGTTTATGCAGCTTGACAACATGATCATTGAAAAAAAAGGCCATGTGGCCATTCTCACCATCAATCACCCCCCGGCCAACGCCTGGAACCTGGCCACCATGGAAGATTTCGGCAAAGCGCTGGACATCGTAGAAAACGACAAGGAAGTTCGCGTGGTGATCCTTACCGGTTCCGGCGACAAATGCTTTTCCGCCGGTTTCGATGTCAGCGACGCGGGCAATGTGGCCAAAACCGCGCCTCTGGGCCGTGAGCTGTGGAGGCGTGTCGACCGTTTCCCCAAACCCGTGATCGCGGCCATCAATGGTTTCGCCCTGGGCGGCGGCCTTGAGTTGGCCCTTTCCTGCCACTTCAGGGTCATGGTGGACGCACCCAAGGCCAAAATCGGGCTGACCGAGCTGAACCTCGGCATCATTCCAGGTTGGGGCGGAACCCAGAGGCTCCCTGCCGTGATCGGAAAAGGCAAGGCCTTGGACATGATCCTTTTCAGCAAACGGGTGGACGCCAAGGAAGCCCTTGAAATCGGTCTTGTCAACAAAATCTCCGAACCGGGTAAAGTTCTCGAGGACGCCCTCGAACTGGCCGAGACCCTTGCCAAACGGCCTCCCCTTGCGGTGAGTTGCGTTCTCAAAGCCATGTCCGCAGGTGAATACGAAGGCAAAGACCAGGGTCTGCTGGTGGAAAGCCAGGGCAGCGATCAGGTGTCCGTATCCAAAGACGCCATCGAGGGTTTCATGGCCTTCATGCAGAAACGTGAACCGAATTTCACAGGTGAATAGACCCTAATCTCTTGAAACAAAAAACCCGGCGGACTTTCCGCCGGGTTTTTTATTTTCAATCGCGACAATTACAGCCTAGGCCGCTTCAAAAAGAGCCTTGATCCGGTCGATCAAGGCCTGTTCCTTTTCATCCACAACCTCATCGGCCAAAGCGATCTCCTTGGCAAAAACCAGGGCTTTTTCCCTTTCCTTTTTTGTTTTGATCAGCAAAGGCAGGGCTTCGATGGCTTTGTCAAAATTGTTCTGGAGGATCCGTCCCTGGTCACGGGTGATCAGTTTCAGTTCTTCGTTGCTGATATTCCGGAGACGCTGGTGCTTCTGGACGATCCGGGTCGCCACCTTGAATTCCGCGTCTTCGATTCTGCCGTCCGCGCCGGCAATGGCCACCATCATCCGTATCACGCCTTCGTTGTACCCGCCTTCGGTCACGGAGTTCAACAGCATTTTCTTGTCTTTTTTGACATCGACCTCCATGCGTTTCCGATCCCTTTCCATTTTTTCCGGGGTGTTCTTCAAATCGATGGAGTCTGGGAACATCAGCCGCAGGAGAGGATTCTTGTAGATGGTGACAAAAGTCGCCTCCTGGGTGAGGTCACGGGCTTCCTTGTAGAGATCCCAGGCGTCTTCCACCAGACGGGAAACCATCTTTTCCATCTCGGTGAAAACGTTTCCTTCCCGGGTGGCGTGTCTGGCTTCCCGGATATAGGGAGCCATGGTTTTCACCGGAATGGTGAGGGGATTCAGATCCGAGACCATGTACCTCTGGGTTCTCAAAGGGTGAAGCTGCCGCATGACGGCTGCGGAATGTTTCGTGACAAACGGCTTGATGAACGGCCTGAAAAAAGCCTGGTAAAATTTGTCGTTCAACTCGGAAATCACGGCGACGTGCTTGAAGGCCTCCTCGTCTTCATCGCCATCGTCGTAAGCCAGGATGTCCTCGATTTTCCGTTCTTCGAATTTCACCTTGTAGTCGTTCATCCAAGGCTTGCTGGGGTTCTCCACAATGACCATTTCATAAAGACCGGGTGACAGAAACTCGATCATCTCCACACTTCCGATGATTTTTTTCTGTTCTTTCTTGGCGATGGACGTGGCCACGAAAATACCCAGATGGCCTATCTCGGGGTGGACGATGTACACGATGATCTGACGGTTTCGCTTGATTTCCTCCACAGAAGGATAAACTTTGGCGATCCAGTTCAGGGCTTGCTGAGGCGGGGTGATGTTATCCCCCTCCGAAGCGAAGACGACGACGGGATCCTTGAAATGCTTGAGGTCGATGGCCTTGCCCTTCTCCAGCTCGAATGTTCCCCGGACCAGCCTGTTCCCGACAAAAAGTCCGTCCACGATGGTGTGGATCTCTTCCGTGGTCATCATGAAAAAACCACCCCACCACTTTTCAAAATTCAAAAAACGCTGGGCTTCGTTGTCCACTTTTGCGTAGAGATTGTACTGTTTGCTCCAGAATGTGTTGGCCGGGTTCAGGAGCTCCATGTTCAGGACAAGATTGGCTCCGTCAAAAAGGCCGTGTCCCAGGTCTCCCAGGAGCGTGTTCATCCACACGCCCCCCAGAAGACCTCCTTTGTAGCGCATGGGGTTTTTACCGCCGACGCCGGACCAGTACGACAAGGGAGAGCCGTTAAGGATAAGGGGCCCCACCAGGTCGGGTCGGTCCGCTCCGAGAAGGGCGCCGGCCCATCCACCCTGGCAGTTGCCAATCACCGTGGGTTTCGGTGCCCTGGGATGCCGCCTCCTGACTTCTTCGAGGAATGCAATCTCCGCGTTCTTCACATCGGCGAGAACCTGCCCTTCCACAGGAAAGGGAAAAAACATGATGAAGTAAACGGGATGACCCTTGCTGAGGGCGAGTCCTATTTCCGAATCCTGCTTGGATCCCCCGATGCCAGGGCCATGACCCGCCCGTGGATCGATAATGACAATGGGTCTTTTTTCGGGATCTTCACCTCCCGATTTGAGATCGGGGCTTTTTCTCTTTTCCTTTCCGTCCGGAACGTCTCTGTCGTATTTACGTTTGTCGATGATCCGGGCCAGGGCGTAATTGGCGGGACGCGCAAGGGTTCTCCCGTCCATGATGATCTCATAACTGAAAACAAGAACCGGGGGCTGGCCCTTGTCGTTATGGTCGAGATAGATATTCCCCCTCTCCCGAAGAACGTCCATGAAAAGAACGGAACGCTGAAAGCTGTCCGTCATGTAATCCATACCCTGGGCGAAAAAACTGTCCTTACCCCACAGGGTTTCCATTATTCCAGATACATCCATGGTATCCTCCACGTTGTGACGAACCCGCCACATGTCTGTTGATTGAACGAATACAGGGTGGTTAGAAAGGTTACCGACCCTTTATCGGGTCAAGAATCCATGAAAAAACATAAGTGATGGTGAATATTATAATTTTATATATTCAATTTCAACAGTTTTCACGACAAAGGTCTTTGACATGCCTCATCGCAAACGATTGAAACTCTCCGGCAAGCCGTTATTTTCCTTTTGAATTTTTTTGATTTTAACCCTATAATGACCCCGTCGATTCATGATTCATCCGATTTATGACTCTCCGCTCCGCCTGTTGAACAGATTTTATGAACGGCCAGCTCCAGATAATGATGGTCTCGTAAAAAAGTCACGTTTCAGACGGCTTCGGAAAAAGTTCGAGGTCAAGGCTTGCGAATCCCGAGGAATGAGGCGTAACGCTTAAAATCGGACTTTTTACGAAGCCGTCAGATAATCGACGAAACCATGGTCTTTCCTTAACATAAAAGATTGGACAGCCCCAGCCTGATGATTTCTTCCCAAGTCAGATCCATCATCCACCTGATTTTGAATCCGTCATACACATTCACAGAAAGCTTCATGCAGGCCATCGTAGCTGCGGGCTGCGCAGGGAACGTCCTTTTTTTCCTCTATCTTCGTTTTGCGGGCTACACGGAAAGTTTTGGACTGCGCTTAATCGCGTTTTCAATTTTCGTCTCCTATCTCGTCGTTCTGAAACATGGGGTCAGAGGTCCCGTCAGAAAATTCTATTACGAAGCCACCCTTTGCCTTGTTGTTCCTTTTCTTTTCAACTACCTGTTTTTTCTGAACACGGACCTCCCCTTCTGGGGTATGTCCATGCCTCTGTGCGGTTTCATCTACGGCTTTTTGAGCAAATTCTACATTCTTCCAGCTGGAAATTTCATCGGATGGTTTATGGCCTTGACGGTGATCCGGCACATGCACCCTGATTTGAACCTTGAACTCTGGAGTCATCACGAAAATTTCGCGATGTCCTTTTTTGCCTCCATCGTGGCCAATATCCTTGTCATGGCGCTTGAAAACACCTACATGCGGATGGCCGAACTCAAAATCGAACAGTCCCGGCTCAGAGAGACGGAAGAAAACTATATCATGCTGATGGAAACGGAAAAACGGCTTCGTGAAAGTGAAGAAAAATTCCGTCTTCTCATCGAAAACGCCTCGGAAGGAATTTTCGTCATCCAGGATGAACGTGTCCATTACGCCAATCCCAAATCCGTGGAGATATCAGGCTACACCCTTGAAGAACTTCTGATGAAGCCCTTCTTGCAGTTTCTTCCGGCGGATGAACACACGGCCGCCATCACCCGTCACTTCAGGACCCTCAGCAGCAACTCCCGAAACAGCAAGCAGGTCTTCAGGTTCTTGACAAAAAATGGCCAAATCCGCTGGATAGAAGTGGATTCCGTCAAAGTATCCTGGAACAACAGACCGGCATCGATCAGTTTTTTCGACGACATCACGGAACGGATCGAATCCGAACAGGAGCTGAAAAGATACCGCCACCGGCTCGAAGATCTGGTCAGAGAAAGAACACGGGAACTTGAAAAAGCTTACCAGGAACTGATGGTCGCAAAAGACAAGGCCGAAGCGGCCACGCGATCGAAAAGTGAGTTTCTTGCCAACATGAGTCATGAGATCAGGACGCCCATGAACGCCATTGTCGGAGTCTGCGACCTGATACGAAACACGGCCTTGACCGTCAAACAAAAAGAATACCTGAACATCATCCGTTCGTCTTCCAGGGCTCTGCTCTCCCTGATCAACGACATCCTGGATTTCTCGAAAATCGAAGCCGGAAAACTGGAATTCGAGGAAGTTCCTTTTGTCCTGAACGAAGTCATCGATGAAGTGTCCGATATGTTCCGGGACAAAATCCAGGAAAAAGATCTGGAGTTTACCGCGAACGTTCCCCAGAGGCTAATCTCGGACCCTTTGAGGCTCAAACAGGTTCTGGTCAATCTCACCTCCAACGCCATCAAATTCACGAGCAATGGGGAAATCTGTATTTCCGTCACTTGCGAAAGCAAAACAGACGATCGTGCGGTGCTTCAGTTCAGTGTCAGGGACACGGGGTCTGGAATTCCGTCCCATCTCTTGAACCAGGACGGCCTTGAAAAGCTGTTCGAATCTTTTTTTCAGGCCGATTCCTCCAGTTCACGAAGACACGGCGGTTCGGGCCTGGGGTTAAGCATCACCCGGAATATCGTGGACATGATGAACGGGAATATTCATGTTGCCAGCGAGCCAGGAAAAGGAAGCACGTTCACCGTGACAGCAGAGTTCAGATACCAGACCGGTGAAGTCTCCTTGAGATCCATGATTCCCAACGCCCTGAAGTCGATCAGGGTTCTCATCGTGGATGACAATCCCGCGACCCTGTCCGTGATCAAGCGATTCATGGATTCTTTCGGTTTTTATGCCGACCTGGCCATTTCGGCGGAAGAAGCCATCCTTAAATACGACCGCTCCATAAACGAAAGTGAACCTTACCATCTGATCGTCATGGACGTTAAAATGCCCGACATGGATGGGATCACCGCCGCTGAAAAACTGAAAGCCAGGGGTCAGCAGTCCCCTCCCATCATTTTCATCAGCGCGTCGGATTACGGGAACTACGTTCACCGGTTTGGGAAGGAAAGCATCGAAAACTTTCTGACCAAGCCGATCAAACAATCCGTCCTGTTCGACACCATCATGAACGCTTTTGGATACAGGGCCGAAAAAATGGGCCAGAACATCATTTACAATGCCCAGACCCAGAACCTTGCCGGTGCGAAGATTCTCCTGGTCGAAGACAACCCCATCAACCAGATGGTTGCCACGGAAATTCTCACCTCGGCGGACATGGTCATCCACAAAGCAGGTAACGGCCAGGAAGCCATCGAAATTCTTAAAGAAATGAAATTCGATGCCGTTCTCATGGACATCCAGATGCCGGATATGGATGGCATCGAAGCCACAGGGATCATCCGGAACGAGTTGCATCTGAACCGCCTTCCCATTATCGCCATGACGGCGAACGCCATGAGCGGAGACAGGGAAAAATGTATCAGTGCGGGAATGAACGACTACATCTCCAAACCCATTGAAAGCCGTCAGATTTTTTTCGTTCTTTCACGCTGGATCTCCATGGACCCTCCATCAGGAACGGACATATCCACTGAAATCCACCAGGAAAAACATCAAAAGGTTCCGGCTGTTTCCCTGTCATTTCATATCGAACTGCCGGATTCCCTGCCAGGTCTCGATATCCAATCCGGCCTCAACCGGATCAATGGCAACAGATACCTTTACTGTTCCCTTCTGAAAGAATTTCTGACCGAAAATACCGACTCTCTGGCGAGAATCCGGAAGGCCTTGTCCCACGGCAACATGGAATACGCCGCATCGCTTATCCACACGATCAAAGGTGTTGCAGGAAATATCGGAGCCACCCGGGTCTTTCAATCAGCCAAATCCTTGGAATCGGTTGTTCAGGATGATTCACTCCGGGAGAAACACCTTGCGCAGCTGGAAAATGATTTGGCTGAAGTCATGGAATCGGCCCGTTTTGTCGAGACCGTCATATCATCTGTCGGCCAGAACGACTCAGAACAAGCAGCCCCTTCCACCCCAATCGATGAATCGGAACTCTGTTTCTTGTTCACAGATTTGAAAAAGAAGTTGGAGAACAACAGTTTCGAAGCCGAATCCCAGTTGCAGGTCATCTTGACCCATCTTTCACCCCAAGTGCGATTGAAAGCCAGCCATCTCGCCAGTCACATCAGCAACCTGGAATTCGCTTCCGCCATAAAAGAGCTTGTTTCACTTGCGGATTCCATGAATATCGACATCGGTCACTGATTTCACATCCAGGACGGCCTGTTTCATCCGCACCCCTTTGATCTACACATTCTCCATCGCACGATGTGATAATGATGCTGTTTCATGTTTTCTATCAATAACATTGTTTCTTGACAAAACCGGTGAATCTGCTTTATGACATACACATAAATTTATTTTTTACAGTTGGATAATTCAACTCGGCCACACATACCCCATTCATTGATGACATCTTTAAGAAAGGATTAAAATGATGAACTGCATGAAATCATTAGTCAGAACTGTTTTTTTGTGTTCACTGATCATTATGGGGGCCGCTTACTTCGTATCAGGAAACGCCTCGACAACTCCTGGTTTCAAAGGCTACGACCCCAAGCCCCTTACCGATGAATCCAGAACCGCTCTTGAAAAAATCAATGACTACACCGCCACATTCATAAAAAAAGAACTGTTCGGTAAAAAGATGAGCAAAGTCGAAACCATCGAGTTCAAATTCAGAAAACCCAATGATGTGTACATGCACTGGATCGGAGATGCGCACAAAGGCCAGGAGGCCCTGTACAGAAAAGGGGTGAACAAGAACAGGGTCAAAGCCCATAAAGGTGGACTGCTCAACGTGATCAATGTCAACAGTGAACCCGAAGGCAAACTGCTCATGGAAGGGCAGCACCACCGGATTGTCGATGCCGGTATAGGTCCCACGTCTCTTCTTGTTTACCGGGGTATGCAGAAGGGCATTGAACGAAACGAGGTGACCTTTGTCAACCACGGAACGGTCAAAGAAAACGGAAGGGAACTGATCAAAATCGAAGCCATCTATCCCGAGAAATGCGAGGGAGTCACCCATACGGTGGCCAAGGGGGAAACTCTCTGGGACCTGGCAAAAAAATACAACCAGGATATGTATGTGATCCTCCACAACAACAAAGGGATCAAAAGCGCCACAGACATCAAGGCAGGGCAGAAGGTCCTGGTCCCATACCATTACTGCCACAGGGCCGTCACATGGACCGACGCCAAGACAAAACTGTTGATGAAACTTGAAATCTATGACTGGAGCAATACGTTGTATGAATTTTACGAATTCAAAGACGTCAAAATCAATGTGGGTCTGACCGACATGGATTTTGACCCGAAAAACCCAAAATACAAATTCTGATCGTCAAGAGACCTGAAAATGAAAAAGGCCTGGGAATCCAGGCCTTATCATCTTCGTGCCAACCCGGCCGTCATGTCCGCCCGATTTCATCTTTTACCGACCATTTGGAACAATTTCAATTTCCACGCGCCTGTTCTTTTCCCGGCCTTCAGCCGTCTCGTTGGAGGCCAGCGGATTTCTGGAACCCATCCCCAGGGTTTTGATCCGTGCTTTGTCAACACCTTGCCCAACAAGAAAACTTTTCACGGAATTGGCCCTGAACAGGGAAAGGTGATCGTTATAGGACGTGTTCCCCTGATTATCCGTGTACCCTGAAACAACCACCGAATAGCCGGATTTATCGTGAATAAAACTGGCGAGGCCTTCCATCTTCCTGTAACTTTCATCAGAAAAATCATTGGAATTGTAATCAAAATCAAGGATGATTCTGGAGTTGACATCCAATGTGTGCTCTGGACCGCTTCCTTTATCGGGATCGGGAGAAGCCCCTTCGGTTTCACGGCCAGTCATGTAAGGGAGAACCATTTGCTGATCTTTCAGGTCTTTTTCTTCAGACACAACAGGGCTTCGCTGACCTGCAGATCCGATCATAAATGACAGGCCGTGGTCAGCGAGAAACTTTCTTGAACCGTCCTTGTGATAATAATACGCCATCCCCAAGCCAAACATCGCCCCAAGAAAAAGAAGGCCACCCGCCCACAACCACCGGTTCGATTGACGTTTTGCCACCATCGGAAGTTTGGTCACCTGATTAAGAGGGGGTGTGGCTGAGGGATTTGCTTTCAGAGCCTTTTCAAGACCTTCTCTGATTTCATCGTTTTTGGTGGAGTCCTGATGGGATTCGATGTTGAGGCTCTCCACACTTTCCCTGACAATATCTTCTCCAATTTTCTTCTTGTCCCGTACATAGGCCGTGAGCAAGGCGATATCACAGACAATATTGATCAACCGGGGATATCCGCCTGAATATTTGTAGATTTCATGAATGGCCACATAGGAAAAAATGTTCAGCTGGGATCCGGCCACTTTCAACCGGTGCCGGATGTAATCCCCGGTTTCTTTTTCCGACAGGGGCTGAATATGGTTGCTGATCGTGATCCTCTGCCGTACCGGTCTGTTGTCAGGGTCGAGAAGCTTGGTGTTGAATTCGGCCTGTCCCACAAAAAAAATATTCAAAAGTTTCGAATCCTGAAGCTCGATATTGGACAGCATCCGGATTTCTTCCAGAAGTTCGTTGGACAATCTCTGGGCTTCGTCGATGATCAGCAGGACCGTTTTACCGTTTTCGTGGGCCACATGAAGAAAGTCCCTGAAAGTAAAGATGAACTCGGCCTTGTCCCTGAATGTTTCATCACATCCGAAAGCATTGGCAAGATACCTGTAAAACTCTTTTGTTTCGAGCCCCGGATCAGGAATGAAGGCACAGATCACGTCCTCCCCCAGACTGTTCAAAAGGGCGTTGATCAGGGTTGTTTTCCCAGCCCCCACATCGCCGGTAAGGAGCAGGAATCCCTTGTTTTCCACCACCCCGTATTTCAACACGGCATACGCTTCCTTGTGTTTTTCGCCTAACCACAGGAATTTTGGATCGGTGCTGATATCAAACGGTTTTTCATGGAAACCATAATGTTCTAAATACATAACTAATCACCAGAATCCTTGTTGATGAAAACATTCACAGTCTGTCGAGGAATTCCAGCTCACGGTCCTGGGTATTTTTCGTCCCCACGGCGAGAACCTCTATGGAGCCGTCTTTCAATTTCCGAAAATAAAGCCTGCCGTTGTATGAAAAAATCACCTCGAAAACAGTTTCCCTGTTCTTCTTCCCGAAGACTTTGCGCTTGATGATCACTTTATCCGGTTCACTGTTCAACAGATGGATGACTTCTTCACATTTGAGTTTCATGTCTTCTTCAAAAACACGAAAACCATCGATGGCCCTTTCATGAAACGCCAAGTTCTTATAAAGGGTTTTGAATCTTTTTTCAGTGACATCCTGGCCTTTGATTTTCTGCTTCAGCCTGGCCTTTTTTTCACCACTGTTCTTTTCCAGCATGGACTTGAGGGAATCTATTTCTTCTTTCTGCCGTCTCTGGAGACTGGCGTTCTCCTCGATCATTTTCTCAAGTTTGACGATTTCTTCAACCAGACCATCTTCACTCAGCCGGACTTCGACCAGCTTGTTTTTCATGTCATTCAAACGCGTCTCGAGCTCTTTTCGTTCATCGGACAGTGTGTCCAGCTTTTCCCTGTACTCCTCTTCACGCTCGAGCATGACCGTCAGCCGGTTTTCATTGATTTCCGATTCGCGCCTGGCTTTTTCAACACCCTTTTTGTACACAGTATAAAGAACACCAATGGAAACGATGACAAATACCCCGAGAATCAGATAGGAAAGCAGGGAGTTAGGAGAAATCGTCACCGAGACCCGGATATCCAGGCCATCGTTCAAAATCCGGTAGTTTTGCTCGGCCAGGTGCAGAGGATCGTGATGTCCGGGGAAACCCGGCTGCCTTTCATCAGGGTCTGAAGGATAAAGAAGACGACCCTGTTTTGTCAGGATGGTGATAACCACCTTGATTTTTTTTTCAAATGAACGGCGGTTGTCGAAAAAAGATTCAACGTTCTCGGAGAGCGTCTCATCAAGGGCCGCGCTCCCTTCGAGGAGTCGTGGCATATCCTTGGCATGGAGTTTCTCGATCTGTTTCTTATACGTGACGGAAAAACCGTATTCCACCCATTTCACCGACCCAAGGTACAACAAAGGGGGCAAAAGGATGCACAACACCAGAAGCCTGAAAGGGAAATATCGCATAGCCTGACCGTCTGTTCCCCTCGCCGGGGATATACCGTTTTAACTCAAAGGGGCGGGCGAAACAAGCCCACCCCCTGGAATTCACACATCACATGCGCTTATCCGATCACAGGGCCGAAAGCATTTTCTTCGCATCATCGGCACCCGGAAAATCCTTGCTGATCTTCAGGGATTTTTCAAGCTGGGCCCGGGCTTTTTCAATGTTTCCGTTTTTGTAATAAGCAAGTCCGAGATGATAGTACACAACGGGGTTGTCCGACATCTTTTCAAGACAGTCCAGAAGCTCGCTGATTGAGCTTTCGTAAAGACCTTTTTTGTAATAGACCCATCCAAGGGTATCCATCACGTTCGGATCTTCCGGGGCCTTTTCCTTGGCTTTTTTCGCCATACTCAGAGCTTCGTCCAGGTTGCGCCCCTGTTCCGCCAACATGTAAGCCAGGTTGTTGGCCGCCGGGACAAAATCGGGATTCACAGCCAGCGCTTTCCTGTAATGATCCTCCGAAAGATCGTTTTTCTTCTGGAATTCGTAAATCATGCCCAGCATCATGTGAGCCCCGACCTGCTTGGGATTCTTGGCGATGATCGCCTTGTACTGGTCGATGGCTTTATCCTGTTTCTTTTCCGCCAGATAGATCCTGGCAAGGGCAAGATAGGCTCTCATGCTCTCCGGATTTTTTTCAATGGATGCTTTGAATGCCTCCTCAGCATTGACAAGATCTTTCTGGGCCACATAAACACCTCCCTTGAGATCAAGAATCATGCTCTGCCCCTTGGGCGCGTTTTTAAAAAGGGCCAGATGATTGTCGCACCGTGAAATGGCCTTGGTGTAGTTCTTCATGGCAATATCCATGAGAATCAGGTGGGTAAACACGTCCACCCTGTCAGGATCAAGAGCCAGAGCTTTCTCAAAACTCTTCATCGCCAGATCGTTTCTTTGGTTCAGGCGGTGGACAATTCCCATCCGGAAGTGCCCTTCCGGATTTTTGGGCTGGAGAACCACCAGTTTTTCAAAGGATTTTTTTGCTCCCTGATTGTCTTTCTGGGCCAGGCTGATGTTTCCCGCCAGAAGATTGGCGTGATAGTCATCCCTGAGCTCATGGTACACGCCGTTCACTTCTTTTTCGGCCAGATCAAAGGATTTCTCACGATAATATATTTCCGCAAGAAGGAGGCGGGCCTTGTGGAATTTGGGGTCTATCTCGATGGCTTTCACCAGTGATTTTCTGGCCGACGCCGTCTCTCCTTTTCCGGCGTATGCAAGGGCCGTAAAATAATGTCCGCGTTCCGAATTGGGATTGTCTTTCGTGACCTTTTCAAACAGCGCGATGGCTTCGTTGAACTGTTTTTTGTTAAGAAGGATTTCACCTTTAAGCATCATCGCAGGGGCGTATTCCGGCCGGTTCTGGAGAATACGGTCGTTGGTTTTTTCTGCCTTTTCAATATCCTTCTCATCGTAATAGTATCTCGCCAGAAGGTTCATGATGCTTTCGTCATCGGGCTTGGCCTTCAACGCCTGGTCATAGACCGCCGGGACCTGTTCCTTTTTCCCGGTCAGAAGGTAGTATCTGGCTTTGGCCATGTACGCTTTCATATTTTTAGGATCGATTTCAACGGCTTTGTTCAAGGACTGTTCAGCTTCCTCGAATTTTTTCCTGCCGAGGAAGAAATCTGCCAAGGTGATTCTAAGATCTGAATTATCAGGATTGTTTTCAACGATCTGTTTGATTTCCGTTTCAGCCTGATCAAATTTCTTTGCATTGATGAGGAGGCTGACGAGGGTCATTCGGGGCGTGATGCTTTTCTGGTCAATAGAAACCGCTTTCTTTAGTATAGTTTCAGCTTCATAGAACTTGTTCTGTTTGATCTGAAGTCCTGCGAGGCCCACATAGGCTCTCGTATCCTGAGGATTTTTCTTGATCACCTTTTCAAAAAGCGCCTCGGCTTCAGAAAACTTGTCCATGCTCATGCTGAGATTGGCGAAAACAAGAAGCGCCTCTAAATTTTCAGGCTCTTTCGAAAGGACTTTATCCACAGCCTTCCTGGCCTCTTCCGGTTTTTTTGCCAGAAGATAGAACTTTGCAAGCTGAAGATTGGCTTCGATGTTTTCGGAATCAATTTTCGACGCGTTCATGAAGGCATTGAAAGCCTCCCGCGCCTGACCAAGTTTCATCGCCGTACGTCCAAGCTGGATAAAACCGTCAACCGACTGAGGATCGAGCTGGACTGCGTTTTTGAATTCAATGTCGGCGCTTTTGTAGTCACCATTATCGAAATACCCCTGACCCTTCTTGAGGTGCTCGGCCTTTTTCTCCTCGTCCGAGGCGCATCCCATTCCCAAAAGAAGAATGAAACCCACCATCCATACGACTTTTCTTGAAACCATCATGTGCCATCCTCCGCGGAATATCATAGTGTAATTTTCATCATCCATGTATCGAAAAGTCCATCATTCAAAAACCGTTAAGATTAAATCTTAAAGGGTCTCGAAAAATGGCTCGAATTTTTTTGAATAAAATTGGTATCCGACATTGAAACCTTAAAAAGAAGACAAGACATAGTCATCATCAAGTCATGGCGTGAACCATATCCGATGTAAACCGAATCAGTTGACGGTATGGGCGTGATTCATACCCGGGCAGTTTCTGTTCTGGTCATGGCGGTTTTTACACCTTAGCTTTCACTTCGTATCTCAAACCACTCATGGAATCAAGTAAATATTCTTACGCCCCACCCTGCAAAAATTTTTGGGATTATAGCATGTTTTTCCCCGATTGAAAAAAAGAACCCTCGTTCATGACGTTTTTTTCAGAATGATGATCAATAACAAAAAAACCCCATCATCTCCGTGGTGGAGACGATGGGGTTCCCGTTGTTTGGCAATGATCAATCCCGGTATCCGCCATTGAGAACGGACGCCGGGATTTTCAGGGTTGATCAGATTTCAGGTTTCAGTTCAACACGACGGTTGTTCGCGCGACCTTCTTCTGTATCGTTGGTGTCCACAGGATTGTCAACACCGTAGCCTTTGGAGGTGATACGGTTTTTGGCGACACCCTTGGAAACCATGTAGTCCATAACGGCCTTGGCGCGTTTTTCGGACAGTTTCCGGTTCATTTTGACGGAGCCTTTGTTGTCGGTGTAACCCTGAACTTCGATTTTCATGTCAGGATTTTTCTGCATGACCACAATCACTTCGTCCACGTTTTTCTTGGATTCTTCCATGATCACGCTTTTGCCGGTTTTGAAGTAGAGGTCTTTCACAACCCAGCAGCCGTGGGCGTTGACATTGGCGCCGGCAGGAGTGTCTTTGCATTTGTCTTTGTCATCGGACACACCGTCGTTGTCGCTGTCTTTCACCACAGGTTTTTCCACAACGGGGCAACCGTTTCCATCGACTTTGGTGCCTTTCGGGGTGTTGGGGCATTTGTCTTTGTCATCGATCACGCCGTCACCATCGGTGTCGTAAGGACAGCCGTCAGAGGTAACTTTGGCGCCTGCAGGAGTGCCGGGGCAGTTGTCTTTGTCGTCGGTCACGCCGTCATTGTCGCTGTCAGCGGGGCATCCGTTTGCATCAACCTTGATACCGCTGGGGGTATCGGCGCATTTGTCAAGGGAATCCACAACACCGTCACCGTCCGTATCGGCTTCGGCCACGGCTTCAACGGGTTTTTCTTCTTCCTGAGCGACCACAGGCTCTTCCACTTTTTCTTCAACAGGTTCTGCAACGGGCTCAACAGCTTTTTCTTCTTCACCACCGAAAGCGAAAACAAGACCGACGGTGTAGAGCATGTTGTTCTGGAGATCATCGTTGGTGAGCAGATGGCGAACATCGGCCCTCAGGGCGATGTTGTCAGTCACGAAATACTTTACACCGAGACCGTAATTGAAAAGGGTGTCGGTATCATTGTCGTAACCTTGCTGGCTCCATTCCATAATTCCAGCACCTGCGGCAACGTAGGGAACGAAGGCGCTGTCCTTGGTCAGGTTGTAGAACATGTCAAGACGGACGGGATAGGCGTCGAGATCTTTGTCAATGGGGTTGGATTCGGAATCGGTGTAATTCGCCACCAGCTCGAGACCCAGGGATTTGGTTATCTGGTACCCAAAGCCAAGACCGTAGGTGATGCCGTGTTCCAGGGTCGCGTCATCGCCAAAAGGGTCCTGGTTGCCTTCAAACCAGTGGCCGCCGAACATGGGTGAGATAAAGAACTGTCCCGCTTTCGGGGTACACTGGCCGTTCTGGGAAAACCCCAGAAGCCCGAGAACCATCAAAGAACATAACAAGGTTTTTTTGATCATCTTTTTTTCCTCCTTCATTGAATTATAACTTTGGGAACAAAACAGTAAGAATCAGCACGATTAAAGATTGAGCAAAAGAGTCGGAAAATCCCTTTGTCCGGTCAGAACCCTCTGGGTGATTTCGACAGGTTCTTTTCATACACCCAAAAAGCCTATCTGTCCAGATAGCAAATTTCATTCCGACTCAAACAAAAAGTAAATATATTTATAACATGTTGGATATAAATATAAAACCACTAAATCATAAAAAACAAATTTGAATTATTATAATCACTCGAAACATAATCCATGCGGCGTTGTCATCATTTACATGAATCTGTAAAGATTGCTGACGGCCAATGCCATGAATTCAATTTTTTCCGTCACGACCGTTTTTTGAGATCCCTCCAGGCCGTCAGGCGCTGAGCGACGATTTTCTCATAGCCTCTGTCACTGGGCTTGTAAAAGATTCTTCCCGCAATATTTTCAGGTAGATAGTCCTGGGGAACGAACGCATCTTTGTAATCATGGGCGTAACGATAGCCTTGTCCGTACCCCAGGTCTTTCATCAACCCGGTCGGGGCATTCCTTATATGATGGGGAACAGGGAGCGATCCTGTTTTATCAATGATTTCCTTCACGGAATGATAAGCCGTATATATTCTGTTACTTTTCGGCGCAGTGGCAAGGTAGACGGCCGCCTGGACAAGAGAAAGTTCTCCTTCGGGCGCCCCCAGGAAACGGTAGGCTTCCATGGCGTTCATGGCCACCACGAGCGCGTTGTTGTCCGCAATCCCCACATCTTCCGACGCGAACCGCACCATGCGCCGGGCCACGTACAGAGGGTTCTCCCCCGATGCAAGCATCCGGGCCAGCCAGTACATGGCCGCATCGGGGTCACTGCCCCTCAGGCTTTTGTGAAAGGCGGAAATCAGGTTGTAATGTTCTTCTCCACTCTTGTCGTAACGCAGGGCCTTTTTCTGAAGAAGCCTTTCCAGCGTTTCCAGGTCCACTGTCCGGGTCTCGTTCTCCTTTTCCACATCGGTGAGGGCGTGGAAAGCCACGGTTTCCAGGCTGTTGAGAGCTGAACGGATATCGCCATCCGCAAGCACTGCGATATGTTTCAGAGCTTCATCCCCAACACGGACATGAAGCCTGCCCAATCCGTGTTCGTCATCCACAAGGGTTTTTTGGAGAACACGAACGATATCCTCTTCCGCGTGCCCGTTGAGGACGATAACCCGGCAACGGGAAAGAAGGGCGGGAATCACCTCAAACGAGGGATTTTCGGTGGTGGCCCCGATCAGGGTGATCAGGCCGCTTTCCACATGGTGAAGAAAGGCGTCCTGCTGGGATTTATTGAACCGGTGGATTTCATCGACAAACAGAATGGTTCGTTTCCCATGGAGATTCCGCTGTTTTTTCGCCTGTTCGATCACTTCCCGGATATCTTTTACACCGGAAAGCACGGCGGAAATCTGAATGAAATCCGAACGTGTTTCATGGGCGATGATGTTGGCGAGGCTTGTCTTGCCGCAGCCTGGCGGTCCCCAGAGGATCATGGAGAAAATGCGGTCACTGGCCACCGCTTTTCTAACAAGGGTATCATGTCCGGTGATATGGGGCTGGCCGATGAAATCATCCAGGGTCCGCGGCCTCATTCTTTCCGCCAGGGGCCGGCTTTCATCGTTGGCCTGTTTTCCCTGATATTCGAACAAGTCCACAGCTTCACCTCACCATGATCCGGGTTGGGTTCCCATTTTCCTTCGGGATGATCAGCCCTTGCCCTCTTCGGCTTTCCGGGCTTGTCTCTCCATCTTTTTCCTGGCGTTGATTTTACGCTCGGTTTTTTTCCGTTCCTTGTTCACGCTGAACTTGTCCCGCTGGTCCTTGTTCCGTGTTCTGTGGCCTTCATCCTTGAGGGTGGCGAAGTCGATTTTCCCCGTTCTCTGCCGGAACTCCAGCTTCACAGGCGTCTTGTCAAGGCCGGTGCTTTCCCGGATCTGGTTGATCAGATACCGTTTGTATGAAAAATGAACGGCTTCGGGATAATTCACGAAGCACACCACCGTGGGCGGTTTGATTTCAACCTGGGTGGCATAGTAAAATTTCAGCCGTTTTCCCTTATGAAGAGACGGCGGCGTTCTTTCCGTGGCCACGCCAAGGATTCTGTTGAGTTCTCCTGTGGGCACCCGGGTCTGGAACTGCTCATAAACATCTTCCACCAGATTGAAAATTTTGCTCACCCGAAGCCCTGTCAAGGCGGATATGGTCATGGCCGGAGCGTAATTCAAAAATTTGGCTTCCATGTAAAGATGCTCAAAAAATGATTTCACACTGACTTTCGACCGGTCCACAAGATCCCATTTATTCAGGATGAATATGCAGCCGCAGCCCCGTTCCTCCGCGTATCCGGCAATGGTCACATCCTGGTCCGTGATCCCTTCCGCGGCATCGACAAGAATCAGGGCCACATCGCAGCGATCCAGACTTTTCAGAGACTTCAGGATGGAAAATTTCTCGATTTTCTCATCGACCTTGCCTTTTCTCCGGATGCCCGCCGTGTCGATCAGAAGATAGTCTTTTCCCCCGCGGCGGCAAAGGGTGTCAATGGAGTCTCGTGTGGTTCCGGCCACATCGCTCACCACAAGCCGTTTTTCACCCAGAAGGCGGTTGATCAGAGAGGATTTTCCCACATTGGGACGGCCCACCACGGCGATTCGGATGGCGTCTCCGGATTCCTCAACCTCCGATTCCGGAAATGTCCTGACCAGGTCGTCCAGGAAGTCGGACACACCGTAACCGTGCTCTCCGGATACGGGATAAGGATTTTCGATACCCAGGGAAAAAAAATCAAACAGATTTTCTTCCTGAATCTCGCGGTCGATCTTGTTCACCAGATAAAACACGGTGCGGTCCGTGTTTCTCAGAATCTCCACCAGGTCCCTGTCGTAGGGAGACACGCCGTTTTTGCCGTCAAGGACAAGAACCACCACATCGGCCTCGTCGATGGCCTGCTCCACCTGAAAGCGGATTTCACCCGCAAAACGGTCCGCGTCACCCTGAACAAAGCCGCCTGTGTCCACCAGGGTGAAATCCTTGTCCTCCCAGCTTGTGTCACAGTAATGCCGGTCTCGTGTCACACCCGGCATGTCGTCCACCAGGGCTTCTCGTTTACGCACGATCCGGTTGAATAGTGTGGATTTACCCACATTGGGGCGCCCCACAAGGGCAACTACGGGTTTCATCTTGTCTCTCCCATTTCTGTCATGTCTTTCATCAACGGCATTGTACCACCGGTTTTTGTCTCATCACTTCTTCGGCAAGAAATACTATCACCGAAGGTCCCATGAGGTCTGGGTCCTTTTGTCCAAGGGCTTTCTGCCTGAACAGTTCCACCTCGTCCTTGTCGGCCAGAACTGTTTTTTCCCTGATCAGCCGAATCGTTCCGTCTCCCTCGCTGTAGACCACCGAAGGGCCGAACTGCTCCTTGCCACCCTCGCTCCGGCTGGAGGCTCCTCTAATATAGTGGTGTTCGATGGAAAGAATCTTTGGCTCGGGCAGATAACCCAGCAGTTCGGAAAAAAGGGTCAGGGCTTCAATCACAGCCTCCCTGTCGTTCCATTCCACCGCGGCCCGTCCGTCGTATTCCAGCTTCTTGATATCATCAGGCGTATAGGCCAGGTCAAGACTGGACATGCACGCCCGATACACCGTTTCCACGGATTCTTCCTTCCGGCTCAGCACCACGTCCTTGTCGTTCAGGATTTTCATGGCGTTTCTGATGCTGATCATCTCCTTGAGGGTCGGTTCTTTCCGGAGAAGCACGTCGTTCAGTGTGGTGTTGTAGACAGGAAGCTCGTTGTCGAGAACGAGAATCATCTGTTTTCCATCCACCTCCCTGTCATCGGGTGTGTAAAGATCGAGGCCCCTCATGGTCATGTGCCTGAAATCAGCCGCTGTGAGAAGAGCCTTCATGGCATTTCTGTCGATTCTTATCCCGCTCTCCGTAGGTGCGAGGGTAACCAGAACCCGCCTTTTCATCTGATCGAGGGATATTTTTTTTAAAAGGTTTTCTTTGAACGCCATACAGGCCCTCTTTCCCTGATTCCGGTGAATGACCACATTTTAAAACAATCAGGCCATGGTGAACCATGGCCCTTCGATTAATCAGTTACTATACGATGGATACGCCAAGGAAGCAAGGATCGTTAAATCTGAAAGGTTCCCAAACACGAGATTGCATCATATGATGGATCTGTGCTATGGAAGGACAGACGTCACCAAGCATCCGTTCGCACACAAGGGGAACCCATGACCACACCTTCCAAAGGCACACTGTCCGGCATCACCGTCCTCGATCTTTCCCGCCTTCTGCCCGGCCCGTTCTGTTCCATGATCCTCGCAGACCACGGAGCCCGTGTCATCATGATCGAAGACAGGCGATTCGAACCGGAGAGCGGTTTTCCCCGCCTGACCCTTCGGAACAAAGAACATATGGTCCTTGACCTCAAATCACCCGAAGGCCGCTCGATCTTTCTGAACATGGTGAAAAAGGCCGATGTGATCCTGGAGGGTTTCAGGCCGGGTGTGGTCCATAAGCTGGGCGTGGATTACGACCGTGTCAAAGCCGTCAATCCCGGAATCATCTACTGTTCGATCACAGGATACGGCCAGACCGGTCCATTGAAAGACAGACCCGGCCATGACGTGAACTACATCGCCGAATCGGGCCTCCTTTCACTGATCGGTGACCCGGACAGCCCGCCGTCCATCCCCGGCTTTCAAATTGCGGACCTTGCGGGAGGCGGCATGAACGCGGTGATCGGGATCCTTTTGGCCCTTCACTCAAGGAACAGCACGGAAAAAGGCCAGTACATCGACATCAGCATGACCGACGGATGCACGGCCCTTCTGACCCTTGCGGCGGACTACAGGCAGATGAGCGGTCAGCCCATGATCCGCTCCAGCTCGATCCTGTCCCACCAGTACGCGTTTTACAATACATACGAGACAGCCGACCACCGTTACCTGAGTCTGGGTTGCCTGGAGCCACGTTTCTGGATCAACCTTTGCCGGTGCCTTGGGCGGGAAGAATGGACCGGACTTCAGTTTGACGAAGCCCGAAGAATGGAACTCATCGATGCCTTGCGTGGGATCATCAAAGAAAAAACCCTGGCGGAATGGGACGACGTCTTCGAAAACCAGGACATCTGCTGGGCGGCGGTCAACAGCATCGACGACGTGTTCGAAAGCCCCCTGTTCAAAGAGCGGGCCATGGTGCTGGACAGTTCCACCAGTGATAAAAAACCCATCCGGACCTTTGGAATCCCGGTCAAGCTTTCACGTGAACCAGGTTCGCTTAAAACGCCTCCGGTCTCTTTCGGCAGAGACACGGAACCCATTCTCCGCGAACTGGGCTACACGGACCAGGACATCGTGTCCTTCAGGGAAAAACGTATCATCTGAGCTTTTCTTGGACACGCATCAGGATTTTACGAACGTCCGGGTGTAGATTCCGGGGGCGGCGTGATCTCCTTCCTCGAATTTGAATTCGATCTGTTCGACGCCAGGAAAGGAACCCAGGGTAAAGGTCACGGCGTTCATGTAACTGATGGCTCCCGATGATCCCATGCCGCTTGTCAGCTGGCTGTCGTTGCTGACTCCTATCTGTATTTTCCCGTTTTCCATGCCAAGGTACAGGACTTCCGGAAGTTTATCGGCACGGAATTTCCGGTTGAGTTCCTCGATCAGCATTTCAACGTTGCCCGTCTTCACGGTTTTAACAAACACTGGGTAGGCTGTTTCTCCCGGATACCAGATGCCCTGCCCCAGACTTTTCACCATGGAATCGGCCCAGATCTTGATTTCATCACAGTTGTCCCGGGTCACGCGCCCGTCCACACCAAGGGCTTCCATTTTCCTGTTGGCGTCTTCCAGAAGGGCCGTCAGATTGGCCACTTCCTTTTCAAGGGATTCGATTTTAAGACGGGCTTCCTTTGTTTCCTTATCCCCGCATCCCGGAGCTGAAAAAACGCAAAAAACAATCATGACAAGAAATAAAATGGGCGTAAGACGTTTCATGATTTACGGTCCTCTTTTAAACGGGTCACGTATGGATGATATCCCCCGGACACCAAAAATCATCTGGACCGGGGCCACAACAAAACAAAAACAGGATACTGTCAAGACCAAGGAGAGAATTGGGGAACGCCTTGAACAGTATCCTGTATTAAAATCAAATTGTCATATTCTATTAAGAAATTTTTTACATCTTTGCAAGAGCAAAATCAGTCTGAACTTCACCTTTCAGAACATGGCGCTTGAAAACCTGGCGCATTTTGTTGGCATCCATATACTGATAAGCGATGGGAGGCTGGCCCTCGATTTCCACCGTAACATTGGGCTCGCTGCTGCACATGCCGAGACAGCCGGCGGCCATGACCCGGATATCCTGCCTGTCCGCCTCTTCCATTTCCTTCATCAGGGCGTCCATCACCTCACGGGCTCCGGAGGCGATCCCGCAGGTTCCCATGTGAACGGTTACAAGAATCTTCGCCTTGCCTTCCCTCAACGACATGTCTTTGGACACTTTTTCCTTCAAGTTCTTCAAATCACTCACGCTCAATTTGGCCATCTTGCCCTCCATTCATCGGTTGAGCACCCATCTATCGTCATAACCGCCACTCCAACGAAACAGTCCCGGACGCTTTGGGTGAACGCACTTCGGATTTTGATCATGAACGCTTGATTCCCTCAAGCTCTTGTTGAATTGCCTTTTTCAAATGCTGAAGAACTGCGGGCTCGTTCAAAGGAACGCCTTCGAGTTCATCTCGGATCTCACGGGTATCGAATGAAAAATTTCTGCCATCATACAGATGTGTGTAGTCAATGTCAATTTCAGGATAACCGGCGATCAAAGAAACAAGGGTGGACGGCATGTCACCCAAAGGCGCCCTGTCGATATGGTCGTACTGAAACTCACCACGTGTCAGAGTTCCTTTCCCGGGCTCGGACCTTATTCCAAAACGGCCACCGCACCGTTCCGTTGCGGCCTTGAACAGGGAAAGGCCCATGCCCACACGCCGCGTGGTCCGGGTCGTCACAAAAGGATCGGTGATGACCTCCAGCATTTCAGGTGGAATACCCCGACCGTTGTCTTCGATTTCAATGGTGATCACATTGTCCACTGGCCGTTCGTCCACATGGATTCGGACAAGGCGAGCGCCGGCTGTGATTCCGTTCTCCGCCAGATCGAGAATATGAAGGGACAGCTCTTTCATCGTTTCACCTGAACGCTAAGTTAAAACCAGAATTCGGGGTAATGCCGCTTTTTCGGAATGTTATTGATCAAAAGAGCCACGGCAAGCATGATCAGAGCCCCCAGCCCCACAGGCAGGACCGCATAAAAATACCCCATGGAATGGACACTGTCCCCGCCGATCACTGCGATAAGAGCCGTGGCTCCACCGGGAGGGTGAAGGGTTTTCGTGGCATGCATCACGGCGATGGCGGTGGAAACCGCCAAAGCCGATGAAAACCAGAGATGGGTTCCGAACAGTTTGAAGCAGGTCACACCGATCAGGGCTGAAAGGACGTGACCGCCCATCAAATTTCTCGGCTGGGCCAGGGGACTTCGGACCGCCCCGTAGATCAGAACGGCCGAGGCCCCGAACGAGCCCACGATAAAGACAAAATCCGTTCCCTTGAACAGGTTGAAGTTCAGCCAGGCCACGACAGCGATACCGGCAAAGGCCCCGATAAAGGACCAGAAAATTTCTGAAAGGCTCACACCAGGAGGACTCTGGGTCGTTCCCTTCATTTTTTTAAAATAGTTCACGGATGTCAGACTCCTTGTTCAGCAGGTCTCATGCAGCAGGATAAAACGATGTCGGAACGGGTCACGATGCCCGTAATCTTCAGGTCATCGTCAACCACCGGTACCCGGTTGATCTTTTTCCCGTCGAACAACAGGGCGATGTCGTACACCGAATCGTCCGCCTTGACCGTCACCGGCGGGCAGCTCATGATGTCCGCCGCTTTCTTGTCGGACAACGAACCGATGGCGCAATCCCTGTTCTTCATAAGGTGAAAAACCACGCCCATGAACGAGCGGCTTTCACGCCCTCCCATTTCATAAAGAAAATCCTTTTCGGAGATCACGCCGACCACCCTGCCGTTTGAATCCAGGACGGGCAGACCGGAGATGCCGTGACGGGCCAGCCGTTCGGCTGTTTCCAGAAGGGGCGTGTCCTCAGAAACGGAAATCACATTCCGTGTCATGATGTGACCGGCTTTTACGGCTTTGTTCAACCGTTCAAACGAGTGCCGGTAAGCCACCTGGTAGATCTCTTTGAAATCGGCCGGTGTGATATCCAGGTAACCGCTGATGGATTTCATGGCCTCCAGAACATCCTCGTCGGAGATGTCCATGGGGCATGTGTTCCAGTTCATCGAATCAGGCAAGGCAATTCCTCCTTATATTGTTCGGTCGTCAAACCAGTCCGTAATGTTCCCGAAGGTTCATGGACAGCATCTTTGTCAGCCGGAAGGCGCTTTCCACGGTCTGGTGTCCGTCCTTGTTGACAAGGCAACAGGTGGCCGGAGAGATCATGCTCTGGGCTGTCAGCCGTTCGAGATCGATCCCCTTTTTGGCCAGGGCGCTCCATATCGTGGTGAACCTGAACGCCAACATGTCCAGGTTTTCCTTTTCATAAAATTCAAAACCTGTGGGCACCACGCCCCAGACAAGCACAGCGCCTTTATCCAGAAACTTTTTGATCGAAGAGGAACAGGACACGAAAATCTCCGCGTTGGTGTAAACGTCCATGGACAGCACGTCCATGTCGAGGGCCATCATGAAATCCCAGTCCGGATTCCCGCACAGATGAATGCCCCGGGGACCTTCCACGGATTCAAAAAAAAGTCCCAGGTCTTCCCTGGCTTTCTGTTCCCCGTATCCGGACAGGGCGGAAAACACGAACTGCATGCCCGGTTCATCGATGAACATGAACGCGTTGGGATTTTTCTGCTTCAGCCTGGAGATCTGGGCATTGATCCGTTTGGCCATGAACTCGAACATGAACGGCCGGACCGTATCGTCAAACAAAATGGGCCGGTTGTCCTGGTCGAGCACGTTGAAACCGAAACTCACCGGACCTTCAAGCTGGCCCCTGATGGCGGGCCTGTCTTTCAAGTCTAAATCGAGAAAGCGATGGTAAACCGCCGAGTACGCTTCGCTCACATCCAGGTAGCCCGGCTCGTCCATGCGGGCCATGGATTCCTCGAACTCCTCGATAAACCTGTCCATGGAAAACCTGAGGGTCCGCTTGTCGAAGTCCACCACCATGCCTGGAAAATGTTCGGCAGCCTGGACATACATGTCTTCATGGTAATCCAGGTTGGGAAGCTGGGGCCAGAACGGAACGTCAAGGCTCAATGCGGCTTCAAGCGCCCTGCCCACGTCGGTATGGGGCATCACGGCCATGGCTGTGGTCAGTAGATTTCCAGGTATCGGCATGAACGCCTCCTCAAAACAGGATAGAAGTTCGTGATGACGAAAAAGGTATCCGCCGGCCCCATCTTCAGGGCCGCCATCGGTGAGACCACCTTACACGGTCCGGCCCCGGAATGAATTGACCTGGGTCAAGCAGGAATTTAGCTTTTTAGTTTTAATGGATAAACCTGAACCGCTCTCAGACCTGTGGTGCTGGAAACTCAATTGCCGGTTTCATATGTTATATGAACGTAGCGCTTTAAACACTGAGAAAACAATCCCGAACCAGGTTTCTGGCCCCCAACCTGTCATTCCGGACGGAGCAAAGCGGAGATCCGGAATCCATGCCCGCATAAGAGATGACCCACAAATTTCGGAACCTGAAATAGAATCAGGCATGGATTCCGGGTCGGTTTGCATAACGGGCACCTCACATTCCCAAGATGACCGGAAGCTCAAGACCTTCGGAAATGCCCCCTGCCGCCCGGAATGACAATGACGATAACTGAGTCAACTCTTTGCGCTGTGTTATTTAAAAACCGCTCATGGCCGCTATTCAAGCGGGCCATGGATTACTCCCAGATCCCGTGAAAATGATGGACCGGTCCATGACCTTGACCCAGGGTATACCCGGCCCCCTTGATCAGGGCCTCGGTGATGTAGCGTTTGGCAAGATGACAGGCCTGGGTGATGTCATGGCCCCAGGCCAGGTAGGCCGCAATGGCAGACGACAGGGTGCAGCCCGTGCCGTGGTTGTTTTCCGTATCCACCCTGTTGCTCTGGAACACGATGGTCTCCCCGCAGCTCTTCCCGAAAAAAACGTCGCAGGACGTGTCTTCGTGAAGATGGCCGCCTTTCAGAAGAACATGGCTGAATCCCCAGGCTTCCAGATCCCGGGCCGCTTTTTCCATGGTTTTCCGGTCATCAATCTCGTAGCCGAGAAGAAGGGATGCCTCGGGAATGTTGGGGGTGACAAGAGTCGACACAGGGGCCATGGCCCTGGCAAGATCCCTGGATACGCCGCGTTCCATAAGGGCGTCTCCGCTCTGGGCCACCATCACGGGATCGAACACCAGGTTCCTGACTTTGTGCCTTTGCAGAATGTCGGCCACCCGAATAGCCAGCTCCAGACTCCAGAGCATGCCGATTTTAACGGCGTCCACCCCGATGTCCGAAAGGACCGCTTCCAGCTGGCGTTCCACGCAATCCACCTCCAGAGGCCAGACTCCGGTGACACCTTTTGTATTCTGGGCCGTCACCGCCGTAATCACCGTCATGCCGTAACACCCCAACGCCGAGAATGTCTTGAGGTCAGCCTGAATCCCGGCCCCTCCCCCACTGTCCGAACCGGCGATGGATAGCAGTCGTTTGTAGGTTTTCATGATCGGTTCCCTCTAATCCCACACCGGTTTGGTCGCGGCGGATATGATTTTTTCCTGGCGGGCGATGGTTTCCCTGTACTGGGCGACCTGGTTTTCCTTGTCTCGGATCTGTTTTTCAAGGGCGCTGACACTGTCGATGTAGACCTGAAGCTGTTTTTCAAGAGCCTCGTTGCTGCGTTTGGCCGAGGCGTCCGATTCCTGGAACGCCTTTTCCCGCTCCTTGTACCCCTCGATGATTTTGCCGTAACGCTGCCTGATGGTGTCTTCGGCTTTTTTCGCCACATTGGTCATCATGACAAGGTTTATCACCTCAACACACAAAGCGATGATAAAACCGTAAACCACGCCTGATTTTCCGAGGTAGGACGTCAAAAAAATTCCAACCATGCATGTCAGAAATACCATGGGTCACCTTTTTGATAGAGTGAATTTGCAGCACAGCTTCATTTCATGTCAGATCCTGCATGTCCTGATATCCGACACGATGATCCCCTTGCAGCCCACCCGGCAAAGCTCGTCCATCACCGTGTTGATTCCCTTTTTCCTGGCCATGGCCTTGACCGCGTACCAGCCTGTCTTGCTCAAGGGAGCCACTGTGGGGGATTCGATTCCCGGCGTGATGGTGCAGGCGGCTTTCAGGTTTTCTTCTGAAACGTCATACTCGATCATCACGTATTCCCGGGCCACCACAATGCCCCGAACCCGTTCGATCACCGTTTTCACTTCAGGCCGGTCCCCCACGGAAAGGTCACGCCCGATAATCACCGCTTCGGACTGCATCACAGGTTCCCCCACGGTTTTAAGGCCCGCTTCCACAAGGGTCCGTCCTGTCTGGACCACGTCGGCGATGATATCGGCCACACCCAGGCTGATGGAAATCTCGATGGCACCGTCCAGCTTGATGATCCGGGCCTTGACTTTGCGTTTGTGCAGGTCGATGGCCACCAGGTTGGGGTAGGACGTGGCGATGCGTTTCCCGCCGAACTGATCCGGCGTCAGGTCGCTGTCCCGGGGAACGGCGTAGTAAAAATCCGATTTACCGAAACCCAGAGGACAGAGTTCCTCCACGTCAGCCTCGCAATCGGTCATCAGGTCACGGCCGGTCACCCCCAGATCCAGGGTGCCGTTGCCCACATACACGGCGATATCCCTTGGCCGAAGGAAAATAAACTCGATCTGGTTTTCATCATCGTGGAGTTTCAACTCACGGCTGTGACGTTTCACTCGGTAACCGGCTTCGGCAAAAAGGGCGATGGACTCGTCAGAAAGGGAGCCTTTGTTGGGAATGGCGATTTTCAGCATGAATCATCCTGCATTACAGATAGGTGTAGACATCGTCCAGCTCAAGACCGCAGGCGATCATCATCACCTGGACATGGTACAGAAGCTGGGAAATTTCCTCGGCCGTCTTTTCTTTTCCCTCGTACTCCGACGCCATCCACACCTCGCCGGCTTCTTCGAGGATCTTTTTTCCAATAAAATGTTTTCCTTTGGAAAGGGCCTGGACCGTTCCCGATTCGGGATCGTTCAGTTCCGCCTTCCGTTTCAACTCGGCAAACAGCTCTTCAAATCGTTTCATTGTCGTTCCAGTTCACATCATGAATTTCGTGGATTTCTCCCTTTTTTCGGACCGATTTTAAAAAAAAGGGCGGATCACGGACCCGCCCCATTTAAAACCAGAACGTTTTCGGGAAGTTCGAGCGTTGGTTTTTTATAACCCATCTTCCCTGAAATCACAATTCATTATCGTCATGTCCGATCTGTGAAAACAGATCGTTTTTTCCCCGGATCAGTAATGTCTGTCCGCGTATCCCACCCAGCCTCCGGCCTCCACAAGGGCCCGGTCAAACCCGGAGATGACAAAGGGAATTTCCTTGCGGTCCGATCCTGCGGAAAGCACGAACAGGTTCTTTTCAAGATCGGTCTCGATCCGCGTGTCCTTGCCTTTGAAGGTGGCGAAGATCTCGTCTAAAGTTTCGGCCGGAAGTTCCACGGCCATCATTCCGCAGTTGAACATGTTCTGCTTGAAGATACGGGCGAAACTCTCGGCGATCACCAGGTTGATGTCGTTGACCTCAAAAGCCCAGGGCGCGTGTTCACGGGACGATCCGCAGCCGAAATTGGCTCTGGAAATCACCACCTGGGCCGGGCTGATGTCGGTTTTTCCATCAAATCCTGGAAGTTCAAGGTCTTCGAGGAGGAAAGGTTTCAGCGCTTCCTTGCTGATCTCGGTCAGGTACCGGGCCGGAATGATCTCGTCGGTGTTGATGTCCGAACGATCGAGAAAGAGCACTTTACCGTTGAACTGTTTCATTTGACACCTCCCTTTCCTTTGTACAACCCTGAATTTTTGATCACACCCGCCACAGCCGTCTCGGCTGCCGTGGCCGGGCTCATCAGGTGAACCATGCCGCCTTTGCCCATGCGGCCGTTGAAGTTTCTGTTGGTGGTGGACGCGCAGACCTCACCTTCGGCGAGAACGCCGTTGCTCATGCCAAGGCAGGCCCCGCAGGTGGGGTTGGTCACGCAGAACCCCGCGTCCATGAAAATTTTAATAATGCCTTCGTCCAGAGCCTTCCGGAAAATGTCCGGGGTGGCCGGAGACACGATGGCCCGGACATCAGGGCTGATGGTTTTTCCCTCGAGAACCCTGGCCGCGATGCGCAAGTCTTCGAGACGGCCGTTGGTGCAGGAACCGATGTACACCTGGTCCACTTTCGTTCCTTCCATGTCTCCCACTTCTTTCACCTGGTCGGGCTTGTAGCCGAAGGTGACCATGGGAGCAAGGGCCGCCGCGTCCATGTGGATGACCTGGTCGTAGGCGGCGTCCGGGTCGGCTGTCCATTTTCTGAAATCGTCAAGGGCGGCCTGTTTGTCCGCGTAGTCGTTTTTAATGAAATCCCAGAGATAGTCCACCGTGGTCATGTCCGGAGCGCAGATCCCGCAGGTTCCTCCGGCTTCGATGGCCATGTTGCACAGGGTCATCCTGGCTTCCATACTCATCTGGTCCACCACGCTGCCCGCGAACTCGATGACCTTGTTGGTGGCCCCGTTCACACCAAGTTTCCCGATGACGGCAAGGATCACGTCCTTGGCGAACACCCCTTCGGGAAGGTTTCCGTCAACCACCACCTTGATGGTTCCGGGATAATGAAAGGCGCAGACCCCTTTGAGAATGCCCACTTCAAGGTCCGTGGTCCCCACGCCCGCCGCGAACGCACCGAAGGCCCCGTGGGTGCAGGTGTGGGAATCTCCCATGATGATGGTGTAACCCGGCCGCACAAATCCTTTTTCAGGAAAAATGGCGTGACAGACGCCGTTTCTTCCGATGTCGAAAAAATCGATGATTCCGTGACGGCGTGCCCAGTCTCTCAGGATTTTTCCCTGGAGCGCCGTCTTCGAATCCTTGGCCGGGGTCACATGGTCGATGACCGCCTTGATTTTTTTCGGGTCGAACACCCTGTCCATGCCCCGGCTGACCAGATCGTTGATGGCCACCGGCGTCGTGATCTCGTGGCAGAACACCGCGTCGAGACGGATCACGTGGATGTCTCCAAAGGGGTTGTCCACCCGATGGGAGTCAAAAATTTTTTCCGCGATGGTTTTTCCCATAAAACCTCCCTTTATATAAATGTATAATTTAAGATCTTATTTGATGACTCGTAAAAGTCATCAATCGATGGCTAAGTAAAAAAGTTCGAGTCCAAGGCGTCGCGAGTCCGTCAGGAATTAGGCGTACCGAGGTACGCCGCAGAGACGAGAGATGAAGCGCAACGCAGGAATCGGGCTTTTTTACGACGCCATCTATTTTCTCGCAAAAAGAAGCCTGGGCGGTGTAATGATCCACAGGGCTTTCAACATGCCCGCTCCAATGTTTCTCAGGATATGGGGTATGTCCGAGGGAAACGACACGCTGTCCCCCTGATCGAGGCGATACGTCTCCGTGCCGTAGACCAGCTCGGCCGAGCCTTCCAGGATCACCCCGAATTCCCTGCCCGCATGACCGTACTCCTTATCCCCTTTTTCAGCTCCGGCGTCAATCTCGAGCATGAACGCCTCCATGGAATAATCCTCGGAAAGCTCCTCCTTTCGCGATAGCTGATGCAAGGTCACCCGGTCCTGAACCAGGGTGGCGCCTGTGCCCGTTTTCAGGATGGACACGCTCTTGTTTTTCTTGTAGTCGCTGAACAGGTACTCGTGGTCCACCCCCAGCACATCGGCAAGGGTCAGAAGCGTGTCAATGGACGGGGACACCTTGTTCCTCTCGATCTGGGATACCAGGCTTTCACTCACCCCGGCCAGGGCCGCCACCTCTTTCAAGGTGAAATTCCTTCGCTCCCGGACTTCCCTCAGCTTCCCGCCAAACTGGTATCGGATCTCTTTCTTTATCATCACTTCATCTCCTGAAGTATTTATAAATAATGGTCTCCGCGGCGTCAAGGGAATTTTGTTTAATGAACTAAAACCACGGCTTTTTAGGGTTGGAAAATAAAAAAAGCCGGAAACAATCGGACACCGACTGTTTCCGGCCTGAAATCAAAGACAGGACTTTACGCTATTTTCTGTTTCTTCTCCTCAAACCGGCAAGGCCGGCAAGACCTGCCCCAAGGAGAAACATGGACGCGGGTTCGGGCACCGGGTTATCTCCGCCGGCATCCGGTGCACCTACCGTGAACATGTGGTAGTTCTCTCCGTCTGGAACGATCCAGCTCAGGGCTGAAAAAAGACCTTCAAACTGGATGATGCCGTTTCCTTCGTAGCCGATCAGGATATTCCCGTCCTGGGTCAGGGAAGCGTTCCCACCGCCCCAGTGGCCAGGGCCCTGGGCGAGGATGGTAAACGGCACATCAAAATAGTATTTCGCCACATCCCAGCCGCTGCCCACACTCTGAACAGCCATGATCGGATTCAGCACCGGTGCTGAAAATCTAAGGGTGTTGACGATCTGCCGGTTTCCGCCGTTTAGCTGGATGCTTTCATTGATGGGTGTGGGATAGTTGTCCACAACTCCCGGCAACGTATAGGTTCCAGGATTCTGGGCCCAGTTTCCCTTATCCCCGTAGTTTCTGTTTTCACCGGTGTAAGACACAACGATCGTTTCTCCGTCAGGTAATAGCAACGTGCCTGAAGCGGAGCCCGATTCTCCGTAAACCATGTTGGCCATGTCCCAGTCCGTCCAGCCAATGGTGGCCGAATGGGCCGGAATCGAAACCAGTGTGACAACGATAAACAGGATACTCCATGCCCATGTCGTTTTAAGTTTTAACGATTTCATAGGAACCTCCATATGTCATGATGTTGTTGGATGTATGATGACCTGATGTCTTGGGGTCAAACCGAAAGATTGTGCAAAACAGATACCACTTGCCATAAAAAACAAGCGAATCATAACCTTCCGATTTTATATTTCTTCCAAAATCATCTCACATGAAAAACAATTCAGTCCCCACGACTTGTGTAAAAAATGAATCAATTTTTGTATCCAATCATTACCTTTGTTACCCATAGCATGAAACATCCATGATTTTTAAGCATCGGTGTTTACCCGTCAAAGTCAACCATGGTATGGAGGGATACAATCATCAAACAAAGGCAACACATGAACGATCATGGCTACATAAATAATGAAGAAGAGGACACGGACTGGGACCTCCTGTCCGATGACGATTCAGACATGAAAACAGGCTGCCTGGGAAACCTGGTGATCATCCTGAACACCCGGGGAGCCATTGCCATGGCGAAAAAAGAGTACCCTGCCCGGTACGGACTATACGGAGAGATACGGACCCGGGAATTCGCCTTTCATTTCAACCCCACCGGAGAAATCCGGTATATCCGTGGCCTGACCAGATCCTGGCCCCATCCCTGGGAATGGCTGAAACGGACCTGGGGCAACGACTGGGTCTACTACACCGTGGGTCTCGAGGCCGGAATGGGACGGGTCGTCGACTGGATGGGAGAATACTACATTCCCTGCCTGTCCTACGAAAGCAACGCGATACGCGAAGGGACACCCTACACCCTTCCCGGAGTGGCGGCAGGTTTCTCGGCCTGGTCCCAGACTTACGGCACCCTCTGCGGCTCGGATCTTTCAGGTCTTTCCGAGGAACTCCAGGCCTTTGCCCGCCTGGTCATCGAACAGAACGAGGACTCGGCCCTGATCCTCCGGACCGAAGACCTTCACCGCATCTACGGAGGCCGGATTTCCGTTTTGCCGCCGGACACACGCCATGTGGATTACGAGGTGATTCCCGTCAACATCGCCGACGGCTGTCTGTACCGATGCGCGTTTTGCAGTGTGAAATCAGGCCTTCATTTCATGCCGCGAGACACCGTCGACGTCCTCAGGCAACTGAACGAACTGAAAACGTTCTACGGCTCCAACCTTCAGAACCTCAACGCGGTGTTTATCGGAAACCATGACGCCCTGGCCGCCGGAGTCGACCGGATCGTCTTTGCCGCAGAAAAGGCTTTCGAGATGTTCGGGTTTGAAAACCACCGGGGCGGAAAACCGTCCCTGTTTCTCTTCGGAAGCGCCGGGGCTTTTTTGAAGGCCCAAGACCGGGTTTTCGAAACCCTGAACCGCCTGCCCTACGCCACGTTCATCAACCTGGGCCTCGAATCCTTTGACGACCCGACCCTGAAACGCCTGGGCAAACCCATTGACCGGACCATGGTGACACAATCCCTCGAACGGATGGTCCACCTGAACGAAACCCTTTCTCAGGTGGAGATCACAGCCAACTTCCTCCTGGGAACCACCTTCACGGAAGCCCACCACCAGTCCCTGGTGGAGATTCTTGGATCCGTTCCGAAAAAACCGGGAAAACGGGGCTGCGTCTACCTTTCCCCCCTCATCGAAACCGTTCACCGGGACAAGGTCCTGCCCATGTTCCACGAAATCCGGAACGTCAGCGGCATTCCGGCTTACATCTACCTGATCCAGAGGCTTTGAATCGAACCGCTGGCAGAATGTCAGGCAAATTCACGGGCTGTTTGCAGGAACGCTCCGGTAATCACCCCCTGTCTCTTACGATTGACACATATCCCGATGGTAAAGGGGGCAAGGGGCGGGTCAACATCAAGCATGGCGATCATATCGGCCACCGGACTTTTTTCAAGGACCATTTCAGGCACAAGTCCGATCCCGCAGCCCAGGTGGACCATGGCGATGATGGCCTCGTTGCCCGTGACCTCCGCGTAAATATGGGGGGTGATGTTCATCCGGCCGATCCATTGGTCGAAGCTGTTTCGTGCAATGCCCTGCTTGGGTAGAATCAGGGGGGTGTTCCGCCAGTCGATGACGTTCGGTCCGAGGGCATTTTTTTTCGACGTGATCCAGACCAGGGGGGTAGTGGTCACGGGGATGTGTTCGATAAAATCGGGCACCGGGGACGGAATCGCCGCAATGGCGATGTCGGTGTCCCCGTGTTTGAGCTGTTCAAGGGCGCTTTCCGCGTCACCTGTTTTCAGCTTGATGTAAACATCGGGGTAGTTACGCCTGAACACGTCCAGGATATCGGGCAGGATGCCGTAGGCGGCGGTGACGGAACAATAGATGCTCAGTTCGCCTGCAATTTTTTCTTTTCCATGGGCCAGGGCGTATTTGCTTTCTTTCCAGAGCCGAACCATCTTTTCCGCATAGTCCTTGAAGAGTATCCCGGACGGTGTCAGGGAGACGGCCCGGTTGTTCCGTTCAAACAGCTGCCGCCCCACCTCCTCCTCGATCCGGTTGATGGCCCGGGAGAACGCCGAAGGACTGATGTTGCACAGCGCACTGGCCTTCTGGAAATGGTGGGTTTTGCACAGGGCCAGGAAAAAGTCCATGTCTTGGATATTCATACAGTTACCGTACCTTTACGCGGATCGACGCGATTGACATTCAGCGTGAAATCTCCTATGTATGGCCCTGAAACTGCGTGGGCCTTCGTTGCATAATACGCAATTTAATATTCGAAATAAATCACTTTACGCAACACCACACATTCATATAGTATCCACAATGTTCTTTAAAGGCTTGACCTTGATATCGTCAATGATCACTCATCATAAATGAAGGAGCACCATCATGAACTTTTTTACCTCGCTTCCCTTTTCTCAGAAAGTCAAACAACTGGGGCAGTGCCGTTTCATGGATCCGGCCGAATTCAACGGCGTTGAAAAACTCAAAGGCAAGAAAATCGTTATCGTCGGTTGTGGCGCCCAGGGATTTCACCAGGGCCTGAACCTTCGGGACAGCGGCCTGGACGTAACCTATGCCCTTCGTGACGAAGAAATTTCCGAAAAACTTCTTCCTTGGAAGCTGGCCTCCGAAAACAACTTCAACTACGGAACCTACGAGCAGGTGATTCCCACGGGTGATCTGGTGCTGAACCTCACGCCGGACAAATACCACACGCCCGTTGTCAACCGCGTGGTTCCCCTGATGAAAAAAGGGGCCTGCCTGTCCTATTCACACGGCTTCAACATCGTGGAGGAAGGCATGAAAATCCGTGAAGACCTGACCGTCATCATGGTGGCCCCCAAATCGCCCGGTTCGGAAGTCCGCGCCGAGTACCTTCGCGGCTTCGGCGTTCCGACCCTGATTGCCGTCCACACCGAAAACGACCCCAACGGCGACGGCCTTGAAATCGCCAAAGCCTACTGCGCCGGAACCGGCGGAGACCGGGCCGGCGTTCTTCATTCGTCGTTTGTGGCCGAGGTCAAATCCGACCTGATGGGCGAGCAGACCATTCTCTGCGGCATGCTTCAGACCGGCTCGCTGCTCTGCTTCGACAAGATGGTCGAAAAAGGCGTCGACAGCGGCTACGCGGCCAAACTCGTTCAGAAAGGCTGGGAAACGGTCACCGAAGCGCTGAAACACGGCGGCATCACCAACATGATGGACCGTCTCGAAAACGCGGCCAAAGTCAAGGCCTTCGAGCTGTCCGAAGAATTGAAAACCATCATGCGTCCGCTTTACCAGAAACACATGGACGATATTCTCGAAGGAATCTTTTCCGAAACCATGATGAAAGACTGGGCCGACAACGACAAGAACCTGCTCACATGGCGGGCCGAAACCGGCAACAGCGCCTTTGAAAAAGCCGCGTTGACGGACAAGGCTATTCCCGAGCAGGAATACTTCGACAACGGCATCCTGATGATCGCCATGGTCAAGGCGGGTGTGGAGCTTGCTTACGAAATCATGACCGAAGCCGGCATGAGAGGCGAATCCGCCTACTACGAGTCGCTCCATGAGACGCCGCTCATCGCCAACACCATCGCCCGGAACAAACTGTACGAAATGAACGTGGTCATTTCAGACACCGCGGAATACGGTAACTACCTGTTCACCCAGGCTTGCGTTCCCCTTCTGAAAGACTTCATGTCCAAAATCGACGCCGATGTGATCGGCAAGGGCATGGCCGGTGCGGACAACACCGTGGACAACAAGAAGCTGATCGCCGTCAACGAAGCGATCCGGAACCACCCCGTCGAAGTGATCGGAAAAAAACTGCGTCAGTTCATGACCAACATGAAAGCCATATAGCCTCTCGCCAACGAAATACGTTTCTCCCGCGCCTTCCGGGTGCGGGAGAAACGTTCAGAAGAAATCATGGGAAAGGACGGTGATTTATCGGCTGAATGCCCCGCAGTGGGTGCGTGGCCCTTAGGTTCGTCCCCCAACCCGTATATGGTTCGCATTATTTTCAAGAATAAACATCCTTGCGGTGGCCAATTTTGACAATCCAAATAGTCAGATCGCTATCTTGAATGGAATAAATGATGCGGTAATTTCCATATCTTAATCGGTATTTCTCTTGACCGCTGAGCTTTTTGCATGAGGGTTGACGAGGATTATTTCCAAGATTCTCAATGCAAGCAAGTATTTTCGATAAATCCTTATCAGGTATTTCTTGCAAATCCTTCCAGACCGAACTTTTAAAAAAAATTCTATATTCGGCCATCTTTTTTAAGCCTCTTTATGATTTGTTCATAGCTGATCAAGGATTCATCGGCTCTTTCTTCAAATGCAGCGAGATCTTCAAGATCTTCCGCGAAAGATTCTCTTAAAGAGTCATTGATTAACTCTGACATTGAGCGTGACGTTTCAATAGACTTGATTTTTAATGCCTGATGCAGCCTTGGTTCCAGATAAACCGTTGATCTCTTGGATAATGATTCCATTAGTCCACCTCCATATAATAATTTTTTATGACATTATAACGTCATAATGTTTTGATGTCAAATAGTTCAAAGTGAACGTTGAGTTCAGTGGTGCCCGGCACGTGCTCCTGTTGGAGCAAATTCACGCCCGTTTTGTATGATTTTTCGCACTTGATAATTGCCATTGAGTCGACAGGTGAACCATCTCTCGCTTATTCTTTTCATCCCAGACGACCACCCGGCGAAGGGCATATGGACATTTTTAAAGGCGATCGGGCTGGTGATCTCTATAAACTGATCTGACAGGATATGTTCTTTCCCGGCCACATCCTTTTCGCCGAGAACCACATAGGATGCGTTGTCTTTAAGCCAAGTAACGAATAAAATTCCATTATCTGTCCATTCAGCAAAAAGATCATAATCGTTATAGCCTCGATCCATGGCTACGATGAAGCCGCGAGCCAGAGGGAATTTCCTGGCCATGGTGACATCATGCTGAACTGTGAGCTTTAACAAGACGTTTGAAAACGTTTCTTTTTATCAGGGAAACGACTTGACTGAATATTCCGCTATGGCGTACCATCGGTTCAATCCTTCTTTTGTGGTTCTTGTTTTTTGTGTGAATTAAACCTTTACCCTTTAGGCGGATTTTTTCAATAAGTCATTTCCGATCCGTTTTTGGACAATAATGGTATGATTAAAAAAATGGTTGGGTTTATTAAAAACCTGTTTATGGTCGCTGCATAAAAATCTCTTCCCCTATGATTTTTTTTGCAACAGAGCCCCTCATCTTGTCCACCAACAGTATCAGCGGAGATGAATTTCTTCTTGAAATCGCGGTTTCAGCAAAAAAATTACGTCAATGAAAGGCTTTGCAATGGGCACTGACACAGGAGATAAAGACAGGTGTGATAGACTTCTTGCGCTTGAAACCGCCATTACGAAATGCATGGGACAGGGATTCCCTCTGCAGAACTTCTCACGCGATCTTGAACACTACTTCCTTACCGATACTCTGGATGCTAGAAAAAATCGCTTTTTCATCATGGGTGTCATTGCCATATTCATCTACAACCTCTTCCTGATCACCGACCGTGAAATGCTCCCCGATGTCTATCTGTCGGCCTGGAAGATCCGCCTGGGCATCATCACCCCTTCCGCTTTGATCATCCTTGCCCTGATGCGATACAACAGATTACTCTTGTTCCTTGACTATTTTGCCGATATTCTGCTCCTGCTTGGATCCTCCAGTATCATTCTCATTCTTGCCTTAAGCCATCATCCGAATGTGGTTCATTACCATACAGGGGTAATCCTTATCATTATGTTCGGCAATATCGTTTTCCGAACGAGATTCTGGCATGCCTTCAGCGTCTCTTGGCTGACCTTTGTCATTTATATCCTGACTGTAACGCATATTACACCCATGACACCTCCAGTCATGATTAACAGCAGCATAGTCCTTTTTTCTGCCATCATAATCAGCCTGGTCGCCAATTACCAGATGGAAAATGACTTTCGCTGGAACTACCTGCGCAATCTATTGAAGGAAATCGAAACCATTCGTCTGGAAAAGACCAAGAAGGAACTGGAAAGGCTTTCTTCTTCCGATGCACTGACGGGTATTGCCAACCGCCGACACTTCGACGCCTTTCTGAATACTGAATGGCAAATGGCAATAAGCTACCGCACCCAACTTGCCCTGATTTTCCTCGATGTGGACGATTTCAAGGCATACAACGACCTATACGGACACCAGGCGGGTGACATCTGTCTTCAAAAGATCGCCGCATTGATCCGGGGTGGCAGTCAACGCACCCATGACCTCTGTGCCCGATACGGTGGCGAAGAATTCGTCGTTTTGCTTCCAAACACCACTCTGGGAGATGCCCAACAAATTGCCGAAAAGATCCGCAAGGGAATCGAGATGGAACATCTCCCCCATGCATCCTCACGGGTTGCCCCCTATGTTACGGTGAGCCTGGGGATTGCCAGCATCATCCCCCAGGCGGGCCAAAGTCAAAAGATTCTCATGGAACAGGCCGACAAAGCCCTCTACAAGGCAAAGGAGATGGGCAGAAATCAGGTCCAGATCTATTTCCCCGCCAGCGATCCAACCAGCATCAGCGCTGATAAACCATCCTGCCAAGATGTTGGGATTTAGGGAGCAACGGAACGTAAAACCCTGTTAAGCATTTGCCTCATTAGGATTACATATTAAACCGGGTCGGCTTGGGATTTTGAGCCCATTCGTTTTTCCAAGCCCTGATTCCAATTCGCTTTCAAGATGATTCTCCAATCCATTTCCGCAATGTGGAAACACCGAGAAGTCTCGTAACCTCGGCAAACATCCATCCTTGATGAACTCGTAAAAAGTCATCAATGGATGGCAAAGTACAAAAGTTCGAGTTCAAGGCGTCGCGAATCCCGAGGAATGAGGCGTACTTAGGGTACGCCGCAGTGACGAGGGATGAAGCGCAACGCAGAAATCGGACTTTTTACGAAGCCATCATCCTTATTCGTCAGCCCCTGAACAGTGCCAGAAGTTCTTCGGCGGAAATTTTGCCGGAGATGTCGCCGCCTTCCAGGAGTTCTTCGGCGAGATCGCGTTTTTCGCGGTGCAGGGCGATGATCTTTTCCTCGATGGTGTTTTGGGCGACCAGGCGGTAGACGGTGACGGGATGGGTCTGACCGATGCGGTGCGCGCGGTCCGAGGCCTGGTCCTCCACGGCGGGGTTCCACCAGGGGTCCATGTGGATCACGTAAGAGGCGGCTGTGAGGTTCAGACCCATGCCTCCTGCTTTTAAACTGATGAGAAAAAGGTCGGCCTCACCCCGCTGGAAGGCTTCCACTTCCTCGCGGCGGCGTTTTGCAGTTGTGGCGCCGTCCAGGTATCGGTAGGTCACTCCTTTCTGTTCGAGGTGTTCCCTGATGATCGCAAGATGTCCGGTGAACTGGCTGAACACCAGGGCCTTGTGGTTGTTTTCCAGGAGTTCGTCCACGAGTTCTCCGAACTGGGCCAGTTTGGAACTTTCGATGCCCGAATTTTTCATCACCAGGTCGGGATGGCAGCAGGCCCTTCGAAGACGCGTGATTTCGGCGAGGATCATCAGGTGCTTCTCGCCGGGTTTGCCGGAATCCATGCCAGCAAGTCTTTTCAGGGCCTTCTGGCGCAGGGCCTCGTAAAAGGCAGCTTCCTCGGGTGTGGGCGCGACTTTCAGGGTGATCTCCGTTTTGGGCGGGAGTTCGTCCAGCACCTGGGTTTTGATACGCCGTAAAGTAAAGGGCCGGATCAGGTTCCTCAGACTTGCGGCCGTTTCTTTGTCCTTGTGTTTTTCGATGGGAACGGCGAAGGTCTCGTTGAAATGGCGGTCCGAACCCAGAAGGCCGGGGTTGATGAAGTCGAAAAGGTTTTTCAACTCTCCCAGGTGGTTTTCCACCGGCGTTCCTGTGGTGATGACCTTAAACACGCCCGAAAGGGACATGGCGGCCTGGCTCCGTTTCGTTCCGGCGTTCTTGATGGCCTGGGCCTCGTCCATGACAATGGCGTTCCAGGAGACTGAGGTAAGCAGGTCGATTTCCTGGTATAACAGGCCGTAACTCACCACGAGCACGTCCATGGGTCCCAGGGCTTTCACCGTCTCCCCCCTGTCTCCCGCTCCGAAAAGGATCGGGGTGAGGGTTGGGGCGAAGCGGGCGGCCTCGTCCATCCAGTTCATACACACCGATGTGGGGGCAACCACAAGGGACGGGCCTTTTGAGCCCCGATCCACCAGGACGCAGAGAACCTGGAGGGTTTTCCCCAGCCCCATGTCGTCGGCCAGACAGGCCCCCATGCCCCACATGGAAAGCCGGGACAGCCAGATGTAACCGTCTTTCTGGTAGTCCCTGAGCCGGGCCGTGACCGTGGACGGGACAGGCGGCGTGAAGGTTTCCCCTTTTTCAAACCGTTTCATCAGGTCGTCCCAGGCTTTATCGCCGTCGATGGTAAAATCCGCGGCCACGGAATCCTGAAAGGACAGGGCCGCGCTTCGGTGAAAGTTGATTTTTCCACGTCCGTGGGACGCCATGCGCCTGAGGTTGTTGAGACGCCTCCTCAAGGTATCTGAAAGAGACAGGAATTCGCCGTCGGAAAGGGGGATATAGCGGGACGGGCTCTGTTCAAGAAGATCCATGAGCGTTTTCAGACCGATCACCTCGTCCTGGCCGATCCTGACGTCGCCGGTCACGTCGAACCAGTCGGAGCGGCTGCTGATCTTAAAAGAAAAGCTTTTTTCCTGAAGGATCTTCGGCGGTTTCAGCTTTTCCCCTTCCGGCCAGACCACCTGGACCTTGTCGTCGTCTTTCAGGGACTTGAGATCGGCCAAAAGATCGAGACAGGCGTACACATCATCCATGAGCCACTCGCCATCGGAAAGGCTTGTGCCGTCAAGGGCGGCGCAGGATGAAACCACATCGTCCGCGTTTTTCTTTTCGAGATCAAGATCCCTAAGGGTCTGTAGCCGTATTCCGCCGACGTCCGCGATCACGGCCTTTCCGCCTTTTCCGGGTTTCATCAGCGGCCCGTCTTCCCCGAAAGGCTTCACATGGAGGGACACCCCGAAGCCGGAACCGGCGGGAAAAAGATGAATGTAAGGAATGGACTGGGAAGGAACCGTTTCGATGGCCTCGTCGGCCCCGCCGATGTCCGACTGGACAAGAACCCGTGCGGACATGGCCCGGATCATGTCAAGAATCTTGTCTTTCCCAGATTCCGGGACAGTGACCCCTTTTCCGCCAAGAATGTCCCTGATTTTCATCTGGTCGTCGGTAAGGGTGGTGACCTTGTACCTTCCGGGAGCCTCCTTTTCGATGAAAGACCGGCTGTCCGAATCGCCGCCGGAAAAGGCGATGTGATAGGAATTTCCACTCCTTTTCACCCGGAGGCTGGGTTCGCCTTTCACCACGTCGACGGGAAGTCCCGCGTTTTTAGTATCCGTGAAAACAAAGGGGTGGCCCACCAGGGCCGGAAGGGCTTTGTCAAAATCGAAGTAGCATGGAGAGTAACCCCAGTCCCTGTCCATGGTGATACATTGGGCGATCAACTTGTCCTGGACGGTCATGCATTCCGGATAGTCTTTCTCGTAAAGGCGTTTCAGACTCACGGCCCGGCCTTTGTTCCACTGTCCCCTCACCCCTTTTCTCTGTTCAAAGGGGGTGAGGACGATTTCACTGTACTCATCAAGATAGAGATGCCAGGTCATCCGGCTTGACGTTTCAGGACGTTCCATGATTTCCACGACGGGCTCCGCCAGGCCGATCAGGGCTTCCATTTTCTTTTCCCAGGCCTCTTTGACCGTGACCATGGCCGAAAGGGGGACGTATCCGCGTTCTTCTTTCATTCGTTTGTGTTCCATGGCCATGGCCGCATCGCTTTCACCTGCCTTTTCAAGGAGTTCGGCACATTCCATGGCAAGACCGTCATAGCGGTTTTTCTTCGCCCGGCCGTAAATTAATTTCAGCTGTTCCAAGGTCTTGGGACCTAGCCGTCCCTTGATGCCGAAAAGGGCAAGGGCCTGGAACAGAAAAACGGGTGCCGAGCTCTTGTGGTAAGTCTCTTCCACCTGCTTGGATTCCGTATTGCTCTGGGGAACAATGGTTTCGTTGACCCATCTCTCAAAATAGTAATAAGGCCCGACATCCGTGTTGAGATTTTTGGCCTTCAGGCACCTTTTCGAGATATAGTCTGAAAGGGCGGGAAGATCGGCGTGCGAAGCGACGGCAAACCGGGCCAGCACGTAAAGGTATCCGGGCGTTCCGGGAAAAACGGGCTCTTTGCTTCGTGACGTTTTTTTCATAAGGCCGGCCATTTCCGAAAAAACTTCGACAGCCCCCGCGTAATCCCCATTAAACATCTTGATCATGGCTTTCATTTGAAGGCTCACGGTCGAAAATTTCGTTTCATCCGAATAGTCCAAGGCCTCGTCGAGCCGGCCCTGTCGGAGGAGACGGATGCCGAGATGGAGGGCCAGGTTCATCAAGGCCACGTCACTCTCCGGCCTGTTTCGTTCGACGAAATCCCTGGCAAAACCGACGAAGCTGTCGTCATCGTCCAGGTTCTCGGCGGATTTCGCGAAAAGATACGTCAGGATGCGGAGTTGGATCTCATCGGTAAACGACGACACGATCTCGGGCACAAAGGGCGTGGACCCGTACCGCACGAAAGGATCACCCGTGCCGCCCATATGGTATTGTATCATATTGGACCAGGAGTCGTTCCAGAGCGTGTCGTTTTTCAGAAGGAACAGGCCGATCTTGAACTTCAAGATCATGTGTTCGTGACGGTAGAGGAATGAAGAAAGCTGGAAATGGTCGGTCAGAGCCAATCCGAGTTTTCGGGCGTTTTGATCCCGGGATGCCATGAACGAGGCGAACAGACTGATTTTTTTATCGAGCCTGTACTTTCCTGTGAGAAAGCCTTTCCCCTCGATGTTTTTCAGAGCCTTTTCGAATTTTCCTTGAAATCCCACCTGGGCGGCGAGTTTTCCGTCCGTAAGCTCCAGGCACGCGAGGATCTTTTTTTTCGGTTCAGTCTTTTCCATGAACGAAAGAATCTGGACGATGCACGCTTCGACAGGTTCAAGCTGTTGGTATTTTTTGAGAAACTTTTCGTAATCCGATGTCTTATCCGTCATGTCTTCGTCTCCTTCCGGTTGCCGCGATGTGGACAATAACACGATGTAATCAAAAACATGGAAGGTTGCAAGTAAGATGTTTGGATATGAAGTCAAAGTAAGGGCCGGAACCAGGTTGGGTTTAAACAATGACACCCAATGGTTGTCGATACCCCGATAAAGATCAATTCCTGAAAATTCATCCCCACCTCTCTCTTGCAGGCATGGATTCAGGCAACTCGCTATCGATCCCGATAGCGTTAGAGATGATTTAAATCCATGTCGATTTTACAGGCGATGGCCCGAATGACAATACTGAAAAGAGGAAAGGTCATTGACGTTAATCTCGATCCCACCAAAGGTTCGGAAACCGGCAAATAAGACCCTGTATCGTTGTTACCAACGACATATAGAATGAACGTGTTCAGGATATCCAGGTTATTCCCGTGACGGAATGGAGTGAGAAAAATCTCAAATCAGAACCAATGTGGAAATTGAACCCTCCCATAGCAACGGTTTATCCAAAAAATCCGTGGCTGACTGCCTTCAAACCCGCCCCATTGACCGTCGCCACAGACTGATCAGCATTCGCGGCCGATTGTCTTGTGAAAGAATGCTTGAGATCAATCGGGCACTGAAAGCGGTTTTTGAATTGGACAATGATTCGTCAGCCTAAATCTCATATAATTTTAAAGGGATAATTTCTCTATATTTCACAAAATCATTATCAGTCGTAAATATCGGGACATCGATTCTGTGTGAAATTGCACAGATCAGAAAATCTGTATGTGAGCCTTGAATACCTTTTTTGCGACAATGATTACTGAATTCTGCGGCAAGCTCGTAATCAGAATCAAGAATAGGTGTGTTTTCAAAAAAAGAAAGCTTTTCTCGAATTTTTGTAAATTTATTTAAATCGCTGTAGCCTGATAGAATCTCTTGCCTGATGGGTCCAATGATTATGGCTCTTTGTTCTTCTATCAGAGAGATAAGCATTTTGATTTGATCAATATACGTATCGTTATGTGAACGAAGAGCATAGGACCATATCGGTGTGTCAACAAGAACCTTCAACGAGTTCTTCCCCTTTTGTAATCATAATCCGGATCCGGGTCCATTTTATTAAATAAGTCAATGATCTCAAGCTGTTTTCTCCTATTAACAAATTCTTTCAGAGCAAGATTAACAGCATCCTTTTTTGTTTTTAACCCGCTGATCACTAAAGCTTCATGCAACAAACGATCATCGATTGCCAGATTCGTAGCCATTTTTCACCTCCAATTTTCACACATTGTGCCACACATCTTTATGTGTGTCAACGCCGTGAGTATCGCGCATAGCTTGGGTGTACTGTCCCATGACCAATCACGTTCAGAGTCCAGCATTCATGCATTCGCAACAAATTTTATCAACACCTATCCATACCGTCAGCTTATGATCCGGGGCATTTTCATCGCGGTCCCGTCAGCCTCCGTACCGTTCCGGTCGACGAAACCCCTGGTAAAACGACGACACGATCCCTTACACAAAAGGTGTCACCTCCTACTGCACCAAAAAATCGTTCGTACCGCCCATGCGGTGTCGCACCATATCGGACCAGGAGTTATTCCAGACAGGGTCGTTTTCAGGGGGAACGGGGGGGGGCTTGAACTTCAAGACCATCAGTTCCTTCAGCCTCACAGCTGGTCCGCCCCGATATCGGGAGACGTTCCGGGCCGTTCATCGCAGTCGATATCCTCCGTAACCGAGGGCAGAGCCTCACCTTTTTCCGTGACGTCGAAAACCGGCCCCGTCAGATGGAGATTCCCCGTTGAAACACTTTCAAACCAGGACTCGTCCGCATCGGTCACATTGTTCCTGACCGTGGCCGACCCGCTGTTCCGGCTGACAATGGCACGGTTGGTGAGGTTGTTGAGGATCATGTTGCCCGTGGATGCGGCGAATCGGTACTCCACGGCATGGGGGTAGTCGTGGTCGAACAGGATGGTGTTGTGATACACAAGGACGTTCACGGCAGATTCAAGACCGATGCCCACGTCGCTGTTCAGGCCGTTGCCGTCGGCGAAGATCATGTTGTTCCGGACAGTCCCGCCGGTGCAACCGCTCGCCCCCAGTCCGAGTCCGATGCCCCGGTCGCAGTTGACGATCACGTTCTTTTCGATCAGGGGGTTCACCGAGTTGCTCCAGAAATGAACGGCATGTTCGGCCAGGCGTCCTTCCTCAGGGCTTCGGATGTTTCTGAACGTGTTGTTGTAAACCTTCCAGTTGATCCCCCGGTGAACGTCGATACCGCCGATGTAATACTGGGGCCCGAAATCTTCCGTGTATTCAAACAGGGAACAACGGACCGTTCCGTTTTCAGACCCCTGGTTGGTTTCCTGTGAAAAAGACCCCTTGATCATCTGCTCATGGGTATTGAAAATCCGGGTGTTGTGGACCAGGAGGTCGCTGGCCCCCTTTTCCCCCTGAACCTGAATGGCGTGGTAAAACACGTCCCCCAGGGACATGTCGGCGATGGTCACGTGGGATGCGGCCACAAGAAAGATATGGCCCACATTTCCGTCCATTCCCTTTCCCTGAAGAATGACACGGTTCCGGTTTCCCGACTCACCGCGGACCATCACGTGATCGGCTGTTATATAAAGGATGGTGTTCAGGGTGTAGGTTCCGTCGGCGACGAGGATGGTCCGGTTGCCTCCGGCCGTGTTGGCTGCGCTCACCGCGGCTTCGAGCTGGGACACTGTGGAAACATGGACCGTTTCACCCACGAAACTGCCCAGGGGTTCACAGTCGCAACCGCTGAAAACCTTGTCAGCATCGCGATCGTAAAGATCAGGGTCTGAGGCCACATCCCCCGCCCCCTGGCACCCCGTGACAAGACATGCCGCCGCCATGGCGATATATAACAATACACAGACGTAACGCCGATATTTCAACAACACCTGCTTCATAAATCACCGTTCCTTTGTGTCCGTTTCGATGAAGCCATATCATTCGATCTTGCATATCAATTTTTATCAAGAACCATACCATGATAAACACGCAATTCCCCATGGTAATCTCTGTCACCTTGGCTTTGTTCTTAACCATCGTCATCACAATTGACACGATATTCATACTTGTTGAAGACCTCCCGGAATGACAAGGTCGGGTACAGCATTTAAAAAGCGCCCATTTTGCATCAACAAACAACCGGATAAAACGTTGGCCATGAAATTGCTTACTCACCCACTATAAGCTGAAATACTGACATATCGCCCCATGCGACCCAGATGATTCCTGATCATGCTGTTTTAGCACTCAGGGTTCCAGAAAAAGGAGATTGTTCAACATGAAGAAATGTAGCTCAAAGCTGTGGCCGCTCGTGCTCGCCGGTCTTCTGTCCCTGTGTACGGTGTCCTGTGGAGACAACACCCAAGACGTGGTTGCACCCGGAACGGTGCACACCCCGGTCATCAGTCCGGGCTCAGGGACCTATGAAGGCAGCGTGGCTGTAAGCATCACCTGCAACACGGTGGACACCGATATTTATTAATGCGGCAATAAAATACCTTTAAAAACGTGTTTGCACAAACAAGGGAGATGGCAACCCAGGGATTTAGCTTTTTAGTGGTTTAGGTGTTTAGGTTTTGAAAAGATTATTCTCATAACCTATTGTTTATTTATATTTTTTTGACGAATTATAAATTCAAAGCACATTCTTCGAATAACCCTAAACCGCTAAACACCTAAACCGCTCCCTTGACAATCATTTAAGCTTTTTTATTGCCGGTTTAATATTACACCATTGACGGCTCTGATCCCACCGATCAGTCCATACCGTATGGTTCATCGTTTGATATCGATACGGAGGGCGTCACCGTGGTCAAAGCCATCGCCGTAAAAACAGGCATGACGGACAGTGCCGTCGGTTCCGTCCAGTACACAGTGACCGATGCGAATGAAGATCCCGAGGAAAAGTTCGTGGCAGACCACACCGTGGCCAAAGACTCGGTGCTTCGGGCCATTCCGGATAATTATATCAATACGGCCCGGACCACACTTCACGTGGCTTACAACCACACCTCCCACGGCACCCAGCTCAGTTACGGGGTGTACGGTCTTCCCGGCTTCAAGGTCGGAGACAGCACAAAGTTCGGTGTGACATGCAACGCCGCCACGGCCGATCCCAACAAGCTTGATATCCGGGACAGACAGATTTCAGGAGCTTTTGCTGACCTTTCCACCGCCGACGCGAACTGGGGCACATGGCGTGATCAGGTGAGGACCTATCTGGACGATGACGACAACGCCCATATCAATGTGATGATCTGGTCCTGGTGCGACATTGCCGGCCACAACGTCACAAGCTACCTGTCGTCCATGCAGACCTTGATCGACGAATACGGAGAAGGAGGAAGTAAAATCGGAACCGGAACGGGCAAGACCCGGACGCTGCCGGTGACATTCATCTTCATGACCGGACACGCCAACGGAAACAACAATGTGGGACCCGGAAAACCCAGGGACCAGGCCAGGCTGATCACCGACTACTGCACAGCCAACGGCTATTACTGCGTCGATTATTACTCCATCGACAGCCATGCCATGGATGGCACATACTACGAGGATGTGAACGACAATGCCGTGTCCACTCTCTACGGCGGAAATTTTTACCAGGACTGGCAGGATGATCATACACTTGGAACGGACTGGTACTACAACCGGCAGACTCCCGGCGGCACGGTGAACTGCACCGACGGACACACCACCCAGCATATCACCGGCAACCGGAAAGCCTTCGCGTTCTGGTGGGTCCTGGCCCGGATTGCGGGTTATGAAGGATAATATATTAATGCGGCAATAAAATACCTTTAAAAACGTGTTTGCACAAACAAGGGAGATGGCAACCCAGGGATTTAGCTTTTTAGTGGTTTAGGTGTTTAGGTTTTGAAAAGATTATTATCATAACCTATTGTTTATTTATATTTTTTTGACGAATTATCAATTCAAAGTCCATTCGTCGAATAACCCTAAACCACTAAACACCTAAACCGCTCCCTTGCCAATAATTTAAGCTTTATTATTGCCGGTTTAATAAGAAAAAGGGCCGCCCAAGGGCGGCCCTGACAAGGCCTGGTGGTGAAATCCTGTTGTTTCCCGGTCAGATAAGATTTCCCCGGATTCCCACGGTTACCACGTTCACGGGGATGTCCATGCCTGAAAGGGCCATGGCCCGCTGGATGATGGTCAGGAAGGCCGAGCAGCAGGGAACTTCCATGATGGCCACCGTGACGCTTTTGATGCCGCTCTGCTTGAAAACCTGGGCGAATTTTTCGATGTACTCTTCCTTGTTGTCGAACTTGGGGCAGCCGATCATCACGGCCCGGCCTTTCAAGAGCCGGCTGTGGAGATCGGGGTAGGCCACGGGCACGCAGTCCGCCGCCACCAGAAGATCCGCGCCTCTGAGGAACGGGGCGGTCGGGGGGACCAGTTTGACCTGGACCGGCCAGTGGGAAAGAGCCGAGGCCTGCCCTTCGATATTCTTCGGCACATTGGCCGATTCGCAGGAGGACGCCATGGGGGCGAAGGTCTTCATCTGGGATGACGGGCATCCGCAGGCCATGGGAATCTGGCTGCTTTCCTTTTCACGTTGGGCCAAGTGCTCGTGAACCGCGTGTTCGTCGAACTCGTCCGCTTCCCGTTCGATGATTTTTAAGGCATCTTCCGGGCATTCGCCGATGCAGGCTCCAAGACCGTCACAGAGAAGATCCCGGATAATCTTGGCCTTGCCGTCCCTTATTTCTATGGCTCCTTCGGCGCAAGCCACCACGCACTGGCCGCATCCGTTGCACTTTTCCTCGTCGATCTCGATGATTTTTCTCATGACTTTCATGGTCGTTCTCCTTTTCGGTCTATCGGCTTAAAGCAGAATCTGTCTGGCCAGTTCTCCCCCGCTTGGGGTCAGGAACGATTTTTCGATGATGCGGTCCAGCCGTTCTTTTGAAACCGGTTCCTCGCCTTTGTTGTCCTCCAGGTTGGCGATAAGATCCGCATCGTACAGGGCCTTGAAGTTCACCGTTTCCTCTTCCCTGGGATGATGATGGTGACCCACGATGTCGCAGACCTCGTCCATCAGTTCCGCCGTGGCCCCCAGTTTTTCCAGGATGCCCCTGGCGATACCCGGCCCCAGTTCTTCCTGGTAGCGGGCCGCCGTGCTGTTGTAGATCCTCTCGGCTTCATGGATCCCGATGTCGTGGAGGTAGGCGGCGCAGAGAATCACGCTAAGATTGCCGTTTTCTTCTTTTCCTATGCGTTCGGCGTAACGGGCCACCCGGCTGGCGTGCCCGATCCGTTTGAAATCACTTTTGAAATAACGCTTCATTTCGATGGCCACCCGGTCCTTCAACAGGTCGCCCCTCTGGGCTAAAAGCTCGGGAGGCAGGGTTCCCAGGCATTGTTCGGCGTACTGGCAATAGGAGGCGCAACCGAAATCCATCTTGGGATTGGCGAAACGGTGGCCGCAGGCCCCGCATTTTCGGGCGGTATCGTCTTTGAAAAACTCCACCACGGCGCCGCATTTGGGGCAGGTCGCTTCGAATATGGCGTTTTCACTCCAGAACTGGGTGTCTTGTCCAGGGCATCTCATACCGCCACCTCCTTTTTCAATCTGTCTTGTCCCGGAGGACCGGGTAACCGGTCATCCGGGAAGATTTTCGACCGCGGGCACTGTCGGCCGAAGCTTCAGCAGAACCCGCGGGCGTTTCGTTACCGTTTATCCTCTATCCGAGGCAGGCTTTCATGTCTTCTTCAACGGTGCTGATCGGAGCGATGTTGAAGTTTTCCACCAGAACGGAAAGCACGTTCGGGGAGATGAAGGCCGGCAGTGACGGCCCGAGTTTGATGTTCTTGATCCCTAAGTGGAGAAGGCTCAGGAGAATCACGCAGGCCTTCTGTTCGTACCAGGACAGGATGAACGACAGGGGCAGGTCGTTTACGCCGCAGTTGAACGCACCGGCAAGAGCCACGGCGATCTGGACCGCCGAGTACGCGTCGTTGCACTGTCCGATGTCAAGGAGCCTGGGAATGCCGCCGATATCGCCGAGATTCTTGTCGAAGAACCGGAACTTGCCGCAGGCCAGGGTGAGCACCATGCAGTCCGAAGGCACCTGTTCCACGAACTCGGTGTAGTAATTCCGGCCGGGTTTGGCGCCGTCGCAACCGCCCACCAGGAAGAAGTGACGGATGGCGCCGGATTTCACCGCGTCGATCACCTTGTCGGCCACGCCGAGCACGGCGTTTCTGGCAAATCCCGTCATGACGGTCACCCCTTGAGTATCCTCCGGGAACCCCGGAAGTTCAAGGGCTTTTTTGATCACGGCCGTGAAATCCTTGTCCGCGATGTGGGTCACGCCAGGCCAGCCCACCAGGCCTGTGGTGAAAATATTGTCCTTGTAAGTTTCCCGGGGTTTCTGGATGCAGTTGGTCGTCATCAGGATCGCGCCGGGGAATTCGTCGAATTCCTTGGCCTGGTTCTGCCAGGCTGTTCCATAGTGCCCGTAGAAGTGGGCGTATTTTTTGAGCTCGGGGTAACCGTGGCAGGGCAGCATCTCACCGTGGGTGTAGATGGTGATCCCTTTGCCTTCGGTCTGTTCCAGAAGCATGGCCAGGTCTTTCAGGTCGTGGCCGGACACCAGGATCGCCTTGCCTTTTTTCGCTCCCAGGGGCACCGGAGTGGGAACGGGGTGGCCGTAGGTTCCGGTGTTGCCTGTGTCGAGAAGCTCCATGGCCCGGATGTTGACTTCGCCGCATTTCAGACAGAGACCCACCAGGTCGTTCACGCCCAGGCTGTTGTCCACGGTGGCGGCCATGGCTTCGTAGATGAAGTCATAGACCACGGTATCCTTCTGACCCAGGATGGCCGCGTGATCCGCGTAGGCGGCAAGGCCTTTCACACCGTAGGTCAAAAGTTCGCGCAAAGAGCGGATATCCGCGTTCAGCAGGGGGTCGGCCATGATTCCGACTTTTTCACCAAGGGCCACAAGCTGTTCTTTCGTTTTACCCGTGCAGCCGCACTCGGCGCCTTTCTGGACCACGATACCGGTTTTGGCTGACACGGTGCGGGTGTACTCGTCGCAGGCTTCAATCAGTTTCACGAACCGGTCCGGATCGAAGTCCACATTGGTGAGGGTTGAAAAAACGGCTTCACAAACAAACTGGTCCATTTTCTCATCGCGGTAACCTTTTTTCACCGCTTCTTTCGCCACGGTGGAAAGCCCCCGGACTCCGTGGATCAGAAGATCCTGCAACGCCGCCACGTCAGGCTGTTTGCCGCATACACCGATTTTGTCGCATCCTGTACCTTTTGCCGTTTGCTCGCACTGAAAACAGAACATAAGAAGCCTCCCTTTGAATGAATAATCGTTTGATGTCTTGGTTATCGTTAAAACGTTTTGTTCGCCTTGTTTTTGATTGCACTATACGGAAAAAACACGTCAACCTTCCTTGACTTAGATCAAGAGCCTTTTTTTTTCTGATTTTTTCAAAAATTCGCGGTTTTTTTATCCATTGATTTTTGGCCTTTTCTTTTTTATATAACCTTAACTTGAAACGAAAACGGCAGCAAACGCTGGAGACCCCCGGCCGAAGGATCATGAGGCAATGTCCGAAAAAAAAATACTCTTCATCTGTACGGTTAACAGCGATCTGAGCCTCATGGCCGCCGGCTTGGCCTCAACCCTGGCTCCTTCGGGAACCCGCATCGTCTGCTCAGGCCCCACCTTTCTTCCCAAAACGAGAATCGGAGGCCTTTCTTCGCTGTGCGGCCTGGATTTCAAACACCTTGAGATTCTTCCCATTGCCGATGTCACCGACAGAACCTTTGACCTGGTGGTCACCCTGTGCCGGAAAACCTGGGACCATTACCCTTACTTCAAGGGGCTTCCCGCCGTGATCCACTGGGACATCGACATCGAAGACCTGGACAGGCTGAATGGCGAACTTGACAAACCCCTTCTTCTCAAGGCCTTTTCCATGATCCGTGAACGGGTCGTCAGCCTGTTCACCCACGGCTACGTCACCGCCTTTTCCGAGGTCAAGACGAACACGGACAACATCCTCAACAGCCTGTCCGAAGGTATCTTCGCCCACGACCTCAACCGGAGGATCTTCTTCTTCAGTGCCAAAGCCGCAGAACTCACCGGCCTTTCACCCGAAGAGGTCATGGGAAAAGACTGCCACGAGATCTTCAACGGCGGGCTGTGCAGCGAGAACTGCTCGTTCTGCGAAGGGAACCACATCGAGCCCTTTGACCAGAAAGAGTACCCCATCACCTTTTCCGACGGCCAGGGCAAACGAAAAGAATGCGATCTGTGCGTGGTTCCCCTGAAAGACGCCGAGGGAAAAATCTACGGGGTGGCGGCGTCCCTCAAGGACAACTCCGAACTGGTCCAGCTGAAACAGCGGAACCGGGAAATCAACAGTTTTCGGGGCATCATCGGCAATGATCCCCAGATGCTGGACGTGTTCCAGCAGATCCGGGACGTGGCGGATTACCCCTTCCCCGTTCACATTTTCGGTGAAACCGGGACCGGCAAGGAACTGGTGGCCGCCGCCATCCACAACGAAGGCCAGAGGCGCAACAAACCCTTTGTCCCGGTGAACTGCGGAGCCCTTCCCGAATCCCTGATCGAAAGCGAACTGTTCGGCCATGTGAAAGGCGCTTTTTCCGGCGCGGTCAAAGACAAGAAAGGCCGTTTCGAACTGGCCGAAGGCGGTACCATTTTCCTCGACGAAATCGGGGAGCTCTCCAAAGACATGCAGGTCAAGCTTTTACGTTTTCTCCAGGAAGGCACCTTTGAAAAGGTCGGGGGGGAAAAGACCATGTCTTCCAACGTCAGGGTGATCAGCGCCACCAACCGGAATCTCAAAAAAGAAGTCCAGAACGGCACGTTCCGCGAAGATCTCTATTACCGGCTCAACGTGATCCCCGTGGTCCTTCCGCCTTTACGGAACAAGAAAAACGACATTCCCCTCCTCGTCCAGCACTTCCTGTCGAAAATCGCCAGAATTCACCAGGGCGTGATCCCGGATTTCTCCGAGGAAGCCCTTTCCGCCCTGATGCAGTACCCTTTTCCAGGCAACGTGCGTGAACTTGAAAACGCCGTGCAATACGCCATCGTCCGGTCCCGGGGCAAACGGATCATGCCGGAGCATCTGCCTATGGAGTTTACCCACGACCTTCCCGAACTCAGCGTGAAACGCGGACCTGTCAAAAAACTCAGCCCCGAATCGGTAGCTGAAGCCATCGTGAAAGCCGGCGGGAACAAATCCAAGGCCGCGCGGCTTCTCGGTGTGGGCCGTGCCACACTGTACAGGTTTTTAGACGACCATCCAGGCCTCGATGTCTGATCCCGGCCCTTGCACCGGGAACCGAAGATAAAAATGTTTCCTGCTTAAAACTTTCATGGTATGGTTTTTTCCGTCGGTTAAAAGAAATCCTGGACCATGACAGCCGTAATACCGTTTCCCTGAATATGTAGGTCGGGCTTTCGCCCGACACCCGCGTCGGGCGAAAGCCCGACCTACAGAGCCATGCCGGATCAAAAACGATAAGGAAACGTCATGGATGATTGCCTTACCCGTCAGCACAAGACAAAGGACATTAACGGATTGATGTCAACCGTTATCATCCCATAGCGACCAGAAACGAACTGCCAGAACCAAACAGATTGATTCAACAGAAGACAAGGAGGAAAAACATGAAAGTGAACATCACGAATCAGTGCATGGGTGACCGTAACTGCAACAACCTCTGCCCGGAAGTGTTTCAATACGATGAGGACCAGTTGATTTCCACCGTGAAGTTCAAGAAGATCCCCGAACAGTTCAAGGACGTGGTCCGGCAGGCTGCCAGGGAATGCGGAGCCCAGGCCATCGAGATCATCGAGGATTGATCGAAAGCGTATCAGGCTGATTCAAAAACAGATTCTTTGAAGGGGCGGGTTCATGAAACCCGCCCCTTTTTAAACGGAACGCCTCACCTCCATCTTCTTTTTTTGCCGGGCCGGGCGTTCCGGCCTCATGACGAGCAGCCCATTTTGACCACCGCCAATAAAAGGACACAACCATGGGATCATTCAGAGACAGCCAGACCGCAAAAAACCTGCTGACCTCCTACGCCTTTGAATCACAGGCGGTCACCCGCTACATTTTCTACGCTGAAAAGGCCCTGGAGGAAAATTTCGCCCAGATCGCCGCATTGTTCAAGGAAACGGCCGAACAGGAACTGGAGCACGCCTCACGTTTCTTCAAATTCTTCAACGGAGGGGAGCTGGAGATCACCGCCACCTTTCTCACGGGCGTGGTGAAAAGCACCCTGGAAAACCTCATGGCCGCCGAAGCCCTGGAAAAGGACGTCCACACCCGCCTGTACCCCGGTTTTGCCGAAGTGGCGAGGGCCGAAGGCTTCATCCGGGCTGCGGATACCTGGGACGCCATTTCCAAAGCTGAAGAGCAGCATGAAAAGAATTTCTCGACACTTGCGGACAACATCCGTTCCGGCAGGGTTTTCAAGCGTGAGGAGACGAAAACCTGGCGTTGCCGAAGCTGCGGATACATCCACCACGGGGCCGAAGCCCCGGACAAATGCCCGGCCTGCGTCAAACCCCAGGGTTTCTTCGAACTGTTCGTCCCCGGATGGTAATGTAAGGCTTCACCGTTTACGTAAAGGTTTTTTCATGATCAAGGTTCTTCTCGTCCAGCTCCCCATTCCCAGACTGAACTACGGAAAAAAGACAGGCAACATCCCTTTGGGCGCCGCCTGCCTCAAACAGGCCGCTGATGCCACGCTCACAGGATTTGACATCGAGATAATGCCTGAAAGCGTGGCTTCCTACCTGGGAGACGCCGCCCTGATCGACCTGATCGTGGAAAAGAAACCGGACGTCCTGGGTTTCACGGTGTTCAACTGGAACGTGGCCCGTTCCCTGTTTGTCGCGGCAAAGGTCAAAAGCCTCCACAGCTGCCGAATCATCGTCGGCGGGCCGGAAGTCACACCGGACAACGCCCTCATCCGGTCCGACGCGGTGGACGCCTTTGTTTACGGCGAAGGCGAACAGGCTTTTCTTTCCTTTCTTTCAGGCGATAAAACCCTGGAGATCACGTCCTGCGCTGAAGGGATTTTCAAGACAGCACCCAGCCCTTACCTTTCAGGCCTTCTCGAACCCCAGCTCGAAAACCTGATGCTTCTCGAAACCCAGAGGGGATGCCCCTACCACTGCGGGTTCTGTTTTTACAACAAGTCCAAAGGGCGTCTTTCCTTCAAGGACGAGAACCATCTTCTGGACGGGGTGAGATATGCCGTGGACATGGGTATCGAAGAGCTCTATCTCCTCGATCCTTCTCTCAACGCACGGCCGGATCTTAGGTCTGTTCTCGGGAAAATCGCGGACATCAACGTTAAAAAACGGGTGTCCATCACCAGTGAAATCCGGGCCGAAGCCATCGACGAGGAACTGGCCGACCTTTTTCTGAAAGCCGGATTCAGCAGTTTTGAAATCGGACTCCAGACCACAAACCCCAAGGCGCTTGCCCTGATGAAACGGCCCACCAGCCTCAAGGCTTTTCTCAGAGGCTCCCAGCTTCTCAAGGAAAGGGACATCCTGCCCCGCATCGACCTGATCTCAGGCCTTCCCGGAGACGACCTCAGCAGTTTCAGGGATTCCATCGCCTTTGTGGCCGAGAACAACCTGGCGGACGATGTTCAGGTGTTTCCCCTGTCCGTCCTGCCCGGAACGGAGTTCAGGAAAAACAGCGAAAAACTCGGGCTTCGTTACGAGCCTTTCCCGCCTTATACCGTGATCGAGACAGACACGTTTTCCAAAGAGGACCTTCTCCTTTCCTTTGACTACGCCGAGAGTCTCTTCGACGTGGCCCTATTCCCCCTGCCGGAAATGAACCTTTCCTGGAAAAAGAAAAACCCGGAAAACAAAAGTGACGTGCATGTCAATGTGGGGCCGGACCGGAAAATTTCAAAACTCGTTCTTGGAAGCTACCGCCCGATGCAGGAAATCGAAGCACTGGCCCGGAAACTCACTTTTCCCTATCAGGTTTTCGTGGAGCCCAAGGTAAACGACGCGGATTATCTGGCCGGAGTCTTGAAAACTCTATCCACCGTCAATCCCTTCACACCGTTTGAAGTGGTTTTTATCGAACCGGACATCCTGCCCGACGAGACCCGCCTTCTGGAAGCCGTGGCGCTTGAACGTCCCCATTACCTGGACCTGGACCTTCGTTTCGTCTACGCCAGGCCGGGGAACAGGGCCGTGCTGTTCACGGTGGTCTCAGGTTCAACAAACCTTGAATTCACCGGAGACATGAAACGGCAGGTTTACCTCTGGAACGAGTCCAGGCTGCCCGAAGCCGATGAACTGGATGAACTGGGGGATTTCGACGGCGTCATCATCGACAGCGATGTCCCGGACACCATGGTCCGTTCCTGGCAGGACCATTTCGCCCCGTCATCGAACTACATTCCGCAGATCAGTTTTGCCCGGATGGACCGTCAGCTTTGCTGGGTTGAGCTTACCCTGGGCGACGAGTATGTGATGGCCTGTCTTGAAATCGTTTAACGTTCAGAGTGCTCCGGCTTCCACGGTTTCGATGAAATGAACAATGGATCTGTAGACACGTTCAGCCCCCTCTTTCAGCAGGATGCCATGGCGGTTCATGCTGAAGAGATGGTACTCTTTCCTGGATGATCCCAATCGGTCATACAGCATCCGCGTCCCCTTGACGTTCACCACGGGGTCCGAACCGGACTGAAGAACAAAGGCGGGGATCGCCACGTCTTTCAGACGTCCTTCAAGATCCTTCATCAGCCGTTCGATCTGCCGGACTCCTTCGATGGGGTTCCGGCAGTAGTTGATATGGGGATTTTCAGGGTGGTTTTCCACGAACTCCTTCTTGGCCGACTCCATGTGAAAGGTCTCCATCAGAAGGTTCCACAGGGTCACTGCAGGAATGAACTTTGTGGAGAAATCCTTGAGTTTCATGGGTGGGGACACGGCGAAAACGCCCTTGACTGCGTTCCGCATCACGTTAATCCGGGTGACGATGTCCAAGGCAAGGCCTGCCCCGGTGGAAAAGCCCCCCACGATGATGTTTTCATGGCGGCTCATCATGAGAACGCAGCCTTCTTCCACGGACTGGATCCAGTCCATGTACGACCGTTCGGCCAGATCGTCGGGCGAGGTGCCATGCCCCCTGAGACGCGGCACGTAAACACTGTAACCCAGGCTGTTCAGGTAATCGGCAAGGCCACGCATCTCGGCCGGTGCCGCCATGTACCCGTGGATCAGGACGATTCCTGTTTCCTTGTCACCCTCCAAAAGATAGGGACGCCCGATGTTTTTCTCCTTGCTTTCACCTTCTCGGTAAAACTCGCTGTAATCCCATTCGAATTCCTTCAGGGCCTTGTGGTGGAGATGTTCGAAAACCATCTCCCGGATCCGGTCCCTGTCTTCTCCGGCCAGAAGGCTGATGTTGTACTGGAGGGTGAACAGGGGTTCCACTTCGTTGGCCATGACGATCAGGGGGTTTTCGACACGCACCGAATGAAATTCCGGATTCTCGCTGAAAGCCTCGGGATTCTTGACGATGTATCCCTCGTCGTCGATGATCAACAATTTTTTTTCCACGGCAAAGGATATGAAGTTGTCGAATTTCCCGTAACGGTCGTCGGTGAGGAGATGGATCTGGTTTTCCAGCATGCTCCGGTGCTTGTAGCATTTTTCGTTGCAAAGATCGAGAATGCTGGCAAGGTACACCCGTCGTTTCAGGTCGTCGATGTCGATCCTTTCGTCATGCATCCGGTACAAGATCGAAGCGAACAGATGGTCGTGGTTCACCGTGGTCATGTTGTAGATGGACGTCATGTACCCGTGCATGATGTTTTTGGACGAGTTTTCCAGGATGCCTTTGGATACGATGGGGTCGTCGAAACGGATGGGTTTGGGGGACTCGATGTCCCACTGGATCACAGGGTCGGTGAGGTAGGGCCTGATCTTGATGGGCTCGTCGAAACGGATGTCCACGTCCACGCCCGAGAGCAGCATGGTCCCCTCGGTCATGATTTCTTCCATGATCCGTTCCGAGGGTTTATCGATCAGGCTGACCGCCAGTTTGCTCAGGATGTTTTCCTTGGACCGGATCGGGTAATAGGTGATGTTCACCGGAACGATGGACGTGCTCCGTTTGAACACCGGTTCCACCTGCCCGATCTGGAAAAGGTCGAGCAGGTTTTTCAATTCCTCCGGATTGTGTTTCGACAGGTACCTGAGCCGTTCCCTGTAAAATTCGGTGCGCAGGGCCAGGGTCCCGGCCCCGGTGTGGGGGCGTTTCGCGCCCTGGTCCGTGTTAATCAGGAACTCCCCTTTGTGGATCATTTTCTTGCTCTTCACCATCAGGCCCTCGGGAAAGATGATCCAGTTGGCCTCGCCGGTGAGAAGGCTTTTCACGATCAGGGTGTCCCGGTGGGGGTCCCGGGTTGAAAGAGCTCCGGCCTGACGGATGAACTCCCCCACAAAGCCTTTGAACAGACCGGCGTCGGCCAGGGACCAGACAGGAACGCCCGTGACTTTCTGGATGTGAAACGGCAGGAAGACCGTCTCGATCCGCGTGAAATGATTGACCACGAAAATCACGGAGCCCGGGGGGATGTTTTCCGTCTGGTGAAGGTTGACGCGTGTCTTGGAAAGATCGTAGATGGTCTTGATCGCCAGTTCGGTTGTGAGGAACGCCACCTTGTTCATCCTGCCTCCGTGCCTGAAAACTCTATCCGCTGTTTTTTTTGCAAAGCAACAACACGGCCCATGAAGAAATCACCCAACGTCAAGGCCACTATAACCAATCCACGATCATTATTCAATACAGCCATTATAAACAGGCATTGACATGGTCAAGGTTAGCTTATAAAGTTGTTTTTCCCTTTAAACAGGAAGGCTTGACCATCCTGGTGACTGTTTGACTGGAGGATGACCGTGTACTCAAGAATCTTAATGCTCCGCTTCCCCAAAGAGGCGATCAACCAGCCTGTGGTGTGCTATCTCGCCAAGGATTTCAACCTGACCTTTGCCATCCAGCATGCCAATATTTTCCCGAGAAAGGAAGGGGTCATGGTCCTGGAACTTTCCGGAACCAAGGCCAATTTCAAAAAAGGCATCGAATTCCTGAAAAGCCGGGGTGTCAAAGTCCAGAACGCGGCCCAGGAAGTGGTCCGGATCATGGAAAACTGCACCCATTGCGGGGCCTGCACAGCGGTGTGCCCCACGGGCGCCCTTTACATCAAACGCCCTGAAATGAGCGTGGAGTTCGACCAGGAAAAATGCAGTGTCTGTGAACTGTGTGTACTCACCTGCCCCACCCGGGCCATGAAGGTCAATCCCAAAAACGAACTTTTCTTCGGATGAAGCAACACATTGCCGTAGCCATCAGCGGCGGTATCGACTCCCTGTACACGGCACACCACCTGATCCAGAGCGGCCACGAGGTCACGGGCATCCATTTCATCACAGGTTACGGGGGTTTTCCCGAAATTCCGGCACACCCTGACGGCCGGGTGGTGGTCCAGGGAAATCCGGACCAGCGTACCGTATCGGCCATGTCCTGCCTGTCCGCACGTCTCGGCATACCGATCCATATCCTCGATCTGACCGACCTGTTCGAAAACCTCGTGGTCCATGATTTCGTGGCCCAGTACCAGAACGGCAAAACGCCCAACCCCTGCCTGGTCTGCAACCCCGGTATCAAATTCGGCCGGGTTCTCGATTACGCCCTGAGTCTGGGCGCGGACCGTCTGGCCACCGGCCACTACGCCAGGGTCGAAACCGATTCAGGCCTGGCCCGTTTATATAAAGGTCTGGACACCACCAAGGACCAGAGTTATTTCCTGGCCTTTTTGAACCAGACCCAGCTCAAGCGGGCCCTGTTTCCCCTGGGCCGCCTCAGCAAGGCGGACATCGTGGAAAAAGCCAAGGCCGCCGGCCTGGCCCCCCTGATCCGGAAAGAAAGCCAGGACGTGTGCTTTATCCACGACGACTACAAGGCCTTTCTCCTCAGCCGGAGCGGCTTCCGCCATGAAAACGGCGAGATCAGGACCACCGACGGCAAAAAGGTGGGAACCCACACCGGGCTTCATTCGTTCACCATTGGCCAGAGACGGGGCATCAACTGCCCGGCGGCCTTCCCCTACTACGTCATCCGGCTTGACACGGAAAGCAACACCCTGGTGGTGGGCTCAAAAGACGACCTTTTATCAGACCGCCTGTCGGTCAGAAACCCGTCGTGGATTCAGGAGAACTCTCCGGATTTTCCCCTGACAGCCCTGACCCGCATCCGCTATTCCCACAAGGGCGTCCCGGCGACCGTTCACCGTGACGACCAGGGCACCCTTGATGTGACCTGCCACGAACCGGTTCTTTCGGTGACTCCGGGCCAGGGGGCCGTGTTCTACCGGGAAGACGAGGTTCTTGGTGCTGGCTGGATCGTCTGAACGCAACATGGAACCTTCTATGAAACACAGCAAAAAATATCTTCTCACCACCCTGGGATGCAAAGTCAACCAGTTTGAAACCGAGGCCATCGGTATCGCCCTCAAGCAGGCCGGATGGGAAAAAACCGTGAAATTCGCCGAAGCCGACCTGTGCGTCATCAACACCTGCACAGTCACCGGCAAGGCGTCCATGCAGTCCCGCCAGGCGATCCGGAACATCGTCCGGCAGTGCCCCCGGGCCCACGTCATCGTCACAGGCTGCTACGCCCAGACCGAAGCCGATGAAATCCGGAAAATTCAGGGCGTGGACCGCATCGTCAGCCACCGGGAAAAGCACCTGATCCCAAAGATGATGCAGGATATGGAAACGCCGGAAAAATCTTCCCTTCCCCTGGTTTCCCCGGACTGCAACAGCAGTTGTGACGAGCGTGAATTCAAGGCCCTGGACGTGGATGTGTTCGGAAACCGAACCCGGCCATTTCTGAAAATCCAGGACGGGTGCAACGCTTTCTGCACCTACTGCATCGTGCCCCACACCCGGGGCCGGAGCCGAAGCATGGCCCCGGACACGGTGCTTCAACGGCTCCATGAGCTGGGACGTTCCGGATACCGTGAGGTGGTGCTTACCGGCATCCATATCGGCGCCTGGGGCCAGGACCTGTCCCCTTCCACCTCCTTTTACGACCTTCTTTCACGGATCGAAGACGAACGGCCCGTGTCCCGGATCAGGATCAGCTCCATTGAACCCCGTGAATTCACCCCATCGATCCTCGGCCTCTTTTCAACATCCGACATATTCTGCCGTCATGTACATATCCCCTTCCAGAGCGGGGACAGCGGGATTCTCAAGGCCATGAACAGGCCTTACGACAGGGAATACCTCGAAGACCTGGTCCGATCCGTAATCGACACGATGCCTGACGCCGCCGTGGGCGTGGACCTGTTGGCCGGTTTCCCCGGAGAGACGGAGGATACGTTTCAGAACACCTTCAGCCTGATCGAGTCCCTCCCCATCATGTACCTTCACGTGTTTCCCTTTTCGGCGAGAAAGCGGACGCCGGCCGCCGCCTTTCCAGACCAGATCGCCCCTGAGATCATGAAATACCGCACCGAACGCCTTCGGGAACTGGGGGCGATAAAAAAAGCACAGTTCCTGAAAAGCCTGGAAGGCCGGAAAGCCGTCGTCCTGGTGGAAAACAAACGGGACAGGAAAACCGGCCTCCTGAAAGGACTGACCTCGAACTACGCCGCCGTTCTTACGGAAGGCCCGGATCGTCTCTTCAACACCCTGGTTCCGGTAATCCTGACAGAAGCCGGGGACCAGACCCTCCAAGGACAGCTGCTATGAACGTCTTGAAAAAATACTTCAGAAAACAGAATTTCATGGATGTGACAGGCTACAACTGCGGCGTCAGCCTGGCAGGCCCTCCGATCATGACGGCCTGGTGCTTTGTCGCGGACGGGGTGCTCATCGACACGGGCATCCGTCACCTCAGGGGCCAGATCATTGAGGCCATGGCCGCAGACCGTCCGGACACCATCTTGATCACCCACCACCACGAGGACCACAGCGGAAACGCAGGCCCCCTGAAGGAAAATCTGGGCATTCCGGTGTTCGGCCATCCCCTCACCGCCCGGAAGCTCCGGACCCCGTTCAAGATCAAACCTTACCAGCACCTGGTCTGGGGCAAAAGCGACCCGGTCCTGGTCACGCCTTTTCCCGATCTCATCGAAACCCGGCGTTTACGCTTCCGCCCCATCCACACCCCGGGCCACAGCGAAGATCACACCGTGTACCTGGAGGAAACCCGGGGCATGCTGTTTTCAGGCGACCTTTTCCTTGGCGAACGGATCAAGTTTTTCCGGGCTGACGAGTGTTTCGAAGACCAGCTCGTATCCCTTCGCCGTGTGCTTGAATTTGATTTCGAACACCTGTTCTGCTCCCACCGTCCCACCATGGAAAAAGGCAAAGAGGCCCTGGCCCGGAAACTCGACTTCCTTCTGGACTTTTACGAAAAGGTCAAAGACCTTCGCCAGAAAGGCTGGAGCACGCGGGCCATCATCCGTCGTCTGGACAGAAAGAACGACCGGACCGTCAAATGGATCACCCTGAACAACGCCTGTTTCAGTCACATGGCCAGGTCGGCCATCCGGCTTGCGGACAAGGAAATAGGCCCCGCCTGATCTTTCTTTTCCAGGAATTCGAAGACATGCCCTTGATAAATGGTTTTGCGGACATTATCATGGGTCACTGTTCCACAAAAAACACCATGAACCGTTACACATGAAAGATCAAGGACGCCGCGATGAAGAAACCCCGGATCAAATACCTGAAAGACTACCGCCCCCCCGCTTACCTGGTGGACAGGGTAAACCTCGACATCGACCTTTTCGACGATCACGCCATGGTGAACGCAACCCTTGAGATCCGTCCCAACGAAGACGCCAGCGACCGGTCTCCGTCACTTTTTCTCGATGGAAGGGAGCTGGAACTCCTTTCAATCGACCTTGACGGCACGCCCCTGACTTCGGAAGACTACGAAACAAAAGAGGAGGGAATTCTCGTCAAACCCGGGAAGAAACCGTGTGTGCTGAAACTGACCACACGGATTCATCCCAGGGAAAACACGTCCCTTGAGGGGCTCTACATGGCCGGCAACACTTTTCTCACCCAATGCGAGGCCGAAGGGTTCAGGCGCATCACCTATTTTCCGGACCGTCCGGATGTGATGAGCCGCTACACGGTCCGCATCACGGCGGACAAGAAGCGTTACCCGGTCCTGTTGTCCAACGGCGACCTGGTTTCAGCCGAGGACGCCGGCAATGGAAGGCACCGGGTCTGCTTCGAGGACCCCTTTCCCAAGCCCTGCTACCTGTTCGCCCTGGTGGCCGGGGACATGGCCTGCGTGGAAGACCGCTACGTCACCCAGGAAGGCAAAACCGTCAGCCTGAAGTTTTTTGTGGACCACGGGGACGAGGACAAATGCGCCCACGCCATGGAATCCCTGAAGAAATCCATGCGCTGGGACGAGGAAACCTTCGGCCTCAGCTATGACCTGTCGACCTACATGATCGTGTCCACCCACGCCTTCAACGCCGGGGCCATGGAAAACAAGGGCCTCAACATCTTCAACTCCAAATACGTGCTGGCCCGGCCGGAAACGGCCACGGACACGGATTACCAGCTGATCGAAGGGGTTATCGGCCACGAATACTTCCACAACTGGACCGGGAACCGGGTGACCCTGAACAGCTGGTTCCAGCTCAGCCTGAAAGAAGGGCTCACCGTGTTCCGTGACCAGGAGTTCTCCTCGGACACGGGGTCACGGGCCATCAAGCGGATCACCGACGTCAGAACCCTCCGGGCCGGCCAGTTTCCCGAGGACTCGGGCCCCATGGCCCATCCCATCCGGCCTGAATCCTACATCGAGATGAACAACTTTTACACCGCCACCGTGTACAACAAAGGCGCCGAAGTCATCCGCATGATCCACACCCTTCTGGGCAAAGACGGTTTCCGGAAAGGGATGGATCTTTATTTCCAGCGCTTCGATGGAAAAGCCGTGACCACCGAGGATTTCGTAAAATCCATGGAAGACGCGAGCAGTGTGGACCTTTCCCAGTTCAGGCTCTGGTATTCCCAGGCCGGAACCCCCCGAATCAGGGTGGAAAGGCAATTCGACCCCAAGGCGAAGGCATACACCCTGGTCTTCGAGCAGACCATCCCCGACACCCCGGGCCAGACAGACAAGCGCCCCATGATGATTCCCGTGGCCCTGTCTTTTCTCGATGAGAGCGGGAAGGCCCTGCCCCTTGACGGAAACCAAAACCCAACGGAAAAAACCCTGGTCATCCGAAAAGCCCGGGAAACCTTCCGGTTCGACAACATCGCCCAGGAACCCGTGCCGTCGCTGTTCAGGGGATTTTCCGCACCTGTCAACGTGGACGCCGGGTACAGCCAGGGTGAACTGATGTTTCTCATGGCCCACGACACCGACGCCTTCAACCGCTGGGACGCGGCCCAGGTTCTCGTGTTGAGTGCCATTAAGGGCCTGATCGAATCCCGTCATGACGGAAAAGCTCCTGAGGTGGACCAGAAGCTCATCGACGCCTTTGAAAAAACCCTGCTGGACACAGAGGCCGACAAGGCCCTGATCGCCCAGATTCTCACCATCCCCACGGAAACGGAGCTGGGAGACCGGATGGAGATTATCGATGTGGAGGCTATCCACGAGGCCCGTGATTTTTTCATGCTAAGCCTGGCCAAAGCCCTTTACGTCCCCTTCCGGAACGTGTTCGAAGCCAACGGGGAATCCGGCCCCTACACCATCGATCCTCTCAGCATGGCCCGCAGGAAGCTGAAAAACACGGTTCTGCCCTACCTGGCCCTGGTTGAATACGACAGAGCCTCTTTTGTGTACAACGAGTTCAGTCAGGCCGGGAACATGACCGACAAGCTGGCGGCCCTGACCCTTCTCACCGATATGGAACACGAACTGGCGGACCGGGCCCTTGACGAGTTTTACAGCACCTTCAAGGACGATCCCCTGGTCATGGACAAATGGCTGGCTGTTCAGGCCGCCTCGCGCCGAAAGGACACCCTGGACACTGTGAAAACGCTCACGGACCACCCGTGTTTTTCCATGAAGAACCCCAACAAGGTCCGCAGCCTGATCGGGACCTTTGCCCAGGCCAACCCCATGGCCTTCCACGAAAAACAAGGTCGAGGCTACGCCTTCCTGGCCGACCGGGTCATCGAACTGGACCGGATCAACGCCAGTGTGGCGGCCAGAATGGTTTCCGCATTCAACAAGTGGAAACGTTACGACAGCGGCCGGAAACTGCTGATGAAACAGGAACTCGCCCGGATCCTCGAAACGGACAGACTGTCCAAAGGCGTTTACGAGGTGGTGTCGGCGGCCATGAAATGACAAGACAAAGGACAGGGGCTTATGACGTCTGAAAACACAGGTGAAGCGAACGTACTGAACGAACTTGTCGATCTGTTGAAACTTGAAAAAGTCGAAGAGAATATCTTCAAAGGCCGGAGCCAGGATCTGGGTTTCGGGAACATCTTCGGCGGCCAGGTTTTGGGCCAGTCCCTTTCCGCCGCCTCCCAGACCGTGGAAGGCGACCGGACGATCCACAGCCTCCACGGGTATTTTCTCTGGCCCGGAGATCCTTCAAAGCATATCGTCTATGTGGTGGACTGCATCCGGGACGGCAAAAGCTTCACCACCCGGAGGGTCGTGGCCATCCAGAAAGGTCGTCCCATTTTTTCCATGTCCGCCTCCTTTCACCAGCGTGAACAGGGCTTCGAACACCGGGACGCCATGCCTGCGGACGTTCCGCCTCCGGAAGAACTCACCTCCGAGCTGGAGTTCGCCCGGATGATCAAAGACAAGATTCCCGAATCGATCCGGGGCAAACTCACCTGTGACAGGCCCATCGAAATCCGGGTGGTGAACCCCGTGAACCCTTTCAATCCGGACAAACGGCCGCCCCTCAAATGGGCCTGGTTCAGGGCCGTGGCCCCGCTTCCCGACGATCTGTGCGTCCACCGTTACATGCTGGCCTACGCCTCGGATTTCAACCTGGCCACCACCTGCCTCGGACCGCACGGCCACACGTTTTTCGAACCCACCATGCAGGTGGCCAGCCTGGATCATGCCATCTGGTTTCACCAGGACTTCCGCATCGACGACTGGCTGCTCTACGCCATGGAAAGTCCCAGCGCATCCCACGGTCTGGGCATGAACCGGGGCCGGATTTTCACACGCGACGGGGAGCTTGTGGCCACCGTGGCCCAGGAAAGCCTGATACGGTACAGGGGCTGACATGACGGATCATGAATACGACCAGACCACACCCGGAGGCGTGTACCTCTGCCAGACAGGAGAATCCATGTCCTGCGGGGCCTGCTGCGGCCTGTACAATGTTTTCGATCCCTCGTTCGAAAGCCTGTCCGCCATGCTCAGGACAAGGACAGATTTTTTCCGTAAAACCCCCAGGGATTACGAGAGCCTGGTCGCGTTCAAAGAGCAGGTGGAAGCTATGGAAAACCAGGACCGCCCCTATCCGGAATTTCACCACTGCCCCTATCTGGGTTTCGTGGACGAGACCCTGGCAAGACCCGGCTGCCTGCTTCATCCCCTGAACACAGGCAACCACGGCGTGGACCACCGGGGCCTGAGCGAATGGGGAGGCCTGGCCTGCGCCACTTACTTCTGCCCCACCTGCGGCAAACTCCCGGTGCGCTACAAAAAGATCCTTCGGATGGCCAGCCCGGACTGGTACATCTACGGGCTGGTGATTCCCGAAACAGAGATGCTGGCCGCTTTTTTCTCCCTGATCGAAACCAGACTTTCAGGCGAACTGGATGACCAGATGGTTTCCGAAAATCCCGGGTTTCTCCAGGCGGTTCGCGCCTTTTTTGATCTGAAATCCACTTGGCCTTTCAGGCCCCGGCCGTTCAACCGGCACGCCAACTACTTTTTCAACGACGGGCTGTATCCCAGAACACCGGTGGATTACGAACGTCTGAAGACAGACCCTTCGCCTATGGACCCAATTTTCACGGCCCTGGGTTCGGAGTTCTCCACACGGCAGGAACTGGAGTCCGCAGAAAATTTGGTAGCCCAGATCATCGACACGGCGGTTTCCGCCCTAACCTCTAAAACATGAAAACGGACCTGACCATGAACACACGAAAACGCATCGCCCTGATCGCCCACGACGGGAAAAAACAGGAACTGCTGGAATGGGTGGCAAAACACAAAGATATTCTCGAAAAGCATGAACTCTGCGGTACCGGCACCACCGGCGGCCTTGTGGCGGAAAAATGCGGCCTCGAGGTGAAACGCTACAAAAGCGGCCCACTTGGTGGCGACCAGCAGATCGGCGCCCTGATCTCCAACGAGGAACTGGACATCATGATCTTCTTCTGGGACCCCATGACCGCCCAGCCCCACGACGTGGACGTGAAAGCCCTTTTAAGGATGAGCGTTCTGTACAACGTGGCGGTGGCCTGTAACAAAGCCTCCGCCGATTTCCTCGTTACAAGCCCCCTGATGACCCAGGATTATTAGTGTTGGCGCGTTCATAGATTTCAATGAGGTAAACTGCGGTAACTCCCCTTCATGTCCGCAGACGTTTAATCACCATAATTTACCCCAAAAATAAAAAGGCCCTTGAAGTTTCCTTCAAGGGCCTTGATATTGTGGCGTCCCCAAGGGGATTCGAACCCCTGTCGCCGCCGTGAAAGGGCGGTGTCCTGGACCGGGCTAGACGATGGGGACGTAGTCTTTATCTTACGTCGCGTCCTGGTGGGTCATGTTGGATTCGAACCAACGACTCTCTCCTTAAAAGGGAGATACTCTACCGGCTGAGTTAATGACCCCCGTGATCAAAAACAAGTAGCTTTTACCCGACAGACCGACCCTTTGTCAACGTTTATTTTTTGCCAAATTCATTTTTTTCAAAAAAACCTCACGGCTGAAGGCCCGTCTCTGGCGGATTCTCAGTGGCTTCTTCTTCCCGGTCTTGTTTCCTTCGGCCATTGACGATCACAACCTTCTGTTTTTCAAGCATTTCACGGATACGCTGCAATGAAACCAGCTTGCCCTCCCTGGCCGAAGGCGTAAGAAAGGCTTTGAGCTTCCGTTCGAGGATAGCCGGATGGGATTCACTGCCGATGGCCACCGTCCCCTCCATGATAATTTTCTGGAGCAGCAGCTCCTGGTCGGTTCGTTCCCGGATATGGGCGGCAAAGGGAAGAAAAAAGAAGTTGGCCAGAACAACGCCGTACAGGGTCGAGATCAGGGCCACGGGGATGGTCTTGAGAATCACCGTGGTGTCCCCCACCCCGGCCAGCATGCTGACAAGGCCCACCACGCTCCCGATCAACCCGAACGACGGGCAGATGTCGGCCATGGTGGAAAGGACCCTCTCGCATTCTTCACGCCGCTGCCTGAAAAAATACATTTCGGCGGACAGGCTCTCCCGGATCTCTTTCATGGAAAAACCGTCCACCAGATATCCCAGGGCTTGGCGAAGAAACATCACCGTGGTTTCTTCTTCGTCATCCTGGAGGGAAAGCAGGCCCTGGAGGCGGCTTTTGACTGAAAGGTCCACCAGGATACGCACCACCTCGTCGGGGCTTTTCAGGTGCGTTCTGTACGAGCTCACCAGGACTTTGTAAACGATGGCCAGCCGGTTCAGCCTGAAACAGATCAAGGTGGCGCCGAATGTTCCGCCCAGAACGATAAGAATCGCCGATAGATTGAAGTACAGGGCGGTGTTTCCGTTCACGGCAATGCCCACAATGAACATGACGGAAAAGATCAGAACCCCGATAATGTTTCTGATGGATTTCAGCCAGCCAAAAAACGAAAACGGCGGGCGATGTCCCTCCTCCTCGATCAATTCGTCGTCGATCTCCGATCCAAACTCCCTCATCGTTCTCACATCCCTTTCCTGGCTCTTTCGACTCCAGTCAACTTTGGTTATGGGGACCCCACCACTCGTAGCCCATACTGCCCCCCAGACAGCCTAATCCCCCAGAACCGCCCGATCTCCATTCACACCCGGCCTGTCCCGGGTGATGATGATTTCGACACGCCGGTTCATGGCCCTGTTCTCCTGATTCGTGTTGGGCCGGATGGGCTGGTGGTAAGAGTGGGCGCTGATGAAAAACCGTTCGCCGGGAATCCCCAGTCGTTCGCTCATGTAGCGGACCACCACGCTGGCCCTCACAGCAGACAACTCCCAATTGGTGGGAAACTGTTCGGTCCGGATCGGCAGATCGTCCGTATGCCCCACCACGTTCACGATATACGGTGTCTGCCGTATCACCGAGGCCACGTCGGAAAGAACACCCAGCGCGCCGGGTTTCAGATCCGCCTTGCCTGTTTCGAACAGCAGTTCGTCCGTCAGGGTGATCCGGACCGCCTTGTCCTTGATCAGATCAACCTCGCCCACATCCTCGATGGTTCTTTTCGTCAGGTTGTAGATTTCAGGAATGGATTCACGAACCGTCTCCCGGACCTGCTGTTCCATCACCACACCGGAACCCTCATCGGAAAACGACGTGGTCCCCGGCCCCTTGCCGAAGTCCCAGTCCCGGTTCGCCAGCTTATAGATGTACATCACGGCAAAAAGGATAAACATGGTCATCATCAGATCCGACCAGGCCACAGACCAGTGGGTGTTGCCCCCCCTGTCAAAATGCCGGCTCCTACGGTCGAAGATGTTGATATGAAAGGGATCGTCCATCGGCCCAAAAACCTGTTCATCTCGCAATGAATCATTTTTTTCCTGACCCTGCTTCATCATCGTGGCATCTCCCTTAACGACCTCATGATTATGACAAATACCCGCCATTCGGTTAATCGCCATTTATTTGACGACCGGTTTTACAACTCGCATGCCTCTCTGACATAGAGTCGTCACCCATCGCTCGAATCCATGGATAACAGAGGGTTGTTCAGACAGCAGACTGATTTGGACATTAGTCATGCAGGTTTCATGCACATTTGTTGTTTTGAACAAAAAAACCGGCTTCCACATCTGGGTTCCAGACACGAAAGCCGGTTCAATTTCTGATATGATGCGCCAATCAAGAGGGATTCTGGGTCACCTGTTCCATGCCACTCACTATTTATCTTTTCGCTACATGGTTCGATTTTTTTATGAGAAATCAATAAACCTCGATTAAAATCAACTGTGGCCGATCAATTCATCCATCTGACTGAAAAGATGCCTGTACTGGTCGTCATCACATACCCCTTCGCATAACCGGGCACACTGCTGCCGAATGTTCGCCAGACATTGCTTTAACGGCAGGCCTTCATATGCAAAGGATTCTTTCAGTGTTTCAAGGACTCTATTGACGTCGGCACAGGCGGCATCCGCCATGTCATAAAATCCCAGGAGAAGGCCCCTGTCCTTGAAATTAAACCGTTCGATCTGTGTGTGCGCTTTCTTTTCAAGAGACTCGAAATGATAATCATCCGGAGAAATATTGGTTTTGTTGAATCCAAAATCGAACAGGTTGGGATCTTCGATCCGGTTGGAATAACGGCCCTTTTTCACTGAATCCAGAACCGCTTTCTGAAACTCGTTATAACTTGCCTCATCCAGACAGGGCACAGGATCATATCCCAGTCTTTCGTTGTATTCATCGAACCCCAGTTCTTTCAGGATATCCAGGTGCTCGTTGATCATGTAATTCTTCCAGTCATGGATTTTTCCGGCACCGGGCCTGTAGTTGTGTTTGTGGAACTCCGTGAGATTCCGGTACGCCAGCTTTTCCCAGATCGCCTCGGCATCCAACTCGTCTATGCCGAGATAGCCGGCCACCTGTGCGATGGTCTGGCCAGGCTCAAGAATCAGATCTTCCCATTTCATTTTGTTATACAGATGATGGACTTTCAGATAATCATCCAAATATGTTTTCAGGTACTTGGCAAGACTCCGGAAAAACTTCAAGTCCGTGAGTTTGTAAAGCGCGAAACTCAGACGGATATCCGGCACACGGTCCTCATCCACATAACGCTGGATGTATTCACTGGAAAGGGCGTTGATGGAATGGCAGGAGGAATGGATGATTCCCACCGGCTCCCGAATCGATGTCAGCTTCACATAATCCCGGTAATCGTCCGAAGAGACCCAGAACGAGGGCGAGGAATGCGAGTGGAGTACAGCGTAGTAGTCGAAAATTTCTCTGGGGTGTGATGTGACATACAGAAAGTCTCCCACACCCCGGACGCCGATATATTTCCGGATACAAAGACGATCATGGTCGCATGGGTCGATCCATTTGGGCCCCCCAAGAAGAAAACCGAACTCTCCGCTGATAATCAGATCCTCGTCAATGCCATGGGATTGAAAGAACGTCCTGTACCGTTCCGAAAGATAGGCTCCCATCAACTGGACAACGATCTGTATGGCCCGTTGCCGATTCGTAAAACAAAGTTTCCCGGTCTGGGTCAGTATTTCGATGATGACGGAAATAAGAAGAGTGAAGCCACTGCGTGGTGCTCCCACCACCAAGGGTTTTAACTGCATATGAACGGCCACTTCCTTTCAGGTGATGCCTGGGTTGATTCAAAGTTTTAATTGTAATAACCAGCCATTTCGTGTCCATAAAGACACAAAAGCCGTCCGTGTTCCACAGGAAGCTTGTAATGATTTTCCTTAAGTTTCGACACGTTGTTATCCCGATACAATGACCAGTAAAACTCAATGTATTTAATTGCTTCCAAATATCTGCCGGCCATTTCAAGAGCTTTGATTCTCACCATCATAATATCGGGGTTACTCGGATTGACCTGGGCTCCGCGTTCAGAATAAGCCAGCGCCTTTTCGGTGTCCCCCATTTCGATGTTCAATGCGGTCAATTCCAGGTAAGCATCGGGATTTTTTTTGTTGAGTTCATTCGCCATGATAAAACAGCGCTCGACTAAGTCATCACGGCCCGTCTCCCTGATTTTTCTCCCGATAAAGACCAGTTGTTCGGACAAAAGCTTGAGTGTCGATTCCGTTCCGTCGATTTTGTCCAAAAGATGGACAATAATTTCATAAAGTCTTACCGGATCATCTTTGAGAAACCCTAAAGACAACAAAAAGTGCAAGGTTCTCATAGGGTCACGATTATTGCGGATAGCCATGGACAGATCCGTATGGTCCAAATTTGATAAAGCCTGTGTCTTGAGAACATCCGCATGGTCGATGAACTTTTTTCCATAACTGGCCAAGGTCTCTGAATGCTCCATCACATTGCCAAGACGAGGCAATGTATTCCAAATCATCAACCCCAGGTCCGACGATGCATCGGCATGGCGTATCAGACGATTCAAAATTGAAAAAGCCTCACCGCTGGCCAAGGAAGCCATAAAATCAACCAGGCAATCCGACAAAAAAGATGCCATCGTGGAGAAGTCGGCATAGCGTTCTTCAAAGGTTGACCCGATTATCCGTCCATCCATGCGCATGTTCCATATTTTTCCGTTCTCCTTTATCGGAAGAATGCGCCCTCTTGAAAAAGCCTTAACCGCTCCCCCGGCATGCCAGTCAATATGTTCTCCGCGAATTTCTTTCCAGTTTTCCGTGTTTTCGGACTGGTTGCTGTGGGGATGTGCAAAATGCCAGAGGCTCGTTTTTTCGGAATGCCACACTTCGGGAATCCCGGCATTGACCATACGCCAGGCAAGTTCATAAGGTCCGCAAATATATCCCAGAAAGCATTCATGTTCATCAAAACCACCGAACCGGATGATGTCTTTTTTACGAAAACTAACACACGCCCCGACATTCGGCCATAAGTCCATCCATTCAAACGAAGAGAGTTCGTCCAGAGATCCAAGAAATTCAGGATAGGAATGTTTTGTTCTGTACTGATAATGCATCAACACCTTTGATTCCTGTTCACCTGACCCGTTTTCCATCTCGAATGACGTAATGATGGATGCCACAAAGTCTTCCGGAAACACCGCATCGCTGTCACACACCGTAACGACAGTCCCTGCGGAATGTAACACCCCCATATTGTACCCCTGATGTTTGTGGTACATTCCCTTCTGATGGCATGATATTACCACATCCGCTTTGTCCATGGCCTGCCGGGCAACCCTGTCAAAAAGCTCGACCCAGACAATCTGGTACTGGTCACGGGAAACCGTCTGTTTTTCCAACCAATCCAGAGCATGAAACCGTTCCCTGCACGACCAATCAAGAAGTACAATCGACACCTTAACCGCCTGGGTTCTATGATTCTTGTGAACTGTGGGCAAATAGGTGTACGCGGTCAGAATATCATGAAACTTGTGTGTAATTTTTTCGATCACCATGTCAACCGATGCTTCGACCTCGGCTTTTACCGGCGGGTAATTCACAGGTGAGGCGAACTCTGTCATTTCACTATATCTTCTTTCGAACTCGGTTCCGACAACCCTCATCCCAAGGCGTTTGCGGTATATAGCCTCATTTTCAAGAAGCGGCTGAATCCGGCCGGTACAAAAAGCCTCGACCGCTGTCAAGGCATGACCTTCGATCTGAGGATAATTGATCTGTCGTTTGGATTCGGCATCCATGTTCTGGTCGGAATTATGGTGGGCGAAGTGAAACAAGGCGATTCGTTCATCCCATATTTCCGGAATCCCCGCATTCACCATGCGCCATCCCAGATCGTATGGGCCGCATACAAGTCCTCGGTATGTCTCGGACTCATCAAACCCCCCAAAGAAATAGGCATCGGATTTCTTCACCGACATGCATGCACCGACATTGGGCCAGATATCAAGCCACTGGGCGTACTTAAACATTTCTGATGTGTCTGAAAGGCCTTGCGGATAAAGATTCTCCAGACCATCCTTGTAAAATTTCCCAGCCGGTGTTCTCTGTTCATGATGAAACAGAACCTTCGACATGCACCCGCCGTTTTCATCGTAGAAATGCTCGAGAATCGTTTCGATAAAAAAATTGGCGAACACAGCATCGCTGTCACACACGGTGATGATGTCTCCCCTGGCATTCAAAAGACCCTGGTTATATCCCTTATGCTTGTGGTACAGGCCCTCCTGAGCACAGGTGATCACACAATCCGCCTTTTCAAGCACTTCGGGAATGGCCCGGTCGTATAACTCAACCCAGATGATTTCATACAGATCCCGGGATACGGTCTGCCTGTCGAGCCAGTCGAGAGCGTGAAACCGTTCACGGCAGGACCAGTCCAGAAGAATCAGGGACACCTTGGGCGAGACAGCACGGGTATTTTCCTTGATGATCCTGGGTTCGGTCGTGCCGTTCTCCATAAGCTTTTCAGACGAGACGGACTCCCTTTGGCGTGATTCGAGCATTGAGATATCGTATCCGAGGCGTATGTACCCTTCGAGCAAGTGTTCGGGGATGATGTCCCTGAACAGTCCGAGCTGCCAATCCTTCCAGGTGTCGCAGATATGACCCGGATCGTTGCTCTGACCCGGGTCCCTGTGTCTGTTTACTGGGCCGGCAGCGAGAATATCCCGCAATACATTCCTTCCGTAAACCAAACCGGTCAAACGGGTGCAAAATTCATCGAGGCGATCCTCATTGCTTGTCAGATCCTCCATCTTCATATGAACACCGTCGAGCAGGAGATCTTCTGCCATCTGCCGTAAACTCAGGCAACTGATGGTAAATGAAAACACATCGAATGGATCGGCTACCTTCGTGGAGACAAGCCTGGGATAGCGATCCAGCGCATTCATAAAAAGACCCTTCCGGTACTTGTCATATAAATACGGGTTGATTCGTGATTTTTGAACCATGCTGACATGGGAATTCACGTAGGTAACCGGGTGTCTGACGATATTGACAATGGCATACGATTCCGGGTCATTCCGGGTCATCTCTTTTGCCAGGCGCAAGGTATATGTATGGACGTTTCCAAGGACAGCAGCGTCAGGCTTTATCTTTCTGTATTCAGCGAAAACCCTGTCCAGGTCATGCATGTCATAAAAGAAATCGTTCACATTCCCATAGGACATTGAGGAGGTGTTTCCCTTTCCAATTTCGTCGGCAACCCCTCCTTTTATTATGGAATCCAGGGGAAATTTCCCATGGGCGACAAACACATCCTGACGTAATGCCAGCACATGGGATAGCCACCGGGTTGCGCACAAACCATTGGACGTTGCCAAAAATTTCCGAACAAAACTCATGTGTTAAACCTTTTGGAATTGTTTGATATAGTTGACTGTTTTTTTAGCTTTCTCAACACGGAACGGATCCAGGCTGAAAAAAACCTCCCTGCTTTTATCCGTGTTCGGTTTTTCACGGTAGGTGTCATCAAACGGGGCTTTGCCCACGATATAGTGCATATGTTCGACAACCATATCCGCCATATAAACGATCCGGTTCAGACCCCAGTAGCGAAGTTTGTAGAACATGTCCATGATGTGGGTGTCGATGAACTCGGAGGGGTAAAGTTCATGGCAGGGTCCATCGGTCAGTTCGCAGTAGACCCGGGAAATGAACGGGGCCGTACACATCCTGTCTTCCTGGTTGAGGTCGTTGCCGAAAACAAGGGCTATTTTATCGGGAAACCTGTTAAAAGCCTCAATGACACGCTCGTCCCAGTTTTGGGTTCGAAACACATTATCATCCCCGAGAAGCATGATGTATTCACCACGGCTTTTTGCGTAGCAGGTCTGGATCATTTTCCCCATGGGCACCCGCGGACCGATATGGGTGACCAGTTTGAGTACCGGGTGAGACACAGAGTGGCTTTGCGTGTCATCCTCATCCACATACAGGATGATTTCTATGTTTTCAGGATGCCGTGCCGTTTCGACAATGCTGTTGAAAAGATTTTGTATGCGGTCGGGGCGGCCCCGGGTGGGCAGCAGAAAGGAAAAATCGACGGTGGTGTTCATCAGGAATATCCAGTTCAGTTTCGGTGGCAAATGATAAGTAAAGCCTGCGCTAAACACCTGTCCTGTAGCGCTTGCTCAGCACATATTCAGCGAATTCGATGTCGTCTTCATGCTGTATGTCACGGCCTTCAGACCAGGGGATCTCATGGAACAGCTCACGGTTGATACCGGCGGCGCAACGCGGGGCGTGCCTGATGTTGATCCCCACCAGGCGAAACAGCTGGGGGTATTTCTGTCGGTCAAGTCCCTTGCACTCCCAGACAGGAAACAGGGAACCGGTATGGTGGTTTTCCATGTAAATATGAGGCTCGATCCTGTAAATGGGGGTGATCATACCTGCCATGGGGTCTTCCATCAACTTGTCGAACATTGACTCAAGGGTCGAAGCCTTTAACAGGGTGTGATTGCAGTTCAAATGAATCTGGACATTACCCGTTGTCTGGAAATGTTCCATCAGCTGTTCGGTGACAAGAGCCGACCACTCCGAGGCATTGGAAAACCCCGATGCATAGTGGACCATTTCAAGGGGCCGTTTCAGGTGAACGCATCCGCACTCCCTGACCACCTCCGCCACCTCTTCCGATTCGGTCCAGACGGCGATTCCCTCCAAAAAAGCGCACTTTTTCATTTCAGTCAAGAAGTGCCACAGCATGGGCTTTCCCAATAAAGGATAAATGTTCTTCTTGGGCAGGGTCGTTCCCCTGCCCCGCGCATGAATGACGGCAATGGCTCGAATTTTTTCCATATTTTGTTTCCTGTAAACTTAAGCAGCATGATCATGAGTTGGCAACGAGGGAAGGCTTTTCATCAGGTTCCCGCCATTACAGTGTCTTTCCTGATAGTTTGAGCCCATGCATTTTCGAGTTCTTCCAGCCGTTTCCACACGAAATCCCCTATATGCACACCTTCTTCCCGGAGATGTTCGCAGATGGTCCGTGTCCTTTTCAACCGTATGGCCTGATCGATATAAGGTTCTTCCGAATACCAGAACTGAGGCGGGATAAAGTACGGGTATTTCTGATACAGGGTTTGCCTGTCCTCGGTGAAGACAATGTTGTAACGGTCGGGATTGGTGTAGTACTCGCACCCACCGGCAAGGGTCAACGTGTTGATCCCTTCGATCAAATCGATGGAATCCCGGCATTGGATCATGTGCTCGATGGACAATGCAATATCCTCCTCGGTTTCACCCGGCACGCCGACAACCGCATTGACGGTGGTTCTTATGCCCGAGGCGTGGCAATCCTCAAGGTTCTGGAACACCGTTTCCATGCCATACCCTTTCCGCTGATTTTTAAGCAGGCTGTCCGTCCAGCCGTCGACACCGAACCTGAGATGGACGAATCCTGCTTTTGCCAGAAGGTCAAAGTACTCTTTTGAATTCTTCGGGCTGATCCGAAGCTGCCCGACCATTTTTACGGAAAGATTCCTGTCGAGGATTCCGGTGCAAATCAGTTTTAAATTGTCGTGATCCCCGTTGACATCGCTTTCATTGAAATGGAATATGGAAAATCCGTTTTTGACATGGAATTCAATTTCATCCACCACATTGCCGGGCTGGCGTTTCCTGAAGGGAAAGCATTCCGCGCAGAACCGGCATCGACGCCAGTTGCACCCACGGCTTGCGGCAATGGGAACCAGATGGTTCCCCGAATAGGATCTGTACAGCCGGTTATCCAGCCAGTCGTAGGAAGGATAGCCCGCCTCGTCCAGGTCGCCGGGATAAACAGGCTCGACGATCCCCCTTCCCGGCGAATCGAATCTGGAAATAATCCCATCCAGATCCCCGGGTCTTTGCCCCAGAATGATCTGCCGGGCGAGTTCCGGCAAGGACGCCTCACATTCTCCCACAACGATATAATCATAGTCAGGGATATGCATCTTGGCGGTATCCGGGTACACGCAATCGTACCCTCCAAGAACGACGAGGGTTTCCGGAGACGCTTCCCGAAGGGTTTTGATGAAGGCATTGACCACCGGCCTGTTGGCTCCATGAATCGAAAAGCCGACGGCACGGGGCTTAGCCTGGACAATGGCCTGAAGAATCTCGCAAAAATCGGATTTAAACAGATCCCGGACCTCTGGCTTGCTCCACTGGCTGACTGCCGTGTTGTCCCACAGGTCTTCAACGCCTTCAAGGGCTTGGAAGGATTCCGGCCTGAGCAGCCGCTTTGAATGATACCTGTGGTAGATGATGATATTGGCGTCCAGGGTCTGGCGCCGGACAGAAACACGTTCGAGTGTTTTATCCACATACCCCAGACCATTCGGCATCATGGGAAGATACCGTGGTGGAAGCTCGAGCAACAGAAAGTCGAGTCCGGACTCAACCGTTATTTCAGGAAGCTGAACCGGATATATATGATTGGTGTCCATCCTCTCTCCATATCAGTGGTTTTTCAAAAGGTTTCGCATGGCCGAAAGAAAGATGACGGCCGTCTCTATGAAAATAGCACCCGTTGGGCCCTCCCTCGGGGTGTGACATCAACGCCAGGGTCATGGATGAAATGGCATAGGGGCTGACATTCGACCCCTGATTCATTTCCGTAAATGCTTCTCCGGGTGAAAGCACGTTGATCTGGATTTCCATCCGGGGAAAACGTTCGGCAAACTCACAGGCCATACTCTGTCCCAGACTGTTCAACGCCGCTTTTGAGATATTGTAAAGCCCAACGCCCGATGTCCCGGCCCATCCGGCCTCGGATGTGATCAGAAGAACCCTGGAAACTGACGACCTGAAAAGCGATTGAAGGGCCGCACGTGTCAGAAGCCAGGGTGCCCGGACATTGATGTTCATGATACGGTCCCAGTCTTCGGAAGAATTGTCCATCAGAGGATAACGGCAACCGGGCTTGCTGGGCAAGGCGGCTGAATGGATGATTCCGTCAAGCCAGACACCCCTTGCCTCGAGCTCTCGGCATGCCCTTTGTATTTCATCTTCATTGGATAAATCGACCGGCAGACAGAGAGCGGCGGCCCTGCCGACTCCAAGACACCCCATATCTTCCACGGTCTCTTCAAGCTTGAAAAGCCTTCGGCCGGAAAGGACAACATGGGCTCCGGCTGCGGCAAGACTGCACGCAATGGCCCGGCCGTAACCGGTCCCGGCGCCGGTAATCCAGAAACGTCTTCCTTTCAATGCCGACCAGCGGGATTCGGGCAGACCGAACTTATGTTCTTTCCACAACTCGGCCGGGGCATTGATCAAAACTGGTGTACTGACCATGGTTAACCGTTCGTTTTTTCAGAAATTTCGCCCCGCATGACGTCATCCCCGTCTTCCATATCTTTGATGCGTTTCGCGGCAACGCCTCCCAGATCTATGCCGGCACGGTCGATCATGGTAGCGATTTTCGCCACCCGGGACGCCCTCACCTTTTCATCGATATACGGTTTTTCGCTGAACCAGAGGCGGGAGGGAATCCCGTTTGGATGGACTTTGTAAAGTTCCTCTTTGTTTTGCCTGAAAAAGATGCTGAATTTCTCCGACTCTTTCCAGAATTCACTGCCAGCTTTCAGCATCAGGGGGTTCACGACGGCAAACCGCCCGATAAACTCCTTGTTCGATTGAATGTTCCGGAGGGTTTCATCGATATCGTCATCCGTTTCTCCGGGATAACCGACAACCAGGTTGATTTCAGTGTAAATTTCAGCCTCTTTGCAGGCTTTGAGGTTCTCACGGATCGTTTTGACGGAATACCCTTTGCGTGAAATTTTCAAAGTGTTTTCCGACCAGGCATCCACCCCAAACCGCACGGCCACAAACCCCGCTTCCCGCATTAACGAAAAAAGCTCAGGGGTGTTATCAGGATCGATCCTTAACTGGCCGGTGAGTTTAACGGTCAACCGGCGTTTGATGATTTCACGGCAAATATCCTTCAAATTCTCCTGATCACCGTTGAAATCACTGTCGTTGATCATGAAAAGGTCTTTGCCTTTGTGGTAAAGCCATTCCAGTTCGTCCACCACAAGGCTGGCGGACCGGTTTCTCCAGTAAAACCGTTCCGTACAGAACCTGCAACGGGACCAGCGGCACCCACGGCTGGTCACGATGGGCGTCAGGGCGTATCCGTTCCAGTTCCTGTAAAGCGAAAGATCGCACCAGGGATACCTGGGCGGTTCAATCCCATCGAGGTTCATGGGCAGGGGCCCCGGAACAAAAGGCTGGCCCGGTTTATCATACACGGACATGATCCCCGGAAGGTTCGACGGACGCTGTCCGTCAAGCAGACCTCTGACCAGAGGCCCGAGGACTTCCTCCGCCTCTCCGATCACCATGTAATGGGCTTCGGGGAATGCCTTGAGACCGATGGTTGGATCAAGGCAACTGTAACCGCCCGCAACGACCATGATATCCGGGTAAAGTTTTTTAACCTCCCTGACAAGGTATCCGGTGAGCAACGCGTTGTTTTCATGGACTGAAACGCCCAGTATGGAGGGTTTGGCCCTGACGATTTCATGAACAGCCTTCAGGATGTCTGGCTTGATGAAATCAAGATGCTCCATTTTCTTCCAGACCCAGTCATCTTCAATGATCCAGGGATCTTCCGGAAGCCATTTTTCGTTCGGCAGCGGAATCCTCTCAGGATTGTCCATGATACGGTGCATATGAAATCGGTGATAGGCAATGATATCAAGATCCAGAGTCTCAAAACCTATGGCTTCCTTTTCAAGGATGTTGTTCACATAGGCCAGCCCATTGGGCATCAGGGACATGTTCCGGGCCGGGCAGTCAAGAAGAAGCATATCCAGCCCAGAGCTGACGGCAATATCGGGGATATCGATAGGATAGATGCTCTCGATGACGGGAATGAACGCGTCATCCGGAAGAGTGTCAAGACACTGTGAGGCCCATGAGGCCGCGGTGATCACCGTGACACGTTCAGGAACGAGCCGTGCCAGCCGCCGCACCTCGTATGCACGTGTTTCGGTGATGAGCACAGCCTTAAGGTCGGCCAGAACCATATCACCGGGAAGTCCGACCAGGCCGGGCTCTCTTCCATGGCTGTCTGATTCGCTGAGAACATAAGGGATTTTACTTTTCAGCGAGGGAACAAGGTCAAGGAGTTGCCCGCCCATGGCCCCTTCTCCCAGTAAAGCCATGGGGCCATGGTGGGTGTCTATAAATTCTCCGAACTGCCTGATGCGCTTTGCCCTGGTTTTAGCATCGGCTGAATCGAAATATCGAAACGCGCTGAACCGAAGATGATTGTCTTTGACAGGGGTGGATTCCATGAACGTCCTCGATCTACTTGCGGACCGCGAAGACAGCCTTATGCTGCCGGTAAAAGATGTCGGGCATACCGCCTTCTGCTGAAGGGAATTCATGGATTTCGTTAAATCCCATCAGCTCCAGGGATTTTTTCAGGAGTTTTCCCGAGGGTCTCGTGTTGTTGTCAAATGAATAAGGAAACGTATCTTCCGTATAGTATTTGTTGGGTTCTCCGAACCGGATGCAATAATCGTCGTCATCCGTTACAGGCGTCCAGATGAACAAAGCTTTTCGGGCGATACGCCCAAGATAGGCCAAATGCTGAAGCGGGTCGCTCAAGTGGCAGATCACGGCAACCGATGTCACGACATCATAGGTTTGGCTTCCCGAAATATCCTGGGCACGCCCGTCATACGCCCCGTGGACAAACTCGGCATTTGTCCCGAGAATGTCGTTGAACACCGAAAAAACGGCCGAAAAATCGTTTCTGTCAAATCCCACAGCCTGACGCGCCCCCCTTAGCGAAAACCCCATGGGGAAATAGCCTGTGTTGCACCCGATGTCAGCAAAACTCAAGGCACTGATATCGTTATCGAAGTAGCTGCAAATACCGTTGATGAAACTTTCATACATGGTTCGCAACCGTGCGTTTGACTCAAAAAATTCTTCCCTGCACTCGTTTTTGACCAAAAAACGCTTCAGGTGTTTCAACTCTTTCAAATGGTCATCGATATCCGGCCAATAGACCAGGCCACTGAACTCCCTGCCACCCAGAAATTCATACCCCGCCCCTGTTTGCAACGCATCCGAAAAAATAAACGGCTGATAGTTTACAACGCCCCTGACCACAAAGTCCTTCACCTTATCCATCTGCTGTTCGTTAATGGAAGGCCTGAAATCCTTGTTCAAATTCGTAGCCGACCCCTGTTTCAAAATCATCTGAAAAAATAAACGGCTGATAGTTTAAAAGCCCTTCAATGGCCAAAGCTTTGAGCTTCCGGAGCATCGAAACGGAGGTTTTTTCACGAAGATCCACGCAGCATCATCCTTTCTGAGATATTGGGCCAGTCGGTTTGATTGTAGACTCAAAGAACGATATCCCATAAAGTGGCCCGGCCATCCGTTCCATCGGGACGTTTAAACGACCGTTCCGCCCATAAATTCGCGGCGCCTGAAAACGCCTCCTCAACCGACACAACCACACCCGGATGAATCACAGCAAACGGCGTTCCATCACCCGGGATATGGTCCATTCCCTCAGCGAACAAATCAATATCCTTCGCGATGACATTTGGACGGCACTCACAATCGTGGCCGCATAAGATGCCACCGGCACGGACTTTCCCTCTCCAGGCCGCGATGTCATTTCGTGTGGCGTGATAAGAGTGATCGCCATCGATGAAAATCAGGTCGAAAAAGCCATCACGCATGATTTCAGCCGCATGAACGCTGCCCATGACCAGGGGGAACACCCGCCCATCCCCTCCGGCCTTTACGACATTGTTCATAAACGTTTGAAACACATCATACTTTTCCGCGATTTCAAGGTGTTGTCTGACGTTTGGACTCCCTTTCCAGGTATCGACACAATACAACCTAGCGTCGTCATAAGGAACCATCATTTCAATCATGACCCGGGTACTCCCGGTTCCAAGCCAACTTCCTATCTCCAGAATGCGGCAGCCTGGCCTGCATACCTTTTCCATCAGGCTGCGAAGCGCCATTCTGTCATCGGCGCCAAACGACGAATAACTGCCCGTATAAATCACAGAACCCTCTTTCCCGCTTATACCGTTTCAAAGCCTTCCTTATCAAACAAGCCTCTTGCCTGACCCGACATTCTCTCCAGCTCCAGGGTATTTTCCCACTTTGCCCAATCGCCGATATTCACCCCGCCCCGAATCAGCTCCCGACAAACCCTCATGTAACGGTCACTGCGAACTTTATGATCAATGAAGGGCTCGACGCTGTACCAGAGCCGTTCATCGATGATATGGGGATCACGCAGGTAAACGGATGCTTTATCCTCGACAAAGCGGATGTTGAATTTTTCGGGATCTGCGTAATACGGGCTTCCGTGGACAAGACGGACCATGTTGATCGTGGTAAAAAGATGGATGTTGTCCTTCTGGGCGATGATATTCCCAATGCTCTCATCCACATCCTTTTCCGTCTCTCCCGGCACCCCGACAATCATGTTGACGTTGGACGCGATACCGGCCTTCCTGCAGTTTTCGAGATTGCGCGCAACGGATTTCATCGTGTAGCCTTTGCGCTGAAGGTAAAGCACATGGTCGCACCAGCCGTCGACCCCGAAAACAAGACTGGAAAAACCTGCTTTTTTGAGAAGACGGAAAAAATCCGGATCGTTGTCCGGATCAACGCGCAGCTGGCCGAACAACGATACCTTGAGGCCCCGACGGATGATTTCACGGCACAGACGGATGAGATTGTCCTGGTCTCCGTTGATATCACTTTCCATGGAGATGAAATTCGAAAACCCCTGCCTCACATGCCACTCGATTTCATCCACCACGATCAACGGATCCCGTATCCTGAATTGGAACCTTTCCGCGCAGAAATTGCACCGCCCCCACCGGCATCCCCTGCTGATTGAAATGGGAGTGGCCGTGGCTCCGCTCTCCAGACGGTAACAGGCGAGATCGGTCCAGTCGTAGGTGGGAAACGGAAGGGCATCAAGGTCAACGGGCAGCGGCCCGTCACACCATTTTCTGTCATCTGAATCGAAACGGGACAGTATGCCGGGAAGGTCCCTGACCATTTTCCCCTGAATGAGATTTTCGATGAGCGTCGGAAGGGTCAGTTCCGCTTCCCTCATGACAATGTAATCGTAAACCTTCAGGTCGAACAGGGCAATTTCCCTGTAAACGCAGGCATAACCGCCGATGATCACGACAACGTCGGGGTAGCGCTCCCTGACCCGGACCAGGACATTGCGGGCCAGGGTCATGTTGGAATTGTGAATCGATACGCCGAGCATTCTGGGTTTTTGCGAAACGATCTGGTTCACGAGGTTTTCAAGGTCATCGTGAAAATAATCCAGCGCCTCGCCGGCCCACCTTGAGCCGTTTTTGGGATCCCAGGGGTCCACGTCCTGCGCCCAGACGGGAGGTTCGGCCCCCCTGATATACAGCCCTGAATAATACCGGTGGTACAGAATCATGTTCACATCCAGGGTCTGAAACACGATGCCCGTGGTTTTGAGCAGGTTGTGGACATGGGCCAATCCGTAAGGCATCATGGGAATCTGGCGTGGAGGCAGCTCCAGAAGCAGCATGTCAAGATTGGGATTGACCCTGATCTCAGGGATATCCATGGGATAGATGTGAAGGTTCGGATCACACGCCAGGGCCTGATCCGCTCCGGCGTTGCCGTCCAGACTATGGGCCAGCATCCGCCCGATGCTCTGGCCTTCCGCGAACGACACGATCTTTCCGGTGTATCCGGCCGCTCTCAGCTGGCGAACCGGGATAAACTTGCTGCTGAGAAATGCCAGGAAAACGATGTCCACCTCGCGGATTCCCTCCAGTCCTCTGTCAAGGACCTTCATGGCATCGTAAACAGGGATACCGTCAAGCTGCCCTGCTGCGGGAGGATTTTTATCCAGGAAACAAAGCACATCGAAGCCTTCCAGTGTCAATTGGCCCGAGCAGGCCCGCCCAAGGTTTCCGGCTCCCCAGATCACCGCCTGTGTTTTCCGTTTCAATGTCATGGATCGTCTCTGTCCTGATCAGATGGCCGAGTGGTCCCGCTCTAAGGTTTTTGAAGCCATCTGGCGGATATGGTTCAAGGTGGCCTCACCGAATGTCCGTTTGATTTTGTTCAGATACCTGGGATTCCTGTAATACACGTCAAAAGCGTAATCCCTGAAAGCCAGGACCTGGCGGCCGTCGATGTGGTTTGTCGAAAGCGGGAGGCAATCCCTGGAATACTGGGAATAACCGGACCAGGATTCCGGCAGCCTGAGATTGTTTTTGACCGCGTCGTCGTACAGTGCTGATCCGGGATACGCCATGGCCGAATAAATATTGGCCCATTCGGCATTGATATCCAGCATCAGTTTCAATGTATCGTTCATGGTGTCGAAATCGTCTTCCGGAAGCCCGAAGATAAAGTTTGCGCAGATATGCATGCCCTGGTTATAGGTCATCCGGACAACCTTATCCACGGTTTCAAGGGAATAACCCTTGGACACGTCTTTGATCACACGGGGGGAGCCGGATTCGAATCCGTAGGCCACCCAGTTTATTCCCGCTTTCTTCATTTTTTCAAGCATGAGTTCGGTCACCGTGTTGACCCTGGCATAGGCCCAGATGTTGAGGGAGTAATTCCGTTCGATCAAACGGTCACACAGATCGCTCACCCGCTTTTCATTGATGGCGAACATCTCGTCGATCAGTTTGATATTGGTCATCCCGTACTCCCGGACCACGAAATCGATTTCGTCAAGAACCTGTTCGACGGGGCGGTAACGGATCGTCCGCTTTCCGAAAAGGGAATTGATGCAGCAGAACGAGCAGTTGTAGGGGCAGCCGAGGCTTGTGTACAGCGGGTAATAGGGCGACCTGTTTTCAATGTCGTCAAAACAGTGCCAGTTGTGGGCCCGGTATTTCTTCATGGGCAGAAGATCCCATGCGGGCATGGGCAGGACAGACAAATCGGCCAGGATATCGGGACGGGGATGGCCGGCGACCGTCCCTTCGTTCTCGTACCACAATCCTTTGACCGGCGGATTCTTTCGGCCTGCCTTGAGGGCGTCGATGAGGGCGGGATAGGTGTAAAACCCTTCCCCCTGGATCACGTAGTCGCAGCCGCTTTCGGCCACGGTTCTCTCCGGAAGGGCGCTGGGATGCAATCCTCCTAAGGAAACGGGAATGTCCGGAGAAAGGGATTTCAAATCGGAGACAATCGCTTCGGCGCCATACATATTCATGGTTGACGCCGAGGGGTTGGACCCGGAAACCACCACCGCGGCAAGAACCGGGTTGATCCGGCTGATCCGTTCGGCCGTTTCTCGGAACGAAAGAGACTCCACTTCCGCATCCAGGATGTCGACAGCATAGCCTCTGGCACGAAGATAACCGGCAAGGATAGCGGCCCATAGCGGCGGCTCGATGGCGGTCAGATCAAAAGACGACAGAGCCCCATAGATCTTTTTCTGGCTTCCGGGCTTGATGAAAAGGAGGTCAGGTCTCATAAATCTTACAGCTCGTTCAGTCGGAGGCAAAGGGTTTTAATCTTTTCCTCAGACAAATCCGGATAGTTGCCGATGTAGTATCCGTAAAAATGAATATGATCCACCTGGGGATAGTTGCGGTATTCTCCTTCGGAAACATAACCTTTCAAATACGGCTGGCGAAGCTGGTTACCGCCTCCGGAACTGCCCCGGCGGAATTCGACTTTGTTTTCTGCCAGAAAGCGCTCCACCCGGTCCCTGAAATCATTGTCCGCATGCCTGAGGACCAGGTTGAACGCATAGTTGCAGCTTCCTTCCAGATCGAAATCCGTGTAATACTTATCCGGGTCAAGCCCTTCAAGGAAAAGGGAAAAATTGCGCTTCCTCTTTTCGTTGTTCGCGTCCAGTTTTTTCAACTGGACCCGGCCCAGAACACCGCCGATTTCCGTATTCCGGACATTGTATGCCGGTAGAGTGAAAATAAAATGGGGTGAAAGATCCGGGTGCTCACGAAAGTAGGATTCTTTCAATTCATCATCCGAGGACTCGCGCAGCATGCCGTGGGAACGCAGCATCCGCAAAACCTGATACAGCCTGTCATCGTCCGTAGAGACCATACCGCCCTCGATGGTGCTCATGTGATGGGCAAAATAAAAGGAAAAGTTGGAGGCCAGCCCGAAGGTTCCGCATTTTTTCCCCTTGTGGCAGGCTCCGTGGGATTCGCACACATCCTCGATCAGAGCGATATCCCGGCTTTCAAGGGTTTCGATCAGCCTGTCCGTCAACCCGTTGAAGCCCTGGACATGGATCAAAAGGACCGCCTTTGTCCGAGGTGTCAACTTCGATATGACGGCCTCGTCGTCCATGGCCAGCGTCCGTGGGTTGATATCCGCAAAAACCGGAGTAAACCCGTTCTGGATGACAGCCGCCACATCGGATACCCATCCCAGGGGTGGAACGATGACTTCTCCGCCGTCCCCTTTCACCGCCCTCAAGGCCGCCAGGGTAATCAGGTTCGCTGACGCCCCTGAGTTGACAAATACGCTGTGTTTGACCCCCAGCCACTCGGACCATTCCTTTTCAAAGGCCCTGACATTTTCCGATTGGGTGAGAATGGGATTTCCTTTTAAAAATCCGATCAGTTCATCCAGGTCTTCACGGGTGATGTTGTTTTCCATTAACGGCCAGTCAAGCGTCATATAACCTCCTCGATAGATACTCTAATTCGCAGTGTCGTCACAGATATGGGAATCAAGGACGCCCCATGACGTGTCTTACAGCTTTGACAATATCGGCCTTTCCAATGTAGAAGGCCTCCTCCAGGGTATACCCTGCCGGTGTGGGAAGGTCCGGACAGGCCACTCGGGCCACCGGAGCCTTGAGATCGGAAAAACATTTCTCGACGGCCATGGCGGCAATTTCAGCGGTAACCCCCGCAGTTTTCCATCCCGTATCCACAACCACGAGACGCCCGGTTTTTGAAAGGGAACTGAGAATGGTGTCTTCATCCAGGGGCCGGAGTGTTCTCGGGTCTATCACCTCCACATCGATCCCTTCCCTTTCAAGCTCCGATGCAGCGGCAAACGCTTCGTGGACCATGTGTGAAACGGCCACCACCGTCACGTCCTGCCCTTTTCGCCTCACGGCGGCCTTTCCCAGGGGAACGGTGTACATAGACTCGGGCACGGCTCCCTTGTGCCTGAAATTGAACCGATGCTCCAGAATAAGAACGGGGTTGTCGTCCTTGATTGCCGAAATCAGCAGACCCTTGGCGTCGAAGCAGGTGGAGGGCATCACGAGTTTCAGACCCGGAACGTGCATGAACATCCCCTGCAACGCCTGTGAATGCTGGGCGGCCGATCCCCACCCCCTGCCGATACAGGCCCACAGGGTCAATGGCACCGATACGGCCCCTCCAAACATGTAATGCCATTTCGAGGCATGGTTGACGATCTGATCCATGGCAAGATAGAGAAAATCAGGACGGTTGTGAAAATAAACCGGGCGCATGCCCCCCATAGCCGCGCCAACGGCAATTCCCGTCAGAGCCGTTTCGGCCAGAGGCGTGTCAAACACCCTTCCTGTTCCAAATTCTTTGTGCAAACCCTGTGTGGCACCGAACATACCGGAGGGATCATCCACCCCCTGCCCCATCACAAACACATCCGGATCAATGGACAGGCATTGGGAAAGCCCTTCACGGACAGCTTCCGCGTAAGGGATTTTCCGGCTATCGCCCGCCTCGTCCACGTTGTAGTCAGGCTCTTCATTTAACGTCGTAATTTTTGACCAGGGCACGAGCTCTACTCCTTGTAAAGGAAATGGAAAAGGCTTTCGGCGGACGGCAACGGGCTTTTCTGGGCAAAGTCAAACGCCGCATCGATTTCATTGCCGATGGTATTTTTGTATTCATCAACCGTTCGGCTGGACAGAACCCTGGTTTCAAGCAAACAGGTTTCATAGTTCTTTACAGGATCCTTTTCCTGCCAGAACACCACTTCCTCGGCAGGCCTGTAACCTTTGGCGTCCTGCCCGGCACATCCGGCATGTCCGAGAATCCGGTACGTCGAGCATTCAATGAACGAGGGCCCCATACCTGACCTGGCCCGCTCAACGGCTTTGGCCGTGATCTCATGAACCGCCTCCACATCGTTTCCATCCACCAGAGCCGTCAGCAGACGGTCAGCCGGGGCATAATGGAAGATATTTCGGCCCGCCTGGCGTTCACGAATCGGTGAACACACTGAATACGCATTGTTTTCGAGAACATAGACAACCGGTAGCCGTTTCAGCATGGCGAAGTTGATGCTTTCGTATAACACCCCTTCATCGGAGGCCCCATCGCCAAAAAAAACGGCGCTGACCCCGGGTTGCTGTTTCATCTTTAGAGCCAATCCAAGGCCCGTCCCCAGCGGGATTCCACCGCCAACGATCGACGAGCTGCCCAAGTGTCCGACGCGGGTATCCACCAGATGCATGGAGCCGCCGCGCCCCTTGGCGCAACCTGTTTCCCTGCAATGCAGTTCGGCGATCAGGCCGTTCAGATCCCCGCCTTTGGCAAGATAGTGCCCATGGCCCCTGTGGTTGCTCGAAATATAGTCCTCCTTGCGGAGCGCCGAACAGACGCCCACGGCCACGGCTTCCTGGCCGATGCACAGATGAATCGGGGTCTTCATTTCATCATTCAGGTAAAGGGACTCGATCCGCTCCTGAACCATTCGGATTCGGAGCATGTCGTAAAACATGGCGGTCTTTTTTTGTGCGGAAATTTCCATGGGTTTTTATCCACCAATCGCTTCGATTTTACACAGTTCCATGAATCGGCTGATCATTCTTTCCTTTCTGTCGTTTTGCGACAGGGTGTAATCTTCGGTCTGGGGTTCGGAAAAAATGATCTGACTGCCCGCATGATCGATGTCGAACGGAACATGAATCAGGTTGTTGAGTGCCAGTCGCACACGCTTCCGATACTCAGGGGGCACAAACAAGAGGAGAAAACCGCCGCCACCCGCACCGAGGAGTTTGCCGCCGATGGCGCCATTATTCATGGCCGCCTCATAAATGCTGTTGACATAGCTGTTACTGACTTTGTCGCTCAGGCTTCTTTTCTGAAGCCAGGATTCATGGAGCAGTCTTCCGAACTCCATGATATCCTGACTTCCTGTCAGAATCGAAAGTCCGTCATTCACAAATCCACCAATTTTCTTGAGTTGCTTCCGCCTGTCTTGAGTCATTGTGGTATAGCTTTTGGCCACATCGGACGCCACCCTCTTGACCCCGGTGTAAAACAGCATCAGATGGCTGGTCAATTCCTTCTGACGTTCCCTTGAAACAGCCACGGGATGCACATGGAACCCCCCGTCCTTGCCGAAACAGATATGGTTCAACCCTCCGTAAGACGCGGCAATCTGATCCTGTGAGCCCACGGTCTCCCGGATCAATTCCTGTTCAATGAAAATGCTTTCCTCGGCAAGCCGTCTCTTGTCCGCAGTGTATCCTCTCAAAGCGTAAAGGGCGTTCAGCAGGCCCACCGTAAAGGCCGAACTGGACCCCAGGCCGCTCCGGGCCGGGAGATCTCCGTCGTGATGGATTTCAAGGCCGGTGTCGATTCCAAGAAAACGCATGGTTTCCCGAACCGATGGATGCCGGACCTCTTCATAGCTGTTTCTGTTTTCGATCTGAGAGTAGACCACGCGGATGTTGTGTTCAAAAAAAGGCGGAAGAACCCGGCAATTAATGTAACAGTACTTGTTAATTGCGGTTGAAAGAACACTTCCTCCATTTTTTTTGTACCAGACCGGGTAATCGGTCCCTCCACCAAAAAATGAAATCCGAAACGGTGTCCTGCTGATGATCATACACTCCCTCCTTTTCGTTGCGCCAGGGCGGCCGGAAAGGGCTGCTTGACTATGAAAGGGCTGAAATTCCGCCAAGGCCGGATAAAAAAGCTTCCGCTTTTTGATATGATTCCTTAGTTCCGATATCGATCATGCCCCCGTTCGTCCTGACAGCGAACAATCCATGGCCGATCAGCGACGGAAAAACGGTTTTTTCGATACTCACAGGCTTTGACTCCGGAATGTCCCGGACAACGGCCCGGTCCATCAGGTAAATGCCCGCGCTGATCCATCCCGGGCCCGACACCCCCTTTTCAGCGAAAGCGGTCACCGCGTCGTCCGAGTCAAGGCATATCCGGCCATAGCGGGCCGTATCCTCCTTATGGACAAGAAGTATCTGGGCCCGCCGTACCTTCCGGTCATAAGAGGCCGCGAATGCTGGCAAATCCGTATGGACATAGGTATCACCATTGAGCACCAGAACCGTGTCTGTATCCATGTGAGGCAAGGCCAGCCTCAAAGCCCCTCCCGTATCCAGGGGTTCCGCTTCGTGGGAGTAGACCAGTTCCATGTCACCGAAAAAAGGCCCGAAGCATCCTCGGATGGCGTCACCCATATAACCGGTGCATAAAATTGTCCGCCTGACACCGCTTGCCCTCAACTGCTCAAGGATGAAAGACAAAAACGGTCGGCCTGAAACCGGCGCAAGTCCTTTGGGGAGGTGCGGGAGCACGTCCTTAAGCCTCGTACCCCGCCCCCCCGTCAGGATGCAGGCTGATATATGCCGGAGATTTTCCATGGCTTTAGACGTTGGCGTACCGGTTCGGGCTGATGATCCGGTACCCTTTCAGCAGTTCCCTGATTCCCATGTCCACGTCATGTTTTGGCGTGAACCCCATGGACTCGATTTTCTCGTTGCTGACGATGTAATCCCGTTTGTCCGGGTCTTCGCCCACCGGGGCCGAGTGGATATAGAAGTCGGGCAGGTGTTCCTTGATCTTTTCACACAACTGCCGCTTGGTGAAGTTGGCCGAACTCAATCCCAGGTTGTACGGTTGGCCTTTCATCCGGTCGTAATTCTCTATGGCGAAGACGAACGCATCGGCCACATCGCGGATGTGGACATAGTTCCGCCTGAAATGCTCTTCGAAAAGGATGATAAAGCCGTCTTTATAAGCCCTGTACGTAAAATCGTTAACCAGAAGATCTAGGCGCATTCTCGGGCTCATTCCAAACACAGTGGCCAGCCTGAACGTCACGGCGTTACCTTTGTCATGGAGGGCGTTTTCAACCTCGACCTTCGTTTTCCCGTATTCGGATATGGGATTCAGGGGGGATTCCTCGGTGCAGTAAGCATCTTTCGCACCGATTCCGTACCCGCTGTTTGTCATGGGGAAGATCACCCTCTGGTTTCTGTCAATGTTTTTGACCATGGACATGTAGGCGTCGTGGTTCACCATCCTTGTCAGCGAAGGATTTTTTTTGCATGCCGGGGCACCGACAATGGCTGCCAGAGGGATGATCACATCGAACCGGGGGAGCAGCGTCTTCATCAAAGCCTCGTCGCAGATATCCCCCTTTATGAAATCAAACGATTCGAAGGCGCAACAGTCAAGCAACGGTGCCTGACCAAACATCAGGTTATCCAGAACGGTAACGGCGTATCCGGATTTCAAAAGGTTGGGCACCATGACCGATCCCAGGTAACCGGCCCCGCCAGGGACCAAAACAGACAGCTTCCTGCTCATTCCTATCTCCTTGTGTTAATCGTTATGGCAACGTCTTGGGGTTTCGTTCTTTCCCATGTTTTCTCAAATCCGGAAAGCGTGGCCGTCATAAGCACCAATCAACCGGGCCACGACCTTTTCCTCGTTCCAGTGTTTTTCCATGAACCGGCGGCTTTGCCGTCCCGACGAGACACGCTCATCCTTGCTGGAACCTAATCGCGACAGGATGCCGACCAGCTCATCAGGGTTTCGTGCGATATGCCAGGGCAGCGTTTCTGTGCCTGTAAAGCCAAGGATGTGCGTCCTGTTCCATGAATCGATCCCGGCGATCACAGGCTTTCCCATGGACAACGATTCGAGTGAGGAAACCCCGTAGTAGCCCTGCATATGGTCGAAATGAATGTGGCACTTTCTTTTGATTTCAAGGCATTCCCTGTTACGTTTCCCTTCGATGATCACAGACTCGATGCCGCAGCTCTGTTTCACCTGTTCAACCGCACGGATAAAATCCGATGTGTTTTTGATGTCTTTGCGTGTCGGAGCCTGGCATGCGACCACAGGCCCGCCGTCCGTCTCCTCCGTCATCGAAAGCAGGGGATCGTCGAGAGGCACGAGGTTGGGAACCCAGGCGGCCTCGGGCACCAGTTTGAGCAGATCGGGGGTGCTGACCAGGACGGGCCGGCCGTTTCGCTTGTATTTTTCCCTGAAAAAAGCTCCGTTTGACCGGAAATCCGGATGGCCGTGATGATGGTGGACCAAATGTTTTCCCGCCGTATAATCCGAAACCTTCAGGGGGCCCAGCTGAACGGATTCATCGGAAAGCATGTGGAAATGAATGACATCGGCCTTCTTCAAAAGGTCCCGGATTTCGTCGTAAATGGAATCGTCGCAATCCGGGAGATGAATGTCCGATTCGTAATCGAATCCGTAACGCTGCGACCGTGTGATCAGACGGCAGCGGTGGTCCGTAAGCCGGTTGATGGCCTTGCAAAACGCGATCCCCGTTCCTGCCGGATCATTGTCTGTGATCATGAGGATGTTCATATAGCTCCGCCCGGTCGGCTACATGCCGACGGCCACCTTTTTTCACTGCCCCACCGATTCATGATACGCCTCAAGCAGCCCCTTGCTCCGGATTCATGACATTGATCTGGTTCGTTATCACAAATCAAAAACTGAAAGCCGCGACAGGGCTTCGATAAATCCCTTGCTGTTACCCAGATGACCCCGCCAGATTTCCGGAACCCACGTGCCCCGGTAATTCTTGAAAAGAGGCATCACCGTGTCAAAGTCGATGTCCCCTTCCCCGATCTGGACCCCTTCACCGTCCAGCCCGTAGCCGTCGGCAAAATGAACGTGGCGGATATAGGGGTAAACCGTTTCGATATAGTCACGAAGGCTTTTGTTTTTCGCGTTGCAGTACAATGCCGCGTGGGAAAGGTCGAAACAGATGTTGACGCCCGTCTCCCGGCAGAAATCGTCGATTTCATCGGCGTCCATGAAATAATTCCCCTTCCAGGCCCCGCCGAAATACCAGGGATAGGGAGGGAGATTTTCCAGAAGAAGTTCGAAACCGCCTGTGTCCATGTCGTCCATGGACGTTTGAAGCTGCTTCTTGAGGATTTTTCGATCAAGCTTGGTATTGAGGCTCATGGCACCGGGATGAACGATGATCTTGGGTGTTTCGCTGCTAAAATAATTGGCGAGATGGCCCGTCACCGCAACCGTTCTCTTGACCACGGCAAGGGAATCCCGGCGGATGGTTTCATCGGCGGAACACAGGTCGAACAGCCGTTCTCCCATGTATTCCGGGGCGTGAACCACCAGGGATTGATCGTATTTTCGGGGAGGTGTGTAACTCCTCGCCAGATCGTTTTCCGTAAAATGAAACTCGATCACGTTGGGATTAAAGGCCAGCATGGATTCAAAGTCGTCATACCGGGCGATCAGGCCCCAGGCCGACCGAAAACCGTTTGCAAGGGTGTTGGGGTTGCGGGACTCGATGTCTTCCTCGGCAAAACACATGCCGCCAGGGACAAACCGAACCGCCTGTTTGCCGATCAGCTGATCCATGCGTGAAGGCGGCAGACCTTTGCCCGGCCCCATCACCGTGATCATATCCCGGGTAATGGTTTCCCCTTCGCGGATATCGCGTTTTGCATAAAGGCTTTTGCCGAAAAGCTCCCGGTTGAGGACTTCGCCCCGGAGAAGAAATCGCTGCTCTTTTCCCATGGCCTGATCCGCCACCCGGATATCCCGGACCATGCGGCTGAGTTCGAAGGGCTCCAGACTGATCTTGTGATCGGGGCCTTTCATGGTCTTGTCGAGGGTGATGTGTTTTTCGATGATGCAGGCTCCCATGGACGCGGCGATCAGGGGAATGGTGATGCCGATGTCGTGACCCGAATAGCCCACAGGAACCCCGAAGGTTTTCAGCCGGTCGATCATCTTGAGGTTCACTTCCCGTGGCCAGACCGGATAGGAGCTTCGGCAGTGCAGCAGGGCAAACGGTGTGCCCGATGTTTTGAGCCTGTCCACGGTCTTCTCGATTTCAGGCCAGTAGCTCATCCCCGTGGACACGAACATGGGCTTTCCAAAACCGGCCACACCGTCGATCAATTCCATATTGTTCAGGTCGGCCGAGGCGATTTTGAAAGCTGCCACACCAATCCTTCCAAGAAATTCAGCACTGGGCAGATCAAACGGGGTGCAGAGAAAGGTCAAGCCTTGGGATTCGGCATACGTTTTCAGATCGATGATTGCTTCTTCGGACAGCTCGACCTCTTTGAGCAGGGGAATCATGTACTGGAAATTCTGTTCGTACTTTTCCGTATGGTTGAGGACATCGGCGCTGTAAAGACTTTCAAGGCATCGTTTCTGAAACTTCACGGCGTGAACACCGGCTTTGGCCGCCACATCCACCAGGGCCTTGGCCGTGTCGGGATTCCCGTTATGGTTGATCCCGATTTCGGCGATGATGTACGTGGGTTGATCATGTCCGATATGTCTGTTTTTGATTTGAATCATAACGTTCACAATCCTTATGCCCGGAGCTTACGGACATCGTGTTCGGGACGTGGCCCCGCCCCTTTTTTCACGGCAAGGCCATGGGCTCTGCGAAGTTTTTTCCGCCAGTCGTTGAGCAGGTCTTCCAGGGTCTGCCGGATGGGAATGGTGGGCCGCCATCCGGTGGCCTTGTGGAATTTGCTGTAATCGCAGCGAAGTTCAGGCACATCCGACGGACGGAGCCGATCGGGGTCCTGAACCACCTGGATGTCCACATCGGTAAGGCAAAGCAGCATGTCCAGGATATCGCGAATCCTGTATGAAACTCCGGACCCGATGTTGTAGAGTTCACCGGGCTTACCGTATCTGACGGCGAGATCGTAAGCCTTGACGATATCGCGGATATCTGAAAAATCCCGTCTGGCCGAGAGATTACCCACCCGGATCTCGGATGGTTTGATCCCCAGCTCGATTTCCGCGATCTGCCGTGCGAAATTCGATGTGACAAACACATCGCTGCGCCTTGGACCCGTGTGGTTGAACGACCGGGTGCGGATGATTTTAAGGCCGTAATTATGGAAATACTGAAACCCCAGGGCTGACTGGGTGACCTTGCTGACCCCGTAGGGACTCATGGGCCTCAGGGGATTGAGTTCCGTCACCGGAAGCTCAGATTCATGAACGAGCCCGTATTCTTCCGAACTCCCCGTGATCAGGACGGTCGTTTCGGTCATCTCCAGAAGACGCATGGATTCGAACAGATTCAACTCCGGCGTGATGTTGTTGATGATCGTGTCCTGGGGGGCGTTCCAGCTCTGCTCCACACTGCTCTGGGCCGCGAAATGGAAAATGACATCCGGCCGGACCGATTTCAGAAGACGGGTCACCGCATAAGGGTCACGCAACTCACAGTAATGAAGGGAGAGATCCTTTTCTATGCCGGAAATGTTGTCATGAGAGCTTCTCCACCGTAACGTCCCATGAACGTCGCAGCCTTCCTGCCCGAGGAGGTATTCGGCCATGTGACTGCCGGCCATGCCGGTGATGCCTGTGATCAGAACATTCATGGGCAACCTTTCATAGAGTGGATAGTTTTTTGATTTTGATCCGGTCGTCGACCAGCGCCAGGACATCGTGGTATATCTCTTCCTGACGGGCGAATGAGGTGATAATCACACCATCAGGACGGATTCGCCGGATGTCTTCAGGTTTTCGAATCGTCAACCCATTGAAGGGTTTCCCCTGTTTTTCCCTGGAACTGTCGACAATGCCGATCACCACAAGATCCGTCGCCTTGATCGCCGCGTGAACGATTTCCGCCGTTTCCGCCGCGCCGAAAAGCACCACCGTTCGAATCCCTTCGTCGTAAAAGCCGCCCAGGATCTGGCTGATCTCGTGTTTCACGGTGGAATAAAGCTGAACGATCTCCGCCGAATACCCCATCAACAGTTCAGACAGGACTGCCCTGCCCTTGTCCGTGAGAAAATAATTCTGGGTCCGGTTGGTCGCTCCGGTCACGGTGATCAGGCTTTCCTGTTTGAAGTCCTTGATATAGTTGTTCACCATCGAGCTGCTCAGGTTCGTCTTTTCACCGATATCATTCTGGCTGTTCTCCGGAGACTCGTTGATGGCGAACAGAACGGAAAGTCGGCGGAAATCCTTTGTCGGTGAAATAAACCTGGAATTGAAAGGTTCGATCATGTTTCGTCCTCATCCCCTCCCCGTTAGCCAGCGAGGGGTGAAACCAACCGCATAAAAATCCAAGAAATCGAAAGGGGGCCCACAGGAATTTTACAATGTGACACCAAGAACAGAATACAACGTCAAATAATCCATTCAATGACTGGAAAGTCATGACCCACTATAAAATGATCAAAAGGTGAAATCAAGCCTTTTTATGGCTGTTTCACCCAGAGCACAAAGGATACGGGCCAATCCTTGTTTTATCGAAAAATCAGACCCCGTCAGGCGAACGATCCTGACCTTTCATGGCAATGACCGCCTGATAGGCCATTTCAGCCGCGTCCAGCCGGCCCATTTTGGTGTAGACGTCTCCGATCTTGATCAGAACGGCCTTGTTATCGGGAAAAGCTGTCAGACCTTTCTCATACATGGTCAGCGCCATATCGAGGTTTTCTCCGTTAAAAAACGCATCGCCCAGATTTTCCCATACATTCGCCGCCGCGTGGTTCAACCCGACCGCCTGATCGAGAATCGCAAGGGCCTCATCAGCTTTGCCCCATTCAAAGAGATTTAAGGATGCGTGCATCAGGTCTTGAGGATTGCGGCACAGTTCTCCCACACAGCCTTTCAGGTACTGGACCGCCGCCACGTCATGGTCTTTGGCGGCGATGACACTGGCCCTGACCGTATGGTAACTTTCAAGTATCCATCGGGTTTCCCGCCATTCATCCAGGCGCCTATCAGCTTCGTCTGGCCGCCCTTCCGCCAAGGCATCTGAAATAAGTTGGATTTCGTCGCTCCACATGTCTGAAATCAAGTCAAAGACCCAGCGACCGCTTTCACCGTCCGCCACTCTGGCATCATGGTTTACCGAAGCCCGGATCAGATTTTTTCCATACTCTGTCCCGCCATTGTCCAGAAAACATTTACCGATAAAAACATAATAAGCCGAATAGAAAGTCAGGCTGTTGAGTGCCTTGAAATCGGAAATCAGGCGGCACCGTTTGAACATTTCCCCGACCCACCCGATCCAGAAAGGCTCGTCGTTTCCATGAAACATGTTTCTCAAAATGCCTTCGGCCATGTCTTCGGACCCGTTCCGGATCATCAACAGAGCGACCGTCAGCCCGAAAACATTTTCCGGGTATCTGTCAAAGACGTCTCTGAGTATGGCCAACGCGCGGCTTTCATCCCCGCCAACCAGGACCAGGGTGCCCAGAAAATATCGAAGGTAACCCGGCCCACTTTTCAGTCTGACCGTTTGTTCTTCCACAGACACCGCCCGTTCCATCATGGCCAGTGCCCCGTCCAGGTTCGCATGGGCGAGAAGCCGGAAAGATTCCAGGTAGCACCATTCGGGAATGAGATGCTTGACACCGGCCCACTGTTCCAGAAACAGGCTCATCTCCTCCAGTTCCCGGACCGATATCAGCTTCCGCATAACCTTGCCGGGCCGGTCATTCATATGGATCCAGAACAGTTCCTGCAAGACACCTTTGGCCCAGTGATTATCTTCAGCCACCATGACAAGATGAAGCGTCACAGGAGAGCCCATGGCCAGAAGCGTGTCACGGCTTGTTTTTTTCAACCACCCCGATATCAGAGCGATGCCATTCTGGAGGTCCGTGCCCTTGCCCGACAGCCTTTCAAGAAAGATCAGAGAGCCCTTCTCGTTTCCAAGAATTATCTGAAGGCAGGCCTGTGCCGCCATCGACTCCCAGCCACTGCCGCCCCATCTTTCCCATTCCCCAAGGAGTTTGTCTAAAAAACCTTCCTCAGGAGTGCCGTCCATCTGTTCATGGGTCCACTGGAGCAGCCACTGCCTTTTCATCCTGAGCCCTTCGGGGTGAACGGGTTCCAGTTCCAGAATCCGGTCGGCCAGGAGTTTTCCAAGAGACTGGATGCGTGGGCCATCTTTCAGCCAGGACTGGATAAGCGACTCATTGAAAGCCTGGATCCTTGGGGCAAAAGCTTTGTCCTGTTCACAGGCCCGGGCGAAAAAGTCTTTTCCCTGGCCGATCCGGCCTTTTTTAAGGGCCAGGCATCCACGGTAAAAATCGTTTAACGGTCCGTTGTCTATCCTGGCCAAAAGGGTTTCGGCTTTGACCAGGCAATCCTTTTGGATCAGCAGCTCGACGGGTTTTCCCGTATCAAAGCCTGAAACAGGGTCCTGGTTTTCAACATTGGCAAGATGCCCGATCCAGCCCGTCGACTGTTCCACCTGCTGTAGAAAAAACACCAGGGCGGTCTTGCGGACCTCCTGGACAAAGCCCTGCTGTTTCAGTGCGGATACAAATCTCTTTCCGGGAGATTCCTGAACTCCTGCAGAATCCAGTTCCAGCTGTTTGTACTGCTCGAAAAATTCAACCATGAGGGCTTTGACATTTTCAACAACCTGATTCTTTTCAAGTTCCGTGTTGATTTTATCCATGGTCCGAATCGCGTTCAACACATCGGCAGGCAGGGTTTTGGGATCGGCAAGCCGGGGGTGCTTCTTCAGGCACTCCTGAACTTTGGCCTGCTCGTTCGAATAAGTCCTTATCCGTTTCAGGCATTGATCCAGCTCCTGTTTCAGACGGTTCAACCTGGCCAGCAGATCGTTCAGGCATGGAACTGTCCGTTCCTTGTCAACCCGTGCCTTCAAACCCTCGAACGGCTTATCAAGTGACGATTCAATCACCGTCGCAAGGGGAAGGATCCGCGTGCCCTTGACCTTGGCCCCACCTTCTGTGGCGTCGATATACGTCCTGTCCGGCACCGTTTGAATCATCCGCTGGCAGATTTCCAGCATCCCGACAAAACCAGGATTGCTTGGAATCATCTGTCCATCGATGCCTTCCACCATCACCTGGCCCGGCACAGAGGCACCGTGATGGTTTCCCCAATGCAGGATGGTCCCTTCGACATGATCCCTGGCATCCGAAAAGGCCAGATCGAGACCGACAAACACCACGGGATCGCAGCCCGCTTTCTGGGCTGCGGCAAGAGCCAGGTGAAACACGGATTGAACGTCTTCAAGGGCCGAGCCGTTTCGCCCGAGAATCCCGTTGAACAGGTTCTGGACTGTGGCATCGGGAAACGAATAGTAGGCCGACCTGAAACGGATTCCGTTGGGAATCCTGGGCGTGACCGTGGGGATGTAAACCAGGTCCACATCTCCCAGGTCGTCGATAAAAGGGGCCAGTTTTTCAAAGGTGAAATCGTTGTTGTCCACCGAAACGACCATATGGGGCTTGATGCCCAAGGCCATCAAGGGAGCCAGGGCCGAATCCAGGGCGATGATCAGGGCTCTGCCTTCGAGGCTTTTCAGTTCATGGATGTTTTTTGCAAGAGAGGGACCCGAAGCCACGATGACCGCAGGGACATGTTTGTAAAGATCGCACAGATCGTCAAGGGGCCTGGACTCTGAAAGGGCCAGGAGATTCCTGAAACTGTTTTCGATAAAGCTTTTCCCTGAAAAAGCCACGGTGTCCCTGGAAATTTTTCTTCGTTTCAGGTACTGATCGAATCGCTGGCGCCTGTCCGCATACCATGCCGGGGCCAGAGCCACGGCGAGGCTGTGTTCGGCAAACGCCCCTTCGTCGGTGGTGAACAGCTTGTCCCGTTCCTCGTGAATCACCATGTAGGGATCAGCGCTGTCCCCTATGGCGAACCGGACGTTGGGGTGGGCCAGGACCGCCGTGAGATCCTGGGCTTGAAGGGCAGCTTTGAACACCTTGGGCCAGGCCTCGAAAAAGACCACCAGATTCCTCTGGCCGACCGCTTCAAGAATGGACGAGGCATGAATGAGAAGCCCGCCGCCCAGGACGCAGAGTACTCGTCCATCCACGGACCGGATGGATTGGATCAACGGCTCCAGATCACCCAAAGGATCGTTTTCAGGGTAAAGCCAGGTGGTGTCCCCTGCCCTGTTCCGGATCAGAAGATTGGGGATCCCGGAAGGACTTTTTCCAAGGTCCAGATCAAAAGGCGTCTTCTCATCGAATGATGCCTTTATATAAGGATGGTGCTCACGAAGGGCCTTAAGGTTTTTTTCATAGATCTCCCCGTCGATTTCACTCTGAACGTTTTCCGCCGATTGCGGAACGTTCGCCACCCACTGGTGCCACATGGCCCGAAAAGCGTTTTCAAGCCTTTCCGAAAACCCTGTGGGGTCCATCAGGGTGGACTGTGTCAGGCTGCTTCTCAGTTCAAGGCGGATCTCGCTCAACAGATGGATATCCCGGGAAAGATTCACCGCCTTTTCCACATACTCTTCTTCCGAAAACGCCAGCAAGGCGTCAAGGCCCGCCTGGTGCAGAAGGCTTGCCCCCACCCTGGACACATGGCTGTTTCCCGCAAGGGCGATGACGGGAACGCCCATCCACAAAGCCTCGCAGGTCGTCGTGGTTCCGTTGTAGGGAAAGGTGTCCAGGGCGATGTCCACGCTGTTGTAAAGGAGGAAGTGCTCTTTCAGGGTGACACGGTAGCCTTCGAACCAGATACGTTCGGAAGGGACTCCGTAGTGGTCGAACCGTTCGAGGATGTGTTTCCGGGTGCCGAAATCGGCAAAAGACCGTGATTTCAGCTTCAACCGGGATCCCGGTGTTTTTCTCAAAATTTTCGCCCAGACGGCGATCACCCGTTCGGATATCTTGGAATTGTTGTTGAAGGAACCGAAGGTCACGGCTCCGGTCAACAAGGCCGGTGACGGGGATATGGGGTAGGATTCTCCCGAAGGTTTGTAACAGAGGAATCCCCCTTCGAGCCGGACCAGGGTTTCCGTGGCCAGATGATCTGACACATCCGGAGGATCGGCAATGGCGTCGGTCAGGCGGTAATCCATGGTGTCAAGACCGGTGGTGTCCGGATAACCCAGCCAGGTCACCTGGACAGGGGCGGGTTTCCGGGCAAAAATCAGAAGACGGCTGCCCCGGGTGTGGCCGGCGAGGTCCACCAGAATGTCAATCCGGTCTTCCCGGATGATCCGGGCCGCCTCGTCGTCCGAAAGGACGGTGATGTCCCGCCAGACATCGGCCAGTTCCCTGAACCTCTGGGTGAACTGATCCTGTTTTTCCGTGTTGGAGTAGCAGGCCACCTCGATTCTCTCCCGGTTGCGGTGGGCGAACACATCTTCCAGAAAAAACGCCACCGAATGGGTCCTGAAATCAGGGGAAACAAAGCCGACCCGAAGTTTCCTGTCCGGGTCCCTGTCGTTGTTCCAGACCGGATTCACATGATAATGGGGCTGTGCAAAAGTTTCAGCCCAAACCCGGTGGGCGTCGAAAATTTTCTCCGGTGTTTCCTGGTCATTGAAATGATAGGTGTAGAGAAGATTGGAAAAGGCATCGTAAAATCCGGGATTGATCTTCAAAGCTTCCCTGTAGGCCCAGATGGACGTGTCGATACGCCCCTGTTCGCAGAACACCCGGCCCAAATTGTAATAGGCCGGAGCGAAGCCGGGGTCCTTGCGGTGGGCCGTTTCATAGCAATCGATGGCCCCCTGCATGTCTCCCTGGTCCTGGAGAATCGTTCCCAGGTTGTTGCTGGCTGAAACGCAGCCCGGGTCCACGCGCAGAGCCTCGCGGTACGCTTTTTCCGCGTCTTTCTCAAGCCCCATTTTCCGGAAAACGTTGCCCAGATTATTGTGAAACATGGCTCCTAAGGGATAGGCCTTCACGGCCTTCTGGATCAACTCCAGGGCTTTGTCGCACTCTCCCCGCTCAAGAAAGATGGTCCCCAGAAGGTTGAGGGCGTTGGAGTGTTTTGGGTCCATGCGGATGATCCGGGCGTAGCCTTCTTCAGCTTTGGCGTAATCTCCTTTGATATGGTGGCTGTACGATGTTTCGAAAAGCTCTGTGGTGTCGAAAGGCCTTCTGGATTGCTGAGCCCTTTTTTTTTTCTTCCCGCTCATGACCTTCCTTTGTCGATGGTGCCGAATCGGCCGAAGAGTTCATCCAGGAGCATCAAGAGGTGCTCGCCCGTGAGATTGGCCGCACAGGGCGGATAGTCGTAAAAAAGACGGGCGTTTTCCCTTTGGTTGATATGGGCCATGCCGGGACAAAGATCGCCCTCTTCCAACGCGTGGACGTAACACGGTGTCGAGCAGATGCCGTTCAGGCTGAAGTCGATTTTCAGGGATTCAGAGAATCTGTAATACTTTATTCGTTCCTCGGGTGTAACCACATTGAACACCGATCCGCAGGGAACCGAAAGGGCTTCCGCCAGGTGGGTGACCCCCGAATCACTGGTGATGACCAGATCACAGTTTCTGATCAGGTGGCAAAGGTCGCCCACATCCCTGATCAGGCCTTGGGTGCTTTTCACATCGCTTAGGCCAAGGGCCGTCACGGCATCCTCGATATCAGGCCTTCTGAACGAGGACACTATGAACGCGAAACGTTCTCCGCCTTTTTTCAAAAATTCGATGACGGCGGAAAGAGGCAGATCTCTTACCCGGCCCGTGGAAACGGAGTTGACGAAAACAAGAGGTTTGCCCGACTGTTTCAGGGAAACGGCCGTCTTTGATATGACATCCCCATTGGGTGCCTTGATGCTTTCAAACGGTGCAATCCTTGGAACCGGATCGCTGATCAGGTCCGGTGAATGGCGGAAAAGTCGATTCATGTAAAATTCCGGAGGATAGGTCCCTTTATAGTCCGGTTCATGGGCAAAGTGCTCCGCGTCCAGATAGTAATCGTACGTCCTCATTTCATCCGGTCTCACCACGGGTCCTGTGACAGCACACCATGATCCAAAATAGATCAGCGGGTACCACTGCTCTGCCGAAGCGATGGATGGTTTGACCAGAGTGACCTTCATTCCGGGGTAACGTTCGGCCAGAGCCCGAATGGCCACAGCCAGGTACATCTGGTCCCCCAGTCCGTGCATGGGAAAAACGACCAGATGCTTCGATGCGAGATCCTCGCCCTGGTACATTGGGGGAAACCCCATGGAAAACCAGACATCCTTGTCCACCCTGAGGTGGTTGTTCGGGCCGAAATCCAGGGTCAGTAATCCTTTATAAGGAAGATGAACCGGGACCATCTTTTTATTCAGATGAACCCGCCCCTCAGCCAGTTCCCTTGCAAGCACCTTGCCCATCTCAGTTGATATAAACATGGACTGTTCAAGAAAAATCCTGCCCGAATCCATTGGGCACAAAAGTATCATCCAGGCTCCCCTCAGCCGGCGGCACAGATCATCTGGGCCCCATCTTCCTTCACAGGGTTATCGTAAACATCCAAACATGACCTTCATGGCACAGATCATGCTATTCTGTTAGAACAGATCACTGGCTCTGTTCCATCGAACCTTTTCAGGCCGGCCGTTTACAGACATCTCTTTTGATTTCTGTCGATTCATGGACAGACTGAGAAAGGAAAAATTTGCCGGTTGCGGTTTGATAAAGGAAAAAAAAGCCAGGGTGTTCCGTTTATAACCTGTTCTTTGAAATTCACGGAAAATTATTCTCAAGCTTTGATGCGCAACGTCCGAAATTTTTGTCAGGTTATAACAGCTTCAAGGTGATTTATCCAGATTTTAAAAATAAGTTCTCAAGTTTGGGTAAAGACATCCGATGTAAAGATTAAAAACAAACACAACTTGACCGAAGGAGGTGACCGAAGAAACCAAAAAAAACAGAAACGGAAAAATGATGTAAGTATATTTAACGCAGCATGGACGCTGCAATGATCACTACCAAGGAGGTAAAACATGGCACTTTCCGTAAACACCAACGTCGCATCCCTCAACGCCCAGCGTAACCTTGTAGGTACTGGGAGAAAACTCAACACAGCCCTTCAGAGACTTTCATCCGGTTACAGAATCAACTCAGCCAAAGACGACGCCGCCGGCCTTGCCATCACGGACCGTATGACGTCCCAGGTAAGAGGTTTGAACCAGGCCGTCCGTAACGCCAACGACGGTATTTCGCTTGCACAGACGGCTGAAGGCGCTCTCCAGGAGACGACCAACCTGCTCCAGCGCATGAGAGAGCTGGCCATTCAGTCCGCCAACGACACCAACAGCGACTCCGACCGTCAGTCCATCCAGGACGAGGTGGTAAACCTCAAGGCTGAGATCGCCCGTATCGCCGACACCACAAGCTTCAACAACAGGAAACTCCTCGATGGTTCCTTTGGTACCGCCAGTTTCCATGTGGGTTCCGAAGCAGGTCAGGTTATCAACGTGACCACCGGTGACGCCCGCGCCAACAAACTCGGATCTTTCAGGGTTACCATGGATGCGGATTCAGGCAACGGAGCCGATGCGGCAGCGGCTGGAGCTAATACCGTATGGTCCGGTACGGACCTTGTGATCAACGGTTCAAAAGGTTCCGCCACGGCAACGATCGTTAATACCGATTCCGCCAAAACACTGGCCACGGATATCAACTCCGTCACCGTTGACACCGGTGTAACCGCGTCAGCCAAAACGGAAGTTGAAATCTCGAATATCGGCAATGGCTCCTACACCTTCGTTCTTTCAACCGGCACTGACCAGACCGCCACGGTTTCCGCGGCCGTTACCAGCGGCGACCTGAACGACATGGTGGACGCCATCAACGACCACAGCGCCACCACCGGCGTGACCGCCGTAATGAACGATGCCGGCGATGGCATCCAACTTAAAGATGCGGACGGCGACAACATCACCCTCACCAGAACCGACGTGGTTTCATCCACCTGGAATGCCACGGTAACCAACGACGGCGTTGCCACAACGACCACCGTTACAAGTGGTGGATCCGCAACAGACACCGCGTCATTCAGGGGTCAGGTCCTGATGGAATCAGACAAGGCCTTCTCCGTGAACGGCACGGGGATCGGCGCAGATGCTGTGGGTGATGTGACTTCCTCAGAACTGTCCGAGGTATCCGCCATCGACCTGAAAACCCAGACCGGCGCCAATGACGCCCTGTCCGTCATCGACAAGGCCATTGCAAAGGTTGACAGTATCAGGAGTAAACTCGGTGCGGTTCAGAACAGGTTTGAATCCACCATCACCAACCTTGCCAACGTTTCCGAGAACATTTCGGCTTCACGGTCTCGAATCCTTGACGCCGACTTCGCGGCGGAAACTGCGGAACTGACCAAGGCTCAGATCATCCAGCAGGCCGGTATCAGCATGCTGTCTCAGGCAAACCAGCTGCCTCAGTCAGCGCTCAGCCTGCTCCAGTAGACTGAACCTGTAACGATTGGCCTTCCGGGGGTGTGACGCCCCCGGAAGCGTCAACCGTTAAGATGAGAAAAGAGGCAGACCATGGGTATCGCATCCAGTGTAGGACTTGTATCAGGGCTTCAAACCGATTCGATCGTCACGTCGCTGATGAACATCGAAAAGGCCCCCATTACGAAACTTCAGCAGAAACAGGCCGGGTATCAGGCGAAAATTTCGTCTTACGGCATGCTGAAAAGCTCGCTTTCAAGTCTTCAGACGGCTGTTTCCGCCCTCAAAAACCCCGACAGCTTCGCCGCAGGTTTCACATCCGCATCGAGCAACAAGGACATTCTCAACGTGTCCGTTTCCGACTCGAAGATCGTGAGTGCGGGATCTTACAAAATCATGGTGAACCAGCTTGCCACATCGGCGCAGATGACCAGCAAAACCTACGCGTCGAGCAGCAGCGCCGTGGGTGGCGGAGTTCTCCATTTCAAAACAGGTGACGGCAGCAAAATGGCCGTGACCATCGACCCGGCCCAGTCCTCTCTTGCCGATATCGCCAAGGCCATCAACGGATCAAAGGCGGATGTGTCCGCTTCGGTGGTCCGGGTTGCCGAAAACGATTACCGGTTAAGCCTTACGGCAAAAAGCACGGGTAAAGACATCGGTTACAGTTTCCAGGAGTCCGGCCTGACTTTCAGCACGTCGGTCCAGGCCGGAACAACCACCGGGGAAACCATGAAAAGCCAGGCTTTCGACAGTGCCGACTCGGCCCTGGGTCTCACCGGAACCTTGTCCATCAACGGAACGGACATCGCCCTCACCGGCACGGAAACCCTGAACGACATCCAGGCCTCCGTGGACGCCCTGGGTGATGTTTCTGCCACGGTGAATGTCGATGCCACCACCGGGAAATACAGCCTATCCGTCACCCGTGACACGGCGGGACAGGGCCTTGATCTGTCGTTCAAGGATGGGGATGACGCCACCGGGCTGTCAAGCCTGATAGACCCCTCTGCCACCGTGTCGGCAAAAAAAGCCCTGGTCAACATCAACAACATCGATGTTGAACGGGACAGCAACACCATCACCGACCTGATCGACGGGCTGACGCTGACCCTGGCCTCCGAGGACACCGAAAAAACCGTGAACGTCACGGTGTCGTCCAACCACAATTCAGCCAAGACAAAAATGGAAGGTTTCGTGGAAGCCTTCAACAATGTGGTCAAATCACTGAACAGTCTCCAGAGTTACGACAAGGAATCGGGAAACACAGGCAACCTCTTGGGTGACAGCACAGCAAACCTCCTGAGATCGGGCCTTCGCCGCATGATCTTCTCATCGGTGAATGGTGTGGCCAGCGAGGTCAATTCCATGAGTCGCATGGGGGTCACTGTGGAAGAATCGGGCCTTTTGAGCTTCGACAGCGGCAAGTTCACGACCGCCATGGAAAACAGCCCGGAAGATGTGGAAAAATTTTTCACGGCCAACGAATCGGGAGCCAAAGGCTTCGCCGTCCAGTTCGACAAATATCTCGGGGGATACCTGGAAACAAAAAAAGGAATCCTCGCCGCCAAAATCGATGGTTACACCTCCTCATCTTCGAGAATCGACAAGGATATCGAGGCCATCAACACAAGGCTGACCAAACGTGAAGAGACGCTGAGAAAACAGTACGCCAGCCTGGAACAGCTTTTATCGACATTTTCAAGCACCTCGACTTATCTGACGAACCAACTGTCGGTGCTTTCGAACATGACGAGCAAATTCAACAGTTAGAACGTCCGCCAGGGACTGACATATAAAACCCGTAAGGTTTGATACGTCAAAGAAATGGAGTCGATTATGGTATACACAGGGCATCAGGCATACAGACAGAACGCAGGCAATTCAGTGATCAGTAAGGAACAATTGCTGCTCAAGCTCTACGACGGTTCCCTGAATTTTCTTCGTCTGGCACGGCGGGGCATGGAAGAGAACAACCCCAGGATCAAGGGTGAGAACATTTCTAAAATCATCGCCATCATGACCGAGCTCGACTGCGCCCTCGATATGGAGGCCGGCGGAGAAATCGCCGAAAATCTTTCCGCGCTCTACAGGCATATCATATACAGACTGGTGGAAATCAACGTCAAAAACGAGATCAAGGGGCTTGACGAAGTGGAGCATGTCCTCTCGCAGATCAAGGAAGGTTTTGAAGAAGCCGTAAAGTTGACCCGGGAAAAAAAAGAAGCAGAGGCTCCTGTACAGTCCCCGGTCCCTCCTCCCCCTTACGGCGCCCATGAGCACAAGGAGGGTATGCGCATTGCGATCTGACAGAAAAGCACTCTACGAATCATTGGGCAACTTGACTGTGGACGTCGAGAAAGCCCTTCAGTCAAACGACCAGGACGCCCTGGACCGGCTCACCCAGTGCCATGACCGAGTCATGGAGACCCTTGCCCAGGGCGGTGGCGAAACGGATGCCGGCATGATGGACGCGATCAAAGATGCGGACAGAAAGATAAGAAAACTGATTTCAACCATACAGACCATGCAGACGGATATCAGGGCCCAGTTGTCCACCATGAACAACAGGCGCCTGATTCAGTCCAGATATCAAAGCAAGGATGCGAGGTAAGGATATGATCAATCCGACAAGCACTGCCGCAGTGCAGACCATCGAAGCGAGGAACGCCACGGTTGTTCCTTTCAAGAGCCCCTCCTTTGGCACGGATGCCAAGGCCGAGGGTCTCAACATGAAAAAGAAGACCCATGTGGTCGTTGAGGAACAGCAAAAAGAAGCGGAAATTCAAAAAGCCCTTGAAAAAAAGGCGGCCGAAGAGACTGACAAAAAAAAGGAAGAAGAGCTGTCCCAGGCTATGCTCGACGAACTGTCCCAGGATATCGAAATGCTCCATAGCGTGGGGCTGAGTTTCTCCAGACACGACGATACGGGACGAACCATTGTCAAGGTGATCAACAAGGACACGGACGAGCTGATCCGGGAGATTCCGTCGGAAAAAGTTCTGGACATGGCGGCCAAACTCGATGAGATGGTCGGCATTCTCTTTGACACCAAAGTGTGATGTAAGTTTTCTTTCAATAAAAAAAGGGGACTTATACGCTGTTCAGCGTTTTATCAGTGTTTTTGACATCCCATGAACAGACCGGGAGATTTATTTTTTTTCGCCCGTTCCTCAACGCCATCCTATTTTCCATCAAAAATCATATACTTACTTGAATAACCTTTATCACCAACCATCATCTGCACCCCTTCGTACCTCTTGATATTGATCAACAGAGGCCCCATGAGGTTGGCTGTCATCTTTTTCGGATCAGGGTCCGTGGCGTTGATGATGACATAGAGAAACATGTCCTCTTTTTCATCAAGGGGCCAGCCCGTTTCAAGAACGCAGGAGTCCACATCCACCTCGTAATCCGCCTTGAACAGGAAGGGATCCATGACGATGAAGGCCAGTTTTTCATCGTCCACACTCTGGAACGACAGAAACGGACTGATATTCTCGTGGTCCAGGATAATGAAACGTTTCATCTCCGGAAAACCCGGCAAGCCCTTGGAGAATGTGATGATCTTTGTCTCGTCAATGGGAACGGGTCCAAATTGTCTGGTGTTGAGTTCCACGTTTACTTCTCCTTGTGTTCTCTTTTTGCAGGACGTGCCTTAGCCGCCTTGATGGTGTTGAACGCGATCAGTCCCTCGGTCATTTCTTTTTTTTCAGCATGTCGGCTGCTTTGAAAAGCCCGGAAACCCCGCCCTGGGCCGCTTCGATATTTTCACTTTTGACCCGCTCAAACACTTCCTGCCTGAGTATCTTCACATTTTCAGGCGCTTCGATGCCGATTTTCACAAACCCCTTGCTGATTTCCACCACATGGACGGCCACCTGATCGCCGATTTTTATCACTTCGCCTGTTTTTCTCGATAGGATCAGCATCGTTCTCCCTGGATATCGTGCTTTCACATTGAGGGGTAATCATGGATACAAACTTGAAATTACAGATAATCCAGCAGACTCATCTGGATAACCTTCGCCGTGGAGCTCATGGCGGCGTTGTACGCGAATTCCTTCTGGCTCAGCTTGGTGATTTCCTGAACCATATCCGCATCTTCGAGCCTCATCTTAGTGCTTTCGTAGCTGATGTTCAAGTCGGAAATGATATTTTCCCTGACGTCAAGCCTGTTTCCCTTGATACCGACCTCTGAAAGGACAGAGCCGATGTAATCGAAATCAGCGGACAACCTGGAAATCGACCGGTTGATGCCGTCCGTGTCCTGTGCTTCCAGATAATTCTGAAGATCGATGAGCGTCCTGAAAATCCCCCATTCCACCTCTTCGTCGCTCACATGGGTGGTTCCGTCAGCCGGTCCTACCAGGTCGGATGACACGTCGAACCCCATGTCCGCGCCGATACTGGTGGCGGCGTGGGAACCCGAATCCCACATCAGTTCCAGGCTGTCGAGGATCGGAGCCCCCTGTTCCATGATGGTGTATTTTTTCGTCCCCTCGTTGTAATTCACCGAATACTGAACCCCGTTGCCCCCTGCGGCCGCCGCAGTGATATCGAAAGACACCGAATACCCGTCGGCGACTGCACTGTCAAAGGCCACGTTCACATCCGGGGTCATATCTCCTGTAAAATCGAGTTGAACCCCGCTGGCGTCGCTGGTGAGCGTCTGAACCGTGATAGGAGGGGTGTATCCCGGGTCGTTGGCTACCGTCCATGTGTTGGTGGCTGCCGCATAGGTCAGCTGGATCGGAAGGGCTCCAGTGGGCACATTCAGAGCATCGTAGTTATCCACCACCACCCTGGCGTTGTTCTGGGATACGTTCACAATTTCAGGCTGGCCGGTTGCGGCGCTCCGGGCTGTCATGATGGATTCAAGGGTTGTGGCCAGTTCATGGGGGTAATATTTCCCAAAGGGAATGGTCGCCGTCAGTTCGGCCCCGTATTCCGCAGCTCCTCCGGCCGGATCTTCCCTGAAATCGATCATGTTGTTCGTTTCGTCGATCACGATGTACGGTGTCTGGAACACCGTGTCACCGCGATAGCCCACCCCGATTTCCGATGTTTCGGACATCTTGATGGCAAATTCATCGTCTCCGCCCTCGTAAAAGATTTTCGACGGGTTGTCCGGATCGTCGGCCACAAAAGACCGGATGTTGGTTTTCGTTCCCGAAAAGATATACCTTCCGTTCACCTGGGTATTGGCCAGGTTGAGAATGTGGTCCCTGATCCCTTCTATGGCGTCGGCACCGGATACAAAGTCTTCTGAAGTGATGATGCCGTTCAGCATGCTGATGGCCGTGGTTTTGGCATCGGTGATCTGGCTTTTCACATTGGACAGGGCTGTTTCGGCGCCTTCCAGCCACTGACGTCCCGAAGCGATATTCGTCGTGTACTGCTGCACACTCAAAATCGAAGATTTAAGATTGAGAATGGGGGCCACGGTCACGGGATCATCGGATACGACGTTGATTTTTTTTCCGGTGGCCACCCGGGTGTTGGTTTCCAGCAGATCGAGTTTGACCCGGTTGAGCCGGTTTGCCGACAGATTGTAAAGTGTGTTGAATCCGATTCTCATAAAGCCCCCTTCCTATTTCGTCGCCATCAGCGTCTGAAGCATTTCATCCACGGTTTTGATCAGCTTGGATGCCGCCACATAGGACTGCTGGTAGGCGATGAGTTTCACCATCTCTTCGTCGATGGACACCCCGGCAATCGTGTCCCGCTGCTGGGAGAGCTGTTCCACGACGATCTCACCGAACTCCACGTTCATCTTGAGGGTGGAACCCGTGACGCCGAGAGCTGAAATCATGTCCTGGTACGCCCCTTCGATATGGGTGGTCGTGGTGTCCGAAGCGACATCCTGGCCACGGACAAAACTCCACTTGGCCATGGAAAAATCCTTGTATTGAAGATCGGCCAGGGCGATGGCGTTGGTGTTGTCGTTCACCCCGTAATCCCCTTTGGGGGGAAGATAGACCTTGTCCAGTCGTTTGAAGCCCAAGGCGTCGGCTGTTCCGGGATTCTCGCTCCAGAATATTTCCAGGTTCTCGAGGTTTGATCCGTCGTTTTCCGAAATCACGAACCGGTTGTTGTCTTCGTCGTAAATCACCTTGTAAGTTTCAGGAGGAGACACAGCTGAAACAGAGTTCATCTGATCCTGTATATCGGCGGCCAGACTGTGGAGATCGGTCCTGCTGCTGTAAGTGGCGCCTGTCAGAGTCACTGTGTACGATACGTCGTTTTCCGTGAACCGGAAGGTGTTGTTGCCTGCTCCGATGGTCAGGGGTACCAGACCGGGATCACCCAGAACCGCATCACCCTGCATGCCATCTGTTTGGCCTCCGTTGATCCGGGCGGCGGCGATGTTGTCCACAAATTTCATGGCATCGTTGACCTTGATGCTTCCCGCATCATCGCCTTCGAAAAACGAGTTGATCCCCAGGGCGGCCATCAGTCCAGAATCCTCGGCCTTGGTGTCGGAAAAAGCGTAGCTGTACCCGTAATCCGGAACGAACTTCAGGCTTCCATCCAGGTTCACATACCCGGTGATATGCGCTCCGGCGTTTGTGCTCTGGGCGTTGAACTGGTCTTTGAAAGATTCCACAGTCCAGTGCCATTCCGACGAAGTCTCCAGGGTGAAATTTCCATCAGGATCAATCTGGAATCCGTTTTCATCGGTGGTGATGGAAAACACGTCGTTGTTGAAAAACATCCCGGAATTGAAGGTGAGTTCCATTCCGTCCACCTCAACCGTGAGTTCCGCCGGATCGTCCAGGGTTATGGTCTGGATTTCCCGGCTGTTCCGCCATTCGATCACCATGGGGTTGGCTTCGCTGACATTGGCCACATCACCTCCCCCTGACACCACCCTGAACACATAGTTGTCCAGAACGCTGTTGGCGTTTTTCAAGGGATCATGGCTGATGGAAACGGGCGAGGCGGTTCCGGCCCCATCCGTGTTCACCGTAAAGGTATTGCCGGCCACCAGATAACCGGGGTCGATGGTGAACGTCATGCCGTCGACCTGGAAGTTGCCCGCCGAAGCATCGGTAATTTCAACAGTGCCCCCTCCACCGGCAAGACCCGGAGGGTCCACACTGTGATCGGCTTTGGTCCATGTGATGATGGGATTGTCGCTGCCAGGGCCCACGGTTCCCGCCGTGGTCACGGTAAAATAATACTTGTTCAGGGCACTGGCCGCAGCCCCGCCATCATAGGCCAGTTCCGTATCCGACACGGCCATGTCCACCTCGATGGGGACCATGTCCGGGGGATTGGTGCTGTTCTTCGTCCACATCTTGAAATCTTTGGAGTAATCGATTTTGTGGCCGTAACTCAAGGTGGAGAGGACGCCTCCCTCACTGGTGATGGGGGTGTAGCTGCCGCTCTGCTCCGTTGAAAAATAATTCAGACCCACGCCCTGGCTGTGGACCTTGTTCACCTGCCAGATCAACTCCTTGGCGATGGTGTCCACCTGGGCTTTCATCTTCGTCACTTCCTCTTCCTTGATGTCCAGCCATCCGCTGATTTTCCCGCTGGTGATGTCATCGGAAATATCAATTTCCCCGCCACTTGTGGTCATCCACATGATCCGGCCACCTTCCGCCTTCACATGGTAGGCCTGGTTTTCAACCACAAGAGGATACCCGCTGTTGTTGAGAATCGTGACAAACCCGTTTTTCTGGTCGATGGCGTTGACACTCATCAGTTCGGACAGTTCGGTGATCAGCCTGTCCCTGGAGTCTCTCTGGTCGTTGGCGGTCTTCCCGATGTTTTCCGCCAGGTTGATTTCCACGTTGAGCAGGGCGATCTTGTCCAGTATTCCGTTCACCTGGCCCACGCCGGTTTCGATTTCCTGATCGATATGTTTCTCAAGCTGCACCAGGTCCTCGTTGAGGATATTGAGCCGGTCTGAAAGCTGGTTTCCGTACTCGTAAACCACCGCCCGTTCTGAAACGCCGGAAGGGTTGTTGCTGAGGTCGTGCCAGTTGTTCCAGAACTCGGCGATCATCGATCCCAGTTCGTTTTCGGACTGAATGTCGAAAAGGGATTCCAGGTTCTGCACGTAGAGAACGCCCTGCTCGTCAGCCGCGAGAATGGACTGCTGTTCACGAAGGCGTGTGGAGAGAAGATCGTTGGCCTGTCGTTGAACCGCCTCCATGGTCACGCCACGCCCGAACTGAAGGCCGCCGATGGTCATGGGGTTTGACACGGCCAGTGACGCGGTCTGCCGGCTGTAACCGGGCGTACTGACGTTGGCCACGTTGTGGCCCGTGACGGCCAGATTGTTCTGGGACGTCGCCAAAGCTCCTTTTGCTATATCCAGTGTGACCCTGTATCCTGACATATCACACCTCTCCCCTCATGACCGTCATCCGCTGGGCATAAGCGCCCTGCCGTGTGTAGGTTTCCCTGCCGTAGCGTTCTTCCCGGACACAGCTCGTGGTGATGATGCGGACAAGATCTTCTATGGTTTTCAGGCTTTCTTCCAAAAAAACCCTGTTTTCACGTGACACGGCACTGATTTTCCGTTTCACGTGGCCAAGGGCCATGGACAGGTTCATCAGAACGGCCTTTTCTTCGTTCGGCACCACGGAGACCAGGGACTTCAGGCTGTAAGCGTTCATGTCCTCGAACACCGCCAGCCCGGACTCTCTGGCCTCATCGGCAATCCGTAATCTCATGGCCTGAATCTGATTCGCAAGGCCCTGTTTTTCCCTTGAAGATTCCCAGAGCGCCGTCATGTCAGCCTTGATCACCGCTTTTCTCTCTTTGCGGAACACGTCCAGGAGCTTCTGATAGGTGATCAGTTTTTCCTGGCACAGAATTTCGATATGTCGAATGGCGTCATGAACTTTTTTTTCCATGGACGAACTCCTTGATCTTCTTCATCGTATTCCCGGACCTTAAAAAGGCCCCTTACCCGCCTTCGATCCGACAATTTTTTCCGGCTCCCCGGGAAATTTTTTCCTGTTTCAGAGCCTTTTCTGTTTTGAAATAAAGAGTTTGCAGAGAGCGTGCCATGATCAATCGACGGATTTTCCTGTTGTAGCCCGCCTTTATATAAGGTATATCCCCATATCATGAAGGAACAATGGAACATCCCGGAAACGGACAGTCAGGCGGTCATAGACCTCGCACGCCATTCAGGCGTCAGTCCCGTGGCAGCCAGCCTTCTCATTCAGCGAGGTTTTCAATCAGCTGAAACCGTCACCGGCTTTTTAAACCCCACCCTGGAATCCCTCCGGTCCCCCTATCTGATCAAAGATATGGAACCGGCCGTCCGGAGAATCACCCAAGCCATCCTCGACAAAGAGAACATCCTGATTTTCGGGGATTACGATGTGGACGGCGTGACAGGCACCCTGCTTCTGTTCGATTTTCTCAAACACTGCGGAGCAAGGGTTTCATACCACATCCCTCACAGAACAAGGGAAGGTTACAGTTTCAAGGTCCGTCATGTGAACGAACTCCTGAAACCCCGGAATATCCGTCTTCTCGTCACGGTGGACTGCGGCTCGGACAGCGGTGAAGCCATGGCCATGGCCGCGGATCACGGGGTGGACGTGGTGATCACCGACCATCACAGCGTTCCCGAAAGCCCTCCCAAGGCCGTTGCCATTGTGAACCCAAAACGGAAAGACGACCATTCGGGACTGGATCACCTGGCCGGGGTGGGTGTGGCTTTCTACCTGGCCATCGCCCTCCGAAAGAGCCTGAGGGAAAAAGGTTTCTGGAAAAAATTCCCCGAGCCCAACCTTAAAAACGCCTGCGACCTTGTGGCCCTTGGAACCATCGCGGACATCGTACCCCTTGTTGAGGAAAACAGGATTCTGACCAAGGTGGGGATAGACATCATCAACACCCGGCCCCGGCCAGGACTCAAAGCCCTGATGGATGTGGGCCGGCTGAACAAAAACTCTCTCGGGGCCGAGGACATCGGTTTCAAGATCGCTCCACGGCTCAACGCGGCAGGAAGGATCAGTCACGCGGATCTGGCGTTTCGTCTGCTTTCAGCCACCGAGGAAAAAGAAGCGAAATCCCTGGCCAGATCCCTGGACACCCTGAACGCCCAGCGCCAGAACATCGAGCAGAAAATCCTGGACGAAGCGGAAAAGCACCTGAATGAAACACCCGGAGCCCTGAACCGGCCCGCCATCATCCTTCACCGCCAGGGATGGCACCTGGGCGTTCTGGGCATCGTGGCCGCCCGGTTGAGTAAAAAACACCACAAACCCGCCATCCTGATCACATTCGACGGGGATACGGGCAAGGGTTCGGGTCGAAGCGTTCCGGGGGTGGATCTCTACGAGGCCCTTTCGGCCTGTTCAGACACGCTCAGGGGATACGGAGGGCACGCCATGGCCGGCGGGCTTGAAATCAAACAGGAAAAAATCTACGCCTTCCATCGCGCCTTCAACGATCATGTGGCGAAAATCACGGCGGAAAAACCCAGCGTTCCCCACCTGGACATCCACGGCAGAATTCATTTCGACGAAATCAGGCCGGCCCTCATTGACGAAATCGAGCGTTTCCAGCCCTTTGGCAACCACAACCCCGAGCCGTTGTTCATCGCCAGCGATGTCTCCGTCCTGTCCACCGTCCCCGTGGGAGAAAAACACCGGCGACTTGTCCTCACCTCACACTCAGGCGAAACAGACACCAGCCTCATGGCCATGCATTTTCATGCCGGTACCGGAACCGATTACCCGGGTCGGTTCAAACACCTGGTTTTCAGGCTTCAGTGGAACCGGTGGAACAACTCCAAAACCCCCCAGATCATCATCGAGGATTTTATCTGACGATCCAGAGACAAGGCCGGCTTTTTAAATATTAAGAATCCAATCCATTGAAATTTCACTCATTGTTTGACATAGTCACACTACGTTGATGTTAACACCCACACGAAAAGAGAGGCGACACATGAAACATGTCAAGGCAGTGATTTTGGGTCTGATGTTTATCCTCGTTTATTCAGTCAGTTCAACAGCCGCTGAAACGGACATAAAAGGCAGTAAAGACCTTTCGTTCATTCCTCGTCTTCCTGGTTTCTTTATTTCCGGATACAGCACCGTCGAATTGGGCAGCAGTAAATTTATCGGACGAAATATCAAGGCGTCCATTGTCGAAGGCACGAAGACCTTTATCGAATACCGTCTGATGGGCGATGCCCCCGTGCCCGGAGAATTGAAAATCCGAAGAACCCTTCAGGAAAATGCAAGGAAGATGGGCGGCTCTATCCTGTTCGACGACAACTTCAACAGATGCTCCACCATCGTCTTTCAAAAAGACGGCATGGCGGCCTGGACCGACGTCAGAGCCTACGACAAAATGTACCGGCTCACGATCATTGAAAAAAAAATCTCCGGCCCGTCAGGGACTGTGGCCGATATCCAAAGAAATGTCGTTACGATAGAAGACGGCAAGGGAGGCAGACTCGTCATCCAAGTGGCGTCCGCTGAAGGGCTCAAAGTCGGAGATCCGGCGTGGTGTGAGGAAGATTGCGGGCACATCGTGAGGACCTGGGATGCGGTTGTCAATGTCCAGAAGGTTTTAGAACAAAACGCATGGGGAGATCCTCATGTTGATGGCAGGATGGCAAGGTAACCGGTATTTCGATGAAACGGAGCCCAACCTTGATGTAGAATGTTTACTCGTCATTTTCAAGGTTGGCCCCCGTTTCTTTTTGACCATTCCCGAATATCCAGGATCTCATCCTTGGGAATCCCCAGTGACACCAGAAATTCCTGATGAGCTTTTGGCGCTTGGCGTTCAAATTCGGCATGCCACGTTGCCATGGATACTTCGTTCATCCCTGCCGCTTCCATCATTCGGATCCACATGTTTTTGTCAACAACGGGCTTAAAACCGCCGTCAGTCATTTCCCTCAGCAAAGCGATGGTTGTGTGCTGCTGATATCTTAGCGATAAAATCTGTTCATCCAGATCCTGCAAGCGGTTTTCAAGAATGTTCACACTTGGTGCGGTATCGCGCGATAACAGTTTCCGGACATTATCCATGGACAGCCCGGCACTGCGAAACAGGCAAATACGCTCCAGCCTGTCGAATTCATGCTGTGTATAGACGCGGTATCCTGCGGTGGTCCGTTCAGGAGCGCACAGCAAACCGATCCGATCGTAGTATAAAAGAGTGCTTCGCGACAAACCGAACAAACGGGCCAGTCGTGAAATAGAGTATGTTTTCAATCCGTCCCCCAGATTCAAAAACGGTGGCCGGTCCCGGCCACCGTTTCGGTTTGATTATCGGCTGTTTGTCCGGATCATGCGAATTTCATCCGGAGGAATCCCAAGCCAACTCAAAAACCCCTCATGTCCATCAGGATGGCGGGCCTCGAACAGGTGGTGCCACCTCTTCATCGACTCGTCAGACAAGCCGGTATCCCGGAACATGGCAACCCAATCTTCTTTGTTAACAACTCTTTGCATAGCAAGCCTCCATGAATATGATTGTTTACAGTCCGTCACGGCCATGACAATGCATCCAATAAACTGTGAACCCATAGACAGGTCAAGCCATGAATATCATTTTATCATCTGGGGTTCATCGATTGCGTTGAGGGTCATGTTAATACCCCCCGTTTCTCATCATTTTTGGGGGTGTGTTTTTGTGAAAGATGATGATGATTCAAACGCAGGAAACATACGATGAAAAACATCTGATGAGAAGCCTTAAAGGGATGGATTTGAGGAAATAAAAAAAAGTCGTATGAGCGACATACGACCTTTTGTGTCCGCCATTTGTGTCTACAGTGGCGATTACTTTTTAAATTTTACTAAAACCGCTGTCTTTATTGGCGCGCCCGACAGGATTCGAACCTGTGATCTTCGGCTCCGGAGGCCGACGCCTTATCCACTGGGCCACGGGCGCGTTGAAAGGATCTGAAATATCTTGGTTGAACATTTTCATCCGCTTGGCGCGTTTGAATGCCGTATTCTTAACCTCTAATTCAAAAGGTATCAAGTTTTTTTTGGCGGACCTGGTATTTTCTTGGCTCCTGCGCGGCTGAAAATTCTTGATTCTGGAACGGCCGGAGGACCATCGGAGTCTGGAGAAAAATGCACGAGGGAAAATGAACGCAGGATTGTCTTGGCAAACGTTTTTGTGTATGATAGGTCACTTTTAAAGCCTGTTGTCAAACAACACAACCATCGTGAGGTTGGCTTTCTGGTATCCTGCCCCGGCACGGGGCGAGCTTTGAATAAAATCAAGTCTTATTTAATTCGGCACGGGGTTTGCTTTACTGTATGGTCAATTCGGTAAACAAGGCCTGGACAGACGCGAACAACTTTTATTAACTCTCTGGAGGTGGACCATGAAGATTACACTCGATAAGAACCTTGTTGAATTTACTCCTGAAACCGCTGAGGAAAAAGCCAGTCTCGAAAAACTCTGGAATACTGTTGTAGACTGTGTGAAGTTCAATAAAAAGCTCGTTCCCGTCGGCGAATACATCCCCGCGAAAAGCACGCTGGCGCGTTTCGTCATCGAAGACTGATCCTTAGAAACAGTGACCCGACCTTAACATTCAGGGTCATTGGCGCGATGTGACCACATCCGCGTTGAACTCAAGATAGTCCAGAACTCCGGGAGCCGGTCTTTTTTCACGTCCATGAAAACATGACCTGCTCCCGTTTTTTCTTTCAAGACAAGGAGGCCATGCCATGGATTTCAATCAAGTGATCAACGGCCGCAGGGCCGTGAATTTTTTCGACACCACCCGGGAGATCCCCGATTCCTTGGTCAGGCAGGTGATAGACATGGCGGCGAAAACGCCTTCGAGTTTCAACTTACAGCCCTGGAGCCTCATAGCTCTCAAGGCCAAAGAAGACAAACTCAGACTCCAGAAGCACGCCCTGAACCAGGCCAAGGTCAGCGAAGCTCCCGTGACGTTCATCGTTCTCGGCGACCGGCGTGGATGGGCTGACGAAAACCCCTTCGTCGAAAGGGCCTTCCAGGAAATGATCAAGGCCGGAGCCACCACCGAGGAAGGCAGGGACTGGTTCAGCGGAGCCCGAAAAAAGCTGTACGGTGGAAACGAAGAAACCCAGCTGGCCTTTGCCTGCAAAAACGCGGGTTTTTTCGCCATGAGCCTGATGCTGTCCGCGAAAAGCCTGGGACTGGAAACCCACCCCATGGACGGATTCGACCAGGCGGGCGTGAAAAAGGAATTCAACATTCCGGATCACTACTGGGTTCCGGTGCTGATCGCCATGGGCTATTTCGACTCCAGCAAAACCCTGGATCCACCCAAGTGGCGGAAATCAGTCGACGATATCCTGGTCAGCTTTTAACCGGCCCCTTGAAGAAAATCGCAGCAGCGGTCCATGTCCAGCTCGTTCCTGATGCCGAACCGTGTCAGGGCGAAATCGTATTTCACCGGGTCCTCGGGACTGTATCGCCTGAAGGCCCCGGTGATTTCAAGGGCCGTTCGCATGTCCGAGGCCTTTCGACCCGTGAGGCCGAGGCGAACGGATATACGGTGCATGTGGGTGTCCAGGGGAACGATCAGGCGGGCCGGTTCGACGCCCGTCCAACCGCCGGGATCAACCCTGTCTTTTCTCACCATCCAGCGCAAAAAAAGGTTCATCCGTTTCATGGAACTTTTCCTGTCCGGCCTTGCCAAAAGGTAACCGGGATCATGGCGTTTCACCAGATGACCCACGAACGGCGTCATGGCTTCCAGAACTGTCTCATCATCCTGAGACACTCCTGACACAAAACACCCTTCCAGCGTTCCGAAACTGTCGACCATCTCACGAAGCCCTGAAAGCAGGGCCACCAGATGTTCTTCCCTAACAAAACGGTAGACAAACCCCTTGAAATCTCTTTTGAACCGCCTTTCATCCCCCTCTTCCACGTAATTCCGGGGAGATGGGCCCATGATAGAAAAAATCCGGGAAAGAGCCACAAGGATCTGGCTGACCCGTCCGAACGCCAGACAGGACGCGATCATTCCCGCGATTTCACGATCCTTAACCGACGGAAAAATCACCACCCGTTCCAGGGGGTCCGGGTGGATGTAAACCGGATCGTTGCAGGTCCGGTACAGGGTCTCAAGTCCCGCTTTCATGGTTTTTTCCCGGCCCCTAATGACCTTCCACCCGGTCGATGATCCATTGGAGCACTTTTTTTTCATCTTTGCAGGGCACAAGCTCCTGTATCTTTGAAACTGGCAATTCGGCCCTGGCCATGGTCTTGTGGCCCCCGGCCGGTCCGAAACACCCAAATGCCCTTGTGGCTATGCCTCCCGCATCGAACCTGAGGCCGCTGTTCCGGATGATCACCACCATCTTTTTGCCGAACATGCCTGAAACAAAAGTCCAGTTGACCCCTTTGACCTTGAGAAAAAAATCGGCCACAAGCACACACACGTCCGGCGTGGGAACGTGGCCCAGGTGAATGAAAATTTTCCCCCGCCGGAGAACCCGGGTATTGAAGGCCAGTTGGAAATATTTCAGAAAACCCGGATCGATTTCCGAATATTCGATTTTCTGGATCATCTCCATGCTGATGTGCCTGGACAGGAAATGAAAGGCCTTGATGTCTTCACTGAAGGCTTTCCGAAGAAAATCATGGGTGTCTGTCTTGATCCCGAGAAAAAGGGCTGTGGCTACTTTTCGGGGAGGCCTGATCTTGGCGGCCCGGAGATACTCGGTCATCATGGTGGAGGTGGCTCCGTAATTCGGCCGGATGTCCATGAATGGAACACTGCATCCGGTGGGAGGATGATGGTCGATGATCACATCAAAGGCAAACTTGTCAAAGGCCGGATTGTGACAGGGCTGGGAATCCACGAGAACAAAGCGGTTGAAGGCGTTTTTCTGAATTTCGGTCGCCTTGAGCATGCCTCCGCACAACAGATCCACCATGGCCACGTTGTCGGGCCGTTTCACCGTGTTGATGCTGCATATGGACACCGTGGACACTTTTCGCCAGAGCAGCCGTTTCACACAAAGAGCCGCTCCGATGGCGTCGGGATCGGCGTTGATCACCACCAGGACATGATCTTCCCCATGAAACCTGGCATAAAATTTCTTCAGTCTTTCCAAGGTGTAAGCCGGCATCCTTTTTCCCTTTTAATCAATTCAGATTCTTGACTCTCTTTAATTCCGCTGAATATCCATACAAAAACCCCGCCAAAAATCAACCCCTGAATATGAGATCATAAAATAGCCGGTCTAATTTTTTCTTTTTATTTCCCCACCTCCATGGTAGAGTTTTCAAAGTAACATCACAACTTCTTATGGGCCATGTGCGGATGCTTGACTCCATTCCCACATGCCGGGGTGTTTCCCGTGTCCCGGCCGCACCTGCCCCTCTTGTCAACAACTTAAAACATCGGGCGATTCAGTGTCCCAACCCTGTCAGGTGCATCGGGATAACGGACAGCCCTCTCAAGACACTCCGTTCAGAAATAACTTTCCACCCTGAACGGTGATGAATCTTCTGATTCGTAAAAGGAGAACAGCAATGGAGAAAATTGACGACAAAAAACTTCCCATGGTTTCCGATCTGACCACCTGCGAATCCACCCAGCAGATGCTTGAAAAAGCGAGAAAAGACGGGGTCTCCACAGCCTGGGACCGTGCCGTGGACATGAAGCCCTGCCCCATCGGCGTTGAATCGGCCTGCTGCAAAATCTGCCATATGGGACCCTGCCGGATCAACGCGAGAAAGCCTTACGAAAAAGTGGGGGTCTGCGGCGCCACCATCGACACCATCATGGCCCGGAACTTCGCCCGCATGGTGGCTTCCGGAACCGCCGCCCACAGCGATCACGGCCTGGCCATCCTGGAACTGTTCCGGGACGTGGCGGCAGGTAAAATCCTGGATTACACCATCAAGGACACCCTCAAACTCGAAGAACTCTGCCAGTCTCTTGATATCGAAACCGAAGGCCTGAGCGTCCAGGCCATGGCCCAGGCCCTCTACGACGAGCTGATCAAGACCTACCTCCAGCTCGACGGCGAGATCCCCTTCGTGAAACGGGCCCCGGAGAAAACCCTGGAACTGTGGAGAAAGCACGGCATCGTACCCAGAAGCGCACCCAGGGAAGTTATGGAGATCATGAGCCGCACCCACATGGGCTGTGACCAGCATTATGAAAACATCACGAAACAGATCAGCCGCACCGCTCTTGCCGACGGCTGGGGCGGTTCCATGATCGCCACCGAGCTTTCGGACATCATGTTCGGAACGCCCTCCCCTGTTCTCGCCGACGTGGACATGGGCGTTCTCAAGGAAAACATGGTGAACATCATCGTCCATGGACACGAGCCCAACCTCTTCGAGTCCATGCTGGAGACGGTGAACGATCCGTCTTTCGTCAATATCGCGAAAAGCAAGGGCGCCGCAGGCATCAACCTGGTGGGCATGTGCTGTTCCGGCGCGGAAATGCTGTCGCGCCACGGCATACCCCATGCCGGTAACTTCGGCAGCACCGAAGCCATTCTGGTCACAGGCGCTGTGGACGCCATGGCTGTGGACATCCAGTGCATCAAACAAGGCCTTGCCACAGTGGCCGAATGCTACGACACCCACCTGATCACCACCAACCCCCGTTGCCGTATCGAGGGAGCATTGCACATCGAATTCCATGAACACGATGCCAGAGCTTGCACCGATGAAATCGTCACCAAGGCCATCGCCCGTTTCGCCACACGTACCAAACCCGTGGTGATCCCGAAAAAAGCCACCAAAGGCATCCACGGTTTCAGCTACGAGTACATCAACTACATGCTGGGCGGCAGTTTCAGGGGCGGTTTCGCCCCGCTGAACGACAACGTCATCAACGGCCGTATCCGTGGGGTCGCCGGTGTGGTGGGCTGCGTGAATCCCCGTGTCAAACAGGATTCAGTCCATGTGGCCCTGGTTCAGGAGCTGATCAAAAACGACGTCCTGGTTCTCCAGACCGGCTGTTCCCAGATCGCCCTGGCCAAAAACGGCTTTCTGACCCCGGAAGCGGCCCACCTGGCCGGTCCCGGCCTCCGGGAAGTCTGTGAAGCCGTGGGCATGCCCCCGGTTCTCGGACTCGGTTCCTGCGTGGACAACACCCGTATCCTTATCGCCGCCACGGCCATGGTGAACCAGGGAGGCCTGGGAAACAGCATCGCGGATCTTCCTGCCGCCGGTGCGGCTCCTGAATGGATGAGCGAAAAAGCCATCGCCATCGGCCAGTACTTCGTGGCTTCAGGAGTCTACACGGTATTCGGGGTCAGTTTCCCCATCGTGAAAAACACCAAGTTCCACGATCTGCTTTTCGACGGACTGGAAAGACAGGGATTCGGGAAATGGGGCCACACCACGGACCCCATCGAAATGGCCCATATGATGATCGCCCACATCGACAAGAAACGAAAGGCCCTTGGCATTGACAAGGCCAGGGAAAGAACCCTGGTGGACATGGCTGACAGAAGACAGCTGGAGTTGTAGCGAAACATCCGGGCGGGCTCCACGGCCCGCCCTTTTTCCCTTATCCCCACCTTTGTCATGGATATTGCAGATGCAATTGACACCACATGATTTTCCTGTGGATCAACACTAAAAACAGGGCATTCAGACTAAAGGGCTCAGGCCATGGTGATATTCGACGGCACATTTGAATGGGACGGAAAAAAACGATCGGAACGGTTTCCCATCAGCTGGTGGCCCGGCTCCTACCGGATCAAGATCGTGGACCTGAGGGACCGGATGCCCGGGGCCATTCTGATGCGCCCTTACCTGTGCATCCTGTCGGACACAGGGGACGGATTCAGCATCAAGAACACGTTTGAACGTTTCGCCATGTCCGTGTGCGACCGGTTCGGACTCGATGTGGAAAAGGTTCTCTGGGTCGAGGAGCACTCCATCAACGACAACAGGGGGGCGGCCCTGGTGGAACCTGTGATGAAGATCGGCGGAAAACCCATTTACAAGACCCTCTGGCGGCCCATCCGCCCCAACGAAATGAAACTGGTGGAATCCTGCCTGACAGAACACTGAGTTCAATCCGATTTTTTTTCCGCCCCTGTTTCCCGTGGTGCCCTGATGCGTCCGAGGGAGGCCAGAACCCCCACCAGACTGAGACCTGTAAAAATCATCATGCTGAGATGCATGCTTTCCATGAAAAGCTCCCGTGACCCGTGGCTCACAGCCTGACTCCCCATCTTTCGATGAAAAATCAACGTGATCAACGTCATGCACAGCAGCATGCCCAGGTTCCTCATGGTGGCGGTAAATCCCGAGGCCACACCGTACTGCTTGGGCTTGACGCTGCCCATGACCACCGCCATGTTGGGTGACGAAAACATCCCGAATCCCGATCCCATGATCCCCAGAATCACCATGACGGCCCACAGGGGTGTGGGTGGTCCAATCTGTGTGGCCAAAGCCAGTCCCATGGCGCAGATAGCCATTCCTGTGGTGGCCAGGGCCGGTGCTGAAATCCTGTCGGACAGCTTTCCGAAATAGGGGGAAAGGGCCATCTGAAAGAGGGGCTGGACGATCAGGATCAGACCGGCTTTCTGGGGTGTGAATCCCTTGACCCATTGGAGGTACAGGCTGAAGAAAAAAGCGATGCCGAACGACGCCGCATAGTTGATCAACGTGGCCAGGTTGCTGAAGGCGAAGATCCTGTTCCTGAAAATCAGGCTGACATCGAAAATCGGGCTTTCGGTCAACGATTCCAGGACCAGAAAGGCCAGCATTCCACCCAGGCCTCCCAGCATCATGATCACATAGGTCACGCCTTTGTCCTGGTTCAGAACCCCCACGGTCAGGCAGAAAAGTGAGATGCAGTAAACCAGAGCCCCGACAACATCGAAGCGCTCGCCCCTGGCGTCGGCCCATTCGCCTTTGAGTTTGAACACCGTAAGGTACAGGGCGACCAGCTCCACGAAAACCCCAAGGTAGAAAATCCAGCGCCAGCCCAGATGGGTCACCATGAACCCTGAAAGCACCGGCCCTAAGCTCAAGCCCAGGTACACGAAAGCCACGATGACCCCCATGGCCTTGCCCCGTTTGGCCGGAGGGAAAACAGAGGAGAGAATGGCCACGCTTGTTCCGGTGATCATGGCCCCTCCACTTCCCTGGAAAAACCGGAAAAGGATGAAAAGCTCCATGGTGGGGGCCATGGACACAATCAGGGTCCCCAGGATAAACACACAGATCCCCGTGGTGAAGATTTTCTTACGGCCGTAAATGTCCCCCAGCCTGCCTGCGGGGAGCAGAAAAAGGGAAAACGGCAGGATGTACACCGTTTCGATGATGCTAAGCTGGGCCGCACTGGCCGAAAACTCCCGACCGATGGCCGGAAGGGCCACGCCCACCGAGGACATCATGAACGGGGCCAGAAACTGGACGGCGCTGACCACAAACAGGGTGACCATGGTGGAAACGCCGGACTCATGGCACGAGCCGCCCACGGTTTTTTCAATCGAATTTTCGTTTTTTTCTTTCATCTATCTCTGTCCTGTCTCGCTATGCTGTCTCGCCTTTCTGTCTCGCTTTCACACCACAAACCACCCCCGTTCACAGGCGGAAGGCCAGCCTGTGAACGTATATTTGTTACCAGAGCCCTTTATACGAAAGCAGCGTCTAAACACTGAAAAACAATGTCCGAATCAGGCCTCCGGCCCCCAGCCTGTCATTCCGGGCGGCCTCAAACATCACGGAGCGTTTGAACCCGCTTCGGACTCGACAAAAACCACAGGCCCGAATTCCGAAGCCGACCCGGAATCCACGCTGGCATGTGCAACCGTTCCCGAAAATTCATGCGTCAGATCGTTCGCGGGCATGGATTCCGGGTCGGCTTACAGGACGGATGCCTCAAAATCCCAAGATACCCGTCAGCTCAAGACCTGCCGAAAAAACCCAGCCGCCCGGAATGACAATGACGTGAACCGTATCAAACATCTTTCATGCTTCGTTGTGGGCTATGCCATTTAAAAGCTGGCCCATGGTCGTTATTCAGCCCCTGATGGCAAGCCGTAACGAATGACGATACATGAAAAACAGGGGGATTGCATGGCTTTTTCTTTCTGCTGCACCCATTTGCCGGGCCACGGCTCTGACGTTACAATGACCATATCTATCAATTACATCTGACGATTGCATCTGGACTTTTTCCCTCGGCCGTGTCACAGTTCGTCAATACAAAAACCATGTTATCCGGGATCATGCATGAGAATTTTCTGCCTCGCTCTTCTGACCGTCTTATTTTCATCCCTGTCCGCCCATGGGGAACCCCTTCTTGGCGGGGAGGGAGACCTCCAGAGTCCCGACGGGATCTACCTCCAGCTTGGAGCCGGTTCCGAGCCGGACGCCATCGGGGGTGAAGTCGGCTATATCGGATTCCAGAACGAAAACGTCGCCTATGTGGCCGGTCTGGGATTCCTGGCTTCGGAAAGATTCGAAGACCTTTTCGTGGGAGCCAGCCTGGGAATCCGCCTCAGTGTGGGCCAGGTCGTGTCGCCGTTTGTGGGCGCGGGCGTCTTTGCGGGTTACTCCAAAAAAAACGTGAAAGCCGATGACGACGACGAGGACAACGACGGGGACGGAGAGGTGGATGAGGGCGGAGAGGAAAAAAGCGTCATCGACGATGTCATCGCCTCGGTGTACCCGGAAGTGGGGATCAGTGTCATGATCGCCCCTGACAGCCAGATCATCCTGTCCGGCCGATACCACATCACCACCGAAGGGAGAAGCGACGACTTCTGGATCTATTCTCTGGGATTTGGCTTTCTGTTTCCGTAAAAAATCCTGTTTCAGGAAAAACAAACCGGTTTCTCACGATGATCTAACCTGTTCTGCCTAACCTTCTGTCCAAAGAAAAGCAACCCTTGGACAAGGAGGTCTTTCATCATGCCCGAACTCGGAATACTGTCCCACCTGACCCGGATCAACGAACCCTACATGAACGCCGACCAACTGAACTATTTCCGCGACAAGCTCTTCTGCTGGAGAAAAGAGCTCACGGCAACTCTTAGGGAGCGCGTCCAGCGAATCCAGGCTGAAGACGCCCGTCCCATCGAGGACATGGAGCGCTGCGTCAGGGCTTTTGACAAGGAAATGGAAATCAGCAACCAGGCTCGAACCCGCCAGCTTATCTTAAGGATCGACGAGGCCCTTGATCGCATCGAAACAGGAACCTACGGCTACTGCGTGGAAACCGAGGAACCCATCGGACTCGAAAGACTGGAGGCCAGTCCCTTTGCCGCCCATTGCCTCATCGTCCAGGAAAGACTGGAAAAACAATCGCAAAAGCTCCACCTGTTCCTGTAAAGCTAAAACGCAATCATTCAGCCGCCAGGGCGTCTATCCTGGCGGCAAGGATGAAATCGTTTTCAGACAGGCCGTGGACATCGTGGCTGGTGATGTCCACACGAAGCCTGCCCCAGGACACATGGAGATCCGGGTGGTGGTTTTCCGCCTCGGCGATGTCGCCCACGCGAACGGCGAAGGCCATGGCGTTCTTGAAATTTTTGAACCGGAACACCCGTTCGAGACATGTGGAATCCAAGGTCAGGTCCCAGCTCCCGTGAAGGTTCTCTTTCATGGCAAGGGCCTGGTCAGGCGTAAGCGGAAGTGTACCCGGTGGGTTGGGAACGCAGTGCTTTTGTGAGAGCTGTTCCATGGTCACCTCGACGTTAAAAAAAGGGCGGCCCCGAAAGACCGCCCCAAGGTCAGTTCAACTTGCCACGGCGTGGCCGGACCGGGAGGCCAGGTAGCCGATCACTCCTTGGGCCGCCTGCTTGCCCGAATAAATGGCCGTCACCACCAGGGACTGGCCGTTGGCCATGTCTCCTGCGGAAAAGACGCCCTTGACACTGGTCATCATGTTTTCATCGACTTTCACGTTGCCCCGGTTGTCTGTCACAAGGCCGAAATCGCTGATCAACGATTCGTTGCCCGGACCGGTAAAACCCATGGCCAGAAGCACCATGTCCGTCTCGATGTCGAATTCCGAACCCGGAATCTCCCGGGGCACGGAACGGCCATCGACGGTTTCCCACCGGACTTCCACGCAGCTGATTTTCTTGAGCACGCCGTTTTCACCATGGCAGGCCTTGGTGGACACGGACCAGCGCCGGGTTCCGCCCTCTTTGTGGGCATGGGATTCACGGAGCTGGAGGGGCCACATGGGCCAGGGCGTGCTGTCGGCCCTTTCGACCGGAGGTTTGGGAAGGATTTCCAGCTGGACCACCTCCCTGGCCCCCTGTCTCAGGGATGTGCCGATGCAGTCCGATCCTGTATCGCCGCCGCCGATCACCACCACTTTCTTGCCCGACGCCGTGATGTTGCAGGAATCGCAGATCGGCTCCCCGCCCACCCGTTTGTTCTGCTGGGTCAGGAAATCCATGGCGAAAAAAACGCCGGTCAGCTCACGACCCGGAACCTGGAGATCCCGGGGTTTCCGGGCTCCGCAGGTCAGGACCACCGCGTCGTAGTGATTCATCAGATACCGTGTGGAGATATCCTTGCCCACCAGCACGTTGGGTTCGAACACCACCCCTTCGTCTTCCATCAGGCGGATACGGCGTTCCACCACGCTTTTCTCCAGCTTGAAATCGGGGATGCCGTATCTCAAAAGACCGCCCGGCTGGGGCGCTTCGTCATAGACCGTCACAGGGTAACCGGCTTTGTTGAGGGTCTGGGCCGCAGCCAGTCCGGCAGGCCCTGCCCCGATCACCGCCACTTTGGCGTCGTGGTAGTATTCGGGAGGCTGGGGTTTCATCAGCCCTTTTTCAAAGGCCTTTTCAATGATGGCCAGTTCGATCTGCCGGATGGTCACCGGGTCGCCGTTCACCGAATCCACGCAGGCCGCCTCGCAGGGGGCCGGGCAGACCCTGCCCGTAAATTCGGGAAAACTGCTGGTGGCCAGAAGAACGGACAGGGCGCAGTTCCAGTCGCCCCGGTACACCTGCTCGTTGAACTCGGGAATGATATTCAAAAGTGGGCAGCCGTAATCATGGCAGAACGGAATGCCGCAGTCCATGCAGCGGGCCGCCTGATCGTAAATTTCTTCCTCGTCGGGCAGGTTCTCCACGGCCCTGAAATCTTTGAGCCGCTCTTCCACGTTCCTGTAACCCGGCTCACACCGTTTATAATCAAGAAAACCTGTATCTTTACCCATGCTGAATCTCCTGTCGTTCTGTTTCCACGTCTTCACGGATCATCTGCCCCAGCACCTTCCGGTATTCCATGGGGAACACCTTCACGAAGTTGGGCAGGCACTCGTCCCAGTTGGCAAGAATCTCACGGGCCTTGGCGCTGTCCGTGTAATCCGCGTAACGGCCGATCATGGCCTTCAGTTCTCCGGCTTCCCCGCTGTCGGCGATGATTTCAAGGTCCACCATTTCCAGGTTGCACCGCTGGTCGAAAACCTGGTCCGGATCATAGACATAGGCCATGCCGCCGCTCATGCCTGCGGCGAAGTTGATGCCCGTTTCTCCGAGAACCACCACCCGGCCGCCTGTCATGTACTCGCAGCCGTGGTCGCCCACGCCTTCAACCACGGCTGTTGCCCCGCTGTTCCGGATGGCGAAACGTTCCCCGGCCTTGCCGTAGATATAGGCTTCGCCGGATGTGGCGCCGTAGAGAAGCACGTTTCCTGCGATGATGTTGTCCGACGGATCGAAGGTGCATTCAGCCTGGGGTTTCACGATGATCTTTCCGCCGGAAAGTCCTTTGCCCAGGTAATCGTTGGCCTCGCCTTCAAGGATCATGGTCAGTCCCCTGGCCGCGAATGCGCCGAAACTCTGGCCCGCGTAACCGTTGAAACGGCAGACGATGGTGTCTTCGGGAAGACCTTTGTCACCGTACCGCCGGGCGATTTCACCGGACAGCATGGTGCCCACGGTCCGCATGCAGTTTTTCACCCGGGCCGTGATCTCAACCTTCTCACCATCTTCCAGGGCCGGCCTGGCCTGTTTGATCAGGTCCAGGTCAAACACGTCGTCGATATCCGAAGGCTGGGTGCGGATCGCACGCCGGGCCACGGTGTCGTCACCGGCCCAGGGGTTGTGGAAGATCCTGCCCATGTCGATGCCCCGGGTTTTCCAGAACGTCACGGCCTGATCGGTGACCAGGAGGTCCGAACGCCCGATGATCTCGTCCATGGTCCTGAAACCGAGGCGGGCCATGATTTCCCGGGCTTCTTCGGCCACCATGCGCAGAAAGTTCACCACGAATTCCGGTTTCCCGTTGAACAGCTGCCTCAGCCGTTCATCCTGGGTGGCGATTCCCACCGGACAGGTGTTCTTGTGGCATTTGCGCATCATCACACAGCCCAGGGTCACCAGGATCGACGTGGCGAAACCGAATTCCTCGGCGCCCAGAAGGGCCCCCACGATCACGTCGCGGCCTGTCTTGATCTGGCCGTCCACCTGGATGCGTATCCGGTCGCGGAGACCGTTCAGGATCAGGGTCTGCTGGGTTTCGGCCAGGCCTGTTTCCCAGGGCCCGCCCGCATGTTTGATCGAGGACAGAGGGGACGCTCCGGTGCCGCCGTCTCCGCCGCTGATCAGAACCGCGTCGGCGTGGGCTTTGGCCACCCCGGCGGCCACGGTGCCCACCCCGGCTTCGGCCACCAGCTTCACGCTGACAATGGCCGAGGGGTTGACGTTCTTCAGGTCGAAAATCAGCTGAGCCAGATCCTCGATGGAATAGATGTCGTGGTGGGGAGGCGGTGAAATCAGGGTGACCCCCGGTGTGGAATGGCGGACCCTTGCGATTTCCGAATTCACCTTGTGACCGGGAAGCTGCCCCCCTTCCCCGGGTTTGGCGCCCTGGGCGATCTTGATCTGGAGATCTTTGGCGTTCACCAGGTATTCGGTGGTCACGCCGAACCGGCCGCTGGCTATCTGTTTGATGGCACTGGACTTGCTGTCACCGTTTTCAAGGGGGATGTAGCGGACCGGGTCTTCGCCGCCCTCGCCGCTGTTACTCCTGCCGCCGATCCGGTTCATGGCGATGGCGATGGCCTCGTGGGCCTCCTTGCTGATGGAGCCGAAACTCATGGCCCCGGTGACGAAGCGTTTCATGATCTCCGAGGCCGGTTCCACATCGTGGAGAGGCACGGCGTTTCCGTATTTGAAAGCGAACATGCCCCGGAGGGTGCTCTGCTTCCGGCTCTGGTCGTTGATCATGTCCGCATACTGTCGGTAAAGACTGTAGTCCCCCGTTCTCACCGCGTGCTGGAGGGTGCTGATGGACCGGGATGTCCAGAGATGGCGTTCCCCGTCTTTTCTCAGCCGGTAATGCCCGCCGGAAGGCAGGATGTCCCGTTCACTTTCAATGCTATAGAACGCTTCACGGTGGCGCTGGTTCGCCTCATGGGCGATCTCGTCCAGGCCGATGCCCTCGATTACAGACGAGGTCCCGGTGAAGTAGCGGTCCACCACGTGCCTGGAAAGTCCCACAGCCTGGAAAACCTGGGCGCTCCGGTAGCTCCGGAGGGTCGAAATCCCCATTTTGCTCATGACTTTGAGAAGCCCTTTGCACAGGGATTTGATGTAGTTCTCCATGGCTTTGGCCACGTCCACCGTCTTGGTCAGACGGTTTTTGGTGGCCAGTTCCGCCACAGTTTCAAAGGCAAGGTAGGGGTTCACCGCCGTGGCGCCGTATCCCAGAAGCAGGGCGATGTGCATCACTTCCCGGGCTTCGCCTGTTTCCACCACGATCCCGGTGTTCATCCGTCGCCCCAGCCTTACCAGGTGTTTGTTCAGGGCGGAAGAAGCCAGAAGGGCCGGAATGGGGGCCTGGTTGTCCGAAAGATTCCTGTCGCTCAGGATCAGGATGCGGCTTCCGTTGGCCAGAGCCTTTTCCGCATGGCGTCCTATCTGCTCCAGGGCGTCTTCCAGGTCCCGGCCCGATCCGCCGGCGGGAAAACCCATGGGAATGACGGAACTCCTGAAATCCTGAAGCTTCAGTCCCTTGAGTATGTTCAGATCCTCGTTGCTCACGATGGGGTGAAGAAGCTTGATCAGCCGGCTGTTCTGAGGCAATTCGGACAGGATGTTGCCGCTGTTGCCGATAAAGGTCATCAGGGACATCACCAGCTCTTCCCTCACCGGATCGATGGGGGGGTTGGTGACCTGGGCGAACAGCTGGCGGAAGTAATTGTAGAGAAGCTGGTTGTTTTCGGACAGCACCGCATGGGGTGCGTCGTTACCCATGGAACCCACCGGCTCCTGACCTTCCACGGCCATGGGACCCAGAATCACGTCCAGATCTTCCCGGGTATAGCCGAAAAGGCGCTGGCGGCGCATCAGGCTATCCGAATCCGGAACCACGGGAACCACGGCTCCGTAAAACCCGCGAAGGGTGATCCTGTTTTCCTCCACCCAACGGCGGTAAGGCTGCTTTCTCGCGCAGTTGGCCTTGACCTCCCTGTTCTTCAGCACTCTTTTTTTCCTGAAGTCGAGAAGAAGGATTTCGCCGGGGCGAAGGGCCCCTTTTTCCGCCACATTGGAGGGGTCGATCTCAAGAACACCCGTTTCCGAGCCGAACACGATCATGTTGTCCCGGGTGATGGTGTAGCGGGCGGGACGCAGGCCGTTCCTGTCCAGAAGGGCCCCGGTCACCGTTCCATTGGAAAAAGCCATGGCGGCCGGTCCGTCCCAGGGTTCCATAATTCCCGCATGGTATTCGAAAAATCCCCGCAGATCCGGACCCATGGGGTACTTGGCTCCCCAGGCTTCGGGCACCAGCATCAGCATGGTGTGGTCCAGGGTCCGACCTCCGTTGACCAAAAGCTCCACCGCGTTGTCCAGGCTGGAACTGTCGCTTCCTTTTTCCCGGATCACCGGCAGGACTTTGGCCATATCGTCCCCGAAAAGGTCTGACTGGAGGGAGGCCTCACGGGATTTCATGTGGTTGAGATTGCCTTTGAGGGTGTTGATCTCCCCGTTGTGGGCCATGTAACGGAAAGGCTGGGCCAGTTCCCAGGAAGGAAAGGTGTTGGTGCTGTAACGCTGGTGCACCAGGGCCACGGCGCTTTTCATCGCCTCGTCTGAAAGGTCGGGATAAAAAGCCGGGAGCTGGGGCGCCGTGAAAAGCCCCTTGTATACCAGGGTACGGCAGGAAAGACTTGAAATATAAAAACAGCCTTCGTCGATGGCGAGGCCGTCACCCTTTTTTTCGATCAGACGGCGAACCACGTAGAGTTTCCGCTCAAAACCGTCGCCTTCGAGGCCTTTTCCGTCCACGAAAAACTGCATGACTTCCGGCCGTTTCGCCAGAGCCTGTCCGCTGATCGCCGTAAGGTCGCAGGGAACGTCGCGCCAGCCGAGAAAACCAAGGCCTTGGTCCGCGACCACGCGTTCCACGATGTCCATGCACTGGCGGCGGAGGTCGTCGTTCCGCGGCATGAACACCATGGCCGCGGCGTATGTCCCTTCATCCGGAAGTTTGACGCCCGCTTCCGGGCAGACTTTTCGAAAAAATTCATCGGGAACCTGAATCAGAATCCCGGCCCCGTCGCCTGTGGCCTGGTCGCCGCCCACGGCCCCGCGGTGCATGAGGTTTTTCAGAATTTCCATGCCGTTTTGGACCACGCGGTGACTTTTCGTCCCGTCGATGGCCGCCGTGAACCCTACTCCGCAACTGTCGTGTTCATGGGCCGGATGGTACAGCCCCTGGGCTTCCGGCAGAGACGCCCATGTGTTATCGCTCATTGTCCTGTCCTTAAAATCTGTTTGTTGATCTTCCTGTCATTATAGATACACCTGTCCCATCAGCCACACCCGGCCGTGGGATACGCCATTGTATCCTCATGGTGCGCCGTCCTTCAACGCGATCAACGCCGATCTCTGAGAAGGCTGAACCGTGGAGAATACTACAAACCAACGTGAAAAAAAAGATTTTTATTCGGACTGCGATCCGGTCCGGCAAAACAACTCGAAGAATATCACGGGGCGCCGGGGCCGACGTCATCCTGGCAAACCACATAACGGTTGCGGCCGTCTTTCTTGGCCTGGTACAAGGCCTTGTCGGCCGCAGCGACCAGGCATTCAATCGTGGATTTTTCATCAGGCACCAGGCAGCAGATTCCCATGCTGAACGTGATCCGGGAACTGACCTTGGATCCTTCGTGCCGGACCTTCATTTCTTTCACCAGAAACTGCATGCGCTGGGCCACGGCTTCCGCCCCCGGCTGATCGGTTTCAGGAAGAAGGACGATAAATTCTTCGCCGCCGAATCGCGCCACCAGATCGGACGGGCGTTTCAGGCTGTTTTTCAAGGCTGCGGCGAACATCTGGAGGCATTTGTCGCCGCGCTGGTGCCCATAGATATCGTTGAACGATTTAAAATAATCGATGTCGGCCAGAAGCACGGCAAGACTGCTTTTCGACCTTACCGCCACTTTCCATTCCCGCCGGATCACCATCTCGAAATAACGCCTGTTGGCGACTCCGGTGAGCCCGTCTATGGTCGCCATGGCCTTGAGCAGCCTGTTCGCGCTTTGAAGTTTCCTGTTCGAAGCTTCTAGAAGGGCTGTCATCTTTTTCAGGTCTTTTTCACGGGCTTTTCTGACCTCCATCTCCTTTTTCAGGTTGAGGGCCGAATTCACCCGTGGAATCAGTTCGATCTTGTTTTCAAGGGGTTTGCTGATGTAGTCCGACACCCCGACTTCAAAGGCCATCAGCATGTGTTCCATGCTCAGGGTATCCGTGACGGCGATGAGCGGAACATCCCTCAGCCGGGGCACCGATTTGATTTTCTCACAGGCGTAGATTCCTTTTCCGCCTTCCATGAAGATATCGATGATGATCAGGTCGTAGGATTTGCTCAGCATGTCCGGACTCCCGTCAACACCCAGCAGTTTCAGGGCCTTGGATATGGAGTCCACACAGATCAGCTCAAAATGTCCACCGAGGTTCAGTAAAAACTTCAGTTGCTCCCGGTCTTCGTGTGAACTGTCGATAATCAGGATGTTCATTGGCAACGAATCCCTTTGAAATAAGGTCATCAAACGATCCGGACGCGAATATGAAACAGGACATGCGATAAAGATGGGAAAGTATAACACAGGTTACCATGAAACCGTGAAGGACTTTTGCCCTCAGGACACAATTTGGCAACGACCTCTTTTCGTTTTTCTTGTTATCCGGTGAAAACGGGACAGCATCATCACCGCCGAGGCGCCGAGGCCCATGAGAAGCCCAATCCACACCCCGATAACACCCAGTCCCAACCGTATCCCCAGGACATAGCCCACAGGAAGACCCACAATCCAGTATGCCGCAAACGTGATGAACGTTGGGATTTTCACGTCCATGGCGCCCCGGAGCATTCCGGCGCTCACCGCCTGGATTCCGTCCGGGAACTGGAATATACCGGCGACGACAAGAATATGCGAGGCGATCATCACCACATCGTTCTCATCAATGTACAGCCCCGGAAGGAAGCTCCGGAAACAGATGAACACCATGGCGAAAAAACCCATGAACAGGCAGATCAGGGCGATTGCTGAAAATCCGGCCGTTCGCGCACCCCGGATGTCTCTTCCACCCAGGGCCGTTCCCACCCGGATCGTGGCCGCGGCGGAAATCCCCAGGGAAAACATGTAGGAAATGGAGGACAGGTTGAGGGCGATCTGGTGGGCCGCCAGCTCCCGTGTTCCGATCCAGCCGATCAGCACCGAAGCGCCGGCAAAGGAACTCACCTCGAACACGTACTGAAGTCCTGTGGGAACACCAAGCCCCATCAGCTTTTTCATCATGGGGATGTGGATATGAAATCCCCTGGAAAATGGGGCGAATGTCCTGAGAAAGGGACTTCGGGCCACCACAGCCACCATGGCTGCGGCCATGAAAATCCTTGAAAACAGTGTCCCGACCCCGGCTCCGGCAAGCCCCATGGCCGGTGCCCCCAGACTCCCGAATATGAACACCCAGTTGGTGAACACGTTCACCAGGTTGGCCAGGAGGGTGATCACCATGGCCGAGGTGGTCACCCTGAGGCCTTCGGCAAACTGTTTGAAGGCCTGGAACACCATCATGGGGAAAATGGAAAACCCCAGAATGGTCATGTAAATCCGGGACGAGGCCACCACCTCCTCGGGCTGGTCCAGGTGTTCCAGGGTCTCCACAAGTCCCAAAGTGATCAGGAAAAGCGCCGCTCCGGAAAGAAGACAGACCAGAAGCCCCTGGCGGAGCACAAGGCCGCACTCCGCCTTCTGTCCCGCTCCCCGGGCCTGGGCCACCAAGGGCGTGATGGCCACGGATACCCCGATGCCCATGACCAGGACGAGGAAAAAAAGGACGTTGGACAGCCCGGCGGCGGCCAGGCTGACAGCCCCGATCCGGCCCACCATCACATTGTCCGTCACGGCCATCAGCATATGGCCGAGATGGCCGATGATGATGGGGATGGAAAGCTTGAACGTTTCCCGGACCTGGCGGGAAAACGTTACGGAACCCCCGTTTCCCTGGCCAGCTCCACCTGTTTGTCGTTCATCTGAAATCATGCGTACTCGATTCTGACCTTTGAAGAAATGATCTTCTGCTCGTACAGGCCCTGGAAGTACGTTTCCAGTCCTTTGTGAAACAAGGGGCCGAGATCGCAGAACAGGTGATCGAAATACGTCCGGCACAGATCCTGTGTCAGGCCGGTTTTCAGGCTGGCGTTCATCACGATGTCGTCTTTGTGGGACTCTCCGAGTTTTTTCGAATCCCGGAACAGGGATTTGATCCGGTCCAGCGTCTCTGGATGACGGGCCGCGAAATCCCGGCGCACAGCCCAGACCGCGAAAACAAAGGGAAGGCCCGTCATGGTTTTCCACATGTCTCCCAGATCGTAGACGTGGTTGAAGTGAGCGGGCCAGTTCTGGGTAAGGGCCGCGTCTCCGATGACCAGCACCGCGTCGGCCTTTTCGGCCAGACGGGCCGAATCGGTGATTTTTCCTGTCTCGATATGGGGTGAAACGTTCCGAATGGCGAAAAAGTAACGGGAGAGGGCCGCGGCGGTGGCCGACTCTTCGGTGAAAAACACAGGTTTTCCGTGGAGATCTTCAAGGGGGCAGCGGCTGACCAGAAGCACGCTCATCACCTTTCCAAAACTGGAGATGGACAAATCGGGCATGATTTTCCATTGTTCGTGGTTCTTGGCGTAGGCGGCGGCGGACACCGGGCTCAGGACGATGTCCCCCCTCTCCAGCATGCCGTTCAGCACCGCCGGAGGTTCGGTGACCATGGTGAGCCAGGAGGGTTTCATGGTTCTGTCGAGGCCGTAGTAGACCGGGGCCACGTTGATGTAACTGATGCGGCCTATTCTGACCTCTTGGTGTGTTTCCATGTCTTTCCCCCCTTACGACAGCAGTTTTTCAAGCAGTGTTTTTTCAGAGTACGCCCTCACGGGCGCGTAAACCATGGCGGCGCGTTTTCCCGGCCTGAGCGATCCAAACGCGTGACCGAGACCCAGGGCTTCGGCTCCGTTTAATGTGGCCATGCGAAAAATCTCTTTCAAGGCCACAGCCGGAAACGCCCGGGCCAGAAAGCGCATTTCATCGACCATGCCAAGAGACTCGGTGCTGGCCAGACTGTCCGTTCCAAGACAGAGACGGACCTGTTCCCGGACCAGGGTGTCCACGTCGGGCAGGGTGTTGTGAAGGTTCCGGTTGCTCCGCAGGCAGAGACAGACCCAGGCTCCCCGCTGTTTCATGATCCCGATGTCTTTTTTACCGGCATGGATCAGGTGGACGGCCAGGGTGCCGCTGCCCAGCAGTCCCAGGCTGTCCAGGTAGGCCACGGGGCTTTCAAATGGAAGCCCCCAGTCGCTGTAATCCACGCCTCTTTCTCCCAGAAAATCAGCCCAGGCACCTTTTCCCGTGGTGATAAACTCAAACTCGTCAACCGATTCGGCCAGATGGATGGACAGGGGCCGACCCAGGTCTGTGCAGCTTTTTTTCAGGAACGTCAAAAGGCCGGGCGAGGCGGTATGGGGCGCGTGCCCCGCAAAAGACCTGACAAAACGACCGGAATCCGGGTTATGCGTTAAATCGGGCAGATCGTTTCCCAGATACTCCCTGAAAAGGATACCGGAAAGGGCTGAATTCCTGACATGGGGCGACACGATGCCAAGGGTCGACACATCCCCCACCACCAGGGTTCCGCCGTAAAGCAGTTCATCCAGCCCCTGTCCGATGCTCCGGACCAGACCGTCAAAACCCAGGCTTTCCCTGTGTTTCAGAAGGTCTCTCACCCAGTCAGAAAAACGCCCGCCAAAAGCCAGTTGCCCTTTGAGGGCGGAGAGTTCCAGATGGGTGTGGGCGTTGACAAAAGCGGGCATCAAAAGCCCTTCGCCGTGGTCAACCACCCTGTCGTGGCATGAAGAATGAAAAGACCCCGTTTCCCGGATCACGCCGTTTTCAACCCGGACAAAGCCGTTTTGGATGACCGTGTCACCATCGGCCAGCACCCAGCCGGCCCGGTGAACGATCTTGGCCTCACGCTCCTCCAGTATGGGTTCGAGGTTCACGACTGTCAGAACTCCCGGATGGTATGGTAGAAACAGTCACGCTGGACCGGGATGTATCCTGCCGTCCGGATCAGCCGGATCAGTTCGTCCATGGGCAGCATGAAATCCACGCCGGCCGCCGCCACCACGTTTTCCTCGATCATGGTGCTTCCCATGTCGTTGGCCCCGAAAAACAGGGCGGTCTGGGCGATCTTGTCAGCCTGAGTCACCCAGGAAGCCTGGACGTTGTCCACATTGTCCAGATAGATCCGTGAAAGGGCCAGGACCCTCAGGTACTCCGCACCGGTTTTCGGCACCACGTCGATGTCCGTGTTTCCCGGCTGAAAAGTCCAGGGGATGAAGGCGGTAAAGCCGCCCGTCCTGTCCTGAAGATCGCGTATCCTGTCCAGATGCTCGACGATGTGTTCCGGTTTCTCGAGATGGCCGAACATCATGGTGGCCGTGGTGCGTAGGCCCAGACCATGGGCCGTTTCCATCACGTCGAGCCACTGTCCGGCCGTGCATTTCCGGGGGGATACGGCATGCCTCACCTCGTCCACGAGGATTTCGGCCCCGCCGCCCGGAATCGACCCCAGACCCGCCTCCATGAACGTCCGAATCACCTCTTTGATCGAAAGGCCGTTTTTGTCGGCGATATAATGGATTTCCGTCGGGGAAAAGCCGTGGATGTGAATGGGGAAACGGTCTTTGATATAGCGCAGGAGATCCAGGTAGAAATCGACATTCAGGTCAGGATTCATGCCGCCCTGGAGCAAGATCTGGGTTCCCCCCAGGGCCAGGGTTTCCTCGATCTTCTTCGTCAGGCTGTCACGGGTGATCACATAGCCATCGCCTTTGCCGGCTTTTTTGTGAAAGGCGCAGAAGCGGCATTCGGACACACAGACATCGGTGTAGTTGATGTTCCGGTCGACCACGAAGGTCACCCGGTTTTCCGGATGTTTAAGGCGGCGTATGCCGTCCGCCAGCTGGGCCAGGACGAGAAAATCGCCGTTGGCGTAAAGATCCAGGGCTTCGTCCCTGGTCAGCCGTATCCCCTGGTCCACTTTGCTGTAGATGGTCTCGATCATGCGGCACCTCCCACCTCGTTGTAGAACGAATCCCGTTCCACAGGAACAAGCCCCGCCGAGCGGATCATATGTTCCATGCTGTTTCTGGACAGCCCTTTGGCGGATTTCGCCCCGGCCGTGTGGGTGATCCTCTCCTCGATGATGGTGCCGTCCAGGTCGTCGGCCCCGAAGAACAGGGCGGTCTGGGCCAGTTTCTCACCGATCATCACCCAGTAGGCTTTGATGTGGGGGATGTTGTCCAGGAGAAGCCGTGCGATGGCGATGGTTTTCAGGTCATCCATGGCCGTGGTCTGAGGCAGATCCGAAAGTTTCGTGTTCTTTGAATGGAAGGCCAGGGGGATGAACGCCGAAAAACCCGAGGTTTTGTCCTGGAGATCCCGAAGGGTGATAAGGTGGTTCACCCGTTCCTCCAGGGTCTCGATGTGGCCGTAAAGCATGGTGGCGTTCGTTTTGAGGCCGGACCGGTGAACCGCCTCCGTGACTTCCAGCCAGCGGTCTTTTCCGATCTTCTTGGGAAACAGGGTGTCGTGAATCCGGTCGCTCATCACCTCGGCGCCCCCGCCGGGCATCATCATCAGGCCGGCGGCTTTAAGGCGATCCACGGTTTCGGCAAGGGTACCGCCCGAAAGGTTGGTCAGGTAGTCGATCTCAACGGCGGTAAAGGCTTTGATGGCCGCGTCGGGACGCGTTTCACGGATCATCTTCAGCATGTCCGTGAAATAATCGAAGGTCAGGTTGCGGTTCAGTCCGCCCACGATGTGCAGCTCTTTTACCGGCTCGTCGATGCGGTCGAGAATCCTCTTCCTGATCTCCTCGATGGACCAGGTGTAGGCCTTGTCGCTCCCCTCTTCCTCGGCGTAGGCGCAGAACGAACACATGTTGGTGCAGACGTTGGTGTAGTTGATGTGCTGGTTGTACACATAATACGCCTTGTTCCCGTATTTTTCCCGGCGAACACGGTCGGCCATGCGTCCTACGGCGACGAGATCGTGGCTGGTGTACAACGCGAGTCCGTCATCAAAATCCAGACGTTCTCCCGAAAGAAATTTTTCCAGAACTGGCTTGAGATTGTTGTCCCTGACAATAATATCCATGGTTATCCATCCGGTTTTTATGCCCTTGTTTTCCAGCGGCCATCCGGCCCAACGGCCAGGTGACCACCCGGTCATGTATAGGCTTTCAGGGCGATTGAAGGCAAGAAATTTATGGTTTTTCACGAAAAAAAAACGTAGGATACCGGGCTATCGGTATTAATTTACTTCGTAAGCATACATACGTTAACCGTGCTTGATGAAAAAACCGCTGAAAAATATTCGGTTCTTCCCGAAATTGTCATTCCGGGCGGCCTTGGTTTCTTCAGAGAGTCCTGTTTTACCGGACATCTCCGACCTGTGCGGTGTCTGGTTATAGAAGCCGACCCGGAATCCATGATCGAGATGGAAAGGACGCATGAATTTTCGGGAACAGATGCACATGCAGGCGTGGATTCCGGTTCGGCTTCGGAATTCGAGCCTATGGTTTTTGCCGAGTTCGAAGATGGTTCAAACGATCCGCCATGTTGGAGACCGCCCGGAATGACAGGGTTGGGAACTGTTGGGCAAAGTTACAAAGTCAAATTAATAAGGATTGAATTATCAAAAGGATAAAACCATGACCCTATCCATCCTCACACACCAGAAAATTGACCAGAGTCTCTGTGGACATCCCGTTGTTGTTGAAGAAAACCGCTGCGTCGTCGAGCTGAAAACCCTGGATTGCATGGCGGCCGATGATTCGGGCCTGGTTCACGGTGGATTTGTCTTCGGCCTTGCGGATTACGCGGCCATGCTGGCGGTAAACCACCCCAACGTGGTTCTCGGAGGGGCTCAGATGAAATTCCTGAAGCCGTCAAAAGCGGGTGATATGCTCGTGGCCGAGGCCCGGGTGACGTCCAGCGAAGGTAAAAAAAGAAGCGTGTCGGTCCAGGTAAAAAAAGACGGGGAAACCGTGTTCGAAGGCGAACTGGCCTGCTTCGTCCCCCCGAAACACGTCATGGAACCGTGACGGTGGATTAACGCCGCCTTCTGACCAGCACCTTCTTTTTAGGTGGTTCGGCTCCGGGCGCTGGAGACGGGGGCGGAGATGCCGGATTAACGGAAGGCGCCACCGGGTTCATGGCCGGATTGGACAGATCGGCCTGGACATAGGAACAGGTGGCCAGGGGGCATTTCAGCCCGTAACTTCCATCCTGCTTGCGGAATTCCAGCAGGTAGGCATTCCCGCACTGGGGGCAGCGGTAAGGATGGGGCCTGTCCCAGCTGATGAACTTGCACATTTTGTTGTCACAGCGATAATAATCCCGGTTGCTTTCAGTGGTTTCCTTCACGATTTTTCCCTGCTGGCACAAGGGGCAGACCGTGGCCTGCTGCTGTTCGAAGGCGGCGATCTGCTCTTCAATGCTCAGCTCCCGCTCGCGGCTTTCGCGTGCGAGACGTTCCTCTTCCTGGCGCAGGCGTTCCTGTTCCCGGGCAACCCGCAGGGCCTCCTCTTGTTCCTGTCTCAGCCGCTCGGATTCTTCTTGCTCAACCCTCTCCCGTTCAGCGCGTTCACGCTCCGCCTGTTCCCGTTCGGCCTGAAGACGCGCTTCCATCTCCCTTTTTTCCGTTTCAAGCCGCTCGCGTTCAAGGCGCTCCCGCTCCGCCTGTTCACGGGCCAGGCGCTCCAACTCCTGGCGTTTCCGCTCAAGTTCAAGCCTTTCCCTTTCAAGCCTTTCCGCCTCCAGGCGTTCTTTTTCCAGCCTTTCCCGCTCACGGGCCTCTTTGATTTTCTGCGGGGAAATTTCCTTGATCCGGATTTCATCAGCCCCGATGGCCCTTTTGGTGACGACCATGGGGTCCTTTTCACGAAGGATGCTGGCGCGAAGTCTCGACAGTTTTTCGCTGTTGATCGTCTTGAGTTTTTCAGAGGCTTTTTTGAATTCCTCCCGTTCAATGGCCCGCTTGATCCGCTCCTGGGCCCTTTGGGATTCCGTTCGTTTTTCCGTTCGGAGATGGACAAAGGTCAGAGGCTTGCCACGGGAAACCAGAGCCTTGTCGAACTGTTCCAGGCCGTCATCGCACTCTTTGCGTCCAGACAGGATTTCCTCAAGGGTTTGAAGGATATAGGCGACAAGGTTCATCCCCGGCATCCCGGGGAACATCCGGTTGATATGGCTGACCATTTCCATGGCTTCGAGCCGCGTGTGATAACCGCCCTCGGCGTTGATCTCCACAAATCCCTGGTCGATGATGTTCTGAAGTTTCGACATCAGGTCTTCATCGACCTCGAAACCCATCTCGGCCAGGTCATTGAGAAACGTGTTCTTGTCATACCTGCGCTTATCGGCGTTTTCTTCCTCGATTTCGTTTTCACGCTCAGCCAGAAGGTGGAGAGACGCCACGGTGACCATATCCAGAGGCAGGGTATGGCCGAGTACATCGATCTGGTCGAGTTTTCTGAAATTTTTTTCAAGGATCATGTCAAGCTGCTCCTTGACATAGACGCTGTCAGGAGCCGAAACATGGGGGTTTTCCATAGGTTGTCCTTTACAAGATGAAGATGCTGCGCCGCCTGAATGGGCCCGGTATGACGAAGTCACGGGCTGCTGACTCCCCGGCCCCTGTGGTCTTAACCAAATATCGACAGAAATGGCTGGATGTTCAGAAAAAAATGATTTTTTTTCGGGCCGGCCCGTTCAAGGCATAAAAAAACACAATGTTCATCAATGGTTATTACTATAACACCTGATTTTTCCCGAATCAAGGACACAGGCGGAAACACGTCGTTTTGAAAGGCGAGGGGCCATCAACCGTTGATTTCGTCAATCATGGACGCAAGGTGCAACGCCATTTCCTCTTTCTTTTTTTCATGTGCCCTGAGATCCCTGCCGCGGGGTTCGTGTTCAAGGCGTTCCTCATCGCCACTGGCCAACCCATCCATATCGCCCGGGAATTCCTCACCCTCACCTGCGTCTCCCCCGCTTCCCGAAGCCCGAATGTCCACGCACTCCCCGTCTCGGCCAACCACCAGAGAAAGGGTGACGCGGACATCGAAGTCGAGCTTGTAGGCGATGGACGAGCCGTGAACGACCAGGTCTCCCCGTTTGTACTCCACGTCGTCATGGAGCTTCAATCTGTACTTTTCCTTGAGAAGGGTTTCAATGGCCTGCCAGTCCAGCTCACCGATCAGGCTGTCGATAAAATCACTTTCCCCTTTTTTTATGGACTCCGAATCAGTAATTTTCAATGGTTCATCCCTCTTTTTCACGCGGATCAAAGGCTGTCACGGTACAAGAATTCGTAGCAGAGATCGAAAAAAGCTTCGGTAACAGGTGATTTCATATCACAAAGACAGGCCGGTCGGCATGGGTCCACATCCTGCGACAGGGGAATGGGAACCGGATAAACGGCTTTTTCAAGTCCCCCAAGGTCATGGGCCTGCGACATGCCCTCTGGGTCGCAACGGTTGAACAGGACGCCTGACAGCTTCAGCGGATTATCCCCACCCTGACGAAGACGGCCGGAATAAGCCAGGACCTCTTTCACGTCACGGGCCGCCCTGTCCCCTGACGGCACCGGAATGATCAGGCTGTCGCCGGCTATCACGGCGCTCCGTGACAGCAGTCCTTTCGTGGAAGGGGTATCGAAGACGATATAATCGTATGCTTCGCGGAATTTTTCCATGACGATGGAAAGGATTTTTTCCCTGTCCGGATTCATGGCAAGCATCCTGTCCAGACTGCCCCCTCCTTCACCGAAGGGAAGAATCTGAAGATAGGGCAGAACCGTGTCCGACACGGCGCTCCTGGCGCTGACGATTCCCGACAGAACGTCGAACAGTCCGAAAGCCGTGTCGTCACTGTCCGGAAGAAGCCCTTCCGACGCCCTGCCATCGGGCGAACAGTCGACAAGAAGGGTTTTCCGCTCAAGGACAGCCAGGGACGCGGCAAGATTGACCGCCGTGCTGGTCTTTCCGCTTTGTTCCCTGAAATTGGCGATACAGATCACATGACCCATGGTAAATCCCCGGCAAATGATTTTTTTAAAAATGAATTCCTTTCTAACATATTATTTTTCCGTTTGAAAGAAGGCCCGCCATCAAATCCGTCTTTCCTTATGTTTTTCATATGATTTTCTTTTTGCCCAGCGGCGTTTTTATGGATGGTCTTTCCCCGAAAAACAGGGTACTTTAACAAAAAAAGACCACTTGACACGATAGTATCCCCAGCGAGGTCGGATGATTTCAGGTTCACAGGGACAGGGACTCAGCTATGTCATCACGTACGAAGGCATCGAAAACGTGGTATCGAGCCTGGACTATTCCAATCCCAACACCCTGAAACACAAGTACATCCAGGCCGTCCTGTCACGGTACGCACCGGACATCGATGTGCTTCTGGTGGAAAAACCCGACCCTGACCGATTGATCCGCGACATCTGGAATCTTCCCGATGATCCTGAACAGATCCGGTCCAAAAGAAAAAATCTGAGTTCCATCCGCTCCACCGTCAATTCCGACCTCAAGGCCCTGTTTCAAAAAGGTTTGAACCCCGAAGGAATCACCGTCGGTCCGGACCATCTGTTTGTCATGTCCGACGAAGCGAAGAACGAGCGTCTGAGCGCCTTCGCCCAATCCATCAAGTCGGGTGCCCATATCGACCTGATGCAGGTTGCCGATGTGCTGAAACTCATCGGTGATTTTATCGAAAAAAACAGCGACGAACTCCGCACGCCCAGATCATCTGAACTTCTCGAAAATATCCAGAATGTTCTTAAAATGCTGGGATCTGAAACAGGAGAATCCGCGGCACCTGGAAGCGGCTCCGGGCCTTTCAGTGAAGAATCCGAAGGCCCGGGCCAGGAAAACCCGGACATGGCCGGCCAAATGACCGAAGACCTCGACGACCTGGAAAAAATTGACCTGGACGAAATTGAAGAGGTCGATGAGGATCAGGTTGATATCGTGGACGAGGACGAGATCGAAGAAGTCGACGAAGATCAGGTGGATATCATCGACGAAGACGAGATCGAAGAGGTCGACGAAGACCAGGTCGATATTGTGGATGAAGACGAGATCGAGGAAATCGATGAAGATCAGCTCGATGTCGTGGACGAAGACGAGATCGAGGAAGTCGACGAGGATCAGGTCGATATCGTGGACGAAGACGAGATCGAGAAAGTCGACGAGGATCAGGTCGATATCGTGGACGAGGACGAGATCGAAGAAGTCGACGAGGATCAGGTCGATATCGTGGACGAAGACGAGATCGAAGAAGTCGACGAGGATCAGGTCGATATCGTGGACGAGGACGAGATCGAGGAAGTCGACGAGGATCAGGTCGATATCGTGGACGAGGACGAGATCGAGGAACTCGACGAGGACCAGGTCGACATCGTGGATGAGGACGAGATCGAGGAAGTCGACGAGGACCAGGTCGATATCGTGGACGAGGACGAGATCGAGGAAGTCGACGAGGATCAGGTCGACATCATCGACGAAGACGATCTCGAAGAAATCGACGAAAACAAGATCGACATCATCGACGAAGAGGATCTCGAAGAAATCGATGAAAATGAAGTGGACATCATCGACGAAGAGGAACTCCAGCCGTATCCGCCCCAGGAGTTCCAGAAAGAATCAGGCGGAATCGGAATTCCGGACGACAGCGACCAGCCCCCCATAGGCCCCGACGAGGAAAAAAGGCGCCTTTCCGAACAGTTCACCAAAGAGCTGACGGCCATGGACAGGTACTACAACAGTTACCTGCATATCCCGAAAGGCCGTTACACCATCGGAAGCCCTGCTCCCCAGAAACACGAGGCCACAGAACACGAAGTCATTCTCGACGATTTCTACATCGGGAAGTTCCCCGTCACCAACGCTCTTTTCGAAGTTTTCGTCGCACGAACAGGATACAGGACCACAGCTGAAAAAAAAGGGCACGGTACGGTTTACACCGGACGTTTCAGGAAAGCCACCGACAGGAAAACAGGCCAGATCCGCTCGGTATGGAACGCCACGTTCAGCTACCAGATCGTCAAAGGGGCCTGCTGGTACCATCCTGACGGCCCATCGAGCACCATCGCCCACCGCCTGAACCACCCGGTGGTTCAGGTCAGCCTGGAAGACGCCTTCGCCTTTGCCTCGTGGGTCGGGAAAACCCTGCCCAGCGAGGCCCAGTGGGAAGCCTCGGGCCGAACGGACAAAGGCTTCATCTATCCCTGGGGCAACGCCTGGATGGACCAGGCCTGCAACATGGAAAAAAGCGCCATCTCGGAGACCACACCCGTGGACCGGTATCTGGATTTTGTCAATGAGTACAAAATCGCCGACCTTTTGGGTAACGTCCTGGAATGGACGTCGGACATGATCCCCTCGCCCTATTCGCCCCAGTCCGCCCAACACTACGCCATCGCCAAGGGGGGAAGCTGGATTTCGAGCCAGCCCGTGTCCCTCTGGTCCCGATTTATTTTCAAAGAAGACTATACCGCCAACATCCTGGGATTCAGATGCGTGGCCCGCTGAATATTTACCGTTTTAATCCTCCGGGTCTTTGTGTTATGGGTGTGAGGTCTCATCGTCACGACTAACAACGGTTATTCCAGGGAGCGGAATGTGGACACGATCATCGAACAACGGCTGAATGACTTCAGAAACCGCATGAAAAAAAACAAGCTGGATTCTTTTTTTGTCCTGAACCAGTCCAACCGGCGCTTTCTAAGCGGCTTTGCGGCCCATGACACGGGCATCGACGAATCGGCCGGCGCCCTGATCATCACGGAGAAAGATCTTTTTCTCCTGACCGACTCCCGCTTCGTCACCCAAGCGGCGAACGAGGCTCCGGGCTTTGAGGTCCGCTGCTACAAAACAGGAATTCAGGATCTGATTCCTGAAATTTTGAACGCCCTCGGGTGCAGGAAACTGGGTTTTGAGGGCAGTCGTCTGTCCTACGCCGCATACTGCAAAATCAAGGAAAGTCTCAACGCCAACAACGTCAAAACGGAATTTGTCCCTGCCGACGCGGTGGTGGACGATCTGAGGGTGATCAAATCCGACGACGAGGTGTCGTTGATCCGGAAAGCCCTGGCCATCGCCGAATCAGCCTACCTGGAGACACTGAAAAAAGTGAAACCCGGGGTGACGGAAAAAGATCTGGCCTGGGAACTTGAAAAAGCCATGAGGGAATCGGGAGCCGAAGGCCTCTCCTTTCCCTCCATCGTGGCTTCGGGGGTCAACAGCGCCCTGCCCCACGCCATCCCAGGGTCCAGGACCGTCCGGGAAAACGAGCCCCTTCTTTTCGACTGGGGAGCTGTCTACAACGGGTATTGCAGCGACACCACCCGCACCGTGGTTCCCGGAAAGCCCGACGACACGTTTTTGAAACTCTACGATATTCTTTTCCATGCCCAGAAGATGGCCACTGACGCCATCAGGCCCGGAGTCAGCACGAAAACCGTGGATGGTATCGCCCGGAATCATATCCGGGAAAAAGGGTACGGCGATTTTTTCGGCCACGGCCTGGGTCACGGTGTGGGTCTTGAAATCCACGAGGCCCCCCGCCTGGGACCCATCAAGGAATCCATCCTTGAACGAGGAATGATCGTTACGGTGGAGCCGGGCATCTACCTTCCCGAATGGGGCGGCATCCGCCTGGAAAACATGGTCCTTGTCACAGAAAACGGGGCCGAGGTCCTGAACACTCTGGATTATGACCATTTTATCCTGGCCATGTGACGCTAAAACAGGTGGAAACCATGTCGTCCGCAGATCGTCAGATCGACCTATTTCTGAATTACATCCAGGTCGAAAAAGGACTTTCCGGAAAAACCCTGGAATCGTACAGCCGGGACCTGGCCCGCTACGCCTCGTTCCTGGCTGAAAACCAGAACGGCGGGGTGACCGACGAAGACACCTACCTGATCCTGAAACACCTGATCAACCTCCGGGATGAAGGTCTGTCGCCCCGGTCAAGAGCCAGACACCTGGTGTCCATCCGGAGTTTCTACCGTTTTCTTCACATGGAAAAAATCCTGTCCAAGGACCCGTCCAAGCTCATCGACTTTCCCAAAAGCGGTCTCCGGCTTCCCGACACCCTGACATCGGGTGATGTGGAAAGACTGATCGACGCACCGGACAGAACCACGCCCCGGGGTATCCGGGATGCCGCCATGATCGAACTGCTTTACGCATCGGGTCTCCGGGTCAGCGAACTGATCCTTCTCCCCGTTCGTGACGTGAACCTGGAAGCCGCGTTTGTCAGGGTGTTCGGAAAAGGTTCAAAAGAAAGGGTCGTGCCCATGGGGAGTTACGCCCGGGAGAAAATCGAGTTTTATCTGAAATACGGCCGGCCCTACCTGCTCAAGGGCAGGTCAAGTGATTTTCTTTTCGTGGCCCGGGAAGACAAACCCATGACACGCCAGGGTTTCTGGAAACTTTTGAACCGCTACGCGGCCAAAGCCGGAATTGTGAAGAACATCTCACCCCACACCCTGCGCCATTCCTTCGCGACCCACCTCCTTGAAGGAGGCGCGGACCTGAGGGTGGTCCAGGTCATGCTGGGGCACTCGGACATTTCAACCACCCAGATCTACACCCATATCACCCGGGACCACCTGAAAAACATCCATGGGAAATACCATCCCAGAAGTTAGAGATAGCCTCGATCACTCAATACCTGCCACGTCAAACCCAGTATCGACCACAGTTTTTTTCAATGTCTCATCCGATACGTTCTCGACTTCAACCGTTGCGCGTTTGGAGGACAGATCAACGCTTACAGCGGTGACGCCGACGACAGCCTTCAGAGCCTTTTCAACCGATGCCGTGCAATGACCACAATTCATTCCTTCAATTTTGATAATCTTTTTCATCGTGGTTCTCTTTTGTTCTTCAAAATCAACTGGCTCAGCAGAAACGTCTGTAGGCTCTTTTTCCAACCTGTTGAAATTTTGGTTTTTTGGCGTATTGTCATGGTTCAGGTTGAACAAACGCAGTCTTAGAGCATTGCTCACGACGCTGACAGAACTGAAGCTCATGGCAGCAGCCGCGATCATGGGACTGAGCGTCCATCCCAAAGAAGAGTAAAACACGCCCGCTGCCACTGGAATACCGATACAGTTATAGATAAAAGCCCAGAACAGATTCTGGCGAATGGTTCGCATCACAGCCCTGCTGAGCTGTATGGAAGAAACCACATCCAGAAGATCACTTTTCATCAGCACGATATCCGCTGATTCAATAGCCACATCTGCTCCCGCTCCAATAGCGATGCCTACATCCGCACGGACCAGAGCCGGAGCATCGTTAATGCCGTCTCCGACCATGGCGACTTTCCTGCCATGGCCCTGCAAGGCGCGGATTTCACGCTCCTTGTCCTGAGGCAGGACTTCGGCCACAACCTTGTTGATACCTGCCTGTCGGCGCACAGATTCTGCTGTTTTGGCGCTATCACCTGTCAGCATGATCACTTCTATGCCCATGCGTTCAAGTTCGGACACTGCCTTATGGCTGCTTTTTTTGATCACATCGGCAACCGCAACAAGTCCGACCAGTTCCCGATCCCGTGCGAAGTATAAAACAGTTTTACCCTCAGCGGAAAAATCCCCTTCTTTGCTTTCAAGATTATTTGAAATGCCTTCTGCCAGAAGCATTTTTGCGTTACCCGCCACATGGCGTATCCCATCGATGACGCCGGATATCCCTTGTCCTGGCGTTTGAGTGAAATCTTCCACTTTACGAAACAAAAGGTTTTGTTTTTTCGCTTCATTGACGATTGCCATGCCAAGGGGGTGTTCTGACAAATTTTCCAAAGAAGCGGCAAGAACAAGCACTTCGGTTTCAGAAAGACCCTTGACTGGAAGGATATCAGTAACGACCGGCCTGCCCTCGGTCACGGTACCGGTCTTATCCAGCACGACGGTATCGATGACACCGGCCAATTCAATGGCTTCAGCGGATTTTAGCAGAATACCGCGTGTTGCACCGAGTCCGGTGCCCACCATGATCGCCGTTGGTGTTGCCAGCCCAAGGGCGCAGGGGCACGAGATAACCAGCACCGCGATGCCGATGGACAGCGCAAACTCGATTTCATAACCGAGCAGCAGCCAAACAGCCGAAGCAAGAACGGCGATAACGATAACTACAGGCACAAAAACACCGCTGATCTTGTCTGCCAGCCGTGCAATGGGAGCCTTTGACGAGGTGGCCTCGTCCACCAGCCTGATAATCTGGGCAAGAGTCGTATCTTCACCCACCCTGGTGGAACGCATTAAAAAATGCCCGGATTTGTTGATGGTCGCCCCTGTGACCATGCTGCCCTCAAGTTTTTCCACAGGAAGACTTTCGCCTGTCAGGGCCGATTCGTCCAAAAAGCCACTTCCTTCCGTGATAACCCCGTCCACAGGAACACTTTCCCCGGTCTTGACGACCAGAATATCCCCGACGTTTACGTTCTCACGAAGAATGATGGTTTCCTTGCCATCACGCATCACTGTGGCTGTTTTGGGGGCCAGGTCCATAAGCCTGGCAATAGCCTCTGACGTCCTGCCTTTGGCTCTGGCCTCTAAAAATTTTCCCAGGACAATGAGGGTCAGAATCATCGCTGCTGAGTCAAAATACAGGTTTTCGGCAAAGTGCTGCGCTGTTGTAACATCAGCCCGCCCAATGGAAAAAGCCATTTTATAGACAGCATACACGCTGAAAAGAGCCGCAGAGCCTGAACCAATGGCGATAAGCGAATCCATGTTGGGAGAACCGGAAAACAGCGTTTTAAATCCTGTCCGATAAAAACTGAAGTTGACAAACATGACGGGTATGGTCAGCAACAACTGCGTCAGAGCCAAGGCAAACGCGTTTTCCGCACCGTGAAAAACACCGGGCTGGGGCAGTCCCATCATAGGGCCCATCGCGATATAAAAAAGAGGGGCCGTAAAAAAAATGGAGACAATCAACCGTTGTTTCATCTCGGCCAGTTCCATGCTGGCAGGATCAGGCCCCGGGATGTCGTTTGTGATTTTTTCAGTGTTGCCGGCATGCCGGGAAGCCCCGTAACCGGCCTTTGTCACGGCATTCACGATATCCATTTCTGAAACAGCGTTTGCATCAAAACTAACGGCCATTGTGTTTTTCAAAAGGTTCACGTTCACATCGTCAACACCACGTAATGCGGCTACGGCTTTGCCGACCCGGTTGGAACATGCAGAGCAGGTCATGCCGGTAATGTCGAAAAATTCTTTTTGCATACGGTGCCCTTCACATAAGAAATCTCATAAAATGGCCCAACATCGTCGCTCCAATCCTTCTTTCGGAGAAACAATCTGTCGCAGGCATGATAAACATACTGATCATGTCTGTTTTTTAGCATTCTCACAAAGGCCAGCCGGGGTAACAACGGCCTGTCATCCCAAACCTCACTTTTATCTCCGGCTTCTGAAAGTAAGGGCTCAAACTCAAACGGCTTCGTGCCGGGGGTCTGTTAACCAACATGGACATTGAAATGCTTTTTTCAAGGGCGCCGCTCAAATAGACCGTTTTTTTCACTGTATTTTTGAATAGTTACCATTTTTTTCTTCGGAAACATTTCCAGGTTTCTTAACACCGGTCAATACACCTTTCCCATCTTATTGATTTCGGAATCGAGGATAAAATCTGAGACTGGCCCATGCTATGTCCAAGCATTCCAATCCTTGAGACTTGACTTTTGACTGTTTCTCTTTTAAACACTCAGATAAGAAAATGCGCTTCCAGCAACGATTTTTCCATGGCGCAACGACTCATCAATCCGGGGTTTTGAAAAAACATGAAATCAAACACACAAAAAGAACCTGGCGGACTTCTGAAAAGCATTTTCGCAGCCCACCTGATTCTTTTGCTCCACGTCGCGCTGATCGCCGGTGTGGGATGCCTGATCCTCTTCTTCGGCTTTATCGTCCAGTACATGATCTGGATTCTCGTCGGCGGTTCCCTGTTGATTTTCCTTGGCGGCTATCTGCTCCAGAAGAAAATGAGCCAGGAAGGAAGGCAGCTGCGCGATATGATGGCCCTGCCCGAATTTTCAGGACGGACCGTCGAGGTCAGCCTGTTCGGCGGCATGGCGTCTCTTAGACTGGAAAGCCCGAATATTGCAAACCCGTCCATGGCTCCCGGCCTTCCCATGGGTTCGGGACACCTGATCGCCTCAGGTTCCCACCAGATCCGGGAGTTGTCCGAACTGGTGGATCTCCTGAGCCGAGATCTGATCACCGTGGAAGAATTTCATCATTTCAAGAAACAGCTCATGGACAGCGAGGCCCCGGTTATCACCGTTCACGATGTATAGCCGTCCGGGTTTCCTGTCTGCCACCTGAGCGCGTCACGACACATGGCGTCCACATCCCGCACGGCATTCCAACCCAGTTCCTGTTGGGCTTTGGAAGGATCCGCGTAACAGGCCGCAATGTCCCCCGGCCGCCTGTCCGTTATCCTGTAGGGTATCTTCGAGCCCGCAGCCCGCTCGTAAGCCCTGACCATGTCGAGAACACTGTACCCCTTGCCTGTGCCCAGATTGTAGACCGCCAGTCCGGAAGCGCCCGAGGCCATCTTTTCAAGGGCCTTCACATGACCCAGGGCCAGATCCACCACGTGGATATAGTCCCGGACTCCTGTTCCGTCTTCTGTGGGGTAGTCGTTTCCGAAAACCGACAGTTCCTTAAGTTTGCCCACATGGACCTGGCTGATATACGGCATGAGGTTGTTGGGAATCCCCCGGGGATCCTCCCCGATCAACCCGCTTTGGTGGGCGCCCACCGGGTTGAAATACCGAAGAAGGGTGATGTTCCAGCTTGAATCCGCTCTGTGAAGATCTTTCAGAATCTCCTCGATCATCAGCTTGGTCCGGCCATAGGGGTTGGTGGCGCTCAAAGGGAATTCCTCGGTGATGGGGACCGTGTGGGGATCTCCGTACACCGTGGCCGACGAGCTGAACACCATGTTCCGGACCTTGTATTTGTCCATGAGCTCGCAGAGGACAAGCGTTCCGGTGATGTTGTTGTGGTAATACTTCAAAGGAATGGACACCGATTCCCCCACAGCCTTGAGACCCGCGAAATGAATCACGGCAAAAAAATCATGGGCCGTGAACACATCGTCCAGTGCCGCCCTGTCCAGCAGGTCGACCTGACAGAACTGGATTGCTTTGCCCGTCAGGTGCTCCACACGACGGAGAGACTCCCTGCTGCTGTTGGAAAGGTTGTCCACCACCACCAGCTCGTATCCCCGTTCCAGGAGTTCCAGGCAAGTGTGGCTGCCGATGTAACCCGCTCCACCCGTGACCAGTATCTTCATTTCAACGCCTCCACCTTATGGTTTTACATGACCTGCTTCAAGGATCGTTTTTCCCACAGCCAGAACGAGGATTCAAGATTGTTTTTCACCTGAATCCGTTCTTCCGATTCCGCAATTGAAATATCCCTTTTTTTCGTTTAGTATATTTCATCTCATTTAATTGCCCAAGGAGACTTGCCCATGAAATGCCCTATTTGCGAACTGGAACGTCATCCCGAGCACAAAAAATGTCCGGAATGCGGAATTGAATTTGCAAAATACGACAAAAAGCTATCCGGGACAAAAACGGAAAAACCCATGAAAACACCGCCTGACCAGAAACCCGTGGCAAAAAAGCAGGAACCCGGCCGCTACAAGGAAGTGATCAGGATGGACAAATAACGGTTCAAGGCATATCATCTTTTCCACGGTCGAGGGAACCCCAATTTAACAGAGCCCATCTTCGTCATGGACATAAGCCCACGCTTTTCGACCGTAGACGCACTATCAAAAAGAGCCAGACTTCCAACCATCAACGATACAAGGATATGACGTGGAGCAGGCGAACACAAATCAGCGGCGGAAAAAATACTTCATCGAAGAGAGTTTTCAAGGCAAATACCTGTTCAGCTACCTGATCGTAGCCGCACTTGTCATGGTTATCTTCACCCTTCTTTTCATTTACTTTTCCACAGACACCCTGTCCATCACCTACGATGGGAACCACCGGGCCATCATAGGGAAAACACCCGAAATCATGATGAAAAGCATTTTCGGTATCCATGGAATCCTGATACTCGTCTGTGCTGTGGCCATTCTCTTTTTCGTGACACGGTTCACCCACAGGACCGCCGGCCCTCTTTTAAAAATCGGGCAGTCCCTGGATTTTATGATCCAGGGTGATCTTGGCCGGAGCATTTCCCTGAGGAAAAACGACGAATGCTGGGAATTGGCGGACAAAATAAACCACCTGAACGCCGTGATGCACAACAGGCTCCTTGAAATCAATCTTCTGGCAAAAAAGATTGACCGCGTCCTGGAAGAACTGAACACCGGGGGCATCCAGGACCAGTCCGCACAGGATTCCCTGGATTCTCTGAAACTTCAAAGCAGGCAACTCCGACACAGCCTCGCCTTTTTCCGTCTTTACGGAAATGGAACCGAAAACTGACCCCGAGGCCACCCGAAAAGGATACAACGTGACCCCTTCTGTGAAACTTACCCTGGCCGCATCGGGCCTGTTCCTTCTTTCAGGCCTCGCAGCCGGCATTCTCAAATACCATGGCATCATGAAAAGCCCGGATCACCGTGCCCATCCCTACATCGACATGGCGCACAGGGCCTCGTTTCTCTACAGTTTCGCCTCCCTTGTCATGGCCGAGCTTCTCAAGTACAGTCCGTATCCGGACTCTGTCCAGCTCGTCATCACTGGAGTTCCGCTGTTTTTCTTTGCAGCGGCCATCGGACGTTACGTCTGGCTTGGCCTTGACGGCAAGGTCGTCCAGCAGTTCAGCCACCGGAATTTCAACACCACCTGGGGCATGTATCTTCTGATCGCAGGTGAACTCGGCGGCATCGGAGCGATTGTGTGGGGCTTCATCTCATCGCAGTTGCTCGGTTGAACCCCTTGGCCCATTTACCGAAAAACCCCTCAAAAAAGGAACATCCATGAAAAAAATTCTCCTCATCCTGGTCTTCGCCGTTCTGACCGCATCCCAAGCCCTGGCCGAAACACCGGAATCCCTGGCCATGTCCTACTTCAACCTCCTGAAAACACGTCAGTGGGACAACATCGGCTCTCTCTACGACCCTGGAACACTTCAAGAGTTCAGGGAATCCATGTCCTTCCTGGGCGAACTGCCCGAGGAATCCTCATCCGACGTTCTGTCGAATTTCTTCGGACCTGGAACAACCCGGGAAAGCCTCAAGGCCATGACAGACGCCCAGTTCTTCTCCGGCTTTCTCCAAGGGGTTTTGACCCAGACTGCCCAGCTGGGTCAGTTCGATTTCAAAAAAATCGACGTCCTGGGTTCCATCGCCGAAGGTGAAGGGATACGGCATGTGGTCGCACGGACCTCACTGGAAGTGGGAGACATCAGCCTGGAGTCCATGGAAGTCATCTCATTCAAAAAATCGGAAGCCGGTTGGAAGATCCTGTTGCAGGGAAAAATCAAGGGGATCGCCCAGCAGATCCGGAAAGTTCTGGCCCAGTCGAGATAGGGATGATTATTAATGCGGCAATAAAATACCTTTAAAAACGTGTTTGCACAAACAAGGGAGATGGCAACCCAGGGATTTAGCTTTTTAGTGGTTTAGGTGTTTAGGTTTTGAAAAGATTATTCTCATAACCTATTGTTTATTTATATTTTTTTGACGAATTATAAATTCAAAGCACATTCTTCGAATAACCCTAAACCGCTAAACACCTAAACCGCTCCCTTGACAATCATTTAAGCTTTTTTATTGCCGGTTTAATATGTGATTCGTTTAAATAAAATCAGAGGCTGAAACGCTGAAAAACAATGCCCGAACCCGTTACAAGGCCCCCAATCTGTCATTCCGGACGGAGCAAAGCGGAGATCCGGAATCCACGACCGCATGAGAGATGGCGCATAAATTTTTCAGGATCTGGTGCAGACACCGTCGTGGATTCCGGGTCGGCTTCGGATATCGAACGGTTTCGTTTTGCCAAATCTTAAGATGTTTCAAGCTCTCCGATACATCTGAGACCGCCCGGAATGACAGACGCGGAAATTGTTGGATAAGCTGATGAAGACACCCTAAAAAACTAAACCGCTAAAAAGCTAAATTCCTTTTTGCCCCCCGCCCTACCTCTGCCTGAACACCGGCAATCCCAGGACAATGGCGCGGGGGTTGTCCGTGACCATTTTCTCCGCCGCCTTCTGTCCGGCGATTTTCACCGCCACTTTCAATCCCTCGCTCAGGATGGGTTTCCGTGTCCCGGCGGAATGGGCGTCCGAGGCGATGACCGTCACCACTTTCTTTTTCAACAGCTGAACGGCGCAGGACCTGACCGCGGGCCCGAAAGCGCCGGTCAGGCTGTTCGCCGTGATCTGGACCGACGCGCCGGTGCTTTCCACCATATCCACCAGGATTTCCGGACTCCGGATGATGCTGGGGTTCCGTTCGGGATGGGCGATGATCACCTGCATCCCCTGTCTCAAGATCTGCTCCACCGTGTCCTTGGCGGTAAACGGAAGGTGGCTGTGGGGAAACTCCAGCAGGACATAGCCGTTGCCGTTGATGCTGTACCCGGCCATGGTGGAAACGGGAACAAAGGAGGCCAGCTCGCCTCCGGCCACCACGGACAGGGGAATCCCGGCTTCGGAAAAGCGTTCGTTCAGGTTACGGATCTGTTCCCGGATCATGTCGGGGGAGAGATGTTCCGACTGGATATGGGGCGTGGCCACCACTGTGGTGATGCCGTCACCGGCGGCCTGGACGGCCATGGCCAGACTCGTGCTCATGTCCGGCGGACCGTCGTCCACCCCGGGAATGATGTGGCAGTGAATATCGATCATGATGGTGGATTCTCTCTTTCATTTATTTCCGGATTACCCTATATAGATACCTTAAATATAAAAACCATACAATACGATTATTATTTTTTCATAAAAACTACGGAGGGTTATATGAGCTACGAAAACATTATCCTGGATATCAACGAAGGGATCGCCCTTTTGACCTTCAACCGCCCCAAAGCGATGAACGCGTTGAACGGCGCCCTTCTCGCAGAATTCTCCCAGGCCCTTGACGAAATCGACGCCCGTGAAGACGTCCGCGTCCTCGTCCTCACCGGTTCCGGCGACAAAGCCTTCATCGCAGGTGCCGACATTTCCGAGCTGGCCACTTTCAACGCCCTGGAAGCCCGTCTGTTCGCCAAGAAAGGCCATGACGCCATCGGCAAACTCCAGGCCCTTTCCATTCCCGTCATCGGAGCGGTCAACGGTTTCGCCCTGGGCGGAGGCAGTGAAATGGCCTTGGCCTGTGACTTCATCTACGCTTCGGAAAACGCCAAGTTCGGCCTTCCGGAAATCACCCTGGGCATCATCCCCGGTTTCGGCGGAACCCAGCGCCTGACCAAACTCATCGGCAAAAACAAAGCGAAAGAAATGATCTTCACCGGCAAGATGATCTCCGCCGCAGAAGCCCTGGACTTCGGCATGGTAAACAAGGTCACGGCAGCCGAAACCCTGATGGACGAGGTCATGAAAACCGCCAAATCCATCGCCGCCAAAGGCCGGGTATCTCTCCGGGCCGCCAAGTACGCCGTAAACGCCGCCCAGGATGTGGACATCGTCACGGGTTGCAACATCGAAATCGAAGCCTTCGCCCTCTGCCTGGCCAGCGAAGATTCCAAGGAAGGGACCAAGGCTTTCCTCGAAAAACGCAAAGCGCAGTTCAACGGAACCTACACCCGTTAACCGCATATATCCTTCACAGGAGCCTCACATGATATTCAATATCGAATTTGAAACCCTGCCCCGGGAGGCGATTTCGGCCATTCAGCTGAAACGGCTCAAAGCCACCCTTGAAAAGGTTTACGCCACGGTGCCGTTCTACCGGAAACGATTCGACGAGGCAGGTGTCACACCTTCGGATATCCAGAGTCTGTCCGATCTTAAGAAAATCCCCTTCACCACGAAACAGGACCTTCGGGACAACTACCCCTACGGCCTGTTCGCCGTGCCCATGGAAAACGTGGTGAGAATCCACGCTTCGTCGGGAACGACGGGAAGCCCCACGGTGGTGGGTTACACGGCCCGGGACATCGACAACTGGGCCGAGCTCATGGCCCGGTCCCTGGCGGCGGGCGGGGCCGGTCGGCGAGACATCATCCACAACGCCTATGGCTACGGTCTTTTCACCGGCGGACTCGGGGTCCATTACGGAGCTGAAAAACTGGGGGCCTCGGTCATTCCTGTGTCGGGCGGAAACACGAAACGCCAGGTGGTGATCATGAAGGACTTCGGTCCCACCATCATCACCGCCACCCCGTCCTACGCACTCCATCTGGCTGAAGTGGCCAGGGAAATGGGGATCTCCTTCAAGGATCTCAAATTCAAGGCCGGTATTTTCGGTGCCGAACCCTGGTCCGACAACATGCGGGCCGAACTGGAAGAAGCCCTGAACATCACGGCAGTGGACATCTACGGCCTGAGCGAAGTCATGGGGCCCGGCGTGGCCATCGAATGTTGCGAGGCCAAAAAAGGCCTGCACATCTTCGAGGACCATTTCATTCCTGAAATCATCGATCCGGAAACAGGCGAAGTCCTTCCCTACGGTGAAACAGGCGAACTGGTGTTCACCTCCATCACCAAGGAAGCCTTCCCGGTGATCCGTTACAGGACCCGGGACATCACGTCTCTCACCACCGAACCCTGCGTCTGCGGCAGAACCCACGTCCGCATGAGGCGTGTGAGCGGACGTTCCGACGACATGCTGATCATCCGGGGTGTCAACGTGTTCCCGTCCCAGATCGAAAGCGTGCTGATGAAAACCGAAGAAATCGAGCCCCATTACCAGCTGGTGGTGGACCGGGTGGATAACCTGGATACCCTCACGGTGAAAGTCGAGGTCAGCGAGTCCCTGTTCTCCGACGAGATCAAGATGCTCCAGAGCCTGGAGGCCAAACTGTCCCACGACATCAAGGAGTACCTTGGGGTTTCGGCCAAAGTGAAACTCGTGGAGCCCAAATCCATCGCCCGGAGTGAAGGCAAGGCCGTGCGTGTCATCGACAACAGGAAAATATAACCAGACCGGCAGTAAAGGAGATCCATTATGAAAGTGATTCAGATTTCCATCTTTCTCGAAAACACCGGGGGTCGTATCGCCGAAGCCACGGCCATTCTGGCACATGCCGGAATCAACATCAGGGCCATGTCCCTTGCGGACACCACGGATTTCGGCGTGCTCCGCCTGATCGTGAACGATGTGGACAAGGCTGAAAAAGCCCTGAAAGACAAAGGGTTCACCGTAGGAAAAACCAACGTGGTGGCCGTGGAAGTGGAAGACAAACCCGGGGGTCTCAACGCCATTCTCCAGATCCTGGCCCAGGCCGACATCAACGTGGAGTACATCTACGCCCTTTTGAAAGAAGGCCAGAACGCCGTGATGATCTTCCGTTTCGACAACACGGACAACGCCCTCAAGGTTCTCGGTGAAAAGGGCATCAAGGTGTTTACCGGAGAAGAAGTCTACGCCATGTAGCGCCATTTTTTTTGATTGAAGAACATTACGGGGCGGGTTTCTAACCTGCCCCGAATTTTTTGTAAACCCATGAAACACCAGAGCATACCAACGAAATCAACCCAAACGGGTCTCGACCTGGAACGCCGGATTCTCCACGGCCTTCGCCTTGAATGGGAATCGGCCATGGGTTTCGTGACCCATCCGTCCCGGCCGCTCATGGCCCCTCCCCTGTTTTCCCTGAAAGACGGGAAAAAAAATCTGGCCCAGTGGAACCCGGCCAGCCGTGAAATCTCCTTCAGCCGCACGTTTGTCCTCAACCATCCCTGGGACGCGGTGAAAGAGGTGCTGATCCATGAAATGGCCCACCAGTACGCCAGTGAAGTCCTGCATGCATCCGGAGAAACGCCCCACGGCCCTTCGTTCAAAAAGGCCTGCCAAGTACTCAAGGCCAATCCCAAAGCGTCCGGGTCTTACGCCCCGCTCACCGAGCGTCTTGTCGCAGGGGATCTTTCGGAAAACGACCGGATTCTGATCAAGGTGAAAAAACTCCTGGCCCTGGGCCACAGCCTGAACAAAAACGAGGCCGAATCCGCCGTGGCCAAAGCCCATGCCCTGATCGAAAAATACAACCTGGACATGATCGAAAAAGACGACGAACGCCACTTTGTCAGCGTGTTCGTGGGAGATCCGGCCCTGACCCACGGGCGTCACGACTACCTTCTGGGTCACCTTCTGGCTGAACATTATTATGTCTACGGGATCTGGGTTCCGGCCTATGTTTTGTCCAAAGGAAAAATGGGCCGTGTGTTCGAAATCACGGGAACGGTTGAAAACGTGAACATCGCGGCCTATGTCCACGATTTTATCATGAACCATGCCCGGAAAGCCTGGGAGGATTTCAGCAGGGGCTCGAAGATGGGCCGTTCCCGGAAATCGGATTTTTACACGGGCCTGGTGCTGGGTTTCCAGGACCGGTTGAAAAAAGAACAGGCCGGCCGTTCCACCGCCCCGGCCCCAAATCCCCAACCCCGAAGCCTGGTGGCCCTTGATCCCAAGCTGACAGAATACACCGATTTCAAATATCCCCGGGTGAGACACCATAGGCGTCCCCCGCGCCCCGTAGACAACACGGTCTTAAACGCCGGAAAAGACATCGGAAAAAAACTGGTGCTGGCCAGAGCCGTGGAAACCGCGCCCCAAGGAAACGTTCGGCTCCTGACCGACGGCAGGTGACACGACTCTAACCGAGAATGAGCGTTCACTATTTTATCGGATCTCATTGCAGGGCCTGTATCGGAGACCAGCACCCAAGATGACGCTTCGGTGCGAGTCAAATACAGATTTTGATCAGGTCAAAAACCTGTTTTTCTTGCGGTTTTTCTGGGTCCACACATTTTAGATCTCCCAAGGATTAATCACGGACACCCCTGCTGCATGGAATGGTGCTGTATCGCGGGATGCAACAATAAAACCCCGAGATGCCGCAATGGCGGCAATATATCCGTCGGGTGTTGGAAATCCTCGTCCACCAGACCTTGCTGTAACAGCCAGTTCGGCATAGACCCGAGCTGCATCAATGTCGAATGACAACACCCGATCTTTAAATAAAGTCATCAGTCCGTCAAGGGCTTGAGCCAGCATGTCTTTGCGCTTTCCGGCTGGAAGCGATGCGATTCCAAACAACAGTTCTGCCAGTGTAACGCTGGATATATACAGGGTTTCAGCGACTTGTTCGTTTAACCACTCCAGCACCGATGGATTCGGATCTGGTTTCATGGCTTCGGAAATTACATGGGTATCCAGGACGATCATTCAAACTCCAGTGGTTCAGCCGGTTTTTTATCTTTCATCTGATCAAAAACATCAAAATCCTTGTTTGTTAATCCTATTTTGCGGCCTAATGCCGCAAGAGCATCACCGACATGGATACGAGTCTTTGGTTTGACTGCCTCCGAAAGGATGTCGCGGACTTCAGCCTCGGTACTTCTCCCATTCAAAGTGGCTCGCATCCGCAAGGCCCGATGCACCTCATCGGGCAAATTTCGCACTGTCAACATGGCCATCGTGTCACCTCTCAAAAATGCCTTATGTGCATTCATAATATTGTTTTGAATGCAATAAAGCAAGGGATTCGTCAAAGATTATCGGTGTACAAAACAAATGATGCGGGATAATTCATCGGCAACTTGACTGCTGTCGGCTTCATCACCCTAATTGGATAAAACCGGTGGCCGGACAACCTGTCTGAAAAACTCCAGGACCTTTTCCCTGGTGGCTTTGTTTCTCGGGGCCAGGGCCTCGATGTGGTCGGCACCCTCCACGCGGACAAAGGTTTTGGGTTCACGGGCCCTTTCGAACAGTTGCTCACCGTGATGATAGGGAATCACCCGGTCTTTCGTTCCATGGAGGATCATGACGGGCGTGGGTGAGATGGAGCCGATCATGTCGCCGGAATGGTAGGAATCGGTGGCCATGATCAGGGAAAGGGGGGTTTTGAACCACCCCAGCACAGGAAGGGTTCCGATTTTGTCTTTGACGATGGAACGGTAGGAGAAAAACGAGCTGTCCACCACCAATGCACGGACGGTTTCAGGGGTTAGTGACGCGGATACGGCGATGGCGTTGGCGCCGCCCAGGCTTTGACCCAAGAGGAAAACCCGCTGTTTGTCCACATCGGGTCTTGCAAGCACGTAGCGAAGGGCCGAAAGTGAATCCTCGTAGACCCCTTTCCTGTCCGGGTGACCTTCCGATTTCCCGTAGCCCCTGTAGTCGAACATGAACAGGTTGAGGCCCTGGTAGGGCATGAAACCCATCATGTTGAGGTTGGCCGTGATGTTTCCGGCGTTTCCGTGGAAGTGGATCACCGTTCCCCAGGCCTTGCCCCGTGCCGGTAAGAACCAGCCGTGGAGCCGGGTTTTGTCCAGGCTTTCGAAATAGACATCCTCATAGCTGAGGGCCGCGTCTTCAGGCGTCAGGTACACCGTATCGTTGGGGTAGTAAAACAGGCTGTTGGCGCAGCCTGACAGGACAAGAACGAGAACGGTAAGGACGGCGAGACGCCGCAGGGCTCTCATGGCAGGCTCAGGACAACCGGGTCTTTCTGGTGGTTGGCGACGTGGATCTTCCCGTCTTTTTCAAACAGCACCACACCTTCCAGGTATTCAATCCGGCCAAAAGACTCATGGGGTAGCCCCAGGGCGAACTCCTTGATCAGGTAGATATTCCAGTCGTGGGTCACCGACACATGGAGGGTGTTCACGTCCGATTCCCTAAGTCCGCCCGCGAGAAAACGGAGCATTTTGTCCGCCGCGTCCCTGGCGTTCATCAGAACGTCTTCGGAAAGCTTTCCGTCGATCCAGCTCCGGATAAAGGTGAACACATCCATGGTTTTCACGATGTCCACCACCCGCACAAGGTCCTTGACATAAAACGGCGCCACGGTTCGGGTCACCTGGTTGTGTTCGGTGTAGCCCCCTGTCCTTGCCACAAACCCCTTGTCGATCAGGTAGGCGGTTTCGATGCAGCGGCCGATGTGGCTTGAGAAAAACGACAAACTCAGGTTTTCCGGGAGAGCAGCCCCCAGTTCAAACGCCAGGTTCCGCCCTTCCTCGGTCAGGCACATGAACGGTTCCATATGGACATCCGGGTGATAATCCCGTTTGGAATGGCGGAGGATCAGGCTCATCCGGTCAATTCCCTGGCTGTTGAGATCACGGACGAGGGCTGCGGTTTTCACTCCGGGTCTTTCAGTCATGGTCCTTCCTGTCCTCCCCGTCGTGGGAGCTGAACTGCATGTGGTAGAGTTTGGCGTAATCGCCACCTTTGGCCAAAAGCTCGTCATGGGTTCCCTGTTCCACAATCCGTCCTCCGGATAGAACGAGAATCCGGTCCGCAAAGGTGATGGTGGAAAGCCGGTGGGCGATCACAAAGGTGGTCCGGCCCTTCATCAGGTTTTCCAGGGCTTTTTGCACCACTTTTTCCGCCTCGGCGTCCAGGGCCGAGGTGGCCTCGTCCAGGAGAAGGATGGGTGCGTTTTTCAACAGGGCCCTGGCGATACAGATCCTCTGTTTTTCTCCGCCTGAAAGACGGTTTCCCAGCTCGCCGATGGTGGTGTCGAACCCCTTGGGCAGTCTCTGAATGAAATCATAGGCATAGGCGGCTTTGGCCGCGGCGACGATCTCCTCCTCCCCTGCCTCGTGGTTTCCGTAGAAGATGTTGTTCCTGATGGTGTCGTTAAACAGAATGGGATCCTGGGAAACCATGGCGATCTGCCTTCGCAGGGAGACGATGGACGCGTCACGGATGTCGACGCCGTCGATGAGAATCCGCCCGCCCGTAACATCGTAGAACCTCGGGATCAGGTTCACCAGGGTGGATTTTCCTCCCCCGCTCATGCCCACCAGGGCGATCACGTCTCCCGGATTGGCGGTGATCGAGATGTGGTCAAGCACCTGGGACTCGCCGTAATCAAAGCACACCTGGTCGAACTCGATGCGGTGGTTAGCCATGGGAATGGTTGCCGGGTTTTCCTTCTCCACGATGTCCGAGCGTGTCTCGATGATGTCGAACACCCTGTCCACGGCGGCAAGGCCTTCCTGGACCGCGTTGTTCAGCTTGGTGAGTTTCTTGAAAGGTTCGTAGAGGAGAAAAACAGCTGTCAGAAAGGAAAAAAAGGTGCCGGTGGTGGAGGTGCCTTTCACCACGCCGTTTCCGCCGTACCAGACGATAAAGGCGATTCCCAGACCGCCGCAGATATCCATCACCGGCGAACTCAGGGCCTGGGCTTTGACCTTTTTCATCTCGTATCGGAACAGGGCATAGGATTTCTTGAAAAACCTTTCCTTTTCAAAGGATTCACGGCCAAAGGCCTTGACGATCCTGTTTCCGGCAAAGGTTTCGTGGAGAAAGGCGTTCATGTCCGCCACACTTTCCTGGGTGCCCGTGCTGACCCGCCTGATTTTCCGGCCCAGCTTCACGATGGGGAAAAAGGCGATGGGCACCACCACAAAGGCGATGATGGCCATTTTCCAGTCCCGGTAGAACACCACCACCGTGAGTCCCACAATGGCGAACACATGCTCGATGGACCCGGTGACCACGTTGGACACCATGGACTTGATCACGGTCACGTCGTTGGTGATGCGGCTCATCAGCACCCCGGTTTTCTCCTTCTGGAAAAAACCCAGGGAAAGATCCTGAATCCGGTCGTACAGGTCGTTCCTCAGGCTCATGATGATGCTCTGGCCCACGTGGTTCATCAGGTACTCTTTGCCGAGAACGGCAAGTCCCCTGACAATGGAGGTGACGATCACCACCACGGGAATCAGTTTCAGCATCAGGTCGTCTTTGGCGATAAAGATGTCGTCCAGGATGTTCTTGATGAGAAAGGCCAGAAGGGCTGTGGTCCAGGACACGATCATCATGCAGATCATGGCCACGAACAGCTTGAACCAGTTCCTGCGGATCAGGGCCAGGATGTGTCTGTAGCGGTTCTGTTTGAAAAAATCTTCGATGGTGTTCATGACGGCGTCATCTTTTTCGTATCTGCTTTTTTAAGGTGTGTCCGGGAAATCGGCCTCATCCATCGCGACAATGGCCATTTTGTGGCGGTCGGCAAACTCCACCATGTCTTTCCGGTCAAAGACCACGGTTTTACCCGCTTCCACCACAAGCACGCTGGCCCCGGATTCGAGCATGGTCTGGAGGGTGGTCAGTCCCACGGCCGGAACGTCGAACCGCATATCCTGGATGGGTTTGCTGGCTTTGATCACCACCGCGTCCCCTTTTCCAAGGGTTCCCCCACGGCGTATCGTGGCGTCGGTTCCGTCGATGGCTTCCACGGCCAGAACCGAGCCTCCGCCCATGACGATGCACTGGCCGATGTCCAGTTTTCCGATTTCTTTGGTGAGCTTGAATCCGACGCTTATATCGGCCTGCTGGGCTTTCGAGGGTTTTGTTTTTGTCCAGCAGCCTTTCCGGGCCAGAATGTCGGGAACGAGATCTGTGGAACTCCGCACCGTCACCCCTTCTTTTTCGAGAAAATCGGCGAACAGCCGGAGCACCCCGTCATCGTGGGTGTGGCCCATGGTGGCGAGGAGCATCACGGCCTTGATGTCCGGTTTGATGTCGGAAAAGATCCTGGTTTTTTTGACCCCGCCCACCATCACCGTTTCCCGGACCCCGTGTTTCCGGAAAAAACCGAGCAGCTTTCCGATCTGGCCCAGATGGAGCCAGAGCGTTTCTTCAGCAAGGGTTTCGATAACCGGGTCCGTTTCATTCCGGATGGCGGCGGCGTAAACCCTGAGCCCTTTTTCACGGGCAGCCCTGGCAAAAAGAATGGGGAACTGCCCGTTGCCGGCAATCAGTCCGATGTTCATGGGCGTATCCGCATCAGCGAGTGATGCCCCGGCTTGACGATTTGATGAACTCCACAAATTCCACCACTTCAGGCACCTGTTCCACGCCGGCCTTGATGCGTTCCACGGCCTCGTTGGTGGTCAGGCCGATCCGGAAGAAAATCCGGTAGGCTTTCTTGAGGGCGCTCAGGGCTGCCGGAGAGAAGTTGTGGCGTTCGAGGCCGACCTTGTTGAGACCGTGGAGTTTGGCCCGGTCGCCAGCCGCGATGACGTAGGGCGGGACATCTTTCACCACCGCCGATTTACCGCCGATGTACGAGTAGTTGCCCACACGGACAAACTGGTGGATGGCCACCAGTCCGCCCACGGTGACGAAATCTCCGAGAACGATATGGCCGGCCAGTGTGGAGCCGTTGGCCAGAATGACCCGGCGGCCCGTCTTGCAGTCATGGGCCACATGGACGTAGGCCATCAGGTAGTTTTCCTCACCCACTTCGGTGATTCCCCCGCCCACGCCGGTTCCGCGGTTGATGGTGGCGAACTCCCGGATCACCGTGCCCCGGCCTATTTTCAGGTAGGTTTTTTCACCGTGGAACTTCAGGTCCTGGGGCGCGGCTCCCACGGAGGCGTACTGGAAAATGGTGCAGTCCGGTCCGACGGTCACAAAGGGGTCGATCACCACATGGGAGGCGATGGTGGTTCCAGAACCGATCACCGTGTCGTTTTTGATCACGGAAAACGCGCCGATGGTCACATTGTCCCCGATCTGGGCCGAAGGATCGACGATGGCCGTGGGGTGTATCATGGTTCCAGTTGTCATAGGGTTTCTCCTTTTTCTTCCAGTGTGTTGATCTTTTTTTCCAGTTCGTTCACACGTTTTTTCAGCTCGGGGAGCCTGGCCACAACGGTCTGGGCTCTCAGCCACTGTTTGTGAGCTATAGCCGGAACCCCCGACACCACCTCATGGTCGGCCACCGAATGGGTGACTCCGGCTTTGGGGCCGATCACGGCGTTGTTGCCGATGATCAGATGGCCCGAAACTCCGGACTGTCCGGCCAGAATGGCGTGGTTTCCGATCACCGTGCTTCCGGCGATGCCCACCTGGGCCACCAGAAGGGTGTTTTCACCCACCACCACGTTGTGGGCGATGTGAACCTGGTTGTCTGTCTTGACGCCGTTCTTGATGACCGTCTCCCCGAAAGTTCCCCGGTCGATGCTGTTCAGTGCCCCGATTTCCACGTCGTCTCCGATGCGGACGATCCCGGTGTGGGGAATTTTCGTATACCTTTCACCATCCGGAACAAAACCGAACCCGTCGCTGCCGATCACCGTTCCAGAATGGATCATCACCCGGTCGCCGATCACACATCGGTCCCGAACCGTCACGTTGGGGTAAATGGTCACATCGTCTCCCACAATCACACCGTTTCCCAGGACCACGTTGGGAAAAAGGGCCACACGGCTTCCCAGGGTCACGTTGTCACCAAGGACCACACCTGCGTGAATCTGGACCTTGTCTCCCAATTTGAGACCATTGCCGATACATGCCGAAGGATGAATGAAATCCCGGGCTTCCACCACCGGGTTGAACACCTGACCCAGACGGACAAAGGCCATGCGCGGGTTTTCCACGTAGATCACCGGCCCACCCAGGTCACCGGCGTTTTCCGGAACAAGGACGACTCCGGCACGGGTCTCGGAAAGTTTGGAATAGTACCTGGGATCTCCGGCAAAGGTGATGTCCGACGGGCCGGCCTGTTCAAAGGAAGCCACGTTGGCGATGATCCTGGCGGGATCACAGGAAACACGGCCCTTGAGAAAGTCGGCGATGGCTTGAACTGTCATTTCCATGGTTATCGTGTCCTCTGAAATTCCAGGTCGTATTCCTCGATCACCTGGGAGGTGATGTCTGCAGCTCCACCTGTGTAAAGGGCCTGGTTCTTTTCCAGGATCAGGGCGAACCCGTTTTTTCGTCCCACCTGCTCGATGATCCGGAGCACATCGTTCCGGACACTGGACGACTGTTTTGAGTTGATGTCCCGGATCTGTCTTCCGAAACGGGCCTCGATATCTTTCAGGGCTTTGGTTTTGGTGTTGAGCTCGGCTTTCTTTTTGTCCAGCTCTTCTTTTTCAAGCACGGGATCAAGAGCCGCGATGCTTTTCTTCAAGGCGGCAATCTCCGATTTTCTGACTCCAAGGTCCGACGTGCGCTCATCCTGTTTCTGTTTCAGACGTCGCGTGGTGTCTTTGCCTGCGGCGCATTCCCGGATCACCTGCTGGACATCCACAACCCCGATTTTCATTCCCTCAGCCTGCACCGGTTCCGTTGACCAGATTCCGGCCAGAAAGACGAAACACAGCAACCAAGCGTTTTTTTTCATACGTTTCCCTCACACAGTGTTGTTGTTTTCCCTTTTCAGAACGAGCCCCCCATGGTGAATCCCCATTTCCCGCTGGTCGGTTCCCCATCCCTCGGGTCGATGATGTACCCCCGCTCGAAACGAATGGGGCCGATGGGTGAGAACCACCGGATTCCAAACCCCCAGGCTTTTCTCAGTTCACTGAAATCGTAGTGGCTTTCCTTGGGGTACACGTTCCCCATGTCGAAGAACACCAGGCCGAGAAACCCTTCGGTCTTGAACAGGGGGCGGAGCAGTTCCACGTTGAACTGCATGTATTTGGCCCCGCCCTCATCGTCTCCATCCGCATCTTTGAGGCAGATATCCCCGTAGTCGAAGCCGCGCACCGAATTCATGCCACCCAGAAAAAACTTCTCATAGGGAGGAAGCAGTCCATCACTGTTCTCCCGGACATAACCGGCCTCGGCATGAGCGAAACCGATGAATCTCTCCAGCAAGGGCGAGTAGCGGCCCAGGGTGAGCTTGTACTTGGTGAACCCGATATCCCCGCCCAGAGGGCCGCCGGCGTATTCCACGGATAAAGCGCAGTCCGCCCCGTCCGTGGGCTGTGCGTTGTAGGCCCTGTCCCTGGAGTCGTAATGGATGGTGGCGGTCAGGCTCCTGGTGACGTTCTCCCCTGACAGAAGGTAGGTGGCGTCTTCGGCCCCTTCCTGGATATTGCTGATGTCGTTGATTTCATAGGAGTAACCCATGTAAAGCCGGGTGTAGTCGTAGACCGGGTAACCGAATTTCAGGGCGCCTCCCAGGGTCTGTTTGTCATAATAATCGTATTCCCTTTCCCAGTCCATGATTTCCGCCTGAACAGAAAGGGGAATATCGAAAAGCCAAGGTTCGGTGAAACTCAGGGAGTATTTGTTGCTCTCGTCCCCGAATTCCCCCTGGATGTTCAGGGTCTGGTCCCGGCCGAACAGGTTTCGCTTGGCCACGGCGACGGTGCCGAAAAGTTTGGACTCACTGCTGTAACCCAGACCAAAGGTGAAGGTGCCCGTGGGTTTCTCCTTCACGTCGATCACCAGGTTCATCGTATCGTTTGTCCCGCCCATCTGGGTGTCCACCTTCACATCCTCGAAGTAGCCCATCCGGTACAGGTTACGGATGCTCCGTTTCAGCTTGGACCCGTTGAACAGCTCTTGTTCATGGACGTGGATCTGACGCCGGATCACTTTGTCCCGGGTCACGGCGTTTCCCCCGATAATGATCCTGTCGAAATAAACGAGGTTTCCCTTTTTGATGTCGTAAGCCACATTGGCTGTTTTTGTCTCGTCATTCCGGTCGATCCGGGGACTGATGTTGACCGACGCGTAGCCTTTGTCCGAGTAGGCGTCGGTCAGAGTGATCACGTCTTTCTGGAGCGTCTCCTTGTTCAGGTTGACTTCTTTGGTCATGGCCAGCTTGGCCATAAGCACATCCTTGGATTCGATCAGGTCTCCTGTGATGTCGATTTTACCACGCTTGTACTGGATTCCCTCGTCAATTTTGATCGTAATAAAGATCCATTTGCCCTCGTAGGTGATTTCGGGCTCACCAATCTTGACGTCGATAAACCCGTTTTTCTGATAGTCCGCTCCGATGGAGGCAATGTCCATATTGAGGTCGGACATGTTCAAGGCTCCCGAGGACGTCAACCAGGAAAAAAAACCTTTCTTCTTGGTTCTCATCAGTTTTTTCAGCTTTTTTTCCGTGTAGGCGATGTTGCCCGCAAAGCTGATCTTTTTGATGGCGACCTTTTCCCCTTCCTCGATGGTAAATTCCAATTCCGCCTGGTTGTTTTCAAGAGGATAGGTTTTGTACGACACTTTGGTGTTGTGGTAGTGCTTTTCCTCGTAAAGGGCTTCGATCTGACGGATGTTGGCCTTGATTTTTGCGCTGTTCAGGATGGAACCTTCGGTGATGGTGATTTCCTTCATCACCGTTTCCTCCTGGATGGACGTGTTTCCCTTGACCTTGATCCGCCGGACCGTGGGCTTTTCCTTGACGGTGAAGATGATCCTTGTTTTCAGCCCTCCGCTTTGATCCTTATGATCGGCCTCGATGCGCACATCGTCGAAGTAACCCATGGAAAACACACGTTTCATGTCTTCCGACAGCCTGGATTTCTGATACCGGTCCCCGGGTTTTGTACGAATGACATTGAGGATGGCGTCGGCCTCGATCCTCTCGTTCCCCTTGACCACGATGTCTGAAATGGATTCGATTCGGAACACATGGGTTCCAAGTGTATTGGCCACGGAGTTCACCGTGGACAAAAGATTTTCGATGTCATCGCCTTCGGCGTGAATAAACTCCGGGTCCTCGTTTTTCCGAAGATCAAGCAGGCGCACATCGAGACTGATCCTGCGGGCGGTCCGCGTCAGACTTCCCCAGGCCACGTAATCCGCATGGGCCGACGAACCCAGGGTTCTGGCCATGGTCGCATCGAATCCCGCCGCCTTTTTTTCAGGTATGGCAAGAGACGAGGTGTCGACGATCGTCCCGCCGTCTTTTTCAAGCTGGCCGGCGATAATGGCCGGAATCTGGGTCTCCAGATAGGCCAGGTCTTTATCCGAATAGATATCGAAAGGAAGCACCAGAATTTTCGGGCTTTCGTCCGCAGACACAAGCCCCGCTGAAACAAGAGACAAAACAACAACTAACGCAGCAACCCATTGTTTGAACATCAATGATACCCCGCACCACCTTCTTGATAACCGTTTTCGATCTGTCCTTCCACAATGGTGACTGATTTTTCCATACAGGCGGCCAGTGCCGCATTGTGGGTGACAACCAGCGTCGTCATGTTGAGTTCGCTGTTCAATTCCTTCAGAAGTTCATGGACATGTTCACCATTTTTCTTGTCGAGATTGCCCGTGGGTTCATCGGCCAGAAGAACTCCGGGTTTTCTCACAAGGGCCCGGGCAATGGCCACACGTTGCTGCTCGCCTCCGGACAGTTCGCCCGGTCTGTTCAGCAGACGGTGTTTCAGCCCCACACGGGTCAGGATGATTTCGGCTTCTCCCCAAGCCTGGTCCCTGTCCATGCCCTTGATCAGAAGGGGCATGGCTACGTTTTCCACGGAGGAAAATTCCGGCAGAAGATGATGGAACTGAAAGACAAAGCCGATCTTCTCGTTCCTGAACGCTGCCAGCTGTTCATCGGAAAAAGCGAACACATCCAGACCATCGAAAAAAAGCTGCCCTGCATCGGGCCTGTCCAGAGTTCCGATAATATGGAGAAGTGTGGATTTTCCTATGCCGGAAGCGCCCACAATGGCTATGGTGCTTCCTTTTTCCACCGTGAAATCGAGATCTTTGAGCACGTCGTATCGACTTTCACCGACGCTGTAACCTTTTGTAATGCGACTTAATACAATTTGAGATACCGGATTGTCAACCATAACGAATCGCCTCGACCGGATCGATGTCCGCGGCCTGGTGGGCCGGGTAGAGGGTGGACAGAAAGCAGATGGCCATGGCGGACGCGGCGATGATCAGGACATCCGTGAATTCCAGCTGAACCGGCAGGGTTGAAAAGGCATAGACAGCCGGCAGCTTGATGATTTTCCAGTGTTTCAGGATATAGCACAGGACCAGGCCGAGAGAAATGCCGATGGACGTTCCGATCAGCCCGATCACCGTTCCCTGGTACACAAAGATCTTGCGGATGCTTTTCCCTGTGGCCCCCATGGTTTTCAGGATGGCGATATCCCGGGACTTTTCCATCACCATCATGATCAGGGTACTGGCGATGTTGAAAGCCGCCACCAGGACGATCAGGATCAGAATCACGAACATGGCCGCCTTCTCCAGGGCCAGGGCTGAAAACAGGCTGGCGTTGATCTGCATCCAGTCCTGGGCACCGTACCCGAGGCCGAGTTTGTTCAGAAGGGTCAGTTTGATCTTCTCGGCATGGTAAAGGTCCTCCACCCACACGTCGAGGCCGGAAACAGCATCGCCCATTCTCAGCATCTGCTGGGCCTCACGGATATCCATGTAGGCAAAAAAGGCGTCGTATTCGAACATGCCCGACTTGAACGTGCCGGACACCACGAACTTGCGCAAGGAAGGAATCTGCCCCATGGGGGAGATCATGCCTTTGGGTGAGATCATGTACAGCACGTCCCCCACGCCCACCCCGATATTCATGGCCAGGTCCTCGCCCAGGATAACCGAGGGAATCTCAACTTCCGATTCTCCGGCTTTCCTTTTTTTCAGGGTTTCTTTCAGCTTGTTTGAATCGTAACCCTCGATGACCTTGACCGGAACGTCCGGATCTATTCCCCGGAGCGAGGCTCCGGACACCCCGTAAGCTGTCCTGAGAAGCACCTGACTGCTGATGTAAGGCGAGGCGGCTGTCACGCCCGGAGTTTTCATGGCCAGATCTTTCACCTCACCATGGTCTGCAAACCTGCCGTCACGGCTGTACACACTGACGTGGGACTGGAAACCGAGAATCCGGCGTTTGAAATCCGATTCCGCACCGCTCATCACCGCGATCACCACCACCAGGGCCATGACGCCAACGGCCACGCCGGCAATGGACAGCACGGTAATCAGAGAGATGAACGTCTGCTTTCGTTTGGCCTTGAGGTAGCGTAAGGCGATAAAAGATTCATAGGCCGTCATAAAAGAAGGGTATCCTCGATCATTTTTTCTTCATCAGGGGAAACAGGATCACTTCCCGAATCGACGCGGCGTCGGCCAGAAGCATCACCAGACGGTCGATGCCGATGCCTTCTCCGGCTGTGGGAGGCATGCCGTATTCCAGAGCCTCGATATAATCGTGGTCCATCTCGTGGGCTTCGGTGTTTCCGGCTTCCTTGTCCGCCATCTGCTGCATGAAGCGGCCTTTCTGGTCTTCGGGATCGTTGAGCTCGGAAAAGCCGTTGGCGATCTCCCGTCCGGCGATGAACAGCTCGAAACGGTCGGTCAGATCAGGTTCGGTGTCGCTGCGCCGTGACAGGGGCGAGACTTCCACCGGGTACCCTGTGATGAACGTGGGCTGGATCAATTTGGGCTCCACCAGTTCGTCGAACAGCTTGGTGATCACCTTGCCGAAACGGTCCGCCTTGGTGATGTGGATCTCCTTTTCCCGGGCAAAGGCGAGAAGGGCCTCGTGGTCGCCGAGGATATTCCGGTCCACTCCGCCGATGGTGACAAGGGCCTCCATCAGGGGGATCCGTTTCCAGGGTTTGGAAAAGTCGATGTCGTTTTCCTGGTACGTGATCGTGGTCGATCCGGTCACCTCCTGGGCCACATAGCTGAACATCTTTTCGGTGAGATCCATGAGGTCGGTGTAGGTGGCGTAGGCCTGGTAGAATTCCACCATGGTGAACTCGGGGTTGTGCCGGGTGGAAACCCCCTCGTTCCTGAAATTCCTGTTGATCTCGAACACCCGCTCGAATCCCCCCACCACCAGACGCTTCAGGTAGAGTTCCGGGGCGATCCTAAGGTACAGCTCCATATCGAGGGCTTTGTGGTGGGTGACAAAAGGCGTGGCTTCGGCTCCTCCGGCCACAGGCTGCATCATGGGAGTTTCCACTTCCAGATAATCCCGTGATAGGAGGAACTGGCGCACCGCCTGAACGGTTTTGCTCCGTTTGACAAAGATATCCCGGACATCGGGATTCATGATCAGGTCCACGTAACGCTGACGGTACCGTTTTTCCGGGTCTTTCAGCCCGTGGAACTTTTCGGGAAGAGGCCGTGAGGATTTGCAGATCAGCCGGACTTCGGTGGCCAGGAGAGTCCACTCCCCGGTCCGTGTCTGGAACAGGCCGCCTTTAAGTCCGACAAAATCACCGATATCCAGCTTTTTGAACAGGTCGTAGGCCTCGTCGCCCACCTTGTCTTTCTGGAGATAGGCCTGCATCTGGCCTGTTCTGTCCCTGAACCGGATAAACGAGGATTTCCCCATTTTATTGATGGCCATCATGCGTCCGGCCATGAAAAGTGTTTTCGATTCAAGATCCGCCGGATCGACATCCCCCTCGACCAGGGCCTGGGCCTCTTTCACCGTATGGGTCACGGAAAAATCGTTGGGAAACAGGTTCACGCCGGAGGCTTTGAGTTCCGCGTTCTTCTGCTTCCGGTTGTCGATCACATCGTTTTTTACATCATCGTTTTTTACATCATCATTCATGGATATGCCTCGATCCGGTGCGTCTCACCGATTTTTAAGATAATCCCCTCCGATGCCGCTGCCGGAGAACAGGTCTAATTATCCTATTTATCCTAAGGGTGTCAACCTTAACCCTTGAACCTGACAGGACAATCGCGATGAACCATAAATTTTTCTGAATCTGTTGCAGATACTGGCATGGATTCCGGGTCGGTTTCGGATCTCGCACGGTTTCTTTTGACCAAATCCTGAGATGTTTCAAGCACTCCGTGATATCGGAGGCCGCCCGGAATGACAAAGTTGGGAGCTGCGGCTCAACATGACAAGTGGTAAAATCCTATATGGGATCGCCCTGCTGAACCTGGCAGGCCGATCCCATGGAACCTTGGCTTGGATCATTACCCTCGGTATCGGTGCCGATAGCGAAAGCAATTTATAGGGGAAGCAGAATCTTTTGACCTCACAAAACCAAGGCCAGTTCTTCTTTCACCATCGGGCTTTCATCCCCTTTTAAAAGGATGTCGGCCAGGGCTTTTTTAGCCGAATCACCGCCGATATGGTCGATGGCCCAGACGGCCATGGCCCGTACCCGTTCGTCGGTGTTTTCATGGAAGGCGCGTTCCAGTTCCGGGACGTACTGGGTATCCCGGCTGTTACCCATGACCCTGGCCACGTTCATCCGCCAGCGCCAGATGTCGTTGTACGACATGTAGAACATGTGGGGCCAGATTTTCGCCTCGAAATACGACTTGTCCATGTGAAGCAGGGCCACGAGGTTGAAGTTTTCCGCCTTGGCCACCACTTTTTCGTTCATGGGCAAATCGTTAGACAGCCAGGGCTGGTTCCGGGGGCAGACGTTCTGGCAGCGGTCGCATCCGTAAACGTACATGCCCATAGGCTCCCGGAGTTCCCTGGGCGTGATGCCCTGGCCGAAATAACTGAGAAACGAGATGCAGCGCCTGGGGTCGATCCGGCTGTTGCCCTTCAGGGCCCTGGTGGGACAGGCGGCGATGCAGGCGTTTCGGCACCAGTCCGGGCAATCTGTTTTGATGGTGGGTTCCCCGGGTTTGAACCCGTGGTCCACCACCACGGCAATGGGCAGGTTCCATGAACTTTGACGTCCCACACGGCTGGAGTAGAACAGGCAGTTTTTGCCAAACGTGCCCATTCCGGCCCTGGCTGCGGCCACCCGGTGGGGCAGGTTGAAGGGAACCTTGGACGCGATGCCGTTATCCCTCAAAAAAGCCCGGAAAGCCTTGATCCGGAGGCTTAAGCCGTCGCCGGTCACCCGGTCGTCGTCCAGGTAGCATCGGCCGAAATGCCCCTCCATGTACCGGGGGTAGGCTTGTTTGAAGTAGAGTTCCAGAAGCACGATGATGGATCTGGCCCCTGGCAGGATGGTCGAAGGGTCGGTCCCGTTTTTGAGGTCAAGCCCCACGGCGTCCGCCCAACCGTATTCATCGCCCATGGAATCCAGAAGCTTTTTGTGTTCGAAAAACGGTTCGGCACTGGTGAAACCCGTATCGGCAAATCCCAGTTCCCTGGCCTTGTCTATCACATCCTGTTGGCTGATCATGGATAACCTCTCCTTGTTTTAAGGTTTTTTCAGTTTCAAAAAAATATACACGTTGCGTGATGGAATGCAAAGTGGCATAAAGGACATTGGTGATAGGTGATCGGGCAACAATCACACAAAGAAAACCCTGCTTGAAAGGAAACAACCGTGCTCATCGCGATTCTGGCCCTGGATCATTCGGCTCCGACGGGCGTCCTGGTGGTCTGGGACATGTTTTCCGTGGCCGCCTCGCTGGTCAACAAACCGAGAAACAACGCAGGGCTAAAGGCCTGCGAAACACGGATCGTCACAGTGGACGGCAACCCTTTGAGGTACTCCGATTTTCTGGAAATCAAACCCCACGGTTCCATTGACGAAGTCCGGGAGCCTGACCTGATCATCGTCCCGTCGGGAGGCTACAGGGAAAGCCGATTGAGGCGCTACCCTGAACGGCTGAAAACATGGCTTGCAGCCCAGCACCATCAAGGGGTTCCGGTAGCCGGGATATGCACCGGCGTTTTCCTCTTAGCCGAATCGGGGATTCTCGAGGGTCGAAAGGCCACAACCCACTGGGCTTTTGCCGATGTTTTCAGGCGGCATTACCCCTCAGTGGATTTCACGCCGGAAAAAATCATCACCCAGGACAGGAATATCTACTGTTCAGGAGGCGGCAGCGCCGGGGTGGATCTCACCCTCCTTCTGATCGAACGCCATTTCGGCCCTGAACCGGCCAGGCTGCTGTCGCGCATGTTCCTGCTGGAACGCGGAAGAAACGAACAGAACCCCTACATGGACAGCCGGTTCGAAAAAAACCACAAAGACCCGGACATCCTGAAGGCCCAGGCGTTCATCGAAACCAGAATGACCGAAGACATTTTCATGGACCATGTGGCCTCCCATGTGGGCATGAGCTTACGAAACTTCAAACGGCGGTTCAAGGCAGCCACCGGGGAGTCCCCCCTGGCCTATCTGCAGAAGCTGCGCATGGAAAAAGCCAAACTGATTCTGGAACATGACGACGTCAGCATCGACATGCTGGCCCGGCAGGTGGGTTATGAGGATCTGGGGTTTTTCCGGAAACTGTTTGCGAGACACACAGGCGTCAATCCCAGGGATTACAGGAGGCGTTTTAGAAACAACGCGGCCTGAAGATTCACGAAACACTCAGAAGATCAGTGTAAAAACCGTACCTTCGCCTTTGGTGCTTTTCACCAGGATCTGGCCGTTATAGGCTTCGACGATCCGGAGCACGATGGAAAGCCCAAGTCCTGTTCCCTTGCTCTTGGTGGTAAAAAAGGGATCGAAGATATTTTTGATGAGGTTTTCTTCCATCCCTTCCCCGTCGTCCCGGATGGACAGGCGGACACGACTCTCCCTGTCACGGTAGGCCTTGACAGTGATGGTCCCGTCCTTTTCACCGATGGCTTCCGCGGCGTTGATCAGAAGGTTCAGAAGGACCTGTTTCAAGTGGCCGGGGTCCATGCTCAGGGAGAGATCTTTTTCATCCTTCCGAATTACGGTGAGCTTTCCCCTGTATTTTTCACAATGCTGAAAAAGGGCCAAGGTGTCGTCAAGGACTTGGGCCAAGCCAAGGGAATGGGCTTCAATCTTCATGGGACGGGCGAACAGGAGAAAATCACCGACCAGTTTGTTGAGGCGTTCGGCCTCCCGCATGGCGATGGTCATCAGTTTTTTCTGGGCTAAGCCGTCATCACTTTCATCGCATTCCGATTCCATCATCATCTGAATGGACCCTGACAGGGAGGCCAGGGGATTTTTGATCTCATGGGCGAGACCCGCAGCCATTTCACCGACCAGGGCCATCCGCTCTACCCGTTTCACGTGGTCTTCCAGGGCCAGGAGCTCGTTTTTCGCCCGTCGTTCCTTTTCAGCCAAGTAACCGCTGAGAACCATGGTGACGAAACAGGCCATCATCACGGTACACATCTTGTAAAGCACCTGGTTCCATTCAAAATTCTCGTAGAGGTAGCCCTTCTGGGTAAATACGGGCCGGATGACCTGGTAGTACTCCAGATCGACCATGATACCGTATTCCAGACAGCAGAGCCCCGCAATGATCAGAGCCCCTTTCCGGCTGACAAACATGCTGGCGCAGATGATCACGATCAGGTAGAGGAACGTGAAAAGGCTTGAAAAACTGCCGGTGAGAAAAATGATGGCCGTGACGATCAGCGTGTCGATGCCGATCTGGATGTAGGCGAAGAACACTTCATTTTTGAAAACGGGGTATACCAGGGTGTAGCAGAGGGACAGGAGAATGATCCAGCCTGAAAGCCAGTACAGATGGACAAACGGCTGGGCGAAGTAAGGCAGACCTTCGTGTGCCCTGAAAACGATGGTGGCGCCCAGAAGAAGCAGGGCAGCCAGAAGCCGGAACAGCATCATCCATTTCAGCTTCTGGCTGAAATCCGTATGGTTTTTTTCTCTGATCTCGCCCACAGGGGCCGCCACAAATCAGCCTCCGACCGCACCGGCCATTTTGAAGATCGGCAGGTACATGGAGATAACGAGACCGCCGATGACCACGCCGAGGAACACCAGCATGAACGGTTCGATCAGGGCCGTCAGGTTTTCCACGGCCTGGTCCACTTCATCGTCATAAAAGTCGGCGATCTTTTCCAGCATGGTGTCCAGGGCACCGGTGGATTCACCCACAGCGATCATCGAGCAGACCATGGACGGGAAAATGCCCGATTCGGCGAGAGGTTCGGCCATGGTCCGCCCTTCGGATATCGCGGACCGGACTTTGTAGATGGCCTGTTCGATGACCACGTTACCCGCTGTCTTGGCCACGATGTCCAGGGCCTCCAGAATGGCCACACCGCTGTTCAGCATGGTGCCCATGGTCCGGGTGAACTTCGACACCGCCACTTTGCGGATCAGAATGCCGAAAACAGGAAGCTTCAGAAAGGTGGTGTCGTAAAACTGGCGTCCGGCCGGAGTTTTACCCACCTGTTTGAAAGCGATGATGGCAAGAATGATACCCAGAATGATCCAGTGGAAGTTCCCCACCATGAAGTTACTGAGTCCGATGACGATGAGTGTGGGGGCAGGCAGAGCGCTGCCGAAACTCGAGAACATCTCGACAAACGTGGGGATAACAAACACAAGGATAACACCGACAACCACCGCCGCGATGACCAGGGTCACGATGGGGTACGTCATGGCGCCTTTGACCTGGCGTTTGAGTTTGGCCATTTTTTCCATATAGGCCGACAAGCGGCGCAGGATCACGTCCAGGATACCACCGGCTTCGCCGGCCGCCACCATGTTCACGAAAAGATCGTCGAACTGTTTGGGGTGTTTCTTCAGGGCTTCGGCGAAGGTCTGCCCTCCTTCCACGTCGGATTTGATGGTCCGGATGATTTTCTTGAACGTGGGATTTTCCTGCTGGTTGTGGAGGATTTCGAGACACTGGATGATGGGAAGACCGGCGTCGATCATGGTGGAGAACTGACGTGAAAAGACGATGACATCATCCACCTTGACTTTGGGCTGGAGCATTTCGATATCTTCGAAAATGTCCTTGGGCTTCTTTTTGATCTTGGTCGGAGTGATTTTGATCCGGGTAAGGTGAGCCCGCAGGGTTTCTTCACTGGCGGATTCCATTTCTCCCTTCCGGACTTCGTTTTTCCTGTTCTTACCTTCCCACAGATATACCGGCATATGTTTCCTCCCTGGCTTTCACAAAAAGAATGGCCGAACCATCCCCAGAACGAACCACAGGTGTTTCTGGCACTAACATATCATTCAATAATGGAAAAAATGGACTGATTTTTCCAGGCGTCACAGGCAAATCCACGACAGTTGACCTGTTTTTTCAAAAACACATAAACAATAAACAATAATCATAAACAATTCCACTTTTTTTTTAGGATCATCCCACCCGCTCCAAAAAAGAAAGAAGAGGAATCCGTCAAAAAAGATCAGGAAATTCTGTAAAAAACTCCCCGTCCCATCGCCTCACAGCGTATTTTCCCGTCTTTCATCAAACGCTCAAGGGCTGCGTCGATCTGCGCCCTACCAGCTCCAAGGCTTTTCTCCATGTCGTCTGCCGTACATGGCCTTCGGCTGACAAGCTGGACAATGGCCGGTTCAATCGCTTTTTCCTCAACGATCAGATCCATTTTCCGGCAGATCTCCCGTCCGACGATCTCAAGACGATCGAAATACCCATGAATCCTTTCAAGCTCACTTTTTTCAGCGCGCCTGATCCAGGGTTCCGTTCCCGGCCTGTCCAGGGTGTTGATCTGAACCTTGTCCGGTGCGATACGTCGAACCGCCGACGACAGCAGAGCCAGCTCCCGGTCCGAGTCGTTCAGGCCTGGAACGATGAAAATCTCGATCCACAGTTCATGGCGGAATTCCCTTCTAAGATCCACCAGGCCCTGAACGATTGTTTCGGGATCAAGATCGGGATGGGGCCGGTTCACCGCCCGGAAAACCTCGGGTGACACGGCATCAAGGGACGCAATGATCAGATCCACATCCAAAACGTCCCGCCGCGCCTGTTCCAAGTAAAACAGTGTCCCATTGGTCAAAAGGACGGTTTTGTATTCCGGAAACCTGGTTTTCAGGAACGTGACAATGGTTGGAATGGACTCATTCAGCACCGGTTCCCCCGATCCTGAAAACGTCACCACATCCAGATCGGGGTTCAGGGAAAGGAAACGTTCCAGTTCTCCGATAACCTTGTCCGTGTCCACCCAAGGCTGCCTCAAAACCGTCAGCCGGGTTGTTTTCCCGCTCTCACAATAGACACAGTCGAGGGAGCATGTTTTCGATGGAACAAGATCAACACCCAGGGAAAGTCCAAGCCTTCGCGAAGGAACAGGGCCGAACAGATAGGTATAGGCTTCAGGCATGACGCATCTCTTTTCCATGTTAACCGGGTTTCACGGGCCGGATCTGGGGTTACCGAAAAATTGAATACACAATTAACAAATCAATTACAATGAATTATATATGATTCCATCCATTATTTCTTTAATTATCTTGGCTTGACCCGCACGGCCATGTTCTATATATGATATCAGGATTTCGTAAATATAAAAAAACCACTCTATCGGCCCCGACTATGATGAAACATCAGGAAAATCCCGCATCGGCACTGTCTCCGGACAAGGGGGCCGGCAGACCCGTCACCGTGATCTCCACCCACATCAACGCCGACTACGACGCCATCGCCTCTATGTTGGCGGCCCATAAACTCTACCCGGATTCGGTGGTGGTCTTCCCGGGCTCCCATGAAAAAAACATGACCAGGTTCTTCATCAGCTCCCTGGTCTATCTGTTCAACATGGTGGATGTGTCCGCCATGAACCTCATGGACATCGAGCGTTTCGTCCTGGTGGACACCCGGCAGAAAAGCAGACTGGGGGTAATCCAGAACTATCTTAAAAACCGTGACATTCACATCTACGACCACCACCCGGCTTCCGAGAACGACATCCGGGGAAGCCTGGAAATCATCCGCGAAACAGGCTCCACCACGTCGATCCTTGTGGACCTCCTCCGTGAAAACCATATCCCGGTCACCGCAGACGAGGCCACGATCATGGCTCTTGGCATCTACGAGGATACGGGATCATTCACCTTCTCATCAACCACCGAAGAGGATTTCAAGGCGGCGGCCTTCCTTCTTTCCCGGGGGGCGAACCTTGACATCGTTTCCAGCCTGATCTCCAAGGAAATCAATCCCAGGCAGCTCGCCTGCCTGAACGATATGCTCCAGTCCCAGGCCCTTCACCGGATCAACGGGGTGGACATCGTGGCCACCAGCATTTCCACCGAAGAGTACATCAACGATTTTTCCAGTCTCGTTCATAAAATGATCCAGATGGAAAGCATCGACGTCCTGTTTGCCTTGGCCCGCATGGGAGACAGGGTCTATGTGGTGGCCCGGAGCAGAATCCCGGAAGTGGACGTAAGCTCGATCATCGGGATGCTCGGAGGGGGCGGCCACGCCTATGCAGCCTCGGCCACCATCAAGGACAGAACCCTGGCACAGATCGAAGATCAGCTTTTCGAGATTCTGCGGAAAAACGTCCGAAGCAGTAAATCGGCACGTGATCTCATGTCCAGCCCTCCCATCACCGTGCCGCCGGAAACCACCTGCGCTCAGGCGGCCAAGCTCCTCACACGGTACAACATCAACTCGGTGCTGGTGGTCAAGGGAGAGCCTCTCAAGCCCAACATCCAGGGCTTCATCACCCGGCAGGTCCTTGAGAAAGCCCTGTACCACAAACTGAACCAGTCCAGGGTGGACGAATTCATGACGACGGAAGTCCTTGACGCCGACGTGGACGACCAGATCGAGGATATCCAGGACATCATCATCGAAAACAAGCAGCGCATCGTCCCCATCCTGGAGGGGGAGCAGGTGGTCGGCGTGATCACCCGGACCGATCTGCTCAACATCCTTGTGCAGAAATCCCAGGCCGGGACAGGGGAGGCTCCCGATCCCATGGCCAAGCCGTTTTACGCCAAAACCAAGAACATCATGGCCTTTATCCGGGAAAGGCTGTCCGGGGAGATGATCGAACTCCTGAAAAAAATCGGGCGGGTCGGCGCCAGCCTGGGATTCGGGGTTTACGTGGTGGGCGGTTTCGTGCGCGACCTTCTTCTCTACAGGGACAACGACGACGTGGACATTGTCATCGAAGGCAACGGGATTCTCTTCGCCCGGACCTTCGCTGAAATGGAAAACGCCCACGTGAACACCTACGAGAAATTCGGCACCGCCGTGATCATCTTCAAAAACGGGTTCAAGATCGACGTGGCCTCGGCCAGGATGGAGTACTACAAATCCCCGGCGGCCCTTCCCGAAGTGGAGATGAGTTCCATCAAGCTGGATCTGTACCGCAGGGATTTCACCATCAACACCCTGGCGATACGGCTGGACCCGGGGCATTTCGGAACACTCATCGACTTTTTTTCCGCCCAGAGGGACCTGAAAGACAAATCGATCCGGGTGATCCACAACCTGAGTTTCGTGGAAGACCCCACCCGGGTCTTTCGGGCCATCCGTTTCGAACAGCGCTTCGGCTTCACCATCGGCAAGCTGACAGCCGGCCTTATCCGGAACGCCGTGAGAATGAATTTTTTCAAACGGCTCAGCGGCCTCAGGATTCTTTCCGAGCTCAAGCAGATTCTCGAAGAGGAAAATCCGGTACCGGCCATTATCCGGCTTTCGGATTACGGACTTCTTCCCGTGATCCATCCCGAGCTGACCCTGTCCAAAGCCACCATCCGGGCCCTGGACTCTGCCAAGAAAGTCATCGCCTGGCACGACCTGCTGTTCGTCAATGAACCTTTAGAAAAATGGACCATCTACCTGACCATGCTGGTCCGGAAATGCCCGAAGAAGGTCACCGAGGAAATGTCTGCCCGCCTGATGTTCCAGCCCCGTCACGACAGGTTGTTCAACCGGGAGCGGTTCAAGGCCGAAGGATGCCTTTACTGGCTTGAGAACCATCCGGAAGCCCGGAACAGCGACCGTTACGAGCGGCTGTCCCCGTTCAGGGCGGAACTGATCCTCATCATGATGGCCCTCACGGAAAACGAGGATCTGAAAAAAAAGATTTCCCACTACTATACCTACCTCCGTGGCATGACCCTTTCCGTCCAGGGCCGGGATATCCGAACCCTGGGGATCCCCCCGGGCCCTGTGTACCGGAAAATCCTGGAAGAGGCCCTGGCGGCCAAGCTCAACGGCCAGCTTGTCACCCGGCAGGACGAACTGAACTTTCTCAAGAAAAAAGCGGACTCCCTGTCTTCCGAAACCTTTCAACATCCGGTTTGAAATTTCCGTTTCTTTCATGTACAAGTCACTCTGTCGGAACCATCGGACCGACAGGACCAGACTAAAACCAACGTTAACCGGATCAGGACAGACCATGAAAAAAGACATCGTACTCACAGGGATCACCACCACGGGAACCCCCCATCTCGGAAACTACGTGGGGGCCATCCGCCCGGCCATCGAAGCCAGCCGCAAAACGGACAACGAGTCCTTCTACTTCCTGGCGAACTACCACGCCATCATCAGCTGTCATGACCCAGCCAGAATCAAACAGTCCAGCCGTGAAGTGGCCGCGACCTGGCTGGCCCTGGGTCTTGACACGGACAACGCGTTTTTCTACAGACAGTCGGACATCCCGGAGATCATGGAGCTTACCTGGATTCTCACCTGCATGACGGCCAAAGGCCTGATGAACAGGGCCCACGCCTACAAAGCCGCCGTGGCCGCCAACGAGTCGGATAACGACAAGGACCCGGACAAGGGCATCACCATGGGCCTTTACAGCTATCCGGTGCTCATGGCCGCGGATATCCTGATGTTCAGGGCCAGCAGGATTCCCGTGGGTAAAGACCAGATCCAGCATGTGGAAATGGCCCGGGACATCGCGGCCCGTTTCAACCACCACTTCGGAGAGCTGTTCGTCCTTCCCGAGGCTCAGGTCGGCGAAGACGTGGCTGTCCTTTCAGGTCTCGACGGCCGGAAGATGAGCAAAAGCTACAACAACACCATTCCCCTGTTCATTCCTGAAAAACAGCTCAGGAAGCTGATCATGAAGATCAAGACCAATTCCCTGGAACCCGGAGAGCCCAAAGATCCCAACGGCTGCACCCTGTTTGAAATCTACAGGGCCTTCGCCACCGAAGGGGAAGTCCGGGACATGCGGAAACGTTACGAAAGCGGCATCGCCTGGGGCGAGATGAAACAGATCCTCTTCGACTATCTGAACGCCCATCTGTCTCCGTTCCGGGAACGTTACAACGAGCTGATGGACGCGCCGGACCACGTTGAGGCGGTTCTTCTCAAAGGCCGCGACAAGGCCAGGGAAAGAAGCGTGCCTTTCCTGGAAAAAATCAGGAACGCCGTCGGAATTTCCGCTCTTTAACCGAACCTGAGTCAGGGTAAAACCATGCAGGACAGCGCCTATTCGGTGAAAATCGACGTGTTCGAAGGACCCATGGACCTTCTGGTCTATCTGGTCAGGAAAAACGATGTGGACGTCTCCAACATTCCCATTGCCCTGATCACCGAGCAGTTCCTGGCCTACCTGGACCTTCTGGAGCTCCTTAACATCGACTACGCCGCGGATTTCCTCTACATGGCCGCGACCCTGGCCCATATCAAGTCCAGGATGCTGCTCCCCCCGGAACCGGGGATGGAGGACGAAGACGATCCCAGGATGGAGATCGCCCGTCCCCTCATGGAATACCTGAAACTCAAGGCCGCCTCGGAATGCCTGGAGCAGAGGGACATGCTGAACCGGGACACCTTCAAGGGCAACCCCTTCCACGAGGACGACGATCCGGAAGAAGATCCCCTGATCCGCATCGGACTGTTCGAGCTGGTGGAAACCTTCCGCCAGCTTTCGGAAAACGAGTACAAGGATCATGTGGTGGATTTCAAAGCCCAGCGGATGACCGTCAAGGAAAGGATGGTGGGCATCCTGGCCCTTCTGGAAAAAAAGGAAACCATGACATTCCAGGAAATCCTCGAGGGTCATCCTGGAAAATTCATGATGGTTCTCACCTTTCTCGCCATCCTCGAAATGGCCAAGATGAACCTGGTGGAATTGAGGCAGCACATCCAGAGCGGGATGATCAAGGTGGTTTATGTGTGACAAGACACCCTGCCCGGAAGAAAAAAATCCGGGTCTACCGGAAACTGGCGGAGATACGGACCTGCCCACCGGAAGTTCCGTGGATTGGCAGTCTGTGGTCGAAAGCCTTCTGTTCGTCTCCAAAGAGCCCTTGAGCGTTGACCGTCTTGCCGCCCTTCTTCCCGAGCTGGAACCGAAACAGATCCGTGACGCTATCGCCTTACTTGTCGACGAGTACAGCCGCCGCCAGGGCGGATTCCATCTTGTCCAGGTGGCGGGGGGCTACCAGTTCAGGACACGGCCGGAGCACAAGGCCTGGGTCAGGCGTCTCAACCAGGCCTCGCCTTTACGGCTCAGCCGGGCCGCCCTTGAAACCCTGACCATCGTGGCCTACAAACAACCCGTGATCCGAAGCGACATCGAGCATATCCGTGGCGTGGATTCCGGCGGGGTGATCCGCAGCCTTCTGGACCTCAAGCTGATCCGTGTTCTGGGAAGAAAGGACATCCCCGGACGGCCTTTGATCTATGCCACCACACGGTATTTTCTCGAGCTTTTCGGACTGTCGGACATCAAGGACCTGCCCACCCTTTCGGAGATCGAGGCCCTTGAAAAAAAACAAAACGGTCTTTTTGACGGAACGTCCGAAGATCATAAAGAAAAATCCTTGACATGACCACGGTTCGGGGCCTACGGTACTTCGGTCAAACCCAAACAAGAGGCAGGCATTCATGAAACTCTCAACCAAAAGCCGCTACAGCGCGCGGATTCTCATAGAACTGGCAAGGCACAGAAAAGACAGCCCTCTCCAGACCAGCCGCATCTCGCTCAAGCAGCATATCCCCATGAAATACCTGGAGCAGCTGATCACCATCCTGAGGAAAGCCGGGTTCATCCAGAGTTTCAGAGGTCCCAAGGGCGGTCATCGCCTGGCCGTGGATCCGGCGGATATCAGCCTGGGCCAGATCGTGAGGATGTTCGAAGGCCAGACCGAACTGGTCCCCTGCGTCACCGCCAAGGAAAAATGTCTGCTTGCCGATGAATGTCACCTGAGGGCTGCCTGGCAGGAAGCAACCTTGTCTCTTTACGAGAAGCTGGACATGATCACCATTGAAAGCCTTGTGGAAAAAGATCGGCCGGACCTGGAAAATGATTTCTGCCGGAAACGCACTCTGAAACATTGACAGAGGCGCGGCCAGTCATTAAAATTTTTACAAGCAAAGTATGAAAAGTGACATAGCGCGTTCCGGGAGCTGCCCAATTCCATGGGAACGTCTGACGACAACCATCGGCTATCTGGAGTCCTGTGAGGGCCATGAAACGAACCATCCATTCCATTCCCCTTGTAATGTGCCTTGTTTTTCTTGTCTCTGTCATTTCCCCTTCCTTTGTTCACAGTGAATTCTACGAATACACGGACGAAAGGGGAGTGAAGCATTTTACCGACGATCCGGCACGGATTCCGGAAACCAAAAGCCGGAAAGTCCGTGTTCACCGGGAGACAACGGACGGATTGTCCGACGAGGAAAAAGCCGCACGTCTCAAGGCCGAGCAGGAAGAGCTGGAAGCGTCCCGCCTGAAACAGCAGGACGATATGAAACAGAGGGAGGAACGCCAGAAAGCTGAAGAAGAGCAAAAACAGGCGGAGCTGGAGAAACAGAAAAAACTACAGGCCCTTAAAACCCCGGTTGTTGTTGAAGGCAACCAGATCCTCGTTCCCGTAACCCTGGTGAACGGAGAAAAGAGCGTCACCGCCATCATGCTGCTGGACACCGGAGCCTCTGTCACCAACATCAACAACACCCTGGCGTCCCAGCTTGAAATCAACGGAGGGAAACGCGGCCGGGTCCGAGTGGCCAACGGCAGTATGGCGAAAACCCTTCAGACCATCATCCACTCCATGAGTGTGGGTCCGAAAACCGTGAAATCCCCCCTGATCATGGTCATCGATGCCAAAGGACCGAAAATGCGGTTCGACGGTCTTCTCGGCCAGGATTTCCTGAAAAACTTCGAGTACACCATCGATTACAAGTCACGCCACATCATCTGGAAGGAATAAAACGATTCCCGGGCCTGAACCCGGGAATCGCCTGCATGACAGATTCGTCACGGCTTTTTTCTATTCGTAGATCTTTTCATCGGGAGCGAAGGCTTCAGCCGCGTCGTTTTCACTGTCCCTGATGATGCCACTCTGTTTGCGCTCCATATATTCTCTGTACCACTCGCTGGCGATGATCATGGACATCACCTCGTTGCTGCCTGTCCAGATGGAGGCGAGACGCAGATCCCTGAAAATCCGCTCCACAGGATAGATATTGGTGTACCCGATGCCGCCCATGACCTGCATGGCGTTGTGAGACACTTTCTGGCAGGCCTCGGTGACGAATTTCTTGGTTTCGGACACCAGGCGCCGGATCACATTGGGATCCTGCTTCTGGTCCACGGCCCGGGCCGTGGTGTAGATCATGCTCCGGCAGGCGTCCAGCAGCATGGCCGCTTCGGCCACCTGGAAACTCACGCCCTGGAACTGGTTGATGACCTTGCCGAAGGCCTTGCGCCGGGTGGTGTAGCCTGTGGCCACGTCAAGGGCCGGACGGGCCGCACCGATGGTCATGGCCGCCGTTCCCAGGCGTTCGGGGATCATCATGGTGTTGAACACGGCGTAGGCACCGTTGAGTTTGCCCACGATATTGGATTTGGGCACCTTGGCGTCTTTGAACACGATCCGGGCCGCTCCACCTCCACGGGAACCCATGAGGCCGTAAAGGTATTCCACATGAACCCCGGGCCCCCGGTCGACGATCAGGCAGGTCAGGGCTTTGTGGGCCGGTGCATCGGGATCAGTCTTGGCATAGACCAGAAAATAATCCGCCCCTTCACCTCCCACGATGAACCTTTTCTGGCCGTTCACCAGGAAATGATCGCCCTTGTCCTCGGCCCGGGTGGTGGTTCCAAAAAAATCCGAGCCGCCCCGGGGTTCGGTGAGGCATTCGGCGGCGAAGATATCGCCTTTGAGCAGGGGCTTCACGTATTTTTCCTTCTGCTCATCCGTTCCATGGAGAATGATGGCGTCACAGACCAGCTCCGCCCCCACCCCGAACACGCAGGCCACAATGTAGCCCAGCACCCCGATTTCCTCCATCACCGCGCCGGTGGTGACCCAGTCCAGTCCACGGCCGCCCCACTTTACCGGGTAACGGCAGCCCATGAGGTTCCGGCGTCCCGCCTCTTTAAGAAACTCCTTGGGAAAGGTAATCTTCTCCTGATCCATATCGAGAAGCATCTGGCGGGGCACCGACTTCACGAGATCCCGTGCTTCATCCCTGATTTTCAGGCCCTCCGGTGACAAAAGATAATCGTACATGGCTATCCCCTTTTCAAATTATTATCATTAGTAAACGGATAAGACAGCGCCCTTTCCCTGCTGTCACGATGTTTTCAGGTCTGTCGAGATTTCCTTGAGTCTCAGCATCAGTTTTTCCCGCATGGCCAGCATGTCCTCTTCAAGCAGGTCCAGTTCGCTCCGCCTGGTCCTGATTTCCTCGATGCGCTTGTCCGTGTAACTGAGACTTTTTTCGATCTGACTGACCTCGTTGACTTCCACATCGGCGTAACCGATGATCTCGGCAATCTCGTCCAGGGAAAACCCAAACCGTTTGCCACGGAGGATCAGTTTCAGTCTGGCCCTGTCTTTTTTTCTGTAGATTCTCTGATTTCCGGAACTACGCTCCGGTGCGATGAGCTTTTTGTCTTCGTAGAACCGGATGGTCGACGGGCTGATTTCCAGTTCCGCCGCCAGTTCTGAGATGCTGTATGTCTTGTCACTCATGATCACGACCTGTTTTCCTGTAAAGTTAAAGTTAACTTTAACTATACAGACCTTGATCCGCCTGTGTCAAGATGTTTGTTTCAGGGCTTCGACGTGATACCGCCCCTTACCTGTGGATTTGACTGAACGCCAACGGTTACCCGCAACTGTTGCAGGAATTGAATCCGTGAAGACAAACTCCTATCTTTCCATGGTTTTTTCCTGTATGAGAAAAGGACTTTTTTCACCCATCTTTCCAAGAAGTGAGGCCAGACATGATCAACCGGTTTATCGACGATGTGGTTTCCCAGGGAGCGGAGGCTGTTCTGCCCCAGAATCTGGACCCGGAATGGCTCGACACGATTTACGTGGCGGCCAGGTCCTTTCTTCAGATGACCATGGCACCCGACGACGCGACGTCCGATGAGGAGGTTCTCTCAGACGAAGGATCGCTGATGATGCTTTCAGCCGTTGTGGAAGTGGGGCAGCATCTGGACGGATACGGCCAGGACGGCGAACCAGTCTCCATTACGGAAGACGAGGTGTTTGAACGGATTTCCTGTTACGCCCTTGCCGTCATCCTTGAATGGATCGCCCGTGAAACGGACCTGGAACTTCCCGTTCCCACGGTGGACGACATTTTCGACAGGGAGCGTCTTTTTGAAATTGAGCAGGAATTTCCCGAACTGACGGAAATCCTCAACAAACTGATCGCCGGAATGTGACGGCAATCAGCGGCTGGAATAAAACAAACGGAGCCGGAAAACCCGGCTCCGCCTGAAGTTTATCTTCCCCGCCGGCTCTGGGCGCTGTGCTCGTTCAGATATTTCTGGACACGGATGAAAGGCGCGTAACGTTTATCCTCCTCCAGGATATGCTGGACCAGCCACTCCCGGATGAACTTCACCGAATCCTTGTAGATCTTCTCCGGTTCTTCCGAATAGACCCGCCTGAACGCCATGATCTTTTTCACGAATCGCCGGTGTTCTTTCTTATGGCCGGACATTTCCGGATAATGGTACTGGGTCAGCACCTTTTCCTCATGGGCGAAATGCTGGCGGACCGCTTCCGAAATATCGGCCAGAACTTCCCCGATTTCGTCGTAGTCCTCTTCTTTGCGCCGTTTGTCATCGTACTCCAGGTAACGGTTCATGCCTTCGAAAAGGGCTTTCATCTTGTCGTCGATATCCGACACATCGATGTTGTAGTCATTCAACCAAACAAGTTTACTCATCTGCTCTCCTTGATTTTTTTCAAACGATCGGGTCCCGTGATCTTCGAGGCATCACAACCCTTCAAGCATTCTTTCGTGGATGTTGTCAAACCCTCCGTTGGACATGATCAGGACAAGATCTCCGTCCCGGGCCTCCTTGACCGTAAAATCGATGATCTCTTCGGTGGTTTGGAAAAAATAAGCGTTGACGCCTTTTTTTTCAAGATCTGAAACAAGTTTCTCCGATGAAAAACGTCTGTCTTCCGGGATCTTATCCAAATGGGCCGGTTTCCGGATCAGGACAAGGTCCGCGTCGTCAAAAGAATCGGGATACACGTTCTGGAACACATCCCTCATGCTGGAGTTGGTCCTGGGTTCAAAAACCGCGATCAGACGTCCCTTGGGGTAGAAAGGCTTCACCGCCCGGATCGTCTCACGGACGGCCGTGGGATGATGGGCGAAGTCATCCATCACCGTCACGCCCCGTTTCACACCCCGGATTTCCTGGCGGCGTTTCACGCCTTCGAACCGTTCCAGGGCCCGCCCCACCTTGTCCATGGGAATGCCGATCCGGTCTGCCGCGGCGATGACCGACAGGGTGTTGTAAAGGTTGTGCTCTCCGGGCAGGCGTGTCCTGAACGAGGCAAAAGACTCACCGTCACGCAAGACCTCAAAGCAGGTGAAGGGCGGTTCGATCCGGACCTTTCCAAGACGCCACCTGGATGTGGCCTCACGCCCGTATCGCGCAACTTCCACCGTTTTTCCTTCAAGAACGTCGTCGATGTTCGAATATCCGTCCGCCGCCACCACCAGGCTTTCCCTGGGATGCCTGTCCATAAAGGCTGAAAAGGCGGACTTCACATGGTCCAGATCCCTGAAAATATCGGCGTGATCAAATTCAACGCTGGTGAGGATGGTCACATCCGGGCGGTAGTGGAGAAACTTCGACCCTTTGTCGAAAAAGGCCGTATCGTACTCATCCCCTTCCAGAACCAGGTAACCCCCCTTGCCGATGCGGAAGTTGCTGTCAAAATTCTTGACGATTCCCCCGATCAGGTAGGAGGGGTCTAAGCCCGCATCGTAAAGGACAAAGGCCAGAAGAGACGATGTGGTGGTCTTGCCGTGGGTTCCGGAGACCACCAGGGTCTTATTGCTTTCCGCGAAAAAATGGTTCACCGCCTGGGGCATGGAACAGAACGGGAGTTTCCGTTCAAACATCGACACCACTTCCGGGTTGTCCCGGCTCACCGCGTTTCCCACCACCACCAGATCCGGCAAATGGGCCAGGTTTTCAGGTTTGAAGCCCTCCATGATAGAGATTCCCTGATTGCGGAGAAAATCGCTCATGGGCGGATAGACTTTCTGGTCCGATCCTGTAACCACATAGCCCTTTTCTTTCAGCATGCTGGCCACGGCCCCCATGGCCGTTCCGCAAACGGCCACCAGATGAACCGTCCTGACACTGGACGGAATGACGTTGTTCGTCAGATCCATGGAATCAATCACTCCCCCTGCTTTCCCGTCAAGACGCGGAGAACGTTTTCTGCCGCGTCAATGGTCTCCTTTATATCCTCGTCCGAATGGGCCGCCGACACGAATCCCGCTTCAAACTGGGACGGCGCCAGATAGATCCCATGCTCCAGCATGGCCCGGTAGTAGGCGGAAAACAGGGGCAAGTCGCTGGTCTTGGCGTCATTGAAATCATGGACGTCACGGTCCGTGAAGAAAAGACCCATCATGGAGCCCACCGATGCCGCCTTCGCTTTGACGCCGAGCTTTTGCACCACGTTGTTGAGTCCGGTCACCAGCCGTTCGGTTCTGGCGAACAGGGTTTCGTAAAAACCCGGTTCTTTAAGACGTTTCAGGGTTTCGATCCCGGCTGTCATGGCCAGGGGATTGCCCGAAAGGGTTCCCGCCTGATACACCGATCCCTGGGGCGCGATGTTCCCCATGATGTCGGCACGTCCTCCATAGGCTCCCACGGGCAGACCGCCGCCGATCACCTTGCCCAGAGTGGTGAGGTCGGGCATGATACCGTAACGCTCCTGGGCACCGCCCAGGGCCACTCTGAAACCGGTCATCACCTCGTCGAAAATCAGGAGACTTCCGCAACGGGCCGTTTCTTCCCGAAGGGTTTCAAGAAATCCGGGAACAGGCGCCACCAGCCCCATGTTTCCCACCACCGGTTCCACGATGACACAGGCCACCTTGTCGCCTTTTTCCGCCATCACCTTTTTAAACGTCTCGATGCCGTTGTAGGGAATGGACAGGGTGTGTTTCACCACATCCTCCGGCACGCCGGGGCTTCCCGCAATGCCCAGGGTGGCCACGCCGGAACCTGCCTCCACAAGGAAACTGTCCGCGTGACCGTGGTAGCACCCGTCGAACTTGATCACCAGATCCCTTCGGGTAAACGCCCGGGCCAGGCGGAGCGCGCTCATGGTGGCCTCGGTTCCCGAATTCACCATGCGGACCACCTCGATGGACGGAACCGTGTCCACAATCATCCGGGCCAGTTCGATTTCCCTTTCCGTCGGCGCTCCGTAGCTCGTTCCCAGGGACACGGCCTCGATCAGGGCCTGGCTGACCTGTGGGTCGGCATGGCCGAGAATCATCGGACCCCAGGACCCCACGTAATCGATATAACTGTTGCCATCGGCGTCGTAAAGCTTAGATCCTCGGGCTCTTTGGATAAAAAGAGGCGTGATGCCCACGGACCTACAGGCACGCACAGGGCTGTTCACACCTCCCGGGATGATTTTCGTTGCTTGGCTGTACAACTGGCTTGACCTTTCCACGCGCATGGAGAGCTCCTTTCGTCGATGAATTGTGTTGACAATCCACATGTTTTCCGATTCATTTGTGAACACCGGATGATTTAACATCTTAAGCTTAAAATCAAAACATTTTCTTTTGAAAAAATCAGGTGGAAACAGCCATGGGATTGACGCGTGAAAGAGAACGGCTGAAAGGGTTTGTCACTTACGTCCTGGGACGCAATCCATACGAATTCGGGCTTGTTCCCGATGAAGAAGGTTTTGTAAGGAAAAAAGACCTGGTCAAAGCCATCCAGGAAGAAAGAGGCTGGGGCCATGTGCGTCAGTCCAGCCTTGAAGAGCTTCTGGTGGCCCTTCCGGATCCTGGTATCGACATGGACGAATTGCGCATCCGGGCACAGGACAGGCAGCACCTGACAAGACCCGAGGTTTGTGAAACGATGCCGAAACTTCTTTTCATCGGCGTCAGGACGCGTGCCCATCGCCATGTGGTGGAAAACGGCATCCAGCCTTACGAGGGGGAACGGCACGTCCTTTTGAGTTCGGACAAAGACATGGCCGAACGAATCGGCAGACGAAGAGACCCCCATCCAGTCATGGTCACCATCAACACCCAGGAGGCTGAAAATCTTGGGGTTCTTTTTCTCCGTGCCGGTGAGACTCTCTATCTCGCCCGGGAAATTCCCTTGAAATGCTTCACGGCTCCCCCCCTTGCCGCCGAAGAGACAGAAAGGACAAAATCACAGAAAACAAAGGAAGCCCCACGGAAAAACCCGTTCATGCCCGGCAGTTTCATCCCGGATTTCACGGCGGGCAGGGATAAGGGTGCACGAGGGCCAAAAGAAGACAAACAGGCATGGAAGCATAACAAGAAGAGAATCCGGCGGCAGAAGGAACGCCTCTCAGGAGACTTCTGACAGCCGGCATCCCATCAGTCCATGGACACAAACCCGGAAATTGAATCTTCATGCTGGGGTGCAAGACCGTCGAAATGGACGGCAAACCCTTTGTCAAAGGTTCTGACAACCGTAGCTCTTGTCTTGACAGGCCCGAGGCTGGATGGTTCCATGAACGTCATGGTGGCGCTGGCACCGGGAAGAAAGGAAAGGGTGTACTCGATTCTCGCCCCTGTTGTGCTGAGATCCATGATCAGTCCGTGGAACAGTCTGTCCTCCACGACGTAATCGACTGGAAGAAAACGGCAGACCTTCCGAGGCGCCCTTCGTTTGTCCTCATTTTCGACTCTGACAGAATTATCCATAGACCACCTCCTCCCCCGGCTCCTGCGTCACGGGCCACGACAAGCCCCCCCGGACCTGCCCACACACTCACATTCAGGCGGACTGTCTCCAGCCGCCCGCCAACTGACAACCATCCAGAGAAATCATACCTTTATTTATAAGTTGCGGAAGATCCCGTGTCTATAGATCTTTCTCCTTATTTTTCCAGGAATTCCTCCCTTATTCCGCCTGTTCTTTTATCCCGGTTTCCCCGTTTCAGGACTCCATGACTGTCCGGCAACTCTTTTTTAATGACTTTGCAGACATCAGTCAAACAAAGAACCGATAAAGCATTTACCCGAAAAAAATCCCTGATCTTCAGGGATTGAGGCAGGAGGGAGGCCCTTTTCAGTCGATGATACCGAGGATTCCGTTTCAGGCCGGGGATAAATAATGTCGTGGGATCCAAGCAGAAGGGATTCACCGGGTTTTTTCTCGTTGTAGCCCACAATAAGGTTTCCCGTGCCGTTCTCCTCACCCAGGGTGGTCCCCGTCCCGTTGACGATCTGAAGGTTGGCTCCGGTGATGATGATGTTGTTCTTGTTGCGGGAAATCCCCTCGAGAAGGGCCGCGAGCTTATCCACCTTGCCATCAAGGTTTTTCGCGGCCTCGGTCTGTTTCGCCAGACTCTCCTCGATTTTTTTTATCCGTTCCACAAGGGCCGTTTCACGCAGACTTTGCTGACGCGCCATCTCCAGCTCTTTTTCAGGCTGACCTTTCAGCTTCATCTCCATGGTCTGGAGAACCTGGGACATGGAACGCAATCCGTCCTTTTGCTCTCGGATTTCGCCACGGAGCTGTTCGACACGGCCGAGGCTCGCCTCGATGGCCCTGTCCACATCACGACGTCTGGCAATGGCGTTGTCGATGTATTCAGCTTTCACCCGTCCACCGACGATCTGGTCACCGCTGATTCGGTCATCACCGGCCGAATCTCTGGTTTTGGCAACTTTACCGGCCTGGTCAGGTACACAGTCCTCTACACCTTCACGCCGGAACGAAGCGCAGAGTTCCCTGATGGATGCGGCTTTGTAGTCGGCGATCTCCGTCTTTCCGATCCACCTGACATAACTGGACGTGTACCCTGTAAGGCCGTCTTTCCCAGAACCTTCGAACAGAAGTCCCACAATGGACGGAGTTGTTGAAAAACGGCTGTTCTCGATGGGCCGGAAAAAAACCTGAAATCCCACCATGGTGTACCTGGAGTTCAGATAGTGAATATCGAGGGGTTTGTCGAACTTCACATCCCTTTTTTTCTTTCCGATTTCAAGCGTCCGCACCTCTTCCTTGGCACGCTCGATCAGGGCGAAATTCGCGTCCTGCTTTTCTTTGCCTCCGGGCAGAAGTGACACGTAGGACGAGTACCCTTTGACAGGTTCACAGCGTCCAGGCTTCATTTCTGCCACGAAAAATATAAGACAAAGAAGAGCGGCCACCACCGCCAGACGTTTCATCGAGCCACCTCCCCTCTCCCGCTTTGCTTGATACCGCTGCTGACCAGAAGGCTTTTCATCAGTTCAAGCAGGGCTTTGTTTTTCTTTTCCTTCATGGTTGCATTGGATTCCGACGTGGCGGACTTTTCCAGTATGGAGACAACATCCACGAACTGATACGTCACCGGCTCGGAGGATTCCTCCCTGACTGCGAGGACCTCCACCCCCTGGCCTCCACGGGGAACATTCTTGAAATCACCCAGTCTGAAAACGGTGGACAGGCCGGCATCGAGGCATTCCTTGCCCCCATTGGGAGCGGCTCCGGCACAGACCCTGTAGTGGTTTGGAACTTTTGCAGCCGGTTTCCATCGAAGAATTCCGGCGGCCCTGTTTTTCAGCTCCTGAGCCGCGAGGGCGTTGAACGCGTTCATGCGGGTTGTTGCGGATGAATCCCTGAGCGTTTTAAAAAGGAGGGAATAAGCTTTGTCAAGGCAGTCGGAAAGATCCAGGCTGGAAAGGGCGTAGGCCGCGCTCTCCCGAACCAGGGCGGATTTATCGTTTTCAAGCATGTCGACGATCTCTGTCGTTCCGTCTTTCCCCCCGATCTGGCCCAGGGCCAAAACCGCGGAACTCCTTATCTCGAACCGAATATCGCCCAGCTGTTCCTTTAACGCCGGAACGGCGGCAGCCGCTTCCTTTCCCATGTTGCCCAGGGCGGCCATGGCATCCATCTGGACGTATTTGTAGTGAACGTGGAGGTTGCTTCTGTTTTTCACCACCTTGATGAGGGCGGGCACGGCGGCAACGGCCACGGGCCCCAATTCCGTCAGATCCCTCGCCGCGCTCCTGGCCAGGTCAACACCCGGGCTCTCCAGATCGTTCATCAGGAGGTGGATTTTCACATCCACGGGTTTCATGTCCAGATTCGTGAAAATCGTCGCCCACACAGGCTTTAACGGATCCTGTCCACTTGATCCGGCAAGGATTCCTTTCAGACCTTCACCGGCTCCGTTCCTGACCTCGATTTTCGGATCATTGAGGGACTTGAGAAAAAAAGGAACCGTCTTTTCAACCATCTGGGACACACGCCGGGTCCCTTCGCCGGTTGCCCGCTTGAACTGGTCGATCTGAATACGAACCAGAGGGTCCACATCGACTTTCTCCCGCGTCAGGGTGTCTTCGATTTCCTTGGGCGCGGATTCAAAGGGTTCGAGCACAAGACAGAGGGGGGATATCATTTCCGCGAGGTTTTTCAAAGACCTGGCCCTGATTTCGGTGTCCACGTCTTCGGAGGACCGGCACAAGGCGGCAACAAGATTTTCCATACGGCGGACGCGCTCATTGATGTCTTCCACCGCTTTTGACCGGATCGCGATGTCACCTTTTGTCACGGAGCCGATCTTTTCCTGAGCCGGCATGAGTTCGTTCTGGATAAAAGCTGTCATCGAAGCCAGGGCGAAACGGCGATTGGCCAGTTCGAAACTTTCAAGTTGCCTGAGATAGCCGGCCACGGCCTGATCTGATGAATGTGTTTCCTCTTTTTTGTCGGCGTCCTTCTTTTCCGGGGCCGGGGGCGTCAAAACCGCGGTTTCGGAGCCGTCTAAAGATTCCGGTTTTTTTACCGTCGAATTTTCAAGAGCCTCGTCAGTCAAAGCCTTTGCAGCCGGCTCCTCTTTGGCCGCAGCAACGGTGGTGTCCTCTTTCTTATCCGGGCCTTCTTTCTCGGCAGCGACCAGATTTCCCGTCACAGAGAGAACTGGCGTCGAATCCACGATCGCCGGAGCCGAATCGGCCAGGTAACTGCCCTTCTCCTCCTTCTCCACCACGGAGTCTTTTTTGGGAGATACGACTTCAGGCATCGGAACAAGAACTTCTTCTGGCTCTTGATCAGAAAATTTCTCTGAGGAATCCTGGGGTTTTTTCGCTGTGGGCTCCACCGTCTCAAGAATTTCTTCTTCCCGGATTTTTCCCGGTGCCAGTGGTTTTTTCTGGAGAATGGCCCTGGGCCTGTTTTTCGCCATGTACATGAATTTTTCAGTCAGGTTGCGGTTGCTCCTGACCGGATCATTCTGGGACGTGGTCATGGTGGTTACAATTTTCTGGATCTGATTTTCCGTAATTCTCAACGTTTCATCCGCGGCCTTGATGATTGACTCATTGGACTCGTTTTCCTCGCTTTTCATGGCCGTCACGAGTTTGTTCAAAGGAGCGATCGCGAGAACAATCTGTTGGTAAATCAACTGGAGAGACGCAATCGATTCATGGCGGACACCCGCGTCGTAATCCCGGCATGCGTTGGCAAGCGCCTCCACCACAGGCCCGGTGTTTTCCACCATGTCTCCGATGTCCGCGATGCTTTTCAGGGTTTTTTGACTGTCCCGGGGATCGAGCCCCGCCACATAGATGTCCATGTAACGGTTCTTGACCGGTGTGATCTGGCCCAGGGCCGTCGCACCTTTCTTCCTGACTTTTGGATCGATGTCGTCCAAAGCTTCGAAAGGCTGCTCCTGCGAACCGTCGCCTGCGGAGATGCTTTCCGTGATCGCTGAAAACGAAGGCGCCTTCAGGGTCCGGCATCCAGAAGAAAAAAGCGCCGCCAAGACCAGGACATGAACCATACCCACAAGAAATAAACGTCTTACACCAACATTCCATCGTCGCTCATTCACTTTAAACACCACCATTTCATTCAAGAAGACGCCGGGTTCCAGGAGGGAACCGGTCAGGAGACCTTCATTCGCGTCCGTCGTTTTCAGTTAGAACCAACCGGAAAACCGGCCCCTGGGTGTGCGATATCAGATTGAAACCGTCCATGGCTTCGACTCATCATCATGGTTTTCGAGAACACCCATACTTCTAAAGGTGCATTTCAACCACCCTGCGATGGGGAGCTCCTGGTTTTCAAGTGCGGAAGAGATCAGATTCAGCGGATACCCAACGTGTTCCTGATCAATAACTTTGTTTATTCGAAGGGGCTCCCTTTGTCAACGTTATTCTAAATACGCGGGTGCGGTGGAAGATGGAAGAAACCTGGGTGAAACAGCGGTAAACAGGGGAAAGGAGGTCGCCCCCCTTTCCCCTTTGTGCTGCTTTACAACGTGATTTGCGCTGAAAAAAGATCAGAGGCCGTCTTTGATCGTCATGGCTCTTTTTACTACCGTAAGAATCATTTTGAACGGAGTGACGGCCTGGAGACCATGGGGAATATCGGCAGGCATCACCACCACATGGCCACGCGTTGCATGGATCTCCTTGTCTCCCACATGAATAAGCGCCTCCCCATCGAGAATCTGGACCATGGCGTCACCTGGAGCCGAATGGGCGCTGATCCCCTCCCCTTTGTCAAAGGCGAAAAGGGTGATGTTCACTGTCGGTTTCTGGGCCAGGGTTCGGCTGACGACCCGGCCCTGTTCGTAGTCCACGAGTGACTCGATGTCCACAGCTTCTGCAAACGGTATGTTCTTGATCAATTCGTCCTGGTTCATATTAACCTCCTTATCGTCTATGCCGCCAAGATAAGACATGTTTCCATGCCCGTCACCCTGACCGCGGATTACAATCCATCGGATTCTTTTCCGGTCTGACTATGGTTACAGCCTAAACTCTATCCATCCAGGGTTCACTGACTTAAGTCAATCTTTTCAAAAAAGGCCCTGACAATTTCTGTGGGACAATCCGGAAAAAAATGGTATGTTCCCAGCCTGTGATGAAAATGGGACAGCGCCGTGTTTGCCCTTAGCCCTGTTCCCCGGTCTTGAACCTCCCACGATCCTTTGGCCAATGATACAGTTCGCCCGTGAAAACAAAGCTCTGCTGTTCATGATCGCTTTCTTCCTTTTCGTGCTGGAAATCCAGATTTTCTTCAGCGCCCTGATGAAATCCGGAGACCATTCGAAAATACAGATCCTCAACGAACGGGACGAGGTGATCTACGAATGTGAAGAAAAAAAACTGTACCAGTTCGATCGTTATTATTTTGAGCAAAACTTCGGGCCCCTTGAAAATTTCAGACAGCGCCGCCTTGATATCGACCTGCCTTTTCCCTTTCGCGGCTGGATCATATCAGCCGTGGGCATCCCTGTGGGTTTCATGCTCGTTTTCGGTTTTATCGTCAAGGCTTGGGCCGTTTTTTTCAAAGGAGAACCGCCAGTCTACGATAAATCGGCATCCATGGAGACGGACAATGAACGAAAACCCCTGAACCGCATTGAAGAATTCATCCAGACCGTCAACCGGATGAATATTTTCGTGCTTGGTTTTTTTATCGTAGCGGCTCTTTTTCTTTACTGGGTTCTTCCCGACATGGTGATGTTCGTCAGCCGCATGGGCATTGAAACCATCGTCCGGTTCAAGTGGTTCTTCATCGGATCGTTTGCCGTCCTTGCCTGCCTGTTTGCCTGGTACATCTATCTGAGATACCTTCTGGCACGCAAAGCCATCGAAAGCCGGACTGAAATCGAAAAAATCAGACTCCAGATCATCCATGAAACGGACAACGAGGAAATCGCCCGGAAACTGCTGGCCATGGACAGCAGCAGGGACAAACCCTGATCCGTGACAGACTGTTAACATCGACTGAAAATTTTTCCGACTGTTCATTTTTTCGGTATTTTCCCTTGCCCATACCCTGACGATCATCTATAATCAATCAAACGTAAACTTTGGAGATCTTCTATGAAAATCAAATACATATTCCTTTTTATGATCCTTGTTCCCCTTTTCACGATCCAGATGGTCAGTGCAGGTCCCGAGGAACTTTCCGAACATCAGATGACCGATGTCACCGTTGACGACACCATCACGGACGGCAAAAAGGCAGAAGACGGCCAGACCACCGACGTCAAGAGAAAAGGGCCTCCTTCGGCCGATGACATGAGCGTCATCAAAAATCCCGTGGATGATCCGGCGGAATTGAACAAGGCGGAAATGCTCCGGCTTGAAAACCGCGATGCGGAAATCCGGGTGAACGAGCAGCTCAGAAACACCCTGATGGGAATACCCAACGAACCCGGAAACTGATCCGGGCCCCCTTCCCTGGCTCCCAGAACAAAAAAGCATGTCGCAAGGCATGCTTTTTTTGTTGTTTCCCCAACAGAAGATGATTTATCGTAGGTCATGAAACGTTCTTCCACCTGTCTGATCCACCTCGGCCCGATGACCGAATCAACAGGATTTTTTTATGGACACCACGGAAATCATAAAGCTGCTGTCGATTGTTTTTCTTCTTCTTTTCTCGGGATTTTTTTCCGGTTCCGAAGCGTCTCTTTTTTCCCTGACCCTGGTGCAGAAGGAACGGGTGAAACAGAAATCGAACCTGGCGAAAATCATGCTGGACACCATTGCCCAGCGCCCCAGACAGCTGATCACCACCATACTCGTGGGGAACGATATGGTGAACATCACCGCATCGGTCATTGCGACCGGCCTTTTCGTCAGCCTGTACCAGGAGTCAGGTGAATGGATCACCATTCTGGTGATGACACCCGCCACCCTGATCTTCTCGGAAGTCATTCCCAAAACCCTGGCTCTTTCCCACAACGAAAAGCTGGCCCCCCTGGTTTCCGGCCCCCTCATGCTGTTCAGCCGTCTTGTCTTTCCGATACGCTGGCTGTTCGACTTGTTTTCCGAAATCATCATCCGTGCCCTGGGTATCTACAAACAGGAAAAAGAGCCCCTGGTCATGGAAAACGATTTCAGGGACATGGTGGACATGAGCCACATGGAAGGCAAGATCCACGGCCTGGAAAGGGATCTGATCCACAAAGTCTTTGAGTTCAGCGACACGGAAGTCAGAAACGTCATGACGCCGTTCAACAACATTCACAGTATCCCCTTCGGCCTGACATACTGGGAAATCATTCGTTTCGCGGAAAAAACGAGGCATTCACGGCTTCCGGTTTTCTCGGGAAAAAAAACCAACATCGTGGGCATTCTCATCGTCAAGGACCTGCTCAAAGTGAAACCGGAAAACAGAACCTGCCGTGACACCATCTCCGCCTTGCTCCGGGAGCCTGTGTTTATCCTCGAAACCAGGAAAGTGGCCGACATCTTCTACACCCTGAAAAAGAAACGAACCCATATCGCCATCTGCCATGACGAGTACGGAGACATTTCCGGGCTGGTCACCCTGGAGGATCTTCTGGAGGAGATCTTCGGTGAAATTTACGATGAAAAGGATCAGGAGGAGCTATGAACACAGGCCTGACCCTTGTCACCGTGATTGTCTGCCTGACTCTCCAGGGGTTTTTCTCGGGATCGGAAATCGCCCTTCTGTCATCAAGAAAAATCCGCCTCAGGCGCAAACGCCACCAGGGAATTCGAGGGGCGGCACTGGCACTTCACATGATTTCCAGATCCCGATGGTATCTGGCCACCACCAGCACAGGAACCAATATGTCCGTGGTGATTTCATCGGTTGTTTCCGCCCTCTGGTTCGAGAGAGCTCTGGGGTCATACGGAGAGATCGCGACCATCCTCATCCTGCCCCCCATTCTTCTGACCCTGGGGGAAATCCTGCCCAGAACGATCTGCCAGTACAAGGCGACGGATCTGGCCCCAAAAATGGCTCCTTTTCTCCTGATCTTTTCATACATCCTCTCCCCTGTGACCTCCATTGTTTACGGGATCAGCGTTCTTTTCTCGCCCGGAGCATCGAAAGAGCCCTACAGAAAAAGATCCCTGGCTTCCCGTGAAGAACTCGAACTGATCCTGAATATCCCGGCCAAGGGAAGCGACGTCCGGAAAACAGAAAAAAAACTGATCCGGCAGATCTTCGAGTTTTCCAAAACCGAAGCCAGAGAGACCATGATTCCCCTGGTCGAGCTTTCCGCCCTCCCCGTCACCGCCACGGTGGGTGATGCGGCCGATCTTGTCTGCCGAACCGGCCATTCGAGGATTCCTGTGTTCAAGGACAGGATCCACGATCTGACAGGCGTGGTCAGGGCTTTCGACATCCTTTCAGTGACCGATCCACTGACCCCCATCGAACCGTTTGTCCGGGAAGTCCCCTATGTTCCGGAGATGAAAAAACTGGAGGACCTGCTTCTTTTCCTCCAGAAACAGCGCAAATCCATGGCCATCGTCGTGGACGAATACGGAGGGACCACCGGCATCATCACAGTGAAAGACATTCTGAAGGAAGTGGTGGGAGACATACGGGATGAGAACGATCCGGAAGACCGGAATGTGGTCCGGCTCGGAAAAAACAGATTCAGGGTCAATGCCCGCACAGAAATCGACGTTTTGAACGACCAGCTTCACCTGGACATTCCCAAGGACAGTTACGAAACCCTGGGAGGATTCATCCTGAAACAGATGGGACGGATTCCAAAACCTGGAGAGTTCTTCATCTGGAACGGTGTGACGATCAGGGTGTCCCAGGCCGGAAAGCGTTCGGTCAGCGAGGCGGTCATCACGATCCACGACCAGGATGGCCGGTGATAACGTCAGTCAGGACCGTTTCTCTTTTAAAACCGCCTTTTTGACCCCTTCATTTTTTCCGGAGCCCACCACGGGAACACAGCAAGGACAGTAGCACTCGCAGGCCTGCGTCCGCCCTTTCTGGACAACGTACACCACATCGGAAGAACCGCACGCGCATATCTTTCTGTCACTTGATATCACCAATACAACACCTGTTCATCCGGGTCGATGACTGACCATTTGTTCAATTTAAAAGGAAGGTCACATATTACCTGATGTTTTTCATATTTCAAGTGCTTTTCCTGTTCCGTTCATTTTTATCGCCATCGGGTTCGATATTCAGAACGTTTCGATACCGATTGCGATCCCGATACCGATAGCGATGGCGATGGTTATGATCCGTGCTAATTTGCACGGGATTGCCCGGCAGTATCCGCAGGTTTGTCTTGACACCCCTTAACCTTATTATATAAAGAATGGCCAATGCGCCCGCCCTGACCGAATGTCCGGTGATCCCCTCTTCCATACGTCGGAAACGTGACCAGATCAGATGCGTGCATGGAAATGACAAAGCTTTGACGAACCCCAGGTTTGAACAGGATAAAGACCATGAAACTACACGAACAGCCGGTCATGCCGGAAGGATTTCAATGCGCCAGCGTCAACTGCGGACTGAAGGAAAACGGAACGGATCTTTCCCTTTTCCTGTCGGACACAGTGGCCAACGCCGCCGCCGTATTCACCCTGAACCAGTTTCCCGGAGCCCCGGTCATCGTGGGACGCGAGATCATCAAACAGGGAAAACTAAAAGCCATCGTGGTGAACAGCAAGGTCAGCAACGTGGGCACCGGAGCCAGCGGCATCGAAAACGCCCGGAAAATGGGACTGGCCGTGGCCCGGGAATTCGGCATCGACGCCGGACATGTGCTGATGAGCTCCACGGGTGTCATCGCCAAACCTTTGCCCATCGAAAAAATCGAACAGGGCATTCCCCTTCTGAAAGGCCATCTCTCCACCGATCCCCTGGTGGGAGCCCAGGGCATCATGACCACCGACACCTATGCCAAGGCCCTGTCCGTTTCCGTGGGTGAGGCCACCCTGACCATGGTGGCCAAAGGCGCGGGGATGATCGAACCCAACATGGCCACCATGCTGGTCTACGCCTTCACCGACGCGGACATTTCCTCCGAAACCCTTTCCGCCATGCTCCGCAAGGCGGTGGACACCTCGTTCAACATGCTGTCCGTGGACACGGACACCAGCACCTCGGACACCTGTGTGATCATGGCCAACGGCCGAAAGGGCAAGGTGGACGAGACCGCGTTTTCAGAAGCCCTGGATTTCATCAGCGTGGAGATGACCAAGAAAATCGCCCGCGACGGCGAAGGGGCCACCAAGCTTCTGCTCTGCGAAGTCGAAAAGGCATACTCCCGTGACGAAGCCCGGAAGATCGCCAAATCCCTGGTCAACTCGCCCCTGATCAAGACCATGGCCTACGGCGCCGATCCCAACATCGGCCGGGTGCTCATGGCCGTGGGCAAATGTTTCGACTGCCATGTCCGGCCCGAGCGCCTGGAGGTGACCATCAACGGAACCCTGGTGTACAAGGACGAGAGCCGGGTGGATTTCGACGAGCTCAAGGTGCGGAATCTCCTGAGCGGCGAAAAGGTCCACATCACGGTAAACCTCAACGAAGGAACGGACCGCGCCCTGGCCTACGGCTGCGATCTCACCAACGGATACATCGAGGAAAACGCGGCGTACTACTCGTCGTAACAGGATAACGACGTGTTTCTTCCCTGTACGAAAAAAGACATGGATACCCTGGGCTGGGACCGGGCCGACATCATCCTCGTGTCCGGTGACAGCTACATGGACAGCCCGTTCATGGGCATCGCCGTCATCGGCAACGTCCTTGCCGCCCGGGGTTTCCGCGTGGCGGTCATCGCCCAGCCGGATATGGACAGCGACAGGGACATCACCCGTCTGGGAGAACCCCGGCTTTTCTGGGGGATTTCCGCCGGAGCCGTGGACTCCATGGTGGCCAATTACACGGCCACGGGAAAGCGGCGGAAAAAAGACGACTACACGCCGGGCGGCGTAAACGACAGACGGCCCGACCGGGCCCTGATCCAGTACAGCAACCTGATCCGGCGTTATTTCAAGAACACCGCGCCCCTGGTTCTGGGAGGTGTGGAGGCCAGCCTGCGCCGTGTCAGCCATTACGATCTGTGGTCAGACTCGGTGAGGCGGTCGGTGCTGTTCGACGCCAAGGCCGATTACCTGATCTACGGCATGGGGGAAAAACCGGTGGTGGAACTGGCCCTATCCCTGAAGCACGGGGACGATCCCCGATCCATCAGGGGTCTGTGCCATATTTCAAAAGAACCGGTGGACGGATACCTTGAACTTCCCTCCCATGATGAGGTCCGAAACGATGCGGGCGTTTTCGCCGCCATGTTCCGAACCTTCTACGACAACAACGATCCCCTCACGGCCAAGGGCCTGTGCCAGAAACAGGACACCCGCTGGCTGGTGTTGAACCCGCCGGCCATGCCCCTCAGCACCGGGGAACTGGACGCGGTCCACGATCTTGCCTACGAACGGGACCTCCACCCCTTTGACCGGGCCAAAGGACCTGTGACGGCCCTCGACACCATCCGCTTTTCCATCCCCATCCACCGGGGCTGTTACGGAGAATGCCGGTTCTGCGCCATCGCCATTCACCAGGGCCGGACCGTCACCTGGCGCAGCGAAGCGTCCATAGTGAAAGAGGCCAGTGCCATGACAGCCCATCCGGCTTTCAAAGGCATCATCACCGACGCCGGGGGGCCCACGGCCAACATGTACGGGTTCGAATGCGAAAAGAAGCTGAGCAAAGGGGCCTGCGTCTCGAAAAGCTGCCTGTTCCCGGACGTCTGCCCTTCCCTCAAACCGGACCACGGCCCCCTGATCCGCCTTTTGACCAAGCTCCGCCAGATTCCCGGCGTGCGCCATGTGTTCACCGCTTCAGGGATACGCTACGATTTGATTTTCGCTGACAGGAAAAAAGGCATGGAATATCTGGAGGCCATCGCGTTCCACCACGTGAGCGGCCAGCTCAAAATCGCTCCGGAACACACGGAAAAGGAGATCCTGGATATCATGGGGAAACCCGGGCCCGACCTGCTGCTCCGGTTCAAGAAGGCCTTTGACGAGCTCAGCCGGAAAGCCGGAAAAAAACAGTTTCTCACCTACTACCTTATCGCGGCCCATCCCGGCTGCACCCTGAACCACATGACCCGCCTGAAAACCTTCGCCCGTGAAAAACTGAAAACCAACCCGGAACAGGTCCAGATCTTCACCGCCACCCCGTCCACCTATTCGACCCTGATGTACCACAGCGGCATGGACCCTTTCAGCCAGCGCCGGATTTTCGTGGAAAAGGAACGGCACCTCAAGGAACGGCAAAAGGACGCCGTGGTTCCCAAAGCCAAACAGAAAGCCAGGAGCAAAAAACCTTAAAAAGGGAAGTCCTCATCCACAGTTGGAGATTCCACCGGCTTTGACACTGGTTTCGCGGCCTTTCGGTGCACCGGGTTCCCCTCCACGTAGATGGATTTATGGGGAAGCGACGGGCAGACGTATTCACAGGCCCCGCAGCCCACGCAGATCTCGGGGTTGACCACGGGCACGTGAAGCCCGTTCTCAAGGACCATGTTCACCGCCTTGGTGGGGCAGTGCTCGGAACAGGCCCCGCATTCGGTTTTCTGGGTGATGACGATGCAGTTTTCACGGATGAAATGAACCCGGCCCACCTGGACCATTTTTTTCGCCTCACGGGACAGGGGCAGGATGGCCCCGGTCGGGCAGATCTCGCCGCAGACCGTGCAGTCGAAATTGCAGAAACCCTGACGGTTTGAAAGCCGGGGCATGAGAATGCCCTCTTTCCCGTAGACGGCGATGCCCGGTTCGAGAACCCGGCCCGGACAGCGGGTGACACAGAGAAAACAGGCTGTGCAGGCTGAGGTGAAATGGTCTATGCTTCGGGAACCGGGCGGTGTGACCGGGTGTTTCCGGTGTACGGGAACCGTGTTTTTCACGAACACCTTCGGCCGGTTCACCCTGGCCAGGACAACACGGGGAAACGCAAGGATCAGAACAAGCGTCCCCAGAAAGGTTCGTCGTGAGTTCCCATCCACGTCTCTGTTTCCCTGGACCTGCTTCTTGCGGAAAGCAAAGGTCACGCTTTGGGTGGGGCAGACGCCGAGGCAGTTGAAGCAGGCCACACAGCGGTCTGTATCCACGGTTTTTCCGGCCACGTCGATGCAGCCGGATTTGCAGACACGCTCGCAGAGGCCGCAGGACGTGCAGGTCTTTTCATCGAGGGAGAACCGCCAGAGCTGGAACCGGCTCACCAGTCCGAGTAGGGTTCCCACCGGGCAAAGGCTGTTGCAGTAAAGACGCCCTTTCATCAGGGCAAGAGCCAGGATTACAAGGATGGACAGGGCCGCCACAACGGTCACGGACAGGGAAAAGGCGAACACGGGAACCGGCTTCAACCCGTAAATCCCCGCTGTTTCCAGCAACCGGGAAAAAGCGTTGTTCGCCAGAACCACCAACGGCCGGACCAGGGTGGACAGGGTTCTTCCAAACACACTGTAGGGGTCGAGAAAATCCACCAGGACAAGACTGCCGAAAAGAAAAAGAGCCACGGTCAGTCCAAGCACCGTGTAACGAAGGATATTCAAAGGTGCCGTATACGCGTAGCCGGGCTTTTTCGACCTGTACCGTGCACGGACAGCCAGGTCCATGACCGTTCCCAGGGGGCAGAGAAACGAGCAGTACACCCTGCCGAAAAGCACGGTGAGAACAAGAACCGCCAAAAATCCCCACGCAAGACCGGCGCCCTGAGTGGCCAGGGACGTCATCAGGGAGGGGATGAACTGGAGGAACAGCACCGCCTTCACCAGAACAGGCGGCGTCAGACCATGGATATCCAGAAAAACAAAGCCCAGGATCAGGAGCATCGCCCCTGAAACCCATCGCCTGATCCGGGCAAGACCGTTCTTTTTCCGGACCGTCACAGTTTGATCCTCCGAATGTCCAGCCGGTCAAGTTCCATGGTTCCCACCCCCAGTTCCGCAGCCCGCCGGATATGGGCGATGTCCGAGGGTTTTTCACCGAAAAGCATGGTGGCGGACGTGTCCACAGCCACGGGGTCCCGGCCCATGATCAGGGATTTCATGTTCACCACGTCGGCTGTGCTGACCCCTCTGGGCCCGTCTTTTTTCAGGACATTGTAGGCGTCCACCACAGTCAGGGTCGGCCGTTTGAAAGTGGCGAAATCGGCGATGCACTGGTGAAGGTCATGCCGGTGCCAGTACCACCTGTCCCAGACGATGCCCATGTGGTTTTTCATGCCGATGGTCAGCCTGGCACTGGAGTGGTGTTTCAGCACAGGCACATTGATGAACACCCCGGCTTCCAGGATCTGTTCATGAATCTTGGCCCGTACCAGTTTTTTCCCTTTGGGAATCGTCACCTCGTGAAAGTAGCGTTCGGCGCTTCCTGGAATCATGGAACCGCCCGCATCCTTCACAGCCTGTTCGATTCCGCTGTGCCGGTAGGTCCGGGTCCACTCGTCGCAGGTGTTGTCGAACACGTAGACTTTCCTGGCCCCGGCCTCGAGGCAGTGCCTCACGATCTGTTTGACCAGGGCCGGATGGGTGTTTGCGGCCCTTTCCGGCCCCACGTCCCATCCGATATTGGGCTTCACCACCACCACGCTGTTTTTGGGCACAAAGGCTTTCATTCCGCCCATCTCCCCGATGGCCCGGTCGAACATCGCCGCCGGTTCACCGCCTTTCACGGCCACCAGGTCGGGCATGCCCTTCTTTTCGGCCAGAGCCTTTGACGCCAGCCAGGCCATGTCTCCGGCGGCCAGGGCGGCCCCGGCCGCCACGCCACCCGCCAGGGTTTTCCTTAAAAATTCCCGCCTGTCCATCTGGCGGCCTTCGTCTTTTCTTTCCATCGTTCCCCCTTTCAATCCTTTTCCATTCCCTGAAGCAAGGCCAGGACATTTTTCCCGAGAACCTTGTGGTTGTAGCCACCTTCGAGGATGGCGAAATACCCGCCTCCCGACCGTTTCGCCGCTTTTTTCACCATCAGGCCCATGTCAAAGTAATCATCGGTGTGAAGCAGGCCTCCCCAGTCGTCCGAGTGGTTGTCAAACCCCGCGGAGATACCGATCATGTCCACGTTCACCGACTCGAGTTTTTCCCGGACTTCCCGCAGGTAGCTGTCCCTGTGGCGTGAATCCGGGTTCAGAATGGACACGAAGGATTTGTCCTCGAGGATGTTCACGTTGCCGTCCCCGTAATGGAGATCGAAATCCAGGACAAAGGCGCTTTGGATCTTTTCCCTGTGATAAAGGGACAGAAGGGCGATGGCCATGTTGTTGAAATAACAGAACCCCCAGCAGGAACTGTAGGAGGCGTGATGGCCCGGAGGCCTGATCAACCCGAAACAGGGCTCTTTCAGTGCGATTTCCGCCGTGAGCATGGCCCCGCCTGCCGAAAGGGCCGCCATATGATAGACCCCTTCGCTTTTCACCACCTCCACCAGATCCTGGGAATGGGCCAGGAGGATGTCGGAAAGGTCCGCCTCCCGGGGTTCCACGAACCTTGCCATGTCCTGTATCTCACGGACGACCGCCTCCATCCGGCCTTTTTCCGCAGCCGGGTCAGACACATAGACCTGATAGAAATCAGGATGAAAAACCACCTTCATAAGACCTCCTTTCGGCTGTCGTAAACAATGCGATCCATGTTTTTTGGAAAACAATGAAAGAAAAATGATAACGGCCGGAACAGAGGATGCCCCGCCTCCCAGGAAAAAATCTATGGAACATCATAGCAAAACAAGCGGTTAGGAACAACAGTCTTTCCACTTCCCCCAAACTCTGTTATAAGCCGCGTCATGACGTCATGGCACCTCTACATACTCGAACTGAACGATAAAACCCTGTACACAGGCATCACCGTGGATTTGGAAAGACGGGTCCGGCAGCACAACGAGGGCACGGCGTCCAAGTGCACACGGTCAAGGAGACCGGTCACCCTGGTGTTCAGCCGGGAGTTTCCCGACAGGTCTTCGGCCTCAAGGGAAGAGTACCGTATCAAACAGATGACACGAAGCCAGAAACTCTCGTTGATTTCCGAGCAGTCCACCTGTCCGTAAAGCCCGTCAAACCCTTATTCCATGGGATTGCCCTGCTCTTTCCCCAAATGCCAGGGCGATCGCATGTAACATTGGCATGGATCTTAACCATCGCTATCGGTATCGGTATCGGATTCGGGTTCGATAGTCAGAACATTTCGATACCGATACCGATAGCGATGCCGATTAACCGGAAACCATGCCCGCGAAAGAGGTAACCCTCGATTTGCATGGGGACTTAGCCCGAGCTGGCGTGGATTCCGGGTCGGCTTCGGACCTCGAATGGTTTCGTTTTGCTAAATTCTGAAGATGTTTCCATCACTCCATGATATCGGAGGCCGCCCGGAATGACAAGGTTGGGAGCTGCGGCTCAACATGACATGTCGGAAAATTCTTACATGCGTTTGCCCTGCCCCAAATGCCCATTGACGTGAAACGGGGTTTCAACTATTTTGTATACGATATTTTTTGAAACACCAGACACCGTCAACATCAAGACCAGGGAGCCATCATGAAAATCTGCGTCCTCAGTGGAAGCCCCAAAGGCGAACTTTCCGTCACGGTCCAGTCCGTCCTCTACATCGCCAAATACATACCCGCACATTCCTTCGACATCGTCCATGTGGGCCTTGACATCAAGGCCCTTGAAAAAGACACGGATAAATTCCAGGATGTCCTGAACCGGGTCGCCGAAGCGGACATGGTGCTTATGGCCAGTCCCGTTTACGTTTTCAATGTCCCCTCCCAGTTCAAGCGTTTCATCGAAATGGCCTTCGAGGGAACAGGCCGCCCGGTTTTCCAGGGCAAATACGCGGCTGTCCTCACCACCTCCATCCATTTTTTCGATCACTGCGCCCATACCTACCTCCGGGCCATCTGTGAGGACCTGGGCATGCATTTCGCCGGGTCGTTTTCAGCCGATTCCTACGATCTCCTCGACGGGCGTGAGCGGAGCCGTCTACTGGCTTTCGCGGCCCAGGTCATAGAGATCGTCGAAAACAAAAGGCCCTGCTCCAAGGCCTTTGCTCCCGTAACCCGTTCTTCGTTCACCTACGCCCCTTCCGAGAGTTCAGCTCCCCAACTCACGACGGACAACAAGGTTCTGGTGGTGATGGACGAAGAAAGAGAGGGTTCGAACCTGCCTGCCATGGTCCGGGCTTTTGCCGGGCAATTCCAGAACGCCGAGATCATCAGACTGTCCGACGTTCCCATCAGCGGGGGCTGTCTGGGCTGTGTCCAGTGCGGATTCGACCACCAGTGTGTATACGGTGACAAAGACGGTCTTATCGACCTGTACGAATCGAAAATCAAAACAGCCGACATCCTGGTCATGGCCGGAGATATCCGGGACCGGTTCCTGTCGTCGGAATGGAAGCGTTTTTTCGACCGGGGTTTCTACAACACCCACACCCCCACCATGACCGGCAAACAACTCTGTTTCCTCGTGGCCGGACCTCTTGCCCAGACAGCGCCTTTACGTGAAGTCCTGGAGGCTTTCACCGAATGGCAGGGCGCGAACCTTGTGGATATCGTCACCGACGAATCGCCGGACAGCGCCACCATCGACGCCCTGATCCAAAACGCGGCTGAAAGAAGCCTGGCCATGGCGGACAAGGCCTACGTCAGCCCTTCGACCTTCCTGGGCCGGGCCGGGATGAAAGTGTTCCGGGACGATGTGTTCGGACGTCACCGTTTCGTGTTCCAGGCTGACCACGCCTACTTCGAAAGCCACGGGCTCTACGATTTCCCCCAGGACGACGAGCGGGCCATGGCCACCAACAAGGCCATGTTCGAACTGACCAGCAACCCTGAGATGCGGGACGCGGTGAGAAAGATGCTGAAAAGTGAAATGGTCAAGCCCCACCGGAAAGTGGTGGAAACCAAATAGCAATAAAGCATCTTCCGTTTCCGGTTCATGACGGCTCTGTTTTTTTCGTCCTGTTGACTCAGGTCAAATCCTCTTTGGGCCAATCAGGCTATGAACAGCGTGACCGACAGACGTGAACCGGACTAACGGGAGACCCTTTCACATGAAAAATATCCAGGTGTTTTTTAAACGAAGGACGGTGCAGCTTCTTTTCCTCGGCATCGTCATCCACACCGGCGTTCTCTTCGCCCTGTTCGTGCACCAGGCCGAACAGGGCATGCTCCCGACCCTTGAACGGCCCCCTGCTGTGGAGGCCTTTCTTCCCATCGGCGCTCTGGTAAGCCTGAAACATTTCCTCTACACCGGTACCTTCAACCGGATTCACCCCGCCGGTCTCGCGCTGTTCCTCACCATCTGGGCCACAGCCGTCCTGGCGAAAAAAGGGTTCTGCAGCTGGGTCTGCCCGGTGGGGTTTCTTTCGGAAATCCTGGCCCGTTTCCATGGGCGGTTTTTCGGTAAAGGCCTGGTTCTGCCGGCCTGGGTGGATATCCCTCTTCGCAGTGTGAAATACCTTCTCGCGGGATTTTTCATCTGGACCATTTTTTTCAAGATGCCGTTGTTCAGCCTGGAGCAGTTCATCGACAGCGAGTATAACCGTTTTTCGGATATCCAGATGCTCTGGTTCTTTACCCGGATATCCTTAACGGCCCTCGCGGTTCTCATGGCACTGCTGGTGCTTTCCCTGCTTGTCCGGAATTTCTGGTGCCGGTATCTCTGCCCTTACGGCGCTGTTCTGGGAATCATCGGGTTTTTCAGCCTGGGAGGCATCCGAAGGGACAGCAGCCACTGCACTCGCTGTGGACGGTGCGAAAAGGTGTGCCAGGGTCAGATCCGGATCATGGACGATGTGAAAATCCAAAGCCCGGAATGCACATCCTGCCTGGAATGCGTGAACGCCTGCCCTGAAAAAGCCCTGGGTTTCAGCGTCGTCTCCGGACGTTTTTCTCTTCCGGCAACAGGCCTGGCGCTGGCCATGGTGTTGCTGTTCGTGTTTGGTGTGGGATGGGCGAAACTCAGCGGAAACTGGCAGAACGATATATCGAAGATGGAATACATGGCCTACACGACGGGTTTCCGCATGCCTGACCAGTTCCGCCCGGACCCGGAAAAAATGAAACGGATGATCCGGGCCATGCAGGCTATGGAACGGTCAGGCCAGACAAGACTCAGGGGATCAGGCACTCCCTGAAAACTCCTCTCATGCAGTGGCTGGAACTCATGGCCGATGCGTAGCCCCCGGCGTTGATCATGGCCAGGGTGTCCCCCTCCCGGATTTCCGGCATGGGTTTGTTTTCCATCCATACATCAAGCGCCTCGTTGATGTTGCCGCAGATGCTGTAGGGTGTGAGATTTTCAGGGGCGAACACCTCACCCAGGCCGCCCCTGATCTGGCAGGCCAAAGGTTCGCAGGGCAGGCTGTAATAGAAAGGCTCAACGGCCAGGTTAAACCCGCCGTTCACGCCGGCGAAAAGGGTGTTCCGCTTTTTTTCCACAGTATTCACGGAAAGAAGGAGAATCCCGCCGTCCTTGGCGATGTAATCACCCGGCTCCACATGGAGCTGGAGATTTTTACCGTTTAAATGGGAAGCGATCACCGAAGCCCAGGCGTCCAGGTCCATGGGACGGTCGTCGGCCGTGTGGGGCAGGCCCAGGCCCCCGCCGATGTTCACAGCCCGAAGGGTCTTGACGGAACGGGCCATGTCGAGGCAGGTTCCGATGATGTTGTCCAGGGCTTCAAGCTGGGAACTGAGGTAACCGCAGCCGGTGTGAAAATGAATCCGCACCACGGAAAGTCCGGCGTCCCTGGCCGTTTTCAGGGCCTCGTCCAGCTGTTCGGCGTAAATCCCGAACTTGCTCGTCTTGTCCCCGCTGTACCTGAGAACCGACACCGACCCGTATCCGATACCCATAGAAGGGTTCAGCCGAATCCCGATCTCCATGCCCGGGCAGGCCGCCCCGACTTTCCGGATCATGCTCATGGAATCACAGTTGACGAGAATCCCCTTCTGGCGGAGCACCACGGCCAGGTCTGAATCCGACACGGAACAGGCGGTGTAGGAAATGTCAGCGCCCGTAAACCCGCAGGATCTTGCGTGAAGCACCTCTTCCGGAGAACAGGAGTCGATGCCGCACAGGCCTGTGGATTTCAGGTAGGTCAGCAGTGGTGTGAACCGGTTGGCCTTCATGGCGTAGAACAGACGAAAGGGAACCTTTGTCCTTTCAAGGGCCGTCCGGATTCTCAGAATATTGGCACGGACCCTTTCCGCACTGTAAACGAACAACGGTGTTCCCATTTCATGGGCGAGTTGTTCCAGGTTCTGTCCTGCGAGATGCAGAAACCCCTCCCTGTAGGCGAGGTCTTCCCTTTGCCACCAGAAGGTTCCTTCCGGGCTGTTTTCCATGGTCTTTCAATCCACTTTCTATGGGTTCATCAGGCTGTTTTTAAAATCTGGAGGGCGGCCGCCTTTTCCATGGCCAGACTGTCCAGGTAGGCGCGGCCTTCTTCGTTAACTTTTTCTTTTCGTCCGCTGATCCAGTGGCGGCAGTTTTCGGAGTTGCACAGGCATTTGAACTGTCTGTAAAGAACATCCTCGGTGCTGGCGTAATCCATGGTCAGCGCTTCACCTTTCTCGATATCGCGCAGGGCCCAGATGGTGAAATCGCTCATGTCCAGAATGACATTGGGGCTGCATGAGTGGAGAAGGTAACCGGCAAAATGGGTATCCAGGATGTGGGTGGTCGGATTGATCTGCAGGGAATGCTGAACGATTTCATGGACAATGAGACCGGTGAACCGGGCTACCATGTTTCCCCTCTCGATACGTTTTTTCGTATAAACTCCGTAGCCTACGTCACCGTTCTGCTTTTTTACCACAAATGAGGATCTGGATGGATAGCCGGAATCTTTATCCAGATCGAATGGATGGATCAGCATTCAAAACTCCCTGTGAAAGGTCAATGTTGGCCACCAAAGATGACACAAGTTTTCAAATTGTCAATAGGAATGAAAGGGGCTTTATCCAATGGATTTATTTTATGAAGAAAAAATTTTGAAAGAAGGAAATCGAAGCCTGAAAAGCACCGGAAAAAGAGGGTTTTCGCTCCGGTAAGGACCATGTCAGGGCTCCTCGAAACCACTGTTGGAATACCGTTCCCGGATGGCTTTGATGGCGTCCTGAGCCTCCATGAAAATATCGACGATCTCAGGGTCGAACTGGGCTCCCCTTTCCTTTTCGATCAGGTCCAGCACGTCCGATTCTTTCCAGGCTTCCTTGTAGATCCGGGCCGAACACAGGGCGTCGTAAACATCGGCCAGGGCCACGATGCGTCCGAACAGGGGGATTTCCTCCCCTTTTTTCCCACGGGCCTGACCGTTGTCCACGGTGAAGCCTTCGAGAGGTTTTCCCGTGTCGATGTCCACATGGCCTGGGTAACCCTTGCCGTCCCACCGTTCGTGATGGGAAATGGCCACCACCCGTGCCGCGTCCTCGTATTCGGATCGGCCGACGCTGAAAAGCCGAGCCCCGTGGACGGTGTGGGTTTTCATGATTTCAAACTCATCGGGTTCAAACCGCCCCGGTTTTTTCAGGATAAGGTCGCTGATGGCCACCTTGCCCACATCGTGAAGCATGGCCGCCATGCGGAGACTGTCCCGGTTCATGTCCATGTCGTCCTTGGGCACCCCGTGTCTCCTGGCCCAGCGTTCGTAAATCTCCAGGGAATAGCCTGCCACTCGGTTGACATGGGCCCCCGTTTCCTTGGGGTCCCTCAGTTCGGCCATGCGGATCATCCGGAGAAGAATGGCCCGGGTCATCTGGGCCCGCTCCAGGGCCACCACGGCGATGCTGGCAAAATGAAGCATCATCTCCTCGTCTCCGGCTGTGAAAGCCCGAATCCGGCCCTGGTCGTCCTGGGCGTTGATGATCTGGAGAATCCCCACCACCTTGTTCCGTGAACTGGTGAGGGGCATGGTGAGCACGGACTTGGTTCTGTAATCCGAGGCCACGTCAAAGGCCTTGTTGAACCTGTAGGGCTCGCTGCTTTTGATGGCGTAGACGTCGGGAACATTGAGAAGCCGGCCTGTTGCAGCCACATAGCCTGCCATGCTGGACGTGTCCACGGGTATGGAGTAGGTGGAGTAGATCAGTTTCTCGCCCGGAGGCATGCGTTTCTGAAGGGTGTTGTTCTGGGTATAGGAAAAATTCAGCTCATCGCCGTCCTTGATATAGATGGACCCGGCGTCGGCTCCCACGAAATCCCTGGCTTTGGAAAGAATGTGTTCCATCAGGATGTCCAGGTCCTGGACCTGGTTCAGCTCGATCCCGAGACGTGTGAGACTTTGAAGTTTCTGATTGTCGTTCAGCATGGCCCCCCTGCCCTTGCCCCGGGCATTCCCTGCCCGGTAAAATTTGTCAACGATTATAGGGGATATGTGAGAAAGGTTCAATAAAAAACACGTGGGGCTCTGGGCAATCTCATGTAACGTTGTCAATAACTCTTTGCCGGTTATATGGAAGAAGAGATTGATACACTGAAAAAACCAAGCCCGAACCAGGTCTCCGGCTCACAACCTTGTCATTCCGGGCGGCCTCCAACATGACGCAACGTTTGAGCCCGCTTCGGACCAGAGAAAAATCACAGGCTCGAATTCCGAAGCCGACCCGGAATCCACGCCGGCATAGGCAACCCTTTACGAACATTCATGCGTCAAATCGTTTGCGGGCATGGATTCCGGGTCGGCTTGCAGGTCGGGCATCTCACAGTCCCAAGATTTCCGGAAGCTCAAGACGTGCCGAAAAAATCACGGCCGCCCGGAATGACAATGACGGGAATCGTGACAAACATCTTTTATGATTCGTTGTAGGTGGTTCAATCTGGATCATCGGCATCGGTATCGCTATCTGGTTCGATGCTGATACCGATAGCGATGCCGATTGCGATTCAACTGACCTCCCGGAAAGACCGGACGATGGCTTTGGCCGGAATGATTCCCGTGGCGGCGGCGGACACGATGTTACCGGCCACGCCCGGACCGTCTCCGGCGATGAACATGCCTTTCACCTTCGTCTCCAAGGTGTTCGAACTTTCGATCTGGGTGGCGAAAAACTTGATTTCCGGGGCGTAAAGCAGGGTTTCCTCGTTGGTAACCCCGGGAATGACCCGGTTCAGTTTTTCAAGTCCTTCCATCAGATTGGTGAGAATCCGTTCGGGAAGGGTCATGGCGATGTCGCCGCAGACCACGTCAGGCAGGGTGGGTTCGATGTAGCTGTTCCTGATGCGGGCCCAGGTGCTTCGCCTGCCCCGTTTCAGGTCTCCGTAACGCTGGAGAACCGGCTTTCCCCCGCCGATGAGGGAGGCCAGGTAACCGATGGATTCCCCGTAGGCCTGGTTGTCCGTCACCGGTTCGGTGAGGATCACCTTGGACAGGAAGGCGAAGTTGGTGTTGTCCGATTTATGGTCCATGTAGGCGTGGCCGTTGACACAGGCGAAGCGCTTGTAGTTTTCCACGGACACGAAACCGCCCTGGTTGGTGCAGAACGTCCGGGTTTCGTCATCGTATTTGGATGTGCGGATGAAAAAGGTGGGGTCGTAGATCACGTTGCACACGTCCTGCATGATGTCGTTGTGGACTTCCACCCGGACCCCGATTTCGATGCCCCGGTTGCTCGAACCCAGGCCGTGGGTCCTGGCGATCTGGGACATCCATTCGGCCCCCACCCGTCCCGGCGCGAGGATCACCTTTGGCGCCCGGTATTCGCCCCTGTCCGTGACAAGGCCGCGGACTTCCCCTTCTTCCACAAGAACGTCTTTCACCTCTTCGCCGGTGTGGATCCGGACCTTCCGGTTCAGAAGATGTTCGTAAAACCCGTGGATGTAACCGGGCAGACGTTCGCTCCCCAGGTGTTTCTGCTTGATGAGAAGAAGGTTCACCCCGTGCTGCCTCGCCATCTGGCGGATGGCCTTGGCCTTTTCCATGTCGGTGGGGTAGACGTCGCCGTCCATGCCGAAACGGTTGAAGATCGCTTCGGTTTCGTCGATCAGAGCCTGGGCCTCGGTTCGCGGAAGAAACTGGGTCAGGTCCGTTTTGCCCAGCTTGTAGATGTAGTTGAGCTTGCCGTCTGAAAAGAGCCCGGCCCCGCCAATGCCTGAAAGAATGTTGCAGGGTTTGCAGTTCCCGCATCGGCCGGTTCTGGCGATGGGGCATTTCCGTTTGAGGGGCTGGCCACCCTTTTCAATGAGAAGCACGTCCAGATCACTGTTTTCAGCCAGGTAACAGGCGGCGAAAAGCCCGGCCGGGCCGCCTCCCACGATAATCACATCCGCCCTGTTGTCCTGTGGCATGTTCTTGGAAATCACCGTCATCGCCGCCCCCTTATATGATGGATCAGAAAAAATCGTATCTGGGAATGGGCATCAGCCGTTTGGCCCTGTCCAGGCAGACCAGTTCGAGGGTGGCCTTGACCGCGGCTTTTCGACCCTCGGGTTTCCAGGCCTCATGGGTCCAGACCAGTTTGTACTCGCCGTCTTTCCGGCAGGTGGACCGGATGTCCAGGGTGTCTCCGAACACGGCTCCGTCAAAATAGCCGATGTCGATCCTGTACACGGCGAACCCGATGCCTTCTTCGTGCCAGAGCCTTGACAGCTCACGGGTTCCGATCACATGTTCCCTGGCCCTTTCGAAATACTTAAGGTAGTTGGCATGATAGACCACGCCCGAATGATCGGTGTCTTCATAATACACCTGAACTTCCAGATGGTAAACCTTCTGATTCATGAATTGTTTTCCTTTTTTTTCATGGTATTGCAGCGGAGCGATGCGGTTCATGTGTCATTGTTTTCGTATCAGGTTTGCCGGTTCCGGGCAAGAAAGGGTTGGTTGCATGAAACACCTTTATTTAAATTCAAAACCGGCAGGCTATTAAATTAATTTATAACCCAACTATAAATAGTTTTTATAGCCAAGCCATTTCAACCGAACGGCCCAGCGGGCAAAACCTGTGGATCCAATCAGGGCATGGATTGAAATGCATAATATTATCAAATTATTACACAGCTATCTGAGAGAAGACGGCCGTAACCAGGCGTTGAGAACCCATGTTAACTTTAGTGGCATGTTAATTGCTGAACATTAATTCAAAAAAAATAAATCTTAACATTTTTCCAAAATGACGGAGAAAGCCATGCGGACAAGAGACAACCGGGGATTCACTCTCGTAGAAATCATGGTGGTTATCGCCATGATCGCTATCCTGGTGGCCGTTGCCACTCCCCAGATCAACCGGGCCTTTGATAACTTCCAGTTCTCCAACGGCATGCGGATGATGCTGAACGGCATGAACCGGGCCAAGGGAGAGGCCATGAACAGCGGGCTTTTCACCACGGTGCTGTTCACCACCGACGCCAACGGCAGGGCAAGATACACGGCCTTCGTGGATGACGGAGCAGGCGGAGGCACCACACGAAACGGGGTCCGGGACGGGGCCGAACGCCAGATCACCACAGGCACCCTGCCCCTGGGTGTGACCATCAACACCGCCGCCGCCGCCACCACATTTCAAAGAAACGCCGGAGGCAACTACTACACCCAGTTCAGTTCCGTGGGTTTTCCTGTGGGCACCAATCCACTCAACGGAGCCGCCCTGATCAACTACAGCGGCCGAATCACGTATGACGCCACCATCGGCGGACAAGTCGTCACCCAGTTCATCCAGCTCGGAATCGGCGGGCGCATGACCATCACCCGGGTTTAATACAAAGCAAAACGGAGTTTTTCATGACACGGAAACGATACCAGGAAAAACCTGAAGCCTTACTAAACCAGAAAGGTTTCACCCTCATCGAACTCCTCATGACCATCGTGGTGGTGTCCATCATCGGCGCCATCATCTCCGGGTCCTACATCGCGGGAACTCGGATCAAGGCCGAACAGGAAGACGTGGTGGAAATGCAGCAAAATCTCCGGGTGGCCTTCTATATGCTGGCCAGGGACCTGAGGATGGCCGGTTATGAAATCGCCGCCAACTGGGATCCTTCCCTGCTCAGGACCGCCAACGTGGTCACGGGGACCAACACCCAGGTGAACTTCTCCTATGTTCTCAACGACACCCAGCTCGACCTGGACGGAGATGGAGTTCCTGACGCCGGGCAGACCGCCAATTTCTCATATTCCCTGATCAATAACCCGAACAACAATATGATGGATCTAATCCGAACCTCCGGAGCTGTCCAGACCCCCGTAGCCTCCAACCTCAACGCCATCAGCTTCGCCTACCTGGACAACACAGGCGCATGGACAGCGGCTCCGCCGGTGCTGGCCTCGGACCTCCGGGCCATCGGCGTCACCATCGTGGCCCAGGGGGCCCGCCAGGACAGAAAGTTAGCTCCCGTGGCACGGCCATTTAACGATGCGTTCACCAATGCCGTGTTCTATACCTCGCCGGTGGACCGGTTTAGACGGCGCGCCGGTTCCACGGTGATCAACCTCAGGAACTTCGGGATCTAAAGATATGAGAAGGATACAGCCCAAGGAGAACCCCATGAAACACCTTATAAAAACCGTCAACGACACGAGAGGCTTCACCCTGATCGAGGCCATGATCAGTCTGTTCGTGATCAGCATCGGGCTTCTGGCCATCACCCGGATGCAGATCGGTTCGATCAACGGAAACGCGTCCGCCATGGGCACCCTCCGTGCCTCCGTGGAAATGAACGCCAACGCCGATTTTTTCCAGAGCTTGAGTTCAGCCGACCTCCCCGACGGGGAGACGGATACTATCACATCCATGGATGGTTCCACCACCACCACCTACACCGTGACCGACGTGACGCTTTTCAGCGGAGAAACATACAAATCCATCGATGTGGTCACCACATGGACAGACCGGACAGGTCTCCAGAAGACGATGCAATCCACGATAACAAAGCTTCCGATCTACTAACGACAAGGCGTCATGAAACAGGGGCAAACCATGAACAAGACATTTGACATCAAGACAAAGGACCATGAACGGGGGAACATCCTGATCGTCTGCGTGGTGATCATCATGATTCTCACCTCCCTGGGCATCTACGCCCTGAATTCCACCACCATCGAACTGACCATGTCTGCCAGCGACAGACGGGAGGCGGAAAACTTCCAGAACGCCGAGGCCGGTCTCAGGTTCGCCATCTCCCATTTCAAGCTGATCTATGAAAACAACGACCGGGCCGGCAACATTCTTTACAACGCCGACGCCAACGGCACGGGCATCGGGGGGACGCTCAGCATCGTCAATGGTGTTTTGACCATCAGCGGTGTTCCGGCAGGAACCCCAACGCCCCTGCGAGATATGATTAACGTGGGCCAGACCGGGGTGGTGTTCACCTATGCCAACGCCAACGGAATTCCCCTGGCCCGGATCGAAATACGGGATGTGGCCCGGGTCCCCCAGAATATCGCGGCCCTCAGCACCTTTGCCAACTCCGTGCCAGCCTTTCCCCACCTCTCCGACCCACCGCCCGGCTACGATTCAGGCCAGTGGGACGGCAGAAATTATGTCATCACCGCCACGGCCCTTGGCGCCGGGGGGGCGGCCACTAACACCACCGTTCAATGCGGCATCAAAACGGCCGCACAGAAAGACACGGTAGCCCATTTGAGAAGACTGTAAAAACAAGGACAAGGGAGGAAATATGTTTAAAAATAGACTGATAACAATGGCGGCTATTCTGTGTCTGCTGGTTCCGGTTGCGGCCATGGCCGACGACACGGAAATTTACGGAGTGTCCGGCGTGACCCTGGAGCCCAATGTCATGATCATCATGGACAACTCGGGCAGTATGAAAACCAAAGACGTCCCCAGCACTCCCTACGACCCGACTGTCAATTACTCGGACTACGTCAAAGCCGGATATTACATCTTCCCTAAAGATTACGTATACTACTACAGCAGTTATTATCGCCAATGGCGCACGCTGACCACGGACAAGGCCAACATCACCTGCCCGCAGATTCTGTCAGACCTTGAAACTTATGGCTACGCCAAATACAGCGATGGGAAGGGTATCGACAGTACTTCCAATCTGTCCTGTGGAACGTACAAACCGGACATGCGCCTGGGGAATTTCCGAAACTACGAGCGCAGCACCCTGGTGACAATGGATTACCGTTACGAAGTGGCCAAGGCCTCCATCGCCAAACTTCTGGACAACACCACCGGCAAACGATTCGGGCTGATGCATTTCTACACCAACGATGGCGGTTATGTGAAATTCCCCTGTGACAGCGGGGATCTGCATCGGGAAACTATCTCCACGCACGTCAAGGGGATGGTTTACGACAACTTCAACACCAACACACCTCTTGCGGAAACCCTGTCCGAGGCGGGTCGTTACTTTGCCGGGAAATCAAGCTGGTTTACAGACAACAAGACCCATACCTCCCCTGTGGATCACTCCTGCCAGAAGAACTACATCATCCTGGTGACAGACGGTGAGCCAACCCAGGACACCAGCACTTTGCTCTACAAAACCATCTACATGAACAACAAGGTCATCGGGGACTATTACCGCGGCCCCTTGGGAGAGGATAAAGATTTCAACGATTCAGGGTCGCTTGTCGGCTCCCTGTTGAACGACGTGGCATCCTTCCTGTACAGCGAAGACATCCTCCATCCCATGGGTGACGGCACCAGCTTCGTGAAACAGAACGTCATCACCCATACCATCGGTTTTACCACCAACGACACGGCCAACGATCTTCTGGCCCTGACAGCCACCTGCGGGGGCGGGGATTTTTACAGCGCGGGCTCCAGTTCCGGTCTTGACGCGGCCCTGGAAGCCATCAACAGCAAGATCAACGAAACCAACTCGATCTTCCTGGCCCCGGCCGTGCCGGTCAACAGAACCACCCGTACCAGCCAGAGCGACTGGCTGTACCTGGCCTACTTCCGTCCCCAGAACACCGGAGAATGGGTGGGAAATATCAAGAAGTTCGCCATCGGGCACGATGGCCATATTTACGGATCGGACGGTGAGGGCAATGTGAACTACACCAAGCCCGTGGTCGACGAGATGGGCATGATCGATGAAAACGCCTGTTCGTTCTGGACAGAGATCTGTAACGACGGCAACCAGGTCACCAAGGGCGGCGTGGGTTCTCTGTTGGCGGGTATGGACGCAGCGGCCCGGAAGATCTACTACTACACCGGCACCACCATTACGAATTTGACTAACAGTATCAACGCCTTTACCACAGACAACGCAGCCCTGAGCGTACCGGACGACGTGATCCTGAACGTCAGGAAATTCGTGGACACCGAAGCCCTCAAGTGGAAACTCGGGGCCATTATCCATTCCGAACCGGCCATCGTCCACTACAGCAACACCCAGTCGGTGATTTACGTGGGCGCCAACGACGGCATGTTCCACTGTTTCGACGATACCAACGGGCAGGAGCTTTGGGCTTTCATCCCCCCGGGCCAGAAAACCAAAATTGAAACGGTTTTCACCGACGCGGGTAACGATTATTACGTGGACGGCTCACCTGCCATCGTCTACGGCGACCTGATGGCCGGAACCCAGCACTTCCAGCCCAAATACATGATCTTCGGGGAACGGCGCGGTGGTTCCAATTATTATGTGCTTGACATCACTGATTATAACCTCCCCATCTGGAAATACCAGATCAGCCCTAACATTCTTTCTGACGAAGCCCTGGGTGGCAAAGCCTTGGCCGAAGCATTAGGCCAGTCCTGGTCCAAAGCCAGGATCTGCACTCTCGCCACAGCCACAGAAACGGTGGCCGGCAAACTGATGCCCCAGGCATCCACCCTGCAAAACGTGTTCATGCTGTCAGGCGGTTACGACACAAACCAGGATCTCGATGCCCCTGCCGCCACGGACAGCGTGGGCAAGGCCATCGTTTCCGTCCAGATCGAAAACGGGACACTGGGTAAATTCAGGGCCTACGACACGGCTGACGGCGTGGGCCCCTACATGAAAAACTGTATTCTCGACATCAACACCACCAGCACCTACCGCATGCCGGATGGTACGGAAATCACCACCAGGGTCTACGCCGGTGACATGGGCGGTAAAGTATTCACCTTTGCCGATGACCGGGAAGTTGTGGATGGTGAGGTCAAGGCCCGTGTTCCTGACGGCGCCTTCCCTTTACGGAACCTTCTGTTCAACGCTCCGGGCAAAAAGATCTTCTACGCCCCGGCCACCAGCAAATTCCAGAACTCCTACACCGAATGGGTGGTGTTCGGAACGGGTGACAGGGAAAACCCCCTGGACACCTCCGTGGTGAACCATATTTACGCCGTGAAAAACACCTGGCTGAAAAGCGGGCTGACCAAAGATAATCTGGTGGATCTCACCCAGAACCTGATCATCGAAGGCACTGATGAGGAAAAAGACACGGTCAAAAACGGAATCAAAGACGCGGACGGCTGGTCCATCACTTTCTATGATCCCGGTGAAAAGATGATCAGCTCCCCCATCGTTTCCCAGGGCTTTATTTTCTTCACCACCTACGTCCCCGCGTCCGGAGTGGCTGTCAACGAAGATCCCTGTAAATCAGTGGGGGCCAATGGTGCCAGCTATCTCTGGGCCATCGAGCTGGATACAGGTGCTCCGGCCTATGATCTGGATGGAGACGGCAAGAAGAAAAAACACGAACGCCGGATCCAGGTGGCGGCCATGGCCCAGCCCAAAATGATCGGAGACCTGATCAGCACGCCGAAAACGATCAGAATTCCCACGAGAATCAATTTCGACTATTTCTTCTGGCGTCAACGATAGACATAAGGAAAGGGAAAAACCATGAAAACAAAATATCTTTACACAGCCGGTATCATCGCCATCCTTATCGGATGCATGGGTATCATGGGTTCATCGGTCATGGCCGGATCGAAAAACATGTCACAGCTTGCCAAGATCAAACTCAGCGACCTGAAACACGTTCGCTACCAAGGTCAGGCCACCCTGGTGGACCCCACGGATCGCTGCATCGTGCTGGGAGGAATCCGTATTCCGGTGGTGGAAGGACAGAAAATGGGAAGCGGTGAGATGATCACCACAAAGATTTTCGATGAAAAAGGGCAGCGGATTCCCCTGTCCCAACTGAAAAACTACGACAGGGTCCAGGTTGAAGGGTACAAATCACATATCGGTTTCCTCTTCGCCGAAACGATCCAGAAAATGCCCCCGAATGAAGGGGACAAAAAAGGCCCAAGCTCAGAGCCCCAGTAGGATGGGCCTTCAGCGGCCACAGGCTTTTGACTGAAATACAAAAGGGCCGCCATTTGGCGGCCCTTTTTGTTTTGTCAACGAAGCGTTCTTCCCAACAAGGTCCTGACTTTTTAAATCGGCATGATTTTATCCATCATGGCGTTGATGGCGGCGACCGACGGGCTTTCGTCGGGAAGATCCATCAGTGACCGTTTTTCCATGTCGTAATCGAGAAGCATGCTGTCATCGGGGATGATGCCCAGAATGGGAATCCCGATTTCGTTTGCTTCGGCCATGAACGTGTCGTTCAGTTTCGCCGGAGCCCGGGTGACGATCATGCCCATGTCATGGATATCCAGCTTGAGCCCGCCGAGCATGTCGTGGATGCGCTTGAGGGCCCGCAATCCCCTCAGGGAATAATCGGTGACCATGAGGAGCATGTCCACACGACCGCTGGTTCTTCGGCTCAGGTGCTCCATCCCCGCCTCGTTGTCCACCACAAGATAATCGTAGCTCTTTGAGAGCTGCTCGGAGAAGCGGTTCAGGATGTTGTTGACCATGCAGTAGCAGCCTGTGCCCTCCTGCCGCCCCATGACCAGGAGATCGAATTCCTTTTTTTCGATAAGAACCTGGTTCATCAGCATTTCCAGGTAATTTATCTTGTCCATGCCCGGAGGAAGGCCCTGGGGGTCCCTCATGAAATCCTCGCGGATGTCTCCCACGGTTTTGATGACCTCGATTCCCATGGTTTCACCCAGGTTGGAATTGGGATCTGCGTCCACGGCCAGAATGGGTCCGTGGGGTGATCTGGCAAGATAGCGTGTCACAAGACAGGCCGTGGTGGTTTTTCCGGTGCCGCCTTTTCCCGCGACGGCGATGACTTTGCCCATAACGTTCACTCTCCCTTGTGTTCAACAGTACGGACGGCCTTTTCAGCGTGACCGTCATGATGATGATGCGGATATCGTCAATCTACCCGGCTGATTCCGTGAATGACATGCCGGATATTCTTCCCTTGCGGGCATGGATTCCGGATCTCCGCTTCGCTTCGTCCGGAATGACAGATTCTGCGGCAGGTTGTCTCCAATCCCGGTCACAGACCCTGTTTCTGCTTTCTCGCCTCGCGCCGTGCGTCCATCCTGGCCTTGAGCCTGGGGAACAGGTTCAGGTCGGTGTGGGGCAGGAACAGGGCCGCGATGTAATGATCCATGTAGGACGGGGTTTCTGAAAGCTCGAAATTCGTCATGGCTTTCGTCACTTCCACCACGTCCCTCCTCAGGCGGTTGGTCAGGGAACTCATCTTGGCGCCCATGAGAGACCCGTTTCCGATGAAGGTTACCTTTTCGGCGTCCGTTTCGGGGAGAAAGCCAATGGCCATGGATTTTTCCAGGTCGATGTAGCTTCCGAATCCTCCGGCCAGAATGATGTGCTCAATATCCTGGATTGTTAGCCCCACCTCTTCGAGCAGGGTCTGGCACCCGCTGTACACGGCTCCCTTGGCCCGGATCAGGTTGTCGATATCCGGTTCGGTCAAAACCACGTCCCGGTCGATCTGGGTTTCATGGGCCCAGGTCACCACGTATTCCCAGATGTCATCTGTCTTCCTGATTCGCGGCGTGTTCAGGTCCCGGTTGAACTTTCCCCGACTGTCGATCACGCCTGTCTCGAACAAGGCGGCCACCATGGTGATAAGCCCGGACCCGCAGATGCCTTTGGGACGAACATTGCCGATGGTCACGATCATGGGTTCGAAGCTTATGGGATCAATGGAAAAATCCTCGATGGCCCCTTTGGCCGCCCTCATGCCCAGCTTGATGCCGCCCCCTTCGAAAGCGGGACCGGCGGAACAGGCGGTGCAGGCCAGCCAGTCCTTGTTACCGATGACGATCTCCGCGTTCGTCCCGATATCGATGTAAAGGGTCAGTTTGTCGCTCCGGTACATGCCCGACCCCATGACCCCGGCCACGATATCGCCGCCCACGTAGCTCGACACCTGGGGATACACCAGGGCGATGACGTGGGGCGCAAGATTGAGTCCCAGGCTGGCCGCGTTGAGAGGCGGATAAAGGGTCGAGGCCGGAACGTAAGGGGCACGCCGGATATACCGGGGATTCACGCCGAGAAAAAGCTGGGTCATGGTGGTGTTTCCGGCGATGGTGATGGAGTTGATGTCTTCCGGGTCCACCTTGGACCGTTTGTCCAGTTTGTCGAGAACCCGGTTGATGGTATCCACCACCACACGGCGGAGCCGCTCCAGGCCGCCTTCTTTTTCGGCGTAGATGATCCGGCTGATCACGTCTTCGCCGTAGCTGATCTGGCCGTTGAACTCTCCGTACTGGGCCACGGGCTCTCCTGTGACCAGGTTGACCAGCTGGCAGTAAACCGTGGTGGTTCCGATGTCAAGGGCCAGGGCGTAATTTCTGTCCCGGGTATCGCCGGACTGGATGTTGATCACCCTGGATTTTCCGTTTTCGTGAACCGCCCTTTCAATGACCGCCGTGATTTTGAAATCCTGTTCACGCATCACATCGGAGATTTTCCGGATCACCGGCAGGGTGATCTGGAGTTTCGATTCACTGTGGTTCCACTTGAGATGGTTCACCAGCCGGGTCACATCGGACGCGTTGTCCGATGCGGAAGGCGGTTCGAGTTCCAGGTACACTTTTTCAAGAGGCGGAACAAAAAGCCCTTCCTCCCTCAGGGTGTTGAAATCCATTTCCTTGATGCGGGCCGTTTTCCGGGGGCTGCTCACGGTGTTCAGGGCACTGGCGTCCACCACCGATTCGGTGGGAATCCGAACCACAAGATCGCTTTCAATTTTTGAGATACAGGCCAGCCTGTACCCTTTTTCCAGATCCTCTTTCGAAAGCATGGCCGAGACCTCTCCCGGCATATCACCGTTTTCGATAATCACACGGCATTTCCCGCAAACACCCTCTCCGCCGCAGGAGGCGTTGACATGAACTCCGGCGTCCATGGCCGCCCGGATGACCGTTTCGCCCGAATCGACCTCCACCACCGTGTTGTGGGGAAGAAACGTGATTTTATGTTTACTCATGGCATCTCCTTCAGATTGAAACATGGACATGGGGTTCATCTCGGTGATTCCCGTCTGGAATAAGCCTGTGGCCTGACCCGGCAGAGCATCACGGCGTTCTTCGGGGAATGGGGCTCCCGAGGCGAAAGAGGCCCGCAAAAAAACGAAGCCCCGAGGCGTCGGGGCGATCGCTTCATTTCATTCCATACGGTTCATGGTTTCTGATAAACATCACAACGTCTACGAAATAAAAATACTAAATGGATATGAACTCTTTATCAAGCAAAATACCCCTTTTCCTGAAAAAAGGGGGGATTTTGGAAGACGGATTGAGGGCAGGAAATTCGACAAAATGCCCCAATCATTATCTTAATCAGCGGCCAGCTTTTCCGCGATGAGTTTCTGTTTCAGGAGTTCACGGGCCTTCTGGTCGTTTTCATGGATTTTCTTCAAGGCCAGCCAGGCTTTTCTCCTGACCTGGGCTTCGGCGTTCCTGCGTTTTTCATCGTCCGTTTCACAGATGATGGCGGGAATCGATTCGCCTTTTTCCACACCAAGAGCCACGAAAGTCAGGTAGGCCGAGGCCACGTGACGGATTTCTCCGGTGAGCAGATCTTCGGCCTCAACCCTTGCCCCGATTTCCATGGAAGACCGGCCCGCGTAGTTGATGCTCGCCTTCACCGTCACGTAGTTTCCCACGTAGACCTTGTTGTGGAAGTCGATCCGGTCAATGGAAGCGGTCACGGGAATTTTGCGGGAGTGACGGGCCGCCACAACCCCGGAGGCATTGTCGATTTCCTTCATGATCACCCCGCCATGGACCAGTCCTGCCGGGTTGGCGTCCTGGGGCTGCATGAGAAGGGAGATGGTTACGGCTGTTTCTTTTACTGTTTTCGCGTTCATAGATTATTTGTCCTTTGTTGTGCTATCTATTCGTTCAAAAGATTGACCTCAATGCTGTTACTTTGACGCTGTAGGTCGGGCTTTCGCCCGACAAGGGTGTCGGGCGAAAGCCCGACCTACAGAACACATCCTGAGCAAAATTTATCCAGTAATACATGATTCATGCCACATACCCCACCACATCGTTTTAATCGGTATCGCTATCGGTATCGATATCGGGTTCGATATTCAGAACGTTTCGATAGCGAACCCGATAGCGATGGTTAAGATCCATGCTCAGGTTACATACGATTGCCCTGTTCCTATCAGACTTTTTTCAAGTTTTCAGGATAAAACGACGAATTGATTCAAGTCAATGGACGAATCGCACAAGTCGTGTAAGAATGGCTCAAAAACGAAAGGAATTTTTATATGAAATGGACCGATGAGGCGGAAGCGGCCCTGGGCAGCGTGCCCTTTTTCGTCAGAAAAAAAGTCAGGGCGAGGGTTGAAAAGGAAGCGGCCGCAGAAAACAAGAAGCTCGTCACCCTGGCCGAAGTCAAGGCCACCCAACAGCGCTTCCTTTCCGGTATGGCGTCAGAAATCAAGGGCTACCAGGTTGAAACCTGTTTCGGCGCAAACGGCTGTCCGAACAGATGTGTCTCGGGAGACAGCCTGGTGGACCGCCTGAAAAAACTGTTTCAAGACGAAGATATCCTCTCTTTTCTGAAAAAAACAGTGACGGGTTCTTTGAAATACCACCATGAATTCCGGGTGACCGTGGCCGAATGCCCCAATGCCTGCTCCCAGCCCCAGATCCGGGACGTGTCCATCATCGCTGCCGTGGTTCCCGGTTTTTCCGACGAGCCCTGCTCCGCCTGCGGGGACTGTGTGGACGAATGCCGTGAGAATTGCCTCACCCTGCCCGACGATGCGGACCGGCCAAAGCTCGATCTTTTATCCTGCGTTCGCTGCGGAGCCTGCGTCAGGGCCTGCCCCACAGGCACCTTGATCAGCCTGCAATCGGGATACAGGGTCCAGCTGGGGGGACGGCTCGGACGCCATCCCCGCCTTGCCCGGGAACTTTCCGGGCTCTACACCGAAGACCAGGTTCTTTCCATCGTGAAAACCTGTATCGACTTTTACAAAAAGAACAGCCGGGGACAGCGTTTCTCCCATCTTCTGGACGACCAGGCCCTGGCCGTTTTTGCAGAAAAATTCCACACATTAATTTGACTTCGTAAGAATATATTAACACGGCAATAAAATACACGAAGTAGGTCGGGCTTTCGCCCGACAATGACGTCGGGCGAAAGCCCGACCTACGGCTAAATCAGCCATAAACCCATAACAAAAAGTTGCTCTATTTAGTTGCCGGTTTAATATAAGGTAACCGTGCCTGATGATAAACGCCGCTGAATATTAGACCCAAGGCTTCGCAATCAAAAAGATTCATGCCGCTTCACCGTTTCCACTGGTCCGGAGGACCTGGGACACGGTGCTCAGACTGAAACTGGACAGCATGTGGACCGGTTTGTTGTGTTTCTTCCCGAGATTTTTCACCAGGGCGCAGGCCGCGTGGCTGTTGCAGTTCACAGGACAGAGCACGATATCCGACCGTTTCAAGCGGTTTTCAAGGTGTTTTCCCCCGCCTTTCATATGGCCGTTGTGGTAATCGAACACCCCGCCGCTGCTTTCCACGATCTGGCGGTAACGGGATTCCATACGCTCGATCCCGCCCACGATCAGCACGCGTTTCCGGCAGAGGTCAAAAGCCGGGCACTGCTCGTCGCAGGTGTTCATGGCCGAGAAACGGCACAGGTGTCGTGTAACCGGATGTCCCATGCACATATTCAACCTCCTTGACCTGTGGTCTTCGATTCTTATTAGCTAATACTAAAACTATTAGAATTATCTACTTTAAAGTGCCTTAAAAAACCGCGCGGGTTTACCCGAGCGGCCTTAAACGCTCACATCAACACAAAACTCACGCCATCAGCTCAGCAGCTTTCCATCCAAACAGGGCCCTCTGTCCCGGCACGCCTCGCATTTTTCCTTGTTTAGTCCGCTTTGCCTGTATTCATTGAAAGCGTTCAGCCAGTTTTCCCCGTTTTTCGGACAGTTTCTGATAAACTCCATGAAATCCGTCAGACTTTCAAGGGTTTCCATGCTCAAGGTGTGTTCCATCTTGCAGGCTTCATGATCTGCCGTCAGAGGATCGATTTTAAGGATATCCTTGAGAAACCTCAACAGGATGCCGTGACGCCGCCTCATTTCACGACCGACCCCCTCCCCCTGTTCGGTGAGACGGACGTATTCGTGTTTTTCGTAATCCACGAGGTGACGGTCGTTGAGGGTCTTCAGCATGCTGGTCACCGTGGGCATCTTCACGTCCATCCGACTGGCGATGTCCTTGACCCGAACCATTTTCTTCTCCCTGTCCAGATCATAAATGACTTCGAGGTAGTCCTCCATGGTGGATGTCAACGGCTTGTCTTCGCTCTTTCGGTTGGTTTCTGACATCTTGGCACCCCATGTTTTTAATAAACAAAACTTAATTAGGAGATTCTAATAACGTGGTCCTGTTTCATTGTCAAGAGGTTTGACGTTTTTATAACCGGGAACGCCGGGTTGAACCCGGCAAAGGGGCCGAGTGCAACTCGGCGTTCCCCACCGCAGGTCAGATAGAGGGCATAATCTGACAAAATGGCCCCACCCTCATCAAATTTATGATTGAGCCGTCCCACCCGTTATGTTAAATTCATGAACATTGGTTTGACGGTTCACGGTTAGAGAAATGCATCGGGTAGTTTATGAAAGAAGAAACAAGAGATTTTGATTTCAACATCGGGCATATCGTCAAGAGCCCGTGCCTTGCCTGCGAGAAACGCTTCAAATTCCCCAGCTGCATGGACTCGTGCCTTGTCCTTGACGAGATACGAACGCTCCTTGCCCGTGGCGTTTCAAGTTCCCGTTCTTCATCGGAGTCTTAGGGCCCACTCACCCAGCATAACTCCGAGACTCTCTTTCCAGTCCCGCCTCGTGATATCGAATGTTTCTTCCATGAGAGAGCCGTCCAGGGCCGAATAGGAAGGCCGTTTCGCCGGTGTGGGATAATCGGAGCCGGGGATGGGGAGAATCTCTTTCACGGCAAGAGGCCGGATGTCCCTGAGCCGTTCGATGATCTCACAGGCGAAGCCGTACCAGGTCGTGACCCCTTTCCCGCAGTAGTGATAAGTGCCCCAGACATCCCCACGGCCAGCCCTGAAACCCTCGATAACCTTGATCAGGGCGTCTGCCAGATCTCCGGCAAACGTCGGGCACCCGAACTGGTCGTGGACGACCCGAATCGTATCCCTTTCTGCGGCCAGCCCGGCCATGGTTTTCACGAAATTCCGTCCATGAACCCCGTAAAGCCAGGATGTCCTGACGATCACATGCTGCCTACAGTTTTTCCGGACCTCCGTCTCGCCTTCGGCTTTGCTGGTGCCGTAAACCCCAAGGGGCGCAATGGGGTCCGTCTCCCTGTAAGGCGCCCCTTTCGTCCCGTCGAACACATAATCCGTGGACAGGTGAATCAGGGGTATCTCAAGTTCTGAACAGGCCTTTGCCAGAAACGCCGGCCCGTCCCTGTTGACTTTATAGGCCGTGTCCCTGTCCGATTCCGCCTGGTCCACAAGGGTGTATGCCGATGCGTTCACCACCCAGTCAGGCTTTTCGCGATGAATGACAGAGTAAACCTGGTCTTTATCGGTGATATCGAAATCAGGGAGATCGAAGCCAAAAAACCTGTAAGCCTCTGTTTTTTCTGAGCGCTCCATCAGAGCTTGGCCAAGCTGTCCATCAGAACCCAGCACAAGCACTTTCATCTTTTCCATGGCTCGGGCCTAATGATTATTATTACCTAATTTATATATCGGAAGTCTTTCCAAAGGAATCTGATCGAGTAAAGGATTCCTGTTGTCTTTATCCGACAGAACAGGATTTTGGACAGGCCAGGAAATGTCAAGCCATGTGTCAGCCCAAAGAACACCCTGTTCATCATGGGGATTGTAGAACGCACTGCACTTGTAATGAACAATGGCCGATTCACTGACAACGCAGAACCCGTGGGCGTAACCTTCGGGGATGAACAGCTGTCTCCTGTTCTCGCCGGAAAGGGTTACACTGACCCAGCGGCCAAAATCCGGAGAACCTCGACGCACGTCCACCACCACATCGTATACCTCTCCATCCAGAACCTGAACCAGCTTGGCCTGGGGCTGCTTGACCTGAAAATGCAGTCCCCTCAACGTGTGCCTGTTTGAGACCGTCACGTTGTCTTGGACAAATTCCCGGGTCAACCCGAAATCCTCGTAGCGTTTTCGATGGTACAGCTCCATAAAGCAGCCACGGTGATCATGGTAAACATCCGGTTCCACAATGACCACATCTTTTAAGGCGGTTTCGATCAGTCGCATATAGATCATTTCATTTTTAGAATATCCATTAAATACTTCCCATAGTCATTCTTCATCGCCTGTGCTGCCAGATGTTCCAATTGGTTAGCATCAATGTATTTTTTATGATAGGCGATCTCCTCAAGACAGGCCACTTTCAAACCCTGGCGTTCCTCAATGATTTCAATAAAGCTCGAAGCTTGCATCAAACTTTTATGGGTTCCGGTATCAAGCCACGCGATGCCCCTCCCTAACTTCTCCACAGAGAGGTCTCCCATCTGCAAATAGGAGTTGATCACATCGGCAATCTCTAACTCCCCCCTTTTTGACGGTGTCAATTGGGCAGCAATATCAATGACTCGGTTATCAAAGAAATAAATCCCCGTCACAGCCCAGTTGGACGCAGGGAACAGTGGTTTTTCCACAACCGATTTCACAAGCCCCTTGGAATCGAATTCAAGCACCCCATACCGTTCAGGATCTTTGACCCAGTACCCAAAAACTACCCCGCCTTTTTTGTGGCCCAAAGCTTTTTCAACATGCTGTACCAATCCCTGACCATAAAAAATATTATCGCCCAGGATCAAGCAAACCGCATCATCTCCGATGAAATTTTCCCCTAAGATGAATGCCTGTGGGATTCCCTCTGGTTTGGGTTGTTCACAATAGAAAAGAGAAATCCCCCATTTTGAACCATCCCCAAGAAGTTCATTAAATTTTGGAAGATCCGATGGTGTTGAAATAACAAGAATTTCCCTGATTCCAGCAAGCATAAGAACTGAAAGAGGATAATAAATCATCGGCTTGTCATAGACTGGCAGAAGCTGCTTGCAGACAACCTGGGTTATTGGATAAAGCCGTGTTCCCGAACCACCTGCAAGAATAATCCCTTTCATTCAACGTCACCCTTTCTTTTTCCGTAATTCATGTCGATCCATTTTCTGTATTCCCCGCTCCTGACAGACTCGACCCATTCAGGATGCTCCAGATACCAGTCCACTGTTTTTTCAAGGGCTTCATCAAATGAATATCGGGGACGCCATCCCAGTTCCCTTTGAATTTTTGCGGCGTCGATGGCATAGCGCCGGTCATGTCCCGGCCTGTCCTCCACAAAGCGGATAAGACCCCGGCTTTCATTCTTTCCAGTGCGGGCCAGCTTCCGATCCAGGATATCGCAAAGCTGATGGACGATATCGATGTTTTTCTTTTCCGAGTTTCCACCGATATTGTAGGTCTCTCCGGGTCTCCCACTTTCGAAGACCTCCAGCACCGCGTCACAGTGATCCAGAACATACAACCAGTCCCTGACATTTTTCCCGTCACCATAGACCGGGAGTTGTTTTTCCTCGAGAATATTGAGAATCATAAGGGGGATAAGTTTCTCCGGAAACTGATACGGCCCGTAGTTATTCGAGCAATTGGTCACGACAGCGGGCAGCCCGTAGGTCCGGTGATACGCCTTGACCAGATGGTCCGAAGCTGCTTTTGATGCCGAATAGGGACTGGATGGATCGTAGGGTGTCGATTCCGTGAATTTTCCCTCCTGCCCAAGGCTGCCGTAAACCTCATCGGTGGAAACATGAACGAATTTTAAATCCGCCCGTCCTTTTTCATTCCAGAACTTCAGCGCCGCTTCAAGGAGATTGAACGTCCCGTTGATGTTGGTTTCGACAAAAGCAGCCGGACCAGTTATCGACCTGTCCACATGGGATTCGGCCGCAAAGTGTATAACCCCGCAAAAATTCCATTCAGAAAAAATTTCGTTTAAGAGTTCCTTGTCGCCAATGTTTCCATGGACAAAACAATACCGCTCTCCGTATTTCTCCGACACGTCACTCAGATTCGACAAATTTCCGGCGTAGGTCAATGCATCCAGATTAACAAGCCGATATTTATCGTTTTTATCTATTGTATTCTTAATAAAATTCGTGCCAATAAACCCCGCCCCACCTGTCACGAGCAGCGTCTGATAATCCATGGGTTCCATTTCCCTCATGTTTCTGGTGGTTTCAAAACAAAAAAAGCCCTGTCACAGCTATGATCAGGGCTTTAGCGATTTGCTGCGGGGCTTGATAACTTTGTACATGAGCGCAACATGGGAACGCCGAGTTGCACTCGGCACCCATTGCCGGGTTCAACCCGGCGAACCAAAGAAAGACACAGTCACCAGAACCACCCCATCATCAATGCCTCACAGGACTGTACTCCGGAACGATCTTTCTCAGCCGTTCGATGATCGCCTCGGTATCCTGATCTTCGGCAAGGGCCGCAAGTTTCCCGATATTTCCGTTCAGAATCTGGAGATTGTGATGGGAGCCCCGTAACACCATAATTTTTTTGTGCTCCGTCTTCACAATTCCCTCTCCTTCGGTGATCAGTTCCTCATAGAGTTTTTCACCAGGTCGCAGGCCCACATAATCGATTTGGATGTCTGTATCGGGTTCAAGGCCCGAAAGCCGGATCAAATCCCGTGCGATATGGTCGATTTTGATAGGATCTCCCATGTCCAGAATGAATATTTCGCCGCCCTCACCCATGGCCCCTGCCTGGAGGATCAGCTGGGCCGCTTCGGGAATGGTCATGAAATACCGGGTGACTTCCGGATGGGTGACCGTCACCGGCCCGCCTTTTTCAATCTGCCTCTTGAACAAAGGCAACACACTTCCGGCGCTTCCCACCACATTGCCGAAACGGACAATCATGAACTTCGTGCGGCATTTCTTGTAATACTCCTGGTTCTGGATCAGGATTTCCGCGATCCGTTTCGTGGCTCCCATCACATTGGTGGGTCTCACGGCCTTGTCGGTAGACACGAAAACAAAGCGGTCCACATCGAATTTCGTCGCGCACTCCGCCAGGTTGAACGTGCCCATAATATTGTTCCGGACCGCTTTCCAGGCGTGAAATTCCAGCATGGGCACATGCTTGTAAGCCGCCGCATGAAAGACGATCTCGGGCCTGTAATCCTCGAACACCCGTTCAAGCTGGGTCATGTTCTGGATATCCGCAAGAATGGGAACGATCTTGACATTCTTATGCCGGGTCTTCAACTCCAGGTCGATTTCGTAAAGCGGGCTCTCTGCCCTTTCATACAGAAGGATCAGCGCCGGTTTGAATTTACAGATCTGACGGCTAAGCTCCGAACCGATAGAGCCGCCCGCCCCGGTCACAAGCACCACGCGATCCTTGATATATCCCCCAATTTTCGCTTCATCGAGCCTGACATCCTGGCGGCCGAGCAAGTCCGCGTAAGACACCTCCCTGATGGAGCCCAGGGAATAATTCCCGTTGACCATTTCATCAGGACCCGGAAGGGTCTTGAAAGTAAGCCCGCTTTTTTTGCAGTGTTTCACAATGGTCCGCATTTCTTCGGACGTGGCGGTAGTGATCGCGATCAGAGCTTCCTCCGCCCCAATTTTCTCGGAAATGGTCCTGATATCACTGATTTTCCCCAGAACCTTCACACCATGGATCAATTTCCCGACCTTGACCGGGTGGTCATCAAGAAAACCCACCACATGGTACTTTTTCCCGGCACTGTCACGGATCAGCCGGAAGATCTTCTCGCCCATGGCCCCGGCCCCAATAATCAGAAGCCGCTTGGGTTTGGGTTCGTCCTCGTCTTCTTTGGAAAACAGGTTGTCGTAGTACTCGTAGAACATCCTGACCATCAGGCGTGAACCTGCAATGGTCAAAATGGTGAAACAGAGATCCATGATAAAAACCGAACGGGAAAAACCGATAAACCGGTTGTAAATCAAAAGGGTTCCCACGATAAAACAGAAACTCACCACCGACGCCGTGAAGATGTTCATCACATCACGGATGCTCGTGAACCGCCACATCCCCCTGTAAAGATTGAACAGGAAAAAGAAAAGAATCTTCACCGAAAGAACCATGGGAAGAGTCTTGAGGATAAGATCGTACTGGGCCGGGCTCAACCTGAAATCGAACCGGACCAGATGGGCGGCGAAATAGGACAAGGAGATGGCAACCACATCCAAAAGCAAAATAGCCATCAGATTTCTGTACAAGCGGATTTTTTTCATAAAATCAACCCAACTGTCATTTATCAAACATTACTGAATAAAGCGCGGGCTTTGTCATTCGTGGAAATAATGGGTCAAATAATTGGGCATTCTAAATAAAATAAACCATATAATCAACTGAAATTATCCCGCCCCCGACGGTCTTGCAAACCTTTGTTCAATATCATTAACTGTTAAGCACCGAACAGATCGCCGTGCAGATATAATCAAGCTCCTCTTCAGTCAATGATGGGTATATGGGAAGACTCACACAGCCCTGCCAGATTTTTTCAGCATTGGGAAAATCTTCCGGTTTCAAATCATAACGTTCGCGATAATAGGTCATTCTGTGCAAAGGCTTATAATGAACCGAAGTCCCGATTCCTTTTTCAGCCATCTCTTCGATGAACCTGTTTCTGGATATCGGAGCGTTTTCCTTCAGGATAATATGAAAAATATGCCATGAATGATCTTTCATGGGGACATGGAGAAGAGGCAGATCAATGCAATCCACCGATCCCAGACGATTGAAATAGTATTCAGCACACCTTTCTCGCCCCTGACGAAATTCCTCGGACCTTTCAAGCTGTGCAAGCCCAATCGCTGCGGCCACGTCCGGCAGGTTGTATTTAAAACCAGGAGCGATCACATCGTATTCCCAGGACACCTTGCTGGCCGTGTAGCGGTCCCAGACATCCCGGTTAATCCCGTGGAGCCGCATCACCTTGACCCGTTCGGCAATGCGCTCATCATCTGTGGTCAGCATACCGCCTTCTCCGGTGGTGATGGTCTTGTTCGCATAAAAGCTGAAACAGGCGATGTCACCAATGCCTCCAATCATTTTGCCTTCACACCTGGAAGGGAAAGAATGGGCCGCATCCTCGACGATTCGCACACCTTTTTTACGACATACACCGGTCAGCCCCTGGCCATCCGGTGAAATCAGTGGAGCGGCCTGCCCTCCGTAATGAACGGGGATGAACACCTTGACATCAGGGTCCCTATCAAGTGACTTTTCCAGGATCTCCGTGTTGACAAGGCAGGACCCGTATTCCACATCGGTAAAAACAGGATCAGCACCCATATACCGGACAACCTCGGCCGTAGCCGTAAACGTCATGGTGGGAACCATCACCTTGTCTCCAGGTCCAACGCCAAGGGCTTCAAGTGCGAGATGGAGCGCCGCCGTACAGGAATTGACAGCATAAGCGTATCTGGCCCCCACCAGTTCGGCAAAATCCTTCTCGAATTTCTGGGCTTTACCGGCCGTTGTCAACCAACCGCTTTCCAGGACTTCCCTGACATAGTTCAGTTCGTTTCCATCACAGAGAACTTTTGAAAACGGAATTTTAACCATAAATAAAACGCTCCTTAGAGTAAAACCAATATTAGATCGGAAAAGTCCTTTTAACGGAACGAAAAACGGCCTGGTAACAAGACCGTCAGAAGTGTTCTGAAAATGATCATAATGTCGCCCCAAAACGTTCTGGTCCTGACATATTCCTCATACAGATCCAGCTTGTGTGGCAAAACCTTTTCGCGGTAACACGCCTCCGGGTCATCTGCCATGGCCAGAATATCTTCCTCGTTGCGGTAAACGATGGATGCGGGGTCCGTAATTCCTGGCTTTACAGTCAGCACACGAGCCCATCGCTCAGGATAGGTGTCAACCCATTTTCTCACTTCAGGTCGTGGGCCGACAACTGACATGTCACCCTTCAAGACATTCATAAATTGAGGGAGTTCATCAAGTTTCGTTTTTCTGATGAATGTTCCAATTCTCGTTACTCTTGAATTATCGCCAGCATCAAAACACCCCTGTTCGGCTTTTGTAATAACGGTCATTGATCTAAATTTATAAAGTTTAAACAATAAACCATTTTTTCCAACACGATATTGGCGAAAAAAAACCGGGCCGCTGTCAGAAAGTTTGATTAATACAGAAATAACTGTGATAAAAGGTAAAAAAAAACTTAAAACCATTATTGAGAAAAAAAAATCAAAGTACTTTTTCATCGTTTATTCCAAATTTTGTATACGGTGTTGCGTATCACTAACGATAGATTTCACCTTTTCAATCTCATACTCATCCAAAGTCTTATCCCCAAATCCGACAAATTTTGGGGTTATTGTTGCCTTAGCTCTTTTTAAAACTTTATGACCATCAGAGATCTTAATAAAATCAAGGATTTTATTAATATATTTTTCAGGTTCATAAGTCATTTTTTCATAAGGAATGTTAATATAATGTTCGCCTTTTTCAAGTTTTTCCAGTTCATCACAACAATGTTCCACACACTTTTTCCACTGAATAGCGCATGCCTCGATTAAAGACTTCTCTTTGACATCTTTATCGATTCCATCATAGCGAGGTCCCCATGAAGACACATGGTCATGATTAAACAATAATTTTTTTCCATAGTTCAGACAGTATTCGAGAAGATAGGGCCAAGCCATCGCTATTGGAAACTCCTTAATTTTCCTGATTCTATCTTTATTGGACTGAATATCCTCAGAAACAGCGGAGGCCTGCCAACATAATCTTGAATCTGCGGCCACATCCAACCCGTTTCTATAAAGATGGATGATTTTGCAATCAGGAAAAACACTCAGGACAAAAGGAATACGCAGACTGTTTGGAACACTTTTTTCAAGCAATCTGCTTTTATTTTCCATCACACAAATATTGTAAAAAAAAGACCGGATTTTTTCTCTTTGTTTATCATCAATTGAGCTTGGAACCACTTCGTCATGTTTGACATTATAGTTACCATATTTCCAAATATAATTAGCGTCATACTGACAACTGGCAATATCACTGCTTGCATCAAGAATATACCTTAACATTTTTGTGCCAGATCGTGCCGCTGAAATTATAACGATTGGATTACTGATAGTCATATTTAGCCCTCCAACGATTTATCAATGCTGTTTAAGACAGCTTCCCATTTTTCAACCACTGAATCTAAACCAAATAATTTATTTGAAATACTTGATAGATTATCATTGAATATTTTCCTATTAGCTTTCCAACCGTTCCAGATACATTCAATTTCATTAGCAATAACCTGGGGGGACCTTTGATTAAGGACAAAGCCTAACCCTTTCTCACTTACAATCCGTGCCAGCTCACTATTCGGATCAACAAGAACAAGCACAGGGCATCCATGACTTAATAAAGTTGGAACCTTACTTGGAAAAGCAACTCTCGATAGGCCCGGATTTAATGATACAAGACCCAGTGTTGAAGCCTCCATTGATTTCCCAGCGACTTCGGCTTTTTGGTATGGAAAAAATATAATATTCTTGCCAAGTTGATCGCCAGCTTGGTCCACCAAATCATTTTTGGCTGTTCCATCCCCCATGAAAACAAAAACAATATCGCTGTTGTTATTTAGAATCTTTGCCACTTCAACAAATATTTCAAGGCTTTGAAACTTCCCAAGATTCCCAGCGAATAAAACAGTAAACTTGCCAACCGGGAATTTGACAGGTAAGGCAACATCGTCACCTGGAACCCTTACTGTTTGTGATGGATTGTTTATGATATGGATATTATCCCCGTTGTATCCCCTGAAGATTAGCTCATTTTTCATATCGGAGGACAGTGTTACGCATCTAATGGCATTCATACAATTGAAGAGATCTATCTTTTGCAATAATTTATAAAGAATTCCATGATTTATTTTATTGGACAATTTTAAACATTCAGGGTGGACATCCTGTATGTGATATATGTAAGGAATGTGAGTTAATTTTGATATCACATTTGAAAAAAAACCCATAAAGACAGGTGGAAAAGAATTTATTATTATCAGGTCATACTTATTTTTATTTTGTATGAGAAATACAAACGATTTTAAAAAAAAAATAAAAAAATCGATGGCCCTCGAATGAAAATAATCCGTCTTAAACCTTTTTACTGAGATATGATCAACAAGCTCAGAACTCTTAACGTCTTCATCCCGGCTGTAATTATAGGCGGGGAAACCTGTAAGAACAGTACATTCATGACCGATTTCATAAAACCGACTCAATAATATTTTCAGTATCCGACCATATGGTGCATTGTCGGGCCAAAAATATCTATAAATAGATACTATTCTCATAATTTCTCAGCTTTATTTAAATCAGGTTACTGTGCGGGTAGATCCGAAACATGGTTTAACAATAAATAGAAAAGGTAAAAATTAACAATCAAAACATCTGGTGCCAAATATATTTTCTGACGTAATCTGTGTAACTTAAAATTATCCTGAGGACTTTTTCCGAAACATTAGGAACATTGTAGTCTTCAACCAAACGCAAATTCCGTTGATTTCCACATGTCTGAGATTCCAGAATATTAAGCCCCTGAATAATGCGGTCAGCTTCAAGCCCGGTCATCATGACAGCCCCCTCTTCCATGCCTTCAGGCCTCTCATGGGCATCCCTTATATTCAGTGCTGGAAAGTTCAGAATTGACGATTCCTCTGTGATGGTACCGCTATCTGAAAGAGTTGCACGGGCTGTCAATTCAAGTTTAATATAATCTGAAAGGCCGAAAGGCTTATGCAACTCAACAAGATCAGATAATATTAACCCACTTTCGTCAAGACGTTTTCTGGTTCTGGGATGAGTCGTCACGATTACGCGTTGTCCATATTTTTCAACAAGAGTGTTGAGAACTCCGACCAACTTTTTCAAATTCACATCAGAATCAACATTCTCTTCACGATGACAGCTCACCAAGAAAAAATCGCGAACATGAAGATCAAGTTTTTTTAGAACATCCGATTTCTCCACTTTGGGCATATAATGATGAAGAACCTCATACATAGGACTTCCAGTTTTAATAACCCTGTCTGGAGGGAAGCCCTCACGAAGCAGATATTCACGGCTGATCTCACTGTATGGCAGGTTAATATCGCTGATGTGATCGACAATTTTTCTATTGATCTCTTCTGGAACACGCTGGTCAAAACAACGATTTCCAGCTTCCATATGGAACACAGGCACTTTTCGCCTTTTAGCCGGATAAGCCGCCAAACAGCTATTTGTATCACCTAAAACAAGAAGAGCATCCGGTTTTTCTTTTCCCAGCACCTCGTCCACACGTGAGATGATTTGACCGATGGTTTCACATGCCGTATTGCCGACGGAATTAAGAAAATAATCTGGCTTTCTTAGCTCAAGATCATCAAAAAAAACCTGATTCAACTCATAGTCGTAGTTCTGGCCTGTGTGCACAATAACCTGTTTCATGTGACGATCCAACCCAACCATCACCCGTGACAAACGGATAATCTCAGGACGGGTTCCTATCACTGTCATGATTTTAATTTTATTCATTTAAACCTTTTCATAATATGTATCCGGATTCTCTGGATCGAACGATTCGCTGGCCCACATGACCGTTACCATGTCCGTTTCTCCGGTATTGCTGATGTTATGTGTATATCCCGGTGGAATGTCGATAACTTCCAGTTTATCACCGGCCACGGTGTATTCGATAATCCTGTCATCACCGATCTGCCTGAAACGAATCACACCCGTTCCGCTGACCACCAGAAATTTTTCATTTTTGGTATGATGCCAGTGTTCTCCTTTTGTGATCGCCGGTCTGGAAATATTGACCGAAACCTGTCCACAATCCGGCGTTCTCACAAACTCTGTGAATGAACCCCGATGATCCACGTTCATTTTCAAAGGGTAAGAGAACTGGTCTGTCGGAAGATAACTCAGATAGGTGGCGTACAAAAACCTCACGAACGGTTTTGAAAAATCAGGAAGAACGAGACTTTTACGCATATCACGGAACGACCGGATCAGACTGGCCAGTTCGCACAGGGTCACGGTATAGGACGGCAACTCTGCAGAGAAACGAAACTCCTTTTCCGAATCGCTCAGTTCACAGACAAGTGCCATCACCACATCGTCGATATAGGTCAGCTCGATTTGGTTCGCGGGATTGGAAATCTGAATGGGAAGATCGTGAGCAATGTTGTGGCAGAATGTGGCTGTCACGGAATTATAGTTCGGCCTGCACCATTTCCCAAAAAGATTTTTGAACCTGTAAACCACACATGCCGCCCCAGCCTTTTCTGAAAAATTTCTTAAAACTTCTTCCGCCTTTCTCTTGCTTATCCCATAGGGATTATCAAGTTCAGCCTGAATGGATGAAGAAAACACAATTTTCGGAGCTCTTCCGATTTCTGTCAACTTAGCGCATATCTCTTCGATGGAACCGGTATTGCCCGTTTCGAATTCATCGGGATGAAGGGGCCGATTCACGCCCGCAAGATGAAAAATGGCATCCGCGTCCTTCAAGACGGCATCCAGATCCGCTGGTTTGCTGTCCACGTCGTATTCGAACAGGTCATCCCCTTCCCTGGTTCTCAGCACGGAACAGAGATTTTTACCGACAAAGCCCTTGGCTCCTGTGACCAGAATCTTCACTCACATCTCCTTTCCACATATTTCAAACCCAGCGGCCATAGCCGGTTACACTTCAATGTTTTCACCGCGCATGGCCCTTTGAATACAATCGAGCTTTAGAAGCAGTCCACACATCCCATCCACGTCGAGAAGGTCCGTATTATGGGAGTTGTAATCGTCTTTCAGTGCAATATCTTCACGGCCCTCATTAAAAAAAGCGGAATAATTCAGATCCCGGTTGTCTGCGGGAACACGGTAGTAGCCACCCATGTCATCGGCAATGGCCATCTCTTCACGGGTCAGCAGGGTTTCGTAGAGTTTTTCTCCATGCCGGGTTCCGATGATCTTGACCGGGTTGTCGGCCTTCAATAATTTCTTAACAGCCTCAGCCAGAACGCCAATCGTGCACGATGGGGCTTTCTGGACAAAAACATCTCCTGGTGCACCGTTTTCAAAAGCATACAGAACCAGGTCCACCGCATCCTCAATGGTCATCATAAAACGGGTCATGTTTGGATCGGTCAGGGTCAAAGGCTCTCCGTTCTGAATCTGGCGGATAAAAAGCGGTATCACCGACCCCCGGCTTGCCATGACATTGCCGTAACGTGTACAGCTGATCACCGTGTCACCGTTGGCAACTCTGGACTTGGCCACCGCCAGTTTTTCCATCATGGCCTTGGAAATCCCCATGGCGTTGATGGGGTAAACTGCCTTGTCGGTGCTCAGGACGATCACCCGCTTGACACCGGCATCCATCGCCATGCTCAGCATGTTTTCCGTTCCGATGGCGTTGGTCCGAAGAGCCTCGATGGGAAAAAATTCACAGGACGGAACCTGTTTGAGTGCGGCCGCATGAAAAACGAAATCAACGCCCCGTAAAGCATCACGAAGACTACTCTCGTTCCTTACATCCCCAATATAGAAACGAAGATTGGCGTTGGGGTAAACATGCCGCATATCATCCTGTTTTTTTTCATCCCGTGAAAAGATACGAATTTCACCGATATCAGTATCAAGAAAGCGTTTGAGAACGGCATTTCCAAAAGTACCTGTTCCACCGGTGATAAGCAATTTCTTATTTTCAAACATTTATCGTCCTTTATTTGTTTTGTACTAATACAGTCTAATTGTCTACAAATTAACTTAAAAAAGATTATAATATTTGTATTATTTTAATATCTGAAATTTATTTCACTCACACATTACCGATAAGAAAATCAAATAGGATGAGCAAGGCACTTGTGTAAATCTCATAATTCTTTTCGACTTAAAAATGTGTGTCAAACGTTTCGAACACGTTGACGATGCGATAATGAATTAAATGTTTATTAAACTGCTCTTATAGATTTTTCAATAATTGCGTCTGTCATTATTTGAAGCATCGACTTTGCAACTTTTTCTGCATCGTGCTGCTCTTTGACAATCATCACTCCTTTGTTTGCATAATAAATTCTTTTAGTTGAATCTACCATGATACTTTCTATACCCTGTTTAACATCTTTTTTGTATCGCGAAGTTACTACAACGGCAAGTTTGTACTCTAAAAGATATTCTATTGAAGCCACATCACCTGGCCCAACAGCAAAGATGCACCTACCTGATGCCATATACTCAGGTATTTTGGTTGATATCGACAATCTTGTAATATGCCTGTTTGTGCGATCAAAGGCCTCAACATGAACAAGAACATCGGCCCCTGATTTTACATTTATTAACTCCTCCGTATTCAACGCCCCTTTGAAATAACTGAATGGGAGCTTATTGAGCGCTGATTTTACGGATTCTCCGGGATCAACCAGAGAATAAACCGACAATTCGCCTTTCAACCCCTTTTCCTGATTCAGCTCAACAAGACATTCAGCGATTAATGCCAGTATTTTCCAGCGGTTTAATCCCAGATTTCCCGCATATACAAATTTTATGGTTTTATTTTCGAATTTATACTCCGGTAAATTCAAAGGTGGACTTGTATTCATTGCGATAAAGTAATGACCGCCAAAACGGGTGCTGTACTCGCGGGCCATTTTTTCGCCGATGGTGATAATTTTTGCTGCATACGTACAGGCCCACTTGAAATTGTGTTTTAAAAAGGCTAAATGAAGCCAGTAGAATGGATTAATTGTAAACCTACCAGTAACATAATCGTCAGTTGGTTGAAGAATCAAAGGTATATTCTTGCCATAACAAATCCATCTCGTCAGAGCAAAAGCAAAAACACCATTTGAACCTACCATAAAGACAAGCTGTGGATCAAAATCATCGATAAATTTAATTAATGCTTTCGTTTTGTATCCTGCGGTCTTCCACATCAAGTCCCGCAGGAAACGCATGAGAGGGGAAACATTTTGCCGCATAATTTTCAGTACCGGATTATTGGCAACGCCTTGTTTTTCAAATATAAGGCTGGGCAAATCTGAATATCGTATTTCACGACCCTCAATTTTTTTGTTAAAAAGTCTCTTGAATATATCAAAATCGCTGATTTGAAAGAATTTTTTACATAAAGAAAAGTCAGGTACCTCCTTTGTCAAATAAATCTGCGCCAGTTTATCCGAATCCCAGAATTTGAAAAATGCCGTCAGAGTTTTCCCGCTATTCTGGGTATCTGAAAAAGGATTGTGGGAAATCACTAAAACCCGTGGTATTGATTGTAGTTTCCGCAAATTACTATTAACTGGTTCATTCATTTTTTATCAGACATTCAAGATATTTATGTTTGATGTGATTTAATTATCTATAATTATTATTAATTATCATATTTCTTACTTTGGCGCAGTTTTTGGCATGAAAACTGGTCCAAAAATGCCGATGTCTCTTTCGGGTACCATAGTGCGGTGACTCCCATCGCTTAGAAAACTTTATGTGAAAATAATTATACTTCAATGCTTGCATCTATCAGCAGCGGCAAAGGAAGGAACCCGGAGAGCGATTGGAGTTGAAACGGCTGGGCCTCATTAGGCCACCAAGTCTTCTTGATCTTTGAAATAACATTCATCCAGGGTCTTGCCATGCAGTGACCGATGCGTTCTTTCACGGTTATAGTATTCGAACCAGGTTCTCAACCCTTTTCTCATTTAATGAACATTTTTAAATGAATCCAAGTCGAGGTAATGATATTTAAGAGCCACAGTCAACCAAGGACTTTCAATTAAAATGAATACCATGCGGTAAATTTACTAACTTTCGTTTAGTTTTCATTTTCAATAATTTGGCTACGGTTATTTTGAGATGGCTTCCAGAAGGCAAATCAGCTAAGCGTGTCATTAACGGTCCAATTATGCATAAAAATAGCATAAATTCATAACCATTTACATTCTTTACACACCCAAAGAGAAGTAAAATCATAGAATTAATATAGTGGTATGGCCTATAATTGTAAGATGCCATGTGCGAAGATTTCAAAACAAGCAGAAAATAAGACACTAATAGTGGAAGAGTACCAATAAGTCCAAATCTTGCAAGATGATCAAACCAGTAAGCATGCCCGCCCGTTTCCGAATTAATGTCACCTAAAAAAGGGTTTGAAAAAAAAACTTCTATTGACTTAAGATATAAAGACTGCCTGTTTTTTACCTGGCCGCTCACACCTCTTTCATGTAGAGACTCTTGAACATCTATAATTTTGGAATAAATGGTTGGATTGTTATCAAATGTTGTTTTGAATGACTGGAAAATAAGATCCGAGTTAACGGCGACAACCAGAGCCAACAGAAGCACATAAACATATAAATATCTGTATTGTTTCTTTTTGGGCGAAAAACCTATAAACAGGGCACAAACCCACAGGATCAAGGCCGTGCTCCATGCTGTGTAAATAATTGCAAACAGTGACATCGTACCTGTTATTATTAAAACAATCTTCATGATTAGTTGAGACTTGTTTCTAACAACATACAAAATCGGAAGAACCAGAAATACAAGCCCATTTATGAATGGATAGGTACCGGCACCGATAATACTAAATTCAGGATCATCGGCATAGATCCCAGTTGCGTTTTTTCTCGCTATATGCGGAAACATTATCTCCGCATTAATGGCGGTAATGGAACGTATAATAATAATAAGTATTGCGAAAAACAAAATCGTCCATATAATTTTATTATCCCGAACATGTGAATAATAATCAATAAACACAAAACAAATAAGGAGAGGTATTATGTTTCTTAGTATTCTAAGCACAGCTTCTCCATCCATTCCGCCATCTTGAAAAAGAGCGATTGAATAAGCAGAAAGAACATACACAATAAGTGTAACAATAAACCAAAACATAGGATCTTTAACTCGTATTATTAGATAATTACCCATAGCTAATATTAATAAAATCACAAATATACTCACAACAAACGGCCTTGCAAGAGAAACACCAACCATTGCAACGCCCATGGGAAAAGTTGCACCGGTATACAACAAAACTAGGGAAATGATAATGAAGTACTTTTTTAAAGAAGATAATGATACCATAAGAAGTTATTTTAATCTATTATCTGTGTAAAATCTAATGTGTCCTGAATATTCTGACCAGTTACCGATATCCGTCCATGATTTTTCGTTTATGGGGAATACGCCCACACGCCTGCCCTCATTTTTGAGTTTTTCAATCAGACTCGTTATATGGAAAAATTTATTTTCAGGAATTTCATCAAGAAGCTTGGCTTCAAGAATATAAAATCCTGTATTTATTTTGAAGACGAATTCAGGCTTCTCCTGAAGATCTTGCAACAGTCCGTCTTCGCGGCAGGTAATTGTACCGTAGGGAATTTTCATATTTTTCAAGGCTGCCACAATGGTTATTTCATTATTGTTATCATGATGATAATCCAATATATCACTGTAGTCCTGATCAATTAAAATGTCGCAATTTGTCACAAAAAATGACGTTCTGATTTTGTCTCTTAACAGATACAGACTCCCAGCAGTGCCCAAGGGTATGTCTTCTTCGATGTATTGAATATTGTATTGAGAATTCTGAAGCGAATCAAAGTAATAACGTATCATTTCCGCTTTGTGGTTCACTGAAATAAAAAAATCCCGGCAGCCACATTCGAAAAAACGAATCATTATTTCTTCAATCATTGTTTTGTCACGCAACGGAATAAGAGCTTTGGGCAACACATTGGTAAGCGGCCTTAGCCTTGTACCTTCACCGCCCGCCATGATAATCACCGGCAGGTCAATTTTTTTATTGCTCCTGGGCATCGCTTCCTGAAACAAATCATTCCAAAAAATAACATCAACAAGCTCGCCTTCTGGAGTTACAATCGGCATTAATTCGTTTCGTCTGATTCTCATCCTTGCCTTTACAACATCAACGTCATCTCCGGTTGATGCAAATGTCACATCATGCCTCAGAATACCTTGTATCGATGAATGTATGTCTATGCCTTTAATGATTGCACGTTGCAAATCACCGATGCTCACCACACCGGAAAACTTGTCCCCTTCCATAACAATGAGTAATTTCCTCTTTGTTTCATCCATCGTTTTTAAAATATGAAGGATGCTATCCTGACTGTTAACAACAATATCCGAAAATTTATTTTTCATTACTCATCCTTTTTGCTGGATTTCCCAGCCAGGTCTCTCCGGCAGGTACGTCTTTTGTTATTACTGAACCCATGCCGATGGTTGCGCCAGCACCGATGCTCTGATGCCCCTTGAGGCTGACATTAGGTGCAATCCATACATTGTCTTCAATAACAGAAGATCCGGAAATATTGACATGCCCGGTTATAATTACATTGCGACCGATTAAAACATTGTGTGCAATGTGACACAAGTTATTTATTTTCGAATTGTATCCGATAACGGTATCTGATAGAGATCCTTTGTCAATGCAACAATTAGCGCCAATTTCTACGTTATCGTGAATGATCAGTCGGCCTAACTGTGGGAATTTAATCCAGTTGTCATTGGAGTCCCGCTCATAACCAAAACCGTCAAAACCCAGTATGGCACCCGGCTTGATGGTAACGCGATTGCCGATTATCACCTCATCATGAATTACCACGTGAGGATGAACAACAACATTGTCTCCGATGATGCATTTACCGATTGACACATATGCACCCGCATGGAGGCCGTTTCCAATAATTGCTTCTGGATGGATTATAGCGGTTGGATGAATACCGGGTTTTGGATTTTTGACAAAATAAGTATTGCCTATTTTCAGGATGCAAAGTTTCGGGTTATCAACAACAATAAGCACTTTCCCCTGTGATTGAAGAGTCGGAGAATAAACGACATCCTTGTCAACAACAATCACGCGGGCATTTGACTTTTCCGAAAGTATTTGTTTTCCGTATTTAGTAGTATTTATCCAGTCCAATGTTTTTTCATCAATCGACGGAGCTGGCTTTAGATTACTAATGTAAACGCCTTCTGTGACGCCGAAAACTGCAATTACATCAGAACCAAGAAAATTAATTATTTCCTTTAAAGAAATACATTTATTCATCGACAGCTCCACACGTCAATATATCGGAAATTCATCAATGCTGAATAATTGTTCTGAAGGGATGGGTGTGTTGTAGCGGTAATGGTCAATGACTGACTTGTAATTTTCAACCAAGCGTCGCGCAGACACGGTATTGTCAAACTCTTTATTCACAAACGTCAGTGCATTATTCCGAAGTTTTTCAGCGAGGGTATCAGAATTGAGAAGAGCCATCATGTTTTTTACCAGACCTTTGATATCGTCAATTTCAGACAGCAATACAGCTTCACCATCGCGATTCAGGTAGGGCGTTCCCGTCGTCTTATACGTTACAACCGGAAGGTTCAGATAGATTGCTTCAATTACCGAACCGGGTATGACGTCTAATTTAACGGGAAGAAGAGCAAAATGTCCTTTGCTGACATGCTGGTGCAGATCGGAATGATTTGGAAAGTAATCATTAAAGGATACGTTTTGCACCAGATCCAAATCTCTCACTTTGTTAACAAGCATATTTTTGTATATCGCAGTACAATTCCCCACAATGTTTAACGTTACGTCGCTTTTTGTTTTTTTTACAATAGCTAAGGCATCTATAGCATCCTCAACTCCCTTTTTTTTTGAAACACCGGCAAAAAACACAAAATCAAATATTTTGGTTACATTTGTAACTTTCTTTGGTTTCTCGACAGGGAAAAACATTTTAAAAATTATAGCGTTGGGATTATTATGCAATATCAAGTCCCTGTGCATCCTTCCGACACAGCCGAAATATACCTCTTTTTTATGAATTTTAAGTTCGGTATTCCAGTTTATTTTAACGACGCTGTCACTATACTTAAGCCTTGAGGGATTAGTATAGACTGTCTGGGCCGATACATATACGGGAATATCTTTTATGTCGAGGACACCAATTGAGTAATAAGGGTTTTCGCTGCCAATAAGATTTACGAGGTCAGGTCTGATCTTTTTCAAAAACCTGCTCATATAGATCCTGTTTATGTAAAATTGTGGACTTCGATTTACGTTCAATTTGTCATATGGAATGTGCAGCAATGGAATGTCAGACTGAAAAAAATGATAGTGAATATTATTCAATTCGAACTCGTACGTTAAGGTCTTTAATCCGTGGAAAGGTGAAATTATATGAAGCTCGATATTGTCAAACCTTTCAAATTCCTTAATCAGATTGGTAACCCAAGGTGCAAAATCGGCATATTTACTATACTGCCTGCCGAAAAATGGCCTAAGAAAGTTATATATTCGCCTTTTGGAAAGGGGCAAAATGTTGCGCACATAGGCATTTGAAAAATGACACAGCCAGGCGACTTTTATTTTATTCATTATTTATAACCTTATCTCTGAATTTTCAGCATTAATAATTTACGGCGGTATAGGTAATACAAGTAACAACCACTTATTGCAGTCATGATAATGAATGATAAAACCTGCCCCCAAGCAGCTCCGTAAAACCCAAATTGCCCGATTAACAATTTAAACATCAGAGCACACATAAATGCTCCAATTATACGAATTAACAGCTCAGATTTTGTAAAACCGTAGCCAATTATGACGGCAATAACCGCATAATAGAAAGAAGTAGTTATATTTTTTAAAGCTAAAATTTGGGAAAATCCGGAAGCATCAGTGTAGCGATTATGGGTTAATAGTCCAATAATTAAAGGGGCGAAAATAATAAAAAGAATGTTAAGTAATGCATTAAGCGCTACAACACCTCCAATAATTTTGGCCAACTTCCTCTTTTTGTTTTCAGCGATGGCTTTATAAATGTCCGGCTCAAATGTTTGAGCAATGGCCGCATAAAACATGGCAAAAAAACCAGCTATTTGTATGCCTACGTTATAAAATCCAAAAGTGTAACTATCATTTAATTTTTCTAGCATCGCTCTGTCAACACCAGAAAGAAAATACCACAATATAGCGGAGAGTGATAAAGGCCACCCGAATAAAAAAGCCTCTTTAATCACGGAAAAATCAAGTTGTAATTTACCGAATACTTGTTTGAAACAATACGCTGCTGTTAAAACAGATGAAATCAGAACGGCAGACAATCTTCCGGTTGCCCCATATTTGTAAATAACCACTAACAGGATAGATACAGTTGCAATAGCAATGGCATTAAAAACTGTTACTATACTATACCGCCCGGCTTCTCTTTTTAATCGGCATTGCACCTGGAAGAGTATGAACACATTGTTCAAATATATGGGCGCAAATGTAAGTAACGCGTATGGATAGAAAGGAAAGGAAACATTAAAAATTCGAACGTAAAGATAAAAAATAAAACTCACTGCAATCAACGCAACAAAACCATAAACCAAAAGAGCTATAAGTATAGTGTCACTAACGATTTGTTTTCGATCATCTGGAATTCTGTAATAATTCCGAAGATAATATGTAATCAGACTGAAATTTAAAAGCGGCAATACTATAAGATTGAATGATCCGAAATATCCTAATATAGCATAATCATTTGGCGATAGATTCGTTGCCAAAAAGGGATTGATGGCAATATTCAATACTGCCGTAAAGAGTGTTGAAAATAAATATAAGGATCCACTTTTAAAGTATATTTGATACTTTTTCAAAAAAAATAAAACATTATTTTTAGGTAAATTCATTTAATATTTAGGTCCACTACTGTCCGGTTAAGAATCAAATAATTCCAATTGTTTATATAAACTAGTAATTTGTTTTTTGTAATCGTCTGGCTTAATAGATTGAATTATAAGCCTTTTTTCAAAAAGAGAAATGCTGAAAATCTGTAGAATTGTGTAGAGGCTCATGTCAAGATTCAACTGTTTTTTGATGATAGCGACAAGAACATACACAGAAACCGCAATCCAGATTTGTGTTTTGACCGCATTCTCTGAAGTCCCATAAAATCTTTTGATCCTGAGATGTTGTTTTATCCATTTAAAAAATAATTCCACTTGCCAACGGCATCGATATAAATTGGCAATAGTCAAAGCTGGAAGCGCAAAGTTATTCGATAAGAAAACAAGTGTCTTATCTGTTTCAGCGTCGTAAAATTTGACCCGTCTCAGCTTTTCCGGATAGGCTTTTTTCGTTGAGTATCCGGTCAACATAACTGTTTGATCGCATCGAAGCCCTGTGGATTTATCAATAGGGTTCGAATAAATCCTATCCAAACCGGTGTTTGATTTTGATCGAGTCACAAAAAAGGCTGAATGCTGATTCCATTTGAATAACCTTTCAAAATCAAGATAACCCCGATCCATGAGATAGATCGCTCCAGGCTCGGGGATAAGATCATCAAGAATATTTACATCGTGCACTTTGCCGTCCGTTATCGATATGAACGTCGGGATATTGCCCCTTAAGTCCAAAAGTGTATGTAATTTTACGGCGTCGTCTGCCGGAACTGAGCCCATGGAAAACTTGATAGACACAGATCTATGGTTGATGAATCCAATGCGTATACTGTCTCATCAAGTTCAAGTCCAAAGCCGTCATTTACATAAAGGTTCCGGGCTTCTTGAATCAAAACATGGGCAAAATCACGATAAATTCGCCAATCCCTGTTTTCATTTGCATCAGACAGAGTACTCCGAGAAACCTTACCCCGTATCCCTATGTGGTACAGTTTCTCATGGACTGATCGTAAGCAGCACTCTATATCACGCAGGCTCTCTCGATACGTAAGTTGAGCAAAGGCCATGCATAACAACTGATCATAACATGAAAAAGCACGAACCCGATGATTCCCTTTATATCTTTCAACACATTGCCGAAATTTTTTTTGTGGCAAAAAATCGATTATCTGGGAGAAAATGGTTTTTCCTGAATTCATATACAACCCCTTTCGGTCTGATTTTCGTGTACCAATCGGGCTTTTTATATAGAATTCCTGAATTCAAATCGATCCCTTTTAAATTTGGTATTATGCACCTTTAATAACAGCATGTTATACGTTTTTATAAAATTTTAACCGGACAGCAGTGATTTAGGTCAGTTTTTATAATTTCTCAAATAACAACATAAAGGCCTCGGCGTATTTCACACCGAGGCGACTGCCGCGATACCTGCCTAATGCACGAATACTGTTCAAAGAACGTGGCAAATAGTCTGTCATAATTTCCGTATCGTACAACTTCATAATTTCAATTTTCTTATCAAAATAATCTGTCACATCAATAAATACATTGGGTATGAATGATGTCGCTTGTAAAGCCGGCGAAAATTCAGTTTCTGATAGGACTTCATACATATAGATTCTTTCTATGAACGGTTTTCTGAAATTTTTTGTGCAACTATAAGCGGCATCGAAGGCTATACGATGGTCAGAATGTACATCATGCTTAAACATCATGTAAACAATCTGAGGCTTTATCTCATTAATTCTTTCATCTATTTTTATAATAAGATCTCTC